>Ga0207661_10000008_pt1 | contig 451211 bp, 382 predicted proteins | sample KBSC713LmetaG_FD_184337 | JGI IMG/M metagenome (GOLD analysis project Ga0207661, IMG submission 184337) | Corn rhizosphere microbial communities from Kellogg Biological Station, Michigan, USA - KBS C7.1-3L metaG (SPAdes) (version 2) | ecosystem: Host-associated > Plants > Roots > Rhizosphere ...
TGGGAGGCTACGGAGACTACACCTACGATCAAAGCGGCAAGAAGGTCGCGGTGACCTGGCTGAATCAGCAGGACGGCCAACTCCACATGGAGCTATACTTCCACTCGATCACAGGCCAAAGACTGGCCCGCTACCAAGGCTCGACCTCCGAAGGCGACGACAACGGAGTCCACTGGTACGCCTTCGGCCTCTCGTTCCACGACGCCGCCAAACACATCGGCGGCCAGTTGACAACCTGGAACAATACCGGAGCGACGACCGACCGCCTGGGCTCCATCCGAGCAATGGACAACGGCGAGCGCTACACCTACTACCCGTATGGAGAGTCGCACACCGCAACGGGAGGCAACGCCCAATACGCAGGCCTTGAGAGTCCCGTAAGAAGCTACGACCCCAACACGGCCCGCTTCAACCGGCCGGATCCCATGGGATTGAAGGCCGTAACGATGGCGAACCCGGGGACATGGAATCGCTTCGCTTATACGTCTGGCGATCCGGTGAACTTCAAGGACCACCTGGGTCTTCTTGAGGAGAATCCCGATTGTGACGACGAGGGAAACTGTCTCGATCCGTGCCTCATGGCGATGGCTGCGTTGATCTTTGATCCATCACCGGGATGTGGTCCTATGCCCGCCCCGATCCCTGGCCCGCCGCCAGCACCAGCGCCAAAGGTGCTTTGCAAGGACGTCGTTGGCATACCTTCAGCGGTGGAGGCGAAACAACTCGCTGTCCTTCTTGGCGAGGACTCATGGGGCCTCGTCTCGGCGAGCGAGGTGGAAGTAGAAGACATCTATATGCTTGAAGCGATGTTTAATTACGCTATGGGGAGCCGGAATGCTACAGCATCGGCTGGGTACATCTCATCAACGGTTAACACCGATGATTACCGAGGGTACCCTCGCGGTACAGGTCTGCTTTATGACGCCTTGATGAGCGCCGCCGATAGCGACCCTTGTCATCATCTCACCACAGCCATGGCGGCGTACGATGCGTTCTGGAGTGATCCCTCCTCTTTCTCAACAGTCAATCAATGGCGATCGGTCGACAGCCATGGCCCGCCGAAGGATGGCGAGTTCCAGATCGGCGGTAACGTGTTCTTTACGACTCCTGGGGCATTCTACAGCGCTACGCGTCCAAAGAGAAGACGCACCCCACCAATTAAGCTTCCACATCGTACTAAGAAGTGACCGTGAGAGTCCAATGTTCCGAAGTGTAATTCTCATTCTTGTCGGCAGTTTCTGTAACGCGGCAGATCGGGTTCCCAATTTTAAGGACTATTCCATCGGCACGCTCTACCGCGGGCCGGTGGCGAAAGTCATCCTTTCAAGTGAGTTCCAACGCCGATTCAGGACGCAGATCTTGCGAGCATCCAAGCAGCCGCCCAATTTTGCGGGCGTCTATCGTGTTGCTGAGTGGGGTTGCGGGTCTTCTTGCGTCTCGATTGCTGTGATAAACCTGAAAACCGGCGTCGTTCGTGACGGCCCATTTGCTGTACTTGGGTACGGCGCACCCCATCACTATGAAGGCGGGGAATACGAGCTCGATTATCGTACTTCCAGCCGCCTCCTGGTTGCTAGGGGTTGTCCTGAGGACAAAAACTGTGGAACCTATTACTACGAGTGGATTGGCGACGGTTTTAGATTACTAAGGTCTGTGCCTGCCAAGTGAGGGCTTCTGGTGCGGAAGGACCGTAGTGGTTACTTGTCTAAATAACCGTCAATGCGGATACTTGGCATGAGCCGATCTCCTGCCCACGTGCGCGTACGGTCGAAGAAGAAGCCACGCTTCGCGGCTGGACCCGCTCCGGCACTCTTCGCTCCTCGTCCAGCCCCTCACCCGCACCCCAGCGAGAATCGCAAAGCCATACACACCTCCCGCATCTTCCCGCTCTCCAGAACCGCCACTCTCGGACCGAGCACCGACTGCCGCACCGTAATCGCATTGTGAAGATTGTGCGTATTCCTGTGAATCCGATCAGCATTCCTGCCTGAATCCGATCACGATTCCTGACGCCCCCCATCGGGGCTCTCGGAGCGAAGCGACGCTGTCGCTCCTTCGCCCGGCGAAGTGATCGGATTCAACGGGATCGGTGGCGAGGAAGGATCCGCACGCTCCGGGAACCGAAGCCTCTAGCCATTCGTGCCGCCTCTCCCACCTTCCTCTCGCCGGTACTTAAGCGGCATCGTCCACCCCTTGTCCACGATTTCCACAGCTTTCTTCCCCTTAAATCCAACCACTTACAACCCACCCCCCGACCCACCCCCAGTCGCCGTGCTACATCCCCCTCCATGGCAACCCCTGCCCAACTCAAAGCGAATCGCCGAAATTCGCAATCCTCCACCGGCCCCCGCACGGCCGTCGGCAAAGCAACCTCCTCCCGCAATTCCACCCGCACCGGCCTCTACGCCAAGTCCCTCATCATTGACGGTGAAGACCCCGGCGAGCTCGCCGCCCTCCAGCAGGACTACTTCGACTCCTGCGACCCCCAAGGCGCCCTCGAAACCGCCCTCGTCATCCAACTCATTCGCTACGATTGGTTCCTTCGCCGCATGGCAGCCGTCGAACGCCAAGTGTGGGACGGCTCCATCGAACACGTTCGCGGGTACGACCATTTCGAGGATTCCACCTCCCTCCTCCTCGCCTTCAACCACGCAGACGACCGCATCATCCTGGTCCAGGGTCGCGTCGCCTCCCTCTCCCGCTCCTTCCACCGCACCCTAAACGACCTCATCCGCCTCCAGGCAATCCGTGCCAAGCGCCCCACTGCCCAACCCCCCCAACCGGCGTCCCCTGCCGCCCCGGAAATTGGCTTCGTTTCTCCAATACCCGCGCGCCGAACCCGCAGCACGATCTCTCCGGCCACCAAATCCGCGCGCACCCCTTCCATCGAAATTGGCTTCGTTCCCTCAATCACCGCGCGCCAGGCGCCGCGAACCGTAGCCACTAGCTCCCCGGCCCCTAGCCCCCGGCCCCCGGCCCCCTCCTGCTACAATATGGAATCCGGTAAGCGTTGGTCCCTCGGCCTTCCAAGTGTGGAAAACGTTCACACCTGTGGCCCCCTTCGCTCCTTGTTGGATCCTTGCAAGATCCGCTAGACTAATGCTTTAAGAACTTCTCCGAGATCGGCTGTACCCCGTGAAACGGATCGCTTTTTTGCAACGTCCCGCAACCAGCGCAGAGTGGAAAGGTATGCTTCGATGAAGTTTTTCAGGCGCGCTCGCCTGCTGATCGCCCCCGTCTCTGTCTGCGCACTCGGCCTATCCCTCACGGCCCAAACGCCTCCTCAGCAGACTCCGCCCGCGGGCACTCCGCAGCAACAGCAACCTCCCCAACAGCCGCCCGCCGGTCAACCCCAGACCCCGCGGAATCCCTTCGAAAGCGTTCCCCAACAGCCCACCGCACAGCCGCAGACGCCCGTCGTCCCCACCGCTCCGCAGATCGAATCGCCCAAGCCCACCGCCGTCCCCAATCGCCCCGCCGCTGCCGGCGAGCCCATCGAGGACATCGAATTCCGCGGCGCCCGCCGCGTCCCCCAGGACACTCTCCGCGCCATGATCGAAACCAAGCGCGGCGACTTCCTCTCCGAGGACACCCTCCGCCGCGACTTCATGCGCCTCTGGAACACCGGACGCTTCGACGATATCCGTCTCGAAACCGAGCCCGGCAAGACCGGCCTCATCGTCCGCTTCGTCCTCACCGAGCGCCGCGTCATCCGCTCCATCAATTACGAGGGCATCCACTCCGTCACCGTCTCCGAAATTCTCGACCGCTTCAAGGAGCGCAAGGTCGGCCTCTCCGTCGAATCCCAGTACGACCCCGACAAGATCCAGCGCGCCTCCATCGCCCTCAAGGAATTCCTCGCCGAGCGCGGCCGTCAGTACGCCACCGTCGACCCCCAGATCGAACAGATCCCGCCCTCCTCTCTGAAGGTCACCTTCAACGTCTCCGAAGGCCCCAAGGTCAAGGTCGGCAACATCGATATCGTCGGCAACACCGCCTACAACGACCGCTGGGTGATCCGCGCGATGAAGAACCTCAAGCCCTACGGCGTCCCGCACTCGCGCTACGCCGAGGACCTCATCGCCAAGACCTTCGATCAGGCCAAGCTCGAAGAGGACAAGGAACGCATCCGCCAGGCCTATCAAGACCATGGCTACTTCACCTTCAAAGCCCTCGACGAATCCGTCAAGATCTACCCGAAGGGCGGACGCGGCTGGCGCCTCCCGCTCTTCAAGCCGAACAACCCCGGCATCGCCGCCGACATCACCATCCCCGTCGAAGAGGGCCGCCTCTACAAGCTCCACGCCATCAACTTCGTCGGCGTCAAACTCTTCCGCACGCCCGAAGTGCTCATGCGCCCCCTGTTCGGCATGGGCGTCGGCGACGTCTTCTCCACCGACAAGCTGCGCAAAGGCATCGAGGCCATGCGCAAGACCTACGGCCAGTTCGGCTACATCGACTTCGTTCCCGAACCGAACTTCGAGGTCATCCCCAACTCCGACCAGATCGACCTCACCATCACCGCCGACGAGGGCAAGCAGTTCTTCATCCGCCGCATCGACTTCTCCGGCAACACCACCACCCGCGACAAGGTCATTCGCCGCGAGGTCCTCCTCGACGAAGGCGACATGTTCAATACCCAGCTCTGGGACCTGAGCATCCTCCGCCTCAATCAGCTCGGCTACTTCGAAATGCTGAAGAAGGAAGACGCCGCGGACATCAAGCGCAACCCGCAGACCAACACCGTCGACATCACCCTCAAGGTGAAGGAGCGCGGCAAGAACTCCATCGGTCTCAACGGCGGCGTCTCCGGCATCGCGGGCAGCTTCGTTGGGTTCAACTACTCGACCAACAACTTCCTCGGACTCGGCGAGACCCTCTCCATCGACTCCCAGCTCGGCACGCGCATGCGCAACGTGAGCTTCGGCTTCACAGAGCCTTACTTCCTCGATCGCCCGTTGCAACTCGGCTTCGTCCTTTACCTCCGCCGGTTCAACTTCGATCAGGGACGCGAGGCGTCGATTCTATATGGACAGAACCTCGTCCCGCTGTATAACCAAATCGGCGCGCAGAACCTGCTGAACTACATCCAGAACAGCCACGGCGCCTCGGTCTCCGCCAGCTATCCGCTCCGCCGCAGCTTCGCCCGCCTCGGCCTCACCTACGGCTACGACATCTCGAACACCACGACGCTGACTACCGCGGCCAACAATTATTTCCAGTACATCAATTTCAGCGGCGTCGCCGGTCCCAACTCCCTGCTCGGCGTGCGCACCAGCCACATCACGCCGTCGTATTCGTACAACACCGTCAACCATCCGATCACCCCGACCGCCGGACGCAGCATCTTCGCCTCCGCCGATTTCGCGGGTAGCGTCCTCGGCGGCAATGTCGACACCGTACGCGGCACGGTCGACGTCAAGTACTTCAAGCAGGCCCCGTGGCATCGCTCCCACATCCTCGCCTTCCACGGCATGGCGTCGAGCATCACCGGCTACAACGGCCACTACGTCCCGCCCTACTCCCGCACCTTCATGGGCGGCGAGCAGGATATCCGCGGTTTTGAAATCTGGGGCATCACGCCGATCGCGTTCATCCCCTCCTCCTCGCAGGTGACGGTCTACAACGCGAACGGTACGCCGCGCACCCAGAAGACGGTCAGCGGCGGCTCCATCGTCGACTCGCCGGTCACCATGGCGATACCTTCCTACCAGGTCATCACGCCCGGCGGCGACACGCAGGCGCTCGTCAACTTCGAATACCGCATCCCGATCGTCGGACCGGTCATCCTGGCGCCGTTCTTCGACGCCGGTGTCGATCGCATCCTGCGCTCCAATCAGCTCAATATGGTCGAGTCGCGCGTCAACGATCTCAACCTCGCGTTCCCCCAGGCAGGCTTCAACGGCAAGGTCCAGGTAGCCCCCGGAACGCAAAAAATGCGCGCCTCCACCGGCCTCGAATTGCAGGTCATGCTGCCCGTCGTCAACGCGCCGTTCCGCCTCTACTGGGCGTATAACCCGTCGATCCTCCGCGAGTACATCCAGCCGCCGATCGTCGCCGACCGGTCCGCCTTCCCGAACGCAGCCACCTTCGCCAACTCCCTCGCCCAGTTCGGCCAGGGCTTCGCGTGGCCCGAGAAGCGGACGATGTTCCGCTTCACCATCGGCAGGACCTTTTAACCCTCGTATCGTTGAGCAGTATGGTAGTATTTTCACACTTAGGAGTTTTCAGCTTGAAGAAGAATTTTGCCGTGTTTCCCGCTCTCGCTCTGGGTTTGGCCGCGCTCGCGCATGCCCAGGCGGCAGCGCCGACCAAAGTCGCCATCATCAGCGTGCAGCAGGCGATCCTGCAGACCAAGGATGGCCAGAAGGCGTCCGGTGAATTGCAGACCAAGTTCACGCCCCGCCGCTCGGAGCTCGAGAAGAAGGACGCCAGCATCAAGGCCCTCCAGGACCAGATGAAGAAGGGCAGCGCCACGATGAGCGAAGAGGCGAAAACCAAAATCGCCCGCGACATCGACGCCAATCAGAAGAGCCTCCAGCGCGATAGCGAAGACTTCGACGCCGACGTCCAGCAGGAAGAAGGCAAGATCATGCAGGACTTGGGTCAGAAGATGATGGATGTCATCATCAAGTACGCCTCCCAGAACGGCTTCGCCGTAGTCCTCGACGTCAGCAACCAGCAGACCCCGGTCCTCTGGGCCGACCCCTCGGCCGACATCACCACCGAGATCATTAAGCTCTACGACCAGGCTCACCCCGGAACCGGAGCCCCGGCCCCTGCGGCCTCGAAGCCCGCCGCCCCCAAGCCGCCCGCCGCGCCCCCGGCCACCAAGAAGCAGTAGACAACCCGCAAAACGAGGGACTGACGAGACTGTCCCAAGGCCAGCATTTGGCCGCGTGGACAGTCCCGTCTGTCCCCGTTTTGCCCCGTCTCGTCTCCTACTGCTATATACTGCGGCCATGCAGTGCGCGCCTTTCCTGCTCCTAGCCCTCCTGCTCCAGCAGTCCGACAAGATCACCGAGATCGGACCGCCCCCCGAGCCCGAAACCGCCGAAATCTTTTACGCGCTTCATAACGGTAAACTGCTCCCGCTGGAGCGGCAGAACGGAACCATGCATTCCCGGTTCGTGATGCCGGCAGCCAAGACGGTGTTCGAATTTCCGGGAGCCAGATCGCCCGTTCGCTTCCACTCCGAAGAGCGAATCGAGATCGTCGTCCGCACGCGCTTACGGCCGCCCGACGCCGATCCCGGCGCGTATTACCTCGTCCGCCAGTTCGACAGCAAGAAGAAGGTCCGAGAGCTCGTCTTCAGCACCGGCTACATCGTCCCCTTCGGCGGCTCGACCAAATCGGACCCTCGCTACGGTGAGGTTCCGGCCGAGTTCGGCGCCTATGGGGACCACTCTCTCAAGATCGTCGTCGGCCCGCTTCCACCCGGCGAGTATTCCGTCGGTCGTGCCTACCTCCACAACCTCTTCTGCTTCGGCGTGGATTAGGTACAATCAGGGCAGGGGAGATCCCATGCGAACTCTGATCGGGTTCTGTCTCGCGTCGCTTGCTTCCACCGCGCTCTTCGCGCAGGGCCACTCCGGCTTCGTTCAGCCGCTGCCTGGTATCGTCACCGGCGGTAGCGTCGTACACCCCGGCGGCACGTCCTCTATGCCCGGAGTCCAGCGCACCACCGGCAGCGTCGTCAATCCCGGCGGCAACACTCCCCAAATCGGATATCCCGGCGTCCGCCAGCAAGGCGTCCGCCGCAACACCGGATCGGCTTCGTATGCCTATCCCGTATATGTCGGCGGCTACGGCTACGGGTATGGCTACAGCGGCTACGATACGCAAGCGGTCCAACCCGCGCCCGCGCAATCCGGGCAACCGAACGTGATCGTGATCTACCCCCAAGCGCCGCCCCAACCCCAGATCTACTACCAGCCCGCGCCTCCGCCGCAGTCGAGCATCGTCGAAGTCGCCCCCGACAGACCCGAGCAAACCGAAGCGACCCACTACCTCGTCGCCTTCAAAGACCACAGCATCTACTCCGCGGTAGCCTACTGGATCGACGGCGACACCATCCATTACATGGTGAGCGGCAACCTGCACAAGCAGGCCCCCGTCTCCTCAATCGATAGGGAACTGACCACCCGCCTCAACGAAGGCTCGGGTCTGGAAATAAAACTCCCGGCAGCGAAGTAGCGTTCACTCCCACTCGATCGTGCCCGGAGGCTTGTGGGTGAGGTCGTAGAACACTCCCGCGACCCCCTCCACCCTCAGCAGCTCCCGCGACATCTGTCGCAGTAGCTCCCCGTCCATCGGCACCGACTGCGCCGTCATTCCGTCCACCGAGTCGATCGGCCGCAGCACCACCGAGTCCGGCGCCTCCGCCATCCCCAGCGGGATCAGGATCACCGGGAACTGCCAGACCTTCTGGTCGTACCCACTCTCGTGCGACAGCCGCCGCACCACCGCGTCCGCCTGCCGCAGCCGCGCCAGCCGCTCCGGAGTCAGCGAGCACGCCCGCACCTCCATCGACAGCAACGGCGCCTTCAACTCTACCGGCGCCACGACGCGGTTCACGCTCCGCAGGCGGTTGATCAACTCCGTCGCGCGCGCGTAGTCGAACGAGTCTATCGCGATCACCGGCGCATAGCTCCGCTCATCGCCCTGCACCCCGACCGAGTGTACCGGCACGATCACGCCCTCGTCCGTCTCGCGCAGCGGAGCGTCGAACTCCGAGCACAGGCAGCGGATCGCGAGCCCCGGTCCAGGGAACGGATGCCGATCGAGCAGTTCCGCCGGCAATCCCAACTCGCGCCCGACCTCCCGCACCTCGTCCTTATACAGCGACTTCAGCGGCTCCACGATCCGCCCCGCGTCGATCAGCTTCTGAATGCCCGCGACCCGGTTGTGGTGCGTCTTGATCACCGCCGCCTTCGCCGTCCCGCCCGACTCGATCGTGTCCGGATAGATCGTGCCCTGGCCGAGGATCCACTGCTCGTCCAGGATGTGCCGCGCCTCGATGATCCGCTCCTGCACCCGCACGAACTCCTCGCCGATCGCGTGCCGCTTCGCCTCCGGATCGATCGTTCCCGCCAGCGCGCCGAGGAACTGCTCCTCCGCGTGCTCCACCGTGATGCCCGGCATCCTCTGCACGAACTCCGTCTCGCCCTCGCGCATCAGCCCCGTGTCGACGTAGACGCCCCGCACCCGCTCCGTCCCCAGCGCCCTCCGGCACAGCTCGAACGCGACCGTCGAATCCACCCCGCCCGAGACGAAGAAGAAGACCGACCGCTTCCCCGCCGCCTCGCGGATCTCCTGCTCGATCAGCGGAGCGCGATGCCGCGGGTCCCAGTCCTTCAGACAGTCCGCGACCTTGAAGACGAAGTTCGAGAGGTACTCGCGCCCGCGCGTCGTGTGTACGACCTCGGGGTGGAACTGGACGCCGTAGAGCTTGCGCCCCGTGTCCGCGATCGCCGCCACCGCGCACGTGCTCGTCCGGCCCACCACCGAGAAGCCCGGCGGCAGCGTCCCGACCGAGTCGCGATGGCTCATCCAGATCTGCTGCGCTCCCGAGAGCCCCCCGAACAGCGGGTCTGCGACGTCCTCCAACTCGAGCGTCGCGAGACCGTACTCACCCTTCTCGTTCTTCCGCACCTCGCCGCCGAGCAGGTGCGCCATGAGTTGCTGGCCGTAGCAGATGCCGAGCACCGGCTGGCCGTACTCGAAGATCGCGGGATCGACCGTCGGACTCCCGGGGTCCAGCACGCTGCGCGGACCGCCGGAGATGATGATGCCTTTGGCGAAGGCCATCTCCGCCGCCGGCGTTTCAGAAGGGCGAACCTCGGCATACACGCCGAGGTCCCGGACTTTGCGGGCCTCCAGATGGCAGTACTGGCCGCCCGCGTCCAGAATGAGGATCTGCGGTGTGGGGTTCAAACTCCCAGTATACGGGCTACAGAGCCGCGACAGTTATGGAGCGGTTGCGTTACCTTACCGGCGCGACCCGCTGTGCTACGGCCTTTCGCGCCGTGTCCACCAGCGACTGGGCCTTCGGCATCGCATCCACCGCGCGCGCCACTTCGGGATCGGTCTTCGCGAAGACCTCGTCGCTCGCGTCCACGTTGAAGGCGTAGATGTACATCTCCTTCGCGAGGTAGCGGCGGATCCAGTCGTGGTCCTGCGTGAACTCCTTCTCGGTGAACGGGACCTTCGCCGCGAGCAGGTGCTCGTGCAGCGCCTCGACCACCTGCTCATCCGGCATCCAGCCTTCGGCCAGTTTCGAGTTGTGCTTGGCGAAGTAGGCGCGCGTGAAGTTGAACAGCGCGCTTCGGATCAGCTCCACCTGGAGATGGTCGAGCTTCGGGGTCTCGTACTTCTCGTCGGGCGTAATGCCGCCTCCGCCGTACACGCGACGGCCGCTATCGGTCATCTTCACGTCCATTTCGTTGCGCGTCTCCGCGCCGCGGTGCGTGTAGTAGTCGTAGAACGACTCCTTCGAATAGTCGCGCTGGATCAGCCGTCCGCTCGGCGTGTAGAAGTGAGCCGTGGTGAGCGCCAGCGCGGTGCGTTCGCGCAACGGGAATACCGTCTGCACAAGGCCCTTCCCGAAAGTCTGCTCCCCGAGAACCCAGGCGCGATCGTGATCCTGCAGCGCGCCCGACACGATCTCTGCCGCCGAAGCCGACGAGTGGTCGACCAGCACGACGATCGGGTAGCTCAGTCCGTGGTTGCCGTTCTTCGCGATGTACGGACGCTCCGGCGAGGATCGCCCGTGATGGGACACGATGAGCTGGCCCTTCTGCAGGAAGTGGTCGGCTACCGCGACGCCCGAGTTCAGCAGTCCGCCCGGATTGCCACGCAGGTCGAGGACGAGGCCGTGGATGTTCTGCTCGCCGAGCCGCCGCAGATTTTCGTCGAGCTCGCGGCCGGTATTCTCGGCGAACTGCAGGATCTTCACGTATGCGATCCCGTCGCGGACCCACGTCGCGTCCGGAACGCTCTTGCGGTTGATCTCGTCGCGGACGATCGAGAAGGTGATGTAGTCGGGCGCGCCTTCGCGCGAGACGACGACCTTCACCGGAGTGCCGCGAGGTCCCTTTAAGAGGTCGGCGACCTCGGTAGTGTTCAGCCCGTCGGTCGGCTTGTCGTTGACGAAGACGATGATGTCGCCGGGACGAAGTCCTGCCTTATAGGCGGGCGAGCCGGGGAACGGAGCGATGACGACGGTCTTGCCGTTGCGCGGCGAAACCGACATCCCGACACCGTAATACTTGCCCTGCTGATCTTCGAGGACGGCCTGGTAATCTTTCGGGTCGAAGAAGTTCGAGTGCGGATCGAGCGTGCGGAGCATGCCCGGAATCGCGCCGCGGTAGATGGCCTTGTCGGAGTTGACCGGCTCGGCGAAATTCTGCTCGATCAGGGCGTACACCTTGGCGAAGTTATCGACCTCGTTATCGAGGACGCGCTCGGCAACTTCGGGATCGGTCGCGGCCGACGCCACCGGAATCCGCGGTCCGTACAGCCCGCCAAGCAGGGAAAATGCCGCGATGATGAGGGGCAAAACGAAGAAACCGAGCCGCTTACGGGCCATCCGAACACCGTCCTTCTCAGGCAAAAGTATACCCTACCTGTCCCATTAGACGCCCGGGCGTGGCCCGAGGCTACGAAAAAGCGCCGCACGCCGGTCGCCCATTTGGGACACCGTACAATTGAGGGGGTTGCGCTCTCTCGTCCATCGCGTTCGGGCCACGATCGGCCGGTACGGCATGATCCCGGAAGGCTCGCGCATCGGGGTCGCTGTGTCCGGCGGAGCGGATTCAGTCTGCCTCTTAGAGGTGTTGCGGGAACTCGCGTCCGGACGGCTGACCGTCCTCCATCTGGACCATCAACTGCGGGGGGAAGAATCGAAGACCGACGCCGACTTCGTCGCAGCCATGGCGGAGCGGTTGGGAATGCCGTTCGTGAGTCGTCGCGCGGAATTAGGCGCCGGCAACTTGGAGGAAGAGGCGCGTCGAGCACGCCTGGAGTTCTTTCGGGAAGCTGTCCTGACCGGCCTCGTCGCTCGGGTGGCAACCGGCCATACGCGGTCGGACCAGGCGGAGACGGTGCTGTTCCGCTTCTTGCGTGGAGCGGCGGACGCGGGTTTGGCGGGTATCCGTCCCGTAACAACGGACGGGCTGATCCGTCCTTTGATCGAGGTGGAGCGCCGGGACGTCGAGGCGTTTCTGCGGGGACGCGGGATCTCCTGGCGCGAGGATTCGACCAACGCCAGCCCGCGATTCGCGCGCAACCGCATCCGGCACGAGCTTCTGCCGCTGCTGGAGCGGGAGTGGAATCCGGCGATCGTCGAGACATTGGCGCGGACGGCGGAATGGGCAGGCGGCGATGCGGAATACTGGAACGCAGAGATGGGCCGGCTCGAAGCCGAGCTCCTGGTACGAGAAGGGGACGCGTTTCTGTTGAACGCCGGGGCAATTCGGGAACTTCCGCCCGCCGCCGCGCGTCGCTTGATTCGGCGGGCAATTGAGCGGACCAAAGGCGATCTCCGCGGTGTCGATTTTGACCACAGCGAACAAGCGTTACGATTGTCAGATGCCGGAATCGGCAGCCGCCGGGTTCGAATCCCTGGAGTCGAGATCTGCCGGTCGCTCGATTGGCTTCGTTTCGTCATTTATGCCGATGCGAAACGGACGGTTGCATACCGGCTTCCGGCGGGTGTCCCAGGAATTATCCCGATTCCCGGTGGGCAACAGGCGATTTCCTTGGAACTGATTGAAAAGTCGAACGATTCTCACGGTGGGGAATCCGTATATAATGTGGGAATGGGTTGGGTGGACTGGGATCGCGTGGCCGGTTCCCTCGAGTTGAGGAACTGGATGCCCGGCGACCGTTACCAGCCGGCCCAGAGCGCCAGCGCCAGAAAAATCAAGACCCTCTTCCAGCTTGCCCGTATTCCCAGGTGGGAGCGCTGCCAGTGGCCGGTATTGGTCGATGGTGGCTCGATCGTTTGGACGCGGCAATTCGGCGCGGCTGCGGAGTATGCAGCCGGACCGGAGACGCGTAGGATTTTGCGGGTCCGGGAGACATCGGCCGAATGACGGAAACTGGAATCTGGATTGCCGGATACAGCGTCTATAGAACAAGTGCAGCGGGCACGGAGGTTTCGTGAATTCCAACTTTAAAACATTGATCTTCTGGGTGGTCCTGATTCTGGTCGCGGTTGTCTTGTTTACCGTTGTCCGCCAAGGCCAAGGCGTTCGGGAAGAACAACTCACGTTCAGCCAGTTCCTCGACAAGGTGCAGCAGGAACAGGTGGACAGCGTGACGATCGGCGCCAGCGATGTCCACGGTCTCTATAAGGGACGCCAGAGCGGCTTCAAGGCCAACATCCCGGCCAACTACCCCAACCTCATCGACTTCCTCCGGCAGAAGAACGTGCCGATGCAGGTCGACAATACGAGTTCGAGTAACTGGATTTCGATCCTCCTGAACGCGACGCCGTTCATCGTGCTCCTCGGTTTCTGGATCTTCATGATGCGGCAGATGCAGAGCGGCGGCAATAAGGCGCTCAGCTTCGGCAAGAGCCGCGCACGGCTGCATTCGACGCAGCAAAAGAAGGTGACGTTCAAGGACGTCGCCGGCGTCGAGGAAGCCAAGGAAGAGCTCCAGGAGATTATCGAGTTCCTGCGCGAGCCGCAGAAATTCCAGAAGCTCGGCGGACGGATTCCCAAGGGCGTGCTGCTGATCGGACCTCCGGGTACGGGCAAGACGCTCCTGGCGCGCGCGATCGCGGGCGAGGCGAGCGTTCCCTTCTTCTCGATCTCCGGTTCGGACTTCGTCGAGATGTTCGTCGGCGTCGGCGCCAGCCGCGTCCGCGACCTGTTCGAGCAGGGCAAGAAGAACGCGCCGTGCATCATCTTCATCGACGAAATCGACGCGGTCGGCCGCCATCGCGGCGCGGGCCTCGGCGGCGGACACGATGAGCGCGAGCAGACCCTGAATCAACTGCTCGTCGAGATGGACGGGTTCGAATCGAACGAGGGCGTGATCCTGGTGGCGGCGACCAACCGTCCCGACGTGCTCGACCCAGCCCTCCTCCGCCCCGGCCGTTTCGACCGCCGTGTGGTCGTGGGACGTCCCGACGTGCAGGGCCGCGAAGCGATCCTCCGCGTGCACACCAAGAAGATTCCGTTGGGCGACAACGTCGACCTGTCGGTGCTGGCTCGTGGGACACCCGGTCTCGCGGGAGCGGACCTCGCCAACCTCGTCAACGAGGCGGCGCTGAACGCGGCGCGGCAGAATCGCAAGGTCGTCATGATGATCGATTTCGAACTCGCCAAGGACAAGATCCTGATGGGCGCGGAACGCAAGTCGATGATCCTCAGCGACGCTGAGAAGCGCAACACGGCGTATCACGAGGCCGGCCACGCGCTGGTCGCGGCGCTGCTGCCGAACGCCGACCCGCTGCACAAGGTCACGATCATTCCGCGCGGCATGGCGCTGGGCGTGACGATGCAGTTGCCGATCGACGACAAGCATTCGTACAACAAGGACTACCTGCTGGCGCAGCTCGCGATCCTGATGGCGGGCCGCATCGCGGAAGAGAAGTACATGCACCACATGACCACCGGCGCGGGCAACGATATCGAGCGCGCGACGGATTTGGCCCGCAAGATGACTTGTGAGTGGGGCATGAGCGATCTCGGTCCTCTGAGCTTCGGTAAAAAGGAAGAGCAGATCTTCCTCGGCCGTGAGATCGCGCAGCACCGCGATTACAGCGAAGAGACCGCGCTCAAGATCGACGAGCAGGTCCGCAAGCTGGTCCAGGGCGGCTATGACACCTCGCTCAAGATCCTCGAAGACAACTCCGATGCAATGGTGCGCGTCGCCGAGACGCTGCTCGAGCGCGAGATCCTCGACGGCAACGAAGTGATGCAACTGATCAGGGGCGAGACGCTGCCGCCGATCGCGGCGAGCGGCTCGAAGGATTCCGAGGACCACTCGCAACAAGTGATCCGACCGGATGGCGGCCGCCGGCTCCCGGGGCTGTCTGAAGGGGAGCGTCCTCAGCCGGCGTGAGTCTCGTTCCTCCGTTTCCGGTTTATCTGTTCGACATCGACGGCACTCTGCTGGACTCCGCCCAGGATATTTGCGGCGCAGTCCAGCAGGTGCTCGATACCACCGCCTGCCCGCCCGTCACCTTCGATTACCTCAAGAGCTTCATCGGCCTCCACCTGATCGACCTCTTCGTCGACGTCTTTCCGCACTACACCCCCGAACAGATCGACGGCCTGGTCGAGCAGTATCGGACTTTCTACCGCGGCCGCGGCCATACGCTGACGAGCGTCTATCCCGGAGTCGCCGAAGCTCTCGCCGAGCTCGGAGGCAGGAAGGGAACCGCGACCACGAAAGGCACCCCGACCACCCGTCTGGTCCTTGAGCAGTTCGGACTGCTGCCCCATTTCCACCACGTCCAAGGGACCGATGGGTTCCCCTGCAAACCGGCCCCGGACGTGATCTTTACGGCACTGAAGGCAATGGGAGCGGATGTCTCCGAGTGCCTCTTCGTCGGCGACTCACCGGCGGATATGGAGGCAGGGAAACGGGCGGGAGTGAAGACCTGTGCGGTCCGCTATGGCTACGGGAAGGCCGACAAGCTCGCGGAGTTCGCGCCGGATTATTGGATCTCGGACCTGCGCGAGTTGGTCGGTTGATTTCGCTGGAAGAACCGCAAGAGCTGCTCTATACTACTGGTAGCAGGGACCGGAAGAGCGACCTTCCGATCCCCGCCACGGCCTACTTCCTACGACGGCTTCGCCGCCATAGGATAAGCACCGTGATTTGCCCAAAGACTGCGTGGACAACTTTTACCAGTACTTGGATCATTGATTGATCCTCCTTTCCGCTTCGATTGGAGAGCCCGGGCCGAAATCCCGGGCTTTCCTGTTTTGAAGCATCCAAGAGCAGGAACCCGCTTCTCCCACTTCCGCGGAAAGGAAGCGCAATAGTAGCAGCCTTGCGCTTCGAGCGCCGCGCATTCCGGCTGATAGAATAGGTAGTTCTGGAGGTCATTATGGCGGAAGAGCTCAATCGCCGCACGTTCATGAAGGCGGCCGCGTTGGCGGCAGGTCCGGCAATCATTTCGGCTCGCGGAGCGAATGAGAAGATCAATATCGGCTGGATCGGCGTAGGGACGCGCGGCAACGCGGCCCTCGACTGGATGCATACGGCCGCGCCCGACAAAGTGCAGATCACGGCGGTCTGCGACACCTATAAGGGCTACATCGCGCGCGCGGTCGATCGGATGCAGACGATCTGGGGGACCAAGCCCGCCACCTACAACGACTACCACGACCTCCTCGCCGATAAGAGCATCGACGCCGTCTTCATCATGACGCCGGAGCATCTCCATCACGACATGGCGATCGCGGCGCTGCGGGCAGGCAAGCACGTCTACGTCGAGAAACCGCTCGCGCATACGATCGAAGAGGGCTGGGACATCGTCAACGAGTGGGAGAAGGCCCGCAAGAAGAACCCGAACCTCATCTGCCAGGTCGGCACGCAGAACCGCAGCTCTTCGCTGTACAAGAAGGCGAAGGAGATGATCAAGCAGGGGATGGTCGGCGACGTCCATTTTGTGCGCGCGTTCTGGTATCGCAACGGCCTGCCGACCGAGCCCTCGTGGCGCTACGTCATTCCCGCCGAGGCGTCCCCGGAGAACACCGACTGGCTGAAGTTCCTGGGCACGGCGCCGAAGCGCTCGTGGGACCCGCACCGCTACTTCCAGTGGCGCCTCTACTGGGACTACTCGGGCGGCATCTCGACCGACCTCCTCGTGCACCAGACCGACATCGTGAACTTCATGCTCGATAAGACGACGCCGAAGTCGTGCATGGCGTCGGGCGGCGTATATCGCTGGACCGAGGGCGACGACCGAGACGTGCCGGACACGCTCAGCGCCGTCTACGAGTACGACAAGATGCAGCTCAACTATAGCTGCTACATCGGCAACGAGGCCTTCGGCTACGGCGAGGAGATCTGCGGCAACGAGGGCACGATCCGCGTCATGAACCGGCAGGATCTCTTCTACGAGCACGAGCAGTACAACCAGCGGCGCGCCGGCGCGGCGGATAAGGCCCCCGCGGCGATCAAGGCGCGCGCCGCCGTCCACCTCAACGGTATGCAGGACTTCAAAGAGACCGACGGAGTGATCAACCACTTCCGGAACTTCATCGAATCGATCCGCGGCAACGAGCAGCCCATCGCTCCTCCGCCGGTCGGTCAGCAGGCCGCGATCTCGGGCCACATGGCGACTCTTTCTTACAAGAACAAGAAGATGATCCTGTGGGACGAGGCCGGCAAGAAGTCGCACTTCGTTTAGAGGAATGGCGCCCGCGCGCATCGACTCCCGGTGGATTATCGGGCCGGGTGTAGACCTGGCCCTGATTATCGGAAGCGCTGCCGCGGGCTACCTGTATCTGGGACTGTTCGCGGCGGCGATCCTGCCTGCCTCGTGGCTGTGGTGGGTGTGGTCGGTCGGGTTCGACGGCACCCACATCTTCGCGACCGCATCCCGCACCTTCTTCGATCGCGACGTCCGCATGCGCGACCGCAAGCTGCTCTTCGGCTCGGCGCTCGTCTTCTTCTCGCTCGGGCCGGCGATGGTGCTCGCGGGCCTCAAGGGCTGGCTGTATCTGCTGGTCGGCGCGTGGGCCTACTATCACGTGATCCGGCAGCACTACGGGTTCATGGTCCTGTACAAGGTCAAGAATCGAGATCTCGCGCCCATCGACAACACGCTCGACCGCGTCTTCCTCGGCGTGACCACGATCCTGCCGCCGTTCCACCGCTTCTTCATCCACCATCCGGAAGAGCTGGGCATACCGTTCTCGTTTCCGCGCGCGGAGCTGCCGATGTGGATCCTGCTCGGCGCGACCGTCACGGCGTGGCTCGCGCGGCAGGCGCAGCGTTGGTTCTCGGGAGACCGCGTCGATTTGCCGAAGCACCTCCTGCTGGCGGCGGTGGTCCCATTGCACTGGCTGACGTTCGCGCGTCTGAGCTGGCAGGCCGCCGTCCCGACCGTGACCATCGTGCACAACCTGCAGTATCACGCCATCGTGTGGTTCCACAATCGGAACCGGTACGCGGGCGCGGCGTCGCACGGGCGCATCCCCGCGGCAGTCAGCCGCAGCCTGCTGGCGTACCTCGCGATGGGGCTGGTGTTCAGCGTCCTCTACCGCGTTCCGGGATTTCAGTTGGGCAAGGTGTCGGACCTGGCGTTCGGGTTCTTCTGCGGCTTCGGCCTGACCCACTACTATCTCGACAGCCGCATCTGGCGCGTCCGCCACGATCCGGGTTTGCGGCAGGCGCTGGCGTTAAGCTAGTAGCTTGCTCCCCCTGAAACTGCCCGATGCGCCGCCGTGGTGGTCGCGATTCCGCCCGACCGCGCACTACCTGATGGAGACGGAGGCGCATGTCTATGCGCTGGCCGTCGCGGCGTCGACGCTGCTCGCGTTTTATCCGTTCGTGACCGTGATGCTCTCGTTCTGCCGCGACACGCTCAAATGGCCGGCGGCGCTGGACGCGATCTACCTCGCGTTGACCGATTCCTTTGCGGGTGAGCCGGGTGAGTTTCTGGTGCGCAACCTCCAGCCGTATATGGCGCCGAAGCTCCATTGGGGGTCGATGATCCTGCTGCTGTTCACGGCGAACGGGATCTTCGAGCCGCTCGAAGTAGCGCTGAACCGCGCGTGGGGCGTCACGGAGAACCGCTCGTATCTCAAGAACCAGGTCATCAGTCTGGGACTGATCTTCCTGTGTGGCGGCCTCGCGATGCTGTCGTTGATGCTGACCGCTCTCAACACGGGTTGGATTACGAACTCGCTCCACACCCATGAGACGGTGGCAGTGTTCGTCACCAAGGTCGCATTCAAGATCGCCGCGCTGCCGCTCTCGATCCTGTCGCTCTTCCTCATTTACTGGCTGCTGCCGAATCGGAAGGTCGAGCCGCGACGCGTGCTGCCGGTGGCGATCGTGGTGGGGCTCGGACTGGAGCTATTGAAGTACGTGAACCTGCTGGTGTGGCCCTACCTGCAGGAGAAGCTCGACCGCGAATACCGCGTTTTTCAGCACTCGGTGACGATCTTGATTTGGGCGTTCGCGGTGGCGATGATCGTGCTCGCCGGCGCGCATTGGACTGCGCGCCAGGACCGGGCCGATCCGCTATCGTAAGAGGGATGCGCGACTGGAAAGCGATGGCCGCGGCGAGCGGCGCCGGTATTCCCGCGGAGGATGTGGAGCGGGTGACGAAGCCCCTGGTGGGCCTGGAACAGACGTTCCGGCCGCTGGCCGATAGTCTGACCTTCGACGAGGAACCGGCCACAGTGTTCGACGGGGCGGAGGATACCGAGTGAGGATCCGCGAGGCGGCGTCTGAACTACGGGCGGGGAACGTCTCGTCGGTCGAACTCACGACAGCGGCGCTGGAGCGCATCCAGCGGCTCGATCCCAAGCTGAACGCGTTCCTCACGGTGACGGCAGGGTCGGCACTCGACGAAGCGCGGCGGGCGGACGAGGAACTTCGCGACGGAAACGACCGCGGTCCGCTGCACGGCATCCCGATCGCGCTGAAGGATCTCTTCCTGACGCGCGGCGTGCGCACGACCGGCGGGTCGAAGCTCTACGAGCATTACGTGCCGGACATCGACGCGGCGGTTGTCGAGAGGCTGACGGCGGCGGGCGCGGTCCTGATGGGCAAGCTCAACATGCACGAGCTGGCTTACGGGATCACGTCGGCGAACCCGCATTTCGGGCCGGTGCGGAATCCGTGGAATACCGACCACAGCCCGGGCGGGTCGAGCGGTGGCTCGGGCGCAGCGGTCGCGGCCGGCTTCGTATTCGCGGCGATGGGCAGCGACACCGGCGGGTCGATTCGCATCCCCGCGTCGTTCTGCGGCGTGTCGGGGATCAAGCCGACCTACGGACGCGTGAGCCGGTACGGGACGTTTCCGTTGGGATACTCGCTGGACCACATGGGTCCACTGGCCCGGTCGGTGCGGGATGCGGCGATGATGCTGAACGCGATCGCGGGGCACGATCCGCGCGACACCGCGTCGTCACGGCGGGCGGTCGAGGACTTTGCGCCGCCGGAGGGCGTGTCGATCCGCGGCGTGCGGATCGGCGTACCGGAGAACTACTACAGCGAGCGCCTCGATCCAGACGTGGAGTCCGGCGTCCGCGGACTGTTGCGGTTGGCGGGGACGCTCGGCGCGGAGCTACTCCCGGTGCGCGTGCCCGATATCGCGGCGTTGAATGCGGTCGCGCGTGTGATCCTATTGGCCGAAGCGTCGGCTGTTTACGAGTCGCAGATGCAGGACCGCTCGAAATTCGGAGCCGACGTCTTGGCGCTGCTCGACCAGGGGCGGCTGATCCCGGCGACCGATTACGTGAACGCGCAGCGGCTGCGGCGGAGGATGCGGCAGCAGTTCGCGGAACTCTGGCGCGACGTGGATTGCCTCGTGGCTCCGGCGACGCCGGCGCCCGCCCCGAAGATCGGGCAGACGACTGTGATGCTCGGCGGTGAGGAAGAAGACGTGCGGCTCGCGGCGACGCGGTTCGCGCGCGGTATCAACGTTCTCGGCTTGCCGGCGGTGAGTGTGCCCTGCGGATTAACGTCGTCGGGATTGCCGGCGGGTGCGCAGTTCATCGGACCGGCGTTTTCGGAGGCAGCCCTGGCGAGAGTCGGGGCGGCGCTCGAAGACGCCGGCGCAGGCGTGCCGCGGTGCGCGTTCGGCTAGGGATGGTCTCTGACGATACAGCGATTACGGGGCGTTTACGCGCGCGGGTGTATTCTGTATAAGTGCGTTCCCAGGCGAGCGCTCCGGGTCCCATGCGAGTCCTCCCGACACTTCTCCTTTTCGGCGCGCTGGCGGGCGTAGTTTGCGCCCAGGTGGCGATCACGGGACGCGTTGTTGACGAGAGCGGGGCGGGAGTCGAAGGCGCCCGGATCGCGTTGAAAAGCGCGGATTCGCTCGTGACGGCGGCGTCCTCGGATCGCGCGGGGAACTTCAAACTCTCGTTGCCCGCGGCCGGGGAGTACGGCATCCAGGCGGAGCGCCTCGGATTCTACGTGTTCAAGGGCGCGCCGCGCGCGTTTTCCGGGGGCGCGAGCGAGCTGACCATCACGCTGAATCACGTCCAGGAGTTCGCGGACAAGATTGACGTGACGTACTCGCCGCCGGCAATCGATCCGGCGCAGCCGGCGGAGCGGCGCGAACTCGACAACCAGGAGATCCAGACCATTCCGTATCCGGCGCCGCAGGACTTCCGCAACGCGCTGCCGCTACTCAACGGCGTGGTGCAGGACAACTCCGGCCGCGCGCACTTTAACGGTGGACAGACGAGCCAGACGAACTACACGCTCGACGGCTTCAATATCTCCGATCCGGTGACGGGGAGGCTCGACGCGCGGATCAACATCGACACGATCCAATCGATGGAGGCGCAGACCAGCCGGTTCTCGGCGGAAAACGGGCGCGGGTCGGCGGGCGTGCTCGATTTGAAGACCAAGACGGGCGACGACCGGCTGCGGTTCGCCGGCACGAACTTCATCCCGGCGTTCTCGAGCGAAGGCGGCATGCATTTGAACAAGTGGACGCCGCGGTTGGAACTGTCGGGGCCGATCGTGAAAGGACGCGCGTGGTTCCACAACGGGTTCGACGCCTTCTACAGCGACGACGCGGTGAACGGGCTGCCGCGCGGCCAGAATCGTGCGCGTGGCGTGACGGCCAGCGACCTGAGCCGCTTCCAGGTGAACCTGACGCCGGGCAATATTCTGACGGGCAGCTTCCTTCTGAACCGGGCGGACCTGGACCGCGAAGGTCTGAGCTTCTTCAATCCGAGCGAGGCGACGACGAACCTGCGGCAGTCGATGTATCACAGCACGCTGCGGGACCAGTGGTATTTCGGGGGCGGTCTGCTGTTGGATGGCGGGTTCGCGGACACGCGCGGGGTATTGAGCACCACGCCGCAAGGGACGTCGCTCTACGAGATCACGCCGGAGGGGAATCGCGGAAACTACTTCAGCGGGCAGACTCGCCACTTCTACCGGCAGCAGGCGATCTCGAACCTGTTCGTGCCCGCGCGGCAGTGGCACGGGTCGCACCACCTGAAATTCGGAGTCGACTTCGAGCGGGAGGCGTTCCACCAACAGGTGCTGCGGCACGATTACGTCGTGCTGCGCGAGGACGACTCCATCGCGCGGCAGGTGACGTTCACGGGGAATCCGTTCCTGGGGAAGAAGAACTTCGAAGGCGCGCAATACGTGCAGGACTCATGGAACGTGCGCGAAGGCCTGCTCTTCGAGTTAGGGTTGCGCGCGGAGTGGAACGAGCTGGTGCGGGATCTCGAGATGGCGCCGCGGCTCGCGCTGGCTTGGGCGCCGAAGCGGTTGGCGGACACGAAACTCTCGCTGGGCTGGGGCGTGTACTACGACGCGATCAGTCTGGATCTGCTCTCCCGACATCAGGACCAGGTGAGCACGGCGACGTTCTACTCGCCGGCCGGAGCAGTGATGGGGCCGGTGGAGACGGCGTTCCTGCCGCCGGCGCAATCGCTGCGCGCGCCGTGGGCCGGAGTCGCGAGTGCGACGATTGAACGCAAGCTGCCGCGCGGATTCTATTTGACCGCGGGCGTGATGCGGCGGGACGGGCATCGGGGATTGACGTTCCTGCCGGAGGGGCCTGCGGCTGCGGGGCTGTCGGGCGCGGCGTCGTACCAACTGGCGAATGCGCGGCGGCCGAGCTATCGCTCGTTCGACGTCTCGGTGCGGCACACGTTCGCGGGGCGCTACGAGTGGTTCCTGGGGTATACGCGTTCGCGGGCGTGGTCGAACGCGGCGGTGGACTACAGCCTGGAGAATCCGGTGTTCGCGCCGCAGGCGCCGGGGCCGTTCGCGTGGGACACGCCGAACCGGGTCCATATGTGGGGATGGGCGCCATTGCCGAACCGCGTGCTGCCATCGTTCCTGCGGTTCGCTACGCGGCACACGACGGCGGCGTATCTCGTCGAGTACCGCTCGGGCTTCCCGTTCGGAGTGGTGAGCGAGGACGGGTTCCTGGTGGGCGGGCCGAACTCGCGGCGCTATCCCGATTACTTCAACATCAACTTACACCTGGAGCGCGAATTTCGTGCGCTCCATTACTTATGGGCGTGGCGTTTCGGATTTAATAATCTCACGAACACGCTGAACGCGAACGCAGTGAACAACGTCATGGGGACGCCGCAGTTCCTGACGTACGGAAGAGGACAGGCCCGCGCGTTCACGGTCCGCCTGCGGTTCCTGGGCCGCCGGTAGGTTAGTAACCTCACCTCCTTAACAAGTTAGACCGTTGCATAATCAAACCGGAGGTCATATGCGAGGTATAGCCATTGCTGCGGCGCTGGCGGCGGCAACAACAGCGGTTTGGGCCGACACGGCGCAGGAGCGCTTGACAGAGGCTTCGAGCGTTTTCTCAGAGATCATGAAAACACCGGACAAGGGCATCCCACAAGACCTGCTCTCGAAGGCCGATTGCGTGATCATTTTGCCGAACGTGAAGAAGGCGGCGTTCGTGGTCGGCGGCGAGTACGGGAAGGGCTTTGCGGAATGCCGGAACACGGCGGGCGCAGGTTGGGGCGCGCCGGCCGCGGTGAAACTGGAAGGCGGCAGCCTGGGATTCCAGATCGGCGGATCGTCGACGGACCTGATCCTGCTGGTGATGAACCGGCACGGCATGGACAAGCTGATGCAGGACAAGTTCACGCTGGGCGCCGACGCGTCGATTGCGGCGGGGCCGGTCGGCCGGACCGCGGCGGCGCAGACGGACGCGCGGCTGGATGCGGAGATCCTGGCGTGGTCGCGGTCGAAGGGCCTGTTCGCGGGAATCTCGTTGAAGGGCGCATCGCTGCGTCCGGACACGAAAGAGAACGCGTCGCTCTACGGCAAGGAGATGACCAGCAAGGATATCCTGGCCGGCAATAACATCACGGCGCCGGACGGCGCGCGCGATCTGATCGCGAATCTGAACAAGTACGCGGCAGGGTCGAGCGCGGACCGGGCGAAGTAGTAAGCCTGTAGGTCGAGGAAAGCCGGCGAGCGGAGGGTCCGCCGCCGGCTTTTCGTGTATATAGGCAGGCTGGCTCGCTTGGCGTTTCGCGCATGAGATCATGTAATTGACGGCGCGGATTGTTTTGCAAAGCGAGGTGTGCCAATGACGATCGACCTGAAGCCTGAACAGGAACGGATCATACAAGCCGAGATCGAAAGCGGCCACTTCCGCGACCCCGGCGAAGTGCTCGATCACGCCTTGGCCGCACTGCAACAGCGGGAGCAAAGAGGGAAGGCCTCGGCGCCACGGAAGAACCTGGCGCAGTTCCTCATGGAATCGCCCCTCGCCGGCGCGGAACTGAATCTGGAGAGGCAGAATGACTACGGACGCTCCGTCGAGCTATGAGTGGGTTCCTGGTCGACACGAACGTCCTTTCCGAATTCAATCGGCGCGGCGATCCTAACCCTCTGGTCAAGCAGTGGCTGGAAACAGCAGTGCCCACCTCTCTTTACCTCAGTGTTCTAAACCTCGCCGAAATCCGATTTGGCGTCGAACGACTGCCGGCCTGCAGGAGACGAAGGCAGTTGGAAGAATGGCTTGAACACGATTTGCCGGAATGGTTCGCCGATCGCGTTCTGCCCGTCGATAGATCAATTGCGGATCGCTGGGGAGTGCTGCGCGCGGAGGCGGAATCGAAAGGACGGCCACTCCCTGTCGTCGATGGCTTGCTCGCAGCGACGGCTCTCGAACACGGTCTTGCGATTGTGTCGCGGAACGTCGCCCACTTCGCGTGTGTTGGTCTGGCGGTGATCAACCCGTGGGAGCCGGCTTCGCCTTAGGTCGGGCGTCGTTCGGCTCGGGGTCCGCTCCAGTCCCGGAGCCGTTCCGTCCGTAGTGTCGCCATGGGTTAAAATCTGTATATCGCGACGGCATTGTCTGGAATCCGCCGTCGCGAAACCTTTTTCATGACAACCGAAATCCGCAGCCGGGCCCAAGAGTTCCGAGAACAATTAGCGAAGCGTGTGATGGTGGCCGATGGCGCCATGGGCACGATGCTGTATTCGCGGGGAGTGTTCATCAACCGATGTTTCGACGAGTTGAACCTCTCGGCGGCGGACATGGTGCGGCAGATCCACCAGGAGTACGCGAAAGCCGGAGCGGAGATCCTCGAGACGAACACGTTCGGGGCGAGCCGGCCGCGGTTGGCGGGCTTCGGGATCGCGGAGAAGCTGAAGGACATCAATCTCGCGGCGGTCCGACTGGCGCGGGAAGCGGCCAAGGACGGTCCGTTCGTGGCCGGCGCGGTCGGTCCGCTGGGCGTGCGCATCGAGCCGCTGGGTCCGACGTCGTTCGCCGAGGCGCGCGCGGCATTCCGTGAGCAGATCGAGGCGCTGGTCGAAGGCGGTGTCGACCTGCTGATCTTCGAAACGTTCGGGAATTTGGACGAACTGCGCGAGGCCGTAGCGGCGGCGCGCGAGGTGGCGGGGCCGGAGATGGCCGTCGTCGCGCAGGTGACGATCGACGATTTCGGGCATTTGCCGGGCGGCACCGACACGGAGACGTTCACGCGCGAGCTCGACTCCTGGGCCGTCGACGTGATCGGGCTCAACTGCTCGGTCGGACCGAAGGCGACTCTCGAAACGATCGAGAAGATGCGCGAGTTCTCGTCGAAGCCGTTGAGCGCGATGCCGAACGCCGGTCTGCCGATGCGGATCGAGGGGCGCAACATCTATCTGTGCTCGCCCGAGTACATGGCGCAGTACGCGCGCCGCCTGCTGTGGGCGGGGGTGCGGATCGTGGGTGGCTGCTGCGGCACGACGCCCGACCACATCAAGCTGATCTGTTCGGAGACGCGGTCGTTGCAGCCGACGCAGAAGAATCTGGCGGTGACGGTCGAAGAGCCGAAGGCGAAGGTGAAGGCGCTGACGCCCGTGCCGGCGGCCGAGAAGTCGAAGCTCGGGGCGAAGCTGGCGGCGGGCAAGTTCGTGTCGTTCGTCGAGATTCTGCCGCCGCGCGGAGTGGACGCGTCGCGCGAGATCGACGGGGCGAGCCGCTGCGCCGAGGCGGGAATCGACTGCATCAACGTCCCGGACGGACCGCGGGCGAGCGCGCGCATGAGCGCTCAGGTGACGTGCCAACTGATCGCCGCGCAGGCCGGGATCGAGCCCATTCTGCACTTCTGCTGCCGCGATCGGAACATTCTCGGCATTCAATCGGAGCTGCTGGGCGCGCACACGGTCGGAGTGCGGAACCTGATCTGCATCACCGGCGATCCGCCACGCATGGGCGCGTATCCGGACGCGACGGCGGTGTTCGACGTCGACGCGATCGGGCTGGTGAACATCGCGCGCAATCTGAATCACGGCCTCGATATCGGCGGGAACCCGATGGGGTCGCAGACGGCGCTGCTGATCGGCGTCGGCGCGAATCCCGGGGCGCTGAACATGGAAGAGGAGATCCGCCGGTTCGAGTGGAAGGTGGAAGCGGGCGCGGAGTACGTCGTCACGCAGCCGGTCTTCGACCTCGACCTGATGGAGAAGTTCCTCAAGCGGATCGAGCACGTGAAGATCCCGGTGATCTGCGGGATTTGGCCGCTGACGAGTTTCCGGAATGCGGAGTTCATGGTGAACGAGCTGCGCGTGCCGGTGCCGGACGAGTTCATGGACCGGATGCGGCGGGTGGACAACGCCGATAAGGCGCGGGAAGAAGGCGTCGCGATCGCGCGCGAGATGGTGACGCGCGTGAGCAAGATGGTGCAGGGGGTGCAGTTGAGCGCTCCCTTCGGGCGTTACCAGATGGCCTTGGACGTGGCGGAAGCAATCGGTTCGGCGGAGAACGCGAGCGCGTAACTACATGGCAACCGACCTGGTCGAAATCAACGCGGAAGATCCCCAGCCGGAAGTGCTGGAGCGCGCCGCCGCGGCTGTGCGGAAGGGCCGGGTGGTCGCGATCCCGACGGACGCGCTCTACACGCTGGTGGCGGATCCCTTCAACCTGCGGGCCGTGACGCAGGTGTTCCAGGCCAAGGGCCGCGAGCCGCACCGGTCGCTGCCGATCCTGGTGCGCGACATCATGATGGCGGAGGAATTGGCGGGAGAGTTGAACAACCGCTTCTTCATCCTGGCGCGGCGCTTCTGGCCGGGACCGCTGACGATCATCGTGCCCGCTTCGCCGAAGATCCCGTTGAAGGTGACGGGAAACACGGGGCGCATGGCGCTGCGGCAGGCGAACTCGCCGGTGGCGACCAAGCTGATCGAGATGCTGAACGAGCCGCTGATCTCGACGAGCGCGAACATCTCCAGCCGTCCCACGTGCCGGAGCGGGATCGAAGTCTTCGGAATGATGGACGGCCGCGTCGATCTGGTGTTGGACGGCGGCCTGTGTCCCGGGCGCGGCGCGACGACGGTCGACATCACGGAGCCGTACTGGAAGATGATCAAGCACGGCACGATCGAAGAGAAGGAAATCGCCGACTGTTTGCAGCCGTCGTAAGCCGGCTCAGTTCTGCGACGGCCGCTCGGCGCGGTCGACGATGAGCATGTTGAAGGGCGCCTTGACGGGCTCCAACTTCAGGCCCAGCTGCTCCTGAATCGCGGTGAACATCGAGGGCGCGTCGGATTCTCCGGTCACGGGACGGTTGGCCGGAATCCAGTCGAACGTGAAGGCCCAGTAGCCATCGAGTCCGGTCCGGTTCACCACGGGGCGTCCGGCGGAGTTCGAAAGCTGGCTCGCGAGGGCATCGGTCGTTCCGCGGGTTGTCTCCGTGTGCATGCCGTTCGCGGTGCCCCTCGTGTGCCCGCCGCCGGTCGGGTCGGTGCTGGGTTTCAGCTTGTGGCCGCCCTTCGCCACCACGAGCGCGTACGACGGGACGTCTCTGGTCTCGCGGTGCGTTTGCAAGTGGAAGCGTTCGGCCAGCAGGGTCTGCATCATCTCACGCGCTTGAGCGAGGGTGGGCGGCTGATCGCCCGGTCCCTTGGCGACGAGGTCGTAATGCTCCGATCTCGCCCACGCCGGCGCGCCGTCGATCTGATCGTACCGGAGGCTGTAGGCGTAGGTGAGAAGGTCGACGAGCGTGAGCGCGGTCCCGACGACCTGCGACCCCTTGATCCTGGGATCGGCCGAAAACGTGATCTCGCCCGGGTGCGCTTTAATGGACGCGACCTCGAAAGCGGGGGCCTGCTGCGCGACGGCGAGTGCAGGACAGACAATGGCGAGCAAACACCTGGCGATCATTCCCCAATTCTATTCCGGCTCGCGGAGTGACGATCGAGGGTCGAAAATGGTTCAATTCGAGTAGTGCGGATTGTCATCCTGGCCTTGATGGCCGCCATTGCCGGACACGCCGAAACTGCGGCTGAGCTTGCGTCGCGCGTCCGCGATGCTCTAGCAGGACACCGCGCCGACGCCGACATCGCGGCGGAGGTCCGGCAGACGAAGCTCACGGATTGCCTGGACGATCCGATGATCGAGGCGCTGGAGGGGTTGGGTCCGCTGACGACTGCGGCGCTGGAGGCGCAGCGCGACGCATCGGCGCTGCTGCCGGCGGCGAACTGGCGGATGCCCGAGTCGGACGCGCCACCGTCGGCGGCGGAGCGGGCGCGCATCGTCCAGCAGGCGCGCACCATCGCGATGCAGTACACGGCGAGTCTTCCGAATTTCCTGTGTACGGAAACGGTGCGCCGAACGACGGCGAAGACGGGCAAGGACGCCAAGCCTCGGGACACGCTCGTGCTCGACGTGTCGTTCAACGGGAAGGCCGACCGCTACCGGCTGCGGACCATTAACGGCAAGCAGACGACGAAGAGCCTGTACGAAGTGGGCGGATTCCGGTCGAGCGGCGACTTCGGGAACCTGCAGAAGCTGGTCTTCGACCCGGCATCGGCGGCAAAGTTCGAATGGAACGGCGTGGCGACGCTGCGCGGCCGGCGGACTCGCGTGTTTACGTATGCCATCGACTCGGAGCACTCGCATTACGGCTTGGACTTCCGGTCGTTCATGAAGGACGCGACGATGGTCGCGAATCTGCGAGGGCTCGTATATCTGGACGCCGAGACGAACAAGTTGCTGCGGCTGCGGGTGGAGGCGGTGGGGATGCCGGCGAAGTGGCCGGTCAAGCGGACGGTCTCGGTGCTCGACTACGAGTTCGCGGATGTCGGCGGGCAGCAGTACCTGCTGCCGCGACGGTCGGACCTGCGCCTGTACCTGAAGGATGGGACGGAGCGCAACGTCATGGAGTTTACCGACTACCGGCGGTTCGCAGGCGAGGCGACGATCAGCTTCGATAAGTGAGGCGACACAGCGACTGTTGTCGCGGCGAATTCCTAAGTTGTTGTTCCGCAAGGAAAATGGCTGCCCTCCGCGACACGACTGTTGTCGCCGGGCCACCAGTATCGCCGGAACTGAGATCCCCTCCTGTGCGTAATCACCGGTATGCGATTCACCGTGGCGATGCCCGCCACGGATTTGGACTACGACTTCACGGAGATCGCCGGCCAGCCGAACCTGCTGCCGAAGCGGTACGAGATGCGCATCTCCACTACGGACGGGCAGCGGCGGAATGTGACGGAGTTCGGGAATTACCGGCGCTTCTCGGCGGAAGCGACCGTGAATTTCGAGAAGTAGCTCACCGGCCGCTCGAGCCGAAACCGCCTTGGCCCCGTGTCGAGTCGGCGAGCGCCTCGTCCACCCACTCGACCGCCTCATACCGCGCGACGATCATCTGGGCAATGCGGTCTCCGGGGTGGACGGTGTACGGCTCGCGTCCAAGATTGATGAGGAGCACGCGGAGTTCGCCGCGGTAGCCGGGGTCGATCGTGCCGGGAGCGTTCGGCATGCTGATGGCGTGCTTGAGCGCGAGTCCGCTGCGCGGGCGCACCTGGGCTTCGTAGCCGGGCGGGAGTTCGATGGTGAGGCCGGTCGGGACCAGCCGCGGCACCTGCGGTTCGAGCGTGACCTCCTCGACGGCGATGAGGTCCATACCTGCGTCCTCATCGGGTCCATGGGCGTAGCGGGGCAGGACGGCGTCGGGGTGGATGCGCTGAATGCGGATTCGCATGAGACTTTCGTTATGATAGCGTCTTGACCCCGACCAAACGCGTGATCACGGTGGCTCCGATGCCGCCCGAGAAAAGCGCCTACGCACTGGCTCGTTACAGCCGGTCGCCGGACTCCATTCGCGATTCGATCGAATGGGTGCGCAGCCACGATTCGCAGAAATTCCTGGAGAGCTTCTACTTCCAGTACGGGCACGCGTCGATCGCGGACCTCGGGCACACGGTGCTGTGCTTCGAGGGGATCTCGGAGCTGGCGGCGACGGAGATCGAAGAGGAGCCGCTGTGGGACGGGCAGGCGAAATCGTCGCGGTACCAGGATTTCTCGAAATCGGGTTTCGTGACGCCGCCCGAGTTCGAGGGCGCAGACGCGGAGTCGTATCGCGCGGCCGGCGACGCGCTGCTGGCGGCTTACAAGCGGGTCAATGAACTCGCGTTCGCGGCATTGGCAGAGCGCCTGCCGCGGCCCGAGGACATGAAGCCCGAGGCATACCGGAGGAACATCGCGGCGCGGGCGTTCGACGTCGCACGCTACCTGCTCTTCTGGGGCGTGCCGACGAACGTGGGGCAGGTGTCGAGCATCCGGACGATCGAGAAACAGATCCGGCGATTGAAGGGGTCGGAGTACGGGGAACTGCGGAGTCTCGGGGAGGAGGTCGCGCAGGCGTGCGCGGCGCCGCCCGATTGCGTGTGGGACGCGCAGGCGTCCGTGGAAGCCGTCGCGCCGACGCTGGCGAAGTACGCCGATCCGGATTTGTTCACCGCGCGGTCTGCCGAGGATCTGCGGCAGTGGGCGGCGCAGAATCTGCCGAAGGCGGCTGGGGTCGAGCCGGGTCGTGTGGACTTGCTGCATCCGGTGCATGTGCCGGCGGATATCGCGGCGACGCTCCTGTATCCGGTGACGAACCGTCCGTACCGCGAGTTGTATGAGATCGCGTGCGGGTGGAGCGAGGCGCAGCGGGCCGAGGTCGTGGATGTGGCGCTGCGGGGCCGGACGCGCGAGGAGATTCTCGGTGGGTTCCGCGGCGGGCTGTACGCGTACGACTTCACGATCGACATCGGCGCGTACCGGGATCTGCACCGGCATCGGAGGTGTCAGAAGTTCCGGCAGGCGTATGCCGGGGAGCTCGGGTACGACACGCCGTCGCTGATCGGAGAGTCGGGCGCGACGGAGGTGTACGACGCGGCCATGCAGGCGGCGTTCGCGGCGATGCGCCGTCTGCCGGCGCGCGGGGCGGAGTACCTGCTGCCGTTCGGGGCGCGGTCGCGATTCCTGTTCAAGATGGATTTTGCGGAGGCGGAGTATATCTCGCGGCTGCGAAGCGGGGTGAAAGGGCACTTCAGCTATCGCGAGATCGCCTGGGAGATGAAGGTGAAGATGGACGAAGTGGAACCGGAGCTCGGGAGGCTGATCCAAGCGACGCCGCCGTGGGTCGAGGATCCGCTGAAGAGGTAGAAAATGCTTTTGGCGCCTCGCGTGCTCTTTACCGAGCCGGAGTGAAAGTCGCCATGCAGAATACCGATTCCGATCGCTCCCGCGCCGTGCTGTTCGGAGCTCTCGCCAAGTTCGTCGTCTGGTCGCAGGGCCGTGCGCCGCAGGAACTCCTCGACGAGGCGGAACTCGCCCTCGCCCACGCCGGGACCGTCGAGGCGGCCCGCGAGTTTGCTAACGCTGCGTGAACTGCATTCCGGCGAAGCTCACCACGCTCTGCTCGTCGATGTTCCACTGCTCATAGTGCAGGGTCTCGCCCCGGGCGGGGACTGACTTCAGAAACGTGTAAAACGGCGCCGAACCGCACCACTTCAGATCGTCGCGATTCTCCCGCACCAGATCCCAGAAGCCGCGCGCATCGCCTTCGTTGATCCGTTCCATGCGCCGCCGATCGCGTTCCGCCACCGCCGCCATTTGTCCCTCGTTCGCGACTGCGCGGAAACGATCGCCATACCGTGCGCCCATGTGCGCCATATCGACGCCGAGGACCCATACGAGATTCCCCTTCTCGCGGTCGTTCAATTCGCCGAGCGCGTCGCAAAAACGGCGGACTCCGTCGTTATCTTCGGGGTCGCCTCCCCGATAGAGGCTCTGCGCGAACGACCCGCAGAGGATCGGCAGGATCTTCACTCCCGGTCCCATGGCGTGCTGCAGAAAGAGCACCTGAAATTCGACCGTGTGCTCGAAGGAGAAGCAATAGTCCTCCATCTCGACCGCCGCGCCACCGCGATTCGCCAGCCAGTCGATCATGCGTAGGTCGGGCGTGGCTTCACCGAGTGGGGTCGTGAACCTTTTGCGCGTGAGCCCGAAATGCTCCGGCTCGCCGTAGTGCGACGTCGCCAGGATGACAAACGTCTTGTCGCGATGCTCCGGCTGGAGGACCGCGTAGGCCGACCGGTACGAGTCCCACCCGCCGTCGGGACTGACGTGCGGCGCAGCGATGCCCACCAGATTTCCGTCCGACGACGCCACGCCCGGAGCGGCCATTCGCTCCGCCAACATCTCGCGCAGTTCCGCCGGGTCCGCCGGGTACGCAGTCCCGGCATGCGCCGGTTCGCGGACCGGGTCCGCCGCGAACGCCGCGCGCTTTTCCGATTGCATCCGTTCGAACGCCTCGTTCTCCAGGAAGCCCGCCGCGCTCAGCGTGTCGATCAGGTTCCGCTCCAGGTCCGACACGTCTACCGACCCGGTGATCCGCGCCAGTGCCGCCCGCAGATCGAGCTCCGTGTGCGCGCCGTCGAAATTGTCGAGGCATTCGATCAACGCCGGCGGGATGATCAGCATCGCGTCGGAAAACTTGTACGGGTCGCGGATGAACAGCCCCGGATGCTCCTCCGAAGGCGATGGCATGAAGTCCAGATTCAGGCGGATGCGCGGGAGCGGCTGGGCCATACCTCAGAGTAACCCGCCACCCAGGCGACGGTACTTCCGCAACAGTTCGTAGAGCACGACTCCGCCCGCTGTCGCCACGTTCAGCGAGTGCTTCGTCCCGAGCATCGGGATGCGAACGTGCGTGTCGCACAGCGCCGAAATCTCGGGCTGGATGCCGTCGACCTCGTGGCCGAAGACGACGCAGACCGGGAAGCGCGGCGTCCAGTCGAAGAGGTCGACCGCGTGCGGCGAGGTTTCGATCGCCGCGAGTTCGTGTCCCTGCTCGCGGAGGCCGCGGAGTAACGGGATCGCCTCCCAGGCGTGCTCCCACGGGACCGTGTCCTCGGCTCCGAGTGCGGTCTTGGTAATCGCATGCTTCGGAGGTCGGCCAGTGATCCCGCACAGGTGCATCTTCTCGATCGCGGCTGCGTCCGCGGTGCGAAAAAAGGAACCGACGTTATACAAACTGCGGACGTTGTCTAACAGCACCCGGACCGGCAGCGAACGAATGTCCTGGTACGAAATCCCCGCGGTAGTGGCTTGGAACGGTACGCGATCCATCGAGCGCGGAAGTATAACATATGGCGGGATGTTACACTGAGAATTCGCAACTCCATGCTGTCCATCGTGATCCCGATCCACAACGAGGAGCCCTCGATCCTCCCGTTATACGACCGCCTTACCGCGGTGCTCGAGCAGGTCGAACGGCCGTTTGAGATCCTCTTCGTGGACGACGCCTCCAATGACCGCAGCTTCGAGCTGCTCGCCAACCTGGTCGAGACCGATGGACGTCTGAAGGTGATTCGCCTGCGCCGTAACTTCGGCCAGACGGCCGCCCTCTCCGCCGGCTTTCACGAGGCAAAGGGCGACATCGTGATCGCGATGGACGGCGACCTCCAGCACGCACCCGAGGACATCCCGGCGCTGCTGCAGAAGATCGACGAGGGTTTCGACATCGCCAGCGGCTGGCGCAAGAACCGCGTCGACAACGCGATCCTCCGCAAGATCCCCTCGCGCATCGCGAACTGGATGATGGCGAAGGCGTCCGGCGTGGCCCTGCGCGACTTCGGCACCACGTTCAAGGCCTACCGCGCCGAGGTCCTGAAGGACGTCAATCTCTACGGTGAGTTGCACCGCTTCATCCCGGCGCTGGCGAGCTTTTACGGCGCGCGCGTCGCCGAGGTCCCGATCCGCAACACTCCCCGCGCCGCCGGCGATTCCCATTACGGGATCGGCCGCACATTTCGTGTCCTGTTCGACATCATCACGATCAAGTTCCTGCTGAAATACATGACGCGTCCGATGCACTTCTTCGGCTCGATCGGGTTGGCGGGAGTCGTAAGCGGCGGCGGCATCCTGTTCTTCCTCCTGGTGAAGAAGATCCTGGGCCAGGACATCGTGGTCGAGCACGGTCCGCTGATGATCCTGGGAGTGCTCGCTCTGCTCTCCGGCCTCATGATGTTCAGCACCGGCCTGATGGGCGAGCTCATCATGCGCACCTACTTCGAAAGTCAGGACCGCCGCATCTACGCCGTCCGCGAGATCCTCACGCGCAAGTCGCGCGGAGTCGCCGGCGGCGCGCGATAGACGCATCCCAAAACCGGGGTCTGACATGAATTTCCGGCGCACTTCCGGAAATTCGCTGTCTGACCCCGGTTTTGCCTAACGCACCGGTCCTGGTCTACCTGCTTACTTGAACGTGATATTCGTGTCCGCCGAGAACTTGCGGTAGCCGCTAAACGACACTTCGTTCCAAGACTGATACCGTCCCTCCCGCGACCGCACGTCCGAATGCAGCGGCAGCATGAACTGCTGCCCTCCGATATCGGCGAAATCGTAATCCTGATCGAGCGTCACCGAGCGGATCGGGAAATCCTCGGGGATGCCCTCGCACTCGAGGTGCAGCCGCGTGACCATCTTCGTCTCGCGGTCGACGAACACCTGCCCGTGCGTCCGCGTCATGATCGTCCGCTTCGAGTCTCCGTGCTTGATCGAGTAGATCGCCTGCCCGGTGTGAAAATTGAAGACCGCCTGCCGTTTGCCGTGGATGTTCGCCCAGCGGTCCCACGTGAACTCGGTCTCGCTCTCCGGGGCGAACACCGCGTGCAGAATGCTGCCGAACTCGCCCGACGACGTCGAGCCGCCCAACTGGTCGTGCTGCAGATTGTTCGTCACCATGGTGTTGTTCACCATCTTGACCTTGTAGTTTTCCTTCTGCTCGAAGAACGTGAGCTCTTCGACGATCTGGTCCGTGTCACGCCAGCCGGAGCCGTCCGGGTCGATATGCCGCTTCGTGACCTGGCGGCACATGTAGTCCGGGAGCGTTTTGGTGTAGTTCAGCGCTTTGTCGCGCGTCTCGTCGACGATCTGCCGCTGCTCGTCCGCCGGCGGTGGCGGAGGAGGAGGCGGCTCGACCTTCGGCGCCGCGACCGGCATCGCCGCCGACGCCTCGCTCAACTTCGTCAGCGCCGCGACCGTCTTTTGCCCCGCGCCCAGCCGCTGCAACTCGGTCACGACCTTCGCGTCCAGCCGCGTCGAAAGGCGCATGTGCTCGATCGAGGCGGCGACGTCGGAGTCCTTGTAGTGGCTCGCCACGGCGGTGCGTATGTATGCCGACAACTCCTCCGCAGTCTTGGTTCCCTGCGCCACGGCCAGCGCCGCCAGCAGCGCGATCGCCCCGAGTGCCTTCCGCATGATCCTATGGTAGCTTGAGGCCATGAACGACGCGGACCGCCGCCGGCTCGACGAAGAGGGCTATCTCGTTCTGCCCGGCCTGATGTCTCCCGACCTGCTTGCGCGACTCCGCACCCGTGTCGACGAGCTCTTCGCCGAAGAGGGCGACCGCGCCGGCTGGGAGTTCAAGACCGAACCCGGCGCCCGCCGCCTCGCCAATCTCGTCAATAAGGGTCGTGTGTTCGAGGAGGTCATCGTCACGCCCGAGGTCCTCGACGCCATGGCCCATGTCCTTGGGCCCGCATTCAAGCTCAGCAGCGTCAACGTGCGCTCCGCCGATCCGCACAGCGCTTCCGACCAGCCCCTGCACGCCGACAGCGGCGCCCTCGCCGACGCGGAAGGCTACTGGGTCTGCAACTCCGTCTGGATGCTCGACGACTTCACGCCGGAGAACGGCGCCACTCGCTTCGTCCCCGGATCGCACCGGTGGGGGAAGGTCCCGCCGCCCGGAATGTACGACCCGCATCCCGAGCAGCAACTTGTCCTCGGCAAGGCGGGCGACGTGGTCGTGATGAATGCGCATATGTGGCACGGCGGCACCGCCAATCGGACCGCCGAGCCTCGTCGCGCCATGCACGTCTACTACACGCGCCGCGACAAGCCGCAGCAGCAGTGGCAGCGGAAGTGGCTCAGCGACGAGGTCCAGGCCCGCCTCGACCCTCGCGCGCGTCAAATCCTCGCGCTGGACGATCCCGAGAACGACGCCCTATGCGCCACGGGTAGCGGCGTCAGCGGGTTCATGAAGTAGGTTCAGATTCCCAGGATCTGCCGGTAATACGCTTCGTACTGCGGGATGATCTTCTCCGTGCAGAAGCGCTCTGCCGCATTCCATCGACCGGCCATCGCCATCCGGTTGTGCAGTTGGTCGTCGCGCAGCAGTTCCACGACACGCGCGGCCTGCCCTACGATGTCGCCAGGTTGTTCGAGGAAGCCGTCTTCGCCGGGCGTGATCAGCTCCGGGACGCCGCCGACCCGCGTCGCGACCGGGACCACGCCGCACGCCATCGCCTCCAGAGCCGCCAGCCCGAACGACTCCATCTCGCTCGGCATCAGCAGTACGTGGGCCAGCGGAATCAGGCGCTCGACGTGATTCTGCTTGCCGAGAAACGAGACGTGCTTGTCCACCTTCAGCTCCCGCGCCAGATGCTCCGCGGGGCCGCGATCCGGACCGTCCCCGACCATCAGCAGATGCGCCGGCTCGCGCTTGAGCGTCTCCGCCAGAATGCGGACGCAGTCCAGCGCGCGCTTCACCGGCCGGAAATTCGAGAGGTGAATCAGCAGCTTCTCGCCGTTTGGCGCATACGTTTTGGCGCCCTTCTTCTCGCTGTCCGGGTGGTACGTCTCGCAATTCACGAAGTTGTGAATCACGCGAATTTCGTTGGCTACTCCAAACACCTCGACCGTGCTCTGCCGCAGGTCGTCGCTGATCGACGTGATCCCGTCCGATTTCTCGATCGAGAACTTCGTGATCGGGAAGTACGACCGGTCGACCCCTACCAGCGTGATGTCCGTCCCGTGAAGCGTGGTGATGAAGGGCAGCCTCCGGCGCGGCGCCAGCATCTGCTGCGCCAGCAGCGCCGAGATCGAATGCGGAATCGCGTAGTGCACGTGCAGCAGGTCGAGCTCGTACGACTCCGCGACCTCCGCCATTCGCGACGCCAGCGCCAGGGAATACGGCGGGTATTGGAACAGCGGGTAGATCGAGACTTCGACCTCGTGGTAGTGTATCCGCGGAGTATCGGGGTCGAGCCGGATCGGGTTGGCGTATGTGATGAAGTGGACCTCGTGGCCCCGCATCGCGAGTTCCAGCCCGAGTTCGGTGGCGACGATGCCGCTGCCGCCGTACGTCGGATAGCACGTAATCCCGATCTTCACTTCGCCACCATTTTCAGTACGCCCATCCCGATCTGGCCATTCAAATTCTCATCGGGCCGTGCGACATCTCCGCCGCCGAAGTAGACCCGCGTGTCCGTGCCCGAGCTCGCGTCGACGGTCGGATCGCAGAGCACCTTCGCATCCCACGCCTGCGCCCCGGTGAACACCGTGGGCAGCTTCGTCCAACGCACACCGTCGGTCGACCGCGCCAGTCCCAGCCGGCGCGTCTCATCGGCTGCCCGGCCGGTGTACAACATCCAGTAAAACCCGCCCGACGTCCAGACCGCCGGCTCTCCGAGTCCGCTCTCATCGAACGCGCCCGGGCCGCCGACCTCGAGCACAGGATTCGTCCGCAGCTTCTCCCATTGGATGCCGTCGCGCGACCGCGCGACTCCGATCCTTTGCCGCGATGCCCGGTCCTCACCGAGGAAGTAGAGGTAATAGAAGTCGCCCACCCGGATCGCATAGGGGTCCGCGACCCCGTACTCGTCCCAGCTCATGTACGGCCCGGTCTCGAGCACCGGTCGAGCTTCCTTCCGCCAGTCGCGCGCGAGGCCGATCCGAGGACGATTCCGGTCGCCCGCTACGAACCAATACCAGATTGAATTCCCGACGGCGAGTGCCGAACCGTTCGCCGCGATATACGACCCTTCCCAGGTCGCAGGGTCAGGCGAGAGCACGCGGCGGGTCTTCGACCAGGCGACCCCATCCTCCGACTGCGCATGCGCCGTATGCCAAGTCCGCCCATCCCATTCGGAGTAGTACATGTCGTGGCCGACAACCGAAGGATTGAGCACGTCCCCCGCGCCGCCGCGTTCGAGCACAGGGGCAACGTGCTCCTGAAATTCAAAACTGTAGTTGGAATTGCCGCCACTCAAAACGGGCAAAGAGAAATCGGAGTATCGCGAGCACCCGCTCAAGAGCAACGCGAGGCACGCAACCCCGGCCCCCGGCCCCCAGCCCCTAGCCCCTTTCCTCATTGCACCGGAATCCGGAATTTCAGTCCTGCCCCGCGGCCCGGGCGCGACTCCAGCAGGAGATCCGCATTCAACGAGCGCGCGCGCCGCTTCAAACTCGCCGGGCCGAGTCGCAGCAGTTCCAACTCCTCCAGCGAGTAGCTCCCGGAGAACGGAAAGCCATGTCCGTTGTCCTCTACCGAGATCTCGAGGCCGCGATCGGTCTTCTCCAGCGACACCGCGACTCGCGTCGCTCCGGCGTGCTTCTGCACGTTGACCAGCGACTCGCGCAGCATTTGCAGCGCCTCCGTCGTCGTCTCCTGCGGCAGGCCGAGCGGCTTGTCCGAGCCCAGGAAGGTGACCGGCAGGCCGCTCTCTTTCTGGAAGCTCTCTGCCATCCGGCGCGCCGTCGATACGAAGTTCGCCCCGTCCACATCCACCGGGCGCATGCTGTGCAGGAACGTTCGCAGATCGCGGACCTGCGCCTGGGCCACCCGCTGCAGTTCGGTCAGGTCTTTGAGCCCCGCGTCGTAGTCGCGGTCAATCACCTTCTTGAGGATCTCGAGACGCATCTGCAGCGCGATGAAGCTCTGCAGCGGACCGTCGTGGAAGTCCGACGCGATGCGTTGCCGCTCCTCGTCGCGCGCCTTCTCGGCCGCCTTCTGCGCCTCGGCGACGCGCAGATTCATGGCCTCCGCCGCCCGCTTCTGCCGCTGCTGGCTCACCGCAAATCCGCACGCCAGTGTGCCGGCCACCAACACCGTGGGCTCCAGCGCTCGCAAGGTCTCAAACGGCAGCACGCCGCAGAAGATGGCGCAGACTCCCGCGATCGCTACCAGTTCGATCGAGGTATAGAAGACCAGCGCTTCGGTCAGCAAGTACAGGAAGAAAACGGAAGCCATCCACAGCAGGCGTTCGGAGCCGAGACTGGCCAGGACCAGGAAGAAGATCGTGTCGGCGAGCAGCGCCAGCATCCCGAGCATGCCGTGCAGCGCCTTCATCCGCACGGCCACCAGCACCGTGTAACCCAGGAAAACGCCGATCAGGCCGCGAAAGATCGCGCCGTTATGCAGAGGAAGCGTGAAGCTGACGCCGAGCGCCGCGGCCGCCAGGACGACGCGGACCCATCCGATATACCGCAGCCACGGCAATGTCACACGCTTATTTCCGGTAGAGGTACAGCGTGTGGCTCCTGCCTTCGCCGTCGTCGGGGATGTTCTCCACCTTGTCGGCCTTCCACGCCTTGAATTCGAAGTCGTGCGCGACAACGCGCGCGCCCTTCTTCAACTGCTTCTCGAGCAGCGGCTGCACCTTGTTGTCGATGGACTCCGGCAGCAGATACACCGTCACCAGATCCGCCGAGCCGTAGTTCTGCTGCAACAGATCGCCATTCACGATCTTGGCGAGCTTATCCAACCCGAGCTTCTGAATCCGCGCCGCGCTCTGCCGGCAGAGATCCTTATCGAGCTCGACGCCGACCGCCTCGGCATGGAATTTCTGCGCCGCCAGAATCACGATCCGGCCGTCGCCCGATCCCAGGTCGAACATCTTCTCCCCGGCCTTGAGGCCGCCGAGTTGAAGCATCTTCATCACGATCGTTTCCGGAGTCGGGTAATACGGGGCGAGTTTGCCTTCCGGGTTTTGGGCGAGCGCCGCCGCGCAGCAGCACAGGAATAGACAGCAGAGCTTCCGCATATCGGCCCTAACAATTTAGCATTTTTCCCGGACTCGATCCCGTTTTCCACGAAGCGGTGGAAATCCCTGTGGATAATCCGCGCCCAGGACGCGAAATCGACGGCTGGAAACGGCTTTGTAACAACTTGCACAGAGGTTCAGCAGTACTACGAAAGAGATCCCAAACCCTTGATTCTTTTCGTTCGTACCGCACGATAACCCGACTTTTACAGCCGAAATCGCGCCTAAACCCAGACCTTCTCGATGGGCGCGCCCGCTTTGCACAGTTCGCATTCCGCGGCGTCGGCATAATAGCTTGCTTCGAGCTTCGCCAGGTAGTAAAGGGGCAGCGGACTGAAATTGTGCGTCTTCGGTGTCGGCTGATAGACTACGACCGCCAGCCCGACCACCGTCGCCCCAGCCGCCTCCAACATTCCCTTCAGTTCGGCCAGATTGTTGCCGGTCCGCAGGATATCGTCGACGATCACCACCTGTTCGCCGGGCTCCGGATGGATGTACTGCCGGAAGCGCTGCGGTTCGCTCGCGTTCTCGCGCTCCGCCCAGTAGACCTGTTTCGCCTGCAGCGCGTCGCAAACGCCGTACGCGACGGGCAACCCGGCGGTCGCGGGAGCCACGATGGAGAGCTCCGGCACGATGGCCCGGATCTCCGGATTGGCCCGCAGTCTGCGGCTCAATCCCACCGACAACAGGAGGTGGTCGCGAGAATGCCGCATTGCCACCGGCACCTGCAGGTATTCGTTCGAATGCAGGCCGTTCGGATACACGAAGTGGCCCTCCCGCAGCGCTCCGGTCTCTCGCAGCAGCGCCACGGTCTCGTCTTGGGTCGGAATCAGATGCATATGCCTCTTAGTTGGCCCCTCGTCCGCTCAGCACCCGAGGGATGGTGCGCAACAGAATCTTCCAGTCCAGCGCCAGCGACCAGTTGTCGATGTACTGCATGTCCATCTTCATCCAGGTCTCGAAATCCACGTTGTCGCGCCCGGAGATCGCCCAGAGGCACGTCAGACCGGGACGCATGCGCAGCCGGCGCCGCTGCCACCGCTGGTAGCGGTCGACTTCGTCCGGGACGGCCGGCCGCGGACCCACCAGCGACATGTCGCCGCGCAGCACGTTCCAGAGTTGCGGCCACTCGTCGATCGAAAACTTCCGCAGGTAGCGGCCGATCGGCGTCAGCCGCGGATCGTCCGGGATCTTGAACACCACGCCGTCGCGCGTGTTGAGGTGCGCGATCGCCGCCTTCATCTCCTCGGCGTCACGACACATCGACCGGAACTTGTAGAACGTAAACCGTCGCCCGTTCAATCCGCAGCGCACTTGGCGAAAGATGGCCGGCCCCGGCGATGTCATGCGCACCAGCACCACCACCGCCGCCATCAACGGCGAAAGCACGATCAGCCCTGCGGCCGCGATCACCATATCGGTGCACCGCTTCAGCAGCAGCCGGATCTCGTCGTACGGCGCCGCTGAGAACGTCAACAGCGGGGTCGCGCCGAAGCGCTCCAGAGAGACCGTGCTGTTCACGTGGGGGAAGAAGTCCACCGCCACGCGCGTCCGCACGCCCTCCTCGTCGCAGAGCAGGAAGACCTCTTCGAGCTCGGCCAGACTCTCGCTGCCGACGGCGAAGATGATCTCGTCCACCACGTGCTCCTGGAGCACCGACGTCAGTTCTCGGACGGGCCGAACCGGGTACACCTGGCTGAGCGCAATCGACTCCGGCGCCCCGGCGGACTCGGCCAGAAAGCCGCGCAGGCGGATGCCGTAATCCTCGGAGCGTTCCAGACCGCGCGCCAGACGAACGGCGCGCTCTCCCGTGCCCACCACCATCACGTAGTGCGGAGCCCCGAACTCACGACGAATCAGTCCCACCATCCGTCCTGCCAGGAGCCGGAAGACCAGCAGCAAGACCCAGGCGTACGCGGAGAACAGCAGCAGGAAGAAGCGGCTGAGGTCGAGTCGCAGGACGTACTCGAAGACGATCAGGAACAGCGCGCTGTAGGTGCACTGCCGCGCCGAATCGCGCAGGATGATCAGCGGATGGCCGGCGTCGAGCTTCTCGTAGACGCCCATGGAGAGCCCGATCAGAACCCACGCCAGCACCGAGAATCCCAGCACGAGGGCCGACTGCGGCCGCGTCAGGAAGAACTCATGTTCGAGCGGCAACAGGGCGCGCGTCTGGTACGCCGCCGCGAAGGCCAGCGCCACCAGCAGCACGTCCGATAGCCCGAACAAAACACGAGCTTTACGCTGCCGACTGAACATTCCGAGAAAAGGATATCACGCGGCGGAGGCGGAGTCCTTGACGCAGAGACACAGAGACGCAGAGATTGAAGGGCAAAGAACGAGCCTACCAGCCGTTGTTCTCTGCGTCTCAGCGTCTCTGCGTCAAGAACCAAACCGCTATCGCGGCGATCTGCCTCTGTTCGCCTCAGCCGCTCCCTATTGCACCGGCAGAACCGACGCTTTTGAGGTGACGCCGCCGATCGCGACGGTGATCTGTTGGTCGCCCGTCGGGGTGTCCGCCGCCAGGATTGCGTTGATCTGGTAAAGCCCCACCACTCCGGGGGTCAGCCCGCTGAAGATCACCTGCGCCTGTTTGCCGCCAATCGTGACTGTCGGGGTCGCAGTAGTCTGAGACAGCGGCGAGGCGCCGCTCGGCTCGCCCGAAGGCGGCGTATTCGACACGGGTCCGAGCCCGTTGACATACAGGACGATCGCCCCGTTCCGCGTCGCCGGATGGCTGCGCGTGATGAGGGTGAGATTCGCGTCCTGCGCCGCCGCCAGTCCTGAGACCTCGAAGATCCCGGGCGAGTACGCCGAGAGCGGAACGGTCACCAGCGGACCGGCCAGGAAGCTTGATAACGTCACCTTCATCTGAGCCGAGGTCTGCCCCTGGAACTCCCACGGGATCTGCACGTTCACCTGCCCAGGACTGACGAAGTGGATGTGCGCCGGCTGGCTGACCCCGCCGCCGTCGACGCTCACGCTCACGTCCGACAGAGACACCGGGAGGTACGGAGTCGACTCAACATGGAGCGCGTCCGAAAGCGCCGCGCCATAGATCGAGACATATGACCCCGGTGCGACCCCGCCGCCGACCTGGCCGGTCGCCGCGTTCACGACCCCATTCGCAGAGATCGTCGGATACGGCCGCGCGAAGCCCTCGAACGTCACGATCGGAGTCAGCCCCTGCACCGCGCCGGTCGCGACCTGCGCTCCGGCGCCAGGTCCGAAGCTGAAGATCCCGCCCGCGTTGCCGAGACGGTCGGTCGTGCCGTCCACCAGCGTGAACGTGCCGCCGCCTTGCGTCACGGCAAACCGCACCGGGACGGTCGTTACGGGTACGCCGGCCGCGTCCACGCTGCGGAAGAAGAGTCCCCACCCGAAGTCCTGCAAGCCGCCGGTGAACGAGCTGTTGTGGATCGGGAAGATGTCAGCCGGAATGCCGCTACCCACCATGTAGAGGTACGGGACCCGCAACGTCTGTCCGCCGCCCGAGACGATGATGAATCCCTGGTACGAGCCCGCCACGGGACGCGTCCCGGAGAGCCGGATCGGCACGCTGTTCGAACCGCCCGCCGGCACGCTGACACTGGTGGCCGTCGGCGCGAGTGTCGCGTTGTTGTCCCGGTCGCCCTGCACCGTGAGAGTGAACGTTACGGCCGCCGCGCCGCTGTTGAAGATGGTTAGCGTACGGCCGATCGGCAGCGACGCTGCCGCGATCGGACCGAACGAGATCGTCGCCGGGGACACCGTCGCGACCGCATTGACCGCGTCGCCGACGCTCAACTTTCCAGCGCCGACCGACGTCACGCGCGCCGTCGCGCCATTCTCCGTCACGTCCTGCGTCGCCGTGTTCACGACCGCCGACTTCAGTTGCGCCGGCGTCCACGTCGGGTGCTTCTGCTTCACCAGCGCGACCGCGCCCGCCACAAACGGGACGGCATAGCTCGTGCCGGTCACGCCCGTGTAGCCGCTGGCGCTATACGCGTCGCCGTTGGGATCGTACTTCTGCGTCGCTGTGTAGAGGTTCGCGCCGATGGCCGCGATCTCGGGCTTCACCACGTTCGTCGGCGTATTCCCGAAGTCGCCATACGACGGTCCGCGCGAGGAGGCGGGCCACACCGTGCTCGGCGTCGAGTCGTACGACGTGAACGACGGATCGAGCGTCGCTGGAGCGGCTGGGCTTGCCTTCAATGTCGCCCCGTCGGTCGCGCCGACCATCACCGCCGGAATGCCCGTTGTCGTCGTGCCGGTGGGCGATGTGACCGCGTCGCCGCTCGCCTGATAAATGATCACGCCGATCGCGCCCGCATTCTGCGCGTTCGTGACTTTGTCGCTGAAGAAGCACGTGCCGCGCTGCACGATGGCGATCGCGCCCACCAGCGATCCTGCCGGAAGCGCGCCGCATCCCTGTGGATCTCCGCCCGCCGCCGCAACATCGCGCAAGACGCCGCTCACCGGACCCGCCGCCTGCGGACCGTCGCTGAACAACGCCTTCATCGTCTGGCCGTTGACCTTCACCGACTGGTAGAGCTCGTGCGCATTCATCAACGCCCCGACCGTGATCGCGGACGGCGCTCCCCCCGGCCGGTGAATCGTATTCAGTGTCGGCTGCCGCTGACCGATGTTGCCGTCGTTACCCGCAGCCACTACGACGACCATGCCCTTATTGACGGCGTTCTCGACGGCCACCGAATACACGTCGCAATCGCCGCCACATTCGGCGAGATTGTCGAGTGGGGCGTAATACGTCGGCGCGTCGCCTTCGTTCATCGAGAGCGTCGCCACGTCCATTCCGTCGGCAAGCGCGTCCGTCAGCGCGTCTTCGAACGCGAGGAAGTTTGGAAATGCGGCCGCTCCCGGAGAGCCGAAGATCTTGTAGTTCCCGAGAAACGCCTTCGGCGCCACGCCTTGAATCGTCGCCAGCGGACCCTTGTTCTGCGCCCCGGCCGCGATCATCGCGATTGCCGTCCCATGGCCCTGCCGGTCGCGCGGCGAAGGATCGTCGGGAATTGAGACCGCCGGTCCCGGCGAATCGCTATACCCGGGCGCGAGGTCCTTCTGCACGTAGCTGCGCGCCACGATCACCTTACTGTTCGTGAATCCGGTGTCGCCCTTCGGGAAACCCGCGGGAGGAGTCAAAGAGGAGTCCTGAAATCCAGGATGATTCTGGTCGATGCCGGAATCGATGATCGCAATTTTGATTCCCGCGCCCGCCTGCGACGAGCCGCCGACCGCGCTCCACGCCGCCGACACGTTCATCAGATCCAGCGCGCGATCGAGCGACGGCTTCAGCCGCCCCACGCCGATCACGTATTTCACGCCCGGAATCTCGCGCGCCGCCATCGCGATCTCGGGAGTCGCGGAGATCACGATCGCGTTCACCAACATCTGGGTCGCGCCCTCGACCGTCGCGCCGCGACGTTGTAACTCCGCGATGACCGGCGACTGTCCGGCGCGGATCGTGCGCGCTTGCGCTTGCGCCTGATTACTCCGAAGAGCTAAACGTGATTGGACCTTCCGAGCTACCGGTTCGTCCTGCAGAACTACGGCAAATTCCGCCAGCCGGCTGCGCGTCTGGCTAAACGCTGTAAATCCCAGCAAAAACAGGAGCAGAAGTCGTTGCATGGCGACTATTAGACTTACCGGACCCGGCGGTCCGTTTCCATTATCTTTCGGCCACCTGCGTCGCAAGAATCTCGTCCGCGACGTCCGACGCCGCGCGCATTTCGCGCACATCGTGGACGCGCACCAGATGCGCCCCCGCAAGAATCGACGCGGTCACCGACGCGGCCGTCGCGAACTGCGTCTCGACGACGGTTTCATGCGCCAGGAAGGACTTGCGCGACGTGCCGATCAGGATCGGCAACTCGAGCGGCGACATCTCGTGCAGCCGTCCGAGGATCAGCCAGTTCTGTTCTTTCCGTTTGCCGAAACCGATCCCCGGGTCGACCACCAGTTTCGAGCGGTCGATACCGGTGTGCCGCGCGCGGCTCACCGCCGCTTCCAGATCCTTCGCGATCGTCGCCATCGGATCGCGCATGGTGCCGAGCTTCGCCCAGGTCTCCGGACGCCCGCGCATGTGATTGAGGATCAGCCCCGCATCGAAGTTCGAAACCACGCGCGCCAACTGCGGCTCCATCGTGAGGCCCGACGGATCGTTGATGATCTCCGCGCCGTGCTCCAGTGCGCGCTCGGCGACCTCGGCCTTATAGGTGTCGACGGAAATCGGAACGGTCAGGTGGCCTTTGAGGCGTTTCAGGATGGGGATGAGCCGGCGTAATTCTTCCGCCGCGGAAATGCGCTCCGACCCCGGTTTGGTCGATTCGGCGCCAATGTCGATGACGTCCGCGCCCTGTTCTTCGAGTTCGATCGCCCGCGCGAACGCGCGGTCCGGATCGGAATATTTGCCACCGTCGGAAAACGAATCGGGAGTGACGTTGAGGACGCCGAGAATGGCCGTCCGCTCGCCCAGACGGATCTCCCGCTGCTTCAACTTCCAAAAAAAGAGCTTTCTCACCGTAGTTCTACTGTCGCATTGTTTCGGTGAGATCGGAAAAGCGCGATTCTAGGCCACGAATGAACACGAATTCACACGAATCAACACAAAGACTTTTTCTTATTCGTGTTCATTCGTGTTCATTCGTGGCCGATTGTCAGACTGCTCGTCTTCCGATGAAGAACGCCACGAGCCAGATCACCAGGAACAGAACGAACATGATTTTCGCGATGCCGGCTGCGGCTCCTGCGATTCCTGCGAAACCGAAGATCGCGGCGATAATCGCGATCACCAAAAAGATCAATGACCAGTGCAGCATGGGTGTGTCTCTCCTCTGCCGTTTGAGTTCGCAGTTGACCCTCCACTGTGTGGTGCGACACTGGAGAAGAATGTCCCTGGAGTCCCTGGTTACCGAACAGCCAAATCCTGCCTCCGCCGGCATCGACACCCTGCCGACCGTGGACATGCTGCGCGTGATCAACGGCGAAGACCGCAAGGTCGCCGACGCCATCGCGGCCGAGATTCCGAACATCGCTCGCGCCGTCGACGCCATCGTCGCGGCTATGCAGAACGGCGGACGCCTCTTCTATATCGGCGCGGGCACCAGCGGCCGCCTCGGCGTCCTCGACGCCTCCGAATGTCCGCCGACCTTCAGCGTCCCGCCGGACCTCGTCCAGGGCATCATCGCGGGGGGCGAACCCGCCCTCAGTCGCGCCACTGAGACCACAGAAGACGACCCCGCCATCGGCGTCCGCGACCTTCAGGCCCGCGGCTTCACCGCCGGCGACGTGCTGGTCGGGATTGCGGCCAGCGGACGCACGCCATACGTGCTCGGCGCCATCGCCGAAGCGCGTCGGCTCGGCGCAGTCACCGTGGGAATCAGTTGCACTCCCGGCTCCGAACTGGCCCGCGCGGTCGCGATTCCGATTACGCCTGTCGTCGGTCCCGAGATCATCGCCGGCTCCACCCGCCTCAAATCCGGCACTGCCCAGAAACTGGTATTAAACATGCTCTCCACCGGAGCGTTTATACGGCTGGGATACGTTTTCGGCAATCTCATGGTGAACGTCCAGCCCAAAAATACCAAGCTGCTGGACCGTGCGCGCCGCATCGTGGCTCAAGCCGCGAGCGTTTCCTATGAGCGCGCCGGGCAGGTGCTGGAGGAGGCCGGAAACAGTGTCCGCACTGCGATACTCATGGCTGGAACCGGAGTCGACCGAGACGAAGCTGAGCGTCGTCTCGCCGCTGCCGGTGGAAACATCTCTCGAGCTCTGCATGGATAAATTCGTTATTACCGGGGGGACACCCCTCGAAGGTGAAATTCCTACCAGCGGATCGAAAAACTCCGCCCTGCCGGCCCTTGCGGCCGCCCTTCTGACCGATCAGCCCGTCACGCTTCGCCGCATCCCGAGCGTCCGCGACATCCGTACGATGCAGCGGCTGCTCGTCGATATCGGCTCTAGCGTCGAGGTCGACGGCGAGACGGTCAAGCTGCACACGGAGCGCGTGGTCAGTCCCGAAGCGCCTTACGAGCTGGTGAAGACGATGCGGGCGTCGAGCCTCGTCCTCGGCCCGCTAGTGGCCCGCTGCGGCACGGCGCGAGTCTCGCTGCCCGGCGGCTGCGCCATCGGGGCGCGTCCGATCAACCTCCATATCTTCGGCCTGGAACAACTGGGGGCCACGATCAATCAGACGCACGGCTACGTCGAGGCGGTCGCGCCCAATGGCCTGCACGGCGCGACGGTCCACTTCGACCGCATCACGGTAACCGGCACCGAGGACCTCATGATGGCCGCCGTCCTCGCTAAAGGCGAGACCGTCCTCCGCAACGCCGCGCGCGAACCCGAAGTCGTCGACCTCGCCGATCTACTGACTAAGATGGGCGCGAAGATCGAAGGCGCGGGGACTTCGGTAATCCGCATCCAGGGCGTCGACCATCTAGGCGGCGCCGACCACACGATCATTTCCGACCGGATCGAGGCCGGCACTTTCATTGTCGCCGGCGCAATCACGCGCGGAGATGTCACGGTAACCGGCTGCGACCCCGAGCATAACGGCGCGCTCGTGTCCAAGCTGCAACAGGCCGGCGTGGACGTGACACAGCCCGACGCCACGACCATCCGGGTCCGCGCCCGCAATGGCCGCATCCGCTCCGTCGATATGGCGACCGAGGAGTACCCGGGCTTCGCCACCGACTTGCAAGCGCAGTACATGGCGCTGATGACGCAGGCGGACGGCATTGCGATGATCGAAGAGCGCATCTTCGAGAACCGCTTCATGCACGCCCAGGAGCTCGCCCGCATGGGGGCGAATATCCGGATCGACGGCCGCCAGGCAATCGTCGCCGGCCCGCGCGACCTGAGCGGCGCCGGAGTCATCGCCTCCGACCTCCGCGCCAGCGCGTCGTTAGTCCTCGCGGCGTTAGTAGCGCGCGGAGAGACGGTGATCGACCGCGTCTACCACATCGATCGCGGGTACGAGAAGATCGAGTCCAAACTGGCGGCGGTGGGAGCGAAGATCGAGCGAGTGGAGTAGAGCGAAATCGACTTCTCATCGCCGGCCGGATCTTCGCTTCTATTGGGCCGGCCTGAAGGTCCATTCCCTTGTACAATTCGTCGAGGAGCTCTCATGGCCCACAATCCCGGCTTTCTCAACCTCGTCAACGACGCCAAGTCCCGCGTCCAGGAAATCGATATCGAGGGTTACAAGCAACTGCGCGACTCAGGTGAATCCCACATCCTTGTCGACACTCGTGAGGACAACGAGTGGACCGCCGGCCACGTGAAGGGCGCGGTCCATCTCAGTAAAGGCGTCATCGAGCGCGACATCGAAACCAAAGTCCCCGACAAAAGTACGAAGCTCGTGCTTTATTGCGGCGGCGGTTTCCGGTCCGCATTGGTCGCCGATAACCTACAAAAAATGGGATATACCGCGGCAGTTTCCCTCGACGGCGGCTGGCGCGCGCTCAAAGAATCCGGCCTCGAGCTCGAAAAGTAATTCGCTTCACAATTAGCCTTTCGTCCGGCAGCCGTTGCTGATAGAATCGACCCACCTTAAAACGGGTAGTGCCTTGGGGGAGGGGATGATTCGATTCAGCGCGGCCATGGGGCGACGCCTATCCGGTCTCCAGTTTTCGCGCAATACCCTCCGTCTGCCGGCCCGCCCCGCTCCGAATTCCTCAACGAAAGGTCAGCTATGACATCCAGCTTCGCCAGGTCCGCCAAGCGTCTACTGCCGCTCTTCGTCCTTGCCGCGGCAGTCGTGTTCGCTCAGTCGGAACGCGGGATCATTTCCGGAACGGTGACCGACGCCTCGGGCGCCGCCGTCCCCGGCGCCAAGATCACCATCACCAATACCGGCACCAACGAGACTCTCTCGACACTTACCGGCGAGAGCGGCGACTTCACCGTCCCCAACCTTCCCATCGGCCGCTACAACGTTCGCGTCGAGCGCGAAGGCTTCTCCTCCGAAGCCCGCAGCGGGATCACGCTGAACGCCTCCTCGAACGTCCGCGTCGACGCCTCCCTCAAACCCGGCGAGACCAAGACCACCATCGAGGTCGCGGCCGCCGCCGTGCAACTGCAGACCACGGACTCGAAGACCAGCGCGACCGTCACCAACAAAATGGTGGACGAGTTGCCTCTCGTCGTCGGCGGCACGCTCCGCAATCCGTTCGATCTCGCCGTCCTCACCCCCGAAGCCAAGAACCTCGGCGGCGACAACGGCTTCATCCTCGGCGGTGGACAGGCGGCGGGCTACGGCACCACGCTCGACGGCATCTCGACCAACACTTCGCGCGCTCTCTCGCAGAGTTGGGTCTCCTCGAATGCGCCCTCGCTCGAAGCGGTCACCGAATTCGTCGTCGACACCAACGGATTCAAGGCGGAGTACGGACACGCCTCCGGCGGCGTCATGACGTTCTCGTCGAAATCGGGCACCAACCAGGTACACGGCTCGGCGTACGAGTTCCTCCGCAATAACGACTTCGACGCCAACCGCTTCTTCAGCAACGCCGCCGGCATCCCGCGCGCGATCTACAAGCAGAGCGACTTCGGCGCCAGCCTCGGAGGTCCGATCTGGCTCCCGAAGATCTACAACGGCCGGAACAAGAGCTTCTTCTTCTTCGCGTACGAGGGCTTCCGCAACCGCGTCGGCGCCACCGCCGGAGCCACCACCATCCCCACGCCCGAGATGTTCACCGGCGATTTCAGCAAATGGGTCGACAACAAGAACGCGCTGATCCCGATCTACGACCCGACCACGCAGATCAACAACGCGAACGGCACCGTCACCCGCACTCCGTTCGCCGGCAACATCATTCCGCAGGGTATGTTCGACCCGCTGGTCGTGAAGGCGTTGCAGGCGTTCGCCTCGGCCGGAGCGATCAAGCCGAATAACGGCGCGGCGCCGGGCACCTTCCAGTACGTCAACAACAACTACCTCATCACCAACGGCACCCAGGTCAATCCGATCAACAAATTCAGCGTGAAGGGCGACCACACCTTCAACGAGCACGACCGCATCTCGGGCTACTACGGGTACGACCGGGAAGCGCAGGTCCCCGGCCCCGACGGTCCCTCCACCCTGCCGGGCATGTACACGAACTACAACGACCTGCACCAGCAGTCCGATGTCTTCCGCTTCAGTTGGGATCACACCTTCGGCGCGACCAAGTTCAACCACTTCTACGCCGGCGGAAACAACTGGCGGCAGAACCACGACTCGCCGCAGGAATACCTGGCGCCGTGGAAAGACAAGGTCTGTCTGCCGAATACTCCGGATTGCAGCCTCAACATCGTGAACTTCACGTTCAGCAACGGCTTCGGGGGCTGGGGCGGCCCCGCGAACAACGGCTCCGAAAACACCATCTACGGCTTCAACGACGACTTCACCTGGGTGAAGGGCGCACACACCTTCAAGTTCGGCGGGCAGTATCAATTGAGCCACTACAACGGTTTCGGACGGCAGTGCGTCTCGGGCTGCGCAGGCTTCAGCTTCACTGAGACCGGACGCGGCGGCGACACGAACTTCGCCACCGCCGGCGGCAGCCCAATCGCCTCCATGCTCCTCGGCTGGGCCGATAGCGGCAGTCTCGACACGATCCGCTTCATCGGACAGCAGTGGCCGTACTTCGCCGGCTACGCGCAGGACGATTGGCGCGTCTCCACGAAACTCACGCTGAATCTCGGCCTCCGCTGGGAGACTCAACTGCCGCCGACCGGCCTCGAGGATCGCTGGGCCGATTTCTCGCCCACGACGCCCAATCCCGCCGCCGACAACATCCCGGGCGCCGTTCTCTTCGCCGGCTCGGGACCGGGACGCGTTGGCACCCGCACGCTCGCCGACCCGTACTTCCACGCCTTCGGACCGCGCTTCGGCTTCGCCTACTCGCCGAATCAGAAGACCGTCATCCGCGGCGGCGCCGGGATCTCCTACGCTGCCATCACGACCGTCACCGGGTCCACCCACAACATGGGCTTCACCCTGACGCAGAGCTTCAGCAATCCCAACAATGGCATCAGCCCGACGTTCCTGGTGAAGAACGGGCTGCCGAACTGGACCGCGCCGCCCTTCATCAACCCGTCCGTCACCAACGGCGGCAGCCCCGCCTGGTGGCAGGGAAATGAAGCGACGCGGCCTCCCGCCAACTACAACTTCAACCTCTCGATCCAGCACCAACTCAGCAACAGCATGGTGCTCGAAGCATCCTACAACGGCGTGATGGGCGCGCACCTGCAGACCGGCCTGCTCAAGTACAACCAGATCCCGTACAGCATGGTCGACAAATACGGCATCAGCACCCTTACCTCGAACATCACCTCGGCGGCCGGCGTCGCGTCCGGCGTGCGCGCGCCGTTCAGCGCCTTCTCCACGCTCTGGGGCAGCCGGGCGACCGTCGCTCAGGCGCTCAAGCCCTTCCCGCAGTACGCCGACATCAACACGCTTGACGGCGGCGGCGATCACAGCGGCCACTCGACGTATCACGCGGCCATCTTCCGGGTCGAACGCCGAGCCTCCCGCGGCCTGACGCTGAACGCGTCGTACGTCCTCTCGAAGCTCCTCACCGACTCCGACAGTTACTGGCCGGGCTCGGCGGCGGCCGACTTCTTCAATCGCCACCTCGACAAGTCGATCGGCGCCTACGACGTCACCCACAACGTGAAGTTCTCGGAAGTCTTCGAGCTGCCGATCGGCAAGGGTAAGACGTGGCTGAACCACGGGCCGGCGGCCTACGCGCTCGGCAACTGGCGCGTCGGAGCCATCGAGCTCTATAGCAGCGGCACCCCGATCGGCGTCGGCACTACGTACTCGCTGGCCAGCGCCATCAACAACGGGCGCACCCCGGCATACATCAGCTCCTACGACGGTTGGTTCGCCCCGACCAAGGGAGGCAGTTTCGACCCGCAGGTCGACAATCGGTTCGTTCCGTACAACGTCTCAGGCAGCCCGTTCCCGAATCAGGGCACGAACACCGCCCTGGCCGGCATCGGCAATGAGACGCGGCTGAACCCCAAGGCCCGTCAGTTCCCGAACTTCACGGAGAATGTCTCGCTCGCCAAGACCTTCCCGATTCGGGAGCAGCTCCGTCTCGACCTCCGTGCCGAAGCCTTCAACGTCTTCAACCGCGTCCGGTTCGGCACCGGCTCGACGACCCTGCAATCGACGACCTTCGGCCACCTCTCGAGCAACAACGACCTGGCAAATTCCCCCAGGCAGTTGCAGTTCGCGTTGAAGCTGTACTTCTGAACCAAAGGCCACGAATAAACACGAATGAACACGAATCTAAAACGAAGTTAGCGTTTTATTCGTGTGCATTCGTGTTCATACGTGGCCTATTTACTTCTTCGTTTCCGTAATCCCCAAATCCGTCAGGATCTTCGGATTTTGCTCGTCCATCGACAGCAGATTGTGGCACGCATTGCAATCCTGCGTGATCGAATTCCCGTCCTTCGCTGCGTGCCCGCCGTCGTGGCAGCGGAAACAGCCGGGGAAATCGGTGTGCCCGATGTTCATCGGATACTTGCCCCACGTCACGTTCATATCCGGGAAGATGTTGCGGTCCCAGATCGCGAGCACTTCCTTCGCCGCTGCTGCGACGTCGCCCGCGCGCTGCGCGTACACCGCCGGCTGCGTCTGCTGGTAAAACGCCGTGAAGGCCGCCGGGATCTTCTGCTCTGCCTCTTCGCGCGTCTTGTACGTGACCTTCAGAATCGCGAGGCCCGTCTTCTTCGCGAACGGCAGCGTCGGCGAGATTGCTCCGCTTCCCATCGCCTTGTCCAACGCGCGATCCGGCAGATCATACGCGTGCGCCGGACGATTGTGGCAGTCCATGCAGTCCATCACGCGGTCTTCGAGTCCGGCGAGCTTCGCGTCGGGCGTCACGTACTCCGTCGTCTTCCCGCCGACCGTGGCGGATACCCACGGAATGTTCTGCCGCGTCGGGTCGGACTTATAGCGGATCACGACATCGCCGTGTTTCCCGAGATGCGTTCCGTGAATCCCGCCCCCGTGATTCCCGCCCCCGATCTTCATCAGCAGGACCGTCTTCGAGTTCGTGTTCCCCTCGTCCTCGGCGTACTTGTTGATCACCTCGACGCGATCCTGCCCGTACTTCTGCGGCCAGTGGCACCCTTCGCAGGTCTCGCGAGCCGGGCGCAGATTGTGAACCGGCGTCGGGATCGGCCGCGGATACGTGTTGAACGTCACCGCGAACACCTGCCCCACGCCCGAGAGCTTACTCTGGACGAACCACGACGCGCCCGGTCCGATGTGGCACTTCACGCACTCGACGCGCGAGTGCGGCGAGTTCTGATAGGCCATGTATTCGGGCTGCATCACCGTGTGGCAGGTCTGCCCGCAGAACGTGACCGAGTCCATATAGCTGACCGCGCCGTACGCCAACTGGCTGGCGATCGCGATATTCACGACCGTAGTGATCGCGACGAAGTAGAACAGCTTGCGCAACTCGTGGTTGGCCCACGAGAGCGGCGGAAACTCGGGAGGATATATGGCGAGCCGGCCTTCCCGCCGCCGCTTCAGCCAGATCCCCGCCGGGATCATCAACAGTCCCAGGAAAAACGGGACTGGAATCGTCAGATACGCCAGGATCCCGACATACGGATTTTCGGTGTCGCCGCGCAGCGTCGTCGGCAGGAGAAACAGCCAGAAAATCGTGGCCGTCGTGACGATCACGATCCCGGCCAGGCTGATCCAATTGTTCGCTAAGTGCACCAGAGGGGACAGCCATCCCCCTCGCGTGCCGTTCGGGTTCTGCGGTGTCATAGTTTGAGGTCTAGTCCCCCGCCGCGCGAGCGGCATTCCCTTCCGTGTGCTCTTCCACTTTGACACTAATTCCGGTCAGGAATGCCGTATTTAACGGGTAGACATCGGGGTCGAAGATGATCGAATAGAAATGCCAGACTACGATCGCGAGCGTCGCCAGCAGCGCTTCGTAGAAGTGGACAGAGGTCGCGACATCGAGCCAGCTCTTCGGCAGGTGCTTGAGCGCGATGTTGTTCGCCCAGAGCAGCATGCCTGTCGCGATCATCACGATGGCGCCCCAAACCACCGCCCAGTACTCGGCCTTCTCGATGTAGCTGTGCGGCGACCGGTACGGCTTTTGCGAGCCCAGCCCGAGGTTGTAGGCGAAGTTCGAGAGCGCCTCGCGCGGATCGTTGCGGTTGGGCAGCATCTCCAGCCAGTGCTTCCGCAGCTTCCGGCTCGCGATCAGGGAGATCGCGTGCGTTACCGAGAGTCCGCTGAAGAGCACGGCCGCCACGCGATGGATGAGACTGCGCATCGAGTGCGCCCCTTCCATCAGCAACAGCGGACGCGCCCACCATGTGTCCGGATACTTCAATGCGAAGCCGGTCCAGACCAGGGTGATGAACGAGATCGCCAGCAGAGCATGCTGCACGCGCTCGAACGGCAGCATCACGAGGTGTCCGCCGCCCGCCGCCCGTTTGACCGCGACTCCGCTGCGCCGCGTGAAGCGCGCCCGCACCAGCTTCCGGATCCAGTCGCCGCCGTTGTGCAGCAGCATGAGCCCGATTGTCACCGGGATCAGGATCAGGTAGAGCTCGCGGACCCAGCGCAGCGGCCCCGCCTCCGCGCCGCCCTCGGAGACGTGCACCTGGCTGATGGCGAACCGCGTCCCGGCGCCCGGATGGCACTTCCCGCACGTGGCCGGCAGATTCTTCGCATTCACCATCGACTTCGGATCGGCCGACGGCAGAATATTGTGCACTCCGTGGCAGCTCGCGCAATTCGCCACGCTCTGCGAACCGGACTTCGCCGCCAAGCCGTGGAACGAGGAATCGAAGCTCACCACGCGATCGCTCGGCAGGCCGAACTTGCGGGTCAGACGGACGTCGCCGTGACAGCTTCCGCAGGTGTCGCGGATATGCGCGGCGTTCACCGGCGAGTCGGCATTCGATGGCTTGATGATCTTGTGTTCGCCGTGGCAATCGGTGCATAGAGGCGCTTGCGTAATACCGCGTGCCAACGCCTGCCCGTGGACGCTCGCCCGGTACTGCTCGACCACTTGGCTGTGGCACATCGCGCAGGTGTCCGGAACCGCCATGCGGAACGCCTGCCCCTTCGGCGGCAGCAACTCGTGCGCGCTGCCGTGGCAAAGGGCGCAGTCCGGCGCGCTCTCATTCCCCTTCTTTCGCTCCTGCCCGTGGACGCCCAAAGCGTAATCGCCCGCCTGGTCGGCATGGCAGGTGGTGCACTGCGGTTTGGGAATGTTGGCGGCGTGCGGATACTGGTCGTGGGATTCGTGACACGTGTCGCAAGTCAGAGCCGCGTGCGCGCTCTTCGTCAGCTTCTGCCCCTGTTCGTGGCAGGAAGTGCAGTCGGCGGCCCGGACGGTCGCCGCTCCGGCTCCGAGCAGGAAAATCAGGGCAGAACCGAGCCGCAACCCCTTGAAAAATGCCAGTCTGGCTCGGTTCTCCATGGTCCTTACGCTCCCGGTACAGTCGTGGAGCTTTGCATCCACGTCTGGTAGATAAACAACCCGGCGATCAGCACGCCGTAGGCGACCGTCACGGCCGTGACGATCTTGCCCCATTTGTCGATCACTTCCAGCTTGTGCGCCACTTCGGCCTGCTGCGTAGCCGCAGCGGTCTGCAGGACGTGCAACTGGTCGTCTTCATTGCGCGATACCGTCTTTCGCCACACGATCAAAGCCAACACGGTAGCCGCCAACAACGCCCAAAGGGCTAACAGCAAACGGAAATCGATGTTCATGTGAGACGCCTCCCGAATCGATCTATAAACGGATCTCCGGCCGAATCCGCAGTCCCGCCTGACCGCTGAAGCCAGGCGCCGGCCGCTGGAACACCTTCCCCGTCGCCTCTTCGATTGCGTCTACCACCAGCAGAAGGTAGGCGTCGAGAGCGCAGCGCACCTGCTGCCGCGTCTCGCACGAGCCGTCCGGGGACTGATCGAGACAGATCCCGCACACATTCCGCCGGATCGCCCCGATGTAGTCGTTAATGTCGTCACTCGTCACCGACTCGATGGCCTTCGCCACCTGCGGGAAAAGTTGAAACAGCGCGCAACTGGCAGGCTTCTCCAGTCCGCATTCCCCATCTACGGTTCGCTCGGAGCAAACCCCGCATACCCTGTTTCGGACAATCGACTCCAATTCTACTAAAGACCGTCCTGTCGGCATTGGGCGCCTCTCCTTCTACTTGGAACAAACCGTAGTGCACGCAAATCTCCACACCCCGGAGTCGCTAAGCTATTGAATTTTGCTACGTTTGGGTCCGGATGTCTGATGTTGTGGGGCTATTGGCGCAGAGGTCGGATGGTGGCTGGGGGAAATTCCACTCAGATTGCTGTCTTTTGCAACACGCAGTGCCGCCGCCATGATTGCCAGCAGCACCGTACTTAGCGGGTCCGTGTCGGAAACAACGGAGACGATCCCCGCTTCCCAAGCTTCGGCCAGCTTTTGCGGATCCTTGCGGGTGATGAGCACCACCCGCTCCGGATTCGCCAGGGGGAGGGCCAACCGCTCGAAGCCCGCTTCGTCCAGGACCAGCACGGAGTTCTGCGCCGCGTCCCGAACGCCTACGGACTCGATATGCCAGGCGCAGCTCCGGGCCAATGCTTCCCGGACCGCAGCCTCGTAACGGCCGTCGGTAATGGCAAGCTGTACCGTTTGCATCATGCGACTCCTGGCCTCCACCGCAAGGGGCCTACTTCTTCTCCGTGTAACCGTCCAGGTTCTTGTGCTCCTGGTAGTACTTCCCGGCTTCCTTCAGCTCCTTCGGCTTTTTCTGCGCATCGACGTGGCAGTAGGTGCATGCCTTCTTCGTCTGCTTGGTGTAGTCCGGCTTGCCGTACGAGGCCGTCGAGCAAACCAGGAACCCGCCCAGCACGAGGGCTGCGGGCAGAATGACTTTTAGATGGGACATGATATTTCCGATACGAAAGTCTGCAATTGCATCGCCACGCGTTATCTCGTGCGCTGTGTTGAGGTTGGGGACGATACCCGCGTCAGATGGGCGTAATTCCCCGCGAAAGAGGCGCCGCTTTGGGCCAATTGGCGCAGAAACCCGCTTGGTATACTGAAACTGTCGCTCCAAATGATGTCAAAGCTCACGCCCGGTTGGCAGAGCAGTAGTGTCCTCGAGTCGGTCTTCGACCAACTCTCGGATGCGCTCGTCCTCTACGATCCCGAATTTCGCATCACCGGCGTCAATCGTTCCGCCGAAAAACTCTTCGGGATGTCCTCCGAGGAGATGCTCGGCAAGCACTGCCAGGAAATCTTCAAGTGCTCGATCTGCGAGCCCGGCTGCGGCGTTCTCGTCGGACTCAACCAGCCCCCGGCGAATCCCAACAGCACGGTCCGCCTCCACACCGAGAACGGCATGGAGCGCCTCGTGGTGATGAAGACCAGCCAGATGTTCGATGAGGACGGCCACCTCACCGGCGTCGTCGCGACGATTAAGGACATTACCGAGGAAGCCGCGCCCCAGAAGCGCGAGGTCATCGGCGACTCAACGCCCATGCGGGAAGTCATGAACTTCGTTCGCCGGGTTGCGGCGAGTGAAGCGACCACGATTCTCCTCGAAGGCGAAAACGGCACCGGAAAAGACCTCGTCGCGAAGACGCTTCACTACCAGAGCCTTCGCCAAGCCGAGCCGTTCATCGCCATCAACTGCGCCGCCATCCCGGAGAACCTGCTCGAATCCGAGCTGTTCGGGTACGAAAAAGGCGCCTTCACCGACGCTCGCTCCCAAAAGCGCGGTATCTTCGAACTCGCCGACAAGGGAACTCTCTTCCTCGACGAAATCGGTGAAATCCCGCTCATGCTCCAGGCCAAGCTCCTGCGCGTCCTCGAAGATCAGACCTTCCGCCGGCTCGGTGGTCTCAAGGACATCCACCTCGACCTACGCGTCGTCGCCGCGACCAACAAGAACCTCCGCGAGGCGGTCAAGGAAGGCGCGTTCCGCCAGGATCTCTACTTCCGCCTGAACGTGATCCAGATCCTGATCCCGCCTTTGCGTGACCGCACGGACGACATCCTGCCGCTCACGCGGTTCTTCATCGAGCACTACAACAAGAAGTTCAAGCGCAGCATCGAGGGCATCAGCGACGCGGCCGCCCGCCTCCTCCTCGCCCACGACTGGCCCGGCAACGTCCGCGAGCTCCGCAACGCGATCGAGCGCGCGATGATCCTAGAGGACACATCGCTGATCACGCCCCCCAGCCTCCCGATCAGCATTTCCCGTCCCGACTCCGACAACATCTCCGCTCCGCTCTCCCAAGTCGAGATCCCGACCGACGGCCTCTCTCTCGAAGATAATGAGCGCAGCCTCCTCGCGAAGGCCCTCGAAAAGACCAGCGGCAACCAGACCCAGGCCGCCCGCCTCCTACGAATCACCAGGGACACGCTCCGCTACAAGATGAAGAAGTTCAACCTGCGGTAAAGGCATTCTCTCGCAAAGGCGCAAAGCCCGCCAAGAACACAAAGAAGAAGGCGGTTTGGGTTTTGAAGTTCCTTTGCGGCTTTGCGCCTTTGCGAGAGTAATGCGTTGAATTTCTTCAGCGCGACTTCAACTGCTCGGGCAAGACCGCGTAGCCGTCCGGAGGCGGATAGAGCGCGATCAGCACTTCGAGGCGGCGCCTGAGATAGCGGGACGGCATCTGCCGAGGCCCCGTCTCGACGTCGATGTCGCAGCAGGTGCCGTGGAGATAGAGCGTGAGCGTATCCTCGAACGCTTGGCGCGCGTAGTCCCGGAAGAGCTTGGTCTCTTTGCGGACGTTCGTCTGCCGGCGCACCAGCGCCTGCTTGAGGTGCCAGCTCTTCTCGTCGACCTCGCCGTGGACGTCCGCGCTCAATTCCTCGCGGATCGTGCGGAAGAAGCGTTCCTGCACCTCTTGTGGCCAGCGGTTCGCGACCACCGCCGCGAGCGCGTTGTAGAACTGATAGTGGTAGTCGGCAACCTCGAGATCCTTGATCGCCAGCGCGAGGACGGTCATGTCTTCCACATCGCGCGTCGAGCAAGAGATCTGGCGCGCTTCGGTGGGCCGGTCGAAGGTGACGCAGTCGCCCTCTTTGCCGTTCCCCTTCTCGAGATACGGCGCGAGCAGAATGCCCATCGTGGGCAGGCCGGCGATGAGCGCGGGCGATACGGCGGAGATTGGGTCGTTCAGGTACTGCCGCAGGTCCTCCTCGGCGATTGGCAGCGTCGAGAAATAGGAGAACTTGCTCGTGATCGGAATCATCTCGCTGCGAAAGCGGACAGCGAGATCCTCGACCGTCATTTTGGATCGGCCTGCGTCTGTGGACATCCCCGTATCGGTTCGATTGTAACAGGGGGTCGGGCTAAACTCAGAAGGGAATGCCGCGAAAAATCCTGGTGTCGGCGGGCGAAGCGTCGGGAGATCTGTACGCGTCGCTCGTGGTCGAGGAGTTGCGGCGAAGATACCCCGACGCGGAGTTCTTCGGCTGCACGGGACCGCGATTGCGCGCGGCCGGTGTGGAAACGATCGTCGACGCGGCGGACTTGGCCGTGGTCGGGCTGGTCGAGGTCGTGCGCGACATCCCGCGAATTTACGGCGAGTATCGCAAGCTGCTGCGCGCCGCCGAGGAGCGCCGGCCCGACGTGGCGGTGCTCACCGATTCGCCGGATTTCCACCTGCGGGTGGCTCGACGCCTGCATCGGATGGGCGTGCGGACCGTGTATCTGGTCGCGCCGCAGGCTTGGGCGTGGCGAAAATGGCGGGTCAACGCTATGGCCCGCGATCTCGACCGCCTGTTGTGCATCTTTCCTTTTGAAGAGCAATTCTTTCGGAATGAGGGAGTTAACGCCACGTACATCGGCCACCCGCTGGTCGGGCGGGTGCGGCCGTCGCTTTCGCGCGACGAGTTTTTTCGGAAACACAGGTTGGCGGTGGAACGTCCCTTAGTAGCAGTGCTACCTGGAAGCCGGCGTGGAGAAGCCGCGCGTCATCTTCCAGTTCTCCTGGATGCGGTCGACCGGTTGTATCGGGAGCAGGCCCTGAATTTCGTGCTCCCCGCTTCGGCGATTACCGGAGCCGCTTTTTTCCGGGAGCGGACCGGCTCGTCGCCGGTGCGAGTGATCGAAGGGGAGAGTTGGGACGCCATGGCGCACGCCGACCTCGCGCTGCCCGCGAGCGGGACCGTGACGGTGGAAGCGGCGCTGCTGGGGACCCCGATGGTGACCTATTACAAGGTAACCGCGCCCAGTTGGGTGATGGGCAAATTGTTGGTTCGGACCCCGTTTTTTTCGATGGTGAATTTGATCGCCGGACGCCCGCTCGTGCCTGAGTTGATGCAGGGCGCGATGACCGGCGAGGCGCTGGCGCGTGAGGCGTCGCGGCTGCTGACGGATCGGGCGGCCCGCGCCGAGATGAAAAAAGGATTGGCAGAGGTGGCGCAGAAACTGGCCGGGCACGACCCCGCGCCGCTGGCCGCCTCCATCGTGCAGGAAGTATTGGAAGGACAAGTCGCACATGTTTCGTAACCGTCTGACGTTCGCGGCCGCGGTGCTCATCGCCGCCGCTCCCCTGATGCCCGCGCAGGAGCGCCGCAATACCGAGCGCATCGACGTCCAGCAGTACATCGTCGACGCGGAGATCTCACCCAACACCGGGACGATCGCCGCCAAAACCACCATCGAGTTCATCCCGATGGAGGAAGGCGTGACCTCGCCGACGTTCGAGCTGAATAACGCGCTGAACGTGTCGAAGGTCGTGGACGCGTCGGGGAAGCAGATCCAGGCGTCGCGCACGCAGCAGGATTTCTCGATCCGGCTGACGTTCGATCGCGCCCTGGCAAAGGGCCAGCCGGTCAGCATCACGTTCTTCTACGACGGCAAATTGACGGGCAACGAGGACTCTCCCGTCTACGGCGTGAAGTTCGCCGCCATTCATCCCGACTACGCCTACCTGATGTATCCGGCCCGCTGGTTCCCGGTCAGCGGCTACTCGACCGACCGGTTCGGCGCGGATCTGAAGGTGACGGTCCCGATGGGCTACACGGTGCTCGGCAGCGGTTTCGATTCGCAGCAGACCACCGGCGACAAGAAAGTTTTCGAAGTGAAGATGGCGAAGCACTCCTTCCCGGGCAGCATCGCGATCGTGAAGGACCAGGGCAAGAAAGTCTCCGAGGGTGGCGTCACGACGGCGGTCTACTTCCGTGGCCCCGAGGCCGAGATGGCGGACGTCACCGGCCAGGAGATCGGGAAGCAGATGTCGTACTTCACGAGCATCTACGGAGTACCGCCGTCGGCAAACCTGACCGTCGTCGAGACGGAAGCGGGCGCGCCGACCGGGTATGCAGCGCCGGGCATGATCTTCCTGGCGCCGAAGGGAATCAGCCGCACGCCGAACGGACGGCTGCTGGCGAACAACGTGTCGCGACAGTGGTGGGAGGAGATGCTCTCGCCGCTGACGCGCAATCACTTGTGGCTGGAGAACGGTCCCGCGACGTACTCCGAGCTGTTGTGGACGGAGCACACGGCGGGCGCGGGCGCGTTCGATACCGCGCTACGGAGCGAGATGGTCGCAGCCCTCACGATGGACAACGTCCCGATGCTGCAGTCGTCGCGGCTGGAGGATTATTCGCCGGAACTGTGGGCACTGACCGGATCGAAGGGCGCGGCGACGCTGAATATGCTGCGCGCGATCCTCGGCGACCAGAAATTCTTCGGCCTGATGAAGGACTTCGCGCAGAAGAACGTGTGGAAGTCGGTCAGCACGGAGGAGTTTCAGAAGGCCGCCGAAGCGGCGTTCGGGGCGGACCTCGGCTACTTCTTCATCCAGTGGGCTGAATCGAGCGGCGCGCCCGAGTTCCGGCTGGAATATACGATCTACCGCACCGAGAAGGGCTTCCGCGTGATGGGCAAGATCTCGCAGGATCTCGACACGTTCCGCATGCCGGTGACGCTGCGCATCGAGACGGAAGGCAACCCCGAGGAGAAGCAGGTCGAGGTAGTCGGGACCGCGTCGGAATTCTCGGTGGACACCTTCGGTAAACCCAAGAACGTAATCATCGACCCGAATGCCAAGGTGCTGCGGTACGGGCCGGATATCCGGGTCGCGGTCGCGATCAAGAAGGGCGAGCAGCACGCCGAGTTGAGCGAGTTCCCAGACGCGCTGAAGGAATACCGTCGCGCGCTGGAGACGAAGCGGAACAGCTCGCTGGCCTACTATCGGATCGGCGAAGTCGAGTTCCTGCAAAACATGTTCCAGCAGGCGGCCAACGATTTCCGTGAATCCTTGAACGGGGATGAAGAGCCCAAGTGGACGGTCGTCTGGGCGCACATCAACCTCGGCAAAATCTTCGATATCACCGGCCAGCGCGATCGCGCGGTAAACGAATACAACCAGGCGATCCGCACAAAAGACGACACCCAGGGAGCGCAGGAAGAGGCGTCGAAATACCTGAAGACGCCGTACGAAAGACAAAAGCGGACAGAGCAGTAAAAGCATTAGGCCACGAATGAACACGAATGGACACGAATAAACACAACTCCTAGTGAGAGGGTTTTAGGTTTATTCGTGTGCATTCGTGTTTATTCGTGGCCCAATCGTTTTACACTCGAAACTGCTCTCATGTTCCGTAAGGTCCTGATCGCCAATCGCGGCGAGATCGCCGTTCGCGTTATCCGTACACTGCGGGAGATGGGGATCGGCACGGTGGCCGTTTTTTCCGACGCCGACCGTACTTCCTTGCATGTCCGTATGGCTGACGAGGCGGAACACATCGGCCCTTCCGCGTCCTCTGAAAGCTACCTGCGGATCGACAAGATTCTGGCCGTCGCCAAGAAGCATGGCGCGGAGGCGATCCATCCGGGGTACGGCTTCCTTTCCGAGAATGCGGACTTCGCGGCAGCCTGCGAAGACGCCGGTATCGTGTTCATCGGCCCGTCTTCCGATTCGATCCGGCGGATGGGGTCGAAGACCGCAGCGCGGCAGACCGCCATCGCGGCCGGTGCTCCGGTGGTGCCCGGGATCGATCACGGCGCGACCGTCGACGAGGTCCGTCAGTTCGGCCGAGAGCACGGCTATCCGATTCTATTGAAGGCCGTGGCCGGTGGTGGCGGTAAGGGCATGCGGCGCGTCGACGCCGAGGCCGAGCTCGACGGCGCTTTTCGCGATGCTTCGAGCGAGGCCGAGCGCGCCTTCCGCAGCGCCGAGATTTACGTCGAGAAACTGGTCGAGCGGCCGCGGCACATCGAGATTCAGGTGCTCGGCGACCGGCACGGCAACATGGTCCACCTCGGCGAACGCGAATGCTCGATCCAGCGGCGGCACCAGAAGGTCATCGAAGAGAGCCCGTCGCCATTGATCGCGCAGCATCCCGAGATGCGGCACGAGATGGGCGCGGCGGCAGTGCGCGCGGCGCAGGCGGCCGGATACTACAACGCCGGCACGGTCGAGTTCCTCGTCGATCAGGACCGGCGCTTCTACTTCCTCGAAATGAACACGCGGCTCCAGGTGGAGCACCCGATCACGGAGTTGGTGACCGGGCTCGACCTCGTCAGGCTGCAGGTCGAGATCGCGGCGGGCGGTCGGCTGCCGTTCGCGCAATCCGACGTGAAGTGGACCGGGTCGGCGATCGAATGCCGCATCTACGCGGAGGATCCGTACAACAACTTCCTGCCGTTCCCCGGAAAGCTGACGCGCCTCACCCGACCGCTGGGCCCCGGCATCCGGCTCGACGGCTGCGTGTACGAGGGCTGGACCGTGCCGATGGAGTACGACCCGCTGCTGGCGAAACTCGCGGTGTGGACCGGGTCGCGCGGCGAGTCGGTGGACCGGATGGTGCGCGCCCTGCGGGAGTACGACGTCGGCGGCATCCGCACCAATATCGGGTTCTTCCGCCAGATTCTCGAGGATCCCGAGTTTCGGGCGGGGAATCTGCACACGGGGTTCATCGAAGAGTTCTTCGCGCGCACGAAGCCGGTCGCCGCGCCGGAGGAGTTGCGCGCGGTGGCCGCGCTCGCGGCAGCGCTGCATACGATGAAACGGACACCGTCGACTGCTCCGGCCGTCGCGGGCGGCAGCAGCTGGGTCGAAGCCGGCAGGAGCGAGCTGCTGCGATGAAACTCGACCTCAAGATCGACGGCGCGGCGGAGCAGATCGAGATTCTCGCCCCGGGACCTTCGTGCCGCTTTCGGTTCGGCGGCGCGGAGATGGCCGCCGATGTCGAGATGGCCGAGCCTGGTGTGTACTCGATCCTGATCGATGGACGCTCGTACGAAGCGCGCGTGGAGGAGACGCCGGCGGCGCTCGTGGTCGTGATCGACGGCCGCCGTTTCGAGATCGAAGCGCGCGACCCGCGGCGGCTGGTGCGCAAGGGCGCGGGCAGTGTCGCGGACGGGGTGCAGGCGATCGCCGCGCCCATGCCGGGGAAGATCGTACGAGTGCTGGCCGCGGTCGGCGACGAAGTGGCGGTGGGGCAGGGGCTGCTCGTGGTCGAAGCGATGAAGATGCAGAACGAGATGAAATCGCCGCGCGCCGGTAAGGTGCTTTCGCTCTCCGCCAAAGAGGGCGCGACGGTGACGGCGGGCGAAGTCCTCGCCACGATCGGGTAGCGCATGATCCCGTTCGATCGACAACCGCTCCATTACTGTCGCGGCTCCGTATCGGCATCAGTGCTCCAACAGAGCCGCGACTGTCAAGGAGCGGTTCCGAGTTAGCCAATGTCCGCCCCCAAGCGCCAGCTCGGCCTTTTCGACGCCACCATGATCGTGATGGGCGGGATTGTGGGCGCGGGCATTTTCGCGAACCCGTCCGAGGTCGCGCATCGCGTCAAAACACCGGCGCTGATCCTCGGCGCGTGGGCGTTGGGCGGGTTGCTGGCGCTGTTCGGCGCGTTCATCTGGGCGGAACTCGCGACGCGACTGCCGGGCGCGGGCGGCCAATACCTCTATCTGCGCGAAGCGTGGCATCCCGCCGTCGCCTTCGTGTACGGGTGGGTGCTGCTGCTGGTCACGCAGACCGGCGGGATGGCGGCCGTCGCCGTCACGTTCGCCTTGTACTTCCGCCGACTGACCGGCGTGCCGTGGTCCGATAGCGCCATCGCGGCTGCGGTGCTGCTCGGCCTGACTGCCATCAACTGCTTCGGCGCGCGCGCCGGGAGCAACGTGCAGAGCGCGCTCATGGTCCTCAAGATCGGCGCGATCGCGGCGCTGGTGGCGATCGGCTTCCTGTTCGGCGGCGCAGCCCCGGCGGCGTCCGCGGACATCCCGTTCGCGTGGGGCAGTATCGGGGCGGCGATGATCCCGGTCGCCTTCGCGTACGGCGGCTGGCAGACCGCGACCTTCGTCGCGGGCGAGATGCGCGATCCGCGACGCGACCTCTCCCGCGGAATCGTCATGGGCGTGATCGGCGTCGTGGCGCTCTACCTCGCCGTGAACGCGGTGTGCCTGCGCGTGCTCGGTCCGCATGGGCTTGACGCGACGTCGACCCCAGCGTCGGAAGTGATGCGGGCGGCCATGGGCGAGCGCGGCGCACGGTGGATCGCCGTCGGGATCGCGATCTCGACCCTGGGCTTTCTGAGCCAGGGAATGCTGACCGCGCCGCGCGTGTATTACGCGATGGCGCGCGACGGCCTCTTTTTCAAAAGCGTCGGACGGCTCTCCGCGCGAACAGGCGCGCCGGTGCTCGCGATCGTGTTGCAAGGGATCGCGGCCACGCTGATCGCGTGCTCGGGCAAGTACGGCGAGATCCTCAATTTCGAGGTGACGGTCGACTTCATCTCGTTCGGGATGACCGCGGCGGCACTGTTCGTCTTCCGGCGGCGGCAGGCGTCGGGCGAGGGCATTTATCTCGCGCCGGGGCATCCGTACACGACCATCGTCTTCGTGCTCGCCTGCGCCGGGATCGTCGGCAGCGCGATCGCGGCGGGGCCGAAGAACGCCGCGATCGCGCTCGGGATTCTGCTCGCCGGCATCCCCGTATATTGGTATTGGTCGCGCAAATGAGACATAAACGTTCGGACTACATGCGCTGGGCGAAGACGCACCAGGCGGCGCGCTACAATCTCGCGACGAGCGGGGTGGCAGGGTTCCCGTTGAGCGCGCTGCCGTGGGACCCGGCGCGCCTCGAAATCAACGGCGTCAACAGCTATGGGTACCGTCCGCTGCAATCGGCGATCGCGGCGCGGCACGGGGTCGACCCGGAGTGCGTGGTCGAGGCGGCTGGGACGTCGATGGCGAACCATCTCGCCATGGCGGCGATCGTCGAGCCCGGCGACGAGGTCCTGATCGAGCGGCCGGTGTACGGGCCGATCCTGGACGTCGCGCTGTACCTCGAGGCCGACGTGAAGCGCTTCGAGAGGTCGGAGGAGAACGGGTACGCGGTGACGGCGGAGGCGGTGCGGCGGGCGCTGACGGCGAAGACGCGGCTGATCGTGATCACGAACCTGCACAATCCGACCAGCGTGCTGACGCCGGAGTCCGTGCTGCGCGAGATTGGCGACCTGGCCCGTAGCGTCGGCGCGCACGTGCTCGTCGACGAGGTCTACCTCGACGCGGTGTACGAGAATACGCCACGGACGTCGTTTCATCTCGGTCCGGAGTTCGTCGTGACCAGCAGTCTGACGAAGATCTACGGGGTGAGCGGCCTGCGCGCCGGCTGGATTCTCGCGCAACCGGAATTGGCGGATCGCATGCGGCGGCTGAACGATATCTATGGCGCGACCCCCGCGTTTCCGGCGGAGCAACTCGCGGTGGCCGTGTTCGAGCATCTGGACATCCCCCGGGAGCGCGCGCGCCGCGTCGTGGACGCAGACCGCGCCGCGCTGGCCAGCTTCCTGGCGGACCACGCGGACCGCTTCTCCGCGCCGAAGACTGACTGGGGCACGACGTGCTTCCTGCGGCTCCGGCACGGCGAGGTCGACGAGTTCCTCGGGCGGCTGCGCGCGGACCACGAGACGTCGGCGGTGCCGGGCCGGTTCTTCGAAACGCCGTCGAGTTTCCGGATCGGCATGGGGCAGGACTCCGAAATGTTCGCCGAAGGTCTCCGCCGCCTGTCGCAGTGTGTTACCAAGGGATGAATATGGCCCTCGGAGAACTGACCAAACAGATCGCGCAGCAGGCGCTGCTCAACGCCACCACGGACAAACCGGCGGCTGCGGAAAAGCCCGCGGCGGAGAATCCAGCCTCGGTGGTGATGGGACAGATCGCGGCGATGCAGAAGCAACTCAAGGAAGACGAGGAGCTGTTCGTCACGGTGGGCACGGGCGCCGAGAAGATCCGCGTGATGGAGGTGTTTATGCCGTCGCCGCACGTCCTGGTGCTAAGCGGGATCGATGCCGACCGCAATCGCGCGCGCGTGATCTCGTCGGTAGAAGCGCTGCAATTGGTCTGCAAGGTGGGCAAGGTCGCGGCCGGCGCGAAGGCGACGCGGATCGGTCTGGTCGCGGCGAAGTAGCCCACACGTCAGATTGGTAGAAGACGAATCCGATTGCGCCGAACATCAATGGTAACGAGAGCGCCCTCCTCGATCGCCCCGGCACTTTCCCGCAGCGCTCTGACCACGACGTCCCCGACAGCACTAGGAAGAACGTCTTGAGTTCGGATTTGAACGACGCTCGGACGGCGGACTCCACGGCTGGCTAAAAGAGCGCCGAAGTCGAGGTCGTTCGTGAAAACTACGAACCGATGCTCGGCTGCGTATTCCAGGATCACGGCGTCAGACGCCCAACACTCCCCGATTCGAGACCAGTGAACGCATTCGAAGCCTGCGGCGATGAGGAACTCGACCCACAACGGGCTCAGGCACACGTCAATCAGGAGCTTCATGCCGCGGGAAGCGGAATTTCGATCTCTTCCACGCGCCAGGCAGCGTAGGCAAGCGCCTGGCGAACATCCTCTTCTTCGAGATACGGGTAGGCCGCGACAATTTCCGCCGCACTATGCCCTGCCGCGACGAGGCCGACAATCGTTCCGACCGTCACGCGCAGGCCGCGGATACACGGCTTGCCGGCCATCACTTGGGGATCGCGCGTGATGCGGTCGATTGGCATGTTCGTCTTCAGTTTACACCGCCGGAAGATTCCATCGCGTCATCACGCGCGACTCGCGCTCGTGGCCTAGGACCCCGAACGACGCCGTCCCCAACGCAAACAGCCTGCCCGCAGTCGACGGCAGTCCGAGCCAGCACGCCGCCAGAATCCGCAGCACGTGCCCGTGCGCGAAGAGCAGGACATTCCCGTTCGCCGACTCTGCACGCGCGATCACGCGCCGCGCCCTCTCCGCGACCTGGTCCGACGTTTCGCCGCCGTCCGTGCCGTCGTCCCATAACGACCAGCCGGGACGTTCCTCGCGGATCTGCGCGGTGGTGCGGCCTTCGTAGCGCCCATAGCCCCACTCGCGGAGGTCGGGATCGACCTGCGCCACCGCGTCGTAACCGGCGATTCGGCAACTCTCTCTCGCGCGTCCGAGCGGGCTCACCAGCACCAACTCGAATTGCCGTCCCGCGAGGAAGCGTCCGATTGCCGCGGCCTCCTCGCGGCCGTGCTCCGTCAACGGAATGTCGGTGCTGCCGGTGTGCTGGCCGGAAAGACTCCACTCCGTCTCGCCGTGCCGCACGACCCAGATTTCGTTCATCGCGCCCCGGCTACCATCGTGTCGGAGCGGGCGATCTCGCGCAACTGGGAAATACGCATGCGGAGCGCTTGGGTAAACACGCCGGCCTGGTCGCGCGTGGCGCCGCTCGCGATCAGACCCGCGTAGATCTGTCGATCGCTCAGGCGGCCCAGGTAGCGCATCAGCCAGCGGATGTCGGCGGGGCGGATGTCGTCGGTCATGCGATCGGTGTGCGTCCCCTTATAGCCCCAGTCGATGGCGGCGTCCTTCACGCGGACGAACTGCTCGCTCTCCCGGTAGTAATCGACCGGGTCCCACTTCGAACGTGTGAGGTAGTGTCCCCAGTGGCCCATCGACCCGCCCCAGTCGTCGATGAAGAAGAGGAAGCGCCCGCCATCCTTATAGATCGCGGTGTTGGAGCCGCGGCGGTGGGCGTCGCGGATGTCCTTATCGTCCCAGTTGGAGACGAGCATCATGAGGACCTTGAGGCCGTTCAACTGCGGCGTACCAAGAAACGGATTGCCGTCCCAGGACCAGCTCACGCCCGCCAAATACTCCGGCGATTTCGCCCGCAGTTGGAAGCGCCCGCCGGCGAAGCGGCCGGCGGGGTCCACGTATTTCCGCGCGCGTTTCAGGTCGCGGATGCCATGGATCGTGCCGCCGCGGACGTAGTAGTTGACTTCGGTGTAGTAGCCCATCGCCCACGCCAGCCGCGAGCCGAACGTGTCGGGCGCCGACTCGATCGCGAACTTAACGACCCACTCGCGCCCGGCGCCGTCACGGACCCGAACCTTCGGTGTCGTGCCGCTTTCGTCTTCCTTCACGAAGCGGAACGGCGGACGCGGGACGAGCGACGGTCCGCCGGAGCCATACCGCAAGTCGAGCCGCTCCACGGGACCGGGGTCGTGCCAGAGGACGGAGTTGCCGCGAGTCAGCCCGGCAACCGTGGTGTAGTCGCGGGCGTCCTCACCAGCGGTCGCGGCGAAGGCGCAGAGCAGCAGAATCGTGAGCGCGCGCACGTCCCTCGCCGATGCACGTAACGTGCCACTACTTGCGGTAGGATGATGGCTTGCAGAAGATACTCTGGATCTCGGTGGGGGCCATCGTCGGGGCCAATCTGAGGTACTTCGTCGCACAACAAGTGGCGAAATGGATTCCCTCCGGCTTTCCGTGGGGAACACTCGCCATCAACATCACGGGCAGTTTCATCCTCGGGTTCTTCCTGGTGTGGACGACCGAGCGTGTCATCGCGGACCCGCGGTGGCGATTGATGATAGCGGTGGGATTTTGCGGCGGGTACACGACCTTCTCGAGCTACGCGTTCGAGACCTTCGTGCTCGCCGAACAGCGGCAGTGGCTGCCGGCGATTTGGAACGTCGCCGGCTCGAACCTGCTCTCGCTCGCCGGCGTGGTGCTCGGCGCCGTGCTCGCGCGCAGTTTATAGGAGTCCTCATGAAAACGGCCGTGCAGGTGACCATGTACTTGAACGACTCCGACCGGTGGCACAAGCGGCCGCTCTCGACCGAAATCCTGCGGATGCTGCGCGAGGAAGGCGTCGCCGGCGCCAGCGCATTCCACGCGATCGCGGGGTTCAACGGCCGCGGCGCGGTCCATACGTCGGGACTGGTGGACGCGGGCGGAGATCTCCCGCTCGTCATCATCTTCGTGGACTTCGAGGAGCACGTCACTCGCGTCCTGCCGAAGCTCTGTGAGATGGCGCCGCACCGGCTGATCGTGCGGGAAAACGTCGTGATCGAACAGGGGAACTTGGAGTAACCGTCACGGCTCGGTGTGGGGCGGCCAATTCTGGCCGCGGACCCGCTTTCCAGCGGGTCCAGCCGCCTCGAAAGGCGGCTGCGGACAAGATTGTCCGCCCCACAGCGCAGCCTACACCCAGGTGACTTTGCCGTCCGCCAGATTGTAGACTCCGCCGACGATTTTCAGACGACCGTCGCGGACGCGGCCGGCAATGATGGCGCGGTTGGCGTGGAGGTCTTTGATGGTCTCCTGCACGTTCGCTTGCACCGACGCCGCGAGCAGATCGCCGCCCTTAAGCATCGGCCGTTCCTTGCGGACGCGCGTGACGGCCTCGCCGATGTGGAACACCAGCCGGCCGACCTCCTTCGGCACCGCGTCGCCGTTTACGACCGCCGACACCGCGCCGCATTGCGAATGTCCGAGGACTACGAGGAGCGGCGAGTTGAAGTGTTCGAGCGCGTACTCGGAGGACGCGATCTGATCGTTATTCGCGACATTCCCCGCCACGCGCACCACGAAGAGGTCGCCGATTCCCTGGTCGAACAGGACCTCGGGCGGAACCCGCGAATCGGAGCACGTGAGCACCACGGCGTACGGACGCTGTGCCCCCGCGACCTCATGGACCCTGTCGAGACCGGTATGGGGGCGCTTCGGCGTGCCGCCGGCGAAACGGGCGTTGCCCTCCGTCAGTTCGCGCAGGACTTCGGCCGCGGAGGGCTGCGGTGTCTCATCGTGGTGCTGGGCGAAGACCGGGATGGCGGCGGCGGTAGCGATCAGAAAGGAACGGCGATTCACGGGGACCAGTGTATCGCCAATCCGCTCAGAAACTGATGCCGACCAGAAATTCCGCCTGATTCTGGTTGCTGCCGAAGCCGCCGTTCGGGTCGAGGAAGTGTTTCGCACCCCACCGGGTGTAGCGGATCTCGGGGGAAATGTGGATCAGTAGCACCTTCACGTCGAGTCCGGCGCCGAGGACGAAGCCCGTCGTGGTGCTCTTGTTCAACTCGGACGGCGAAGAGGTCGAGGTCGTCGTCGTGGTCTTGGTGGGGACCACGGTGCGGGTGATGTCCTGCTTCAACCCCTGGAGCGAATCCCACGCCACGCCGCCCTCGACGTACGGGCGCGCTACCGGCGCCTTGAACTTGTACTTCAGCACCAGTGGGAACTCCCACGCGTTCGACTCCGTCCGCGCATTGATAATGACGTCGACGGCGTTGCCGATGCTGTTGTAGTTGAACTTCCGGTAGAGCGCGTCGAGCTCCAGGCCGAGTCCGGCGGGCAGGCGCAGTTCGACCATCGGCCCGACGATATAACGCTGCGTCGAGCTGGTGTAGTTGAACTGTCCGCTCTGAACGGCATTGGTGAAATCATTGAACGGGACGCCGCCTTTCAGGCCGAAGCCAAAAGGTCCGGCGGCGAATGCCGGCGCCGCGGCGATGATCAGCAAGCACAGTGATCTCATGATGTGTTTAACGCACGCTGGGGCCCAACGTTACTATTCTACGGTCCCGAATCACACGCGGAGCGAAAAGGTTTCGCCGAGATAAATACGTTTCACATCCGGATCGCGCTCCAGCGCCTCGGGAGTACCGGCACGGAAGATGCGCCCCTCGTTGATGATGTATGCGCGGTCGGTGACCACGAGCGTCTCGCGGACCGCGTGGTCGGTGATCAGGATGCCGATGCCGGAGCGTTTCAGGTCGAAAATGATCCGTTGTAACTCGAGTACCTGGATGGGGTCGATGCCGGAGAACGGCTCGTCGAGGAGGAGGAAGCTCGGGTTGATTACCAGCGAACGTGCGATCTCGACGCGGCGCCGCTCGCCGCCCGACAACATGTAGCCGCGGCTGTGGCGCACCGTCTCGAGTCCGAGCTGATCGATGAGGCGGTCCCGCGTCTGGCGGCGTTCGTGCGCGCGCAAGGGCCGGGTCTCGAGAATCGCCATCAGGTTTTCCTCGACGGTCAGTTTGCGGAAAACCGAGGCCTCCTGCGGCAGGTAGCTGATGCCGCGGCGGGCCCGCTGGTACATCGGGAGGTTCGTGATGTCCTTGCCATCCACCAGCACGCTGCCGGAATCGGGGCTGATCAGGCCGACGATCATATAGAACGACGTCGTTTTGCCCGCGCCGTTCGGACCCAGCAAACCGACCACTTCGCCCTGTCGCACGTGTAGCGACACGTCATTGACCACGACGCGGCTGCGGTACGTTTTCGAGAGGCGTTTGGTCTCCAGGGTGGTCATGCGTTACTTCTTGCGCTGGATGAGACTATTGGCAGGCTGCTGCTCCGACCTGTTTACGATGAGCCTATCATCGTTGGCGTAGTAGGTCAAACCTCCGGGACCCTCGATCTTCTGGCCGCGGCTATCCGTCATCGTGGGCGTGCCGCCGGTCATGATCACCTTCTGGTCCTTGGTGTAGTATTCGCTGTGCTCGGACGTGCCGTTGTAGGTGACCAGCTTGCCGGTTTTGTGGATATGCACGTCGCCGTCCGCGATCGCCTTCTCCAGCCGCGAGTCGGCGCCCGCTTCGGATAGAAAGGCGCGAAGCTGGGTCGACGTGACCTGCATGTTGGGCTGCTTGAGCGTCGCGCCGCCGGTGTAGAGCGCCTGCCGGTCGGTCTCCGTGTACACCAGCCGCTTCGCGCGGACCTCGGTCAGGACCGGGACCGTGGTCTTCTTTTTCTGCGGGTCCTTCGGCTCCTCCCAGAGATTGGTCAGGACGTTGCCGTCGGCGATGAGCGTGTGCTTGTCGCGGTCGAGATCGACCACGTCCGCCTGGATGCGGTTGGCGCCCTGCCACATCACGACATTGCCCTCGTAGTGCAGCTTCTTGTTGTGGTTCGAGGAGTCCATGCGCCGCGCCTGCGCGTGCAGGGGCTCGTCCCCGGAGAGCATCTCGGAGTTCTTCTTCTTGTCCTTCTCCGGCATTCGGCTGGAGTTCACGCTCCCCTCGGCGGTGAAGTTGCCCGTGAGCTGGTCCATGCGGATGTGGTCGGCGGAGGTCATCCCCGTCGCGTCGGACATACGCGCGTTGGTGTCGAGCACGATCAAATTGTGCCCGGCGTCCATCGACCCTTTCGCGGCGCGGGCCTTTCGATCGCCCTCCTCGTAGGTGAAGTCGCCGGTCTGGTCGATGGTCGCGATGTGATTGGTCTTGGGGTCGAAGCGCGCCTCCATCAGTTTGCTGGACGTAGCGGACGTCACGCGGTTGCGCTTCTTTTCTTCGGGCGTGGGCTCGGTTTGAGTATGGACGTCGACGGCTTTGAACGATTCGACGCGGTTTTGGGGGCCATAAGCGATGAGCATGTCACGCCCCGTAAGGGTGCGATGGTGCTGGATCGGGAGGTTCGGGAGGAACTCCAGAGAGCCCGGCTCGCGTGCGGCGACGGTCTCGATCTCGCGGCCGCCGGGCCGCATCTTCATGTCGAGCTTTTCGCTGCGGAGAATATGCGTCTCGCCGATCGGCCGTCCTGCGACCGGGAGGGGCTTCGACGTGACGACGGCGTTCCCCTCGCCGGTGACGCCGGTCAGGACGCTGTCGCCGCTGGACGTGTCGAAACTAAGATCGACGTGTCGGGCGGCGATCGAGGTCTCGGCGGAATCGGACGTGGAGACGAGCTGCGATCCGGCGTCGCCCAGGACCTTCTCCGCGTCGCCATCGTCGTTGAAGTTCACGAGCAGGTGCTCGGCGGAGTACTGGAGCTTGCGCTTGGGCTCGCTGTCGCTGCCGTGGGCCTTAGTGGCCTCGATGCTGCGCAGCACCTTCTTCGTCGCGCCGTCCTTCTCTCCGGGGACCTCCTGGAGCTTGATGGTCGCGTCATTGCCTTCGATGACGGTGGTGTCGCGGGTCATTCGTCCCCACGGCTTCAGCCAGATCTCGGACTCCGCCTCGCGATAGTAGAGCGTGCCGGCCTCGATTTTCATCGGTTTGGCGCGCGGTCCGACCGGTTTCCAATCGAGCTTCACGTCGTTTTTAAGGGTGAGGACGCGGCTGGCCGGGTCGTAGAAGGCGCCGGTCGAGGAGCCGGTGCCATGCTCGAACGCGAAGCTCGAAGCACGGTCCGTATTGGCCTGGCCGGTCTCAGTGTCAAAGTCGACGCCGGAGGACTTGATCGAGACGAGCGTATGGGCAGGCGGCTTGTCCTTCGGGACCGCGAGCGTGATCTGGACCTCGCCCTCGGAGTGGAAGCGGTGATCGTTCTTGAAGAACGTGGCCGCCTCGCTGGTGACGAGGTCGTAGGCGTCGCCTGCCTTGTTGAAGAGCTTGAGATTGACCTGTTTCAGGTCGATGCGGGACGAGTCCTTGGCCTCGAAGAAGTCCTTGGCGCTGATGGCGACTTTGGTGCGTTGACCGTCGGTGGTGCTGTAGCTCCAGCCCTCGGCGCTCGAATTGAGATCGGACGCCAGCTTTTGGGGCTTCGGAGGCGACTGGGCCTGCAGGATTTTCTTCTGGGCCCGGTACGTGAGACCAAGGCCGGAGATGATCGCGACGATGGCCACCAGCAAGAGCCAGCGCGTGCCTCGCATGGGTAGACCTCCATCATACCGCGCGTGTTCCCGGAGGGCCGGTCGGAGCTTTCGGCGGAGGCGCGCCACGCCCAAACGTGTTCCCCGCCCGGCGAACCTTAGATCAGGCCGTATCAGGGCATGGCTTTAGCCGTGCCGCAGCGAAAGTGGCCAATCCAGGCCCGAAATTGGTGAGATAATGGAACTTCTCTTTTGAAAGGGAGTTCTATGTCCGAACCGAAGAACCGCAGAGACTTTCTGAGAATCGCCGGCGCCACAAGTCTGGCGCTGGGGGCCGAGACTGCCGCGTTTGCAGGGAAACCGAGCGGCCGCGCTTCGGGCCGTGTCATCGGCGCGAACGATCGCATCAACGTAGGCGTAATCGGCTACGGTGGACGGGGCTCCTACGTCGCCAACCAGTTCGCCCGGTACGCGCAGACCAACAAGGACGCGTGCCGGATCGCGTGCGTCAGCGACGTCTGGGAGAAGCGCAAGCGCCAGGGCGCCGAGAAGTTCGACGTCAAGGGCTTCATCGACTATCGCGAGCTGCTGGAACAGCCCGATCTCGACGCCGTGATCGTCGCCACGCCGGACCATTGGCACGGCAAGATCGCGCTCGACGCCATGGCCAAGGGCAAGGACGTCTACCTCGAGAAGCCGATGACGCACACCAACGAGGAGGCTCGCCTGCTCGTCAACAGCGTCAAGGAGAACAAGCGGATTCTCCAGGTCGGCTCGCAGACCACGTCGGCGGACATCTGGTGGAAGGCGAAGAAGGCGATTGCCGACGGCATGATCGGCAAAATGCTGATGTCGCAGGGCTCCTACCACCGCAACTCGACCGAGGGCGAATGGAACTGGGCGATCGACGCGAATGCCGGCCCGACCGCGAAGGGCGACGACTACATCAACTGGGACCTGTGGGTCGGGCACCAGTATAAGCTCGCGCCGAAGCGCCCGTACGACGCCGACCGCTACTTCCGCTTCCGCAAGTATTGGGACTACTCGGGCGGCATCGCGACCGACCTGTTCTATCACGTGGTCGCGCCGCTCAACATCTGCTGGGACGAGCCGCAGTTCCCGGCGAAGGTCATGGCGACCGGCGGAATTTACGAGTTCAAGGACGAGCGCGAGGTGCCGGACACCTTCCACCTGATCGCGGAGTACGCGAAGGGGCACTCGCTGGTGCTGAGCTCGTCGATGGCGAACAGCCGCCACATTCCCGGCCTGATCCGCGGCCATGAGGGCACGATCGAGATGGTCAGCCACGGCCAGTTCGAGAGCATGGTCCCGTTCATCACCGTGACGCCCGAGGTGAAGGGCAACAAGGCGATCGGCGGCGAGGCTTACGAGAAGAAGTTCGGGACCAAGCCGATCCAGATCGCGATCGACCAGAAAGACCCGATGCAGGTTCACGTCGGCAACTTCCTCGATTGCATGCGCACCCGCGAGAAACCCCACCTGGACGTCGAGACCGGCGCCCGCGCGGTGGTCGTCATCAACCTGGCGGTGGAGTCGTACCGGTCGGGGAAGACGATGTACTGGGACGCGAAAAACTGGAAGGGCGTCGACAAGCCGGTCAAGGCGTAAGTCGTTGAAATGGCGAAGGGGCGGACCTGCGGGTCCGCCCCTTTCGCGTAATAGTGAAGTCGATGGATCCTAAGGTCCTCGCATACGTGCCGCTGATCAGTCCCGTCGTCACTCTTGTCGCGATCTTTGGGGGAATTCTCTTCAGCAACCGGCACGTCGATGTCCGGATCAGCGATTTACAGCGTTACATCGACGCCCGTATCGGGACGGTGGATCAGCGTATGGAGGCGGACCGTCGCAATAACGACTCGATGTTCAAGATGATCCTCGAAAAGCTCGACGACATCGAGACTCGCTTCGCCCGCTAGCTAACGACGCAAGTTGCGGCGCGGCTAACGCCGATCTCCTCCTTTCGATTCAACAACCAGCTCCTCCGCCGCGACGCATCATGCGTCGTTTGAGGGTTTACAGCCGACCACCCTCCGAGTTTGATAGAACAGGAAAATGAAATTTCTGTTGCTGTCTCTCGCTTTGCTCGTCCCCTCCGTTCACGCCCAGGACTGGGCGAAACAGAGGCTCGAAAAATCCACCCGCCATCGCGAGTGGGTCAAGGTCCAGCACGACGGCCGTTCCGTCGACGCCTACATCGTCTATCCCGAGGTCTCCGCGAAAGCGCCCGTCGTCCTCGTGATCCACGAGATTTTCGGCCTCTCCGACTGGGCCCAACTGGTCGCCGACGAGTTCGCCGCGGCCGGCTATATCGCCATCGCGCCCGACCTGCTCTCCGGTAAAGGCCCGAACGGCGGCGGCACCAAGACCATGGACGCCAACATGGTCGGCCAGGCGATCCGCGACCTGCCCGCCGACCAGATCACCGGCGATCTCAACGCCGCCGCCGACTACGCGCTCAAGCAGCCGTCCGCCAACGGCAACATCTACGTCGCGGGCTTCTGCTACGGCGGCTCGCAGAGCTTCCGGTACGCCACCAACCGCCCCGACCTGAAGGCCGCGTTCGTCTTCTACGGCGGCGGCCCGACGGACGACTCGCTCAACCGCATCAAGGCGCCGGTCTACGGCTTCTACGGCGGCAACGACGCGCGCGTGACCGCCACCGTCGAGCCGTCCAAGGAGAAGATGAAGGCGGCGGGCAAGACGTACGACCCGGTCGTCTACGACGGCGCGGGTCACGGCTTCATGCGCGGCGGCGAAGACCCGACCTCCACCGCGGCGACGCACGCGGCTGACGTCAAAGCTCGCGACGCCGCCTGGGCGAAAATCAAGCCGCTGATCAAGTAGAATCCGGGATATGCGTAGCTATCGTTGGTTGGCGGCATTGACGCTGGCCGGAGGTCTGCAGGGCGCGGTGAAACTCCCCGCCCTCATCTCCGACCACATGGTTCTGCAGTCCGGGATGCCGGTCCGCATCTGGGGAACGGCCGATGCCGGCGAAGCCGTCCGGGTCGCGATTCTCGGACAGACCGTGAACGTCACGGCGCGCGAGAACGGCAAATGGGAAGCGTGGCTGCGGCCGCTCCCGGCCGCCGGTCCGCTGGAGATGACGGTCAACGACGTCACGATCCATGACGTTCTCGTCGGCGAAGTCTGGCTCGGCTCGGGACAGTCAAACATGGAGTTCGCGCTCAACAATGCCGTCAATCACGATCAGGAAATCGCCAACGCGAACTACCCGCTGATCCACATCTTCAAGGTGAAGCGGGTGGTCGCCGACCAGCCTGCCGACGATGTGCAGGCGAAATGGGAGGTCTGCACGCCTGCCACGATGCCGCGCTTCTCGGCGGTCGAGTACTTCTTCGGCCGTCACTTGCAAGAGACGCTGCACGTGCCGATGGGACTGATCGAATCCGACTGGGGGGGCACGCCGGCGCAGTCGTGGACCAGCAAAGAGGCGCTCGCCAACGATCCCGCGCTGAAGTTCATCTCCGACGATTGGGACCGCGTCCTCACCAACTACCCCGCCGTCAAGCAGAGGTACGATCAGCAACTCGAGACGTGGAACCAGAACGTAGCGAAGGCGAAAGCGGACGGGAAGACGCCGCCGAATCGGCCGGCCTTGCCCGCCGGCCCGGGACATCAGAATACGCCTGCCGGACTCTACAATGGCATGATCGCGCCCCTGACGCCGTACGCGATCCGCGGCGTGATCTGGTATCAGGGCGAGTCGAACGCCACCGAGAGTCACGCCTACCGCTATCGCCGCCTCTTCGGCGACATGATCGAGGACTGGCGCAATCGCTGGGGCGAGGGCGAGATCCCATTCCTCTTCGTGCAACTCGCGAACTACAAATCGAACCAGTGGTGGCCGGTGCTGCGCGAGTCGCAATCGGAGACTCTGCGACTGCGGAATACCGGGATGGCGGTGACGATCGACGTTGGCGAATCCACCGACATCCACCCCAAGAATAAACAGGACGTCGGCAAGCGGCTGGCGCTGGCGGCGCTGCACATCGCGTACGGCAAGGCGCTCGAATACTCCGGCCCGATGTTCCAGCAGGCGGTCGTGGAGGGCACGGCGATGCGCGTCTACTTCACTCACGCGGACGGCATGCAGGCTCGCGGCGGCGGCTCGCTCACCGGCTTCACGGTAGCAGGCGCCGACGGCAACTTCGTCCCGGCCGAAGCGAAGATCGAGGGCGGCACGATCGTGGTCTCTAGCCCGAGCGTCGCGACTCCGACGGCCGTCCGCTACGCCTGGGCCGACGACCCCGTCAGCAATCTCGTCAACCAGGCCGGCATTCCGGCAAGCCCGTTCCGCTCCGATCAGCCGCGCATGTGAGGGCGGCACTCCGCCTGTTAATCTGAATCATAATGCCAGTCATCGCAGGTATCGACCTGGGCGGCACCGCCATCAACTACACGCTCCTCACGAATCGCGAGGAGTTCCTCATCGACGGTCTTTGCGAGCACCCGGCCCTATCCAGGGAAGGCCCCGATGTGTGTCTTCGCCAGATCGAGGAAGGGCTGCGGATCGCCGTCGAGCGCGCCGGAGTGGCGCCGGCCGACGTCGTGGCGGTCGGGCTCGACACGCCGGGACCCGCCAGCGCCAACGGCGTCCTGAGCGCGCGCGGGTCGACGAACTTCGTGCACCCGAACTGGGCGGGCTTCGATGTCCGCGCCGGTCTGGCTGCGCGGTTGGCGCTCCCGGTCACGTATTTGAACGACGGCAATGCCGGCGCGCTATGGGGACACTTCAATATCTTTGGCGCGAACAGCCGCGACACGTCGATCTCCGCGATTATCGGGACGGGGCTCGGCGGCGGCGTGATCGTCGACGGCGCGGTGGTGAAGGGCCGCGGCGGCTTCGGCGGGGAATGCGGACATGTACTGATCCCGTACCAGAGCATCGCCGGGATCGACGGTATCCGTCCGGAGTGCAACTGCGGCCGCACGGGCGACCTGGAATCGCTATGTTCGCTCACCGCGATTCAGAAGACGATTCTGCCGTATCTGCTGCACCGCTACCCGGGCCACGAATTGGCATCGATGGAGATCGGCAAGGCGGCGAAGCTCGTGCGCGGGATGGCCGAACGAGGCGACGCGCTCTGCCGGGAAGTCTTCCGCGTCCAGGCGCACGCGCTCGGCCTCTTCTTCGACGAGATGATCAACACGTTCGACCCCGACGCCCTGATCGTCGGCGGCGGCGCGATCGAGACGGGCCCTGAATTCCAGAAGTGGTTCGTCGAGGAAATCCGCCGCGGAATGCCCGGACAGCGCGTCGAGCAGGCGTCGATCCCGATCCTGATCATGCCGAACGGGGACACCGCCGGATCGAGGGGAGCGGCGATCGAAGCCCTCCGCATGGCGAGGGCGACAGGACTAAGCTCCTAAAAAATATCTCTCGCAAAGGCGCAGAGCCGCAAAGAACACAAAGGCAGTTTTTCGTGTTCTTAGCGGCTTTGCGTCTCTGCGAGAGAAAAGCTTTTTACGACCGCATTCTCAGGATCAGATACATCCCCATCAACGAGAACAGCAGGTCGGGCGACCATGCTGCCATTGCTGGGGGCAGCAGGCCAACGTCACCGACTTTCTCGAACAGCGGCTGCACTCCGAGATACGCGATCGCGATCAGGATGCTGACGCCGATGCCCGTCATCGCTCCCCGGTTGCCGACCAGGAATCCGAACGGCGCCGCGATCATCGCCATGATCAGCGCGAATAACGGATTCGCGAACTTCAGGTGGTATTGCACCTGGAGCTTGCGCGTATCCACCAGCCCGCTCTGCTGCAGGTCCGCGATGTACTTCCGCAGGTCCTGGAAGTTCATCTGCCGCTCCTGGACCGCTTCCTTGAGGAAGTAGCCCGGGTCCTCCGTCAGCTCCTCGAACGTCGTGGCCTGGAAGTTGTGGCGCGGCGGGATGCGTTCGCTGCCCCGGAAGTCGCTCGACCACCCGTTCTCGAGAATCCACGTGTGCATCGAGCTCCGCCACACCGCGCGCTGCGCCTGGATCTGTCGCTTCACCCGGAACGTCGCCGGATCGAGTTCGAACACGCTCAGCTCGACCATCACCTTCTCGCTCGGGTCGAAATACTTGTAGTAGTAGATCCGCGAATCGTACCCCATGATCCAAGTGCGATTCGGGTTGAGATACGTCTGTTTCGCGCGCCCCTTGATCTCGTCGCGGAGCTTGTCCTGCTTGCGGTTGGCGTCAGGAACGTACTGATAATTGAAGCCGAACAGAGCGCCGCTGAAGAGCGTGCTCGCGATCAGGATCGGGGCCGCGAGCCGGTACAGGCTGACGCCGCAGGCCCGGAACGCCGTCACCTCGTTCTGCTTGCTCAACACCCCGAGCGTCACCAGGACCGCGACCAGCACGCTGATCGGCAGGGTCTTGTAGATAAGCTGCGGGATGAGGAAGAAGAGGTAGGTGAACATCGTCACCAGCGAGCTGTTGCGGATCATGTCGCCCATCAGCTCGAAGAAGTTGTAGACCTCCGTCATCATCACGAAGCTCGCCAGAATCACAGCGAGATAGAACAGGAAATTCGACAGGATGTACGTGTCGATGATCTGCGGCAACAGCGGAAATCGCAGCCCGGCCCCGAGGCCGCCGGGTTTGAACTCGCGCGGCTTGAGCGCGGCGCCGATGTGACTGAACAGGCCGTTGATGCCGCTCAGGAAATCGCGGTCGCCGGGCCGTTCCATGCGCGCCACGAACCAGATCCCGGCGAGCAGGAACACGGCGTCCGGCAGCCAGGCCGCGACCACCACGGGCAGCTTCCTCTGCTGTGCGACCCCGATCAGCGACACCGAAGACAGGTAGTAGCCGAAGAACGCCAGGAAAATCGCGTTCACGTAGCCCGCCGATTTGCCGCCCTTCCGCGTGGAAACGCCGATCGGGATTCCGATGAGTGCGAGCGCCAGGCACGCCAGTGGGAACGCGAAGCGCTTGTGCAACTCGACCCTCACGCTGAGAATGTCCGGGCCGCGATAGTGGAGGAGCTGGCTGGTGGTCATCGAGGATGGCGCGAACGGCCGCTGCGCCGGCGGACGGGCTTCGAGAGCCATCGTCTTTTGCGTCGCCGCTTCGTCGTGGGTGCTGCCATCCTTGCCCATCTCATGCGTCGAGTAGTCGAGCATGTTGAGCTGGATGCGATTGTTCGCGGGGTCCGACACCGCGATGGCGGACCGCGCCACCGTAATCAGCGGACCGTCCGCCTTCGCTCCGATGCCCTTCTTACGCTCCTCGGGCGGCGCGACGTCCGCGATGAACACCGTCTTCCATACCGCGGGATTGCCCTGCTGGACGTCGCCGACGTACAGAATCGTGTTGGGGAAATTCTCGTCGAACAGGCGCGGCTTGATGTCGGCCGAGAGCTGCGTCTTGTCGAGCTCGTTCAGGATCTCGGTGCTCCGCTGCATCGCGTACGGAGTCAGTTTGACCGAGGCGTACCCGGCCATCAGCGTCCCCAGCGTAGCGAACAGCAGCACCGGCGCGACCACTTTGCGGCTGGAAACGCCGGCCGCGCGCATCGCGATGATCTCGCCGTCGGACGCCATCCGCCCGAGTCCGATCAGGATTCCGACGAGCACGCCGAAGGGGATGGTCAGCGGCAGCACCGGCGGAATCGTCAGCGCGAACAGCGTGAGGACGGTCTTGGGCCCGGGATTGGTCGCCACCAGGACCTCGAACAGCTTGTCCATCAGCCGGATGAACACCACGAACGTGGCGAGCAGAGTTCCCAGTAGGGAACTCGTCAGGATCTCGCGGAAGACGTAGCGGCCGAGGATACGGAGCACGAAACCTACTTCGACGTCAGATCGGGCGCCGGCACGACGGGCAGCTTTGGCAACTCTTCCTCGAGCGGATGGAGTTCCAGATCGTCGATCAGCAGCGAGGGCGCGATCACGGTGGCTTCGGCAGTGAACCCGGAAGCTCCGATCAGCGCGAACGGCGCGGCGTTGTCCATGAATTCGAAAACGGCGCTGTCGTCGCCCGCCGCGAGAATGTCCTTGAGCGACCGCGCGTTCATGCCGCGGAAACGCAGCCCGCGGACCAGTTCCTCATGGCCGTCGGGGAAGACCTTGTAAGCCAGCAGCGGCAGGCTGATCGGCCGCCCGCCCTGTGCGCCTTGCAGCAGCCGGCGGACCTCGTCGAACGACGCCGACGACGGGAAGTCCATCTTGCGCACGATGATGCCGTACGGCTTGCCGCGCGCCGCGCAGAGATCGAGCAGCTTCTTCTTCAGGTCGGCCGCCGGAACAGTCTCGGAGGCTCGCACGAAGAGATTGCTGATGCTGGCGTTCGCCGCACCGAACGAGCCCGGCATGCGCGCGCGGCCGTTCGAGCCTTCGTAGCCTCGGACCGGCTGGCGCGTCAGCAGGTAGCCCTTCAGGACGCCCTTCTCCACGAGCTTCAGTGGCGCCGCGACGACGCCTTCGCGATCCACGTTGTAGTGGCCGAACAGGGGCCGTCCGCGCCATTCGGTCTGCGTCGGGTCGTCGACGACGTCGAAGAACTCGGGCAGAACGCGGGCGCCGATGCGGCCTTCCAACTCGCTGGGCTGCGTGGCGCCGCCGCCGCGTCCGCCCTCGGAGACCACGCGCCGGGTGAGCGCCAGATTACGTCCGAGGACTTCCGCCATGATCTGCGCGCCCGCCGCGCCTTCGAACAGCACGGGGCCGCTATAATCCTCGCCGCGCGGCGCCTTGGAGAGCGCCACGACGTTCTGGGCGAGCGTCTTGACGGCGCGGTCGGTTTCCAGGTCGCCCGGCAGGCGCGCCGGATCGGTCGCGTGGAACGTCACCTCGTCCCGGAGCGTCATTCCGTCGGCGGCCTGCGCCACGGCGCGAATGCGCATAAAGCTGACGGCCTCCGGCTCGCGCACTTCGGACCCTTCCGAGTTCACCAGAGTGAACCCTCCGGCGCTCGATTCCAGCTCCACACTCGAATTCTTCACGTCCGGATACTTCGCGAACAGCGCCGAGACTGCGCGTGCGCGATCGGTCCAGTGCACGGTGTCGATGGTCAGCCTGGCCAGCGGCGGCAGCCGTTTCACGGGCGCGGCCTTGGCGAAGTCGTTCAGCTTCTCGCTCTGCGTGATGTTCCGCAGCGCCGCGCGCTTCCGCGACAGCGCCTCCACCGCCGACTTGTAAGCCGAATCCGTCTGCAGCCAGAGATACCGCCGCAGGACGTCGTACCGGTCCTCGATCGGGAAGCGGCCGAGATCGTAGCGCGCGCCGAAGTTGAAACCCGCGCCGGTGTAGTTCGTATTGTCGAAGGCGTAGTCGCCGACGCGCACCCGGACCTCGGGCTCGCGCATCGTCTCCAGCCGCTGCGACAGGATTCCGCCGAGGCTCGCCGACACCGCGAAGTTCGACGACTGATCGACCAGGTATTGGATGAAGTACGGCGCGCCGAGGTCGTTCAGCGACATTTCCTTCGCGCGGGTCATCTCGTCGCGCATGGCCCGCAGGTCGGGGTCGACGGTAGGAGCGGGAGCGGGTTGCTGGCTCCACGCCGCGACGGCGGCGCAGATCGCGAGGACTGCAACGGTAAAGCGCTTCATTGACGGTCCCTCACGGTCTCGAGCGAGGTCGGCTCCGGCAACAGCGGCGGCCGGTCGTTGGACTTGGCTTTCTTCTCGATCTCGATTTCAGAGACCAGGATCGCCGGCGACGCGGCAGAGACCGGGACGCTGCCCGATTCCGCGCCGCAGTAGCCGTTGAATACCTCAGGCTTGTTGCCCGTGGCGATGATTTTAGAGAAGCTCGCCAGCGGCGTGCCGACGATATCGGCGCCGCGCACCAGCTCGTCCGGCCGGCCGTCGGTGTACACACGGTAGACGATCACCGGAATGACTTTGAACGCCTGCAATCCGGAGCGCCCGGTGGTGGTGAAGCCGCCGGTGATATCGCGGAAAAAGAGGCCGTACGGTTTATTCTGCCGCTTCGCTTCGGCGATGAGCATCTCGCGCAGGCGGGCGTCCGGAACCGAGTTCGCCGATTCGACGATCAGGTTGGATTGCCGGGAGACCACTTCGAGCCCCGGCTGGCGCCGTCCGTGGCCGTTCGACATCTCCACGCCTTTGATCGGCGACCGCGACATCAGGAACGTTTTCAGCACGCCCTTATCGACGGCCGTGACCTTCTGTCCTTTGACGCCCTCGTCGTCGTATTCGTACCAACCGTTGAGGTCGACGCCGCCGATCTTGCGCTTGGTCGGATCGAAGACCACGGTGAGAAAATCGGGAAGCACTTTGGTGTTGACGCTCTTGGTGAAGGTCTGGCCTTCACTGTCGTCCTTCTGACGATGCCCTTCGACGCGATGTCCGAAAATCTCGTGGAAGAAGACGCCGGCGGCGCGTCCGGAGAAGATCGCCGGACCGACGAACGGCTCCGACTCGGGCGCTTTCAGCAGGTTCGTGAGGTCGCCCGCGACACGGTCGATGGCGGCGAACAGCGTCTTATCGTCGGGAAGGCTGTTGGCGTCGAGCGCTTCGAAGGTCTCGAAGGTGTTCAGGTCGGTCCCGTCGGCCGCCTTGGCCGAGGCCGAAATCGAGATCCGCGCGAAGCCGCGTCCGTGGCTGATCCGCGAGCCTTCGGTGTTGACCAGATAGCGTGTGTCGGTTTCCGCCGCGATATTCACGTGGGACGTCAGCACCTTGGGATAGCTGCGGAAGCGGTTGGAGAGCGTCCGCATCTTCACCGTCCACTCGCCGGCGTCGAACTCGAGCGGCGGAGGCGCGCTTTCGAATTTCGCCGGCTTCTCGATGGAGAAATCGTCCGAATCGTCTTCGGCCGCGACCTTCACCTGGGTATTGGTGCGAATGCGAATGAAGCGCTCGGCGGCCGCGCGGTAGGCGCGATCGGTCTCCAGCCAGAGGCGGCGCTTGATCGAGTTCGGATTATCCTCGTAGGAGAGGAGTGCGCCCGACGTGAACTGCCCGCGATCTCCGCGGATCCGCCGGTAGTTGTCCATTTTGGGCGAGCCGACTCGCACCGAGACGTCGAGTTGGCGGCTCCGTCCGCCGTTGCTGCCGGTGATGGCGCCGATCGACGCCGAGATGGACCGGTAATCGACGTCGGTCACCTCGTAGCTCAGGAAGTAAGGCGCGGGGTCGGCCTTCTCCTTCAGCGCGCTGAAGTTGCGGTTCAGCTCCTGGGCCATCGAGTCCAGGAGAACCGTCGGATTGGCATGGGGCGGAGACTGTGCGGGGGCGAGCAGGGCCGTCAGGCACAGAAGCGCCGTGCGGGGCGAAACGAGAGAATTCAAGTACCCAGGATAACATCCGGAAAAGAAGGAGCTCACGATGGAGAAACGACGTATCGGGTCATTAGAGGTTACGGTGGTCGGCCTCGGCTGCAATAATTTCGGCTGGCGCATCCCGGAGAAGGACAGCGCCGCGGTGGTGGCGGCCGCCCTCGACGCCGGCATCAACTTCTTCGATACGGCCGATATTTACGATAAAGGGACCAGCGAGGAGTTTCTCGGACGGGCGCTCGGCAAACGCCGCGGCGAGGCGGTGATCGCGACCAAATTCGGAAAGCCGATGGACGAGAAGCGGCAGGGCGGCAAGCCGGCATACGTCCGCGAGGCGCTCGAGGCGAGCCTGCGCCGCCTCGGGACGGACCACGTCGACCTGTACCAGATCCACTCGCCCGACCCCGCGACTCCGGTCGAGGACACGCTCGGCGCGCTCGAAGGGCTGGTCCGGGAGGGCAAGGTCCGCGAGATCGGTTGCTCGAATTTCTCCGCCGAACAACTCCGGCAGTCGCCTGGCCGATGGGCGAGCGTCCAGAATCACTACAGCCTTTACACCCGCACACCGGAACAGGACGGCGTCCTCGAGGAGTGCGTGCGCCAGGGGATCGCCTTCATCCCGTTCTTCCCGCTGGAAAGTGGTCTGCTGACCGGCAAGTATCGTCCGGGCGCCCCGCCGCCTTCGGGTAGCCGCGGAGACGCGGGGTGGGGCCCGAAGGTCTACACCGAGCGGAATCTGGAGTGGGTCGAAGAACTGCGTAGCTTCGCCGGGCAGCGCGGCCATAGCGTCGTGGAACTGGCGATGTCGTGGCTGGCATCGCAGCCCGCCGTGATGTCGATCATCGCGGGGGCGACGACGCCCGAGCAGGTGCGCGCCAACGCCGCGTCGGTAAGCTGGAAGATGTCCGACGACGAACTGGGCGCCGTCTCCGGGATGCGGCCATAAGCCTTACATCACCGCCGGCGCGAGCAGCAGGCCTTTGTCCTTGAGCCCGCACAACGCCAGACCGTACCGCCCGTGGATTCCGGTCTTCTCGAAGATATGTTTGAGGTGGATCTTGACCGTCCCAGCCCGGATTCCGAGCTCGAAGGCGATCTCCTTATTCGTCAGTCCACGTTCGACTAGTTCCAGGACCTGCAGCTCGCGGGCGGTCAGCGGGCTGTGAGGTGGGCGGTTCCCGGACATGGAGACGGTTGCCACGCCTTCCATCCACGTCCCGCCCTCGGCCACGCAGCGCGCCGAATCCAGCACGGCGTCGAGCGGCGCGGTCTTTCGGACCACTCCCAGTCCGCCGGCGTGCATCAGCCGGAGCGTCTCGGACTCGGTGACAGCGGACCCCCAAACCAGCACGTGGGTCTCGAGGCCCGCCAGGCAGATGGCGCGAACCGCCTCCAGCACGGCGTTCAGGCCGAAGGCCTTATCGAGCACCAGCAGGGACGGCTGAAGCTCCCGTACGGCCTCGATTCCGCCCACCAGGCACGTTTCAGCCGCGACGACGCGCAGCTCTCCCGCGGTCAACAGGGCGCGGAGTCCCTCGCTTGCCACAGGCTCGGTATCGCAAATGACGACAGTCTTCACAGGATCGCTCGTACGGGCGCATTTCGCGTCCGTTACAGAGGATCGGCAGGGCGCCGGAAATCCTGTAGGGGATCAGCGGACGGCGACCGCGCCCAGAGAATACTCGGCGAGGTCGAGCCAGCAGTTGGTGGACGTGTTTTGCACGAATACGGCGCGATCGGCGCGGAAGCTGTGCGGCCCCGGGAACTCCTCCCAGCGCCGCTGCGCCAGGGCGGCCATTTCGGCGACTGCTTCGTGAGGAACGTTCTGGGCCAACGTAATGTGGGGATGGTATTCGTAGGGCTCGGTGAATTCCAATGCGGAAGTGTTCATGGCGCGGTGCAGGTCGTGCAACTCCCGTCCGCCGCCGGCGATCCCGAGGTAGATCACGTCCGTCTGCGGGAAGACCTGGACATCCGTGAGCTCCACTTCGAACGGAGGCTGTTCCTCCGTGAGGGTCCTCGCCTGGCCGGACGCCGTCTGCCATTCCACCCGTAGCGGGCGCGGAGGGAGCACGCTGACGTGGGCGTGCGGATTGTAATGCGGCACCAGCTCACGGCGGAGGTCGTCGAGGAACTGCCCGAGTGGGGGCGGGATGTAGATCACGAGGGCAAAAACGTTCAGCCGTTCGCCTTCAAACGACCGGCACGGACCCCCATTGGATTCGGAACCCATTGCCTCTATGGTACCTATTTTGTCGGTTTCTGCACGGGGGCTGGCCGGTATGGCAGTGCTACGCTGAGTACGTGGCGAGTACTGATACTAACCCGCTCCTCTCAATCCAGTTCCGAGTACCCTTCGACCGGATTCGCGCCGCGGACGTTGAACCCGCCGTTTCCGTGCTGCTGCGCGACGCCCGCGGCCGCCTCGAAGCCCTCTCCGCCGCCGGGGGCGAGCGCACCTTCGACAATACGATGCGCGCGCTCGACCTCCTGACGGAACCCCTGGACTATGCCATGGGCGTGGTCCGCCACCTGGAGTCGGTTGCCACTTATCCCGAGCTCCGCGCCGTATTCAACTCCGTCCAGCCGCAAGTCAGCGCTTTTTATACCGGAATTCCTCTCCACCAGGGGCTCTGGAAGGGTATCAAGACGTATGCCGCCTCCCGGGACGCATCGGCTCTCAGCGGCGCGCGCCAGAGGTACCTCCGGAAGACCATGGAGGCTTTCCGCCGTCACGGGGCCGATCTGGCGCCGGCCGGCAAGAAGCGGTTGGAGGAGCTCGACGTCGAGCTGACCCAGATCACCACCAAGTTTTCCCAGAACGTCCTGGATTCGACGAATGCTTTCGAGTTGGTCCTGACGAACGAGGCGGAGCTGGCCGGACTCCCGCCAATGGCAGTCGCGTCCGCCCGCCAGAGCGCCGAGCGAAAAGGGAAAGAGGGCTGGCGATTCACTCTCCAGGGACCGGATTACATCGCGGTCATGACCTATCTGGACAACGTCGCGATCCGTCGCCGTATGTACGAGGCGTTCGCGGTCCGCGCTACGGAGCCGGAGCGCGACAACCGCGCGCTCGTCGGCCGGATACTCGAGCTGCGTGCGGAGAAGGCACGCCTCCTCGGCTTCGCCAACTTCGCCGATCTGGTGCTGGAGGACCGCATGGCGCACACGGGCGACCGTGCGCTCGGCTTCCTGGAAGACCTGAAGCTCAAGACCGAGGACCGTTTCCGCGCCGAGAATCGCGAGCTGCTCGAATTCCGCCGCAGCATCGAAGGGCTCGCCGCCCCCGAGCTCGAACCCTGGGACGTCGCCTATTACGCCGAGAAACAGCGCGCCGCTTTGTACGATTTTGACGAAGAAGCGCTCCGCCCGTACTTCTCGCTCGACCGCGTCGTGGATGGACTCTTCGATCTCGTCAACCGGCTGTACGGCATTCGCGTCACGCAGGAGCCCGGCGTCCCGGTGTGGGACGAGCAGGTCCGCTATTACAACATGCACGACGAGAACGGCGTTTTTCTCGGCGGCTTCTATGCGGACTGGTACCCGCGCGAAAACAAGCGCGGCGGCGCCTGGATGGACTCGGTCATCACCGGCGGTCCGAAGCAGGATGCGTTCGACCCCCACCTCGGCCTGATCTGCGGGAATCTGACGCCGCCGGTCGGCGATACTCCCGCGCTACTGACGCACCGCGAGGTCGAGACGATCTTCCACGAGTTCGGACACCTGCTGCACCACATGCTGAGCCGGGTCGAAATCCGGTCGATGGCGGGCACGAATGTGGCGTGGGATTTCGTCGAACTGCCGTCCCAGATCATGGAGAACTGGTGCTGGGAGCGCCCCGCTCTGGACCTGTTTGCGCGGCATTACCAGACAGGCGAGCCAATCCCCGAGGACCTGTTCCAGAAGATGAAGCGCGCCCGCACCTTCCGCGCCGCCAACGCGCAGATGCGGCAGCTCGGGTTCGGGTTTGTCGACCTCCTGTTGCATATTCGCTACTCGCCGGAACGCGATGGCGATCCCGTCGCCTACACGAAGGGGATCATCCAGGAGTTCAGCCCTGCGCCGCTGCCGCCGCAGCACGCGATGATCGCGGCGTTCACGCACCTGTTCGGCAGTCCCGTCGGTTACGGGGCGGGCTATTACTCGTACAAGTGGGCCGAAGTGCTCGACGCGGACGCGTTTACGCGCTTCCACGAGGAAGGCATCTTCAGCCGCGAGGTCGGGGCCGCCTTCCGTGAGCACATCCTGTCGAAAGGCGATAGCGAGGACCCCGCCGAGTTGTACCGCCGCTTTATGGGGCGCGAACCCGATCCGAACGCGCTGCTGGTGCGGTCCGGGCTAGTCTAAAAATATCTCTCGCAAAGCCGCCAAGACGCAAAGGTAATTCAAAATCTTGAAGGGTTGGTTTTTGAAGTTCCTTTGTGTCTTTGCGCCTTTGCGAGAGAAATGCCCTTCCAGTCGTCTCCGGACCCCGGTGCTAGAATTGGACAAGTCTTCCTATGGCACTGGAGTCGATTCAAGGATCGTTGAAGGAGCGCGGAGTGCGTCTGACGCGGCAGCGGCAGATCCTCCTCGACCTCATCGATAAGACCGGCGAGCATCTCGACGCCGAACGGCTCTACCAGATGGCCAAGGAGCGCGATCCCAAGCTCAATCGCGTCACCGTCTATCGCACGCTGAAAATGCTCAAGGAAGGCGGGCTCGTCGACGAGCTCGACCTGATGCATTACGGCGGCGACCAGCACTATTACGAGACCCGCCTGAAGCAGGAGCACGCCCACGTCATTTGCCTCCGCTGCGGCAAGGTCGAAGAATTTTTCGGCGAGCCGCTGCAGCGCCTGCGCAAACAGATCGAGAGCCATTTCGGCTTTCAGGTTCTGCTGGCGCGCACCGAGGTCGGCGGCTACTGCGCGCACTGCCAGACGTTGCGCGCGCGCGAAGTCGAAGAACTGCGCCGCCTTCCCGAAGCCCCCAAACGAACCGCGCCGGCGCGCAAACACGCGCGAGGGTAGGTTTGAACCCGCCCGCGCCCGCCCCGATCGCCGAGCCGGCGTCGCTTGTCGTCGTCGACCCAGCCGGACACCGGTCGCGCGTTCCGATCCAGCCGCTTCCGTTCCGCGTCGGTCGCCACGCCGACAATCACCTCATCATCCGCGACACTCGCGCCTCCCGCACCCACGCCCGCATCCTGTTCGAACATGGCGCGTACGAGGTCGAAGATTGCGGCTCGCGCCACGGCACGTACGTGAATGGCGCGCGGGTCGAGCGGCGCGCTCTGCATAACGGCGACCGGATCGACTTCGGCGCCCAGGACTCCTACCACCTCGTCTTCGCTCTCGACGGCTCGGAGCTGAAGCGCATCATGGAGCATGTGGCCGCGCCCGAGAAGCCCGGTCCGCCCGGCGTGGGCGGCAATCTGGCGAAGCTGCGCGCGATCCTCGACCTCGCCCGCACGCTCCAAAGCTCCTTCACGATCGACGACGTGCTGGCGTCGGTGGTCGACACTGCCCTCGCGATCACGGGGGCAGAGCGCGGCTTCCTCCTGCTGCGCGGCGGCCATCACCATCTCGACACACGCGTGGCCCGCAACGCCAACGGACAGAACCTCGACGCCGGCGAGCTGCGCGTGCCTCGGGAGGTCATCCATCGAGCGCTGCAACACCGGCGCGAATTGCTCTCGATGAATTTCGACCCGATCGGGTCGGAGGAGACCGGTCCGTTGAACACCATCGCCGATCTCGAGCTGCGCAGCGTGATCTGCGTCCCGCTGGTGCGCATGCGCGCCGGGCAGGGCGATGAGACCAGCCACGTCATCACATCCAACGAGACGGTCGGCGTCCTGTATATGGACTCGCGGCTGGTCGCGGCCGACCTCGCCGGCGGGAATCGGGAACTGTTGCAGACGCTCGCCATCGAGGCGTCGACGGTCCTCGAGAACGCCCGCCTGCTCGAAGAGGAGCGCGGCAAGCAGAAGCTCGAGGAGGAGCTCCGGCTGGCGCGAACGATCCAACGCAGCCTGCTGCCGGCGAAACTGCCGGAGGACGGCTGGCTGCGGGCATGCGGGAGCAGCGTCGCCTCGCTCCAGGTCGGCGGCGATTATTTCGATGTGACGCAGGTGACCCCGAGTTGCTGGGCCGCAGTGGTCGCGGACGTATCAGGCAAGGGCGTGGGCTCAGCGCTGCTCGCGTCGCTTCTACAGGGAGCGCTGATCACCGCGACGGATGTTCCCCAGGCGCTCGCCCGACGCGTCGTAGGGCTCAATCAGTTTCTGCTCGACCGGACCGAGGGCGAGAAGTACGCGACGCTCTTCTACGCGCTGGTGCATTCCGGCGGGACTTTGAATTACGTCAACGCGGCGCACTGCCCGCCGCTGCTCGTGCGAGAAGGCGCGATCGTCGAGACGCTGGACGCCACGGGAATGCCCGTCGGGCTGGTCGAAGGCGCGGAGTTCGAGGTCCGAACCGTGTCGCTGCTGCCGCACGATCAGCTCGTGATTTATAGCGATGGCGTGACCGAGGCGCAGAATCCGGCGGCGGAGTTCTATGGCAAGAAGCGGCTGCGGGAGGTCGTTACTGCGCGCGCGGGGCAGTCGTGCCGCGCCATTCACGACGCCATTCAGGAATCGGTCGCGGCCTTCACCGAAGGGGCGGCGCAGTCGGACGATATTACGGTGCTGGTCCTCGAGCTAGGAGTTTTCGGGTGATACGGCCGCGCGAACTCGAATCCGGACGCGGACGCGAGGCCTGGGAGGTGATTCATGCCTCTGCAACCGGCGACGCCTCCACGCTTCGCGGCCTGCTCGTGCGCGATCCCAGCCTCATCGACTCCGAATACTTCTACGCGCCCGCGATCCACTTCGCTGTTCGAGAAGGGCATCGCGACGCCGTCGAGATCCTGCTCGAAGCAGGCGCGGACCCGGAGTGGAACGGCTATCACGATGGCAGCCTGATCGACATGGCGAGGGAGCGCGGGTACGACGATATCGCGCAGCTTCTCGATGAGGCCCGCCGTAGCCGCGCGCGAGTGGCGCCGGCCGAAACGCGCTCCGATCATCCGATTCATCTGGCGGCGGAGGCCGACGATGTCCAGCGCGTGCGCGAGCTTCTCGATGGCGACCCGGCGCTTCTGGAACGCGGCGACTCGGTCGGAGGCACGCCGTTGCATCGGGCGGTCATGGGCTCGGCGCGCCGCGTGATCGTCCTCTTGTTGGATCGCGGCGCCGACGTCAACGCGATCCATGGCGTGGCGGCGGGCGCTGCTGCCGGATGGTGGCCGGGGGATGTCCGCGCCATCGATCTCGCGCTGTGGGGCGGTCCCCGGCGCCCGGGGCGCGACTTCGAGACCGCTCGTCTGCTGCTGGCGCGCGGCGCCGACTACCATCTCGCGATTGCCGCCGCGCTCGGCGATGTTGACCGCGTCACCGCGCTTTTAGACGAAGACCCGAATCGGATTCGGGAGACGTCGCCGAACGGAAGGCGCGCGCTCTCCGCCGCGGTCCAATTCGGCCACGGCGAACTCGCCCGCCTGCTCCTCGAACGCGGCGCCGATCCGACCTGGCCGGAGAAGGACGGCCCGAAGGGCGCCGCGCTACACGCGGCCGCGCGGGCCGGCGATCGCGAGCTCGTGGAACTCCTGCTCGCGCACGGCGCCGATCCCAACGCACACGTCGAGTCGTCGGGCAACGCCGTTTACGCTGCTAAGACTCCGGAATTGCGGAAACTGCTCATGGCCCGTGGAGGCATGCTCGATCCGTATGACTTGGTCTGGCTGGATGAGGACGACGAAGTCATGCGGCGGGTGACGGAAGATCCCGCCTCGGCGGAACTGGGCTGCGGCGGAGTCTTCACCGCCGTCTGCACGCGCGGGAAACGCGATCTGCTGGTGCGCCTGCTCGATGCCGGCATCCGCGTGCCGCCGGTCGTTACGGCGTGCCGCAGCTACCTGCTGGAGAATGTCGAAATGCTCCGCATGCTGCTGGCGAGCGGGATGAGTCCCGACCTGCCGGACTGGCAGGGGCAGACGTTTTTGCACGGTCTCTGCGGCGGCGGCAGGCGCGTCCGGGTCGCAGATGCGATCGAGCGCGCGGGAATTCTGCTCGACGCGGGCGCTTCCCTGACCGCACGAGAGGATCAGTACCGGTCGACGCCGCTGGCGTGGGCGGCGCGGACCAACATGGTGGAGATGATCGAGTTTTTGCTGTCGCGCGGCGCGCCTACGGCTCTTCCCGACGATCCGCCGTGGGCCACCGCGCTGGCGTGGGCTGAGCGGCGGGGACACGCAGAGGCCGCCGCAATCCTGCGGAGATCTTTATAGCGCGCTTTGAACCGCAGCCCGCAAATCCGCCTCGGAGATCCCGCCGCGGAACTGCTTGATCTCTTTGCCGGTGCGGTCGTAGACCACGGTGATGGGGAGGCCCTCGTCGGTCTTGAACTGCGCCGCGAGCGCCGGACTGCCGAGCGCGACCGTGTAGCCGATCGGGTGCTTCTTCAGGAACGGCGTCACCCGTTCCGCGCCTTCCTCGTCCATCGCGACCCCGACCACCGTCACGCCCTTCGACGCGAGGTCGGCGTGCAGCTTGTTGAATGCGGGGATTTCGGCGATACAGGGCACGCACCACGTCGCCCAGAAGTTTACGACCGCGACCTTGCCGCCGAGGTCGACGGGCTTGCCATCGAGCGACGTGAGTTGCAGAGGGGAAGAGGTTGCTGCCGCGACAGGCGCGTTCTTCGGTGCGGCACTGCCCTTCTGAATGAACGCCAGAAACTCAGTCGCGTCCCTCGTCAGGCTGGGGAATGTCGCGAGGACGTTTTCGTCCGGGTCGAGGATCGCGTAGAACGGCTCGGCGATCGTGTTGAACTTGGCCAGTTCCAGCTTCTGATTGGCCTCGGAGATGGCGTCGTTACCGTCGCCGTAGAGATCGACCAGCACGAAGCCTCCGAGCGCCGAAGCGATCTCGGGCCGGGTGAACATGTTGGCCTTCATCCAATGGCAGTTCGCGCAGGCGTAGCCGGTGAAATTGACGAAAACCAGCTTGCCTTCCCGGCGAGCCTTGTCGAGAGCTTCGCGATACTGGTCCTTCATCCACACCAGCCCGCCCGAGGCCGCGCCGCCGGCGCCGCCCGATGCTTCGACGGTCGAGACCGGCACGAAGGCGTCGAGATCGCCGAGCCGTCCGCCCGACATACCGGGGAAGAGGCTGATGGCGAAGATCACAAACGCCATCCCGAGCAGCAGTCGCAGGACGCCGAGCCGGTCGTCGGGTTTGATGCCTTCGAGGCGCAAGAAGCCGAGCAGGTACAGGCCGGCCATCGCGAACAGCACAATCCACGCGGCCAGGAAGCGCTCGCGCGTCAGGAAGCCCCATCGCAGGACCGCGTCGAGGGACGCGAGGTACTTCAGGCTGAAGGCCAGGATCACGAAGCCCATCACAACCTTCACGCGCGACATCCAGCCGCCGCTGCGCGGGAGTTTCTTGAGGTACGAGGGGAAGAGCGCGAGCAGGAAGAACGGCAGCGCGAGTCCGGAGGCGAATGTCACCATACCGATCAGTGGACGCGATCCACCGCCGGAAACCGAAGCGGCCAGCAGGGTGCCCACAAACGGTCCGACGCACGCGAACGAGGCCAGCGAGAACGTCAGTCCCATCAGCAGCGTGCCGCCGAAGCCACCCTTATCGGAGGCTGCGTTGAGCTTGGTGAGGATCGACGACGGGATGGTAATTTCGAACGCCCCAAGGAGGCTCAGGCCGAAAACGATGAACAGCGCCGAGATGAACGCGTTGACCCACGGGTTCGACCCAAGTGCGACGACGCCGAACGGTCCCAGAGCCGCAGTAATCGCGAGTCCGATGCCCGAAAACAGCACGACGATCCCGAGACAAAAGACGACTGCCTGCATCACCGAGTCGCGCCTCGTGCCGGACTGCCGGTTGAGGAAGTACGACATGGTGATCGGGATCATCGGGAAGACGCAGGGAGTGAAGATCGAGGCGAGTCCAAAGCCGAACGCGACCAGCAGGAAGGCGCCGAGCCCCTGCTGGGCAGGCGCTGGCGACCCCGCCGGTGCGGGCGGTTTCGCTTCCTTGTAATCGGCAGGGATCGCGAAGGCGGTGTCGGTCACCGCGGCGCTGCCCGACCAACGCGAAGGGACGCATTGCGTGTCGTTGCAGGTCTGGTAGCGCGCTTTGACGTCGAGCGGGCCAGTCGCAGCGCCGCTCACCGGGAGATAGAACGTGACATCGCCTTCGAACGTCTCCGTGTCGGCGTCGAAGTTCTTATCGAAGGCGCGCTTGGGCGCCGCTTGGAAGACGCGCGCGGGTTGCCCGGAGATTTGGAAGGAAGTGGGAATCCCGGCGGGAGACGAGGCGGAGTAGAGATGCCACCCTGGGTCGATCTTGCCGTCGGCGCGGACGATGGCGCTGCCATCGGACCCGTGTCCGGCGGTGACGGTCCAAGCGACGTGGGACACCTGCGCGAAGGCGGAGCCGGCGCACAGCAGCGCCAGGAGTGCTCTCATACGTTCTCCTCCAGTTAGACGCGTCGAGGCGCGAATGGCTTCGCGCTATTCCGCGCGCGCGGGAACGCGGTCCTGCCCCGCGGCCTTCAGTTCTTCTTCGATCCGCTGGCTGACCCGGTAGTCGGCGAATTCTTTCGCCACGCGGATCGCGTTCTTGATAGCGTTGGCGTTCGACCGTCCGTGGCAGATGATGCAGACGCCGCGCACGCCGAGGAGCGGCGCCCCGCCGTACTCGGAATAGTCCACGCGCTTTTTGAAATCGACGAAGGCGCTCTTGGCGAGCACGTACCCGATCTTGCCGGAGATGGTCGCTTCGAGCGACTCGCGCAGCAGGTGCCGCACCATCTCGACCAATCCTTCGCTGACTTTGAGCGCGACGTTACCCATGAAACCGTCGCAGACGATGACGTCGACCTGGCCGCCGTAGATGTCGCGGCCTTCCACGTTGCCGACGAAATTCAGTTTGAGGTTCTTCATCAACGGGGCGGCGGAGCGCGTCACCTCGTTGCCCTTGTGGTCCTCTTCGCCGATCGAGAGCAGTCCCACGCGCGGGCGGGAGCGTCCCAGAATGATCCGCGAATAGATCTCGCCCATGACGGCGAACTGCGCCAGCATACGCGGCGAGCAGTCCACGTTCGCGCCGACATCGACCACCACGACGGGCGATCCTTTGACGATGGTCGGAAAGGCGCCCGCCAGCGCGGGACGGTCCACGCCGGGGACCACGCCCTGCACCATCTTGGCGGTCGCCATCACGGCGCCGGTGTTCCCGGCGGAGACGAAGCCATGCGCCACGCCGTCGCGGACCAGTCGGGAGGCGACCCGCATGGAGCTGTCGCGCTTGGACCGCACGGCGCGCGCCGCGCTGTCATCCATCGTGATGACTTCGCTGGCGTGCATCACCTCGATCGGGAGATCGCGGTAGCCGTCGTGCTTCGAGAGCTCTGGCCGGACCACATCTTCGCGGCCCACCAGGATGACTTTCACTCCCAAATCCCTGGCGGCCCGAACCGCTCCTTCGACCTCGGCCGTCGGGGCGTGATCGCCGCCCATTGCATCTACGGCAATGGTCAGCATGAGGGGGAGACTTTACTCCTGCTCAACTTCGACGACTTCGCGCCCTTTGTACTGTCCGCAATGGGGGCACACGCGGTGAGGAAGCTTCGATTCGTGGCAGTTCGGGCACTCCGAAAGGCCCGCCGCGGTCAGCGAGTCATGCGCGCGGCGCGTGCTCGTGCGCTTCTTGGAGTGTCTACGTTTCGGATTCGGCATTTCTCAAACCTCTAATATCGTTGTTACTGCAATTCCAGCTTGCGCAGTGCGCCCCAACGGTCGTCGTGGGTTTCCAATTTGCACGCGCACTCGGTCTCGTTCCGGTTCTTCCCGCAGACGGGGCAGATGCCTTTGCAAACATCCGAGCAAACCCGCTGCATCGGCAGGGCGAGGATGACCTGCTCTCGCAGGATGTCCTCCAGTTCCATGCCGCCGTTCTCGTAAAACCCGATCTCCGCCTCGCCCTCGTCGATCCCGACCTCTTCCTCTTTCGCGATGGCGGAGGCAGGCCGGTAAAACAGGTCGAACGCGGAATTCAGAGCGAAGCGCGCCCGTCCGAGGCAGCGGTCGCATTGCGACGCCATCTCGACCGTATACGTCCCCTGGACGCGCATTTCGCCTTCGGTGTGGGCCAGCAATTCCGCCATGCCCTTCACCGCGAGAGGCGTCAACTGCGCCAGTTCTTCACTCGCAAACTCGATCTGCCCCGGCTCGTAGGTTTCGTCGAAACGAACCTTACGCAGCTCCATCTCTTTGACACTGAGGAACATAAAGACACACCTGGATTGTCGGGCAGAATCGCTTTCCAGTATACCAAAGGGCAGTGGTGGATCGAAATGGGGTTACAAGTTGAAACCGGAACCGCCGCCTGCTAGTATCGCGCTTCCTTTCCGTGGAAGTGGGAGAAGCGGGTTCCTGCTCTTGGATGCTTCAAAACAGGAAAGCCCGGATGATGACCGGGCTCTCCAATCGAAGCGGAAAGGAGGATCAACCTATGATCCAGCTACTGGTAAAAGTTGTCCACGTAGTCTTCGGACAAATCACAGTCAGCTTCCTGTGGCGGCGAAACCGTCGTAGGAAGTAGGCCGTGGCGGGGATCGGAAGTCGCAATTCCGGTTCCCGCTACCAGTATTATATAGCAGCTTCCTACGACTCCTGCCAGCGAAATCGCCAGACCGCCAGCGCTCCGAATACTAAGGCAAACCCGAGCAGCGCCGCGACCGGACCGACCGCCTCCGACAACCCCAGACCGCGCCAGATCATCGCATCCATGCCATCGACTGCCCATCGAGTCGGGATCGCGACCGTCGCCTTCTGGAGCCACTGGGGGAACAGGAAGGTCGGGACCCAGCTTCCGCCGAGCATTACCAGGATCAGGGTGACCAGGATCGAGATTCCCCGCGTGCCCTCAGGTGTTTTCCCGAATACGGCGATCAGCAGGCCGAACGTTGCCGTCACGAGCGAAAACGCGGCGCAAACGGCTACAAATCCGACGAAACTACCCTCGATCTTCACGCCGAACACGACCCGCGCGAAGGCGAATACGACCGTCAGGATGATCATGGCGATCAAAGTCGCACTCGCTGCCCGGCTGCCGATCAGGGTAAACCGGGAGATCGGCGCCGCCTGCAGCCGCTTCCAAATCCCGCTCCGCCGCTGCAGCAGGACGATCATCCCGGCGTCGATCCCCATAAAGAGGACGAACTGGACGCTCATCCCGGCGAACGAGTGGGCCATGCTGTTGTAGGTAACGCCCTTACGAGAGGTCACGGCCTCGTCGCGCACCTCGAACGGCAGAGAAAGCGGACGTCCGCCGCCGAGTTCCGCGCCGACGGCCCCCATCAGATGTTGGGCGAGCATGCCGCGGATCATTGCCACCTCGGTGGCGCGGGACGGGTCGTAGAGAATGTCGACGTTGGGCTTGCGGCCGCCGCCGAGGAGGCCACCGACCGCGCCGGCTCCGAACCCGGCGGGAATGATTGCCGCCACGGTCGTCTTGCCCGTTCGGACCGATTCCCGGGCGTTCTCAAGCGTCCTCGGGGTGACCTCCAGGAGTTTCTCGGCGGAGAGGGCCGCGATCAGCCGCCGGGACACGGAGCTGCCATCCTGGTCCACAATGGCGACCGCGACCTTCGACGGCTCGCGATCCGAGGCTCCGCCGAACAGGTAACCGAAGAACGAAGCGATCACAATCGGCGCCACGAAACTCATGGTCATGGCTCGTTTATCGAGGAAGAACAGCCGCAGGTCGCGGCGGACGAGGGCGATGAAGGCGGTCATGCGTTGCGCACGCTCCTCCCGGTGAGAGTGAGGAATACCGTTTCGAGGTCGGCGCGCTGGCTCGCCATATGGGAGCAGCGATAGCCGCCGTCGCGTAGCCAGAGCAGCACGCGGGGCGAAATGTCGAGCAGGTCGCGGACGGTGACGCGGAGCGTCCGGCCTTCGCAGGCAACCGCTTCCACGCCGTCCAGTTGCCGCAAGGCGGCGGCCCAGTCGCCCGGGCCGGGATTGTCGATGTCCAGTTCGAGGACGTTCACGCCTGGGACCAGCCGACGCACGGCGTCGAGCGTGTCATTGGCAATCACTTTGCCGTGGTCGACGATGATGATGCGGTCGCAGAGCCGCTCTGCCTCTTCCATATAGTGGGTGGTATAGACGAGCGTTTTGCCCTGCGCCTTGAGCATCTCGAGGTTGGCGAAAATGGCGTTCCGGCTCTGCGGGTCGACCCCGACCGTCGGCTCGTCGAGCAGTAGGATCTGCGGATCGTGAAGCAGGGCGGAAGCGAGATTCAGACGGCGCTTCATGCCTCCGCTGAAGGTCCCGACGCGGTCGTGCGCCCGATCCGCCAGGCCGGCGATCTCGAAGGCGCGGCCCATCGCATCCCGCAACGCCGCGCCGCGCATACCGTAGAGCGCGCCGAAGAGCGCCAGGTTTTCGGATGCCGAGAGTTCGTCGTGAAGGGCGAGGTCCTGCGGGACGAAGCCCATCCGTCGCTTGACCGGATCGGTTTCGCCGCGGACCAGCGCGCCGTCGATCCGCACCTCGCCGGCGTCGGGCGCCAGTAAGCCGGCGATCATCGAGACGGTCGTGGTCTTACCCGCGCCGTTGGGGCCGAGCAGTCCCACCATCTCGCCGGGATGTGCTTCGAAGGAGACGTTCTCGACGGCGACGAGCGAACCGTACCGTTTATGCAGTCCCGTGGCTGCGAGCATAGGCGTTCGACTGGTGGTTACGCACCGCAGCGCCGGGAAGTTCCCTTTTGCGTTGAGTTTCCCAACGGGCGCACAACACCACCTGCCAGCCCTTGCGGATCAGTTCCGCCTGCGCTTCATAGCGATGCAATTCTGGGTGCCGGCAGGCGGAAGCTGCCTGGAGACGAGTTTCGCCTGCTCGAATCGCGGCCGCGCAGATTTCCGGTGGCGGGAGAGGCATCCCGGACATTGTCGTCCGGTGGCCTCCGCCGCGCAAGATCGAATAGTCCTACCAGTCGATCCGGGCGGGGAAGAATTCGGCGACCAGATCCTCGTAATACGGCTTCAATTCCGCGATATTCGGGCGCGCCAATCCCTTCGAGTAAAGGTCGTACTGGTTGAACTTGCGGACCCAGTCGAACATGCGCTCGTCGCGATCATTCATCAGATGCCGATAGGCGCCGTGTTTGTGCGCCGGATAAAACGAGTGGTAGCGCAGCATGTACTGCGCCTCCTCGGGCATCCAATTGCGCGTCACCCAGTAAATGTACTCGTCGTGGCCCCACGAGAGATGGACCTTGTCGAGCCCGCCGTGCCGCGCGTAAATCCCGCATTCGGTCTGGTACTCGGGGACGTTGCGGTCGGGGTTGGCGGCGAAGTACTCGGAATAGACGATCTGGTCGGACCACGCGCAGCCGACCGGGAACGTGTCGCCGACTACGGCCCATTGCTGCTCGCCGTACAGGCAAAGGACTTTCCCGAGATCGTGGAGGAAGCCGGTGAGGACGAACCAGCGGGGATGACCGTCGCGGCGGATCGCCTCTGAGGTCTGAACCAGATGCTCAATTTGCGAAAGATCGGTATCGGGGTCGCTATCGTCGACCAGCGTGTTGAGGAACTCCGCGGCCTCCCAGATGCTCTTCTGGCCCTTCGCGAGTGCCAGGTACTCGGCGCGTTTGCCGAGCACGAAGTCGACGGTCTGGCCGGCGTGATTCTGCCGGTAAAACTCCGCTACGCCGGGATTCGCTTCCGGCGAGTATTGACGGAAGTCGTCCTTCGATTTTCCCTCGCGATAACGGGCGGCGACAAAATCATCCCATTCGTCGAGGTTGCGTAGCGGTTGTGTTGCTGGGGCCGAAATATCCATGCTTCCCTCCGGATGCACACGTGTGTATTGACTCCAAGGTAACGCATTCCGCCGCCGGCCCGCAAGGTACCATAGGGCTATGGAAATCGCTGTCGAGACGGTGCAGCAGCGGATCGCCGTTGGGGAACGCTTGGCGCTCATCGACGTCCGCGAGCCGTTCGAGTTCGAAGCTGCGCGCATCGAGGGCGCTGACCTGATCCCGATGAACACGATTCCCGAGCATCTCGAGGAACTGTGCGCACGCGCCGCCGAGACCCCGCTGATCGTGCTCTGTCATCACGGTGTCCGCAGCCTGAACGTGGTGTCGTGGCTGCGGCGTCAAGGTGTCGAGAACTGTTGGAGCATGCGCGGCGGCATCGACCTTTGGAGCCAGGCGGTCGACCCCGGCGTGCCGCGGTACTAGCGGACTGCTATTGTCGCCGAATCGCGATCGCCCGCGGGCATCGTAATCACGAGCGGGACGTCGTCGCCGGCCGCGACACCCTTCGGCACAACCACGTCGATCTGGTACAGTCCGGCGAACCCAGGCGCCATGCCCGCGAACAAGACGTCCGCGGGCACGCCTCCGATCGTCACCTGGGGAATCGATAGCGAACGGTGCAGCACTGAGCCATCGGCGGGCGCAATGCGGCCGGTGGCGAGTGTGGGCGCGACCTTACCGAGTCCTGTCGCGTACACCTGGAGAATGTCGCCGGCCGACGCCGGTTGCGCACACGGCGCCGACTTGTCGAAGCCGGCGCGGCAGTTCTGAGGCAGCTTCAGCGCATTCGCCATCGAGGGCGGAATGGCGGCCCAAGCGGTCCCCTGAATCAATGCCGCGGCATTCGCGCGGTCGGGGTTCGACGGATCGGACAGCCGGAAGATCCCGACCGCCGTTTCGGCAATCCGGACGCGATACGGCCGGCTGATCCCGAAGCTGTTCTCGATCACGACGTCGATGCCATCTGTCGGCGCGACCTCCCACGGCACGACGATGTGCGCCTGCCCGAACGTTGCGGAGACGTCCGTCAGCGGGGCAGGGACGCCGCCGATCCGGACCTGCCCTCCGCCGGGCAAGGTCGTGGCGGGGAGCAGAGCGGATTGGTCCGACGGAGTCAACTCCGTCCCGTAGATCGCGACCAGCGATCCCGGAGCGACCGGCGCGCCCTTCACGTTGCTGCCGGCGTTCACGACCGCCGCCAGAATCGCCCCGCCCGCCGGGAGTTGCGCAATGGGTCCGTCGATCGCGCCCGCCGAGAGGTACACGTCATGCAGTCCCTGCACGAAACCGTCCGGCATCACGAAGCGGACCTGCCAGTAGCCGATCAGCGACGAGTCCTGCTGCGCGGTCGCCGGGACCGTCTTCCACTCGCCGTTGTCGTCGCGAATGGAGACGCGCAGCGGCAGCTTGGTCGAGAACACCGGCGGCGCGCCGTCCGCCGGACCGAGGCCGTTCGCGTACGCCGTCACAATCGTGCCGTGGACCGCGCCCTTCTCGATCGTGATACCGGAGAACGTGTCGTCGAAGAATGCGCCTTGTGCCGTTCCGTTACGGGTCACGGAGTAGAACGCCGGACTCGCCGCGGCCAGCGCGATCGAGATCGCGGATGACTTGCCCGCGCCACTCGTCACCGTTGCCTCGTACGATCCCGGCGCCAGACTCGCCGGCAGGAAGACGTTGAAGCGCCCCGGCAGAGTCGACCCAGGGGTCGGCAGAATAATCGTTTCCCCGACGCGGAGCACCGAGTCCGCGCCGAACCCGGCGCCCTCGACGACGGCGGCCGTCCCGGGCGACAGGTCCTTTCCGAGCGAGGCCGCGTTGATGACCGATTGGAGAGTGGGGCCCTGCGCGAATGCCGCTACTTGGAACGCGAATCCGCACGCGAATGCGTACACTACGACAGCTCGCCCAGACAGCATAGTGGGAATATCATATGCGCGACGCCTCGGTTTTCGCGTGTGGAATGTTTCTACAAGATGCGCGGAGTTGCGCATAAACAGCCGCCCGCACTATCCTGGACACGCGAATGATCTCGATCAAGGACATCGCCCGGGCCGCACAGGTGTCGCACTCCACAGTTTCGCGTGCGCTGCGGGGCAGTCCGCTGGTCAATCCGGAAACGCGCGAGCTGATCTGCAGGATCGCGGCCGAGCAGGGCTACACGCCGAGCGCGGTGGCGCGCAGTCTGGTTACGCGCCGTACGAACACGATCGGCGTCGTCGTCACGAGCATCGCCGACCCGTTCGTGGGCGAGGTCGTCACCGGGATCGAGGCGGCGATGTTGGAACGCGGCTACTCCGTGCTCCTCGCCACGTGCCACGCGGACCCCGATCGCGAACTTCGCGCGGTGCGCTCTTTTCAGGAACGGCGGGTGGACGGCATCCTGGTGACGGCGTCGCGCGTGGGCGCGCTGTACCAGAAGATGCTCGAGGAGACCCGCTCGCCGATCGTGCTCATCAACAATCAGCACGCGGGCGAGTTTGCCTACCACGTCAGCATCGACAATCCGGCGGGCGCGCGCCTGATGACCGGCCGTCTGATCGAGCTGGGACACCGCCGCATCGGGTACATCGGCGACCGTTTCGGGCTGCATTCGGACGAGGAACGCTGCGCCGGATATCGCGATCGTCTCGAAGAGGCCGGCATTCCGTTCGCGCCCGAGCTGGTCGCGAATGGCGACGGCGGGGCGGAGAGCGGCCTGGTGGCGATGCGGCAGTTGCTGGACCTCGCCGACCCTCCGACGGCCGTGTTCTGCTACAACGACATGCAGGCGTTCGGAGCGATTCGCGCGGTCCGCGACCGCGGTCTGCGCGTGCCGGCGGATGTCTCGATCGGCGGCTTCGACGATCTATTCCTGTCGTCGTACTGCGATCCGCCGCTGACCACGATCCGCCAGCCCAAGCAGGAGATGGGCCGCGACGCCGCGAACATTCTGATGGACCTGATCGCCGGCGGCAATCCGACCAGTTGCTTTAAGACGGGCGTGCTCGTCGAGCGCCAATCGACGGCGGCGAGGCGCGCTTGAGCCTGCTCGAGTTACGCGGCATCACCAAGGCGTTCGGCGGCTTCCGTGTGCTGGAAGGCGTCGATTTCGACGTGCGTCCGTCCGAGGTCCACGCGCTTGCCGGGGAGAACGGCGCAGGCAAATCCACGCTCATGAATATCGTGAGCGGCGTACTGCCGGCGGACTCCGGGACGATCCTATGGGAAGGCCGCGAGGTCCAGATCCGCACTCCGCGGGACGCCCAGAATCTCGGGATCGCGTTCGTACACCAGGAACTGGCGTTGGCCCCCGAACTCACCGCCGCCGAGAACATCTTCCTGGGACGGCATCCCGCGCGTCGAGGGTGGGTTCGCTGGGGCGAGATCTACAGCCGCGCCGGAGAGCTGCTGCGCGAACTCGGCCAGGACATCGACCCGCGCCGGAAGGTGATCGAGCTCAGCCTGGCGCAGCGGCAACTCATCGAGATCGCCCGCGCGCTGGCGTTCCATTCCCGCCTGATCATCATGGACGAGCCGACCGCGCCGCTCGGCAGCAAGGACGCGGAGGGCCTCTTCCGCACGATCGGCGCGCTCCGCGAGCGCGGCGTCAGCGTCATTTACATCTCCCATCGCATGCGTGAAATCTACGAGGTGACCGACCGCGTGACCGTCATGCGCGACGGCCGGCGCGTGTTCACCAAACCCACCGTGGAAACGACCACCGACGAGCTCGTCCGCGCCATGATCGGCGAGGAACTGAAGGCCCGCATGACCGCGGAGGTGACCTCCTGCGCCGCCGAGCCGGGCGAGGCGCTCCGCATCGATGGCGAATTCGATCTCGTGGTGCACCACGGCGAAGTCGTGGGGCTCGCGGGACTCGCGGGCGCCGGGCGCACCGAACTGCTCGAATGGCTCTTCGGCGCCGAAGGGAACAGCGTGCGACCCATCTTCGTCAACGGGCTTCCGGTGAAGATCCGCAGTCCGCGCGACGCGATCCGGCACGGCATGGGCCTGGTGCCCGACGACCGCAAAGGCAAGGGTCTCGTGCTCGGCGCGTCGTTGACCGACAATATCGCGCTGCCGGGTCGGCGGGACCGGCTGTTCCTGCGGACCGCCGACGAGCGCCGCTCCGCCGGTGAGCTGATGGGCGAGCTACGCATCCGCGCCGTCAGCCTGGATCAGCAACTGCGCTACCTGAGCGGCGGCAATCAGCAGAAGGCGGTGCTCGCGAAGTGGCTCTCGGCGGGGTCCACGATCTTCCTGCTCGACGAACCGACGCGCGGCGTCGACGTCCGCTCCAAGGGCGAGATCTACGACATCATTCGCGCGTTGTGCGCCCGCGGCTGCGCCGTCCTGCTGGCCTCCTCGGAGCTCGAAGAGCTGCTGGCGCTTTCGGATCGGATCGTGGTGATGCATCGCGGCCGGATCGCCGGAGAGCTGACCCGCGCCGACGCCACCGAAGAACGCATCCTGCACCTGGCCACCGGGGGATCGAATTGAACGTGAAAAAGACGCCGCCTGCGCTGGTCCTGCAGCGCTTCGGCCCGCTGCTCGGACTGGTGATTCTGTGCGCCACGCTGGGTGTCCTCTCCGACCATTTCCTGACGTTCGAAAACCTCATCAACGTCTTCCGGCAATCGTCGGTGAACGCGCTGGTGGCCCTCGGGCAACTGGTCGTGATCATCACGGCCGGTATCGATCTCTCGGTGGGCTCGATCATGGGCCTCTCGTGCGTGTTGGCGGCGATGATGCTGAAGTCGGGCGTGCCGCCGGCAGTGGCTCTGGCCGGCTCGCTGGCCATCGGCGCCGCGCTCGGCGCGGTTAACGGGACGCTGCTGACCAAACTCCGGCTGCCGCATCCGTTCATCCCGACGCTCGGCATGATGAACGTCGCGCGCGGGCTGGCCCTGGTGATCTCCGGCGGCTTTCCGATCTCCGAGCTGCCCGCGAGCTTCCGGTTCTGGGGAGCAGGCACCGTGCTGTGGGTCCCCGCGCCGGTGATCGTCGTCATCTTCTTCTGCGTAATTTTCCATGTGTTTCTGACCCGCACGACGGTCGGCCGGGACATCTACGCGATCGGCGGCAATCCGCAGGCGGCGCGCCTCTCCGGAGTGCCGCTCGATGCGCGCCTGATCCTCGTCTACACGCTGAGCGGGATGATGGCGGGCGCGGCCGCGATTGTCCTGGCCGGCCGCATGAACTCGGGATTTCCGCTCGCAGGCTCCGGGGCCGAGCTCGACGCGATCGCGGCCGTGATCATCGGCGGCGCGAGTTTCTTCGGCGGCGTCGGGACCGTCGGGGGCACGCTGGTAGGCGCTTTGATCATGGGCGTGCTCCGGAACGGGCTCAATCTGCTGAACGTATCCGCGTCCTGGCAGACGGTCGTGATCGGCGTCGTGATCGTCGGCGCGGTCCTCGTCGACGTCATCCGCAAACGCGCAGCCGAACGCGGCTGATATCATATCCATCAGCCATGCCCGACTTGTTATCGGATCTCGCTCCGGTATCGGAAGCGGTTACGAACGGTATCCGCGTAGAAGTAATCGCGCAGCACTCAAGCGCGCACTCGCGTCCCAGCGAGGGCGAATGGGTATTTCAATACACGGTCCGCATCACCAACATGGGGTCGGACACCGTGCAACTCCTCAGCCGCCATTGGATCATCACCGACGGCGTCGATCATGTCGAAGAAGTGCGCGGACCCGGTGTCGTGGGCGCACAACCTGTGCTCCCGCCCGGCGAATCGTTCAAGTACTCGTCGTGGTGCCCGCTCAAGACGCCGACCGGGGTGATGCGCGGAACGTACCAGATGACCGGGTCGGACGGGTCGCGCTTCGATATCGAGATTGCGCCGTTCGCGCTGCGGGCCCGGTATACAGTGCACTAGGTTCGAACAGAGCCGCGACAGTATGGAGCGGTTATCGCACGGGAATGCAACGTCGCACGAGGCGACCGCTCCATAGCTGTCGCGGCTCTGTTTGGAGACCTAAGCGAACGCCGCCGCGCCCGCTTCGGCGACTGCCTGGTCCTGCTTCCCCAGACCGCCGCTGACACCGATGGCGCCGACGACCACGCCGCCTTGCTTCAGCGGAATGCCTCCGGCGAAGATCATCACGCGTCCACCGTTGGAGGCGTGAATGCCGAAGAATTGATCCCCCGACTGGCTGAGTTCGGCGAGCTCTTTCGTCGAGATGTCGAAGGCGCGGGCCGTCCACGCCTTCTTGATCGCGATATCGACGCTACCGATCCAGGCGTTATCCATCCGGACGTGCGCCACCAGATTGCCGCCGGCGTCGACCACGGCGATGTTCATCGGCTGGCCGATCTCGGAGGCCTTGCGCTCCGCTGCTTCAATGATTGTCTTTGCGTTGGCGAGAGTGATCATAGACTCCTACTTGATCGAATAGAGATACGCCGCGATGTCCGTCGCGTCCTGCTTGCTGACTCCGAGGTTCGGCATCGCGGTCTTGTCGTCGACGCCCTTCGGGTCCTGAATCCAGCGCTCGATGTTCTCCGGACTGTTCTGGAGAACTCCCGCGACGTACATCCGGGCGGCGATCCCGGTCAGCGGCGGACCGACCAGGCCTTTGGCGTTCGAAATCCCCGCAATCGTGTGGCAGGCGCCGCAGCCGTATTTGAAGATCGCCGCGGAGCCGCGTTGCGGGTCGCCGCCGGTCGCGAGGTTCGCCTCGCGCGCCTGACTCGAACTACATGAGGTAGAGAACACGCACGCCAGCAGCGCGACGCATCCCAGCCACGCCGCGGTGCGCCGCTCGCTATGCCGCAGCCACGCGGCGAAGAGCACCAGGCCGGCCGCCATATAGAGCAGTCCCGCCGGAACCCACATGATGAGACCTCCGATCTGTTGATCCTGGAGCGGCGTCAGACCCCACGCTGGCGCGGTCGCCGCGTAGGCCGGGTACCAGAGCGTACGCGAGAAGGTCAGCAGCGCGCCGAGGATGCCCGTGTGGATCGTCGTCGTGAAGATGTAGAACACGCCCATGCCGTATTCGCTGCGATCCGAGGCGTAGAAGAGCGCCCACCAGAACAGCAGCGCCGACCCGAGGAAGCTGATGTGCTGTGCGCTGTGGACCCACTCGTTGCGAATCGTTGCCTGGAACAGCGAGGGCGCGTGCCACGCCCAGAGCGCGGCAGCATGCACGAGCCACGCGGTGAGCGGGTCGGTGAGCCGCGACCAGGTCCTCTCGACCGCGGGCTGTTTCGACCACGCGCCGACGGTCCGCCGCCAGCCGAAGGGCAGTCCCCAAAGGAACGCGACCAGCGGGCGCGAGAGCACGAGCAACGGCGCCGCGACCAGCATGAGGGTCTCGTGCTGCGCCATGTGCGCGGAGAACAGGACCTCGCCGAGCGGGTGCAGAGGAGACACGAGCGACAGGGCCAGCACGACCCATCCCGACCAGAAGAACGCCTGCTGCCGCACCGTGATGCCGCGGCTCGTCCGGGCACCGCGCAGGTAGAGGAATGCCGCAAGCACGAGCGGGATCACGACGCCGGGGTCGAAAGACCAGGCGGTCCAGAGGTCGTGCGGTTCCAGCGGCTCGCCTTCGTGCGCCAGCGCGAGAGCCGGCAGGAGCAGCGCAAGCGCGCCAAGGCGCCTCATTCGCACACCCCCAGTGTGACCTCGGGGATCGTCTGGGCGACGATGAGGAGGATCGAGAACACGCACAGCACCAATCCGGAGAAGGCGAGGAAACGCGATCTTGCGACGGCGCCGCCACCCTCGCCGGGCATCTCGCGGCCGACGCGCTGCCATTCCGTCCAGGCCAGGAATCCCGAGCCGCTCAGGATCAAGACCGACAGCGCCGCGATCACGAACAGGGCGGATTTCCAATGTTGAAAGGCGCAGACCCAGCCGGAGAGCGACCAGCGTGCTCCGAAACTCAGCAGCCAGACCACCGGCCCCGCGAAGAACGCGAGCCAGAGCATGAGGTTCCGTTTCATTACCGCGCCCCCACAAAGCGCGCGCCCCAGTACAGCACCACGTACGCGGGCAGCCAGATGAGCACGATGAAGTACCAGAGGATGCTGTCGACGTGGACGCCGAGCCGCTGCTTTACGCTCGTGTAGCCGAGGGCGATCGCAGCGAAGAGGCACACCGTCAGGATCACGTCCGCCACCGCGTCGATGGTGTGGAGGTACAGAATGCCCCACATGATCGAGCCGTATGCCGTCGCGCGCCAGTTGAAATTCCATTCGCCCCACGCGAAGCCGCGCGCCACCAGGAACAGGACGGCGAGCACGATGTTCAACCCGAGGCCGAGTAGCATGCCGCCGCGGTCGTTCTTCTTCGCTGCCTCGCTCGCGATGTAAGAGCCGGCGGCGCTCAGCACCAACGGAATGAGTACGATCGTCGCGGGCCGGACCGGCGGGAGTTGAATGCCGGGCGGCGGCCACACATCCATGCTCAGCCGGATATAGAAGTACATGGCCAGCAGGATGAAGAACATCGACGCCTCGATGAGGGCGAGCATCAGTTGTCCCCACCACAGCGGCGCGTGACTCGACACGCTGCCGACCGGCAGCTCCGAAACGTCGAGCGTTCGTTGCGCGATCATGATTCCGCCTCCCGCCGCCGCGGCCAGAACCACCCGACCAGTCCGACGAACGCTCCGAGCATCGCCACGTAGTACGCCGAGAACTTGAACACAGACCCGTACAGTCCGATGGCGCTGAACAGAGCGGTCAGGAACGGCCAGATGCTCGGTCCCGGCAGGACCAGGCGGTGATGCGGCTCGGCGTCCATCAGGGTGGTGACGAGCACCTCGCGGCGGGTGTCGTCGAGGCCGGTGACCACGACCCGCTCCTTCGGGTCGGTCCACAGCGGATATCGGCTGGTCGCCGCCGGCAGGTTGAGGAAGTTGTAGTCCTTCGGCGGGGAGGCCGTCGCCCATTCGAGCGTCCCGCCGTCCCACGGATCCGGTCCGGCCTCTTCGCCGTTCTTGCGGCTGTTCACCGCGTTCAGGATGAACACGATCCCGCCGAGCAGAATGATGAACGCTCCGACGGTTGCGAGCGCGTTCATCGGCTCCCAGCCCATCTCCGACGGATACGTGTAGATGCGGCGCGTCATGCCGTGCAGTCCGAGGATGTGCATCGGGAAGAAGGTCAGGTTGAAGCCGATGAACAGCAGCCAGAAGTTGATCTTGCCGACGAACTCGTCCATCACGCGGCCCGTCATTTTCGGGTACCAGTGGTAGAACGCGCCGAAGAGCGGGAACAGCGCGCCGCCGATCAGCACGTAATGGAAATGCGCGACCACGAAGAAGGTGTCGTGCACCTGGAGGTCGAGTGGCACCGACGCGAGCATGATGCCCGTGAGGCCGCCCAACACGAAGATGAAGATGAAGCCGAGGACGAAGTAGATCGGCGTCCGCATCTTGACGCGCCCGCTCCACAGCGTCGCGATCCAGCAGAAAATCTGCGTGCCGCTGGCGATCGCGATCATCATGCTGGACGCGGTGAAGTACGATTCGCCGATCTGCGGCAGATCCGTCGCGAACATGTGGTGGACCCACAAGCCAAAGGCGACGAACGCGTTGCCGAGTTGCGCCAGCACCAGCGCGGGATAGCCGAACATCGCGCGGCGCGAGTGCGTCTCCACGATCGCGGAGACGAACCCGAGCGCCGGGATGAAGATCAGGTATACCTCGGGATGGCCGAAGAACCAGAAGACGTGCTGGTAGAGCAGCGGATCGCCGCCCGCCCACGGGTTCACGAAGTGCGTCCCGATGGTGCGGTCGTTGAGCAGCATCACGGTGCTCGCCACCATCACGGCGGGCATCGCGAACAGGATCATGAACGACTGGATCAGCATGCTCCACACGTAAATCGGGATGCGATTGAGCGACATGCCGGGCGCGCGCTGCTTGACGATGGTCGCGATGATCTCGGTGGCGACGCACAGCGCGGAGATCTCGGTGAACGTGATCATCTGCGCCCAGAAATCGACGCGTTTGCCCGGCGAGAACTGCGGGCCCGAAAGCGGCGGATACGCGAACCAGCCCATATCCGGGGCGGTGTTCGTGAACACGCCCCAGTAGAGCAGGATGGCGCCGAACACGTACATCCAGTAGCCGAACGCATTGAGCCGCGGGAACGCCACATTGCGCGTGCCGATCATCAACGGGACCAGATAGACCGCCATCCCTTCCATCATCGGGACGGCGAAGAGGAACATCATCGTCGTGCCGTGGGTGGTGAACATCTGGTTGTAGCGGTCGGGCCCGAGGAAGGTGTTGTCCGCTTTCGCGAGCTGAATGCGCATGAGCAGTGCCTCGATGCCGCCCGCCAGAAGAAAGATGAATGCGGTGACGATGTAGCGCATCCCGATCTTCTGATGCGTGTTCGCGGAGAGCCACCCGACCAGTCCCGGCTTGCTGCGCCAGGATCGTTCGAGGTCGCGGCGCTCGCGGTCGTCGTCGATCTCGCGGACGGGGGTTGCGACCAGCGGCGTCATTGCAGGCTCTCCAGGTAGTCCACCAGCGGTTGCAGCTCCTCCGGCTTCAGGTTCAGGGTCGCCATATGATTTCCCGGCTTGATGGTCTGCGGGTCGACGATCCAGCCGGCGAGATTGCCCTTGGTGTTCGGCAGCGTTCCCGCCGCGAGGGTCGTGCGGCTCGCGAAGTGCGTCAGATCGGGCGCCACCTGGCCATTCGCGGTCGTGCCCGTGATGCTGTGGCAGTACACGCAGGCGTACTTCAGGAAGACGTCGCGGCCGGCTTGCAGGTGCAGGTCGCTCGGGTCGACCGCCGGCTGCAACTGCCGTGCCTTCCACTTCTCGAACTCGTCAGGCGGGTCGGCGATGACCCACAGCGACATGTGCGCGTGCTGCATTCCGCAGAACTCGGCGCACTGTCCGCGATAGCGTCCGGGACGGTCGGCCTGAATCCACTCATCGGTGATGCGGGACGGGATCAGGTCACGCTTCCCGTTCAGCTCCGGGACCCAGAAGCTGTGAATGACGTCGTTCGACGTGCCGCGAATCCGCACCGGCCGTCCGACGGGGATGTGAATCTCGTTGGCGGTGACGACGATCTGGCTGGCGTCGTCGTTGACGTAGCGGACGTACCACCACCACTGATTGCCGATGACTTCGACCACCATCCCGTTCTGTTTGTTGCCGAGCTCGGAGATCGCCTTGCCCGTGGTGACGCTCGCGATCAGGAGTCCGAAGAGGATCAGAACGGTGGCGGCGATGCCGCTGCCGACGGTCCACAGCAGCTTGCGCTCGGTCTCGCGCGACGGGATGTGGACGCGCTCGAGCGGCTCCTGTTCGATCCCGCGATGCCGCCGCGTCAGCGCCCACGCCGTAAGCGCGAGCACGATGACGAAGATCGCGGTCAGGATCGCGAGGAACCAGGACCAGAGGCGGAAGACGTGCATCGACTGGGGCCCGGCGGGGTCGAGCACCGACTGCGAGCGGGCAAACGCGCAAACAGAGCCGCGCACGAAGTAAGCGGTTGTCGCCGCAATCCGAAGATGCCGCAGGCAGACAGGCAACCGCTTACTGTCGTGCGCGGCTCTGTTTGATGCGGTCCTCACTTCGTCGCTCCCGGAACCTTGTTCTTGATGTTCTGCGAGCCGGTCTCCATCGTGTCGGCGCGCGGAGAGAGCGTATCGATCGGCTGCTCCTGGTTGATCGACTTGATGTAGGCGACGAGCTGCCACACCTGATACTCGGGGATGCGTCCGCCCCACGTCGGCATGCCGTTCGGGCGGCCCTTCACAATCGTGTCGAAGAGATTGGCGGGCTCGCCGCCGTAGATCCACGCCTTCTTCACGAGCGGCGGTCCCATGCCCCCGCCGCCATTGGCGTGGCAACCGACGCAGTTGTACCAGCTAAACAGTCGCTGGCCCTCGGAAATGTCGTACGCGGTCCCGTGATATGGGTTGGAGACCGTCGGCGCGGGTTTCGAGCCGCCAGGCTCCAGCGGGCTCTCCGTGGCGGCATTCTCGTAAATCGCGAGGCGCACCGGGGCGGGCCGCAGGTCGCGCTTCTCCCGGTTGCACGACGTCAATGCAAGGCAACAGACGGCGATTCCAACGAAGATTCGCATGTGTTTCTTCCCTCCCGTGGGACTCGATACTCATCCAGCAACTTCTGAATCGCTCCGCACTTCGCGCCGATCGCGCGGTCCAACTCGGCGCGCAGTTCGGTGTCCTGCTTCCTCACTGCCATCGAAATCTCGAACGTGAACGGCACGCCGAGGAACGCCGCCGGCGTAACCGGACGCACGTCGAGGCCCTTGCCGTACCACCCGGCGAACGGTCCCCACATCACCGCCACATCGACCGCGCCGCTCGACACCGCGTCCGCGATGGCGCGGTTGTCGTAACCGCTGAACCCGACCACGTTCCCCGCGAGTCCCAGCCGCGCGAGCGCGTGCGACGGCGGCGCGTAGTCGTCGCCGACCATCGGCATCCCGATCTTCATCGAGCGCAGCCGCGGCTCGTTGAGCGACGCCACCCCCTGCGCGCGCGAAACGAACACGTACGTCGAGCGGTAGTACGGCCGCGTCGGCGCCGCGTTCTCGATCGTCGACGGCACGCCCATCACGACGTCGCACAGGCCGGCGTTCAGCGACTTCCGCACGAACCCGAGCTTCTCCGGCCACCACGCGTACTCCACGCGCGCGCCGAGCTCGTGAGCGACCAGCTCCGCCAGCCGGTTCTCGAATCCCTCCGCGTTCCGATTGGAGAACGGCATGTTGTCGGGGTCGGCGCAGACGCGCAGGATGCGTCCGTCCGCCCCGAAACACGCCGTCGCGCAGAGGAGGAGCAACAGGCTATGGCAGCGCGAAGACATACAGCATTCCACCCTTCGTCGTATGCTTGCCGAGGTCCGACATGGCATTGGCGAAGCCGAGGGCCGCCGTGCCGTCCACCGGATTCAGTCCACCGGCGACGATCGCGCCGCTCCACCCGCCGACGCCGGAGAGCACCGCGACGTACTGCTTCCCGTCCGGACCCTTGTACGTGATGGGCTGGCCGATGATTCCCGATCCGACCTTGAACTGCCACAGTAGCGTGCCGTCGTACGCGTTGAGCGCCTTGAACCAGCCATCCATCGTGCCGTAGAAGACCACGTCGCCGGCGGTGACCATCGCGCCGCTCCACGCCGGGAAATCCTCTTTCACCGACCACACGGGTTTGGCCTTCACGGGATCCCACGCCGTGAACGCGCCGCGATTCCCGCCGGGACCGGCATACATCTTCACGTTCGCGCCGACGTACGGAGTCCCGGCGATGTAGTTCGCCTGCACGCCCTGCATCTCGTAACAGAGATTGTTATGCGGGATGTAGAGCAGGCTCGTCTTCGGCGAGAACGCCGAGGGCTGCCAGTCCTTGCCGCCCGGAGGCGCCGGGCACATGTCCTGCGTCGTCTTGAAGCCAGTCTTCTTCGCGTCCACCGCCTTGATGCGTCCGGTCTTCAGATCCACAGACTCCGTGACATTTTGATAGACGAACGGCTCGGCGGAGAGCACTTCGCCGGTCGCGCGGTCGATGATGTAGAGCCGGCCGTCGCGATTCGGAGTCGCCATCACCTTCCGCATCTGGCCGTTGATGTTGAGGTCCATCAGGACCAGCTCGTTGACGCCGTCGTAGTCGTGATCGTCGTGCGGGAAGTATTGGTAGGCCCAGATCGCTTCGCCGGTCTCGGGACGCCGCGCGAAGACGGAGCACGTCCACTTGTTGTCGCCGGGCCGCATGTCGGCGTTCCACGGCCCCGGATTCGCGGTGCCGTAGTAAACGAGGTTCAGGTCTGGGTCGTAGGAGATCCAGCCCCACACCGTGCCGCCGCCGATCTTCCACTGCTCGCCCTGCCACGTCTTCGTGCCGAGATCCTGGCCGCGATGATCCGCGTAGAAAGGCTTGAAGTTCGGCCCGATCAGCACGTCCTTGTCTGGACCCGTGGTGTACGCGCGCCACGCGATCTTGCCGCTGTCCGCGTCGAGCGCCGAGAGCCAGCCGCGCACGCCCATCTCGCCGCCGCTGTTCCCGACCAGCACTTTGCCCTTCACCACCAGCGGCGCCATCGTCATGGTCTCGCCCATGTTGATGTCGCCGAGCTTGGTGTTCCAGACTTCCTTGCCGGTGTTGGCGTCGACCGCGACCGTGTGGTCGTCGAGCGTGTTGTAGTAGATTTTGCCGTTGTAGAAAGCGGCGCCTCGATTTACGACGTCGCAGCAGGCGACGCCCTGCGCTGCGGGCACGGTATGCGGGTCATAAACCCACTTAGTCGGCGCGCCCGGCTTGGTTAGGTCGAGCGCGTACAGCAGGTTCGGCCACGGCGTCACCAGATACATGGTGTTATTGACGACGAGCGGCGCGGATTCCTGGCCACGCACCGTTCCCGTCGAGAACGTCCAGGCCAGCTTCAGATTTTTGACGGTGTTCTTGTTGATCTGGTCCAGTGAGCTGAAACGCGTTGCGGCGTAATTCTTGCCGGGCATCGCCCATTGGTAGTCATCCGATTGATTTTGGATCTGTCCGAAGATACTTGTGGGCAGCAACAGCGCGGCGCAAGCCGCAAGCCGGCTCTTTTTTCCCATCGTGCACCCCGTTCTCCTACTTTGAATTTTAGGAGGCGGGCTTCGCGCCGCGCGACAGGCTCAAATCGTATCAGTGTTGATGAATGAACGATTGGTGACAGCCCGTGGTTTGGTGAGGCACAAATGCGCCGGTCACACGAGCGGGCGGGCGCCGAGCAGTTCCACGTCCTGGTTCGCGCCTGACGCATGGGGCGCAAATTCGTACGTGTCGCCGTGAGACAGATAGCGGACTTTGTCCTTCCAGCCGGCGCGCTCGACGGCCTTCACGAACTCCTCGAGCGGTTCCCGGAATACGTCGTAGTCGTTGTAGTGAATCGGGATGGCGAGATCGGGACGAATGATCCGTAGCGCCTCGAGGCCCTGTTCCGCGTTCATCGTGACGAGCACGCCCAGCACGCGCGTGCCGCCGTGATGCATCAGCGCGAGATCGATCTTCGGATAGCGGCGCGGGATCTCCTTCAGGTCCTCGTGCATCAGCGTGTCGCCGCTGATGTACATGCGGTAGGAGTGTCCGTCGCGCTCGCTGCGGAATTCGAGCATGCTGCCCATCACATCCGGAAGCGCCGCGGCGACGAGCAGCGGACCATGCGCCCCGGGCATCGACGTCACGCGCAGCGATACGGGGCCCTTCGTCACCTTGACGTAGTCCCAGACGCGCAGCGGATAGGTGTTGGTGAAGCCGCGCTTCGCGAGCGTGCGCGCGGCGGCGCACGTCGTCAGGATCGGCGTGTTGCGAGGGAGATTCTGCTCGACGAATTTGTCGAAATGATCCTCGTGGAGGTGGGAGAGCAGCACGAAGTCGATGGGCGGAAGGTCTTCCCATTCGATCGCCGGATCGGTGAGTCGCGTCGAATGCATCCCGTACCCGATGTGCACCTGCTCGCCGCGGTGCACAAAGTTCGGATCGGTGAGGATCGTGAGGCCCTGATAGCGGATGAGCGTGGTCGCGGTCCCGATGAATTGGACCGACCCGAGCTCCGATTCCGGATAGCGATCCGACGGCGGCAAATCCAGCAGATGACCGCGCGGATGCGCCGGAGCGCGCTTCCGCAACACGTAAACAGCCGCGCCGGCCAGACCGAGAGCGGAGAGAGCGATCCAGTGTCGGGGTTTCATGTATGGGGCGAGTGTAGCCCACGAGTCCCCAAACACACCGTCAGATTCCGACCAGAGCGATCGCCCGTGTCCCGTACTTTGACGGTTTTCGGACACTTGGCTCCAGCGCGCCGCGCTATCCTTCCGGACGTGAAGGTCCAACTCAAACCTCTCTCCCAGCAAGTCATCGTAATCACCGGCGCGACCAGCGGAATCGGTCTCGCCACCGCGCGCATGGCGGCCAAGCGCGGCGCCAAGCTCGTGCTGGCGGCGCGCAATGAGGAGGCGCTCCACCAGCTCGAAGGCGAGATCAACGCCGCCGGCGGACAGGCGCTCGCCGTCCCCACCGACGTCACGAAGAAGCAGGAGGTCGTCAACCTCGCCGACGCAGCCGTCTCGCGCTTCGGCGACTTCGACACCTGGGTCAATGACGCGGGCGGCTCCATCTACGGCCTGATCCGCAAAGTGCCGGTGGAGGAGGAGAGAAAGCTTTTCGAGTTGAACTATTGGGGCGTCGTGTATGGATCGCGCGTGGCCGCCGATTTCATGCGCGACCGCGGCGGCGCGATCGTCAACATCGGCAGTGTGGCGTCCGACCGCGCAATCCCGCTGCAGTCGGCGTACTCCGCGTCGAAGCACGCCGTGAAGGCCTTCACCGACGCGCTCCGCGTCGAGCTGGAGAAGGAGGGCGCGCCGGTCTCGGTGACGCTGATCAAGCCGACCGCGATCGACACGCCGTTTTTCCGGCACGCGAAGACCTACATGGAGGCGCAGCCGGTCGAACCGTCGCCGATGTACGCGCCGGAGCTGGTGGCGAAGGCGATCCTGTGCGCGGCGGAGAATCCGATGCGCGACCTGCTGGTCGGCGACAAGGCGCCGTTGGAATCGTGGATGGGCCGCTTCTTCCCGGGGCTCGGCGACAAGTTCGTGAAGAGGACGATGTTCGAAGGGCAGAAATCGGACCGCCGTCCGCAGCCCGGCGAGAATCGCGTGTTCCAAGGCCCGTCAAGCGAACTCCGCGAGCGCGGAGGCTACGACGAAGTCACCACGATGGAGCACAGCATGTATACCGAGGCGGCGATGCGTCCCCTGCTCACGGGAGCGGTGACGATGGGAATCTGCGCGGCGGTAGCGGCGGTGCTACTGGGGTCGGGTGGAAAGAAGGGGTGGTTCTAAAACTATCTTGCAAAGATCATGACTGGAAATTCATGACTAGCCGAACGTTGTCGAAGCCGTACTGATTTCCAAGGCGCAGCATTCGGGGAAGGACGACCGTCCAGAGTTGCGCGGCGCATTGGGCATAACCTTCCTGCCAGGAAATTCTGCAGTAGATGTTGCTGAGGTCTTGCTCCACAGGAGATGAAGTTCGGGCGCGGGCGAGACTCTCGCGCATTTCAGCTTCGGACACGACGCGCTCATCAGCACCGGTGACGTCCCAGTGATAGACGTCCGGGATTGGAGCCCAGCGCCGGTTCCGCTCCCACCTTTCGAATTCAATCCCGTTCAGGTATCCATACTTATTGACGGCCCGTGTCCAATCAAAAGCAAGAATCTCCGATAACGTCATCCACGTGGCTGAATGATCCCCCGTACAACCTTCGTCCCGCGCCTCGGCGGAGATGTCCTCCGGGAAGCCACGCCGATCCGAAATCGAGTCAAACCGGTCACCTTGATACCGGCACTCATTCCGCACGTTCGCGAGAATCGCGAAGAGATCATAGTCCTGGTCGATCGGCAGGTCCCAGCGGGGTCCCGGCGCTTCCGCGATCTTCCATGCCCGCCACCCGCTGACGTCTCGAAACTCGATAACAGCATAGACTTCTGCGCTCATACCAGTGGGTTGAATCCTCGACAATCCGGCACTGACTAGCGTTTTGGGACGAGCTCGTCCAATGTCAGAACCTTCCAATTGCCGTTGCCCGAAGCATTCAAGCCGTTGACCAGATCCCGGGCGGCCGCATTGTCCACCTGATACGTGCGGCCCGTCCTGGTGTTTTGGATGGTATCCACGCCGCGAATCACCTGGTCCCAGCGCTCGCTGGCGGCTTCCCGAACGCGTGAACTTTCGCGCGCCGCGGACAGGACACTGGCCGTAGCCTGGTTCATGCTCTTGATGGCGTTGTCCATCCGCTCCGCGAACACTCCGGGATTGGTGCTGTACGAGTTCCAGATGGCGAGCAGGGTCGGCACTTGACTGGTGAAGACAGCGGCAGGCGCGGTTACGCTGGAGGAGTAGTACACCCATTGGCCATATCCGGTGGGAGCGGCCATTACCCAACTGAACTGCTGCGAAGGGCGTCCGCCGATGTTCAGGTCGGCGAAGATGAACGCGGCCTGGCCGCCGTTGACGGGTGATTCCGTGGGCTTGGAATCCAGGACGCGTACGAGCTGAATGGACTCGCCGCCGTTCTTTTCCGCCACCGCGGAGATCTGCGGAGTGATGGCCATCATGGCACGGACAGGATCGCAACATGGGCCGGTCAAAAGGGAGTTCGCTGGCATGCCGGGAATGTTGAGCACGGGGGGCGCCTGCGAGTAAACGGGAAGTGCGATGCCAAGGGAGATCATTTCCCCGTTGGGGCCTCCGACATCCACCGCGCCCTTTACGGAAGCGACGACGCGCCAACCTTGCGGAATGCCGATGGTGCTGCCATCGGCGAGACCCGTACTCTGGAGTGGGGGTACGGGCTTCCCGCGAAGCCGCAGGTAGGAGTCGCGCAAGGACCCGGCGCGATCGTAAATCAACACGACGTCGCCGTTACCGCCCTTGATTTCGATTCCGATGATGCCGACGACGGGGATGCCCTGCATCTTCGCTGAGAAAAGCGCTTGCACCTGGGTATCTCGATCGTTGCGGGCGGCGGTGGCGATTGCGGGAACGTCGTCGAAGTATCCGCGCAGGGAGCCGAGCATTCCCTGGGCAGTGACGGTGGCGGACCGCATGTTCCCGCTGAAGCTGCCGACGAGGAGACGACCGGTACCCTGCGAGTCACGCGTAAGCACGAAGCCCGGTGGGACGGCGCGGTCGAGGGGCGCGCCGGCGGCTGCTACAGGCGCTGGACGATTCGCGGGAGCGGGGCTGTTGGCGATCGGCGCACCAGGACCGTTGCCGATCGTAAAGCTGAGTTCGACGCCGAGAAACGCTCCCATACCCATAAGGGACTGGCTTGTGGGGACCGACATGATGAGGGCGAACGAGCGGGCGCCGTTCGTGGTGGTCATGATGTTCAGCAGCGAATCGACTCCTTTGGGGTTAACGCCCGCGAAGACGCCGGAGACCGCCGGCTGGCCAGCCAGCGTAGTGACGTTGACCGTCTCCGTGTCGCGAAAGTCTCTCCATTGCCTCGCGATCTGGCCGCCTAGTGAAAGTAGGAGGGCACGAGGCTCCTGGCGTCCCTCCGATACCAATATGGTGATGACTGAGTCGCCGTGCTTAGTCTCTACGGAGTCGCCCAGCGGAGAGGCGGTCCACCCAAGTGGAATCACGAAGGAGAAACGCCCCTGTGGATCGCGATAGGGCGAGCCTTGAAATTCTTGGCCAAAGGCTGGGACCCAGGCGCCGCAGATTGCGAGGGCGGCGAAAAGTGTGACTTGGCGGGTACCTCTCATGGTGGCAGTCCTTTTGCTTCGTATTGGGGAGAGTATCATTCTCCACCCGGTAACGCGACGCCTGTGGCAAAACGGGATCAACCGCCGTATTACACTTTCGTTTGCCGCCAAGACTGGAATGCCAACTTCTCCACCCCGGTCAATCTGGAACCCGTATTACTTCACTACGACCGTGATCCCCGGCTGGCTCGCTGCCGTCCCGACCTGGATCGTGACCGGCACTTCTCCGGGGTCCACGCCTTCGGGGATGCGCGCGTTCACTTGCATCAGGCCCGCCACCTGTCCCGGCGCCGCTCCGTAGTACAGGACCTCGGCGGGCTTACCGCCGATCGTCACCGTCACCGGGAGCTTTGGCTTCGGCAGCGTGAAACTGGTCGCGAATTGTCCGTCGATGCCGCCGGGGTTCGTCTGCCCCTCTCCCGTCGCGTAGATCGAGACGATCGAGCCCTTCGGCGCCGGTGCGGTGGTCGAGTTCACCGTCACCCCGTCCTGGTTCAGGATCGCGCCCTGCCCGCTGCCCGTGTAGTCCATCGAGAAGATCGACGGCGCGACCGGCGTCACCGGCATCGGCACGAGGTCCGAGGTCTGCGAGCCGTTCTTCACCTGCACCTGCGTCCCGAGCTTGCCGTCGAGACCGTATGGCACGATCGCCGCGACCTGTCCGTTCGAGGCGTAGAGCAGCGGCGCGGGGGTCCCGTCGAAGAGCACCTGCGTGCCGCCGAGACTCGTGGCGAGGCGGCCATTGGTTCCGAGTTGCGGACCCGCGAGCGTCGCCGGTCCGATGCGGTCCCCGTACAGCACGACGATCTTGCCCGGCGTCACCGCGCCCGGCTGCGTGCTCGCGCCGTCGACCATCCCGGAGCTCAGGAACAGCGGCTTATTGCCGACTTGCGGGACGGGCGTCAGCACGTACGCGACGCTGACGATCCTCAGCGCGTCGATATCGCTTGCCACCTTCGGCACGACGTTCAGGATCAGGCTGCCCATCTCGTCGGTCGATTGCTCGCCCCACTGCACCCGCTTCGGCGGATGGTTCGGATTGCGTAGGTTGTCGACCGAGTTGTCGTAGGTCAGCTCGCCGTCGATGCGCGTGCCTTTCGGCAGCGGCAGCAGGTCCTTGAACGTGTACTGGTCCTGCCACGCGAAGTCCCAATCGCGGATCCAGAGCAGAATCTTGACTTCGCCCGTCGGCAGCGTCGCGGTCAGTTTCGCCTCTTTCGAGAGGTAGTGCGCGTGCGCCGAAACGGTCACCGCGTCCACGTCCGCCGGGATCGTGAAGGAGCCGCGAACCTTGTAGTTCTTCATCCCGGCTGCGATGTCGATGTTGGCGCGAATGCCGAAAAACGCCGGCGCCTGCAATTGCGTCAGCAGCCGATCGGGCTGGGGTCCGAAATACAAACCGACCAGCGTCTTCTCCGTCTGGGGAGCCCCGTTCGGGTGGAAATGCGTCTGCAGGATCAGGTCGGCGCCCTTCGGCAGCGCCATCGCGATGCCTTCCGGGAGGAACGAGGGCGTCGTGCCGGGCACCCATCCGCCGAGACCGCCGCTGAGGGCTGCGATCGGGTCGGCCAGCGCCTGCTGCGTGAAAATCGTGCCGAGTCCCGGCAGGCCGGGCTGCCCGTCAGCGCCGTCCTGCGCCTTCAGCGTGCCCGTCGTATCGGACGAGAAGAGGACGTGGTGTACCACTGCGCGCGCCGTGGGCTTCAGTTCGATCGCCTTCACCCACTTGTCGCTCGTGAGGCCGGTCGGCAGGACGAAATTGCGATAAATGTCGGGACCGTCGGCCGGCACATTGAATGCGGCGGGCATCTCCAGGACGAGGTCCGGCGTGCCGAGCAGCCAGCTATCGTTGAACACCGGGGCGGGCGGCTCTTTCGACTGGTCGCCGCGCGGCATTCCGTCATTCATCCATTGCGTGATCAGCGCGATCTGGTCCGGCGTCAGGCGCCGCTCATTGCGGTACGCCACCCAGCCCGGCTCCGGCTTCCAGGGCGGCATGAACCGCGACTGCACGGTCTGGAGCACGGTCGACGCGCGCCGCCGCACGTCGTCGTAACTCTGCAGTGGCAACGCGGAGACCTGGCCCGGGCGATGGCAGTTCGTGCAGTTGTTGTAGATGATCGGAGCGATGTGTTCGCTCCAGGTGACGGACTGCGCGCCGGCCGGAGACACCGCGGCCGCAAAGAGAAAAGCGAAAGTAAGACGGAGGGACATGGCTGAGTGCTTGGGACTAGTATATCGTTTACCGCGAACCCCGGACCCAGCCGTAGACGAACAGCCCGACCGCGAGTGCGGCCTCGCATCCGTACCTCACGACGTCCCCCGGATGGGCCACTCGGACGATGAACGGATCGCTGAAGATCATCTCCCCGCCAACCCGTCCGAGGATCGCCGCGCCGAGGTAGATGGTCCAGGGGTAGCGGTCCATCAGGTCCGCCAGCAGATTGCTCGAAATCACGACGAACGGGATGCTCACTGCGAGTCCGAAGAGGATGAGTCCGAAATTCCCTTTGGACGCCCCCGCGATCGCGAGGATGTTGTCCGTGGACATGGTGAGGTCGGCGACGACGATGTACCAGACCGCCTCCCAGAACCGCTTCGGCGAGGGCGCGGAATCCGGCGCGTCGCTCGCGTCGCGGAGCACTTTCACGGCGATCCAGAGCACCAGGAGGCCGCCCGCCAATTGGAGGTATTCGATTGACAGCAGTTCGGCCGCGACGAACGTGAGTCCGACCCGGAGCGCGACCGCGGCTGCCGCGCCGCCGATGGTCCCGATGCGCCGCTCCTTCTTCGGCAGCGACCGCACCGCCATCGCGATGACCAGAGCGTTATCGCCGGCCAGCAGCAGGTCGATCAGGACAATCGACGCTGCGCTTAGGAGGAAGTGCATGGCACTCGGCCGACCCAGGCACGCAGCCGCCGGAAATATCGCTGGGCCACGCCGACGTCGTGGAGAATCTGCGCGCGCAACGCCTCTGGCGAGTCGAACTTCCGCTCATCGCGGACGCGCCGCAGAAACTCGACCCGAATGCGCCGAGGCGTCTCGCCGGTGAGCGGCTCGAGCAGAAACGTCTCGATGGTGCGTTCCTCGCTCGCCCCGAATGTCGGACGGTAGCCGATGTTCGTGATCGAGTTCCAGCGGCGGTCGGCGTCGAGATCGCGCGTACACGTGATGTAGACTCCGCGCGCCGGGATCAGCTCCGCGGCGGTCGCGAGGTTCAAGGTCGGTACGGTCTGCTTCGATCCGACACCTCGTCCGCTGACGACGTCGCCCTCAATCGCGTACGGCCGCAGGAGCAGCCGGCCGGCGGTTGCGACCTGTCCCGATTCGACGAGCCCGCGAATCCCGCTGCTGCTGACGATCCGCCCGCGGCAAGTGACCGCCGAGACGACCTCGGTCTCGAAACCGAACTGCCGGCCGAGTTCCGCGAGCATCGCGACGTTGCCCGCGTGCCGATGGCCGAAGCGGAAATTGTCGCCGACCAGCACGGCGCGCGCGCCCAGCCGGTCTACCAGAATGTCGCGCACGAACTGTTCGGGCGAGAGCTTCGCCAACTCGGCAGTGAACGGCAGGATCAGCGCGGCCTCGATGCCCTCTTCGCGCATGAGCTCGGTCCGCTGCTCGACCGTGGTCATGAGGCGCGGCGCACGGTCGGGCGCGACGACACGCGTCGGGTGGGGATCGAACGTGAGCACTGACGGTTTCCACCCGTGTGCCCGCGCCAACTCGACCAGGCGCCGCAGAATGCGACGGTGCCCGTAGTGCACGCCGTCGAAATTGCCGATCGTGAGCGCCGAGGGGCCGAAATCCGCAGGCGCCTCAGCGAGGCTGCGATAGATGTTCATTCGACCCGCAGTTCCAATCCGTCGTATGCCAGCCGCACGTTGGGCGGCAGTAGAGTCTCGGCGTGCTCGTGGGCGATGTCGTGGCAGATGTGCGTGAGGAACGTGCGCTTGGGCTGCAATTCCGCCGCGGTCGCCACCGAATGTTCCACGGTCGAATGCGTCGGATGCGGTTTGTAGCGCAGAGCGTCGAGGAACAATACGTCGAGCCCGCGCAGCATCTCCTTCGACGCCGCGGGGATGTCGCTGTGATCGGTCAGGTACGCCGCCGCGCCGAAGCGGAAGCCGTAGATGCTCGCCTTCCCATGCAGAATCGGGACCGGCAGGAACTCCAGTCCGAAGAGGTCGAAAGGCGCGCCGTCGATCACCCGCGTGTCGAGCTTCGGCACGTTGGTGGAGCGCTGCTGGCCGTCGAAGATGTACGGGAAGGAGCGCTGGATGGCGGCCATGGTGTCGGGCGCGGCATACACCGGAATGGGGTTGGGCTGCCGGAAATTATACGGCCGGACGTCGTCGAGCCCCATGATGTGGTCGGCGTGCGAATGCGTGAACACGACGGCGTCGAGATGGTCGATCTTCGCTCGCAGCGCCTGGCTGCGGAAGTCGGGCGTGGTGTCGATCAGGACGTTGCGGCCGCCATAGCTCACCAGGATCGAGGGGCGCATCCGGTTGTCGCGCGGATCGGTCGACGAGCAGACCGCGCAGTGGCACCCGATGGTCGGCACGCCGACACTGGTGCCGGAGCCGAGCACCGTGATCTGGAACGGGACACCCGCCATCAGGCCTTCTGCGAATCGGCCTGTTGCGATTCCTCGGTGACCTGCACGAAGCGAAAACGCAGCTCGGTCAGGGAATTCTCGAGCATCCGCTGCTCTTCGAGCGAGAGGTTGCCCTTGGTTTTCTGTTGCAGCACGGCGAGCATGTCGATGGTGTGCCGCGCCAGTCCCAGGTCCGGCTTGGGCTTCTCGCCTTCGCCGAAGTGCATCAGACCGAGTTGCATATCCGCCTGCGCACGCAGCGAGAAGATGAGGAACTCGAAAGAGGCCGGCGGCAGGGGGATGCGCGCCTCTTCGGCCGTGTTTTCGCGATTCTCGACGTCGCTCATAAACCTCTATTTTACCGTCTCGTTCACGTCCAGACGGAAGACATCGGGGCGGGCGTAGTGTCCCGAGACGTCCAGATCGAACTTGCCCTCCGCGATTTCGCCGGGGTCGACCTCGGCGCGCAGGACGCATTCGCCGTCGTAACACGGGCCGGCGAGGACCTTGCCCAGCGGGCTCACGATCACGCTGCCGCCGCGGATTCGCTCCCCCTCGGCGCCGTCGACATACTGGCACGCGGAGACGACGAAGCAGCGGCCTTCGAGCGCGATATGCCGCATGGTGCCGGGCCACGTCTCCCGGTCGTCCACCGTCGGCGCGCAGTAGAACGCGACGCCCTTCCGGTACATGGCAGCGCGCAGCAGCGGCATGTAATTCTCCCAGCAGATCACGGCCCCGATTTTGCCGAAGCCAGTCTCGATGGCGGGCAAGGTCGAGCCGTCGCCGAAGCCCCAGATCAGCCGCTCCATCGCGGTCGGCATCAGTTTCCGATGCTTGCCCGCGAGCGTCCCATCGGGAGCGAAGAAGAGCGCCGTGCAGTAAAGCGTCCCGGCGTCGCGCTCGATGACTCCGATCACCACCCACGCGCCGATCGCGCGCGCAGCCTCGCCCAGTTGCTCGGTCGCGGGACCCGGGACGTCGATCGCGCCTTCGTAATACCGGCGGAACGCCTTGCGCCCCTCCGGAGTGCGCGACCCGACGCGCGCGCCGAAGTCCTGTCCTTTCGGATAACCGCCGATGAACGCCTCGGGGAATACGACCAGCCGCGCGCCGGCGGCGTCGGCCAGCAGTCGCTCCGCCTTGGCGACGCAAGCCTCGGAGTCGTACAGAATAGCCCCGGCTTGCACCGCGGCGATCGGAATCGTACTCATCTGAATCATTATCCGTAATACAGGATTCGCCTGTTTACAAGACGCTCTCGTTTTCATACACTCTGCCCCAAGGAGGGACCATGAGGAAACTGACGGGATGCATGCTAGTACTCGGTCTCAGCGGAGTTTTATACGCACAGAAGCCGGCGGACACGCCGGAGCCGCCGATGATGGGCGCCCACTGGGCGCGCGGTGTGAATGCGGCGGGAGGACACGGCGGCTCGGGATCGCCGCAGATGACATTCCATGGCGGCAGCGTCATGCACACGTCGACCACGCTGCCGATTTTCTGGGGCACGAGCTGGGGAAACTCCAGCTTTGTCGGCGATAAAATAAGCGGGCTGCAATCGTTTTATCAGGGCGAAGGCGGCAGCGGCTACGCCGGTTCTGCGGATGAATACACCGACGCGGGCGGCGCTGTGACGAGCGGCAGCGTCTACGCCGGCAGCTTCATCGATACATCCGCGGCGACGGCGAACGGTCAGCGCACCTCGCCGGTCCTCAGCGAAGTATGCAAGGTGCTTTCGGCCAACGGCCAGGCGCCGGTCACGAACGGCTACTACCCCGTCTACACCGACCAGCCGCGCGGACACGCCGGCTTCTGTGCATGGCACAGTTGGGGAAGCTGCGGCGGCGTGCCGATCCAGTTCGCCTTCTTCTTCAGCCTCGACGGCGACCCCGGCTGCGATCCGCAGGACACCAGCGGAGCGCACTCGCAAGGACTCGCGGCGCTCGCGAATGTCAGCGGGCACGAACTGTCCGAAGCCCGCACCGATCCGCGCGGCGACGGCTGGTTCGATTCCGCAGGAGCGGAAAACGGCGATAAGTGCGCGTGGACGTTCGGCACTCCGCTGCTGACGTTCAGCAACGGCTCGCAATGGAAGATCCAGGGCAACTGGTCGAACAACGCCTACACGGCGAGTACTGGCTACGCGAACAACAGCGGCCAGAAGGGCTGTCTCGACGGCGGGAATTTCAAGTAGCGCTTAGCGCACTTTGAACTTCGACGAGAGCGCCGCCAACTGCTGGTCCATCGAGGGCTTCTGCGGTTTTGGCGGCGCTGCCGCAGGTTTCGGCTTTCGCTCCGGCGGCGCGGCCAGCGCCTTCATCGAGAGCGCGATGCGCTTGGCCTTCGGGTCGGCATTCAACACCTGCACCTTCACGATCTGGCCGACCTTCACCACCTCGCTCGCATCCTTCACGAAATGGTTGGCCAGTTCGCTCACGTGGACCAGCCCGTCCTGATGCACCCCGACGTCGATGAACGCGCCGAAGCGCGTCACGTTCGTCACGACGCCTTCGAGCGCCATGCCGGGCTTGAGGTCGGCGATGTCCTTCACATCGTCGCGCCACTTGGGAGCGACGAACTTATCGCGTGGGTCACGGCCGGGCTTGCGGAGTTCCTCGCGGATGTCGCCGAGTGTGTACATGCCGACCGATTCCGTCTGGAAGCCTTCCAGTTTCACCTTCTCGATCAATCCCGGCTCGGCGATCAGATCGTGGATCGACAGTCCTAGCGACCCGGCGATCTTCTCCACCACCGGGTACGACTCGGGATGCACCGCCGTCATATCGAGCGGATTCTCGCCGCCACGGATGCGCAGAAATCCAGCGGCCTGCTCGAACGTCTTCGGTCCGAAGCCGGGCACCGCCGTCAACTGCACGCGCGAGCGGAATTTGCCGTGCTCGTTGCGGTATTCGACGATCTTGAGCGCAGTCCGCTCGGTGATCCCTGCGACGTAGCGCAGCAGCGCCCACGACGCGGTATTCAGGTCGACGCCGACGCGGTTCACGCACGACTCGACGGTCGCTTCGAGGCTCTGTTTCAGCCGCCGCTGATCGACGTCGTGCTGATACTGGCCGACGCCGATCGACTTCGGGTCGACCTTTACCAGTTCGGAGAGCGGGTCCTGCAGGCGGCGCGCGATCGAGATGGCGCCGCGGACGGTCAGGTCGAGGTCGGGGAACTCCTGCCGCGCGATGTCCGACGCCGAGTACACCGAGGCGCCCGCCTCGCTCACGCTCACGCTGAAAATCTCCGAGAGTTTCGCCTGCCGCAGGAAGTCCTGCACCAGCGCGGCGGTCTCGCGCGACGCCGTCCCGTTGCCGATCGCGATGGCGCGCACGTTGTGCCGCTGCACCAGGCCGCCGAGCGTGCGGATCGCGCCTGCCAAGTCATTCTTCGGCTCGAACGGATAGATCACGGAGTTTTCGAGGAACTTGCCGGTCTCGTCGACCACCGCGACCTTGCACCCGGTGCGGATGCCGGGGTCAATGGCGAGCACGCCGAGCATGCCGGCGGGCGGCGAGAGCAGCAGGTTTTCGAGATTCTCGCGGAAGACCTTGATCGCTTCCTCGTCGGAGCGGTCCTTCAGCTCCAGCCGGACCTCGGTCTGAATCGACGGGTTCAGCAGTCGGTCGTACGAATCGTCGATCGCGGCTTCGAGGTGCGAGCTCCACTCGCCCGGCGCCTTCAGCACCTGCCGCTTCAACTCGAGCAGCGGCTTCTCGCGGTCGAGCTCGATCTCGAAGGTGAGGATGCCTTCTTTGGCCCCGCGGCGGATCGCCAGCATGCGGTGGGACGGGATCTTCGACGCCGGTTCGCGATAGTCGGCGTACATTTTGAACTTGCCCTCGGGGTCCTGCGCGCCTTCGATGGCGTGCGCCGAAACCACGCCGTCCGACATCATCATGGCGCGGACCGCCTTGCGGAATTCGGCCTTCTCGCTGACCCACTCCGAGACGATGTGGCGCGCGCCTTCGAGCGCCTCCTCGGGTGTCGCGGCGCCTTCGAAGGTCGCGGCGTACGCGGCCAGGGGCATCTCGCCGGCCTGCTGGTTCCAGAGGAACTGCGCCAGCGGTTCGAGGCCCTTGTCGCGCGCGATCGACGCCTTCGTGCGGCGCTTCGGCTTATACGGCAGGTACAGGTCTTCGAGCTCGTTCTTCTCCAGCGTCGCCTCGATGCGCGCCTTCAACTCGGGCGTGAGTTTGCCCTGCGACTCGATCTCTTTGAGCACCGTTTCGCGGCGCTCTTCGAGCTCGCGGAAATACTCGAGCTTCTCCTGGATGTCGCGGATCTGGACCTCGTCCAGATTGCCGGTGACCTCCTTGCGGTAGCGCGCAATGAAGGGGACTGTGGAGCCTTCGTCGAGCAGTTCGATGACGGCGGTGAGGCCGCGCATCGGGACGTTTAAGAGCTGTGCAATATGAAGCAGGATGGGGGTCGAAAGGGCTTTGAGGTCGGCCATGATCGGAAGACCTCCATGATAGCCCGCGACAACACTGCTGTCGTTTTGCGAAGTCATTTCCGTTTCGATACAACGACTTGCGAATCACCGGCGACAGCAGTCGCTGCCCGGGACGCTTTCGGATAGAGTAATTCACATGAAATCGGTCACTGTCCTCGCAGTCGCAGCGCTCGGCTTCGTTGCCGGGCTGCAGTTCCAGGAGCGCCGCCCCGATGTCGCGCACGCCCAGACCGCCGCCGCGCCGCCGGCCAACGACGGCAAACTGCGCATCATCGTCTTCGGCGCGCATCCCGACGACGCCGAGTATCGCGGCGCCGGCGTCGCCATGAAGTGGGCGAAGCAAGGGCACCACGTCAAACTCGTCTCCGCTACGAACGGCGATATTGGCCACTGGAAGATGGCCGGCGGACCGTTGGCCGCCCGTCGTCTCGCCGAGGTGCAGGCGGTCGCGGCGAAACTCGGCGTTACCAATCAGGTGCTCGACATTCACGATGGCGAGATCCTCCCGACGCTCGAGAATCGCCGCACGTTCGCGCGCCTGATTCGCGAATGGGGCGCGGACGTCGTGATCGTCAATCGCCCCAACGACTATCATCCGGACCATCGCTACACGTCGATCCTGGTGCAGGACTCCGCGTACATGGTCGGGGTGCCGTTCTTCACAGAGATCCCGCCGCTGAAGCGGAATCCGGTCTTCCTCTACGCCTCCGACCGCTTCCAGCGCCCGAACCCGTTCCGCGCCGACGTCGCGGTCGGGATCGACGACGTGATGGACTCGACCCTAGACGCGCTGCTGCTGATGAAGTCGCAAATTCAGGAAGGCGGCGCCGACGGGAATGCCGGCTTGTACCCCGACAACGATCCGGCCGCGCGCCAGAAGCGAGATGCGGACGTCCGCGCGAATCTCGCCCGCCGCTATGCGGGAGAGGCGGACCGCAATCGCGAAACCCTGATCAAGTTCTACGGCGAAGAGAAGGGCCGCGCGATCAAATACGCGCAGGCGTACGAGGTCTGTGAGTACGGAAGACAGCCGTCGGTGGAAGACCTGAAAAAGCTGATGCCTTTCTGAAAAGAAAATTGGGCCACGAATGAACACGAATTCACACGAATAAAGGCAAAGCCTTTTTTATTCGTGTCCATTCGTGTGCATTCGTGGCCCATCATTCCAGCATGTTTTTCCAGGCCGCTTCATCTTTCCCGATGCTGAGCTTGTTGCCGGCGCGGACCAGCGGGAGCCTGAGCAGTTTGGGCTCGTTCTCGATCTTTGCCATGAGTTCGGCGGGGGAAACTTTCAGGTATTTCAATCCCGCGTCGGCGTAAGCGGAACCGTCGGCGTCGACCAGATTCGCCAGGCCAAAGCGGTCGATGAAGCGTTTGATTTCGCCCGGGGACATCGGCTTGCGGTCGAGGTCGACCAGTTGGATATTCGCGCGGCGCTCCTTGAAAAAGCGCTCGGCGGCGCGCGTCTCCTGCGATTTCTTGACTCCGAAGATCTGTACGTTTGTCACAGGCTTCTTCCCATCCTACTGCGGGACAATCGAGGTATGCCCGTTGTCATTGGAGGGAAGCCGGAGAGTCATTACTCGGACCCGATCGGCCTGCTGACGGATTGTCACCGCCGCATCGAAGGGTTCCTGGGGGCGCTGGCGCGGATCGCGTCGGAGGATCGGGGCGGCGAACTGCCCGCGGACCGTCGCGCGTCATTGGAAGCGGCGCTGAAGTATTTCCGCGAGGCCGCGCCGAAACACACTGCCGACGAAGAGAAAACGCTCTTCCCGCGGCTGCGCGCCTGCGGCAGCGCCGATATCGACGCGATGCTCGCGAAGGTCCAATCTCTCGAGCACGACCACGCCCGCGCCGACCTCGCTCACGCCGAGATCGACCGCCTCGGACAAGCCTGGCTCACCGCCGGAACGCTGCCCGAGGAGGACGCCGCGCGCATGACGCAACTGCTCGACGAACTGGTGCTGCTGTATCGCGACCACATCGCGCTGGAGGAAGGCGCGGTATTTCCCCAAGCCGCCGCGGTGCTCAACGACGCCGACCGCAAAGCCATGGGCGAGGAGATGGCGGCGCGCCGCCGCGCGTGACATAGGTTTCAATGGCGAGTGGCCTGCTAGTGACTAGTGCGAAGTTGCAGAACTTCGTGTTAACCGCAGAGCCGGGCTGAAGCCGTGGGGCAGACTTCAGTCTGCGCGGGACTTCAGTCCCGCCTGCCAGGGGAAGGATGAAATTCGACGTTCTGGTGGCAGGCGAGCTGTACGTGGACCTGATCCTGAGCGGCTTCGATTTTTGGCCGCTGCCGGGACAGGAGGCGTTTGCCCGGACGTTTCGTAAGGAGATTGGCGGCGGCGCGGCGATCACCGCGTGCGGGCTCGGCGTGCTGGGACAGCGGACCGGGGTCTGCGGCGCCGTCGGGTCGGACTACGGTGCGTGGATGGCGCACCGCTTCCGCGAGCGCGGCGTCGAGACCGACTACCTCGAAGTCCACACGACCGAGCCGACCGGCCTCACGGTCGCGATCACCACGCCCCACGATCGCGCATTCCTGACCTACTCCGGCGCCAATCGCGGCTACATGGAGCAGTTCTGCGACGAAGCGGCGGCCGGACGGATCGAGTCCCGTCACGTCCACATCGCCGCCGCGCCCGATTGGGACGTCACCAGCGACCTGATCGACCACCTGCACGCGAGCGGCGCCACCGTGTCGCTCGACGCTGGCTGGCACGAGCCGTGGCTGGCCGATCCGCGCGCCCTGCCGACGCTCGCCAAGACCGACCTCTTCCTGCCCAATGAGACCGAAGCGGCGCGCATGACCGGCCAATACGACGCGCGCGGCATCTTGAACAAGTTCGCCGACGCCGGACTGAAGTGCGTCGCGCTCAAACTCGGCGGCGCAGGGTCGGCGCTGCTCTACGATGGGCAGATCCGCTTCGCGCCGGCGCCGGCCGTGACCCCGGTCGACACCACCGGCGCGGGCGACTGCTTCGACGCGGGCTTCCTCAATGCGTGGCTGAACGGCCAGCGTCCCGAGGCCTGGCTATGGGCGGGGAATATTTGCGGCGCCCTCTCCTGCGAGGCCTACGGCGGCCTCGACGGCTTTCCGTGCCGCGACCGGCTGGCGCACGAAATGGAGCTGCACTCATGCGAAACGTGACGATTATCGGCGGGGGCGGCGTACGCAGTCCGCTGCTGATCCATGGGATGGCGCAGGCGCGCGCGACGCTCGGGGTCGGCGAGCTGCGGCTGTACGACCCGGACGCCGAGCGCGCGCAGATCATCGCTTTGCTCGGCGCCGAGATCGTGCGGCGCCTCGACGGCAGCTTCACGATCCGGGTGGAGCGCTCACTCGAAAAGGCGGTCGAGGGCGCCGACATCGTGCTCAACAGCGCGCGGGTCGGGGGAATGACGGCGCGGGCGCGCGACGAGCGGATCACCATCGAGCAGGGCCTCGCCGGTCAGGAGACGACCGGTCCCGGTGGCGCGGCGATGGCGCTGCGGACGCTGCCCGTCACGCTGGCGCAGGCGCGGATCGTCGAGAGCGTCGCGCCCGGCGCGTGGTTCATCAACTTTACGAACCCGGCCGGCATCATGACGCAGGCGCTCACGCAGAACACGAAGCTGCGCGTGATCGGCATCTGCGACACGCCCGCCGAGCTGTTCTGGCGGCTCTCCGAGGAACTGCGCGCGCCTCTATCGGAGATGGAGTTCGACTACGCCGGGCTCAACCATCTCGGATGGGTGCGGGCCGTCCGCCGCAACGGCGAGGACATCACGGCGCGGGTTCTCGACGATCTGGAACTGCTGCGCCGCGTCTATCCCGCAGACCTGTTCGATCCGGAGATGATCCACACGCTGCGTCTGATCCCGACCGAGTACCTGTTCTTTTACTACTCGCAGCAGCGCGCTTACCGGAATCAGGTCCGCGCGGGGATGAGTCGCGGCGAGGAACTGCAGCGCATGAACAGCAGCCTCTTCGAGCGGCTTGCGGCGCAATCGCCGGCGGACGGGCTCGAAACGTATCGCCAGTATCTGCTGCAGCGAAACTCGTCGTATATGAAGTTGGAGGCGGAGGCCGGGTCGGCGTTCCGCGGCGAGATTCCGGACTACAACCCGTTCGAGACCGCGACCGGGTATCACCGGATCGCGCTGGAAGTGATGGTCGGACTGGCATCGGACTGTCCGCGGCAGGTTGTCCTGAACGTGCCCAATCACGGCGCGATCGAGGATCTCGCGCCGGACGATGTGGTCGAGGTCCCGTGCGCGGTGGATCGCGGAGGAGCGCGATCGGCGGCGACCGGCCCGCTGCCGGATGGCGTGCGCGGGCTGGTTCTCGGAGTGAAGGAGTACGAGCGCGCCTTGATTCGCGCGGCGCTGGAGAAGTCGGCGGAGTTGGCGCGGCTGGCGCTCGTCCACAATCCGATCGTGGGACAGTGGGAGATCGCGGGGCGAGTGCTCGACGCGCTCATCGCGGGCGACCCGGAGGGCCTGGGGTATCTTCGTTAGTACGTGAACATGAAGCTCCGCTACCTCCTGCTGGCGATCGTGCCGGTGACCATCGCGGCGCACTACCTCGCTCCGGAGCGGTATACGCTCGTGTTCGCGCTGGCACTGGCGAGCATGATCCCGCTGGCGCGTGTCCTGAGCGACTCGACCGAGGAACTCTCCAAGCACTGCGGCTCGACCATCGGCGCGCTGCTCAACGTCACGTTCGGGAATGCGGGCGAGTTGGTGATCGGGTTCTTCGCGATGCGGCAGGGACTGCCCGACGTCGTGAAGGCGTCGATCACCGGGTCGATCCTGGTCAACCTCCTGTTGAGTCTGGGCGCGTCGATGATCGCCGGCGGGGTGCGGCACAAGACGCTCACGTTCAATCCGTTCGCCGCCCGGTCGCGCAGCACCATGCTGGCGCTGGCGGCGATCTCGCTGGTGTTTCCGGCCGCCTACCGCTGGCTCGCCGGGCCGCGCGCGCTCGAACATGAGGCGGACCTCAGCCTCGAATTCTCGGTGATTCTGCTGATCACGTATGCGCTCGGGCTGCTCTTCTCGCTGCATACGCACCGGCAACTGCTGGCGCCGGCGGAGACGATCGAGGAAGATCACCCGAAGTGGAGCGTGAGGACGTCGCTGCTCCTGCTCGCGGGCAGCGCGGCGCTGATCGGTTGGACCGGCGAGATCCTCGTCGGATCGCTTGAGGAGACGGCGCACCGCTTCGGTTTGAGCGATCTCTTCGTGGGCCTGGTCGTCGTGGCCATAGCGGGCAACGCTGCGGAGGCCACGTCCGCGGTGCGCGCCGCGATGCGCAATCGCATGGATCTCTCGGTCGGCATCGCGATCGGGAGCAGTATTCAGGTGGCGCTATTCGTCGCGCCCGCGCTCGTGGTCGCGAGCCACTGGCTGGCGCCGCGGCCGGTCGATCTCGTCTTCACGCCGATCGAACTGCTGGCGCTGGTGGTCGCGATCCTGATGACGATGCAGATCGCGGGCGACGGCGAATCGAACTGGCTCGAAGGCGTGCAACTGATTGCCGTATACCTGCTGCTCGCGGTGACCGTGTACACGATGGGATGATGGTGAGTCATGCGAAAGCTCGCAGCTTTCCTGCTCCTCTCGATCCCGGCCCTGGCGGCGGACTTTCTCCCGATGGCCGTCTGGTACGGCGGCGGGAAGGCGCGCGCCCCCATGCTCGAACGCGACGCCCGCGCCAAGAAGGAGCTCTGGCGCAAGGACGTGCGGCAGATCAAGGCGCTCGGGTTCAACACCATCCGCACCTGGATCGACTGGTCCACCGGTGAGCCGCGCGAGCATGAGTACCACTTCGAGAATCTCGACGTCATTCTGGAACTGGCGCGCGACGAGGGGCTAAAGGTCTTCCTGCAAGTCTATATGGACTCCGCGCCGCGCTGGGTCGGCGACAAGTATCCCGATTCGCTCTTCGTGTCGTCGAACGGCGAAGCGATCGTGCCCGAGTCCTCGCCCGGTTATTGTCTCGACCATCCCGGCGTGCGGAAGGCGGACCTCGCGTTCTACCAGGCGCTCGCCGAGCACGTCCACGGCAACGCCGCGTTCGCCGGGTGGGACCTCTGGAGCGAGCCGCACGTCATCAACTGGGCCAATCCGACGTACATCGCGAATCCCGAGTTCTGCTTCTGCAAGAACACCGTCGCGGCATTCCGCCGTTGGCTCGTGAAGAAGTACGGCAGCGTCGAGCAGCTCAATGCGGCGTGGTACCGCACGTATTCGAAATGGGACGACGTCCAGCCGGGCCGCATGAGCACGATCCTGTCGTACACCGACTTCATCGACTGGAAGACGTTCATCGCGGACAAGCTCGGCGGCGACCTGCACGATCGGTATGAGGCGGTGAAGCGCTCGGCGCCGGAGACGGTGGTGACGAGCCACGCCGCATCGCCGGGACTGTTCGCGTCGCCGCGCCACTGGGAGGGGCAGGCCGACGACTGGACGATGGCGCGGCAGGTCGACTATTACGGGACGTCTTTCTATCCGAAGCACTCGACGGGCGTGGACCGGGACGTACCGTGGCGCGCGGCGCTGCTGGATTTCGTGCGGTCGTTCGGCTTCGCGGGTGGGCGGCAGGGGTTTTACGTGGGCGAGTTGCAGGGCGGCTTCGGGACGATCGCGTTGAATGTGAGTCCGACGGTCACGCGCGACGATCTCCGCGTGTGGATGTGGAGCGCGCTGGCGCGCGGCGCGAAGGGCGTCAACGTGTACGCCTACTATCCGATGAGCACCGGCTACGAGAGCGGCGGCTTCGGACTGATCCAGTTGGATGGGACGGTGACCGACCGCGCGCGCACGGCGGGGTCGATCGCGAAGGTGGTGGATCGCAATCAGGAGCTCTTCCTGAAGGCGCGGCCGGTGAAGGCGCAGGTCGCGGTGGTGTACAACCCTCTGGCGCACTTCGTCGGCGGACGGCAGCGGACGGTGTCGTATGCCGGCGCGCAGGGCGAGGCCGCGGGAATCGAGAACGACTCGTGGATGGGCGTGTATCGCGCGCTGTTCCCGACGAGCGTGCCGCTCGACTTCGTCCACGTCCTCGACCTCGGCGCGCTGTCGCAATACAAGCTGGTGATCCTGCCGTATCCGCTGATGCTGCCCGAGAGCGCGGTCGGGCCGCTGCGCGAGTATGTGCGGCAGGGGGGCGCGCTGGTCGCCGAGGCCCGCATGGGGTGGAGCAATGAGAGCGGGACCGCGTCGGACCGCATTCCGGGGATGGGATTGTGGGAAGTGATGGGGTGCCGCGAATCGGCGGTGCAGGTGACAGCGGCCGGGCGGACGTCGCTGCGGTGGTCGGAGTCGTTCGCGGGATTGAAGGGTGGGGAAATGCTGCCGGCGCGCTGGTACGAGGAGACGCTGGAGCCTCTCGGCGCAGCGTCAAAGGTCGTGGCGCGATTTGCGGATGGTGGTCCGGCGGCGGTGCTGTCGACATACGGACGAGGGAAGACGCTCATGCTCGGGTCATACGTGAGCGCGGCGTATGCGACGCATCCGAGCGGCGAGGCCGAGCGATTCTACGCCGGACTGCTGGACTGGGCCGGCGTGTCGCTGCCGGTCTCGGGCGCGAGTCGCACGGTCGAGGTGCGGACGCTGGAATCGGGCGGCGACACGCTCGCGTTCGTATTCAATCACGGCGAGGCGTCGACCGTGAATGTCGGGCTGCGCATGCCGGCGGGGTCGTACCGCGCCACCGACGTCGTGGAAGGCGGCGCTGTCGAGATGAGGCGGGACGGCGAGTGGCTGCGTGTCCAGGCGCCGATGGCGAAGTCGGGCGTGCGGGTATTGCGAATCAGTCGGTAGTGGCAATCAGAGCCGCGCACGAAGTAAGCGGTTGCCACTTGCGTCTCAACAGTGGCGTCGCCGCGGCACGGCGGTCCGGCAGCTTCGGTTTGCTGCGGCAACCGCTTACTGTCGTGCGCGGCTCTGTTTCGGCGTTACAGTTTCGACGCAGCAGTCTCGAGCGCCTGAATCGCGGCCTTGCCTGTCCCGGCTGGCAGCGTGCGGCCGTAGGCCACGCCATCCTCGTACATCTTCTTGGCGGCGGCCTTGTCGCCTTTCTTGGCGAAGATGCCGCCGCACATGAGGTAGGTGCGGAGTTTCGGATCGCCGTCGGCGCGCGCGAGGGCGCGGCCGCAGGCGCTCATCGCGTCGTCGAACCGACCCATCTGCGAGTAGAGGCCGGCGGCGGTCCGCGGAGGCATGTACTCCTTTGGCAACTCGCGTTCGGCGCGCTCGATTTCGGGGAGCGCCATCTCGGGCTTGTGCAGCGCGTTGGCGGCGCTGACGAGTTGGAGGTCGAGCGCCAGCCGCGCGTCGGGACCTTTGGCTTGGGCCAACTCACGGCGCAGGTATGCGACCCAGTCGTTGGCAATGCGCTCGGAGTTGGCCGGGTCCTTCTGGTAGTAGTAGGTCAGCGACCCGTAGAGTTGCGAGATGTCGTCGGAGAGCACGCCGGGAATCTTGACGGCCTCTTCCGCGAGCTTCATCATCTGCTGCGCCTGCGGCGTCCCGGGCTTCACGCAGTCCAGCCCGAAGTAGACGACGTTCACGAACGAGCGGTCGCGCGCCATGCCCGGCGCCTCGCGCAGCGCCGTTTCGCCGCACGCCGTCAGATTCTTCGCGAATACCTGAGCCATGATGAGCGACTCGACCGCCCGCGGTCGTTTGCCCCATTTTTCGCCGCCGGCCTTCAGCGCCTGCTCGTAGAACGCGGCGGCGTTGGCGAAATCCTTGCGCGCGTTCGCCTCGTCGGCGCGGGCGAGAATTGCCTCGGGACCTGACGCGCCGCCCTTGAGCACGCGGACGCCGTCGTCCATCAACGCTACGAGCTGCGTGGCCGTCGCCGAGCCGTACCAGGAGAGCGCGACCTTCTCCGTCGCGGAGTCGATCACGACGAAAACGGGAACGCCTTCGGCGGCGAGTTTGGCGGAGACCTCGGTGTTGACGGGCTTATCGGTGTCGATGGAGAGCCAGGCGAACTGCCCGGCGCGCTTCAGGAGTGCGGCGTCGTTGAGGACGCTGGCGCGCATGAAGCGGCAGGTGTGTCACCAGGGGGCCCACAACTCGACGAACATCGGGACGTGCCGCGCCTTCGCGTCGGCGAGCGCCTTGGCGTAATTGTCGTCGGTCCAGGGAAGTCCGGGACCGGCTGCCGCGGCGAACAGAAGCAGCAGTTGTGGGAGCATCCTGCTCAAATCTTAGCGCTGTTGGGGTGGGAAATCAGGAGAGGCGCGGCGCCAGGCGTACCCGGCGCCGCGTTCAGGCAGACAGTCTTAGCAGTTCTGGCGGAGCCACTCTTTGAAGGCGTCGCGATACAGGATGATCCCCTTGCGGGAATACCGGAGATAGCCCTGGCGGCGGAATTGATTCATGTAATGCGTCACGATCTCTCGCGACGTGCCGACGTACTGCGAGAGGAGTTCGTGGGTGAACGGCACCATCCGGATCGACCCGTCGTCCTCGGCGGTGCCGAGACGCTCGGAGAAGCGGATGAGCGAGCGCGCCAGGCGCCGCGCGATGTTGTCGACCGAGAAGCTCTCGATGCGGTGCGTGAAGTCGATGGTCCGCTGCACCAGAATTTGGAGGAGCGCCACGGCGAGCCGCGGCCGCTTCATGACGATGTCCTCGATCTCGGAGGTCGTCCAGGTCATCAGCTTCGTGTTCTCGAGGGCCGTCGCCTGCTCGGAACGGTGAGGAAGGTTGAGGAATGCGGATTCGCCGAAGAATTCGTCCGGCTGATAAATGTCGACAACGACCTGGTGGCCGTCATCGGCGAGGCGGGAGACCTTGACCTTACCGTCGATCACCAGGTAAATACTGGTGGAAGGCTGGTCCTGGTTGTAGATCATCTGGCCTTTGCGGTACTCGACGATGCTCGAGCAAGGCAGATGAGCTAAGGGGTCCTCGAGTGGTTTCTGAGGCGCGAACGGTGTGGGACTGGATGCCATGTTTTCTCCTCCAAGAGTGGTTCGGAATTCCAAGATTAGTTTTCCTGCGATCCGCACGCGTCGCTGAGGGCCTCGACGTCGCGGACCTTGAATACGGGGCGTCCTGTGCCGCTCGGGTTGGATGTCCCCCGCACAGTCACCTTGTGCCCCAGGTGTTTCGCGAAGCCTTCGGTGGGGAACCCGTCGGCCTCCAGATTTGCGATCGGCTCCCGTGTCCGATCGTGGATCAGAATGTATTGACCGTTCTGCTCATCAACGCAGCCGGTCAAAGACGCCTGTTCCTTTTTCGCGGGCGCCTTCTTCTCTTGCTTCGGCTGCTGTGCCTGCAGCGCGACCGGGACCAGCGGTGTCCAGCAAAGAGCGGCCAACGAGATTACTGCGATCCTTGCCAGTTGACTTCGCATTCGGGTCCCTTCTACTTCACCGGAACTTAGCACTTGACGTGCCAAAGCTCACGGCCCGCGGAACTGGCTGATTCACCCCTCAGTGTGCCTATCATCTGTGTAAAAGGGTAGGCATGCCAGCACATGGATATAGGGTACAGTACGCAAATTCGCGGACGAAACGGTACGCCACGAAAAGATTACGCGTTGCGTGACTTTTTTTCCATCCGGGTTTTTAGTGCGTTTCGGAACACATCGACGCCAACCTATGGAAGCTTATGATGGTAACCGTGCTGGGCCGCGCTTACTTTATTTCCGCCGTTTTCGCAACAGCAACGCTCTGCGGACAATCGTATTCGGCGCCGGCGGGAACGCGTCCGGCGGTGCGACACACCGGCGCGTCGATCCTGCCCGGCGGTAGGGTGATCGCCCCGGCTGGAGTGGAATACCCGACTGGGCCGGGCGCCTTCGGAATCGCCATCAGCCCTTCGGGAAAATTTGTCGCGACGGCGAACACCGGTCCCGGGCGAAATTCCCTGACTTTACTCGAACGGCAGCGCAACGGGAGCTTCGATGCGCGCCAGATCCTGCCGCGGCAGCGCGACGCGGATGAGCCGGAAGGCGAAGGCAATGAGTGGCGCGGCGTCTTCATGGGGCTCGTGTTCCACGGCGAGCGAGGGTTCTATGCTTCCGAAGGGAATTCCGGCCGCATCAGCTATTTCGACACGGGGAACGGCGACCGCCATCGGTTCGTGGACTTGAACCAAGGCGGGTTCGCCGACAGCTACAGCGGCGATCTTGCCCTCGACGCCGAGCGCAACCTGCTCTATGCCGCGGACCAGGCGAACTTCCGGATCGCGGTGATCGACATCAAATCGAAACAGGTGCTCGCGTCCCTGCCGGTGGGCCGGCTGCCGTTTGCGCTTGCGCTTTCGCCGGACCGCCGCCGGCTCTATTGCACGAATATCGGGATGTTCCGCTACGAGCCGATTCCCGGCGCGGACGCGAAGCAGGCGAAGTCGACCGGTCTGGCATTCCCCGCGTTCGGCTTTCCGAGCGCGGAATCGGCGGCCGGTGTCGAGGGTAAGACGGAGCGCGGCGTCGTGAAAGTGCCGGGACTCGGCGATCCGAACGTGCGCGAATCGAACTCGCTCGCGGTGATCGACGTGACGACGCCGTCGGCGCCGAAGATCGAGACGTTCGTGCGCACGGGATTGCCGTTCGGCGCGAAAAGCGACAGCGGCAGCAGCCCGTCCGGAGTCGTCGCGACTGCCGATCGGATCTACGTCTCCAACGCGGCCAACGACTCGATCACCATCGTCGACGCGAAGACCAATGAGGTCGCCGGCGAGATCCCGATCCGCATTCCGGGCCTCGAGAGTCTGCGCGGGGTGCTCCCGGTCGGACTCGCGTTCGACGAGCAGTCGGGCTGGCTGTTCGCGGCGGAGGCCGGGATCGATGCGGTCGCGGTGATCGATCCCAAAGCGAAGAAAGTACTCGGCCATATTCCGGCGGCGTGGTTTCCGACGCGCGTCGCGGTCTTCGGCGAGACACTCTTCGTGACGAACGCGCGCGGGCACGGCATCGGTCCGAACGTGAATGCGCCGCGCAACGCGTTGCGCGAGGGGACGCTTTCCGTGATTCCGATGTCCCTCACGGGCGATCTGGGGGCGCAGACCGCGATCGTGATGGAAGCGAATGGATTTCGCCCGCGGCCGGTGGCGGAGCGGCCGGTTCCGGCGGGCGTGAAGCACGTCGTGCTGATCGTGAAAGAGAATCGCACGTACGACGAAGTCTTCGGGGACGTTCTGGGCGCGGCGGGCGCGCCGCTGCTGGCGCGGCTCGGGACGCGCGGCTTCGTCGACGGCAAACGCCAGCGGCTCAGCATCAAGGACGTGAACGTGACGCCGAACCATCACACCATCGCGCGCCAGTGGACGCTCGGCGACAACTTCTACGCCGATTCCGATGTGAGCGTCGACGGGCACCATTGGCTGGTCGGCTCGTATCCGAATGTGTGGACCGAATCGTCGCTGCTGGCGGCGTACGGCGATCAGAAGAAGGACTTCCGGCTGGGGACGGCGCCGGGGCGGCTGCTGTTCGCGGGGTCGGATTCGTCGGTGCATCCCGAGGATCAGGTCGAGGGCGGCACGATCTGGCATCACTTCGCGCGGAACAAGATCTCGTTCTACAACTTCGGCGAGGGCTTCGAGTTGGCGGGGATCGCGGAGGATAAAGACCTCGAGCCGACCGGCGGGCGCTTCCTGACCAACATTCCGATGCCCGATCCGCTCTACCGGAACACGTCGCGCGAGTATCCCGGGTTCAACATGAATATCCCGGACCAGTTCCGCGCCAATCAGCTCATCCACGAGATGGAGGAGAAGTACGTCAACGGCGGAGCGGAGTTGCCGCAGTTCCTCTTCATCCACCTGCCGAACGACCACATGACGAAGGAGCGGCCCGACGACGGGTACCCGTACGAAGAGTCGTTCGCGGTCGACAACGATTACGCATTGGGGCGGATTCTCCAGTTCCTCTCCGGGACGAAGTGGTGGAAAGAGATGGCGGTGTTCGTGACGGAGGACGACGCGCAGGGCGGGGTCGACCACATCGACGCGCAGCGGACAGTCCTGATGTGCGCGGGCCCGTGGATCAAGCGGGCGCACGTCACGCACACGAACACGAGCTTCCCCGGACTGCTGAAGACGATCTTCCGGCTGCTGGGCGCGCCGCCCTTGAATCTTTATGATGCGTCGGCGACGGATTTGAGCGATGTCTTCACGGATAAGCCGGACTTCACGCCGTACAAACTCGTGCCGGTCGACGCCCGGCTGTTCGATCCGGCAGCGGCGAAGCAGGCGCCCCCGGGAACACCCAGCCCAAAAATGGACAAGTAACCAAACAGAGCCGCGACAGGATGGAGCGGTTGTTTCAGCGGACGACTATTTCGAACAACCGCTCCATAACTGTCGCGGCTCTGTCAGGGCTTCCCGATTTTGCACAGCGGATCGCCCAACACTACGCCCTGCCAACTCAGCGCCGGCGTCGCGATGTAGTAGCTCTCCGCTAGATTGCGGCCCTGGATATATGCGGGGAAGAGGTAGTCGGGGCGGACGCAGTAGGCGAGGTACGGCTCGTAGGTGTTGCCGGAGGCGCCTGTCGCGCCCTGGTGGATCAGGTCCGCGACCAGTCCTTGCGGGGAGCCTTCCCAGAAGTGAAGACGGTCGCTCCAGTTTGTGTAAGTCCAGTTGTCGGGCGGTTTCTTCAGCGTGCGCGCGCTTGTGGAGACGAATTCCGCCGCGATGGCGCCGGGTAGCCACTGAAAGCCGAGGTTGCGGACTTTCCGGTTGGGGTCGTTGGAGCCCCACGCGGCGTAGCCGATCACATCCTTTTGTAGCGTGACCACTCCCTTGGTGTCGTCGAGGAAAATGCGGCCTTCCGGCAGGAGTATGGCGGCGGTGCGGAGCCAGTTGTTGCCGGCCTCATCGTCAGCCGCGTTGAGGTCGAGGACGAACTTGCCCCGGTTGGCCGCCTGCAGCGACCGATCGATCATCCCTTTGACTTCTGTCGTGTCGTAGGCGGCGAGGCGGGTGACCAGGTAGATGGGAAAGCGAGGATGCGTGAAGGGCTCGTCGCGACGCATGAAGAGCGGATTCGAGACCATGCCGGCGCGCTCGAAATGAGTGCCTTTGAGTTTGCCGTACAGGAGGGCCAACTCGGAATCGACCGCGCTGCTCTCGGTGGTCTGGCCGGTTCCGGCGCCGCGTATCTTGAGTGGTACGCCGAGCGTGGTCACGATGTAGAGGACGCTGTCGATCAGGCCATTGCGGCGGAGACACTCGCCGATCGGCCGCTCGATCCGCTGCTCGTAAATCTGCCAGTCGATCTCCTCTTCGGCGGTCGTCGCCAGGGTGCAGACGTTCTTGGCGGGGATGGAGCGGCGCTCGCGGTAGTAGTCGCCGACTTCGCGCGAGGCGGCGTCGCTGCCGTTCACGACGAGGAGAACGTTAGCGCCCGTTTGGGCGAAGAGGCATCCGGAGACTAGCAGCAATGCGAGGCGCACTGCCCAAATAGTATCAGGAGCCAAGAGCACGGATTCCTCCTAGTGCAGCACGTCCATGCCGGGGGCGATCCAGGAGGAGAAAAAGACAGCGATGGAGGGGAACAGGTGCGAAAGGACTCCGAGGAACGGCAGGATCCCCATCCCGGCGAGTTGAATCCAGAACTCCTGGTTCAACTCGCCCGGCTCGGTGCCGGCGATGCGGCTCAGGATTGCGTCGCGCTCCATACCGGAGAAGACCCAAAATACAACCACGCCGGTCGCGACGAACAGCGCCGCGAGGAAGCGGCTCAAGAGCAGCGGCGCCTGCGGACTGTACGAATTGAGCACCAGGATCAGGGTCAGCAGGGAAAAGGAGAGGCACCACGAAATCGCCTGCACCTCGCCGACGACATATATGAGATAGCGGGTGAACTGTAGCGCGACGAAGTCACTACAGTACGTCTGTAAAGGCCCGTCGGGCTTGGCTGCTTCGTCGTTGACCTTCTGTTCCCAGAGTGGGATCAGGTTGCGGGCGGCGATCTTGGCGAGCAGGTTCGCGCAGAGCGCCTCGTAGTGATTGCGCGAGTCGAGAAACTCCCGCATGGTCGTCGCAGTCTCTTTCTGGAGAGCGCACTGCGCGGCGGCTCCCGAACGACTGACCGCGTGAGCAGGCGGCAGCACGGGAACAGGCGCGGCGCCGCCGCTGAACCGGAGTGGAATCAGCGCCCAGAGATCGCTGACGTCCTGCTTGGATTCGTCGTCGCCGAGCACGATCCCGCGATTATGCAGCGAAACGAGCATCTGGCGGGCCAGAAACGGCTTGGAAAGGCGCTCGCTCGACGCCCAGATCGGCCGTTTGGGCCATTCGTGAGCGATCCGTTGAAAGGCGCCCCGGAGTAGCAGAAGATCAATCAGGCCGAGCAGCTTCTTCAGATGCTTCCAGATATGAATCAGGTCGTAGCACGCCATTGCGATGCAGAAGAGGAGCACCGCGATGCAGGCTGAGAGAGCGTAATTGTACCGGGGACGCTCGAACGCGGAGGCATACAACGTCGGACGCAGCAGCAGCAATGTGACGCAGATCGGCGCCGCGACCGAGCGCACCCTCCGAATCCACTCGGCGCTGCCTGCAATCGCGCCGATGGTGATCTGGCAGTTGATGGCGTTATAGCTTTCGACGAGCGGCGCCTGGAGCGACCGGAACCCGGAGAAATCGAGGCGGGGGCAAGCGAAACCCGCGCGGGAGAATCGCTTCAGGTAGAAGAGGGCGCCCATCAAGGTCACACCGCCGACCAGCAGCAGCGGCAGGGCAGGGGACGAGCCGGAGTACAACTCGAGTGCTCGAAACCGGAAGAGGAGGCGAGCAGGCGTTGCGCCGGGAAAGCAGCACGCCAGCCACGTTCCTGTGACGAAGGCATAGAGAAGGATCTCAAGGCCGAGATATACCCTCGCTTCGACACCCAGACCGCCGGGATGGCGTTTTCGCCAAAGCCAACACGCAATCGCCGGCGGCGCGGCCCAGCCGATGAATCCCGCGGGCGCCGCAAACCATTGCCAGGCTGGGGGCGCCGCAAACCAATCCCAGAGAGCGCCGGCTTCGAAATGAGATACCCAGACAGGAAGCAACAGTATCCACTCCAGGGCGCTCAGGGACAGCAGCGCAGCCGACATGGCGAGGAGTCGCGGGGCCGTCAGATCGGGGCTGTTTTCGAGCGAAAGCCAGACCGGCCAGCGATAGGCCGGGCTGAGGTTCCGATAGAGCACAAGCCCGCAACCCCAGTAGAGGAAGGCGGTTGTGCAGACCACCGTGATAAACCAACTGCGCGGTGGAGTAGGAAACCTCGGCTCCTCCGGCTCCGCGCCGGGGCTGGCATTAGCCGGAAATGCGAACCAATCGCGATGCGCCTCCTCCGCGGCGGGACTGGATTTGTCCATCTGATCCAGGGGCTGAAATCCGCTGCGATTCAAAGTCAACAGCCAGACCGCAGGATGCGCGGATGTTGTGTGGACCTGCGCGTACCCGCGGACGTTGCGCGCCGCAGCGCCGGGCGTCACGGCTTGGACTCTCGCGAGGACAGCCTGGGTGGCGTTGTGGATACCGATGAAATCGGGCCCTGCGAACAGGAGCCGCCGACTGGCGCGGGAAGCCGGACGTTGCAGCCATTCGTCCCCTTCGAAGAACATCGGGTAGGTGGAAAGAAACAGGGTCCCCAGAAGAGGCGTTTGCGCCGCCGCGGCGATGAAGACCACGTCCGGGTCCTCAGTCAAGACTCGCGTGTCGGGGCTCTCCTCCCGAATGACTTGCGCCAGGAATAGCGCATCCAAGACGTTGGTGGCGACCAAATACACGAGGCGTGTGCGCCGGCGGCGCAACTCCTCGATGATCGCGTGCACCGCCGCGTTCTGGGAGACCGGCGTTTGCGCCGCGGAGAACGTCGGCACCGCATCCTCACCGCTATTCGGGTCTTTGATTGAGAAGCTGACGCCGGGGGCGGTGGCCGTCTTGTCTCCCCCGGCTGGGGGACCCGATTCGCTGCGGTAAACGTTCCGCAGGTGCGAGATTTCTCGCGGAAAGACGTATTGGGGAATGGAGTCGACACAGGACGGGGAACGGATGGCATCGTCGTGGTCCGAAAATGCGGTCTCATCCTCCGTCAGGTATGCGACTTCGCGCGTTTGCAGACCGTAATTGGCTAGTAGGGCGCAAAATGCAGCATCGTTATCCCGGGAGGACACGATACCGCTACTGAAGTCGAGGTTCGTCCTGTCATGGAAAGTCTGGCCACGCTGGGAAGAGGAGACCGTTCCGCTGAAGAAACGCCCCGTGATCGGAGTGGCTGCACCGGCATGCGTATTCCACAACTTTACGATGTCACTCAGGGAATCGAAGGATCCGGAGAAAGAGGGCGCCAGGAATCCGACGTTCTCCTGCTGCGAGAGGGCATGGGCGAGGTGTAGCGCGGCGATGAACGGCGGTCCGCTGACTCCGGTGGTGGGTGTCTCCGGAACGAGAAAGACAAAGAGCGTCTCGCGTTTGAACTCCAAAGGGGGGACGCGCGGCGGCGGTTTGAACCGCCGGAAGATCAGGACGCCGGGCAGTTCTTCCTGCTCGCGCTGCAGCCGGCGCTCCCGCCTCTTCTCATCGGCTCCTCCGTCGGAACGCTCCGTTGCGCCGCTCCACGGCGCCCACTGGCCGGCGAGTTCAAAGCCTCCCGCCTGAAGGGAGCGCACCATGGCCTCGAGCTGCCGGTCGAGGAACAGCGCCAACCGGGTGTGCGCCGGATCGGCAACCGTCGCGACGATGCTCCACGTTTCATAACGATCGCTGAGCTGCGCGCCGTCAATGCCAAGCCACCCGAGCAAGTGCTCCCGGTGCGGCAAACGAGTTGGATCTGACAGGCAGGCAAGGGCTCCCTTCGGGTCTCTCTCGCAGGGCGACGGCGGCGCGTCGGGCGCCTGGCGGTCGTTGGGCAGTTCGCCGGCGTTGAAGAAGGCGCGGGTGGCCGTCCACGGACCTTCGCGCCGTTCGTCGACGGTCTCCACCCGCCGCGGCGTCCGGACCTTATCGGCGGATCCGGATTTGGAAGAGGCTTCGCCCCCCGCTTCACGGCCCCCCGGCAGTTGCGTGTGGACGAGAACCGCCAGCAGGGCCAGGACTCCCGCGGATGCGCCAATTTCTTTTTTCATCCGAGGCCCTCCAATCGCTATAGCGTGATTGTGATTCGCGGGGGGACACCGTATCAGTTTTTTGGATCGCCGCTGGCTGCGCCGGAGCCGCGCGGGCCTTTGTTACAATCAATACCTACAAGGACCACCGGCAGGCCGGCCCCGGCAGCGCTATGGATTTCGACCAGCTCCACACGTTTCTGGAGATTGTCAGGCTGAAGAGCTTCTCCAAGGCAGCTCAGACGTGCTACCGCACGCAGCCGGCGATTAGCGCCCAAGTGAAGCAGCTCGAACAGGAGCTGCACGCCGACCTCTTCGAACGCTTCGGCAGCCGCATCTCCCTGACCACCGCCGGCCGCATCCTGGCGACGTACGCCGAGCAGATGTTGGAGCTGCGGCGGCGGGTGCAGGACGAGGTCGCGGAACTGGAGCGCAATCCGCGCGGCGAGCTCGTGATCGCGGCCAACGAAGCCACCTGCATCTACGTGCTGCCGACCGTCTTCTCGGAGTATCGCCAGCTCTTCCCGGCGGTGCAGTTGCAGGTGAACCGGTCGTATGGCTCGCGCGTGGTGGAAGCGGTGCTCGACAATTCGGCGGATTTCGGACTGACGCAATTGCCGGTCGAAGAAAAGCGCATGCAGGTGGTCAACGTGCACCAGGACGAGATCCGCGCGATCGTGCCGGCGAATCACGCCCTGGCGGGGCGTTCCGCTCTGACCGTGCGCGATCTGGTCGGGTACTATCTGGTGCTGCCGCAGCAGGGGAAGACGCGGACGCGGCTGAACGAGTGGCTGGAGCCGGTCGAGGATGAAATCCAAATCTCGATGGAGTTGGACTCGACCGAGATGATGAAGCGCTTCGTGATGGCCGGCCTGGGTATCAGTTTCCTCGCCGTGTCGAATTGCCGGGAAGAGGTCGCGGCCGGAAAGCTGAAGGCGATTCCGCTCGGGCCGGAGCCGATGATCCGGCGGCTGGGGTTGATTTACCGCAAGGACAAAGCGCTGTCGAAAGCGGCGCTCGGGTTCATTCAGGTGGTGTTGGAGAACGTCGGCGACACGGGCAAAGGTCCGGGCCGGGAGACGCGGGTGGTCGCATGACGTGTGCGCACTGCCGCAAGCCGCTGGGCGCGGCGGACCCGAGATGTCCGCATTGCGGGAAGCGCAATCCGGCGAACTCGGGGACGTTTCAGTCGTCGACCGTGCTGATCTCGGCGGCTGGGTCGGAGCGCGTTTACCGGTCGGTTGAGGATGTGCCGCCGGGGTTGCGGACGCAACTGCTGAAGTCGACCAACGGGGCGAATTCGGCGACGATCCTGATTGCGGACCGGCGCGGGCGCAAAGAGATTGCGCGTATGATGCGGAAGCTGCCGAACGCGCGCCAGCGCCGGCTGGCGAGCTCGCTTTTGGCGGATGGCGCGCCGCAGGGGGTGCGGTGGCTAACGCCGGAGCGCCGTCTGGTTCTGCTGGCGGGGATCGTGATCTCGCTGGTGGCGCTGGTCCTGCTGCTGTTCACCCACCGTTGGTAACTCTACAACTTTCCCCGATTTCTGCCGATAAGTCGATTGATGGACCAACGGCGGGAGCCCCGTTTTCGAGCCGATCAGCCTGTGACGGTGACGGTACTGACAGATCCCCGGCGCCAAGTGGACGGCCGGGTTCGTAACGCGTCTGGGAGGGGATTGGGTGTCGTGACGGCTACCCGGGTGGAACCCGGGGCGGCGCTACAGATCGAGATCGACGATGCGGTCGTGCTGGGCGAGGCGATTTACTGCCGCCCCGAGCCGGACGGATTTTTCCTCGGTGTGGAACTCGACCAGGTGCTGGTCGGGCTGACGGAGCTCGGGCGGAACCTGGCGGCGTTCACTGGAAACCTCGTAGTCGAACGGTAAGCGGGGGCGGCTGCTACAATGGCGTTCCCCAATGTCCGAGCATTCGAAGTTTCTGCTCGCGGATAGTCAAATCCCGCCGGTGTGGGTCAACGTCCTGCCGCTGTTGCCGGAGCCGCTTGCCCCACCCTTGAATCCGCAAACCCGTGCGCCGTTGCGTCCGGAAGACCTGCAGGCGATCTTTCCGATGGAAGTGATCGAGCAGGAATTCTCGCCGCAACGGGAGATCGATATCCCGGGGGAAGTGATGGATATCTATCGCCTCTGGCGCGCGACGCCGCTGTTCCGGGCGCGACGTCTGGAGCAGGCGCTCGACACCCCGGCGCATATCTATTACAAGTACGAGGGCACGAGTCCGGCGGGCAGTCACAAGCCGAACACGGCCGTCCCGCAGGCGTTCTACAACAAGCGCGCGGGCATACGGCGTCTGGCGACGGAGACCGGGGCGGGCCAGTGGGGCAGCGCGCTCTCACTGGCGTGCCAGCTCTTCGGCCTCGAATGCACGGTGTACATGGTGCGGGTGAGTTACGACCAGAAGCCGTACCGCCGCATGATGATGCACACGTGGGGCGCGGAGGTATTCGCGAGTCCGAGCGAGCATACGAATTCGGGACGCGCGGTCCTGGCCGCGACGCCCGATTCGCCGGGCAGTCTCGGGATCGCGATTAGCGAGGCCGTCGAAGACGCGGCGACGCATTCGGATACGAATTATTCCCTGGGCAGCGTGTTAAACCACGTGCTGCTGCACCAGACGGTGATCGGCCAGGAAGCGAAGCTGCAGATGGCGCAGGCGGGCGAGGAGCCCGACGTCGTCATCGGCTGCTTCGGAGGCGGGAGCAACTTCGGCGGACTGGCGCTGCCGTATGTGATCGACCGGTTGGCGGGCAAAGGTCCGCGGATCGTCGCGGTCGAGCCGTCGGCGTGTCCCAGTCTGACGCAGGGCCGGTTCGAATACGATTACGGCGACACCGCGAAGCTGACTCCGCTGGTCAAGATGTACACGCTCGGCCACGATTTCGTCCCGCCGGGGATTCACGCGGGCGGACTTCGTTACCACGGCGCGTCGCCGCTCATCAGCCATCTCGCGCAGATGGGGCACATCGAGGCGCGGGCGTACTCGCAACTGCCGGTGTTCGACGCCGCGGTGCAGTTCGCGCGCACCGAAGGGATTCTCCCGGCGCCGGAATCGTCGCACGCCATCCGCGCGGCAGTCGACGAAGCCCTCCTGGCGCGTGAGGAAGGCCGCGCCCGCACGATCCTGTTCTGCCTCAGCGGCCACGGCCACTTCGACCTGGCGGCGTACGAGAACTACCTGACCGGGAACCTCGCCGCGACGGCGTAAGATCTTGACGCAGAGACGCAGAGACGCTGAGGAAGAAACTCCGGAATAAATTGTCTTCTCTGTGTCTCTGCGCCTCTGCGTCAAAGTAGCGGCCCTCTCTAGTCTCAAAAATCCTCTTGACATCCTCCTCTTTTAGTACTAATTAATTAGTATGCGAAGGCGAAGCACGACCCTCACCGAGCAGGAGCTCGAAATCATGAAGATCGTGTGGGCGCGGGAAAGCGCTACGGTCCGGGACGTGTACGAGGCGCTGCTCGAGCGGCGCAAGGTCGCGTACACGACCGTCATGACCATGATGAAGATCCTCGAGGGGAAGAAATATCTCAAGAAGAACCAGACGGAGCGGGCGTACGTGTACCGGCCGGCGCAGCCGCAGCGGCAGGTGATCGGCGACATGGTCCGCGACTTCGTCAATCGCGTGTTCAACGGGTCGGCGGAACCGCTGCTCGTCCATTTGGTCGAAGAGCACGGCCTCACCCAAGAGGAACTGGAAGAGATCGCGAAGCTGCGGAGGAAGTCATGAGCGCGGCATGGGTGTGGAGCAATCTGGTCGCGTATAGCCTGCAGATCGGGCTGTTGGTCGGCGTGGCTGCCGCGGCGCCTGCGTTGTTGCGGCTAGCGTCGCCGCGCGCGAGGCTGGCGTACTGGCACATCCTGCTCGGGGCCTGCCTGATGCTGCCGCTGCTGCGGCCGTGGCGTCCGCAGATCGTCACTGACGCGGTTTCGGTCACGTCCACGATCATCTCAGCGGCGCCCGCCTCGGCCCCCGCCAAGCGGAGCATTCCGCCGACGCAGATCGCGCTGGCGGTGATCGCGATCGGAGCGCTGTGCAGACTGGTATGGCTGGGCGTGGGTTTTCACCGCCTGCGCCGCCTTCGGCGCGGATCGCGTCCCCTCGATGTGGCGTTCCCGCGGGACACCGCGGCGGACCTGCGCATCGCGGACGAGATCGCGAGCCCCGTGACGTTCGGATTGCGGCGGCCCGTCGTGCTCCTGCCCCCGCAATTTCCCGAGTTGGACGCCCGCGCTCAGGAGGCGATCCTGTGCCACGAACTGCTGCATATCGAGCGCCGCGACTGGGCATTTACGGTCGGGGAAGAAGTCGTGCGCGCGGTGTTCTGGTTCCATCCCGCGATCTGGTGGCTGCTCGGCGAGATTCAACTCTCGCGCGAGCAGGCCGTCGACCGCGCGGTCATCGAGATGACGCAGGCGAAGGACGAGTATGTAGACGCGCTCCTGGCGATCGCCGGGGCCAAGGCTCAGCTCGATCTCGCGCCCGCGCCGCTGTTCCTGCGCAAGAGGCATTTGCGCCATCGGGTGGTTTCGATTTTGAAGGAGGTTCGCATGTCGAAGACGAGATTGGCTTCCGCGTTGGCCGGGTCGGTGTGTATCCTGGCGGCGGCAGCCTGGTTTGTAACCAACACATTTCCGCTCGCCGCCGCGCCGCAGGTCATCAATGACGCGCCGGGCGTGACGGTCAATCTGGGCGGCGGAACGCTGCTGCACCGCGCGCCCGTCGGATACCCCGAAGGCGTGCGCACGAAGGGCGTCCAGGGCGCGGTGGTGCTCGAACTGACGTTCGACGGCAGCGGCAACGTCGCCGATGCGCGCGCCGTCAGCGGTCCCGAGGAACTCCGCAAGCCGGCGCTCGAATCGGCGCTGCAATGGCATTTCTCCGGCGAAACGGCCGGCAGCAAACGGCAGGTGACGATCTCGTTCACGGCGTCGACCCCCGCGTCGACCGAGCCCGTCCGGCAATCCGGCGGCGCCCCGCGTCTCGAGGGGGCCAAGACGGTGCGGTCGATCAACTTCGTCGGCGTGTCCGATGAGGCGCGTAACGCGCTGATGGGGAGCCTCGCGCTGCACATCGGCGACAACGTCGATAAGAACGCCCTGCTCGATTTGATGAAGCGCGTCATGGAGTTCGACGAGCACCTGAAGGTTGTTGGGCTCGCCTCTCCGACCGGGAACGAAATCGGGATCACCATCATCGGACCGAACCCGGGGATGAAGCGAACGGAACCGGGCGCCGGCGATCGTCCGCCGCTCCGGATCGGCGGCAACAAGCAGTCGGCGAAGCTGGTCTATCAGCCGCGGCCGATGTACCCGCCGGACGCGAAGGCGGCGCGCGTACAGGGCAAGGTCAGCCTGCGGGCGGTCATCGCCAAGGACGGCACGGTGAAGAGCCTTGAAGTGATCAGCGGCGATCCGCTACTCGTGCCGTCGGCGCTCGACGCGGTGCGGCAATGGGTGTATGAACCGACTCTGCTCAACGGCGACCCGGTCGATGTGCAGACTCAGATCGACGTGAACTATACCCTCTCGCAGTAGACCCTCAGAATGGGGGCGGAGCGCTCTCCGCCCCTTCCAAAAAGCGGAGACATCCACCCCTCGAAATTCCGAACTGCGGATGAGTGCGCTTACATCGCACCGGTCGACGATTGTTCGAAAGATCGGCCTAATTTAGCGCTAATTACGGTCGACCCTTTGATATACTCTCCCGAGATCCGAACTGGGAGGGGAAGATGTTTCGCAAGCTCGCTACTCTGTCCGTGGCTGCCGTTTGCCTTCTGGCACAAGCCGCGTTCGCACAAAATAACAATGGCCGCATCGCCGGCACGGTCAGCGACAATTCCGGCGCACCGATTACGGGCGCGGTCGTGACCGTCACGAATTCAGCCACCAAGGCCACGACGAAGACCACCACCGATGGCGCCGGCTTCTACCAGGCCACCAGCCTCCCGGTCGGGTCGTACGACGTCAGCGTCGAGCTCGCCGGATTTAAGAAAGCCTCCAAGACCGGGTACGACCTCGTCGACAACGGCCGCATCACCGCCGACTTCAAGTTGGAACTGGGCGCGGTGACGGAGACCATCACGGTCACCGCCTCGATCGGCGAGCAGGTGAACACGGTCTCGGGCGATCTCTCGCGCACCATCGATTCGGAGCAGGTTGCCGATCTGGCGCTCAATGGCCGCAACTACCTCCAGTTGGTCACCCTGATTCCGGGCGTCGCGCTGCTCGACGAGGATCAGATGGCGACCACCACCAGCCTGAGCGTCGCGAACTTCTCCGTCAACGGAGGCCGCAGCGGCACCAACCAGCTCATGATCGACGGCGGCATGAATCTCGATTCCGGCAGCAATACCAGCCAGGTAAACAACGTCGGCGTCGATTTCGTGCAACAGCTCCGTGTGCAGAGCGCGGCGATGTCGGCGGAATTCGGGCGGAACTCCGGGGGCTCCATCAATGCCGTTACCAAGAGCGGCACCAATAAGTATCAAGGCGGCGCCAGCTTCACCCTGCGCAACGACGCGCTGGACGCCAAGGACTACTTCGCTCCCACTAAACCGGTCCTGCGCTACAACGATTTCAGCGTCAACCTGGGCGGCGCGATCCTGAAGAACAAGCTGTTCTTCTTCGTCGGCGAAGAGTGGAAGAACATCAACCGCTTCACCAGCCCCGCGCGCACCACGCTGCCGACCCTGGCCGAGATCGGGGGCGATTTCTCCGACCGCACCACAGCGAACATTCGTTACCCCGGCACGACCACGCCGATTCCGAACAAGAACCTGGCGGCAGCCGGCCTGATGACGGCGGACGGCAAGGCGGTGATGGCCGTGTATGCGGCGATGATCAAGAAGGCCGCGGCCTACACCAACACGCCGACCAGCAACAACGCCACGTTCCAGGTGCTGAACCCGTTCAAGTGGCGCGAAGACATCTACCGAATCGACTTCCGTCCGGCGGAAAAGCACTCCCTCTATTTCCGCTGGCTGCACGATCACTATGACCTGGTGGACCCCTTCGGCACGTTTAATTCGTCGGCGCTGCCGAATACTCCGACGGCGCGCAATCGTCCGGGCTACAGCCCGCAGCTCGGGCACCTCTGGACCGTCAATGCGCATGTGGTGAACGAGGCCAAACTCAACCTGTCCTGGAACGGGCAGCGAACTCCACTCCAGGGTGACGATTGGAAGCGCTCGACCTTCGGCTTCCAGTTCCCGCGCGTCTTCGGCGGCAACGGTCCCTGGGGAGACGGTATTCCGGACGTCACCGTCAACGGGTTTACCGGATACAACGGGCCGGCGCGCGTCTTCCTGATGTCGCCCACCACCGACATCGCAGCTACCGACACCGTCACCTTCATCCACAACCAGCACACCGTCAAGGTCGGCGGTTCGGTGATCCGCAACCGCAAAGACCAAAACGGCCGGACCAACTACGACGGTACCGTCAACTTCAACACCAGCCCCAACACCAACTCGACCGGCTACGCGCTGGCGGACGTCGTGACCGGCAACTTCTCCTCGTATACCGAGGCGCAGAACGATCCGGTGGGCTTTTATCGCTTCAGCCAGCACTCCGCGTTCATCCAGGAGTCCTACCGCGTCTCGCGGCGCTTGAACATCGACGTCGGCTTGCGCTACGAACACTTCGTTCCGACCTATACCTCGGCGAACAATATCGGGAACTTCGATCCGAGTCGATACGATCCGTCGAAGGCGGTGCAACTCACCACCGGCGGTCTGCTGATTGCGAACTCGGGGAATCCGTATAACGGCTTGGTTCGCGCGGGTCCCGGCATCCCGACCGACCAGACGGGCCGCGTGTTGATCTCCGACCAGTCCGCCTTCGCCGCGATTCCGGCGGTGGCGCCGCGCGGACTCTATCCCACGCAGAACGTTTTCATGCCGCGGTTCGGCTTCGCCTGGGATGTGTTCGGCGACGGTAAGACGGCGTTGCGCGGCGGCTTCGGCACCTTCCACGACCGAGTCCAGGGGAATCTGGTGTTCTCGCAGGGCTCCTTGCCGCCGTTCTCCGGATCGGTTTCGTATGAGAGCGGCAATCTGGCGAATCCCTCGGGCGGCGCCGCCGCCGCGCGCGGCGTCCTCGGCGGCATCAGCGCCATCGATCCGAACCTGAAGACGCCTGCCGTCTACAACTACAACCTCACGCTCGAACGGCAACTGCCGCGCGGCCTGTTCCTGCAGATCGCGTACGCCGGCAGCGTCACCCATCACCTGCAGCGCAAGCCGGATATCAACTTCCCGACCTTTGCCCAGATCGTCGCCAACAACGCTCTGCCGAGCGCCGGCCGTCCGGTGACCAACTACCTGCGTCCCTATAAGGGCTACTCGACGATCAACATGTACCTCAGCGACGCCAACGGCAACTACAACTCGCTGCAGACCTTCCTCTCCAAGCGCCGCGGCAACCTGAACATCACGGGAAGCTATACCTGGTCGCACGCCCTTGCCGATGCCAGCGCCGATGGCGACAATCCGGACAGCGGCCTCGGGTATCAGGACCGCCACTTCTTCTACGGCCCGACCACCTTCGACCGCCGCCACATTCTCAACGTGACGTACACCTACCGGCTGCCCTTCCTGCAGCACCGGCACGGCTTCGTGGGCGCGTTCGGCGGTTGGGAAGTCAGCGGCATCACGCGCGCCCAGTCCGGCCAGCACTACACCCCGACCGGCAGCTCGACCGGCATCACGCGGCGCGCCGACTACCTCGGTGGCGACGTGACGCTCTCGACGGACGTGCGCGGCCCCAATCACTGGTTCAACACCGCCGCCTTCGCCACCGCGCCGACCGGCGCGATCGGCACCGCCGGCTCCGGCATCATCGTGGGGCCGGGCTTGTACCTCTGGGATGTCTCGGCGCGCAAGCAGTTCCAGATCGGCGAAAAGCACCCGGTGCGCCTGCAGTTCCGCGCGGATGCCTTCAACGCGATGAACCACGTGAACTTCCGCAGCCTGCAAACCACCACCAGCAACAGCAACTTCGGCACTCTGACCGGCTCCGGCCCTGCACGCAACTTGCAGGGCGGCCTCCGGCTCAGTTTCTAATTCCCTCGTACGACGGGGCGGAGCGTTCTCCGCCCCGAGCCGGGCTGAAGCCCGGCGCAGGATGAATCCTGCCCCACGTGGGGCAGACTTCAGTCTGCGCGGGACTTCAGTCCCGCCGCGTGATCTTGGAATGTCCAAACTCCAGGGGGCGGAGCGTTCTCCGCCCCACACTCCCTCCGAAATACCCCTTGACTCCTGACCCCAACAAGCGCTACATTTCGTAGCGCTACAATGTTTAGCTCCCGCAAGCCCCGCAAGCCTCTCAGCGAACTCGAGCACCTCGTCATGGACGTCATCTGGGAGCGGAAGACCGCGACCGCCGAGGACGTCCGGCTGGACCTCGCCGAGCGGCATCCCATGAAAGAATCGACGGCCCGCACGATCCTCAAGCGGCTGGAGGAGAAGGGCTACGTCGACCACGGGACGGAAGGCCGCACCAACGTCTACCGCGGGATCGACGCGCCGCAGAGCGTCGCCGCGCGCGCCGTGCGGCAGATCATCGAGCGGTTCTGCGGCGGATCGGTGGAGCAACTGCTCGTCGGTATGGTCAACGACGACGTCGTGGACGAGCAGGAGTTGCAGCGGCTGGCGCAGCGGATTGCGCGCCGGAAGGAGAAGTAGAAATGGACCAAAGCGCGACGATTCTCGGATATCTGGCGAGCGTAGGGGTGCGCTCGCTGGTCTTGTTCGCGATCGCTGTGGCAGCGATTGCCGCCGTGCGGGCGAAGTCGGCCGCGGCGCAGCACGCCGTCTGGACGGTCGTCGCGGGGGGTATGCTGCTGCTGGCGGCGTTGACGCCGGCGCTGCCGCCACTGGCGCTCCATCTCCTGAAGCCCGCCTCAACGGAGATCGCACAGCTTCCGTCCGTGCCGGTCTCGTCGGTTACGACGTCGGGGCTGCCGGCGACGACTGCGGCCCCGGCGCTGCACGTCACCTGGCAGGATGGCGCGGTGGCGGTCTGGGCGATCGTCGCGCTTGTTCTGCTGGGACGGCTCGCGTTCGGATATCTGTTCACGCGCCGGCTGGTGCGCGCGGCGACGCCGATCTACCGCTTCGAGGACACCTACGCGTCGAGCTGGATAACGGTCCCGATGACGATCGGGCGCAAGGTCCTGCTGCCGAGCGGCTGGGAGGCGTGGGACGAGGCGAAACTGCAGGCCGTGCTGGCGCATGAGCGGACGCACGTGCGCCGCGGCGATTGGGCGATCGCGCTGTTGAGCGGCGTCAACCGCTCCGTGTTCTGGTTCCATCCGCTGGCCTGGTGGCTCGACCGTCATCTGGCGACGCTCGCCGAACAGGCGTGCGACGATTCCGCGCTGCTGTTGGTCGAAACCCAGCCGTACGCGCAAGCTCTGCTCGATATGGCCGCGGCGGTGAACACCGCGCAAGGCCGGCTGATCTGGGAGGCAATGGCCATGGCGAAAGCCGCTGAAGTCCGCAAACGCATCGAACGCATTCTCGACGAAACCAGGCAGATTCCGCGCGCCGTCACGCGCGGCCGGTGGCTCGCGCTGCTGGCTTGCGGTCTGCCGCTGATCTGGGTCGCCTCCGTGGCGCAACTCGTCCCCGCCTCGGCGCAGGATTCGCCCAAAACGCCGGCCGCCATGAACGAGTTTCTGAAGGGGCGCCGCCAGCTCACGCAGGCGGACGTCAACCTGATGGAGCATTACCTCACCGGGAATCCGCACGACGTCGAGGTGCGCGCGCAGGTGATCCTGTACTACTACTCGATCGGCATTCGGGAGCCGCGGCTGACGCATATCGTATGGCTGATTGCGAATCACCCGGAAGCGGCGCAGACGGCGTTCGTGTCGTCGGGCGTGCTGCCGCGGGACAACGCGATGAATAGCGTGGCCGACTTTGGACGAGTGGCGGGAGCGTGGAATGGCGCGATCGCGGCGAATGCCAACAATCCGACGGTCCTCGGCAATGCGGCGCAGTTCTACCAGGCCGTGGGCGAGTTCGACACGGCGGAGAAACTTCTGACCACCAATCTCTCGCTGCAGGCGGGCAACGGCGAATGGAAGACTCGGCTCGGCAAGCTGTACGCGCTGGCGATTCTCGAAGGCACGGGCGATCCGAAATTCCCGGCGTCCAAGCCGGAGTTCTCGATGCGCGTCCGTTCGCAGATGGCGACCTCGGAGGACGGCCAGTTGCTGTTCGCGACGGGAAGCGCCCTTAACGCCGCGGCAGGGCGTCCGATGCCCGGCCGGCCACTGCCGTCCGGGACGCTAAACCTCGATGAGCATCCTCTGCTGCAACCGGCGGTCGACTTCGGGAAGCAGTTGCTGGAACGAGCCGGCCAATTCGGCGGACCGCGCGTAATGTCCGGAATCATCGGGTCCGTACCGTCGGCGAATCGCCCGCCGGCACAGGGCGATCAGCGAACGGTCGCGGGTGTCGTGGGTTCCGTACCCGCGGTTACCGCTCCCACTACCGCCCCGTTCGAACCGCTGCCGGCAGTGGTCCACCGGGTCGAGCCGGAGTATTCGCCGCTGGCGAGGCAGGCGCGCATTCAGGGCGTAGTGAAGTTCGCCTTGGTCATCGCTCCCGACGGCTCGGTCAAGGAAATTCAGGTGATCAACGGCCACCCGCTGCTTGTGCCGTTCGGGCTCCAGGCGGTCAAGCAGTGGACGTTCCAAGCCGCGGGCCGCGACGTCCGGACCGAGTTGGACCTGCCGTTCACGCTGCCTCCGGGAGACACTCCGTCGCCGATGATCGGCTACTCGCGCAAGAGTGACGGGCCAGCCGTGGCGCCGGCGGCGCCTTCGATGATCCGGGTAGGCGGGAACGTCGCGTCCGCCAAGCTCATCCAGAAAGTGGACCCGATCTATCCGCCGCAGGCGCGCACGGAGCGCATCGAAGGCGAGATCGTCCTGCGGGTGGTGATCAACGACGACGGCACAGTAGAGAGCGCGGAGCCGATCGAAGGCAATCCAGCCCTCGCCGGCGCCGCCCAGGAAGCCGTCCGGCAGTGGCGGTACCAGCCGACCCTGCTAAACGGGCAGCCGGTGAAGGTCCAGACCACGGTCACCATCCCATTCCAACTTAGGTGATACCTCATTACGGCCCCCTCCCTTGAGGGGGTCTTTACTCAGAATCTAAAGGACTTGACGAATGGCCTAGGGGTTTTTCCTAGGCGTTCGGCCCATGCGGACTATACCCTTTCGGCGCGGGTCCGGTGTAGACTAACAGTACCCGGATGAGTACGAATGACAAGGCAGTGATCCGCTGTCCCAAGTGTGCGTCTACCGACGTGCGCTATTCGTATACCCAAACCACCTGGGACATGTTGCTCGACCTCGTTTTTTCGATGGACGCGTTCCGCTGCCGTTCCTGCCGCGCCCGGTTTCACAAATTCGATCCGCGCGACGAAGACGAAGTCCTCGAAGCCGAGAAGTCCACGCAGTCCACGCCCAGCGGTCCGCGACACTAAGCGCCGGCCGCGCGCGGTGTACCCTGAAGGAAGTGTCTCCCACCAAACCGAAAGGCAAAGCGAGTAGCCATCTTCGCAGCGCCATGCCGCTGCTCAAGGAGTTGGTGCGTCCGAGGCGCGGTCTGCTGGCACTCGGTTTCGTGCTGATGCTGATCAATCGCGCGGCCGGACTCGTACTGCCCGCGTCGACCCGCTACCTCGTCGACAACATCATCGGGAAGCAGCAGACCGCGCTCTTGCAGCCGCTCGTCTTCGCGGTGCTGGGGGCGACCCTCATCCAAGGCGTCACATCGTTCACCCTGACTCAACTGCTCTCCAAAGAAGCCCAGCGGCTGATCGCCGAACTGCGCCGCAAGGTCCAGGAGCACATCGGGAGGCTCTCGGTCTCGTACTACGACGCCAATAAGGCCGGCGTGCTCGTATCTCGGATCATGACCGACGTCGAAGGCGTGCGCAATCTGGTCGGCACCGGACTGGTCGAGTTCTGCGGCGGGATTCTGACGGCGGTCTTCTCGCTGGTCTTCCTGATGCGGATCAGTTGGGTGCTGACGAGCGTGGCGTTGCTGTCCATTACGGTTTTCGGGCTAGGACTGCGGCAGGCCTTCACGCGCATCCGCCCGATTTTCCGGGAACGCGGCAAGATCACGGCGGAGGTTTCCGGCCGCTTGACCGAGTCGTTGGCGGGCGTCCGGGTGGTGAAGGGGTACCATGCGGAGGCGCAGGAGGCGACCGTCTTTGCGGGCGGCGTCCAGCGGCTCCTCGACAACGTGTTGAAGTCGCTCACCGCGATCTCGTTGATGAGCCTCTCGGCGACGGTCCTGATGGGCGTGGTCGGCGCGGCGGTGATGTTCCTCGGCGCCCGGGAGATCCTGGCCGGCTCCCTCACGCTCGGCGAATTCATGACTTTCACCGCATTCCTCGCATTCCTGGTCGCGCCGATGTTCCAGGTGGTCGGGATCGGGACGCAGATCACGGAGGCGCTGGCGGGACTCGACCGTACCCAGGAAGTCCTCAGCGAGCGGCCGGAGGACGAAGATCCGCGGCGCACCCGGCCGATGCCGGCCATCGAAGGCAACGTGGTCTTCGACAACGTGAGCTTCGAATACGAGGCCGGAAAGCCGGTCCTCTACGACGTCAGTTTCCAATCGCAGCCGGGGACGGTGACGGCGCTGGTTGGGCCGTCAGGGTCGGGCAAATCGACGATCATCAGCCTGATCACGGCGTTCCACGAACCGGGCCGCGGAGCGTTGCTGGTGGACGGGATCGACCTCTCGACCGTGCGGCTCGATTCTTACCGGACGCAGTTGGGAGTCGTTCTGCAGGACACCTTCCTGTTCGACGGGACGATCCGGGAGAACGTGGGCTTCGCACGGCCGGCGGCGACGGAGGAGCAGATTCTGGAGGCGTGCCGCATCGCGCGCGTCAGCGAGTTCGCCGAGAAATTCGAGAAGAAGTACGACACGATTGTCGGGGAACGTGGGGTAAAGCTATCGGGCGGCCAGCGGCAACGCGTTTCGATCGCGCGCGCGATTCTGGCGGACCCGCGGATTCTGATCCTGGACGAGGCGACGTCGAGTCTGGACTCCGAGTCGGAGGCGGCGATTCAGGAAGGGCTCAGCTACCTGATGAAGGGTCGGACGACCTTCGTGATCGCGCACCGGCTCTCGACGATCCGGCGCGCGGAGCAGATTCTGGTGGTCGAAGACGGGCGGATCGTAGAGCGGGGGACGCACCAGTCGCTGTACGACCTGCAGGGTCGGTATTACGACCTGTATACGCGGCAGCACGGGATCGATGCCAACCTGTTCCTCGCGCCCGGCGAAGGCGACGACACGCCGGAAGCGCAGCAGAAGGCGCGGTTGCCGGGAGTGGCAGCGCCGACCGCGGCGTCGCTATTGCGAGGCGGGATCGCCTAGACGACTTCCGAACAGAGCCGCGCACGAAGTAAGCGGTTGCCTCTTCTTTCCGCCGGACTGTCGGCGCCGGGACACGGCGGTCGGCAGTTTCGGTAAGGTTCGGCAACCGCTTACTATCGTGCGCGGCTCTGTTAACGCAGAAACGGGGAGCGCCGAAACGCTCCCCGTCGAGGATCTGATTGTAGAAGAGACCTACTTCGCCTTCTTCTGCTTCTGCTGACCGACGCGGACCTTGAAGTGAGCCTGCTTGGCTTCTGTAAAGGCCTTGTGGTCGTGGCGGGCCACGGCGTCTGCCAGGTACTGGTCGACATTGGCCTGTTGGGGAAGAACGGCCATCAGGGTGAAACTATCGTTGCAGGTCGGGCAGAAGGGCCGGAACCGCTTCACATTCGGGATTGCCATAACTCTAATAGTGTAGCAAACCTACCGCCCAATCTCATCCGGATCGGTAGTCGGCAGCTCGATCCAACCCTGCTGGGGGATCGCGTCGAGGGGCAGTCCCTCCTGCCAAAGCGAGAACTGGAACCGGAGCCCGGCGCGCGACTCAATCCCCACCGCCGCGAGCGGAATGCCGATCTCGAGAATGCGGCCGATCGCGCATTCCACACCCGGAGGCGCGACGATTCCCGCGGCGCTCCACTTCACCGAGACCGACTGGTTCTCCCCGCCGCCGAGCGCCTGGACCGTGATCCGAGCCTCCATGGCGGCGATCTCCTGCTCGTGGCCGGGATGGAAATCGAGCCGCAGGAACAGGCTGGCGCCGTCGCTGCCGAACAGGACTTCGCTCACCAGGAACTTCTTGCCGTGCATCGACCCGGACCGCTGGTCGACGCTGTAGCTGCCGGCGCCGATCCACTCGAAGTACGACGTGACCTCGCCGTCGACGGTGGGCCGGATGGCGCCCGACGCGTCGAGGTAGGTCTCGCGGGACTCCATGCGCAGGATCGGCCGGGAGAGCTCTTCCGGCGGGGTCATCCCGAGAAAGCGATACACGTTGGCGAGGTGGCTGCGATAGAGCTGGTCGAACTCGGGGCGGTTGGCGGAATCGTGTTCGGGGCCATACCACCAGCACCAGTCGCTCCCCTCCGCGATGAGCAATTCCTCCATCGCGAGGCGGCGCTGCTCTTCAGACACGGTCGTGGCGGCCTCGAACGTCTCGCGGGCGCGCAGGAGCTGGGCCCACGCCTTGTTGTCCTCCTCGGCGCCGATCCAGACGTCGAAATTGGCGTTGATCCACGACCCGGGGAAGATGCGTTCGAGCGGCTCGGGCGGCAGCAGGCGGAGTCCTTCAGCGACGCTGACAGCCTGCAGACCGGGATCGTCGGAGATGCGGCGGTAGAGCTCGCGGAGGAACTGGCGGCCGTTGCGGTCGTAATACTCCCAGGCGTTTTCGCCGTCGAGGATGATGGGGACGAGCGCGTCGCGGCCGGAGTGTAGGATGCCGGAGCAGTTCTCGCGAATGCGCGCGAGAAAATCGTGGGCGGCGGCCGCCGGGTCCATCTTGGAGTAGACGAAACCGATCAGGTCGCTCATGTAGTGATCGCGGAAGAGCAGGCCGAGACGGCGGCCGGCCTGCCGCCATTCGTAAGGCTGGTAGAGCCCGTCGACCCCGACCGAACGGTTGACCGTCCGGTTCAGGACCCCGTTGTCGGTGGCAGCCCATTCGAAGCCGAGGTCGGCCGCGAGGGTGAAAGCCTCGTCGGAGACCGAGCCTTCCGACGGCCAGAGCCCGCGGGGCGCGACGCCGAAGTTCACTTCGATGTATTCGCGCGCGAGTTGGAGCTGGCGGAGGGCGTCCTGCGGGTAGCGGAAGCGCGGCGGCAGCGGGACCCCCGGGTGCGACGTGCCCGCGATGTTCGAGTCGCAGAGCAGCGGCAGAATCGGGTGGTAGTACGGCGTGGTGGAGATTTCGATCTGTCCCGAGAGGGCGAGCTTCTGATATTCGGGCAGGACCTTGCCGATGATGTCGCGCTGCTTTTCGCCCATGCGGCGCTGATCGGCGAGCGTGAAATTGCGGCCGCGCGCGATCCAGTCCGCGACCTCGGCGTCGTGCTCCTGGAACTCTTCGTCGAACCAGGCGAGCTGCGACCACATTTGCAGGTCGCGGAACTCCTGCACGCCGAACATGCTGCGCGACGACGCGTTCTTCTGCGCGCGCCAGGCGTCGAACAGCTCGCCGTAGCGCGGGTAGCGGTAGATCATGCGCTGCGGATCGGAGTAGAAAGAGTGGCGCAGGATGAAGTCGCGGTCCTCGTCCGTCAGGCTCTCGGCCGGCTTGAGCGACATCTGCAGGAACGGGTCGACCGCGGCGCCGGAAGCGTACTCGGCGACCTGCGCCATCATCGACGGCACGAGGTTAAAGGTCTGGTGGACGGCGGGGAACTCTTCGAGCAGCCGCACCATGCCGTAGTAGTCCTTGAGCGCGTGCATGCGCGTCCAGGGGAGTTTGTACTCGCCTGAGATCAGGTCCTTGTAGAACGGCTGGTGCATGTGCCATAGGAAGCACAGGTGGATCTTGGACATTCGATTTTGGGCCGCGGGGCGCTATTTCCCGAAGAAGCTCCGAACGGGCGCGGGGGCCTCGGCGCCCTTGATCGCCTTCCAGAGGATCTCGTTCAGCAGGTCGTCGTCGATCTCGTCGGCCTCGTCGAACTTCATCCGATTGGAGGCGGCGGCGAGCGGCGCGGCGGCGGTGTTCAGCGTGTCGAGCGGGATGTGCGGCTTCTCGGCCACGAACGGTGCGGTGTTCGGTTTCTCCTGGAACGACGCGGTCATGGGGCGCGCGGCAGCGTCGAACTGCGTCATCGGGCGCAGTCCCAGGACCAGTTCCATGGTGCGCAGCATCGAGGCGGTATTGTACATGTTGCTATCGACGGTGTGCCGCTTGATATAAGGCGAGATGATGTAGGCCGGCGAGCGGTGCGAGTCGACGTGGTCCTGCCCGTTTTGCGCGTCGTCTTCCAGGATGCAGATCAGCGTCGTGCCCCAGAAGCGCGACTTGGAGACGCCTTCGACCAGCATGCCGACGGCGTAGTCGTTGTCGGCGGCGGCGGAGAGCGGCGCGACCTTGCCGACGGTGGTCCCGGACGTGTGGTCGTTGCCCATGCGCACGGTCATCAGGCGCGGCATCGTGCCGGACTTTTCGTATTCGGCGAGCTCGTTGAGGAACGCGTGCGCGCGGTTGACGTCGGGATAGTTGAGGTCGAAGCCGCGGTAGAAGCGATTGGTGACCTTCGCCAGAATCGGATCGCGGACCGTCGTGAGCTGGTCCTGACCCTCCGCGGGGATCGGCGTCTTATTGCCCGCCATGTAGCCGAAATTGCGAATGCTGATGCCGGCCGCGGAGGCGTTGGTCCACAGGTAGCCGGCCGGCGGCAGCGACGCGATGTCCTGCTCTTCGAAATCGTACGGCTTCTTGCGGCGGCCCGCATACTGGGTCGGCCAGAGCTTCTGGACGTAGTCGGGCGCGATGGCGGCGGTCGACCAGTTGTGGCCGTCGGCGCTGACGTCCGAGTTCACGTAGAAGTTGTCGAGCAGCACGAACTCGCGCGCGATCTTGTGCAGGTTGGGCGTGATCTGTTCGCCGAAGATGGTCAGCGACGGGTCGCCATTGCCCTCTTTCATGTCGCCGAGCACCTGATCGTACGTGCGATTCTCTTTGACGATGTAGATGACGTGCTCGATGGGCGGCATCGCCGGGTGCTCTTCGAGCTTCGAATCGCGATAGGCGGAGTAGATGAGGGCGCGTTTGGTCCACTGGTCCAACTGGTCGGACGTGAACGGCGGAATCCAGGAGGCTGTCCCGGTCTGCATATAGCCGATGTATCCCGGACGAACGCCCGGCTCGTTGTGGACGCCGACGACGGTCTTGGTCGGGTTCGGACCCTCCGTCGTGTTCGGGAACGATCGAACGCCCTTGCCGTTGAGAATCGTGAGGACGCCGGAGGGCAGGACGCGCACCGCGGTCGGATACCAGCCGGAGGGAATGAACCCTTCGACGTGGCTGGTCTCGGTCGAGATATCGACTACGGCGGCGACGTTGGCATCGGAGCAGGCGACGTAGAGGCGGCGGCCGTCGGGAGCGATCGCGAGACCCGAAGGCGTCATGCCAACCGGCATATTCGGCGTCATCGCGACGTTGATGCTCTCGATGACTTTGAGCTCTTTCGCGTCGCTGACGCCGACGACGTAGACGTTGTTGGTGTGCGCGGCGGCTACGAACAGTCGGCCCGCGTACGGAGCTTCGGAGGCATCCGCGTCGGCTGGCTTGCCGGCGCGCCAGACGATGTCGGTGGGATGCGCGCCGATCCGGATGGAGCTGAGCTGCGCGCCGCTGGCGGCGTCGTACTGGACCATGTTGCCGTCGGCCCAGTTGGTGACGAAGTACGATTTGCCGTCGGGATGGAACAGGATGCGGTACGGGCGGCGGCCGGTCGGGTAGCGTCCGATCACCATGCCGGACTGCGGATTGATGACGGCGATGTCGTTGCGGTAGAGCTCGGTGGCGTAGAGCAGGCGGCCATCGGGCGAGAAGGTCACGTCGCCGACAAAGTCGTCGGTGGCCGGCTTCTTGTCGCTCACGACAGGGAAGGGGCGGGTGGCCTTGAGCTGTCCGTTCTCGAAGGCAAATTCGAAGACCGCGGCCGCGGCGCCGCCGCCGACGTAGACGCGGTTGCCCGCGGGCGAAACGGCAATGCCGAGCCAGGCGTCGGATACGCGCTCGGTCTGCGTGACCTTACCGGACGCGGTGTCGATGACGCTGATGCTGGGCGGGCGATAGCCTCCGTTGACGACGAACATGTGCTTGCCGTCGGGCGTGAGCGCGGAGCCCATGGGGAACGTCGACAGCGGAATCTGCGTGCCCACGGGGTCGAGCTTCCAGCCACTGCTGAGGAGGAAGCCGCCGGTGGGCAGAGGCCCGACTCGTTCCGGCGGCGCGGTCTGCGAGCTGAGCAAGGCTGCCAGCGCGACGCACGCGAGGGCCCCGAGGGAACGCAACGCTGATTTCATAGGAGTGTTCTTATTGTGCTACTTCTTTTTCGACTCGGCTTCGATCACGGGCTTCATGGCTTCGGGAGTGTAGCCTCCGTGATATCGCTTGCCGTTGACGTAAACGGTGGGGGTGCCGTCGACGCCGGCGCGGTCGCCGTCCTGGATGTCGCGGGCGACGGTGGCGGCGGTCTCCTTGGATGCCCAGTCCGCCTCGAAGCGCTTCATGTCGAGGCCGGCCTTAGCGGCAAAAGCGGTAATGTTGGCCTTCGAGAGCTCATTACGATGGGCGAACATGGCATCGTGCAACTGCCAGAACTTGCCCTGTTTATGCGCGGCGATGGCCGCGGCGGCCGCGAGCGCCGCCTGCGAGTGCGATTCGAGCGGGTATTCGCGGAAGACCAGCCGCACCTGCGTCGGGTACGCCTTCACCACGGCTGCGAGCTCGGCGGCGGCCTTGTAGCAGAAGGGGCACTGGAAGTCGGAGAACTCGATGAGCGTGACAGGGGCCTTATCCGGACCGATGGAGGGCGAGCCGGCGGTGGTGATCTGGACCGGGTCCTCCAGCATCTTCGGAGGCGCGGGCGCGGTCCCGTATTTCGAGGTCTTGGCGGCGGCGAGCGCGTCGGCATCCTTCCCGCCGTTGCGGAGAGCGCCGACGATGGCGGCCGAAAGTCCTTTGCTATACGTGCAGCCCGGATCTTCGACGCGGCACTGTGCCACCTTCATGCCGCAGCCGCACGTGCAGTCGTAGCCGCGCATGAGGCGGAGGGCGTCCGCGACTTTGGCGGCGGTGAGTCCGGCGAGATCGACGCCCGGGAGCGTCGTCGCGGTTTTCCAATCCTGCGCCACGATGAGCGCGGCGCATGCGAGGAGCAAACCGGCGATGCGGCCGGAGCGAATACGAAACGGCATAGTCCTATTCTACCGGTCGGCGGACTTGCGCCAGGAGCGGCCCGGCGCATACTATCAGGCGATGCCTCCTTCGCCGCCGTCGGGATCCGCCGCGCGCGCGGGGTATTGGTCGGCGCTGGCAGTGGCAGGCACAGGGGCGATCGGCGGGCTGATGAACCCGCTGGCCGGCGGTTTGGTGATGCTGGTGTTCCTTTGCGTAGCGTTCGGAATCCGGCATCAGGCCGCGTGGTCCGCGATTGCCGGTGTGTGTTTCGTGCTGGCGCCGGTGCCGTTCGCGGCCATCCACGTTTCGTCCGCCCAAACCGTGAGTTTCATCGCGGCGGCGGTGGTGGAAGTGGCGCTCTCGTTCTTTCTGGCGCAAGCCGCCATCGAGCTGTGGCACGACCCGGCGAATCGCCGTCCGCTGCCCTGGGTGGCAGTCGCCGTCGTCTCGGTGCTCTTCTGGATGGTGTTCGAGCCCTTTGCGGTCAACGGCGGCTCGATGCAGAATACGATACTCCTGGGGGACCAGGTGCTGGTGGAGACCGCAAGCTGGAGGCTGGGCCGCGCGCCGGACCTCGGTCAGATCGTCGTGGTGCAGTACCCGCTGGATCACAAGCAGCGCTTCATCAAGCGCGTGGTAGCGGGTCCGGGTGACCGGATACACATCCGGGACAAGCGCTTGTATCGCAACGGGGAGGCGGTCGAGGAGCCCTTCGTGATTCACACCTCGCCCACGACGGACGCGTTCCGCGACAACTTCCCGGCGCCCTCGACCATCCAACTCGCCGCTGCGGCCGAGGACATGCTGCAGTACCACGTCCACGATGGCGACGTGCTGCTGCCTGACGGCAAGTACTTCGTGCTCGGCGACAATCGCGACGATTCGCTCGACAGCCGCCACTGGGGCTTCATCACGGCCAAGGACGTCGTGGGCAGTCCGCTCCTGGTCTACGGCTCCTACGATCCGGCGGGGCGTTCCGCGATCGGCAACACGGTCCGCAATCTTCGCTGGAATCGGCTCGGTAAGCTCCTGCGGTAGCGCGGGCAATGATACTGTAGTTCGGACCATGAGCGCCCAAACTTCCGACTGGCTCCGTAGGGTCGCCCTCGGCTTATTGTTTTTCTTCGCCGCGGCGAGTCAGGCGACTTACACCGTGGATGTTGTAGCGCTGCTGGACGGTCGCTATCCGGCCAAGCCGCTCCCGTTTCACGACCTCCAGGCAGTCGATGGCAAGCCGATTCGCGGCTTGACCGATTGGGCGCAGGCGGTGCGCGCTAAGGCGCCGGGGGAGTCACTGACTGTTCAGGATCAGTCCGGAGCGCACGCAGTGGTCGTGGCGGCCGAGACGGAGCGTCCCGCGGTCGCATACGCGATCGGAGCTGGGATCGTCATGCCGGTTTTCTGCCTGCTGCTGGGCTTCTGGGTGGCGGCGGTCCGGCTGCGCGACTTCCGCGCCTGGCTGATCCTCGGAATGCTTCTCGGGATGGCCCAGCTCACCCGGTCGGGTCCCATCGACCCGCTGGGTTGGACACCGTTCATCGGGATTCCGTCGGCGCTGCTGAGAACGCTCGGCTCGGTGCTCTGGGCGGTTTCGATGATGTTCTTCGGGATCTACTTCCCGCAGCGATGGAGTGTCGACCGGAAAGTGCCGTGGGCCAAATGGATCCTGTTTGCCGGTCCAGTGGTCTTCGCTACGGAAGTGGCCGCCAATCTCATCGCCGAGGCGCTGGACTCTTCGCTCGCCGCGCGCATGCCGCAGGGCTTGATGGCGGACAACATCGCGTTTCTGTTCCTCTGCCCCTGCATCAGCGTCTTCTTTGCCAGCATTTTTCAAAAATACGGGGAAGCGAAGCAGACCGACGACCGACGCAGACTGCGGCTGCTCTACTGGGGCGCGAGCGTCGCCATGACGCCGATGTTTCTGACCTTCCTGGGGTCGCTCATTCTCCACCGGCGCGCTCCCGAGGGGGTTCTCGTCGGCGCTCTGGTGGCGATGATGCTGTTCCCGCTGACCCTGGCGTACATCGTGGTGGTCGAACGCGCGATGGATGTGCGGATGGTGATCCGCCAAGGCGTCCAGTACGCGCTGGCGACGCGCGGGGCGCGGGTGCTGCAGGTAATGGTGGTGGTCGGCATCGTAGCGGTAGCGTCGACCATGGCGGGAACGACCGGCGCGTCGCGGCTGCAGCGCTTCGCGTATCTCACGTTCGGAGTCTTGCTGGCGCTGCGGATTCGCGAGTTTGGCGACCGGCTGCGCCGCTGGATCGACCGCCGCTTCTTTCGCGAGGCGTATAACGCGGACCGCATCCTGAAGGAGCTCAGCGAACAGGTGCGCGGGATTCTCGACCGCGACGCGCTGCTGGAGACGGTGGCGCGGCAGATCGGGCAATCGCTGCACGTGGAGCGGGTGGCCGTCGTCTTGCGCGGTGCGGATGGGGTCGCGCCGGACGGCGATCTGGTGCTGCCGCTGACCGGCCGCAAAGAACTGCTCGGCGAGATCCGGCTGGGGCCGAAAAGGTCGGAGGAGCCGTACTCGCAGACCGACCGGGCGCTGTTGGAGACGGTCGCGGCGCAGACCGGCCTGGCGCTGGAGAATGCGCAGCTCTCGGAGTCGATCGCGCACGAGGTGGCGCAGCGCGAAACGCTGAATCGCGAGATCGAGATCGCGCGCGAGGTCCAGCAGCGGCTTTTCCCGCAGACCTTCCCCGCGGTCGCGAATCTGGAGTACGCGGGGTATTGCCGCCCGGCGCGCGGGGTCGGCGGCGACTATTACGACTTCCTCGCGCTGCCGGGAGGGCGCTTCGGCCTCGCGATCGGCGATGTGTCGGGGAAGGGCGTGCCGGCCGCGCTCCTGATGGCGAGTTTGCAGGCGTCGGTGCGCGGGCAGTCGGGATCGGGGAACGTCGCGGAGTTGATGACGACGGTGAATAAGTTGGTGTGCGACGTGTCGCCGTCGAACCGCTACGCGACGTTCTTCTACTGCCAGTACGACCCGGAGTCGCGGCGCCTCACGTATAGCAACGGAGGACACAATAGTCCGATCGTCCTGCGCGGGGACGAGGTGTTGCGCCTGGAAACGGGCGGGGCGCCGGTGGGGCTGTTCCCGTTTTCGAAATATCAGCAGGACGAGGCGCAACTCGAGGCGGGAGACCTCCTGATCTTTTTCACGGACGGAATCAGCGAGGCTGAGAATCCGGCGCAGGACGAGTGGGGCGAGGAGCCGCTCATCGAGGCGACGCGGTCCGTTTCTGGGGAGGCGCCGGCAAGGATCATCGAGAGGCTGATGGAAGAGGCTGACCGGTTTGCGAACGGGGCGCCGCAGCACGACGACATGACGCTCGTGATTGCGAAAGTGGGATGAACGAAACTGTCCCACACAACCGCTCCTTCACAGTCGCGGCTCTGTTAGGGGCGATACGGGACACAGTCCGAAACAGAGCCGCGACAGTTATGGAGCGGTTGTTGACGTTACGATGCGTTCACGGTCGCGAAGGCGGCACCGGTCGGAACGCCTGCACTCGTCCCAACTCGGCGCCCCCATTCGCGAACGCCTGCTCGACGATGGCGCGGAGACGTTCAGGGTCGCCGAGCGCGCGTAGATTGACGACGATGTCGTGCTCCGCGGAGGGCGAGGCGTCCAGCGTTCCTTCAACGGAAGGCTCGCGGCCGTTGGCAGTGAGCGCCGCCTTCACGTAGCCCGAGTCGCACTGCGCGATCGCTTTCAGGTGCGCGATGCGGATTCCGGCGGCGGTGAGTTCGCGGTCGATCTCGTCGAGCAGCGGACCGAGGACCATCGACGGAGATGCCGGTGGGTTCGGCCGCACGGTGGCGCGCGCATTGAGCCAGCCGAGTGCCGCTTCCGCCTCGGCGTACCGAGCATAGTCCACCGAGATCGACTTTCCGCCGGGCGTCCCATGCAGTGCATCGAGCCACGCCTCGACGTCGACACCGCGGTCGATCGTCAGGTCGGCCTCGGCGAGCTGCTGGTCGAAGAGGAACCGCAGGTCGGGATCGTCGGGCGTCTCGTGCACGAGCACCGTCAACGGCGCGATGCGATAGAGCGCGCCGTAGTCGCGGAGCAAGGGGCGCAGCGTGGTCGCGACGATGTCGGTGCAACTGCCGACGGCCTCGGCAAAGATCACCTCAGGCGCGTCGGAGGCGAGGCGTTCGAGCGCGTCCAGTAGATCGGGGAAGCGGCAGCAAAAGCAGCCACCGGCGACCTGGTCGGCCAGAACGCCGCTGCGACGCGCGAGCTGCGTATCGACGAGATCGTCGCCCTGGTCGTTGAGCACCGCGGCGACCGGGACGCCGCGCGTCTGGAGAATCCGCGCCGCCTTCAGAATGAGCGTCGTCTTGCCCGCGCCGAGTGAGCCACCGACCACCGCCACCAGCGGCTTCAAACGACCACTTCCTCGCCTTCGCGGATCGTTTTCGCCGTCGACGACTTCTTCCCGTTCACGACCGCCGATCGCAGCGGGAGCGTCCCATGCTCGACGCGGATCGCTGCGCCAGTCGCCGTTACCCGAAACATTCCCCAGCCCGTCGCGGTCGACCAGAAACAGCGGTGTCCTACGGGCGCGTGGATCTCGACCGCCTGCTCGCCGCCGTGATAGCGGAAGCCACCGGCCGCCACCACGCCGCTCCATGCCGACATCGCCCGCGCGTAATGGTGTCCGCACTCCGGCTCGTTCCACGGGTTCCGCTTCTCGCCGTCGAAGCGCAGGCGCGCGTTCCGGAAGAACTCGACACCCTGGCGCGTCATCCCGGCGAAGATCATCTGCGACGCCACCAGATATTCGATCCCGGTCCACGCCTCGGCGTAGTACGGGAATGGAATGCGCGGGCGCTCGGCCTTCGCGTAGTCGCAGACCACGACTGCGGCCTCGTCGTTCAGCACGTACGTCCGCTCGACGCTCTGATGCTCGAGCATCGTGCGGCGGTAGTTGTAGCGATAGAGCGAGTCGAGCGTCTTGCGAATGTTGGCCGGCGCGACCAGCGGCCCGAGCCCCGCGACGTCGGCGAGGTACTGGCCGATCAACTGGTCGGCGAGACACCCGGCGCCCATCTGGTACTGCGGATCGACCGTGTCCTCCGAGCCCATGTCGCTGCGCAGCGCGGGCGCGATCTTGTCCTTCGCCACGCCGCGGATCTGCTGCACGTAATACTCGCCGTTGAAGAGGTTGCCGTCGATCCACTTCCGGCCGCTCTCGAACAGGCGGCGATATTCGGCGGCGGACGCCGTGTCGCCGATGGCGTGCGCCATCTCCTCCGCTGCGCGCAGGCCGCCGAGGTAATAGATGCCGCAGAGCGGGTTCGGCCCGTAGAACTCGACGTCGTAGGTGTTGTGCTGCACGCCCTCCATGACGCCGTCGCGGTCGGCGTCCCAGCCGCCGGGCGTCCAGGCGAATTCGAGCGCGCGCTTGACGCCGGGCCAGAGGCCGCTCAGCCACTCGGTGTCGCCGGAGAGACGCCAGTCGAGATACGCGTGGAGGATCTGCCCCATCTGCCCGTCGGCCGCGGCGAAGCCCCAGAGCGGCTGTTTGTGCGGCAGATTCTCGCGGAAGTGCAGGGCGCCGGCCGCGTCGAGATCGTACCCGAAACTGGTGGCGCGCAGCGACCGCGCGAAGCTGGGGAACAGGTGCGGCGTCACGGTCTCGTAGTTCCAGACGTGCGCGCAACTGCCATGACAGCAGCCGCCGTGATCGTTCGCGCCCTCGAAGCCGTGGAACTCGCCGTCGGCGGTGCGGAAGCAGACCTGCGTCGCGAGCGTCGAGAGGTTGGCGCTGGCAGCGTCTTTCACCGCGCCGGGGATTGTGGAATCTCGCAGGGCGGCGGCGAAGATGCGCGTCTTTTTTTCGAGCGCGGCGAGATTCGTGGCGGCGTACTCGGCGGCGGCCCAGGCGTCGACGAATCGGGTCGAGTACCAGTTGCCGATGACGGTGTCCTCGTCACCTTTGGGAGCCGTCCAGCCGCAGCGGCGCGGCGTGCGGTTCGGAAAATGCCAAGCGAGGAGGAACGTGTAATCGGCGTGTGCTCCGGGCGCGATCGTGCGGGCGGCGCAGAGCGCTCCGACTCCGCTGCGCGCGGCGGGCTCCGGTCCGAGCTCGCCATCGGCGGAGAAATCGTCCCAGTAGAGCATCGGCGAATTCCACCAGCGGTCGCGCTGCCAGCCTCGCAAACGGGTGACGCGCGCGTCGCCGGGGTCGACGATCGCGAGCGCGAAGCTGCCCTTGAGCGGATCGTTCGCGGGCAGGTCGGGACTGCTCATGTAGAGGCCGTCGAGAGCGCCCGAGGTGCGCGATTCGTTGACGCGCGTGTCGGTAGCGGTGGTGCGTCCCGTGGGGTTGTCGATCGACCACGCGATCGAGACTTTGGCTGCGGCGCGTCCCGGATTGTGGACGCGATAGCGGAGGATGGCGACCGGCAGCCCCGAGTCGTCGGGTTCGTGCGGGATGAACGGGGAGAAGGCTTCGAGCGAAACGCGGACGGGGAGCGCGGGGTCGGCGAAGTCGATGCGAGCGAGCGGATATTCGCCGGTGAAGGTGGCGGACGCGAGGCGGACGAGGCCCGGCGCGTTGCGTGTTCCGAGGCCGCTCGAACCCTCGTACGGAGGCTGGATGCGCGATTCGAGCACGCGCGCGACGGGCTTGCCGCTGCCGGCCTGCGCCCAGATCGCGGGGAACGCGTACGACGGCGCGTTGCCCTTGTCGGGGCGATTGAAGATCTCCCAATCGCGGAGCTGCCCGCGTCCGCCGAGACTGATCGAGCCGGCGCAGACGCCGCCGAGCGGGAAGGCGATCGCGGTTAGATGGCGTCCCGTGAAGACGCGGGGATAGGGCAGGTCGGCGGCAACTGCGGGCTGCGGTGCTGGAGCGGCGTCCCGTGTCTGCGCGGCGGCGCTCGTGAGCGCGACCTGCTGGAGAAAGGTGCGGCGCCTCGTCTTGGACATCAGCAATAGCTTAGTCCTATTTGGCGAACGTGACCTCACCGGTGACGAGGTCGATGGCCCAGGGCTTCGGTTCGGGCAGCCACAGCTTGCCGCCGCCGATCTCGAGCGGCATCCAGAGGTAGCGCGAGTCCCACTGCGTGCGCGGTTTCCAGATGTCGCACATGAGGATGACGCTGGTCTTTTTCGCGCCGACGACTTTGAGGAGCATCGTCGATTGCGAGCCGTACGTTTTGGTCTCGGGCGGCGCGAGGTCGCGGAACTCGGACCACGGGCCTTCGAGGCTGCGCGCCGTGGCGTACTTGTTGGGGTTCGGCGACCAGCCGGTGAGGGCCGAGCCGACGACGTAGTACAGGCCGTCGTAATGCACGATCGCGCCGCCCTCCATGTGCGCGGCGACGAGTGACATCTCCTTCTCGACCGAGAGGTAGTCGTCGGAGAGGCGCGCGATGCGGAAGCCGAATGGCCGGTCCTCGAAGATGAGGTACGCGGCGCCATCGTCGTCGATGAACTGACCGATGTCGCGGCTCTCATGGCCGAGCGGGCGGAAACTGCGGAGGTAGCGATAGTCGCCGTCGACGCGGTCGCTGACGGCAACCCCGACACGCGCGAGCTTGTACGAGCCTTCGGCGGTGTTGCCGTCGATGTGCATGTACATCACGAACTGGCGAGTCTTGGCGTTGTAGAAGACTTTAGGGCGTTCGAGCACCCAGCCCGGTCCGAAATTCTCGGGGTCGGCGAGGTGGATCACGCGATTGCGGAAGGTCCAGTGGACGAGGTCGGTGGAGGAGTAGCAACTGACGAAGCGCTGCGAGCGGTCGAGGCCTTGCGAGCGGTCCTCGCCGAACCAGTAGTAGGTGGAGTCGAGTTTGAGAATGCCGCCACCGTGGGCCTGGATGTGGAGGCCGCGGTCGTCGGGCCAGACGTCGCCAGGGGAGAGGAACGCGGCAGTCGCCGCCAGGAGGACGCTACACAGCACAACGGCTGCGGCGGCCCGGCGAAGGGAGGGCATGAAAGGATAGAGTAGCGCCGGGCGGGGCGTTGCGTGAAGGCATACAATCCGGACACAACACATTTGTTGACTTCGCAACACTTCTGTTGCACCATCGGATTGGTGACAAGCGCCGAACTGAAGCGATGGCTGGAACAGCAGGGCTGCAGGTTCGGCTCGGGCAAGGGAAGCCATCTCAAGGTTCTGTTGGGCAACCGTTCGACAGTCCTGCCGATGCACGGCAAGAAGGAAATCGGCAAAGGGCTTGAACAGAGGATCAAAAAGGATTTGGGCCTGAAATAGAGGAGCACCGGCATTATGTTGCACTACCCCGTTAAACTCAGCCGCGATACGAACGGCGCCATTCTGGTCGAGTTTCCCGATGTTCCCACCGCGCACACCTTCGGGGACGATGAGGACGAGGCGCTCATGCACGCCGTGGACGCGCTCGAAACCGCCCTTAGCATGTACATCGACGACCGGCGCGATATCCCCCAACCATCGGCGATCAAGCGACGCGGCAAATTTGTGACGGTTCCGGCGTTGACGGAAGCCAAACTCGCGCTGTATTCCGCTATGCGCGCGCAACGGGTCGGCAAGGCCGAGCTCGCGCGACGCTTGAAGTGGCATCTTCCGCAAGTGGACCGGCTGCTCGATCTGCTCCACAGTTCCCGTCTCGATCAGCTCGAAGCGGCCTTCCGAGCGCTCGGGAAGCGCATCAGTGTCATTGTTGAAGAGGCTGCGTAAGCGCCGGCGCGTTCTAGTGGATGGCAGGACGCGGGCATGCTTCAATAGGAGAGAGGTCGGGCCCTTAGCTCAGCGGTTAGAGCAGCGGACTCATAATGACGCCAAGGGCCCCCCGCACAAACCCGCAAAATCTCGCAACAGCGTGCAGGGTCAGCAGGTTGCGTCGATTCGCGATCTCGCAGCCACACGCACGTCTGCGCACAGAATTGCAGGTGCTACTGACACCTCTAGTAGCACCTGCGGTCCCTCCGAATTCGCAAGGAGCCATCGCTACAGGAATGGGTTGCGCAGCGTATGCAATCACCGAACGGTGCCTAGGAAGCGGGCGTTGAAGTCGAAGGGGAAAATTAAGGCATTCTCAAAAAAACGCCGGTATTCAGCGTAACGATCCTGTACCAATTCAGCAAATTCCGCCGCGTTTGAAAAGCCGCACGTTTCGGCAAGTGTCTGGAGAAATCGCTTGCTCTCCGCACGCGCAAGGAGTGGCGGAGGTCCATCGAGGTACAGCGCGCTATATGGTACCCACGTGTCGTGGATTGGGAGCGGTATTGAGCCAGACGGACCTGTCGCACGCTTCTCCTGAACGACGGTGAAGAGGAAGAGGAGATAATCAGCGTTCGCGAAATCCTTGAAAGACAACAATTTCACCAGCCTTCCGGTCGTTAATCTCTGGTGAAGTATATCGGCTGTGACGGAAGCGCGTCTGAGATTCAGCCGTAGGTTACGCAGTTGGTCCAGTCCCGGTAGAAAAGTGCGAAAGTGTCGGACCGTAACGTACTCGCTGCGCACCTTACGTTCGATGAAAATCGGCTCAGGTAGCATGCCGTTCAGGATGGACCAGCAGTCGTTTCGCACGAGTGCCGCTACGAGCGACACTAGCATCTCATAAACGATGAACTTGAAGCCGTCATGCTGTGCGACGTTGAAGGAGCCGCTGAATCTCTCCGGCAGTTCTAGCAGCGGCGCGAATTTCCCAAACGACGACCACAACACTCTGGCTGATTCCGCATTCCGATAACGGGCGGAGAGAAGCGCGGCTTCTGTGAAGCGAACAGATACCGGTGTTGCTGCCGTAATTTGTTCGACAATCGCGTCATCAAGGCTGCTGAACCGCGACAAGTCAACTCTACTCGCGGTCAGTTCTCTGAGCAGTGCATCGGTAAAATCCCGCCATATCGCTTCCACTGGTGCCCCAGGCGTCTTCATGCAGGATTCAAGCTGATCCAAAGTGGGTCCGTCCCAGACGGACGGGAACATTTCCGTCAACCGGTCCAACAAATCCAGATACTGACGCAAGAATGCTGCTGCCCCTGCGCATTCGATGTACGAATACCCATGCGACAGGACGAGATCACCGGCATCTCCCTCTGGTCTACTCGGGTTTACCCAAAATAATGGATACCAGTTGCGCTTCCGTTCTCTTAAAACGGTCATAATGCCCGGATCGGCCCCCGAATATCCGAGCACAATGACGCCATGTTCTCCGGTTACCCGAATCAATTCCTCTTCCATCGCCGGGGAAAGTGATTTCAGATCTTCAGGTGTATTCCGAAGCGAACCCCTACCCAGGGTCCCGTGCGGCTTGTAAATGCGGAAAGCTTTGCAGTGAATCAGCGGTTCCGAGTGGAGCAAGTCGTCGTCATTGGAAATCACCTGGACAGGAATTTGAAGCTGCTCTAGCGCTTGCTCAAGGTAGTTGTCGAAATTGGTTGTGATGATGGCGCGCAGGATATCGCGACGTGCCAGTTCCGCGATCAAGTGGTGGGCGTCCCCCGGCTTCGATACTCCCAGGAATTTTGACAAGAAAGCCTGCTGTTCAGGGTGCTGAGGGTACACGCTGCCTATGAGATCGGAATAGGACATCTCCGCATAGGCGCTATTAACGAACCACTCAGAAAGTTCGGAGATTGATGGATTACCAGTATTGCCGTCCGCGCAGAACAAAAGCTTCGCCGTTTCGAGCATCAGGTCCCACGCCGTTGGGACGCCCGCGTCTTTCGAGACGCCCGCACCTGCAAAAAGGATGTACTTCTTCTCTCCTGGCAGGGCACTTGCTGCGAGCTGTATGAGCGGGTTCACGCGGACGGAGCCTCACGTGTTTTTTTCAGCTTCCGTAGGCGATCCAGAAGGGTTGTGTACTGATAGACAGCTTTCAGGACTTCTTTAGTCAACTCGATTGCGACCTCTAGCTCTTCTCGGTCAACTTTGTTAAAAACCTGGGATTCGATGTGGGCAGCGTCGTTGCCGAGGAGCCGCAAATCGTCCATGCCACCCAGCAGATCGGCAGGGAGCACAACCTTGGCACCTAACGCAGAGATTCGATTCTTTAGGTTCCCCGTATCCGCCCCTTGCGCATCGCAAAGCAACTCTAGGGTCTTCCTAACCATGATTGCTGCTGCGGTGTAGCACTCAGCGGCGTGGCATGTGATCGCCTCCGTAAACGCCGAGGTAATCGGCCCAGGTATACCGGTAGTATCGAAATCGATGCGTTCCGCTGGGTACGAAGCCTTTACTGACTGCCCCTCAGCAACGATGAAGATGTGAGTCTTGCATCCGGGGTTCGGACACTGCCTCTGTCCGAGCGTCCACCGAGTAGTGCCGGGGTCTGGCGCCCTCACGTTCAGATCCGGAATCGGCATGCTTTGAGATTGCGCGTAGATGCCGTTAAAAGTTCCGATCTGTCGACATCGGGGGCACCGGAGGCTCACTGGATCAGCACCGCCCTGGAGCAACTCGCCGAAGAGCTGGATTATCATAGGCGTATTCGAATAAGTTAGCACTCCTTTGTGAGAACTCCTGGTTACGTCCCCGCCAATACCTTGTCCCAACTACGACTTCGAATTTAGCCCCAACGCGCCAGCCCCGAAATACCCCTTGACGCCAAGGTATTCCAGCCATTTAGTGCTAGAAAAATAGCACTACGAGGTCGCACTCTCGTAGTTCGACCCCTGAAATGGCGTAGGGTTGGCGGGGTTGGCTCGAAGTGTTTAGCCGTTCGAACTGCTTACGTTGGGGTACTTCTCGAAGTGTTGCGGAAATTGCTAGACACCCGCAAAGTGTGCAAAACATTGGTTGCAACGGGTCGTTGTGTACCTGCACGATAGGTGCATAGATGCGTGCAAGAATAAGCCAGAATCCGACCGACCCCGGCATCCTCGCCTCCCTCCTGATGGAACGTCTGCAAGAGCTGGGCTGGCCGCTGAAGGCGCTGAGGTTGCGGATCGAGGATACGACCTACGAGAGCGTCCGACGCGTTCTCCGCGGCCACTTGGTGCCGTCGGAAGAACTGCTAAAGCGCATTTGCGACGCTCTAGGCGTCGATTACGAACTCGCGCACCGATACGCCGTGTATGAGGAACTGCGCCGCCGCTACGACGTCACGGTACTGGAAGCGGCCACACGAGAGATCCGCGAGTGGCAGAGGGCGCGGCAGGGTCTCGCGCCTATTCCGCCAGTTTGCTCTCCCGACGAAGCGATGGCCGATTCTCGTCAATGAGCCGCTGTAGGACAGCCGAAACACTCGGACGGCCGCCGTCCCGCTCGGCACGTGCTTCCGCCACTCTCCGCAGCAGCTTCCAATCGGCTTTTCGGAGATTAACGGCACTGGCTCGGCATTCGTCGGATTCGCTTTGTTTCTTCGCTGCCATGCAAACCTACTATGCGGGCTCGCACCGGCAGTGTCAATTGTCAAATCCGCAGCCGAAGACGGTCGCTCGGCGAGTCTGTGAGGTCCTGCCGCGTTCCGAGGTATCGTTCCGTGGTCTGTACGGACGCATGGCCTAGCGTCAACTGGATTTGCTCTAGGGACGCATCGGCCTTGCGTGCCAATTGCGCGAACGTCCTGCGCATATCGTGCGGAGCGAGCTTGAGACCGATCGTTTCCGAGTAGACCGTCACCGTGTTGTAGATCGCTTGCGCGGTCATACCTTGCCCAGTCACCCTTCCGCCTTTGTTCACCGCCCGAAACACGCAGCCGGTATCAATTCCGGCCGCAGTGGTCCACCGATCTAGCGCAGCCTTCACCCAGGACGCGATTGGGACGGAGCGCACGCGGCCATGCTTCCCGAGCAGATCCACGATCACCCACCGACCCTCACGCTGTTGAGTGTGCTCCACTGTGAGCGCAGCAAGCTCGCTACGCCTCAATCCAGAACCGAGCATCACAGCTAGTAGCGCCGTGTCGCGCAAGCCCTTCAGCGTGTCTGTTCCTGGCTGCTGTAGGAGCTTCTGCGCTTGCTCCTGGGAAAGCCAATTCCCGAGCTTCACGCCCAGCCGTTTCGCGCCCTTCACTCGCCCAATAGCCGCCGCTGTTTCGCCGGCCATCAGGCCGTTGTCTGCAGCCTCTAAAGCAAGCTTGCGGAGTGCAGCCATGCGAACGTTGATGGAACTTGCGGCCAGCCCTCGGCCCTCCAACATGGTCCTGTAGCTCGACACAACGGCCTTGGACAGCGGGCCCGGCTGCCCAGCGCTGTACCACGCCAGGAACTCACGGATGGCCTGCTGATAGAGAACCTTCGTTTTCGGGGAAGAGACCGCGTCTAGGACCAGCCGCTCGATTGCTGCCAGTGACGAGGGAAGGGAAGCCAGCACAGCAGTTTCGGCAGGATCGCTTTCGACAAGCGGGATTAGCATAAGCTATTCTTGCCCCCACGGTCATCACTTGTCAATTGTCAATTTCGGACTGCCAATGAATGGAGGGATACTTGCGACCCAACGGGAGTGCCACACTTCGGTCGCATTGACGACGGGACTCTTCAGAGGGGCCTCCGTCACCAGCGTTGATGGGCCGACAGGCGTGGCCTGGGCCTGCCGATGTAAGCCACCTACATCCATGTCCACGCCGCACGACTGTGTGTAACACACTCGAAAAATGTGCGGAAAATGTGTGTAGATGTGTGTTGCGTTTTGCTCGAAACGACCGCATACTGCCTTCACGCCGCCACAACTCGGCGGCATCAAACGATAGATAGGACAATAACGATGGCGACAATTACACTTAACGAACCCGCTTTCGAAGCGCTCTGCAATGGCGTGGAATGCGCATGCGGAAAGCGCATGAGCATCGACGATGCTGCCGTGATCGGGGACCAGTGGCTCTGCGAGGACTGCGAAGAAAAAGACGTGCGTGAGGGGCTGATTAATGGCGCGGAATGCGCCTGTGGCAAGCGCGTGAGCATCGTAGATGCTGCCCTGATCGGGGACCGGTGGTGCTGCGCGGAGTGCGAAGAAAAGGAATACAAGGGCCACTAGGCCTTTCCGTTGCAAGGCCCCTACCAAGCCCCAATTCTGGGGCCACAAAACCCCTAGACACATCCTAGAAGTGCATGGAGTACGCGTGATCCGGTCGCGATCAGTGTGAACCGCTGCATTGAACGTGGGAACCGCGCCAGCAGGCTGCTATCTGACGCGCTGCACCATGTCCTGTCTTCTCCCATGACGATCACGGCAAGTCATGGTAGGGCGCGTCGAGTAACGCCAAAACTGCGTAGGATCTGCACAATTTTTTTGTACCGCAAAACATCGCTCAACCGAGAAGCCAACAAATTCACGTTCTACGGAGGGAGCCGTGTGCCAGTTTTGACGAAGGATCTTCGTCGGCACCCAGCAGCGCCAGATGATCTGCAGGCCCTTAAGGCCATCCACTTGGCTCATGGACCATCCACGAGCAAGATCGTGGTCCCCACCCTAAGCCGCTCAAATGGGCCGGTGGAGTAAAGTTCTTGGACGGTTTCTTGGTCGCCGCGGACCCGCCCTGAGCCCATCTGAGCGGTCTCGAGACCGGTCCCGCCGCCCACGCCGATCTCTCGACCGTCTTGGTCCTCTCCTCGTCGGTCACAGAGCGGGCTGGTGGTGCTGCCTGGGGCGGCGGTGGGGGAACGGCCGGCTTCAGGGCAGAGACAGGCCCGGCCTGAGCGGCAGGCCTCTTGAATCAGCTCGGGTTCCGCGAGCGACACAGCGATACACGCTAAGAGGGTAGCTAGAATCATCGCGGAATGGCTGAGGCTATCGGATTCAGTCCTCCGTTAAAAACAGACGACTCTAGGGAATACCAACCAGCCGCTAAGTGGGCTTCGGAGGGGGGAGGTCGGTGTGCATAGTATGCGCATGAAACCTCTTGACTACTTATTGACAAGATACCCTGGTTTGTGGTAACATAGGTGCACGTCGTAACAGCGTGTGCTGCACCTGGGATGAGAGCCGGTGTGCAGGGGTTTGAGGAGCAGATCCCCGGACCCTTGCCGCCGGCTCTTGCTTTTTACGCCCTCCGCGCAGCCCAATCCCGCCGAATCGACGCCCAGGAAAGCACAATGGAAGATACATCTTTTTTCACGGAATTACTAAAGATCCAAGCCGACCTGCCAACGTTTCTTGCGAGCCTCCAAGAGATCAAGAGCGCTTACGAAGAGTGGGCAGACGGCCTCGGCGCCGAGGTGGAACACGTACTCGCGGCTGGTCCCCTAACCGGCCTCAAGGCTATGCTCGACGACCTTCGCGAGCAGGTACAGACCTTTAGCGAGGACTCCCTAGCGTCGGCTCAGAATAGCCAAGCTCTCGTCGAGTCACTTGCGGAGCGGCAAGAAGCCATGGAGGAGGCCACATCTGACCGCCGCCGCGCACGCGCCAAGGCGGACGCACAATCTCGAATTGATAACGAAACCTCCGCAGAAGAAAGCCTCGCTGCGACCCGTCGCAACCTGATTCTGACGGACGATGCCGTGAGACAACAGGCAACAGCGAAAAGGATTCAGGACGAAGAACAGCTAGCTGCTAAGCAGCAACAGGACCTCGAGCGCTTAGCCTCGCTCGAAGATGACTTGGCACTGAAACGACGCGGGGCGATCCTGCGAGAGGATCAGCAGCGCCAGGAAGCAGCCGCCGCGAGAGTTCTGGAAGCAGAGCGCCTCGCCGAAAAACGGCAAGCCGACGCCGACAAACTGACCGAGCGCCAGAGAGTATCCGACGAGGAACGCGCTACCCGTCAACGCCGCCTCGCTGAAGAGATTGCGGTCGAGCAGCAGGGGTTGATCGACACTTTCAACTCTCGTCCCACCTTCTTTGAGGAAGCGCTATCCGATCTCGGCAACATGGCCCTCAAGACCGTTGAGGTATATGCGATCTGGCAGGCCATCAACGCAGTCGTCGAGTCGATATCTACCATCATCCGGGCCCCATTCGAGATCTACGCCGGTGGGTCCAGGTACCTCGATGAGGTTCAAGCTTCGGCTGACAGGCTGACCGGAACGCTGACTTCCAACGTGAAGCTCTCGGACGATATGTCCCAGAACTTTGCCAAAGCATCGCAGGTTGCAAAAGATGCCACCATTGCTCTGCGCGACATCGCCGCCGGGAGCGGACTTTCGTACGAGCACCTGGTCACAACGTTCCAGGCCCTAGTGACGGCCGGCGTGGCGTACCACGTCAACAACACGCGTGAGATCGTTACGCTTGCCCAGATCCTTGACATCACCAATGAACAGGTAAAAGGCAACGCCAACCTCCGCGGCCTGCTGACGGACATCCCTAAGCTGCTGAATGGGACTCTGCAACCCGGCAGCGCCTTCCTCGAAGTCACTAAGCTCACCGTCGAACAGGCGAAGGAGCTAGTCGCTAACGCAAAAGAGCACCACGATCTTCTGCCGCAGCTCTCGGAGCTTTTGGCGCCTTATGTTGATGCAGCCAGGCAAGCCGGAGACCACCACGAGCGGATTGTCGCTGCCCTCGAGGAGCAGAAGAAGCGTCTCGAGGCACTGCTGGCGCTACCGGCCTACGAGCACGTAACGGCAATCCTCAGGGATATCCTAGATTGGCTAAACCAGCACCGCGCAGCAGTACAGGCCGTCGCAGATATCTTGGGTCAAGCCACTGGGCAGCTCATTGCTTTTGGGACGCACTTGGTGGGGTCAAGTGACGCAGCCTCGTCGCTGAAGTCGTACTTCGTCGACATCGTCATATCTACAGCCCAGTGGATCGGCATGCTGGAACTCGCCGCTAAGACGATCAACGACATTGGTCGCATCTGGGATGACGATGGTGGCCTCTTCGGAGGATCGAAAGATCCCAAGCAGACGACTGCCGACATGCGGGCTCTAGAAGACGATGTCAAGAGCTTTCAGAAAATCGGAGAGAGCCTCGAGAAGCAACGTCAAGACCTTCTCAAACTGCTGAACACCCGCGCCTTCAGTTACAACTTTGTCGGTCCCCTGGCGGATGGTGAACTACGAAGTGACGCACCGTCGTCCAGCCTCGACAATCCCGTCGATGGACTGGGCAATCACCCCAGCGTCGACCGTGCTCCCAAAGAGCGTCCGGACATCCGCGGCGAGTATGAGAAGCAGCTGGCTCTCATCAAGGACTACTACAACCGGTATCGCGATGCGATCAAGGAAGGTGAGGCTGACCTGGCAGTCTCGAAGAGAGAAGCCGCTGGGGAGATCGCCAAGCTCAATGACCGTGAGATCGCCGAGATCGTCAGCGCCGGCACGAAGTACCGCGATGAGCTGAAGAAGTTCTACAACGGCCAGATCGCGGACAACAAGGCCACACCGAAGGATCGCGACAACGCTCTGGCGGCTTTCGACAGCACCCAGATTAAAGCCGTCAGCGCCCTCATGAGGGCTACGGACGCCGCAGTGATCGACGGGCGTAAGGAGCGAACGAGAGTACTCGAGATTGAGTCCAAGAATGAACTTGAACTCATCAAGCAGCAGGCTCAGGCAGAGCTGGCCGTCGAAAGCGACAAGTACGCTCAGGGCTACCAAACGCAGCTGGAGTACCTGGCCAACAAGGAGCTGATTGAGGGTAGAGCCTACGCAGCCGAGCTTGACGCTCTCAACAAACAGATCGAAGCTACTGGCCTGGGTACTGAGCGCCGTTCTCAGCTCCAGGCACAAGCCTTGCTTCTCGACCAGCGGTATACCGACCAGGTTGACCGCAACGCCTTGGCCCGCATCGCCGCGATTGAGAAAGAGAACCAGGCGGTTCGTGTTCACGCGATTAACATGCGGGACGCGGCCCTGGAGCTTCAGAATACATCCAACGAGATTGAGAACACTCTTAATCCGCCGGCAACTGTGGACCTCCGCTCGTTCGGTATCAAGGACCAGGAGCTAGCCGCTAAGCAGCGCGAGATCGACATCGAGCTGAACCTGGCTCGTACGAAGCTCGACACGGCCCGCGCCACTGACAAGCAGACTGACGCCACCAGATCGCAGATAGCGGCCAGCACCGACCTTATCCGCAAGCTCGAAGAAGAGCGAGCGGCGCTAACCAACGACCGGCTGAAGAACCTGCAGGGTCAACTGCAGAGTATTCAGTCGTCGACGCTCCCGGGTGGGATCAAGGATCTCTACAACCGGGCTGCGATTCAGACCACGCGGGATGACATCGTCCGCACCACAGACTTCTCGAAGCTGAGTCCGCAGGAGATGGACCAGGTCAACGAGTCTCTGCGGGTGCTGCGCGATGCACTGGCTGACGCGACACCAAACATCGCCCGCTCTCTCGACCAGCTCCAGAAGAAGATCTTCGGATTCGACCTGGGGCAGGCGTTGAGCAAAGCCACCACCTCCGCTGAGAAGTTCGGCGTTGGGTTGGAAGCCGCAGCCAACGCTCTCGAGAACATCAGCAACATTGTCAACAACGTCGAGAAGGCGTCGTTACAAGGCGGCGTGGCCGGTGGTATCGGAGCGGGGCTGAAGGAAGGCTCTGGCATCCTTGGAGGGCTTCTCAGCTCTGGCCTGCTCAAAGGCGTGTCGAAGTCGATCCCGATTATCGGCGAAGCGCTAGGCGGCGTCTTGGAGTTCTTTGGGGCAATGTTCACGCACACCGCGGCGAAGATCGCGGAAGACGTGAAGAAGTCTATGCAGGACACGGTGACCGCGTTTCAGGACGGTGACGCCACCCTGCAACAGACCATCGTCGCGCTTCAGAACCAGCGCATTTCCGCCATCAGTCAGCTCTCCGGTAAGAAGGGTGGGCAGGACCAGCTTAACCAGCTGCTACCTCAGCTCGACCAGCAGATCACCCAGCTCCAGCAGCAGCAGAAGCAGACCATCCAGACCTTCGAAGAGCAGCTCACGATTCTCGAGCGGCACTCGGACACACTGGGTACGATCCAACAGCAGTGGGACGGGATCGTGAAGTCGGTGCGGGACTACTTGAGTGCCGGTGGTGACGCCACCTTAGCGACTAAGTACCTGTCGGCCGAACTGGAGAAGATCCAGGCTGATACTCAGGACCAGCTCGACCAGGGCAATCAACAGGCGATCCAAGACGCGATTAGTCTGAACGGGTTGTTGCAGCAGCGTCTCGACCTGGTGAAGAACTTCGCTAAGCAGGAGTTCGACCTGATCAACGCCGACTCGCTGGAACGCCGGCAAGCCGGATCGGTGAGCCGCGGCGCTCAGATCACGGAAGCTCAGCAGCAATACCAGCAGCAGTTGGATGCGCTCGATCAGCAGATCAACTTGACGCAACAGAAGGTCGACAAGGAATCGCAGGTGTTCAGCATCGCTTCGAACATCAACGATCTCCACCGGCAAGACGACGCGCTGACTCTGAAGGCTCTAGACCAGCAGATCCAGAAGTGGCTGGACATGAAGAGCATCATCGAGAGCATCAGAATGCAAGACACCGGGATCTACACGTCTGGAAATCCGATTTTCGGCGGGAGCGTCAGTATCGGAACGATCACCGTCGGCGATCTTGGTAATACCGCGCCCGCTGACGTCGGCCGGCAGATCGGGGACAGCGTCAGGCAGGCCGTTCAGGACGCAATGCGGAACGGCCAAATTTTCTAAACGAGGTTCGGGGCGGCGATCTCTGGCCCGCCCCTCCTCTCCCGGCTCATTGCAGACTGTGCAGCCGGGAGTTCAGTATGGCAACAGCAAACCCAAGGAATAGTGCACATGATGACGACGAATAATGACAAAACGATTGAAGAACTGCGCGAGCAACTCGCCGCGACTACGGCTCAGGTCCACCGGTACAAGGTGCGCGAAGCTCTGGTGAACGAAGCGAGGTTGCTCGGAGACTTTATCGACGCGGAGGTTGCCGCGCAAATGGCAGAGGATTCCGCACGGTGGGACTCTGACGCGCACTGTGCCGTCGCAAAGGACGGCCGCCCGATCCGCGAGTTGCTCAAGGCTCTCGGTGCGGCGCACCCGGTTTTGACGAGGTCGGGCAACCCAGAATGGGCCGCCCAGCAGTCCGCGCCGCCGCCGCAGAAGGTCGAGTTGGAAGGGCCGCGCCTTGAAGATCTCTTCGGCCCGCGGAGCAATTCGAAACTCGCTAACAAGCTCGCGAAGTCCGACCCCATCGGATACGCCCGTCTGCGTGCTGAAGCCAAGAGGCTTCGTTTGATTTAAGCGTAGCGAACAACTTACTCCTCATTCGGGGCATCGTGTCGCCGTTCGTCGGCGGCGTGTTGCCCCTTTTTTATTCCAATGACGAAATTGAAAAACAAAAACTGCGAACAGTGTAGAGCAACGTATACTCCGGCCGGAAGAGCACAGCGCTTTTGTTCCGCATGCGGCAAGATCCGAGCAGCCGATAGCGTGAAAAGACGGTCGGACGCATACCGCGCACGCCGAGGCCAGAGGGTGGGAGTTGGCAGCGGCAACGCGCAAGGCCACGGAAAGGAGCACCACTCGTACAAGAATGGCATCAAGTCGTTCCACGCTTTCAGCGGCTCCGCACGGCAAACGATTCGATTTTGCGAGCGATGCGCCAAGGACCTCCTCACGGCGCGCTTCGGCGAATGGGCCGTCCACCATCGTGACCACGACCGCGCCAATAACGATCCGTCGAATTGGTCGCTACTCTGTAAACGGTGCCACCAGCGTGAGCACGAGTGCTGGCTGGCGCTTCGGAATCTCAAGCCCAGGCGTTGCGCTGTGTGCGCTTCTGAGTATGCGCCGACGGGGCCGCGGCAATTGTACTGTTCGACGGAGTGTCGCGCCTCCGCCCAGCGGACACCCGCCCCGCCCGAGACGGTCTACTTCTCCCCCTATCGCGATGACATCCCCAAGGCAGCGTGATCTGACACAGGCATTCCGAAAGACCGACAAGGCCTTGACGACGTACGGCCGCGAGTGGTTGAAGTGCATCGACCCGGACCCCGGCCACGTCCACCCTCGCCAAATAGAAGCTTTCCCACCTCCCCGTCGACTCGGGAGAAGACGACGGCTAACGCTTCTAAGTTCAAGTGAGCCCGGAGGCGATTCGTAGTGGTTTGGGCGAGAACAGCCGATGGTAGGGTTGCCGGGCAGAGTATCCGATAACCCTTTGCGCCTTCGCGTCTAGCGTGCCGTCGAGGAATCGGAGTTCGCGTCAGAACCCGGCCACAATACTGCCACTTCTAATATCAACTCGTCTGTAACCACTCTCACGGGACCGAGACGGACATTGCATCCGCAAACGAATTTGGTGCAAGACACGGGCAGGGCATAAGCATGAGTGAATACGTGGTTGACGAATACGTCGAGCGAGAATACGTCGAGAAGGAATACATCGACGGAGAATACCTCGAAAGTGACCCTAATGTCCGTGGTGTTCTGTCTTCGGCAGAGCGCGACGGTGAGGTCTCGATCGACCGAATGGACGGATGGCCCTTTGATACACGCTGTCCAGCTCAACGTAGAAATCGTGATCTTGTCCGATCTGCGCTGCGGCAAAATCTCTACGCAGAGCTTAGCCGGAATTCCATGGGTGGGCTTCCCAGTGCGTCCCCGTCACATCCAGGACCGGCTATCGATGTAGACTCGGTCGGTGTTCGCGTGTCGCCGCGGCTGCCAGACTACCGTCGGCCGTCGGTTTGCCTGCCCCTACCACCGCCGTCAAGCGGTTCGTCCGCAGACTAAGGAGGTGACGGACGGGCTGACCCCGCGTGGTTGAAACACATTTGGCCGACACTAGACGGGTTCACACGCCACCAGCAGGCCGGCACTGCAATCGGCTGGCCGGCATGAACCGCGCCGCTGATTCAGCATCCAACTTTGATGCCGACGCGGATGGGCGAAGCCAAGACCATCAGTGGCAGTTCCTCCCCAGTGCTGGAACAAGAGACACCGAGTTTCTCGGCCCAAACGGCCGCCACTCCGTCGTCAGTCCTCCTGCGCACTGGAACCCACTTCGGCTCTCGTCACCATCTCTACTCCCCTCTGCTAAGCCTGTTTAGCCCGGTACGGGGACGGGTTGCCAGCTGAGAGCCTCCTATGGCATTGTCTAGATTCACGATGTCGGAGGACTGTTTCAGTGAAGACCACATTGACAGCTACGTCTTGGGCAGATTGGCCAAGGCGCAGGCAGATGCGTTGGAAACGCACGTCAAGACATGCCAGAACTGCCGTGAATCGGTGCTAGCCGCTGAGGCTTTCCGGGACGCCCTGCGTGAGCGGAGGCAAGGCGAGGAGGCTCGCGGGGAGTCCCGATCAAGACGTAAGCCGCGGAAGTCCTAGTACGCCTGTGCCACTGCCCACACATGCGGGGCAGGGGTTCACCCTCAAACTTCTGTAAATTTCCTGTGGAAAATGTGTTGAAGGTATTTAACTCTTAATATAAGATAGCTAGTATCCCTAGACGTAGTACATAGGTCTGCGCGGTGCTTCACTTGCACAGCCGCGTGCAACGCCAGCCATCATCCATGGATACTACTGTGTCTGTTGACGGACAGTGCTCGCTAATCGTCCAAGCGGTGAGAGACGGAGATATCGCGGGAGCTGAGGAGTTGTACCGGGCATTTGGGTGGTTGAGAACCACCATTGCCAAGCGCATTGGCGCACAAGACGCTGAGGACCTCTACCACGATGTGATCGTGGCGGTGGTCAAGGCCATCAGAAAGGGTGGTATCCGGGATGCTGAGCGGCTTCCCGCCTACGTCAAGGGTGTGGTCCGTCATCTTCTCTCCGCACGGCTCCGGCGCGTTATTGAGTTTCCCTCCGTGCCCCTTCCATCGTGGCATCCAGCGTTGACGGTTCGTTCAACCCAGCGTGAGGAAATGATCAAGCGGGAGTATCGGGACGTGGCGCGGTCGGTGCTGGACGCCCTCAAGGATCGGGACAGAGAAGTCCTCATGCGGTTTTACATTGATGAACAGGACCCAGGTGTCATCTGCGCGGACCTCGGCCTAACCGAGAACCAATTCCGGCTTATCAAAAGCCGCGCTAAGGAGCGGCTCACCGAGCGCGTCCGCAGAGCGGTGGGGCAAACGTCAGACGCAGCCCGAACAAAGCCCCGGCGTTCGGCGTAAAGACCCGTCGAACTCCCGCATCTTTAGCGGTACCGCTGCCGCTCCCGGCGCTCGGCGCGGTTGTGTCCGTTTTCCAACCGTGGTGGAGCGGAGCGCCGACAATACACCACGAACGAGACGGCTCAGGTCACGACGCCTCCAGCGGCCCACTCTCAATCCGGCATCGCTCCGTGCAACGATGCTCCGGGAACAACTGCGTGAACGACAAAATGAGGTACTCGTTAGCTTCACTGATGCTCTTGCAAACCCGCATACCGTAAAGGCGCTTCCCCCAGTGACGCCCACGCCATATTCCGAGGTATGGCTCAGATTGGGAATGGAATGGACCATCAGCGGTGTCGTGGATGAACGCAACCGGAGTGTTAGTGGTCGGGGCCGGCTGAAGTTGGCGAGGAGTTCTCCCGGCTGCAGTCTCAATGGCAACCAATCGCTCCAAGCAGGAAGCGCACTTGTAGAGGTGTCGCTGGAGCCGGCATGAGTCGGCACGTTTGAGCAAACCCAGCGACAGACTGTCCAACTCCCCTGCCGCCGGATGACGAGTTCCCATACGTTCATTTGTGGTTGAGTCGAGAAATATTCTCAAGAATATTTTGGGGCTGTACCCAGTGCCCGAATTATGGTACACCACTCCAATGCTTCGAGTAGTCCTTGTTCTCATAGCGTTTCTGGCCCTGGAGACTTCACCGTCCGCGATCGTCTCGGGGCAACAGTCCTCGCCTCAGAAGCAGCTGGGGACTAAAGAGGTCAGCCTCTACGTTACCAGGGCTGGGGAAGACGAAAGCACCGTGCGACGTGCCGCTACTTGTGGTGGAGCAAGATCCCCACTACTCTCAAGGATGCCAAGGCGAATGGCTACCCGGATTACAGCGTCTGCAAGCCTTAGCGCCACAGCCGTGAAAGGAAGATCCAGACGATGAGATTTCTACTGCAATTTCTTGCGATTGTGCTTTCCTCTCTGTTGGCTTCAGCGGTTTTAGCCGAACGGAGCAGCAATGTTTTCACGAAAGTACGCTACAACGGCGGCTCCGTCCCTTCCAAGGTGGACCCCAAGGATTTGGGGCAACAGACTGACCGTGACCTCGGAGACGATCTTGTTGGAACTCAAGGGTGAGAAGAAGTCGTTCGACAGATTTGAGATTGCCTCCAAAGCGGTGACTGGCTCAGTTATGGTCAGGAAACTCATCGGCGCGTCGGAACAATGATTGCGTTGGCAGTGCTCGTCGCGCCTTTGGCGTTGTTCGGCCTCACAAAACGCGCCTCCCCTATATCGGCATCAACTACACGACATCGGACGGAAGAAGCGGCGGGATTCTGCTCCAAGGTGACAAGGACAACTATCGAGCCATATTAGTTGCACTTCAAGGCGTTTCCAACGTTGGGGTTTCCGTCAGCGAGAAAGAGCGGGAGTTCGTGCCGGTTCGCGTCAAATCGACTACTGCCAAAGAACCGGAGACGAAAGAGGATAAATAAGGATATAGGGGCTAAATCTGTAAGACGCCGACCGCCCCAAGTGGTTTGCCGAACCTTCGGGGTTCGGCGAGCCCGTTGACTTTGGCCTCGGGTATTACCGAGAATGCGCGAACGTCCAGAGACAGCTGACTGCGGACAATCAATTCTCTATCGTCGTTGCATGGTCTACAAGAACGACCGGGATTGGCTGCCGGAGGAAAGCAAGCAAGATCCGTCCAATCTGCACAACGCGATTGTGAGAAGGAACCGGCTTGCAGCATTCTTTGCCGCGGACAATCCTGCCATCCGATCACTCTTCCTCCCCGCAGTGATACTGATCCGGAATCGGGCAGGATTGCGGAGCGGAAACAGCGGCGGAAGAGACTGAGCAATCTGCCCCAAGACGGGCGCTACCCGGAAATAGGCAAGGACCTGCTCTTCTTCTGCCAATTCTCAGCGGGCAGCCCCGAAAACCTCTACTTCCGCCATGTGCAGATTGTTTGTGCCGTTCAACTGTATGCGTACATATCGGCCCTGGACGCCGGCGGCTATGAGAGATCCTGGCCCGGGCGCAGTCGTCTGGTGGGTGCTCCAAGTGCCTGCGCGACCCTGCAACGTTTGTGGCGTATCGGATGGCCCGAACGGCGTATCAGAAATGAATACCCAGTAATCGCCGAGCCGGCTGCCGCAACAGTCTGTGCGGTTCCAGACCGCCACCGAACCTATCACAGCGGAAGCCCCGAGATCGACCTGCCACCACGCGTTGGTATCCGGTCCAGTCTGGCTTACGGAACCGTCGAAATAGACTCCATCAATGTTGCCGTCCACTGCACGCGATGCCGGAGCCCAGTCGCTGCTTTGAGATGCTGGCTTGCCAAGCGCCAAATCAGTGGAGCACCACACACCCGTCACCTGAACCTCAGCAAGATTGAGGACATCGGTCCCGTTAAGTTGAATCCGCACGTACCGTCCGTGTGCTACCAGTGGCACAGTGGATGAAGGATTGGGCACGACCGTCTGATGGCTTCTCCATGTCCCAGTACGCAGTTGCAGCGATGCCGGCGTGTCGGTCGCCGCGAACGGCGTGTCTGAGATGAAAATCCAGTAATCGCCGAGTCTGCTTGCGCAGCAGTCCGTCCTGTTCCAGATCGTCACTGCTGAGATCGTCGCTGAGGCTCCGAGGTCTACCTGCCACCAGGCGTTTGCCTCCGAATTCGTCTGGCTCACGGAACCGTTGAAGTATTGGCCGTCGGTATTGCCGTCTACCACGACGTTGGCCGTTCCGGCGGACGTGCTGCTTTGGGATGCCAACTTGCCGCGAGCCAGATTAATCGGTCCGCCGGTGACTTGCAGCGCGATTGCGGCCGTCGCGGTCTTCGACGGATCGGCCGCGCTGGCAGCGATGACGGATACCGTTTGCGCGGTGGAGACGATCGGGGGTGCGGTATACAGACCGTTAGCAACCGTCCCAATATTCGGGCTCACGGACCAGATCACCGCCGTATTCGCGGTGTTGATTACCGACGCTGTGAACTGCTGCGTCCCGCCTGCTGCGAGCGACGCGGCTCCGGGCGACATGATGACTCCCACCCCCGTTCCATAGACTTGTACCTCGGCAAGGTGCAAGTTGTTGGTCCCAGCCAACTGCACCCGGACGTACCTCCCGGGGCTCATCGGCGCGACGGTGGCGGAGGGGCTCGGCGCCGAGGTCTGATGGATGGCCGAAGTCCCAGCTCGGGTCTGCAGCGTGGCCGGCGTATCGCCGTCGGCGAATGGCGTATTGGAAACGAACACCCAGTAGTCACTCAGACGAGCGCCACAGCATTCGGTCCGGTTCCACAACTGTACAGCGGTAATCGTGTACGACGCTCCGAGGTCGACCTGCCACCACGCATTTGGGTCTGCGCCAGTGTGCGACACCGATCCATTGAAGTAGTTGCCATCGGTCGATCCGTCGACCGCTCTAGATGCGGGAGCCACGATGCTGCTTTCTGTCGCGATTCTACCGAGCGCCAGATTCGTCGATGCCGAAGACCCTATTGTGATCGTCGAGGTAGCAGACTTCGTCGGATCGGCGACACTCGTCGCCGTGACAGTGAGTGTTTGCGCGGTAGGACTTGAAGGTGCAGTGTAAAGCCCCGTAGGCGTTATCGTACCGACGGCCGGGCTGACCGACCACGTCACCGCCGTATTCGGCGCGTTTAGGACAGTCGCTGTGAATTGCTGAGATTGAGATGGCACCATTGCGGCAGTTAAAGGGCTCACACTGACTGCCAATCCAGGCGCGGAAAAGCTCATCTTTCCAGCAAACGCACTGTAATTGCCGCCATTGACAGACTGAATGCCGTTCACGACTGCGAAATCTGGCGAAAGAGTCCACCCGGCTATGTAGAGGTTCGACATTGTATCGAGAGCCACACTCGTTGCGGTTTCCGCACCTATACCCCCGAAGTATGCAACTCCCTCAATTTGATCGCCGGCAGCCGAGAGCTTCGCAACATAAACGTCCGAGACGCCCGGGCCAGCGTTCTGCGGTTTCAGAATAGAAGCGAAAACTGACGAGGTTGTCTCTCCGACGACGTAAACAGCGCCGCCGCGGTCAATCGCTAAAGCGTTTGCCGAATCCCGCCCTGGACCGCCGAGATATGTGCTGTAAGTCAAAGTGCCATCTGGACGGAACTTCGCAATGAATGCGTCCTGCCATCCGGCACTGCTTGCCTGAGCCGGTGTGCGAACCGGGAAGTTGACCGAACTCGTCTCGCCGGCAACGTAGATATCCCCAACGGAGTCGATGGCAAGCGAGTGCCCTGCTTCGGGAGCGCCGACAGTACCTCCACTACCGCCGAGGTATGTACTGAAGACTAGTCCCTTGCCGTCCGCGCTTACCTCCGTGACGAAGACGTCCTGCCCGCCGCCCAATGTCTTTTGCTGCGCGTTCAACAGCGGATAATCTGTCGAGTACGTCGACCCGGTAATTGCGGCAGTCCCGTTCGCGCTGACCGCGATTGCATTGGCGTGATCCTCACCGCGTCCGCCCAATATCGTACTGTAGAGAAGTTTTGCCCCATCAGTCGCCACCTTCGCGACAAAAACGTCCGAACCGCCGCGAGGACCTATGGTGCCAGACGAAGGAAACGTGGAACCCGAGGTAGTGTCACCCGTCACATATGCAACGCCAGACGCGTCCACAGCGATTCCATATGCCGCGTCCGAGCCGGTGCCGCCCAAGAATGTACTATAAACGAGCGAGTTGCCGGCTGGAGCAATCTTCAACGCAAAGCCGTTGCGTCCCCCAGCTAGTCTCCGCTGGAATCCGCCGAGCACGGGGAAGTTCTCCGAGGTGGTTGAGCCAGCGACGTAGGCAGCCCCCGTCGCGTCCACGGCTACCGCATAGGCTCGAGTGTCCCCGCGGCCTCCAATATATGAGCAGTAAACGACCGATTTGCCGTCAGGGGCCAATTTTACGACAAAAGCTTCATTGCCGCCTGTCGACGAAAACTGGGCAGCATTCGTGACCGGCAAGTCAGCCGACGCAGTGAACCCAGCGGCGTACGCTGCGCCACTTCCATCGACCGCAATAGAAAGCGCCGCGTCGCCGGCCGATCCGCCGAGTAGTGTCATATAGGAGAGTGCGGGATCGATTGTCAGTTCCAACGTTTTATCGTAATCACCGACGACAAAACTCACGACGTGATCCTTGAGACTGAATCTTCCAGATACCGGGAGCATAGTGCCACTCCGCTCCTGGTAGAGGACGGGGGCAGACTCCCGCATACGTCGGTGTCCCAAATCGATCATAAGGCTACCGTCGTCTTCAATTCCCATTCGACGCGTGCCAACATACCTCACACGGATGTGCGCCGGGTCCGCACCGGGCTTTATCACGTAGTCCCATTTTAGTTGGGCACCGTTGGCTCGGAAGATCACGTCTATTCCCGGATAAATATCGCGATAAGCCACCCCTTGTAATAACTCCACGCCGGTTTTCCAGGATGTCTCAGCGCCGATGAGAAAGTTCGCTACGCCCGATAACATTCCGCTCGGCTCAACGACACGTGCCCCTTTGCTGCCGAGGAACTCGATACGCATATGCGCGTCAGCGAGTTGCAGCGAGATCTCGGTCGGCGAGAAGTAGGCGCTGACGCTCGGACCCTTGGCGAGAAAGCCCGCACTACGGTGGGATTCGCTGAAGTTTCGCGCAAAGATCAGCGGGACCGCTGCAGCTCCCGCCGGCATTGGAGGGGAGAGAATTAACGTCCCCAGGATCAGAATCGAAAGGCGCACACCACGTCTTTCGGCAGTTTTGGGGAGATCCTTTAGGGCAGGCAGAGGCCGTCAGGCAGCTCTTCCACGATGCAGATTGCTCTGGCCCGACGCACCAGATTCATGCGGTCACGTAGAACCTCATCGTACGCGTGATCGGGGGTCAACTATAGCCCTATCAGTCGGTGAAGTTCTGTGCAAGCGCCACAACTCGTAAGCCCCTTGTGAGCATCGCTTCTAGTAAATCGCGAAGACACCAGGGCCCCGATCGCTGTTCGAGGTGCGGTGGAACTCCCGCGGCCGCTCTTTTTTGGAGGTTTCGCATTTGTTTGCCTATTGAAAGCTGTTTCGCTGGCCGATCGAGTGAGCATGAAGATCAAGGATTCTATCTACGCTGCGACAACGACCGTTGCGATCACCAGTCACGGACGAATTGCTCTCGCGGCCGCCGCGGTCGCTGGGGCGGCAAAGACTCCCAATGGAGCCCAAAGAAGCCAGCTTTGCCAACTGGCGATGAAGCACCTCCGTGTCGCGGCTCAGTCTTGACCCAAGAACGCCAAACGCTCTCGCCGGGCCTCATGGCGAAGCTGCCGAGCGGCGACGTCGTCCACTGGACACGAACGCCTAATTGTCCCGCCGCAGCCTTGGGAGTCGGTATGCGAGAGGGTGTCGTATACCTTTCCCTCGGGGCCCCTGAGCCAAGGCGTAGAACGAGGAGGAGTCGTCCCATCCCGTTGCCGCGGATCTTCGTCGTTGCCAAACTTCAGATGGTGCTTACATTGCTCCGCTATCCGTTCGGCGCACTCTTCTGCTTTCAGACTGATTGCCACTTTTACGAACGACCTTCTCGCGCTGAAGAGCGGTCGACGACACGAGTCTGCGCAGTTCCTTCGGTCAAACGTTGCCGGACGTTCGCTGCTCCACTGAGTGGGAAGCGATGTTCGACGAAGCTCCGGATTGGCCTTCGGTCCGAGGAGGTCTCCCGTCGTGAGCGATCCGTTAACGGGATGTAGCCGCGAACTCCACATGCACTCGCCTGTTTCGTTGCCAACAGGGTTCGTTGTGGTCGCTGCAGTCCGGACGTTCCTTCCCGAACGTAATTGCCTTTACATGGTCCGACGGGAGGCCAACTTCAGACAGGAAGTTCTTGGCGCTTTCGGCACGACGCAATCCCAATGCGAGATTGTATTCTGCTGAGCCGCGCTCATCACAGTGGCCTTCGACGATGATCTCGTATGCCGGGAACCGCTGAAGAAGCTCGCGCAGTTCCTTCGCATCAGATGCCAGCAGTTCCAGGCTGTCCGCTCGGAGGAGGTATTGGTTGTAGTCAAAGAAAGCGTCTTCAAGACGGTTCAACAATTGCTCGATTCGATTCTGTGCTACTGCGTCCGTGTTGTGTGGCGGGTCTGCCTGGCGATCACTATCATGCCCTCGTGCGACCGCAGAATCTGCTGCGTTTGCCTGGGAACGCGTTGGACTCGGCGGAAGCTTCGACGTTACTGGTGCGCGCTTGGCACAGCCGCCAGCACCGACGATAAAGAGAATGCACATTGCCGTTCGTACGGATTTCATACGGTTCCTCCTCTGCGCCGTGAGGCATGCAGACGAACTACTTATCGGGCTTGTACAAAAGAGTATGAGGCGTGTAGTCGTGGCGAGTCGCGGGCACTTCTACGCGCAAGGGTCTCTATGCCGAATCTTGCCTTCATCCGGCGACGAACATCCCGTTTAAGGCCTATCGGAACGAATACCACGGGGTTCGATCGGCCGGAGACTCTGTTGTATGGCTTGGGCGGGAGCTGCGGTTGAAGCCGAAAGCCGGTCGTTGGGCGAGGTGCTTTTCCCAGATAATCTCCGCCGGGCCCTCGTAGCTCCTGAAGTGCACTCTGGTGCCAAGCGATCTGAATATCAATTGATTCGAGCGTTAGCTCCATGTAGACCCCGTTGGCGTGTTGCGAAATAGTGTTGTGGGTAAACGTCGTACGGCTGAGCAGAGACAAATTCGCGCCCTAGGCGGACTTCCGTCTGTCTTACACGGTGGAAGAAGCTGTCGCGGGTGAGGTGGCGGCCCATACAAGAGTGGATCAGTTGAGCGCATTCACGCCAAGGCAGTTTGAGAACGTGGTAGTACCAGAATACTGTCCAGTCGAGCACGGCGTCCTGCAAAACTCGGCGAGCCAATAGTTCCACGTCCGCCACATACTCGGCGTGCCTGAAGGCACGTGGAGTGGGCGGTATGCCAATTGGTCGAGAGGCGCGAGTGGGAATTGTGGGCCCCCCGCGCATCAATCCGCCAAAGACTCGGGCTTCGGAGTAGCGTGACATGCATACCCGAAATATGCGCCGCCAGACACAGGCACAAACAGCCTCCTGCGGCGTATACGGCTGAAACTCTACAGCTTTACCCGACCTGTTAATCGTTCCGTACCCCTGACAGAGGGCGCATCGTGGAGAGGACATCGCTAATGCGTCAATCACCAGTTATGCTCCAGCCAACGGACTATGGACCGTGTTGCTCAAGTGGATTGCTGCTCCGCAGGACGACCCTGTTGGAGATTCTGCTTAGCCAAGTGGAAACATCGGCGGGAACGATAAAGTTCTTTAGCTCGCGGACTTTCCTTGGAGACAACGCGGAGGCAAAGGCCCGTTCCGATTCAGATCGTGCGTCTGGGAAGGTGCCGGCATTCCTTTTCAGAATCTAACGACGCGGCGTGGCAGTGAAGTGGCAGGCCCGAAGGAATATCGCTTCCCACGGTGCCGTTCAGCATGCGTGTCTGCTTCGATGCAACGATTCCCGAGGGGCTATTGAAAATCCCGTAGAAAGGGGCCCCAAGTGGCATCGATTCTCTAGTAGGAGAGGAGGTGTCGAAAGTTGTCACAGGGGAAGTGAACAACCTCGTAGAGATGAAGCGGCAAGAACTGGGCGTTCAGACTCGGTGCGGTGACTGGCTGGAAACGCAAGCGACCCGGTTTCAACCGGAATGGGCGAATCTCAACTGGCGTTGACATGCTAATGCCCCAGGGTAAACTGTGCCCGGTTCTGCGCTCCCAGCCCTCTTTCCACTGGAAAGCACCAGAAGAAAATAACGTTCCCCACGTCCGACCGGGCACTCAAGGGCACAACCTATAGTCGTTCGACGACCGCAAACTTCTCATAATTCTTTGAGCAGAGCATCCTGGTTTGTGCCCGACCGGATGGCGATTGAAAGAACTCAAGATTCGCCGATTTCGCCCGAGATGATGGACATGGGCCGTCTACTGGTTTTGCTCCTTATGTCAATGACCGTTGGCGCATCAGAACTTTTCACGGGTGTTGTAGTCGACGTCATGGACGGTGCGTTCATAGGAGTCCGCGATCAGTCTTCGGGGAGAAGAGTGCTAGTGCATCTCGACAAGATCGCGAGCCATCCCGTGCGCACGGTGTTCGGAGACGGCGCAAGGAATGTGGCCGTGCGCTGGTGCGCCCGCAACACGATTGTGCGTGTTGAGATCTCGGAGCAGAATTTCAGAAGTGTAGATGGAGAGATCCGGCTTTCCGGCGGAACCGAGTCTCTATCGGCTGTTCTTGTCCGCGAGGGCTTGGCGTGGCTGCGATGGGATGTTCATGATGCCGATCTCGAACGGGAACAGGGGCGCGCCATAATTATGCACCGCGGCATTTGGAGCGTCCAGACCGCTATCCATCCCCAATATTGGCTTCGTTCCGCGTATTGCCCGGACCAGCGGATCATTGAACTGGTGGGCACCCCGGCGCAGATCGCATACTGTGCGGACTTCCTGGATTCCGCGTTGTGGCTGTACGGGGTTTCGACAGCCACGCATACCAATGTGACCACGACTGCGCGGCGATAGCATCTTCAGGCGTTAGCGGAAGCCCTGAGTCGGCGGGCAGTTCCCTCGTGCGTCGGCGAAGCCAGGACGATTCGAATCACGGGCTCTTTTGGAGAAGCGGACACTCACGACCGGTGGACTTCAGACACATGGGCAACTCTACGCGGCCCGTCGGGTGCGACGGGCGATTGATGTGATCGGGGAAGGAAACTGCAGGATGTGAAGGCAAGCGAGAACGAGACAGGGGATCTCCGAAAATCGGATCTCAGTTCCAGCGTTCTGTATCTTCTCGCAGGCGTCAGCTAGCACGGTCGTCAGCTGCCGGTCCCAGGATCTCACCTCGATGCCGCCAAATGCCATGATGAGCAGCAGTGGCTTTTGTTGCCTCGCCGTTTCGACAACCTCTCGTAGCTGTGCTACCGCGTCGCCAGTGCGGAGTCGCAGCACGATGGTTGTCCCCATGTTCTGTGTCGTCCCGAATGGGTCATACGGCCGCTCTGGTGTTGTGGTCGGTAGCATCGTGTTCACCTGATACAGCGCTTATCGTCTGAGTCTTCGGTGAACTTGAACGCGGAGGTGACACTAATTGGGCCGACGGCGCTGGCGTTGCCACGTCCTAGCAAGCGTGTCTGGGCGTGCTTGTCGGCCTGTTGATACGCATCACGGTTTTCCGATCGTCGTGACCGGTGGGCCGATAGTGATCCCCACCGCAGGTGTGCTTGACGTTTGTTCTTTGGACCGACGGCTATTCACTAGGGCTGCGGCGAGCGCCGCCGAACCGATAATCGCCAGGAGTCGGACCGTGCGACCTCGAATAGGCCGAGACACTTTGATACACGCCCTGCCCGGAACCCGGATTGGCGGAAGATCGATGCAGAGGTCGCTTCTGCCCACGGATGCACTTTGATGCACGTCTATTCGGACGCAACTCGTGCCCGGAGTTGGCTCGAACATCAGACCCATAGCATGCGCAACTCCGTCTTCATCAGTCCTAGTGAACTGGATTCGGTATCCATTTGCGAATGTTCCAGTTGGCCTCTGGGCGGGCAGAGAGAAGACAACCGTCGCGCCTCGAATCGGGCGCCTTGCGGTATCCACGACTCTGATCGTAATCGTTTGCGGGCGACAGGATCTTGCGACGATTGCTTCGGGACTTTCAAAAACAGTCACATCGAGACGCAAACCGTCCGCACCTGCAGCCGAGAGGCAAAACAGGACCGAACTGATAATAATAATCCAGAAGGCGCGGGCGTTTCTCTTGGCCGCCCTCGGACGCAGCACTACAGGTGGCCCGAGGTCTGGAGTGGCGAAAGCCACACGCATGAAAGGACAGTGTCTCAGATCGTCCTCGGGCGGGCAAGGGTGTTAAGACTAGTCCGTGCAGGTCCCGTTATCAAACGGCGGTACGGAAGCCGGCAGCGCCCCCTCCTTGTGCAGTGAATGAAAGCGTGACTGCCAGTTTTGTTCCAGTTCCTGATAGACGAAAACAGCCGATATGACTCGTATGCTGCATACACCCAAAACGATGATGGCCAGGCACACTTTCATACGGCTGTGCTGCGGCATAACCGCGGGCACTGCGTTGTGCGAAGCCGATACGCCAACAGGCAACTTATCCCTGCTCGCGCACGCCCAACTCGTCGGACGGAAGTTGCACATCGTTGGGAACACGGATGCGCCTGACGGCTGTGTTATTGAATGGGAACTCCGCCACCAAGAGCTGTATGGTCTCAATAGCGAGGATACCGATACTACCGCCGCGGAAGGCTCGGTTCATGTGAGAGGAGGCGCTTTCGTTGCGGACGTGGACCTGAAATTCTGGAAACCCGGGACCGTGCAGGTTTGGATCGCTCTTCAGCCCGAGGCATTCGGGACCCCGCAACCGGCCGCAGTCACGCAACTGATTGGGGAACGAGGCGAGAAGCTGAAAGGCCCTAACGTGCATACAGTGGGTGCTTATGGAGACCTTAAGCGTCTTGTATCCGAGCAGATCGTTCGCCTGCCATGACAGGCGGGAAAGAGCGAACGTTCACCTCTGTGGAAACGTTAGAACCTTGCGTTCGCCAGTCATGAATGCATCCCGTTACAAGCTTTGAGCGAGCCGCATGTCTGCAAGGTGAGCTTTCGGTGAGCGTGCGCCTCTCAAAACCCAGGCATCCGCCGCACGAGTAAACGGTAGACCTCATGCGGCACTGGCTGCGACTCGATGATTTCGCCGAGCCGGCGCGCAGGCCCATAGTGATGAGCCCAGAGCGCTTCTTGGTCATAGTCCCGCAAGCTGCCGCGAACAGCACGTCTCTGCCTTGATATATGCGCTGTCGGATCACCGGTTTCAGCCTGCTGCAGGCGGTCACCTAATCTGTAGAGTTCTTCGTCCGAGATCCGGACCGAATCGGAATAAAAACCCACATCGTCCATTCGGACGTTGATTACCGGCCTATGCTGCGGAACATCATTGATGCTCCAGCTGCACACGCAACCTACATTGATCGATTCTTCCGAATATTCTTCGAACGAGTATTCATCAATTTCATAACGTTGTACCATGATGAGTCTCTCGGTGCTCGCCTCTCATTTGAACAGTGTGTCGATGGGAATTACTGCAGGGGTCCAAGAAGGGTAAGCGTGATTTGTGTTCAGAGTGGTTGTGTTCAGGATGGTGTTTCTTAAATGCCTTAGCTTCAGGTGCTTTGGATTTGCTGGTTTTAGAGTGGGTAGTATGGGAGATGAATCGTACAGCGATTGGAGCCCGCGAACCGTCTTTTCTGAATCCGACTTGCCGCCACATCTGTTCACCTGAACTGAAAATCGGGAGTTCATGGGAAGAACTTTAGGTTCGCACCTCAGGCTCGTCGAAATTCTAAAGTATTGTTTTTCCGCGATCTCGATGGCCAGTTTTCACGCCGCCGACCTTCACCGAAGAGGATGGCTAGGTGACCGTCTTCGCCGCCATCGACCACTGCAACGCCGTTTGCATCGGAATTCACGCCATCAAACGGGCCCACCGCTTCGAGGCGCTCGAGCCGATTCGGCAAGCGGTTCGGGAGCAGTTCGGTTCTTTCTCCGCCGGCGAAGCGGCCCGGGGTGCGGCTCCGTCACGATCACGGCAGTGTGTACATGAGCGACGATTTCCAGGCCGAGGTTGCCTTCTTTAGGAATGGAATCTTCGCTGGCCTTTGTCCGTCAGCCCGAGGGTAACGGTTGCATCGAGCGGTTCTTCCGAACACTCAACGAACAGCGACTCTGGCTCCGTCGATTTCGGAACTTGGATGAGCTGCGCGCCGCGCTCACCGAGTTCCGGCAACGATACAACGAACACTGGATGTTGGAGCGGTAGCGCTACCGGTCTCCCGCCCAAGCACGTCTTCACTTTTCTCTTGAACTAGTTCAGGCGGCGTGATTCAATGACTCTTACTCACCCAACACCTGTCCACCCCGTCCGGACCAATACAGTTCATGCGATGCATGATTCACGTGGCAAATTACCTTGCCGTGCTACCGGCTTGCGTGGGTTTCCGAGTGACCAGTCACGGAAACCTCGGCTCGCAGCGGAGGTGGCGACCAGTTCGGGAACTCTCGGACGTCTCGTCGACAGGCGCTTCAGCAACGAATCGAGTTCTCTGGCATCCTGCCCAATCCATGTCTTGGGAACGCGAAGCCAGGCTCCTGTAATGACATCCTCAGGTATGGCCATCAAGCGGTCAAGCCATGGCTGGAAATTGTCGATCGACCGGACGTCGTTGTACACCACAGTCCTCCCATACAATCCCTGCCGCGGAGCGTCCGGGAAGTTCCAGTGCCAGCCGTTAAAAGCTAGCCCGTGGTCGATCATCCGCACGATCCAAGCGGGCTTGGCGGCCTCGCCGGCGGCGGCTATGTTCGTCCGGTAGAAGATGCTCTGTCGACCATCCGTATTACTGACCCATTTGTCAAAGACCAGAATTCCGAGGAACTCGTCGAGATTAATTACGTGTGGAACCAAAGTGTCGGGGAGGAAGTCATGGATCTGATCGAGCCTTGGATCGCCGGGGTACTGCGAGCCGAAATGCAATCCCGGCTGGACGTCAATCCGCTGCGATCCAGAACGCAAGTGAAGGTTAGGGTTTGCCGCGAGAAACTCAGGATCCACAGCTATGACGTCGACCGGAGGTGTGGAGATGCCGAGGTGTTCGAGAAAGATGGCCGACAAAAGCTCGTTTATCAAGATCCGCCGATGTTGCGGATTGTTGATGAACTTTACGACATAATGATGCCCATTGTCCGCCCGAAGGAGGTGCGCCTGCGCTCCGCCTCGCATAGGTCTAACGTAGCCCACAGCCCGCCTGGGCAGCACGATCGGAACGCGCCTGAACAGCGGCCAACCGTTGGCCAAGTCGAACTGAATCGGTGCGCCGTCCACAACAGAAGGGTGAGAATCCACGGAGAGGCCAGTATGCACGTCTATATAGGTGCATTCTGAACCGAAGACTCTCACCATTTTTTGCCGATCGGATCCAGGCGGTCTCTGGCGTTGCCTGGCGCTGAGTATTCATTCAGGACGGGGGCGAACAGCTTTGCCGCGAGGATTCAGCGGGGCTTGAAGCTGTACCCACAATTGAGATTCTGAAGGAAGCGTCTTTGGGTTTCTACTACGAGCCAGGTCGCGAGTGAGAACGACGCCGAGCCCTGTTGCTGCTCCGATCCAAGTGGAGCCGAATACTGCGCCACATACGGCACCCAGAAGTGGGGGGACTAGAAACCGACGAGTTCGACTGACCGCGCCTGGCGCCCTCTGTTCTGGTTTGCGTGGAAGCGCCTCACTAGTGTCCATGCTTCGGAGTACACCGTTCACCCTTAATCCTGTCACGATTAGGATTAGTCGCGCCGAAAACGGATCATCTGCGCTAGCTGAAGTCCTCAACTGTAGAATGACGTCAGCGTTCTTGGGCACGGCAACTCTATCCTCAAGCAGAATGTCCTGGTCTAACGACGCTCGATAGAGGTGCCCGACGTCCTTGTTCGTCAGTCGGACTGGATCGATCAGCCTCACGCTGAATCCGGTGCCAGTCGGCACAGTGCCGACGTCTTCTTCGGATGCCGACGAGACAGGCTCCGCCGTCCAGGCTTCTTCGGGACCACTCGCGAGGCGTGAGAGACGATCCGCGGCGGCTAAGCATCCGCCCGCGGCGGTGGTTTCGACCTGGGTGACGGCCACAGCCTCCTTCAGGTTCTTGACTGTCGCCGTCGGAGCGATCTTGGCCCCTACGATGTGAACTCGGTTCCCGACGTTCGCCGCCAAATCGGCACCGGAGACTTGGAACATGTGGTCGTCGGCGACCACCAAACCAAAGACCGGCCCCTTCACTTGCGCGAGCAAGCAGCCGTTCATGTCGAAATCGGCGGTCGCCGTAGCAAGTGTTTGTATTGTTGCTTCTGCGGCGTTGAGAGCTCTGTTCGTAGCGCTGGAACGCGGCGGGATAGTGTTGGGTCGATCTTCGGCTACGACCGAGATGACGCCGGCGGATGTTGGCACGCCCTGAGCCACCGACGGCAGACCGGCATGAGTTCCCGCCGTTGGCGAACCTTCTCCAGAGGCGCTCCAGACGCCTGTGCCAGGTTTCGACTGCGCTTGGGCAAGCAGAGTCGTGGACATGATCATCATCGCGGTGCCAGTCCTCCAGGCATTCCGCACGGAATTCGGGAACGTAGCGCATCCCCGATGGTCTGTAAAAGCCGATGCGTTCATATGATTATCCTTACTTGCTTGTGCATATCGACCGCAATTGGCGTTCTCTTGCTCGTAGGCGCCGAGAGGGCGCTTCTAAGCGGCCCGGACCCGCGGGACCAAGTCATAGGAGGTTTCCCTCCACCGGCAGTCGCTGTTTTTCCGCCCTGCCCTCTAAGGTTTCTCCGCCGGCCCGCCGATAGAGCTGTTGTGAGTTCACCGATCAACAGCGGCGGAACGCCGCGGCGAAGAGATTCCGAAGGGCTGGTCAACAAGTTGGCAACCCTGCTTCTCACTTTAGCCATCCTCTTGATCTTGGGTGCGGAGGCCTCTGCTCAAGCGAAGCACGCATTCAACTTCCAAACCGTTCTCGCTGGCGACGTTCTAAGCATAGCTGGTAATATCGACTTACCTGATGGCTGTCTCATAGATTGGGAAGCCCGGCCGACAGCGCATGAGTTGCCCGCCCCCGCCGTTGGCAGTGAAGCCGGACTCGCAGGTCGGGCCGTAGTGGCTAATCGCAAATTTGCGGCGACCGTGAGTCTCCGCGCACGGCAAGACAAACAAGTGCGTATCTGGGTAGCGGTACAGCCGACACAGATGGGAACTCCACAACCATCGAGTGTCTCCGCTATTATCGGTGGACGTGGTCAGTGGCTCGAGGGATCTGACGTGGTTGGAGCCATCTCTGGTGGCCCGGTGCGCAGGCTCGTCCTCACGCAGACCATTGATCTTGGCAGCGCCAACGCCCAAATGGTCGCACCCTCCCCCGGAGATCGCAGCGAGCGTGCCGAGCTTATTGATCATCCCTCGGATGCCATTGCGCCGCAAGGTAAGCCACACGCGGTCTTTGTCCTGAACCCGTTCCACGGGCTCACCGTCGGCGTGGAAGATCGGATTTACGATATTCACGGGGAGGAGTTGCCAAATCCATTTGTTCCAATCGGTGCCTCGAGGACTAGTTCGCTCTCGAACTCGGTCACGCCTGCACCATCGGCGACCCGACTGGAAGGATGCATTGTCGCGCAAGCTGGGGAATACCTACTCGCTTCGCCCGGGCGGGAGCCTCATTTCCTCGCTGTTCTTCAGGGAGCCGCCGCTTCTCAATATGTAGGCAAATATGTGGCCGTCGATCCACAGAACATTCCCGCCTCATCCGCAAATTTGGGGTCTGCGCGGGCGTCCGGTCAAGCAATCAGTGCTGTCGTTCCGAGCCTCCCAATTCTCGGCTTAGAGGCGGTACACCCGCTTCCCGCTATTTCGCCGTTGTGCCTTCCGGGAGCGGAACCAGCTCAGCAGACAAGTACGAGTAAAGAGAGGAAATGACTATGCAGTACTTTCGAGCCACGGCAACGGCATTGATCGTTGGGGTGTTTGTCGGTTGCACGGGCTGTGACAACACGGCGGCGACAAACGCATTGTTGTCGGGTGTAGCCGCCGCCATCCAGAATCTGAAGGATACGAAAGATCTCGTCGGAGCATTCGCGGCGGATCTGCAGCAGACCTACGAACCCGGCAGCGAAGACTATCTATCGAGCAAGCAGAAGTACACAAGTACCAAGGCCGTGTTTGACGGGTATCTGACAACACTCAAGGTGGCCGCACTGTCCGGCGACCCGGCGCCTGGACTTGAGGGCGCGGCAGCGGACGCGAACTCGGCCATTGCCGACTTCATCAAGGATGCGACATCTCGGATCGATCCAACCGTCAATACTCGCCGGATTGCATTTGGGCGCGCCGTCCATCTGCCAACCCGGTTGCCCGCTGATCTCGCTCGCGTCCCCTTGAACGCTAGACGCGACGCGATTTCTGCGGCCATACAGACTGTCTCATGGCCCCCGTGGCCAGACGACCAACGCTGATTTCGCAAGGAGAGCCACCATGAACTACCGACCCATCTTCCTTCCTGTGCTGCTCTGCGTCTCCGCTCCCGTTTGGGCGGGGGCGGATAAGGCAGGGCCTGATCAGGTTGACTACCAGACCACGATTGCTGCGATGGGAGAATATCGGTCTCACGCTGAGGCCGTCGTCCTTGAGGCCAAGAAGAAGTGGCGGAACACCTCGCCAGAGTACAACGAATGTCGGGACCGCTTCGCGAGAGCGGAGCAGACTGTCGAAGTGTTCCTGGCCGCCGTCTCTACCTCAATCGAGCAAGGGAGCCGTAATCGTTCCTGGACACCATCCGCTGACGCAGCAACGCGAGCGGCTGAGCGCCTGTTCGCGTGTGTCCAAGCGGAGGGTGCCGGCGCCCGGATGGTACCTATTCCACCGTTCGTGGATTTCGCGATCGCCTTTATCGAGCACTTCTTGTTCAAATCGAAGAAACAGCGGGGCATGACAGAGGTCGTCGAGGTAGACCTGCGATGGAAATCGTGGGATCGCATCCGATAGGAGCGACACAGATGAGGCTAACAGTATTATTGACCTTGGCTGCGGCGTTGCCAGCCCTTGCTCAATACACCGGCTCTGAAGTAATCCGCGGGCCCGGCTACGCGCCCGGCAGAATCGCGTTGGTCAACGCGTCGGGTACCTTGGACTCTGTCGTGGGTCCGACGGCGTATTGTGTCACGGTAGAAGGTAGCGCCATCCCCTGCGGCATTGACCCGCTTAGTTTCGTCGACACGGAGACGCCAAGCGGCCGGATCGATGGCGTTAACCGGGTATTTGCTCTTCAGCAAGTTCCGATTCGCGGAAGCCTGCTCCTCTTCAGGAATGGACTGCTTCAACGCCAAGAAGCCGACTACGCCCTGGTAGATCTCACGGTAACTTTCGTTCCAGCGGCAATTCCGCAGCCGGGCGATATCTTGCAGGCTTCATATCGAACGACAGGCGAGGCCGCCGGTCGGAGCATTGCCAAGGGCGCGTCGGTAAGAAGTCCTAACAAAGAGCCTGTGTCTACGCCGACCATAGCTCGGCGGGCTCAGTACACCAACACCGAGTTCACCGTATCTGGGCCGGACCGTCCATCGCTCCCCGCAATTATACCCCCGGAGGGACAACCGGCCCCGGAGGTACGACGCGGCGAAGACGTTGTGTTGGTTCCCGCTGGTGAGACTGCGCTCGAACGCTACGACCGAGCGGTGTCAGCAGGAATTGATGCTGCGCGGCGACTTGTCCGATCGACTGGTGGAACGGTCTTACAGTCATCGAGCCCCCCGGAATCGTCACGTGCAATTACCCTTTTAGAACGGACGGTCGGAGCCACATGGGACCGGTCGTTAGTCGTCGACCAAGCCACAGGGAGCCGGGGTATCACGCCTCCACGCGTGTATCCCTCTAGAGGAATACCGTTATTGCGCGAGAGTCTCGGAAACGCTCAGTTACCACTGCTGCAGGAACAGGTTGCTCGCGACGCCGATTACGATAACAGGCGAAGGCCTAACGCCAAATGATGCAGGAGTCCTTTCATATGAACTCGGTTTGTCGGCTGATCGTTGCGGGGGCTCTCGCTCTTCTAGCGACTACAAATTCCGCGCAAGGGATGGCGGAAAGGCGCCTAGCGTTAGTGATCGGTAATAACGCATACCCTCACGCTGAGCTCAAGAACGCCGTCAATGATGCTGCTACGATGACTACTGCCTTAAGGGAATGTCAGTTCACGGTTCATCAGCACACGGACGTGACACTGCGTCAATTAGATGACGCCGTTGATCGGTTTGTCAAAGACGTGAAGGCCGGCGACGTCGTCGTCGTGTACTATTCCGGCCACGGCTTCCAACTGGCTGGCGAGAACTACCTTGTTCCCGTTAACTTTAAAGCTAATGATGAAGTCGATGCGAAGTACGCGGGCTACAGCGCGAATCGGCTGTTGGAAAGGGTTGGCGCGCAGAGGGCTCGGCTGACAGTCGTAATCCTGGACTCTTGCAGGAGCAGCCCATTCGGTGCGGCCCGCGGGGCTCCGGCGGGTCTTGCTCCGATGCAGACGGGGAGCGGAACGTATATAGCATTTGCCACCGGGCCGGGGAGTACTGCGAGTGACGACCCCGAAGGAGTGAATGGCCTTTTTACGGGCCAGTTGCTGAAGGGGCTGCGTCAGCCTGGCTGGAACCTCGACAGGTTGTTCGGGTGGGTCAGAAAGCAAGTGTTCACTGCGTCTTCCGGCGAGCAACTTCCTTGGACCTCATCCAGTGTCATTGACGATTTTTGGTTTCGTCCAGATCCGGGTGCCGTGGTGGCGGGTTCTACCTGGGGAAACTCCGGTGATGTTAGGCAGGTGGCGGCGTCTGGAACTCGGAGCCTGTCAGCCGGCCGTTACGACGAAGCTGTGACTCTATTCGATCGAGCGATTGTTCTCGCAGAAAAGCGGGGGGCAATACAGCCATTTGAGGCAGTGTCCCGCGGTTTTACGCAAAGAGAGCGAACAGCCTCCACGCTCAGCCGCCTGGCAGAAGCTATTGCTGCAAATCCTCGAGACATTGGAGCTAGACGGAAAAGGGCCACACTCTTGGTCTCCGTTCAACGCCCAGGTGAAGCAATTGATGATCTCGTCGCGATCCAAGGCAGCGGAGCGCTGGGATGGCAGGATTACGCAGTTTTGGCGGTAGCCACGCTGCAGCAGCGCCGGATGGCCGAGGCGGTCGCAGCGGGGCGTCTAGCGATCAAGATGGCACCTGAGATCGGCATGCCACACTGCGTTCTGGCGGACATAGAATACGCTGCTGGTCAGTACTCCGTTGCGGTGATGGAAGCAAATGCGTGTGCTCAGCACGGCGGTCCCAAGGCACTCGCTGCGCGAATACAAGGTAACGCGCTTCGTGAGCTTGGCCAGTTCGCTGATGCGGCGAAGATGTATCGCATCGCTATAGACGCAGAACTGCAATGACTTCACGACGTCATTACCATTATTGTTGTCCAGAATGGAGAAGACAGGCCTTATAGATCACCCGGAGAACGGACCTAGGAAGTGAAGAACAACAGGTGACAGAGCGGTGGCACTGCACCGCCCGCCTTTTCGTGTTCCTGTCATTCGCCGACAGCGGAATGGAGATATGGCTTCTAAATTGCCTGGTAGCACGGTATATTTTCACGATCAAGCAGACGTTTTTCGCATCGTGGTAAGCGGTAGGCTTGATATTGGCGCTGCGAGTGAAATTGAACGCGGATGGCGAACGGCACAGTCTATTCTTTTCGGCCGCCTGTGCATTCTGGATCTCCGCGAAGCGACCGGGGTTGATGGAGAGGCAGATAATCTCATTCGCAAATTGCGCCAGGCTGGTGTCAACTGCTGCATGTCAAGCGCAGCGAACTGTCGAACGTCTGGCCGACTTCCTCTTTCGGAGTCGCTCCGGAGACTCGCGAGAAGAATTCGTGGCAAGGCGTATGAAGCAGGACGCTCGATTGCGGCACAGCAGTCACAGCCTTCGACCGCGGCGGATTGTCAGACCGCAGATGAGGACTTGATTGGCATCGGAACCACTTGACGAGGTGAGCTACTGGTGCGTGCTGACCAGCAGGTTTTCTTTCCCGGCGAGAGACTCAAGCGCTCTGCGTGACTGAATTCTCAGAAGGCATCCCCAGGTGACGCGTTGGTGGTTGGTCCATCGGTTGCAGACAAAGTGATCCCCGCGATGAATTGACCCCTGCCAGCTTAGCGTCGAGTAGAGTGATGAGTGTGTTGCGTCGTTGGCTGAATTCGCTCGATGACCTTACTAAATCGGACGATAAGCCGCTTGTATGGGTTGTGATTCAGTCTCGGCAACGCAGCTGGCAACTCGACTCCGCGAGTGTTCTGGCATGACGCCAGCTATTAGCAGTCTTGGCGTCCTGGGTCAGCAACTCCGATCCACAAGAGAGACGGCCGGATTGTCCGTGGATGCAATTGCGGATGAGTTGAAGGTTCGGGTTGAGTTTCTGCGGGCGATCGAGGACGGCGATCTGGACCTCATCCCACGAGGTTTTTTGGGGCGGAGTTTCGTCACCCAGTATGCGCGCTCCTTGGGGTTGGAGCGGTGTCCCGCGATGGAAGACTTCATTTCAGCGACGCGGAAGGACGCGCCTGATCCAGTCGGCCTGTTGGAGGTCATCGCAGAGCAGCGTTCGCGAAACACTCTCGTGGCATCAAAGCGCCTAGTGATCCACTTTCCCAAGCTGAACGTCTTCGCGGCCGGCTGTGTCGCGGCGCTGGCGTGTTTTGGCCTGCGCGAGTTCAATCGGCGCTTGGGGGATTCGTCCGGTTCCACTGCCGCAATCTCGAATTCGCACGAGAACATCCGAAGGCGCATCAACGACACGCCGAATGCCGTCTCGGAGTCGCGACAGGCATCGCCGGCTCACAACGAGGAAGCTGACGGTGGCCGCGATGTGAGCACGAACTCCGTGGACTCCCCTACGCCACCGCGGTTGGCTGTCGCGCAAGCGCAGGTAGCCGAGCTGGCATTTCGGGACCGCACTAAGGCTGCGCTCGGAGACCAACCCACCGCTCCTGATTTCGATGAGTCGCTTCACTCCTTGACTCGGAGGATTCAGCATTCTCCGCCGCAGACTGGCAAAGGCACTGCTGAACCGGTATCTTCCGAACCAAGGAGACGATCGTTCGCGCACACTCTCGTCGCTCCGCCAGCGATCGTGACGGTGAGCGCGCCAGAGTTGCTTCCTCCTCCGTCAGTGGGCCGTCCACAGTCGATCGGGTCTGGCGAGTTGCCGCGAGAGCTCTTCCCCGCCATCGAGCACGAACACCTACTGCCTCCAGTTGATGCGGCCCTAGCCGGGTTCGCGGCTGACTCACCTCGAGAATTAGAACGACCGGATCGCACCGCTCCGAAGGCGGACTCGCGACGCCGTCTTAGATCGCTGGAGTTGCTGCGTGAACGCTTGGGATACTCTGCGGGCGTATTCTACCGATGACCGTGGCCGCGCCGATCCCGGTCGCCAAAACGCTCTGCCACGTTGAGAAACGATTGTGAGTTACGGGTTTAGGGTGACGATGCGCGTCACTTGGTTATTGCTGACGTCCGCATCATTCGTGGTGCAATCGACGGTCGCAGTAGAGGATAGAGCCGTGGCTTGGCTGACCACCGGGGCAAGAGCGATTATCGTAATGCTCGCAGTCGATCCGGGTGCGAGCTCTCCGAGCGGTACCGATACGAGAGAGCCGACCGCGCCACAGGGTTTTCCTCCCACATTACAGTACACGAAGGTCGTGCCTGGAGGAAGTGTTTGGGTCAACCGAGCGCCTGGGGCTACGTCGCTTCCGATGTTCTGAACCAGTGCAGTGTATGTGACCGCAGCTCCACTGCTGACGGGGTTTGGCGCCGCTGTGAGGGTAAGGCTGAGATCTGGCAACGCTGTCCTGTTTGGTCCGGCGACCGGGAGACTTGCCGCATTTGAGCTTAACCCTCCCACGCTTATGACGAACGGCACCGAAGGCCCTCCTGGTATCCCACTTGGCACCAAAACATTGACCTGGTAGACACCCACGAAGTTCGTGGTGAGTCCTGCGAAGAGGACGGTGGCCGGCGTGCCGCCGATGCTGGCGGTGACAGCGGAAGCTACGGGTACAGCGCTCGTGGGTACCCCGCCGGACGCAGAGAAGCCACCCTTTGGGAGACCCAAGCCATTTGCGTATATCGAGATCACTTCTCCTTGCGAGACCGGGCTGTATAGACATTCCAAATGACCCGCGCCGCAAATCTGAGTAGCGGTCGTGGGATGGAACCCAACGGCTGTGCCCGTACCGCTTTGATCAATCGTGAAGATACCTGGTGATGCAGCAAGGATTGGGAATACCACACCCGGGCTTGTGAGCGATGTCCCACCAGTTCGGATTTCGATCTGCACTAAGGCACTAGTTGCGCCGCTCAATTCGACGGGCACTTGAGCATTGATCTGACCCGGCGAAACGAAAAAGAGCGGTGAGGCGAAGCCGTTCATGAGGACGGTCGCACCGGCAAGCCGCGTTGGCAAAGGAACGCTCGATGTGGACGCGACGGTGCCATCCGTTAAATATGAACCGAAAATCGAAATGATCGTACCCGGCGCAAGGGGGCCGGAAACGAAGGTTGCGGCGTTCGTCACAGCTGAAATGTGCGGGCTTTGCGTTTGGGCGGCAGCGAAAGACGCGAAAAACGCCACAATTATGTAGAAACGATGGGTCATATGTCTCCTCTAGAGCTCCAAGCAGATGATCGGCATCCCAAGCGAAAACTTTAGACGCGTTTTGGCAACGCGCAGGCAAGCGAGACGAGCACGGGAGGGAAAATCGCACCCTCTCCGGATGACCCGGCGGGTTCACGCATCGGAAGATGTTGGGTGAATTTGACCAAGGCCCGTCAGCCCGTCTGTAACGGCTCGCGACGATTCGGGCCATGTGAGAGACGCAGATCTCTGTCGCCTTCAAGCCCGTCATTCGAGGGCGCCTAGCGGCTACGAACGAAACGGAACTGAGACCGGCCGTCCTTCTTGCACTGCGCCGAATCTGTACAACATCCCGAAGGATAAGCGGTACCGCAGCTGCTTCGTCGCCAGGAAGGGTTACAAGATCCTCACGGTCGATGAGTCTGGCGCGGAGCTGCGCATCATTGGCGAGTATAGCGGGGAAGAGTCCTGGATCAGAGCCTTCGCGAACAACTGGGACATGCACTCGGTGATCGCGGAGCAGATGCAGCGGCGACAGTCATTCCACCGTCAACACTTCCCCCAGGACCCACTTCGACACGTTCGGGAACCCGAACTCCCGTGCCACCCTCCGTGCGACTCCAGAGGGGCAACTGCGCATTCCCACCGCCATCCAAAGCCAGTTCGCCTCCTCGAAGTAATGGGTCTTGAGCATCATCTCGCAGACGATCTTGATTTCCGTGTGGAGCGCGGCGGGAATCCGGTCAGGACGTGGCACGGCAGAGATAACCCTTTCTCGCGTGCCAGTTGAAAACACGATATCACGCGAGCGATGAAATCGCGGCGGGGCGCGGACGAATCCACGGTTCCCGCCGCACACTTCACCTGACACGCTCATTGGACCACGGTGCAGCGAGGGCGGTCGGTGGTTTGTGCGGAGTTGGAACCGAATAAATGCGGGTAGAGGACGAGACAAGAGCGGGCAGGAGGCAGAGTTAGCGCCTGACTCCTTTTACGCACGTTGTCCACGGCAGACCGAAGGACTAAGCAATTGCGTTTCAATCAGTTACCGGCGGGCGCCGGACACCTCATCGAAAATGGTCTATTTGCAGCATATAGGTGTCCGATTATGCTTAAATACTAGTCGGTAACGCACTGAAAACACGCCAAATAAAAAGCTTGACAAACAAGAAAAGTGCGTGTATACTGTAAAGCGTAGCCACCGCCAGGGTTCACTATACGCTTGGTATTATGCGTATTCCTTTGCTCGGTGATGAGCAGGAACTGGTGTATTCCGAGTATATGCTGTTTCCGGCCGGTAGGGATCATATCCGACTCCATCCCGCTTATGCCGGTGTCGCACTGTGGCGGGCGTAGTGACTAGCCGTGGCGGGTACTTCGTTTCTGCCCGCATGTTGCCATCAGTAGGGTCTGCATAGTATGCGTATGGCGTTCGCCCAGGATCGACCCTCCCACCTCTGACCGGTCGACATCCTGTCGGCCCCGTAATGACCACCCAGCAGGACAGTACCTGCAACCATCGAGGGCAGCGATCCGGTACGCCCGTAGCCCACTAAGGCAGTCCCGCCGCAACCGGCAGTCCAGCAGGTCAAAATTCCGAAAAACAGGCCGTTAAAACCCCTTGACGGGTGTTCTCCGCACCTGACCCCTTACCCCACCCTCGCCGATGCAGCAGCGGGCGGCTAATGCGAATTGTGGGCCAGTGAAACGGTACAAGGTCATCGGCCGAAGTGATCCCACAGGAACGCGTGCGCCAAGGCACACATCGACGCTTGCGCGTGATGAAATCCAGTCATCATTATTTCGTTAGCTCGACGCAGTTCATCTCGAACGTTTGAACCGTTCTGAAGGTTTGCCGAGATGACGCTGGCAAGAACGGCACCCGCGAATTCGCATTCAAGTCCCATCGTCCACCCGTCCACGCCGGTAGTCCATGAAATACCTCCAGGAAGATCGGCAAAGTTTTCAAGCCCGACCCGAACGCTATTGATGCCAATGTGTCCCGCGAACTCGTTTCGCAAAGCCTTTATCTCTCGGGCGTGCTTTTGGAAGTGGCGGTCCGCATCCACAACTAGTGTGGCGTCGAGTTTTGTCATCCATCGTCGCTCAGCGCTTTTGAACTCGGCGAGTCGGCGCACACACGCAAGCCCGCTTCGGAACTCTTCGAGTGTGGCTAGACCCCGCCGCATGTAGTACATCACCTGATAAGCGAGATCGGTGTTCAACTCGGTTGCCTTCGCGTGAAGTTCGCGAAGGGCAAGCATTTCGAGCCGCAGGTCTTCGTAAAAGATTGAGAGGCGAGCGATCTCATTCAACAGTTCCGATCTACCTGCGTCGAAGATCCGCCCGACGTTACCGACGCGGCTTCTGGTGGACACGGCGTCCAGTTTAGCCGATTGCCTCAGTCCCCGCTCATTTCGCGGGACGTCCTCGCGGTCGGCGCGGCGCGGTCGCCCGATCACGCTCTCGTTTCATCCGAACCGACATCAGGTGTGCGCAGTCATAGGAGCAGTACTTCCTAGCGTGGTTTGATCCGTGTTCGAACTGCTTTCGACAATCCGGTCGACTACAGAAGCCGATACGCGCATCACGGATGTGGTCGACGAAGACGGTAGCCATCATGGCGTCTAACGTCGTGCGGGTTTCAATCACCGCAGCGTGAGAATTCTTTGACCATGAAAAACGCACGGTGAACGTCTGGTACTCGCTTCGCAAGAGGCGGTAAAGAGAATCCGTCTTGAAGACCTCTGGCTTTGCTTTCCATCGCGGTGGCGGCGTCGTGAGCAAATAGTACACGATGCCTTGGATCTCGAACAGGCTCCGGTTCGTCAACCTACCTGAGCCCAGTGCTGAGTGAAACTCTCCCGAATCACTCAAAAATGCGACAGCGTCGTCAGTTCCAAGCCGTAGCCGTAAGAACTGGCTTCTGACCTCCCAAGGGTCTAAGTAGAGCGGTTTGATGCTGATGTCGTCGGAATCGTCAGCCGGTTCGGCGATGTGCTCAAAACGGTCCCGGCGTTGAACCCATCTGCGGCGCGTCGGCAGGAATGAAACAGCCATCGGAATACCGACGGGGTGTCCCTTGAAAAGGTCAGCCGCACCGCCCAACAGAAGGCTTAATTCTTGTGGCATAGAAAGTAGCTTTTTTATGCTACCGTATTCTGGGATGCTGAGGGGACATGCAAAACGCAGCAATCACCAGCAATGCGGAGCACCGAGTCCTTCAGCCTCTCCTCTATACCAAACGGGACGTGGCAGCGCTCCTCTCCTTGAGCCTACGGACAATCGACAACCTCATCACTCGGAAAGAACTCCCAGCCATTCGCGTCGGCGGCCGGGTGCTCATCAAGGCTACCGATGTCCAACAGTTCATCAGGACGCAGCCATCCGCTCAGAACAGGAGAATCATGTGAAGGAACAAGAGAAACGGGAACGGGGTGTCTACGAAAAGCACCCCGGTTCCGGTGTCTGGTGGATACGCTATACCGACGTGGAAGGCCGAATACGGCGCGAGATTGCCGGATCAAAGGCGGCGGCGCGGACACTGTACCGGAAGCGGAAAACGGAGGTGTTGCAGGGGCGCAAGCTGCCCGAGACGCTACGGCAACAGGCTCCAACGTTCGCCCAGCTCGCCAAAGACGCGCTGGCGTATAGCGACCGAAACAAGCGGAGTGCCGGTGACGATCACGAACGCATGAAAGTGCTGCTCTCGTGGTTCGGGTCCAGTCGCGCCGATTCCCTCAAGCCTCAGGAGATCGAGCGCAGACTGTGCGAAGGCGCTAAGGAGCGCAAGTGGGCACCCGCCACGGTCAACCGTTACAAGGCGCTGTTGTCTCTCACGTACCGCATCGCCGTCGAGAATGGGCGCATGGAGTACAACCCGATTTCGAGGGTGCGCCGCCTGAGAGAAAACAACGGCGTGATTCGCTACCTCAAACCCGAAGAGGAGGCCGCCCTCAAGGCTGTCATAGCACCGAACCACCCGGAACGCTGGGCAAGCATCGTGTTTGCGATGCACACCGGTCTGCGGGCAGGTGAGCAATACGGCCTGACGTGGAGCGCGATCAACGAGGATACGGACCCGCCGCACGTCTTCTTGCGCGAAACGAAGAACGGGTCGGCGCGGCACGTGCCATTGAACGCGGAATGCACCGCAGCGCTAATGGTCGTGAGAGCGTACCCCCAGCCCGATGGCCGAGTCTTTCCGCAGCAGCCATACCGCATGTGGTTCGACATCGCACTGGCGAAGGCCGGAATCACAGATTTCCATTGGCATTGTCTGCGCCACACGTTCGCGTCTCGGCTCGTCATGGCAGGCGTCGATATCCGCACCGTCGCCGAGTTGATGGGACACCGCGATCTGAAGATGACCATGAGGTACAGTCACCTCGCGCCGGAACACAAGGCGGCAGCGGTTGCCAAGATCGCAACTAGCCCAACTGACACCAGAACTAGCACCAGCCCCGCAATGATGCCCTCCAGACCTCGCCACAGCAACGTGATTCAATTCCCGCAACGTGCTGTGAATCAGTAGCATACGCCCTCTGGTAAACTGATTCGGGGCCCTTAGCTCAGCGGTTAGAGCAGCGGACTCATAATCCGTCGGTCGTAGGTTCAAATCCTACAGGGCCCACCAACTCCCAGCCACGCGCCGATCACGGCACGATCCACGTTCCGGTTTGCTGCCACCCCGTGTCGCGATTCAGCATGTCGAGCGTCCGCTGGAAAATCTTCTTCGCTCCGGACATCGGCGCCTTCATGGTGATCGGGATCCGCACCATCAGAATGCCGCTGCCGTTGGTCGCGGTGGCCGCGGCCGTATCCACCGAACAGGCGCTACTGGAGAGTGCGTTCGATGCAGTCCCCGGCGCGACCGGGCCGAGGAAGTACCCGACGTCGCTCGAGTACATCCAGAGGCCGTTGCCCGCACGATCGTAATGGACGAAGCAGAACGGCTGTCCGCCGCCATCCGGCGCCGCGGCGATCAGAAGTTGCATCCAGCCGAAGGCCGGGCCGTCGAGCCCGGGCAGATCGGGATAGGTGATCGCAAAGGTCTGGGTAGCGCCGCTTCCCGACGACGGAGAACTGGCCAGGACTCCCGGAAGTGCGGCCATTTGAATCCAGTCCCCCCGCTGCACCCAGCCGGTATCCTGAAGCTCCTGGTTCATGGCGCGAAGGTAGACGTTGCGCGTCCCCGCTTGCTTGAAGATGAGGCTCGAGTTTACCGTAAGCGTCCCGCCCGACCCGCTCACGCTGGACGCGGACGTATTGAGGGCGCAGTCCGAGTTCTGCAGCCGGTTCGATGCGGCGCCGGGCGCCACGGGGCCGACGAAGAAACCGCCGTCGCCGTAAAGCCAGAAGGCGTTCCCCTGCACGTCATAGTGCACAAAGCAGAACGTCTGTCCGCCGCCATCGGGGGCGACAGCGATCAGCAACTGCACCCATCTCAGATCGGTGTAGCCTTTCGCCGCCGCGTAGACGGTGGTCAATGTCCCGGCGAACCCGATTGCGTCGCTGGGCGTCACCGACACGGCCGTCGGCGCGAATCCGACCGCGGTGAACGAGGCCGCGATGCTGCGCGGCCCCGACAGGAACAGGAATTGCGGATTGGAGCCGCCCGTGAGATCGCCCGTGAAGCCGCCAAACGAGTAACCCGATGCGGGCGCGCCTGTAACGATCAGCGTCGAACTGGCCGGGTAATAGCCGTCGCTGGAGGAGAGGTTCGCGACGATGCTCCCGCCTCCGGCCGGTGACACCGAACTCGTGAGCAGGTATTCGGCGGCGAAGTTCGCCGTAAGGGTCGTCGTCGACGCGGGCGTCACGAAGGCATGTGTGCGCGCCAGACCGTCGCTCCAACTCGTGAATCGATATCGCGTCCCCACTCCTTGGGTCGCGACCGTGTCGACGTTATGAGTCGACCCCGCCTGCCAATAAAATGTACGCGGTCCGGCGTAAGTAACTCCATCGACGACGATGGGAAGTCCCGAAGGCGCGGTCGCTACGGTCACAGCCGTCAGCGGCAGAATCGTCGTCGAATCCGATGCGTTTGCGGGCGCCGAGCCTCCGCCGGTTACGGTGACGCTGTTTACCTGGGGCGAAGTGGCAGTGGGGGCGACGTCCACTGTGACCGTGATCGGCGGGTAAGCGGCTCCCGCGAGTAGCGTATCGCCGCGCGTGCACACGCCGCCCGCACACGTCCAGCCATTGCCCGACATACCGGCGATCGTGAGACCGGCCGGCGCGTTCTCGGTCACCGTCACGACACTATTTACGGGACCTGCGCCGGAGTCGTTGGAGACGGTGACTGTATAGGGCGCGCTCTTCTGATTCTGGGTGAAGTCGCCGGTATGGCTCTTCTGGATTACGAGAGCCGCGGCCGTCATTAACGTGAGGTCCTGTGCTCCCGCCGGCGGCATCCCGCCCCCGGTGACGGTCACTCGATTGGTGACCTGCCACGGCGCGTTCGCCGCGATGTTCACTGCCACGCTGATCGGCGGATAGCTCTGGCCGGGCGCCAATGCGTCGCTGCGCGTGCAGGTGCTGCCGTCGCAACTCCAGCCCGAACCCGACATCGATGTCAACGTGAGAGCGGTGGGCGCTAACTCGGTGACCGTCACTGGGCCGCTGGTCGCGCCGGCGGAGGACGCATTGGCGATGGTGACTGTGTACGTGCCCGTCGAACCAGGAGTGAACGAGCCCGTATGGCTGACCGCTGCCGATACCAAGGGAGAAACGCCCACTGGCAAGAGCACGCGAACGCCTACGTCGGCAATCCAGTCGGAAAGATAGATCCGCCCATCCGGGCTCGTCGAGATCCCTTGCGCGCCGGGCAGATAGGCGCTCGTTGCGAAAGTGCCATCGCCATAAAAAAGTGATCCGCCGCCGGCGATCGTCGTGATGGTCCCCGCGGGATTGACTAACCGGACACGGCCGCCGGCCAGGATGTAGACGTTACCGTTGGAGTCGGTCGCCACACCGTTGGGCTGGTACATTTGCGCGGCTGTCGCCGGTCCGCCATCCCCGGAGGCTCCCGGCGTTCCGGTCCCGGCGAAGGTCGTGATCGTGCCATTCGGCGCCACCCGCCGAACGCGATAGTTGTCCAGGTCCGCGATGTAGAGGTTGCCGGACGGGTCGACCGCGAGACCCCAGGGGTAGGTGAGTTGCGCCTGCGTTGCGGGGCCGTTGTCGCCGGAAAATCCGGATGTCCCGTTTCCGGCTACCGTGACAATCGTGCCATCGGTTCCTACCTTTCGAACCACGGAATTGGAAGCGTCGGCGACGTACAGATTGCCGAGCGCGTCGACGGCAAGTCCCTCCGGATTATTCAACTGTGCGTGGGCTGCGGGCCCATGATCGCCGGTGTAGCCCGCGGTTCCGGTTCCGGCGTAGGTCGTGATCACGCCGTTCGAGCCGATCTTCCGCACGCGGTGGTTTTGCTGGTCGGCGACGTACAGAGTGCCGAACTTGTCCGCCACGACCGCGGACGGGTTGTTGAGCGTTGCGTTAGCTGCGAGCCCATTATCGCCGGAATAGCCTGTCACCCCAGTGCCGGCGAGCGTCCAAATCACTCCAGCAGGGGTGATCATGCGAATCCGATTGTCCGCGGTAGCGAGATACAGGTATCCGGCGCTACCGCTCGCAATTGCGCTGACGGTCAGGCCGCCGCCGAACACCGCCGGGCCGCCGTCTCCCGTTGCTCCTCCGGCGATTGTGACGATGGTTCCCGATGAGATCTTGCGGATGCGGCGGTTGTCGGTGAATACCACCTCGCCAAGAGCGTTGACCGCCACACCCGGAATGTTGCTGATCGAAGCAGCGGCCGGCGCCCCGCCGTCGCCGGAATATCCCGACACCCCGGATCCGGCAACAATGTGAATGATCCCGCTGGCGTCGACCACATACAGCCGCGGATCGAAGCCGCCAACGTACACCTTCCCGGACGAATCGACGGCGATCCCAACCGGATTGCTCAGAGAGCCGGAGGTTGCGAGTGTGCCGTCGGCGGGGCCGCCGAAGCTCCCGTTCCCTGCGACGGTCGTAATCGTGCCGCCGGCGGACACCTTCCGAACTCGATTGTTGTAAGTGTCCGCGATGAAGAGGTTCCCGTTTCCGTCTGCCACGACGCGATAGGGGTGATACAGGTTCGCTCCGGTGGCGGGGCCGTTGTCACCGGAGTAGCCGTCGACACCCGTTCCGGCGACCGTCGTAATGACGCCGCCAGGAGAGACCCTGCGGATGCGGGAGTTATTCGTGTCCGCGATGAATAGATTCCCGGTGCGGTCCACCGCCACTCCGGTGGGCGCCGCGAGCCGCGCGCTTACTGCCTGTCCGTTATCGCCAGAAAAGCCGTAGACGCCAGTTCCGGCGACGGTGGTGATGATGCCGCTCGGTGCCACCTTTCTGACCACTGCGGCGCCAGGGTCGGCGATATAGAGGTTGCCGAAACGATCGACCGCGATTCCGCCGGCAGTCGTCAGGCCTGCTCGAATCGCGGGGCCATTGTCGCCGGTATAGGCCCATGTCTCGCTTCCCGCGACCCGCGTCAATGTTCCCGCGGAATCGATTTTGAAGACGGCGTACAGCGACTGCGAAATCGTCGTGGAGAAATACACGCTGCCGTACTGGTCTGCTGCCACATCGAACGGTATGCCGATATCGAACGCCGTCGCAGGACCGCTGGTGCCGGGGAGTTGCCGCCCTGCCAGGGTGGAGATCAGATATTGGGTTGGCTGCGCCGCGAGTGGCGCGACCGCCATCAGAAAGAAGAGTAATCCTGCGCGGGCGCGACCATGGGACGACATAGCAGAGGGTAAGCGTAACACGTCGCGAACAAGCCCGTCTGCTGCTACTCAGCCCAGATGAAATTCTTGCCCGATCCCGTCCACCACGACCCGATCCGGCCGATTCCCCGCCGCCCCGTACGTCCGATCGATCGGCTCCAAATACGGCTCGCGACTCAGCGCGAAGGTCTGGTGGTGGACCGGTAGGACGAACTCCGCCCCCGCCTCCTCCGCCATCCGCCACGCCTGCTCCGGCGTGCAGTGGACGCGAATCCACGGGTCGTACGCTCCCACCGGCATGATCGCCAGATCGTACGGCCGCGACGATCGCAGTTCCCGGAACTTGTCCGTCACCGCAGTGTCTCCGCCGAACAGTACGCGATGGCGGCCGACCTCGATCGTGTACCCGTTGAATCCGCGATACGTGTCGTTGCGCATCCGCGCGCCCCAGTGATTCACTTCGAACGCCCGTATCGCCGCCGGACCGACCGACACCCGATCTTCCCAGCCCAGCTCGTGCACCTTCGACCAGCGCGACATGCGCAGTAGATCGCCTGTCCTCGACGCCGTCACTACGACAGTCCCACGAGCCTCGAGCGCCCGCAGGCTCGGCAGGTCGAAATGGTCGAAGTGCGCGTGCGAGAGCATCACGAGGTCGATCTTCGGCAACTCCGCCGCGACCAGAGCCGGGTACACCAGCCGCTTCAGCCCGAGTGTCACCGGACCCAGTCCCAGACCGACTCGCCGACTGAACACCGGGTCCGTCAGCACCGTCATCCCGTCGATCTTGAGCAGGACCGTCGTGTGCCCCAGCCACGCGACGTGCAGGCCGGTATCTGGCCACGCGGCCGGCGTCGGGCGTTCCGGCGCGGGCCGAATCTCCCGTTGGAAATCTCCCTTGTAACGTTCCCAGAAGGCAGGCGCTGTGCGATAGGCCCACTTCGCGAGCGCGATGGTCGGCGACATCTATACATGTGATGCCGCGACGGCCACCCCGGTTGCGCCCGCATGGTATACCGGGATCATGCTCCGAGATCCGGCGCGGGTGGCGATCCGAGTCGGCGTGTACATCATGCTCGCGTACTTCGGCCTCATCCTGTTCTCCTGGGGCTTCCAGTGGACCGGCTATCTGGCCGACGCAGTCGCCACGAATCTGCTCACCGCCGCCGTCGCCAACTGGCTGACGCTGCGGATCTTCGAGGCGCGCACGCTTTCAGACGCAGGACTGTGGTGGAGCCGCGCTTCGTCCTCGAATCTCGGGCTCGGACTCGCCGGCGGCGTGGGCGCGGCGGCCGCCGTTCTGCTGGTCGCCTTAGTTTTCCGCGCGGCGCACTTCGTTACGACGCCGGACGACCATCCGACCGTCGGCTCGATGATTTTCGTCATCATCCTGCTCGCCTGCGGCGTAATCGGCGAGGAGCTCCTCTTTCGCGGCTACGGCTTCCAGGTCCTGCTCGCGGGCGTCGGACCGTACGCTACGATTATCCCTCTCGGCATTCTCTTTGCAGCGGCGCACGGCATGAACCCCAATGCCTCCTGGTTTGGCCTGATCAACACCGGCGGGTTCGGCATCCTGTTCGGCTACGCGTATCTCCGCAGCCGCGATCTCTGGCTCCCGATCGGCCTGCATCTCGGGTGGAACTTTACACTGCCGCTCTTCGGCGCCAACTTGAGCGGGCTTAGAATGAAGGTGACGGGCTACGAGATGTCGTGGACCGCCGGCCCGCTGTGGAGTGGCGGCGAATATGGCCCGGAGGCGAGCATTCTGACCTCCGCCGTTGTGCTGGTCCTGTTCGTCTACCTCTGGAAAGCGCCGATCCGCCGGCAGTTCTCGCCGATTTCGGACCCGCCCGCGGAGAAAGCCGTATGCGAGCCTTCGTCCTTATCGCCGTCCTGACCGCGCTTCCCGCCTTTGCGCAGAAGCTGGTGTTCGAAGATCGCGTCGAGCTGACGCGGGGACTCATGGCCGAGTACGGCGCCGTGAAAGTCCTGTTGCCCCACTCCAAGAAAGCGCTCGAATTCGACTCGAACGGCACCTTCGACAAGAAGGCGTGGGCCATGATCGCCAAGGAAAGCGGCCCGGCGGCGCGCGTCGGGGACACCGTGCAGATCACCAAAGTCGAGATCGGGCATGACCGCATCGAGCTCGAAATCAACGGCGGTTTCAAAGGCGGACGCCATTGGTACTCGGGCATGCAGGTCAGCACCAACGGCGCGGCCCCCAGTCCCATCGGCAACAACGACACCAACGCGCCCGGCGGAACCTCCATCGTGATCCTGTTCCATAAGCCGCTCGAACCGATCAAGGCGGTCGAGATCAAGAAGATGCTCGCGCCGGTACTGGACTTCGAAAAGCACAGTGTCACCGAGATCTATAGCGAGTCCCTGCCGCCTGAAGTTCAGAAGGCGATCAAGGATAAGCACGTCGTCGAGGGTATGAATCACGAGCAGGTCGTGATGGCGCTCGGCAAGCCGCTCCATAAGTCGCGCGAGGTCAAGGACGGGCTCGAGATCGAGGACTGGGTCTACGGACAGGCGCCGGGCAAGATCACCTTCGTCACCTTCAAGGGCGACAAGGTCATGAAAGTCAAAGAAGCGTACGCCGGACTCGGCAGCCAGGTACAGGACCCGCACTAATGCGCTCGCTCGCGGCCGCCGCGGCGGTCCTCGCGCTGGCCTCCTGTTCGCGGACGCCTTCCGCCCCTGCGCCCACGCAAACCCCGGCTCCCCGCATCACGCAGTTCTATTCGACGACGCCGCAACTCGCGCGCGGCGAGACCGGGATGGTCTGCTACGGCGTCGAGAACGCCAAATCCGTGTGGCTGTCGCCGCCGCGCCGTGAGCTCTCGGCGGCGCTCGCCCGCTGCGTCGAGATCGCGCCCACGGCCACCACGACGTACACGCTGAACGCCGAGGGTCCCGGCGGCAGCGCAAAGCAGGAGCTCACCATCAGCCTCGGACCGCCCAAAGTGAAGATCGTCGAAGTCTGGGTGAACTCCCTGGATCTCAAGGCCGGCGAACAGCTCCAGCTCTGCTACAAGGTGCAGAACGCCGCCTCCGTCCACGTCGAGCCCAAGATCGCAATGTTAACTGCCAAGCCGAACTGCGGAACGGCGAGTCCGCAGCGGACGACTACGTACACGGTGACCGCCACCGGCGCCGGCGGTCAGCAGGACTCCGAGCACGTCACGGTAAAACTCCACTAACCGACCGGCGTTCCCCGCGTCTACCCCAGGGTAAGGAGCACGCCGATGAAGACCCTTTGGAACGCCGCCGCTGTCCTGGCGCTCGGTGCGCTGGCCGCCAACGCCCAGCCGCGCAACGGACGCAACTTCAATCTGAACATCAGCACGGACAACGCGGAGCGCTGTTCCGACCTGAAGGTCCGCTCCACGAACGGCGAAGTCGCGCAGGTGAATGAGAGCCTCACCCTCGGCGCCGGGCAGGCTTCGGGACTGGAGTTGGAGGATATCGCCGGCCGCGCCGTGGTCTCCGTGCGCGCCTGGGATCGCTCCGAATACGGCGTCGAGACGTGCAAGATCGCGGTCGCCGAGACCAAATCGGGCGCGGACCAGTTACTCGCCGGGATCTCGGTCGCCCGTAGCGCCGGCCACCTCACCACCGCCGGTCCGGTCAACAACGACGGCAATTGGCAGATCTACTTCATCGTCCACGCGCCGCGCAACGGCAACGTCGATCTGCAGACCAAGAACGGCCCGGTCAGCGTCAACGGGATCTCCGGCAACGTGAAGGTCCGCGCCATCAACGGTCCGGTATCGCTGACCGATTGCGGCGGACGGGTCGACGCCCAGACCACGAACGGCCCGATTTCCTTCCACGGCAACTCGGGCGATGTGCACTTGAACGCGAAAAACGGCCCGATCTCGCTCAGCCTCTCCGGGGAGACCTGGAACGGCGCCCAGCTCGAAGCCCACACCGACAACGGTCCGGTGAGCGTCTCGGTCCCCGAAAATTACCGCACGTCGGTCCGCCTCCAAAGCTCCAGCCACGCCCCACTAAGCTGCAACATCGAAGCCTGCCGAAATGCCTTCACCGACGCCTCCTCCCAAGACCGCCTCATCCGCATCAACGGAGCCGCCGACACCGTCCGAGTCTCGACACACAACGGCCCCGTATCGATCACAGGCCCCCGCAAAAAAATAATCTAAGATCTTTGGCCACGAATGGACACGAATGGACACGAATCAAAACGCCTTATGCTCATTCGTGTTCATTCGTGTTCATTCGTGGCCTATAGTTTTAGCTTCTGCGCTCTCGGCCTTTCCATTCTTTTCCGCAGCCGCTCTTCTCTCTTTCGCACCTCGACGGTGTCGCCTATCGATAGCGCGATTCTCGTAAACTCCAGCGCCATCCCGTAGTTTTTCTCGCGATGCTCGTAGTGTTTCGCCAGCGCTTCCAGCGCCTTCCCCCGATACGGGTTTCTGGACTCCGCCAGCTCCGTCACGACCGCCAGCGCCGCGTCGTGCCTTCCCGCGCGCCTTTCCATCGACGCGATGTCCCACATCGTGCGGAACATCAGCTCGTCCGGCAACCCCATGTCCATCGCACGACGGAGCAGCCTCAGCGCCTCCTCGTCGCGATCCTCCTTCGCCAGCCACCGCGCCAGCCCGACGTAGTCCGCCCCGTGCCGGAGCGGCGCATCCTCGGGACGCCGGAACGCGAACGGGACGATCGCGGTCAGGCACGCCAGCGACAGAATATCGATCGCGTTGTGGTGCAGAATCGGGACGATTTTGAACGCCTGCCGCGTCCGCAGGAAATCGAAGTAACAGTACGGGATCATCTCGCCCGGGAGATCCCCCTCGCGCTCCACGCCGAGCACCTGGTTTTCGAGATCGACCAACCGGCAGCTATCCAAGCGCAGCTTCCACAACCGCCGCGCGCCGAACAGCAGATCCAGGTGACGCAGCCGGTCAAACGGGTGCCGCGCCCGCGACATCCGGTAACGCGTCTCGAGCAGCGGCTGGTCGTACGCCTTACCGTTGTAAGTGATCAGGACGTCGAAGGGCTTCAGGTACTCGTCGAGCCGCGCCAGTAGCGACGGTTCCTCGCCGTAATCCCGCATGAAGAACTGCCGCAGCCGGAATCCTGTCGCGTCAATGGACCCGACACCGATCAGGAACGCATACGTCCCGGTGCCGCCCGCCAACCCCGTGGTTTCCGTGTCGAGGAACGCCCACTTCATCGGGTGGGAGCCCGCAATCTCGCCCCCCGACAGCGAGTCCAGCAGATCCTCCGGCAACTCCGCCAAGTCCGAGATATCGACCGACCCGTGCCGCCGGTGCCGCTCCCAGAGCCGCTCCGTCTCGAAATGCTCACCCAGCGCGGTCTTCACGACTTCACCCGAAACGAGCTCCTCGATCGAGCACCGCTGCGGCGCGGGCCGCGGCTCCGGCGCGGGCAGCTCGGCCCCGAGCACGATATTCGCGACACGCCTCCGCAGGGCGGCGAGCTGTTGTTGGATGTCCTCCATGTGTTCGCTTTTTCTTTGCTCAGTATACAACTCGCCCGCTGTTATATTCGTATGGTGATTAACCGGGCCGTCATCCCTGTTGCAGGACATGGAACGCGCCTCCTGCCGGCCACCAAGTCCCAGCCGAAGGAGATGCTGCCGGTCGCGCGCAAACCGATCGTGCAGTACGTTGTCGAGGAATTGGTCTCAAACGGTATCGAGCAGATGCTGTTCGTGACCGGCCGCAATAAGGCGTCCATCGAGAACCACTTCGACAACGATCCCGAACTTTTCCGCACCCTCACCGACACCAACAAGCAGGACCTGCTCAAGGAGCTCGATTTCGACGCCCTGAAGGCGAACTTCTTCTACACACGCCAGCGCCAGCAGAAGGGGCTCGGGGACGCGATCCTTTGCGCCGAGAATTTCGCCGGCGAGGCGCCGTTCCTGGTCGCGCTCGGCGATTCCATCCTCGGCCTGCACGCCGTCTCGCGCGCCGTCAGCCGCATGGCCGACGTCTACGATGGGAAGCGCGCCAGTTGTGTCATCGCCGTCGAAGAAGTGCCTCGGGAGGAGACCCGGCACTACGGCATCGTGCAGCCGGAAAACGGCGCCGACGACGTGTTCCGCATCGTCAATCTCGTCGAGAAACCCCAGCCCAAGGATGCGCCCAGCAACCTCGCCATCGCGGGCCGCTACATCTTCTCGCCGGTCATCTTCGACATGATCCGCCGTGTCCAGCCCGACGCGCGCGGCGAGATTCAGTTGACCAATGCGATCCAGTTTCTGTGCGAGGAAGGCCGCCGCGTGATGGCCGTCAAGCTGACGCCCCAGGAAAAGCGGTACGACATCGGCAACTTCCCGAGCTACTTCGAAAGCTTCGTGGAATTCGCGCTCGCCGACCCGGATTACGGAGCCGACTTCCGGCGTGTGCTCGAGCGCCTGCTGGCCAAAGCCGCCATAGTTTGAATCGAACCCGCGTACTGTTTGCAGTCCTCGCCCTCCTGCTGATCGCGGGCAGGCTGTGCCATCTCCACATCCTGTGGGAGGGCGATACGCTGCCGCTCGCCGCCGCCACCCAGATGGCGCACGGCAAGGTCCTCTACCGCGACGTGTGGTTCGACAAGCCGCCACTGGTGCCCGCGTTCTACCTGCTCTCCGGCGCGCGCGAGGGCTGGCCGCTCCGCCTCGAAGACGCGCTCTACGCGCTGCTCGCCTGCTGGATCGCTTACCGCTTCGCGCGCGACCTCTGGTCCGAGCGCGAAGGCCAGTGGGCCGCCGGGCTGCTCGGCTTTTTCCTGCTGTTCGATTTCCCCTCCGCCATCGTCCCGGTCGCGTCCGACCTCATGATGCTGGCTCCGCATCTTGCCGCCGTCTGGATGGCGCACCGCCGCCGTCCGTTCTGGAGCGGATTGCTCGCCGGCCTCGCGTTCTGGATCAGCCCCAAGGGCGCGCTCGTGGCGCTCGCCTGCGTGTTCTGGGACCCCGCGGGATCGGCGTGGATCGCCGCCGGTTTCGCTGCGGCCGCTGCCGCCGCGGTCGCGTGGCTCGGGATCGCGGGAGCGCTCGCAGCCTACTGGCAGGAGGTCTGGGTTTGGGGACGCCTCTACGCCGGAAGCACTTTCGTCGCTTCCCCTGTGTCGAATGCGTTCCTGCGGACGCTGAACTGGGCCGGCTTCCACATCGCCGCCGTGATCGCCGCGGGACGCTTTCTGGTCAACCGCTCCGCCGCGTCGCGCGAACGCCTGCCGTGGATCGCATGGCTCGTGCTGTCGTTCGTGGGACTCGCCGCCGGCATGCGCTTCTTCCCGCGCTACTATTTCCAACTCCTGCCGGTCGTCGTCCTGATGGCTGCGCGCGGCTTCACCCTGATGGAAGGCCGGCGTCGCGAGCTCGTCGCGCTGCTGCTGCTGATCCCTGCCACCCGCTTCGGCCCGACCTATCTCACCGCGCTCACCGACTCCGCCTGGCGTGACACCTCGATGGACCGCGATAGCCGCGACGCCGCCGCATTCCTCCGCGACCGTTCCCAACCCGGCGACACGCTCTTCATCTGGGGATATCGCCCCGAGATCTTCGTCTACTCCCGCATTCCCGCCGCGACTCGGTATCTCGATTCGCAGCCGCTCACGGGAGTCCCCGCCGACCGCCATCTCACGCAATCCGAGCCCGTCGAAACGGAGCAGGCCGCCCGCCGCCGCATCGAGCTCACGCAGTCGAAACCCACGTTTATCCTGGACGGCCTCGGCCCCTACAACCCCAAGCTCGCGATCACCGCGTATCCCGAACTCCGCCAGTGGCTCTCTGGCTACACGGAAATCGGAAGAGTAGGCCAGACCATCGTCTACACGCGCCAGTAGTGCCCCACTACAAGGTCGGTGGACCTACCAGGACGTCGACTCTTTTCGCATAGTGCGCCAGCGGCGCGCCCGTTGGCGCGGGCAGGCCTGCGGCTTGCACCAGCGACTCTTCGACTCGGGTGGCGGTCGCGCGATGCAGCGGCCACGGCGCGTGCTCGATGTCCGCCTTCCACAGCCGGCCGGCGCGAACCGCGTAGAGCCGTAGACGCATGGTCAGGAAAATCTCCAACTCGCTCTGCTCGGCAATGGGGTCGCCGATCCGCACCTCGAGATTGCTCATTGCCGGACGACGACGGGTCAGCCGCTCGCTGCGGTAGCGCACCGTCGCACCATCGCACGCGACCTGCATCTTCGCCCAGAAGTACGGCAGCGCGTACCCGGCGCGCGCGCCGATCACGGCGAGCAGGCTCGCGGCGTCCAGAGAGAAGAACCAGACGCCGGACTTGCCCGTCCGGTCCGTCGCATACGTGCGGACGTTCGTCTCCGGGAACTCCGAGAGGGGCCTCAGCCCGCTGATGGAAAACGGGACCAGGCCGACCCAAGCCGCGCCCTCGCAGATGTCGAGCTCGAGCCCGCGGGGCAGCAGCGGACGGACTACTGCCGGGTCGTAGCGCCAGTGCAGGAAGCTGACGTCGTTCCAAGTCTGGCGCATGACGGTCATGGCTGGATCGTACAATAGACGCTCCATGGAAAAGCGTATTGCTGCGATCACGGGCGCGTCCGCCGGTCTGGGATCGGTCTTCGCGCGCAAGCTGGCAGCGCGCGGCTACGACCTGATTCTCATCGCCCGCCGCAAGGACCGGCTGGACGCGCTCGCCGCCGCAGTGTCGCGTGAGCATGGTGCCGCGGCGGAGGTGATCGCCGCCGACCTGACGAACTTCGAGGACATCGACGCGGTCGCGGCGCGGCTCGCCGCGGAGCCGCGGTTGGCGCTGCTGGTGAACAACGCGGGCTTCGGAACGAAGAAGCGATTCTGGGAGGCGCCGATCGAGGGCCAAATCGAAATGCACCGCCTCCACATCGACGCCACGATGCGGCTGACGCACGCTGTCCTGGGCCCGATGGTGTCGCGGAATGAGGGCGCGGTGATCAACGTTTCGTCGGTGGCGGCATTCATTCGCGGCGCGGCGAATGTCAGTTATTGCTCGACGAAGTCGTGGATGAGCGTGTTCACGGAGACGCTCTCGCTGGAACTGAAAGAGACGGGCGTCAGCGTCCAGGCGCTCTGCCCCGGCTTCACCTACACCGAGTTTCACGACGTGATGCAACTCGACCGCGGCCTCATCCCGAAGTGGTTGTGGATGGATGCGGAATTCGTCGTGGAGGAGTCCCTGAACGCTCTCCCATCGCGGAAAGTGTTTGTCATTCCAGGCTGGAAGTATCGCGTCTTCGTCGCCGCCATCACGAAACTCCCGGTCTGGCTGCGGCTGAAGGCGGAGGAGAACTCGCCGCAATCGAAATCGCGATTGTGATGAGAACGATCTAGTACATTCGTCCTCGCGTCCCCTACCGCACAAGTAGCCCCATCGGGCCGGTAACCTGTCGCGCCGGCCTCTGCGCCATTTCATCCAGAAGCCTCGCTGCCACTGTCTACTGCGTTCAAATTCACATAGGGATAGCTATGCGTCTGTTCATCGTCCTCGCTCTTGCCGCAGTTTCCGCCTTTGCTCAAGCTACCGGAGGCTCCATCCGTGGTGTTCTCACGGACGATTCCGGCGCCGTGATTCCGGCCGCCGTCGTGACCCTGACGGGCAACGGCGCCCCGAAGACCACTCAGTCGCAGGGCGATGGATCGTACGCCTTCAACGGCCTTGCGCCCGGAAAGTATACGGTTCGTGCGACCGTTCCCGGGTTCGGCGTGTTCGAACAGGCGGTCAACCTCACGACCGGCGTCGCGACAGTGCCGATCCAGATGCGCGTCACGGCAGAAAAGCAGGAAGTGACGGTGGCGGCCGACGCCGGCCCGGTGGTCAGCGTCGAGCCCGATAACAACGCGACGGCGCTCGTGCTCAAAGGTGACGACCTCAACGCGCTGCCCGACGACCCGGACGATCTCGCGGACGCGCTGCAGGCGCTCGCCGGTCCCGCGGCTGGTCCCAACGGCGGGCAGATCTTCGTCGACGGTTTCAGCGGCGGCAATCTGCCGCCCAAGGAATCGATCCGCGAAATTCGCGTCAACCAGAATCCCTTCTCGGCGGAGTTCGACCGCCTCGGCTACGGCCGCATCGAGATCCTCACCAAGCCCGGCACGGACCGCTATCGCGGCACGCTGTTCCTCAACGACAGCGACGGCGTCTTCAATTCGCAGAATCCCTTCGCGCACAATAAGCCCGACTACTCGAACCGCATGTACGGCGGCAATTTCGGCGGGCCGCTGGGCAAGCGCGCGTCGTTCTTCTTCGACTTCACCCGCCGCGACATCAACGACAACGCGATCCTCGTGGGCCGCTACCTGAATCCCACGACGCTGCTCGAACAGGACATCAACGAGGCGGTCGTGACGCCGAATACGCGCAACAATATCGCGCCGCGCATCGACTATCAGCTCTCGACCAACCACACGCTGGTCGCGCGCATGGAGTATGGCTGGAACAGCCGCCAGAACGCCGGGTTGGGCGGCTCCGCGCTGCCGCCGTCGCTTGCTCCCAACCTGCCGTACAACACGAACGGCCGCAACATCAACGTGATGGTGACGGAGACCGCGATCCTCCGGCCGACCGTGATTAATGAGACCCGTCTGCAATTCGTCAACAATCACAGCCAGGAGTTCGGCAATCTGCTCCCGAGGATTGACGTGGCCGGCGCGTTCACGAGCGGCGGCAACGGCGTCGGAAACACGCTCAGCCGCAGCACTCACGTCGAGCTGCAGAACTATACGTCGGTCGCGCACAACACGCACACGATCCGCTTCGGCGTTCGCGCGCGGCGCATGGGCACGATCACCGATTCGCCGCAGGGCTTCGGCGGCACGTTCGCGTTCTTCGGCGGCGTCGCGCCGGTGCTCGACGCTAACAATCAGGCTACGGGCGCGACCGCGCAGATCACGTCGCTCGAGCAGTACCGCCGCACACTCCTGTTCCAGGGCATGGGCTTCACGGCCTCGCAGATTCGCGCGCTCGGCGGGGGCGCGTCGCAGTTCACGATCGCCGGCGGCAATCCGTACGCGAGCATCGTGCAGTACGACGCCAGCCCGTTCATTCAGGACGATTGGCGCGTGCGTCCCAACTTCACGTTGAGCCTCGGCCTGCGCTACGAGATCCAGACCAACGTCAGCGACTATCACGACATCGCGCCGCGGCTCGGCTTCGCGTGGGCGCCCGGCAACGCCAAGAACGGCCGTCAGAAGACCGTCATCCGCGGCGGCTTCGGCATGTTCTACGACCGGATCGGCGAGAACCTCACGCTGCGCACGCTCCAGCTCAACGGCATCAACCAGCTTCAGTACGTCGTGCAGAATCCCGATTTCTACCCGAACGTGCCTTCCGTCGCCGGTCTCAACGCGCAGCAGAACAGCATCTACCGGATGTCGTCGGACCTGCGCGCGCCTGTCACGATGCAGACCGCGATCGGCGTGGAGCGGCAGTTGCCGCACAACACCACGCTCGCGTTGACCTACACGAACACGCGCGCCATGCACGACCTGCAGACGGTGCCGATCAACGCGCCGATCCCGGGCACGACGATCCGTCCGTACGGCTCCGCCGGCAACCTGTTCCTGTACGAATCGGGCGGGCGCCTGCGGCAGAACATCCTGATCGCGAACTTCAACACGCGCTTCAACCGCAACATCTCGCTGATGGGCAACTATTCGCTCACGTATGCGAACGACCTGCCGGGCACGCCGTCGAACCCGTACAACTTCAATCAGGACTGGGGACGCTCGTCGCTCGACCGGCGCAATCGTTTCCAACTCATCGGCACGATTTCGGCGCCGTTCGGCTTGCGGCTGAGCCCGTTCCTGACGCTGCAATCGGGCTCGCCCTACGACGTGCTGATCGGCCGCGATCTGAACGGCGACACGCTCGTCAATGACCGTCCGGCGCTGGTTAGCGGTCCCGGACAGGACGTCGTCGTCACGCAGTTCGGCGACTTCAATGTCAATCCGCAACCCGGCATGGCGCTGGTCCCGCGCAACTACCTGACGAGTGCGGGGCTCGTCTCCGTGAACGTCCGCGTCAGCAAGACCTTCGGGTTCGGCGAGCCGCGCGGCGGCAACGCCGGCGCGATGGGCGGTGGCGGTGGTGGAATGGGCGGCGGTGGCGGCGACCACGGCCACGGCGGTCCCGGCGGCGGTGGCGGTGGTATGCGCATGGGTGGCGGCGGCGGAGGCCGCGGCGGCGGCGGGATGTTCGGCGGCGACTCGACGAATCGGCGCTACAACCTGACCGTCTCGGCCATGTTCAACAACGTGTTGAATCACCTGAACCCGGCGGGCTACAGCGGCGTTCTGACGTCGCCCCTGTTCGGCCAGCCGACGGCGATCAATACCGGCTTCGGCGGCGGTCCGGGCGGCGGCGGCTTCGGTGGCGCGGCGGCCAACAATCGCCGCATCGAGTTGCAGCTCCGCTTCAGCTTCTAGGGTGCCAGAGCGGGACTGAAGTCCCGCGCAGACTGAAGTCTGCCCCACGTGGGGCAGGATTCATCCTGCGCCGGGCTTCAGCCCGGCTCTATTTACTTCGCAAATAGGCGATCAGCGCGGCGGGGTCGTCGCTGATGATGGCGTCGACCTTCGCCGCAATCAGCGCGTCCCACGCCTCGGGCGTGTTCGCGGTCCAGGGCACGACCTGAATTCCGGCGGCGTGCGCGGCGGCGACCTTCTCCGGCGTCACCAGGTGATACTCCGGCGAGACGATCTCCGCATTCGCCGCATCTTTCGCGATCGCGACGAAGTCCCGCTTGTCCTTGTCCGTCAGCGCCGAGAGGCGGATCTCCGGCGCCAGTTTCCGCATCGCGACCAGCGTGCGCCAGTCGAACGACTGCAGGATGATCCGCTTCTCCAGCTTGTGCGCGCGAATTTTCGCCAGCACGAGCTTCACGAACTCCTCGGGTGACGGCGTATATTCCGGGTGATCCGGGAAGCTCTTCGTCTCGATGTTGAAGTCGAACGTGCCGCGCGGCGCGAGGTCGAAGACTTCGTCGAGGGTCGGCATACGCGTTCCGGGCACGGGCTGCTGATTCGGGAACGCCGGGTTCCGGACCGCGCCGCAGTCCCACTCCCGCACCTGCGCCAGCGTCAACTCGTGGATCACCGCCCGCGGCGCCGGGCCCTTGCAGACTGGCGGACGGAGGATGGGATCGTGCGACACCACGAGGACGTTGTCCTTTGTCACCGCCATGTCCAATTCCAGCGCGTCGACGTGCTGCGCGATGGCGTATTCGAACGCGGGGAGGGTATTTTCCGGACGCCGCCCGCGCGCCCCGCGGTGGCCGTGCACGAGAATGTGCGGACCCTCTCCAAACGCCAGCCACGCCAGCGTGGAAAGCGACAGTACGACCAACCAACGGGATGTCATCGCAGTCAGTATACGGCGGAGTTGGCCTGCCGGTAGTCGGTATAGGTCTCGTCATCGACTGAGTTCTGCGACCAGATCATCAACGCGGTGGCGCGGACCTTGGTGACCAGCCGCGCGGGCATCCAGAGGCCCTGTCCGATCGGGGCCTCTTCGAGTGTGAACTCGGTGCCGGGCTGCACGTGGGCGATGAACAGGCCGAATGCGACGGGGCGGAAGACCTCGGCGTGGACCTTTACCCACTGATACTCGCGCGTGTCGATCCACATCCGCCCGCGCATGCCGGTCAGCACTTTCGTCTCATGCGTCGCGGGACGGTAGCCCGCGCGTGGCGTGGCGTCGAGGACCCAGCAGTCGCGGCCGTTCATCTGCGCGCGCCCGGCGAGTTTGAAGTCGAACGCCTTGACCATCTCGTTCATGAGCTCGTGGTCCTGTCGGCGTTCGCGCTGGTACTGCGCGACGCGGCGGGCGCGCGCTGACGGCGCTTCGCTGTTCCGCCGCTTCGTCTCCTGCTCGAGTTTGACGCGTTCCGCCGCCGCCCGCGCGCCGGTCAGCGGCTCTCCGTTCTCCGCGATGAGCTGGTTGTACTGCGAGCCAGCGATCATGAACACGCGATACTCGCGGCGGGTCGCCTTTCCGCTTTTGGTGATGACGTCCCGCTCGGTGAACGTGTAGGAGGGGGCGGCCTTCCAGTTCCGGTCGTTATTTTCGACAGACCGCCGGACCAGTTCGCCGACATCGGGACCGGCGGCGAAAACCACTCCCGTAAAAACCAGCACAAGCGCCGAGATGCGCCTCATGTAAAAACAAAATGCATTTTATTGGCCACGAATGAACACGAATGCACACGAATAAGCAAAATCCAGCTTCCGATTCGTGTGCATTCGTGTTCATTCGTGGCCAAGATTCATTTCCCGAGCACTCCGATTGTCCGCAGCCATTCCTCCGCCCGGAGCGGCCAGGTGGTGACCGTTTTCTCCGTACGACGGAGTCCGTAGCCGTGGCCACCCGACGGGTAGAGGTGCATCTCCGCCGGGACTTTCGCGTTCTTCAGGGCGGCGTAATAGAACAGGCTCGTTTCGACGCGGACGCCGTCGTCCTCGGTCTGCGCCAGGAAGGTCGGTGGCGTGTTCTGGGTGATCGTCAACTCGGGCGAGACCTTGTCGCCCTCCTGGCGCACGGTCAGGTACGCCGGGTAGATCAGGATCGTGAAGTCGGGGCGGCAACTGACCGTGTCGGCCGAGTCCACCGGAGCGTACGTGCGCTTCTCGTAATTCGTGCTGAGGTAGGCGGCGAGGTGTCCGCCGGCGGAGAAGCCGAGGACGCCGATGCGCTTGGGGTCGAGCCCGAGCTTTGCGGCGTCGGCGCGGATCATGCCGACGGCGCGCTGCGCGTCTTCGAGCGGGTCGGCGCCGCGCGGACGGCCCGGCCGCGTCGGTACGCGGTACTTCAGCATCACGCCCGTGACGCCGATCGAATTGAGCCACTCGCAGATTTCCGTGCCTTCGAGATCGGTCGCGAGGATCGAGTAGCCGCCGCCGGGGAAGACCACGACGGCCGCGCCGGTGTTCTTCTCCTTCGGCGGACGGAAGATCGTGATCGTCGGCGTGCTGACGTTGCCGATGCGCTCCACGCGCTTGCCCGCGATCAGGTTGTCGGTCGGCTTCGTGGTGTCCGCTTCCGGCTTGTCGAGCGGTTTCTCGCCGGGTGCGCCTTTCGGCCAGATCGGGATCGGCGAATCCGCGGCGCCGAATAGCAGGGGAGCCGCGAGCAGAAACAGGAGCGCAGTCAGTCGCATGATGAAACCATATAATACCGGGATGATCGACGCCACGCGCCGCCAGATGCTCGCCGCTCTCGCCGCCTCCGCGCTGAGCGCGCAGGACGCGCCGTTCGTCCCCAAGCAGAGCGATCGTCCGCAAACGTTGGAAGGCGACGAGCCCGGCTTCCGCGCGATCTTCGACGGGAAGACGCTCGACGGGTGGGAGGGCGATCCGAAATACTGGCGCGTCGCCGACGGCGTGATGACCGGCGAGATCACGCCGGAGACCGTCATCAAGAGCAACACGTTCATCATCTGGCGCGGCGGCGAGCCGGAGGATTTCGAGCTCAAGGTCGAGTACCGGATCACGTCGGGCGGGAACAGCGGCGTGAACTATCGGAGCGTGGTCGTGCCCGACCCGGTGACGCCGTCGAACCGCTTCGCGATGCGCGGCTACCAGTGCGATATCGACGGCCAGAATCGGTACACGGGCAACAACTACGAGGAGAAGGGGCGGCTGTTTCTCGCGGTGCGCGGGCAGGTGACGCATGTCACGGGAACGCGATTGCCGGCTGTGCTCTCGCGGCTCGGCGAGGAGAAGGAACTCGTCTCGCTGATCCGCGACGGGTGGAACGCGGTCCACATCGTCGCGCGCGGAAATATCGTGCAGCACCACATCAACGGACGGCTGATGTCGATGGTGATCGACGACGATCCGAAGCGCGAACGGCGGGGGTCAATCGGCGTGCAGGTACACGTCGGACCGCCCATGAAAGTGGAGTACCGGAACTGGCGAATCCGCACCTAAGTTCGGTTTTCGATCCGAAGTGATTGAAACGACAGGGCCGGAAATTCGAAAACCGAACTTGATGTGCGGTTTCTACTTCCCGAGCGCCTCGGCGGCCTTGCGATACGGCTCCGTTTTCGGGTTCGCCGCGTTCCAGTGCGGGACCTCCGCGCTGTCCGCAATCCGCCACAAGCCGAGCGCGATCGTGCGGTCCACCTTCGCCATATTCTCGTAGTCGATCTTCGGCCACTCGTCGCCCGCGCCGTGATAGTCGGGGAAGACGTACCCGACCGAGAATGTGTGCGACGGAATGCCGGCGTCGGCGAGCGCCTGGTTGTCGCTGCGCGCGAAGAACGAATCGCTGTTCTGCTCATCCTTCACGAGCTTGATGCCGAAGTCGTCGCCGGCCTTCGCGAGGAGCGTGGTGATATCGGTGAAGTCGAACCCCGTGGCGTTGACGACGCCGACGCGCGGGCCCGTGTTGTCGTCGGTGCGGCCCATCTGTTCGAGGTTCAGGTCGGCGATGGTCTTCGCCAGGGGGAAGATCGGATGCGCCGCGTAGTAGCGCGACCCGAGCAGTCCCAGTTCTTCGCCGAACAGCGCCATAAAGAGAATGCTGCGCTTGGGACGCGCACTGAGCGAGCCGAGCGTGCGCGCGATCTCGATCACGCACGACGTGCCGCTCGCGTCGTCGTTGGCGCCGTTGAAGATGTGGTCGCCCGATCCCGTGCCGCGGACTCCGAGATGGTCGTAGTGGCCGGTGACGAGAATGTACGTGTCGCGCAGCGCGGGGTCGCTGCCGCGCAGCACCCCGACCACGTTCCGCAGTTTCACGGACTCGACCTTGGGCGCCGCGACGTGCGCGGAGATCTTCGCGTCGACCGCCCCGGGAGTGAGAGCTTCCGCCATCGCGGGATCCCACACCATCAGGGTCGGGACGGAGGGCGCGTCGGCGGGGCGAACGCGCGACGGGCCGGGCGGCAGTCCTCCCGCGGCCGCGAGATTGATCACGAGCGCGGGCGACAGGCGGGCGAGGATCGTGGGATTGACCCGGCGCCGTCCACCCGCGGCAGGTAGCATCACCAGCACCTTGCCACCGACCTGCTCCGGCGTCAGGCCGTCGAGCGTGGTGGCGATGACCACGGCGGCCTGTTTGAGGTCGACGGCGGCCACGGTGTCCGAGACGGCGAACTTCGCCGGGTCCACCGCGATGGTCTTGCCGTCGATGTCGAGCGTGAGGCTGCGGCCTTCCTGGTCCGGCGTGACCTGGACGAACGGGGCGTTCTGGAAGTAGCCGTCGTCTCCCGCGGGGTCGAGCCCTGCCGCGCGGAATTGCGACGCGATGAACTCGGCGGCGATGTCGAGGCCCGGCGAGGGCGTGCCGCGCCCCTGCAGCGCGTCGGAGGCGAGGAAGGACACGTCCGCCTTCAGGTTGTTCGCCGTCAGGCGCTCGGCGATCTGCGCCGAGGACGGCGCCTGCGCCATCGCCGCGGCAGGCAGGAGCAGGAGGAGTAGAATGTTACGATTCATCCGGATTCTTCCAGGGTAGCAGCCGGGGTAAATCCGGCGAAGCCGTGGGTCCGTTACAACATCACAGAGGGGAAATTCTTATGTCTGCCGGTTCCAGCGCCCGGGAAATGCCCGCGAGCGCTCAGGTTCTCCAAATGCTAGCCGGGAAGTGGGTGTCGCGCGCGCTCTCCGCCGCCGCCGACCTCGCTCTTGCCGACCACCTGAAGGACGGTCCGCGCACCACCGCCGAATTGGCGGCCGCATGCGGGGCCCGCGAGCGCGAGGTCTACCGCCTGCTGCGCGCGCTTGCCAGTGTCGGGGTGTTCGAGGAGCGCGCGCCGCGACAGTTCGCGCTGACGCCGCTCGCCGAGCCGCTGCGCAGCGATACGCCCGACTCCATCCGCAACATGGCGCGATTCATGGCCATCCCGATGACCTGGCGCGCCTGGGAGCCGCTGACAGACTCCATTCGGACGGGCAAGACGGGCATGTCGCAGATCGGCGTCCCGAATCCGTTCGATTACTTGCGCGACCATCCGGAGGAGTCGGAGATCTTCAACGCGGCGATGACCGATTTCTCGCGACAGGCAGCCGACGCGGTCGTCGATGCCTACGATTTCAGCCGCTTCCGCAAACTGGTCGACGTCGCCGGCGGGCACGGCGCGCTGTTGAAGACGATCCTGGCGCGGAATCCCGGTTTGAGCGGCGTGCTCTTCGACATGCCACATGTCGTTGCGGGGGCGAGGGCGGGACTGCCCGCGACGTGCGCCGCGGAGTCCGGCGATTTCTTCCAGGCGGTCCCCGCGGGCGCCGACGGCTACACGCTCAAGCACATCGTCCACGATTGGGACGACGAGCCCGCCGCCGCGATTCTCCGCTGCTGCCGGAAGGCGATCGCGCCGGACGGCCGCCTGCTGGTAATCGAGATGGTGATCCCCGCGGGCAATGAACCCCACTTCGGGAAGCTGCTCGATCTCGAGATGCTCGCGATCCCCGGAGGTCTGGAGCGGACCGAGCAGGAATTCCGCCAACTCTTCGCCACGGCAGGGTTCGAGCTGACGGCGGTGATTCCGACAAAGTCGCCGGTGAGCGTGATCGAGGGGCGGCCGGTCTAGAACTTGACGCAGAGACACAGAGACACAGAGAACAAGCCAATGCGTTCCTCTGCGTCTCCGCGTCTCTGCGTCAGATCCGAACTCTCTACAAACCGAGAGTCTCCACGATCCCTTCGACATCGGCAGCGCGGACGCGGATCTCTCCGCTGAGCTGAGCCGGCTCGGGCCGCTCGTCGAACGCCTGGAAGAGGGCGATCTTCGCTACGGCGTAGCGCTCGGTCGAGGTGAGCTCGCGGCCGTGGGCCTCCTGCCAGGCCGCTAGCGACGCGTCGCTGACGTAGACCGCCGTGTCGAACCACGTCTTGCGGTCGGAGGACAGTTGGAAGACGAACTCCGTGCCACGGTCGCCTGACGCCGCATACGGGCGGTGGCCTTCGTAGCAGTATTGGTAGACGTAGCCGCTTTGGGCGGAGTACGTCTTCATGCGGCGGATGGGCGGCGCGCCGGAGAGCGGGACCGGTTTTTTCGAGAAAAACCTCTTAAACACGGCTAAAGTATCTTTCCGCGCGCAGTACCACGCGTGGGCCATTGACAAGAATATCAAGCAGGCGCATATTGAAGGTGGAATCGGGCCGGTTTCATCGATTCCACAAAACGCCGTTTCTTAGCCGATCCACCCCGGATTGGCGGGAGGTGACCAATAGAACCGGGCCAGAATGAGGGCGGCCTCATCCGCGGCAAGTGAACAGGCAGTACAGCAATCTCCGAACGCTCGGATTCATCGTGCCGGTGAAGTTCGGCACAGCGCTTGATGCGCATACCAGATGACCGCCAACCGAGATTGCCAGCTCACGAACCGCCCGATGACCGCCCTTTTTCGTTTTTTCCCTCCCTCCTTCCCTCGTGCTGTTTACTCCTCTTTCCTCCCAGCAATCTTCAGGACTCGGCGTGTGCTGTTGTACACTGAATGAGTCCATCCCATCTATGACATCCGTTTCTTCCCGGGAAATCGTCAGCGCCCACAGTCCGGACTCCGACGATGCGTTCATGTTCTACGGTCTTGCGACCAAGAAGGTGCGCTCGTCGAAGGTCACCTTCCGCCACGTGCTCGACGATATCGAGACACTCAACCGCAAGGCCATGGAAGGTGTCTACGACCTGAGCGCCATCTCCTATCACGCGTACCCTTACGTCGCGGATAAATACGTCCTGATGGCCAGCGGCTCGTCGATCGGCGACGGCTACGGCCCCATGATCATCTCCACCCGCCCCATGGAGGTCGAGGAGCTCAAGGGCAAGCGGATCGCCGTTCCGGGCACGCTCACCACCGCGTACCTGGCGTGCAAGCTGTTCCAGCCCGATTTCGAGGCGGTCGTCACCCCATTCGATAAGATCACGGACGCGGTCAAAGAGCGGACGGTCGACGCCGGGCTCATCATCCACGAAGCGCAGCTCACGTATGACCGTGAGGGCTTCCACCGCGTCGCGGATCTAGGCCGTTGGTTCAAGACGGCGTACGGTCTACCGCTGCCCCTCGGTGGCAACGTCCTGCTGCGGTCGCTCGACGCCGACATCATGAGCGAATGCTGCCGCATGATGCGGGAGAGCATCCAGTACGCACTCGACAATCACGACGAGGCGCTTAGCTACGCCATGCAGTTCGCGCGCGACATGGAGCCGCGGCTGGCCGAGAAGTTCGTCGGCATGTACGTCAACCACTACACGGTCGACGCCGGCGAGATCGTCCCCAAGGCCGCGCAGAAACTGCTCGATATGGGGTTTGAGGCCGGACTGATCTCGAAGCGCGTCGAACTCGAGTTCGTCCGCTAATTCCCGCCGCGTTAGCATAGGAGCATATGCGCTCCTTGCTAGCGGCGATTTCCATTTTCTGTTTTGCGGCTCTCGCGCCGGCGCAGGATGTCCGGCCCAAAGACGTCCGCGAAATCGGCAAAGGCGGCTCGAACGCCATCCCGCGTCTCCAGGAGCTGTTGAAGAATCCCACTCGCGACGTGCGCGTCGAGGCGGTCAAGCAGATCACCGACATCGGCACCGCGCGGAGCATCGACCCGTTGATCGAGGCCACGCACGATAACGATCCCGAGGTCCAGTTGCGGGCGATCGACGGGCTCGTCAACTTCTACCTTCCTGGGTATGTGCAGACCGGCTTCGCTGCTTCGATCAAGCGCGTCGGCACGAGCATCAAGGGCAAATTCACCGATCTCAACGATCAGGTGATCGAGCCGTACGTGATCGTGCGGCCGGAGGTCATTTCGGCGCTCGGGGCCTTGGCGCGCGGCGGCGGCAGTATGGACGTCCGCGGCAGCGCGTCGCGCGCTATCGGCGTTCTGCGGGGGAAGGCGGCGATTCCGGACCTGGTCGAAGCAGCGCGGTCGAAGAACACGGACGTGATCTACGAGGCGCTGATTGCGATGCAGAAGATCCGCGACGAGTCGGCCGCCCAGCGCGTCGAGTTTCTGCTGCGCGATCTGGATCCGAAAGTCCAGGTGGCGGCGATCGAGACGGCCGGACTGCTGCGCAATCGCGAGGCGGTCCCGACGCTCAACGACGTCCTGAACCGCGCGCGCGACCCCAAGGTGAAGCGCGCCGCTCTCACCGCCATCGCGATGCTGCCGGCGGAATCCAGCCGCCCGGTGTACCAGCAATACCTCCACGACAAAGACGACAAACTCCGCGCCGCGGCGGCGGAAGGCTACGGGCGTCTGCACCAGGCGTCGGACCTCCCGATGCTGGAGCAGGCGTGGCAGGACGAGACGAAGCCCCAGCCCCGTCTGTCGCTGGCGTTCGCGCAGGTGATGCTCGGGAAGACCGAAGTAAGCGAGTTCAGCCCGCTGCAATTCCTGGTGAATAATCTGAATTCGTCGGCGTACCGCGGAGAGGCGTTCCCGTTCCTGGTAGAACTCGCGCGCGACCCGAAAATTCGTCAGGCATTGTACCCGATGCTGCCTAAAGGCACGAAGGACGAAAAGATCGGATTGTGCGGAGTCCTGGCGAGAAGCGGAGATGCGGCCAGTGTCCCCGAAATTCAGAAGCTGACGAACGATACGGATACGGAAGTCGCGAAGGAAGCGCTGAAAGCGGTGAGGACGCTGCAAGCTCGCTAAAAACTTTGGGCCACGAATGAACACGAATGGACACGAATCAGAATTTGTTTTGATTCGTGTCCATTCGTGTTCATTCGTGGCCAGATATGATAGATGGCCATGCGATGCTGTCTCTTTTTTTGCGTGCTGTCTGTCGGTTTTTCGCAGGTTTCCCGTCCTCCCATTCCGCCTCCTCTGAATGTCCCTAAACCCGGTCCGGCCGGGACGGATTCCGCTTACGCTCCGCAGCCGATTTTGCCGGGCGGGATCGTCATTCCTTTGTGGCCCGCGGGTTCCCCGTATTTGAAGGCCGATAAGGTCAAGGAGCCCGAAGTCTACAACATGAGCCAGGCGGTGCCGGGCCGCATTTCGAGCATCGTCAATATTCACAATCCGTCGATCGAGGTGCACCTGGTCGAAGGTGGGATCAATACCGGGGCGGTGGTGATTCTCGCTGCGGGCGGCGGACACAACACTCTGAATGTCGGCGGCGAGTCCGCGGACTTTGTGCCGTTCTTTTACAACGTCGGGGTCAATACGGTCATCCTGCGCAATCGTCTGCGCCGCGATGGCTACAATCCGCAGACCGACGAGGTTTACGACGCCCAGCAGGCCATCCGCATCGTGCGCGCTTATGCGAAGGAGTGGCGGATCGATCCCAACAAGATCGGGATCATGGGATTCTCGGCCGGCGCCGAGCTCGCTGCGCCCGCCGCGGTTCTGTTCGAGGAGTTCGAGAAGAAGAACAACGACGCGTCCGACCCCTTCGCCGGCGTGAGCGCACGGCCGGACTTCGCGGGCATCATCTACCCCGGTCCGTCGCCCTTCGCGCGCAACCGGACCGCGCCGCCGATTCCGAAGAATACGCCGCCGGCGTTCATCGTCTGCGGAGGGTCAGGGGATCGTGTCCACGCGGTGTGGGCGATGGAGTATTTCAGCGCGATGCTGGGCGCCAACATCCCGAATGTCGAGATGCACATCTACGGCAACGGCCGCCATCCCGGCGACCCGCTTCCCGACGGCAGCCGCATGAGCGGCGGTCTCACGGACCGCAACGGAATCCCGTACGGCACGTGGCAGAACCGCTTCGTCGACTGGTTCCGCGACCTCGGCTTTATGCAGAAGCCCGGAGTCGAGACCAAGGCCGCCAAGGACCTCGCGGCTCCCGCTACGGGGCGCTAAAGCTCCAGGTGCGCACGCAGGCTGAAGACGCTCACCGGACCGCGGTCGCGATTGTACGCGGGGTTGTGGACGAACTGGTAGTCCGGCGAGAGCGTGAAATGCTTCTGGACGCGCCAGGCATAGTAGGTCTCGAAGACCGCCTCCACGCCGTAGTGGGTTAGCCGGCCGTCGCCGATCAGGAAGCCGTAGCCGCCGCGCGCCAGGTAGGCGCGGTGATCGCCCGAGATGCCGTCGAACGCAGCCGCCGCGCCGAACACGTCGTCGCCGCGATGCCACCGCTTTCCGTGGATCGAGACCCCCGCGCTCGCCGTACGGTCGATCTCGGTGAACGCCCACGACTCGGTTTTGCCGTCGTTCCACCCCAGCCGCACGAAGGCGCCGGCCGATGCCGTGAGCTTCTGCTCGAGGTTGAGACCGAAGCCGTACTTGATGCGATCCGGAGCGCGCGTGGCGACCACGTCCCGCCCGGCGTCGCGGTAGACGCCCATATTCGCGTGATTCACAAACGCGAGCGCCCGTAGCGTACCCCCGTCGGCGTAGTTGAGCTGCCATTCGAACGCGTCGCCGCGGCTGGCGGCGAAATGGCCGTTCAGTTTCGGGCCGTTCGCCACCACCGGTTCGAGAAAACTGCCCACGCGAACGATCGACTTTCCCAGGGCGACCTCTTGCACTGCGCCCACCGTGTAGCCGCGGACGTCCGCCGGGTAGTCCCACGCGCCGTTGTACATGATGGCCCAGTTCTGGAACTGCGATCGCGGATCGTGGCTGTAGGCGTTGTTGTCGAAGAAATCCGTCGCGCCGAACTTGCCGGCCGTCCACGTGAATCGCGAGAGCTTCTGCTTCAGGTAAAGCCGCGCGACGTAGGGAGTCGGTGTCGGGCGGCCGACCCGAGGGATTTCGCCGTTCGGAAAGGCTCCGATCCCGGCGACTCCGCTGAACCCCGTCCCGCCGGCGACCTCGCCGTTGAATCCGAACTCGGTGTTGCGGTAGCGCAGCGTGACGAAGAGCGTGGCTGTCAGGCTGGCATCGGTCTCGCGGATCGGGTGGAGGCTGTTCCGGCCCGCATAGGGAGAGTCGAATGGCCCGTGGGTCTGGGCGATAGTGGTCGCCTGGCCGCGGAGCTCCCACCAGTTGGGCGGCGTCGACTGTCCAAACAGAGACACTGCGAACGCAGCGATCGGTAGTGCTCGGCCTATCGTTTGCCTAAACAAAGAACTTGAGGTATGGCCCCTTCTCCGCCATCCGAAGCAGGTACAGTGCCACTTCGCGCGCGTGATAATCGCCCCACATCGAGGAAACTCCGGGCTCCCAATCCCAACCCTTGGGCCGATGGTAGACCGAGTGGAGGATCAGCCCTTGATGCGACGGTGACGTGCTGAGGTACGGCTCGTCGAAGAGCGAGTCGCAGACGGTGAGGCCGGCCTGCCAGTAGCGGTCGTCCTTCAATCGCCGTCCGAGACGCAGCAGTCCCTGCGCGCCGATGGCGGCGGCGGAGCTGTCGACCGGCTCAGGAGCGTGGTACGGGTCGGGTGTTTCGTCGCCGACTCCGGCCAGTCCAGGCGCCCCGGTGTCCCAGTATGGAATTCCGTTGCGAGGCGTGTTCTCGATATAGAAGTCGCAGGTCGCGCGGGCTGCCTTCTCGAAGGTCTCGACGGCGGGGTGCTTCTCGGGGAGCGTGTCGAGGAATTCGAGCTGCTCGGCGAACCCGACCATCGCCCACGCGAGGCCGCGGGTCCAGGTGGTGAACGGCGAGAAGCCCTGCTGCGAATTCGGACAGCGGAAGTTGCCGTCGTTGCGGTTGAAGACGCTCTCGTGCGCCGTCCGGCCGCGGACGTCGTACGCGTCGCGCCCCTCGCCGTAATACACCGAGTACTTCGCCGTGGCGAGGCAGTGCTCGACGGCGCGATCGAGGAGCGAGATGCGCTTGTCGTTCTCACCCATCAGCGGGTGTCCCAGTTGGTGCCCGACGATCAACGCGCGCACGGTGCGGATCGTGTCGACGAAGAGCGAATGCGGGCCGTTGAACGAGTAGATGTAGCCGAGCCCGTCGGAGGTTGTGGACCAGCGCGCCGCCTGCACCGCGCCCGAGGCCTTCAGCGCGAGTTCGTAGAAGTGACGCTCCCAGGCGTTCTCCGGGATACGTCCTTCGTTCATCAGGCGAAGGAGATTGCCGTACGTGCTGACGTTGTTAAATCCGTGGTCGTGGACGCCGATGTGGGTGACGTGCGGCGCCATGACGGCGATCGTGCGCTCGCGGCCGATCTCGAGGAACGCGGCGTCGCCCGTAGCGTCGAACTGCAGAATCGCGGAGCCGAACTGAAAGCCCTGGGTCCACTCGGTCCACCCGCGGCTGGCGTAGCGGCCGTCGACGGTGCAGACGGGCGAGCCGTTGGCCGGCGACCAGGTGTCTTCGATGGAACGGATTTTCGCGGCGGAAAGCTCGAACAGGCGATGGAGTTTGGAGAGGAGGGAGGATGGGGTCAGGTCAGCGCGCAGTTGGATCATGAACTGCCATGATAACGTGGCCCAGACGCAGAAAACCTTCGGGCGCCGCGGCCGGGCCACGGCGCATCCGAAGGCAGGGAGAACCGGTTAGCGGCCGAAGTAGGCGGCGTTGCGCGGGGTGAACTCGTTCCACTTCTCCGGGAGATCGTCGAGGGCGAAGATCGCGGAGACGGGACACACGGGGACGCATGCCCCACAGTCGATGCACTCGACCGGGTCGATGTACAGCATCTCCTCGGCGCCGTGCTTCGGGTCATCCTTCTTCGGGTGGATGCAGTCGACCGGACAGGCATCGACGCAGGCGGTGTCCTTCGTTCCAATGCAGGGCTCAGCAATAACGTATGCCATTGATGTTGTTGTCCTAGTCACATAGGAATAACACAGCCGGTCTGGAAAAACAATTGAAAGCTTGCGAACGCACGGACGGCGCGTCCAAACTGGTAGACGATGCCCGCGAAAGTTCGAAAAGCCGTCTTCCCCGCCGCCGGGCTGGGGACCCGCTTCCTGCCCGCCACCAAAGCGCAGCCCAAGGAAATGCTGCCCATCGTGGACAAGCCGATCATCCAGTACGGGGTCGAGGAAGCCATGCATTCCGGCATCCAGAACATCATCATCGTCACTGGACGCGGCAAGACGGCGATCGAGGACCACTTCGACGTCAGCTTCGAGCTCGAGTACCTGCTGGAATCGCGGCAGAAGAAGGAACTGCTGGCGATCGTGCACAGTATTTCGGACATGATCAATGTGTCCTACATCCGTCAGAAAGAGGCGCTGGGGCTGGGTCACGCGGTCCTGCGGGCCTCCGAGTTGGTTGGGGACGAGCCCTTCGCGACGGTGCTGGCGGACGACGTGATCGACGCGGAGACTCCTTGCATCCGACAGTTGCTGGACATCTATGGCTTCTTCTGCGCGCCGGTGATCGCCGTCATGGAAGTGCCGAAGGAGGCGATCTCGGCGTATGGCTGCATCGACGGCGAGCCGATCCACCACAACGGCTCGAGTGACCGTGTTTTCCGCATCCGCGACCTCGTCGAGAAGCCGAAGGCGTCGGAAGCGCCGTCGAACCTGGCGATCATCGGCCGGTACATCCTGATCCCGGAGATTTTCGAATCGTTGCAGGCCATCGATCCCGGTTCGGGCGGTGAGATCCAGCTCACCGACGCGCTGCGCCACATGCTGCGCACTCGTCCCGTCTACGCCTATCGCTTCGAAGGGACGCGCTACGACGCCGGCGACAAGCTCGGCTTCCTGAAGGCGACGGTGGAACTCGCGCTGCGGCGGCACGACCTCGGCGGGCCGTTCCGCGAGTACCTCAAAGGGTTACAGTTGTAGGGTGATCGCTGAGGGCTGCAAGGAGCGGCTGATCCAGTTGTTGGGACGCCGTGCGTGCCTGGACCGTCCCGAAGACCTGGCACTCTACGAGTACGATGGCGGTGTCGACAAGCACCGGCCCGATCTCGTCGTCTTTCCGAAAACTACCGAAGAAGTGAGCGCGATCGTGAAGGTCGCGCACGAATTCGGTGTGCCTTTCGTCGGGCGCGGCGCCGGCACGGGACTCTCGGGAGGCGCGATCCCGCGCGAGGGCGGCATCATGATCGCTTTCGCGCGCATGAACCGGATTCTCGAGCTCGACCTGGAGAATGAGCGCGCCGTCGTGCAGCCCGGCGTCGTCAATCTCGACATCACGCTCGCGGTGCAGGACAGCGGGTATTTCTACGCGCCCGACCCATCCAGCCAGCGCGCCTGCACGATCGGCGGCAATGTGGCGGAGAACGCCGGCGGTCCGCATACTCTGGCCTACGGGGTCACCACGAACCACGTCCTTGGGATCGAGGTGGTGCTGCCCGACGGCACGATCGTGGAGACGGGCGGCAAGGGACCGGATATGCCCGGGTACGATCTGGTCGGTCTCCTGACCGGGTCCGAGGGCACGATGGTGCTGGTCACGAAGATCACGGTGCGGCTGATGCGCAAGCCGGAGCTCGTGAAGACCGCGCTCGCGATCTACGAATCGAATGAGGACGCGGGCCGCACGGTCGCCGAGATCACGGCGCGCGCGATCACGCCGGTCGCGATCGAGATGCTGGACGGCGTGATGCTGCGCATGGTCGAAGAGGCGACGCACGCCGGGTATCCGATGGACGCCGCCGCGGTACTCCTGATCGAGCTGGAAGGGATGCGGGAGGCGGTCGAGGAGCAGGTCGAGCAGGTGCGGCAGGCGTGCGAGGTTTCGGGAGCGCGCGAGTTTCGCGTGGCCCGAACGGCCGAGGAGCGCGATCTGCTGTGGAAGGGTCGCAAGAACGCCTTCGGCGCGGTCGGCCGCGTGAGTCCGACGTATTACGTGCAGGACGGGGTCGTGCCGCGGACGAAGATCGCGCCCACGCTTCGGTTCATCGGCGAGGTCGCTGAGCGCTACGGGCTGACGATCAGCAACATCTTCCACGCGGGCGACGGCAACATGCACCCGATCATCCTGTTCAATCCGCGGAAGCCCGGGGATCTGGAGAAGGCGCGGGCGGCGGGCGAGGCGATTCTCGAGTACTGCATCGAAGCGGGCGGGTCGATCACCGGAGAGCACGGCGTCGGCATGGAAAAGAATGAGCTGATGGCGAAATTGTTCCGGGAAGAGACGCTGGAAATGATCGGCAAGCTGAAGCTGCTGTTCGATCCCGAGGCGAGGCTCAATCCCGGGAAGGTGCTGCCGACCGGTCGGGGGTGTCTGGAGATTCGGCAAAAATCGACGATGGTGCTTTAGCGCGCCTTCTTCTCCCACATGACTTCAGCGTAACGCTTCGCCAGCCACGCCAACGCCAACAGCGGCAACGCCAGGACGAGCGCAACGAAGTTGCCCCACCATACTCCCGGCTCGAGAAGCGCGTTCTGTGGGTTAGCGGGATCGTAGTACACCGGCACGGTGCGGCCCACCGGATAACGCTTCGCCGCGGCCTTGGCAACGGAGTCGAAGGGCGTGACGTTCCCGCCGTTGCGGTAGTTCGACGCCACGTAGCGCTGATTGTCCACGCGGTATTCGTACCAGAGCAAGGTCTCCGGATGTGGCCCGATGCGCGCGCGGGAATAGAGAATTCGGCCTTCGACCGAGGGCCAACGTACGCTGCTGTTTCCGCGGTACAGGTTGTAGGCGCCAAACAGGAACAGAGCCAGACCGGAGAGGGCCAGACCTGTCGCCAGCAGGGAACGCGGCCGCTCGAGCTCCGGCGCCGCTGAAGTCGTATAGGCCGGATCGTCCTTCGGGACTTCGCCTACGGCGAGCAGGAGCAGAAACAGCCCCATAGCGAAAGCCGTCATGCTGTTGAAATCGGGACCGGGCTCGAGGACGGAATCGGCGGGGTCGCGCGGATTGACCGCGACCTTCACCGGCTCGCCGACGCGATATCGTCCGTGAATCGACTGCAGATCGCGGCCAGGCATGGAGGTGGCGCTAATCCAGAACTGGAAGCGGAAGCGGTTGCCCGTCTCCGGCTGTCCGCCGGCAGTGTAGCGATACCCGAGCTCGATGCCCATCACACGCCGGCCCGGCAGGAAGTCGCTGTGAGTGACGACGCCGTCCACCTTCGGCCAGGAAAGGCTGAGAACGCCTTGGATCAGCGGGACGCCCGAGGCCACCGTGAGAGCGGCGGCGAAGACGCCGAGAATCCACTCGTTCTTCGTTTGCGGGAGGCGGATGCGGATTCGCACCCGTGTATGGTGGCACGTTGGGCGACCGGGGCGCCCGCGCTTGTGTACGGTCGCGCCCCAGTTGCCCTCTGCGAGAGACTACTTTCCGCTGTTGAAGCGGTCTTCCACTTCTTTCCAGTTCACGACACTCCACCAGGCGGCGAGGTAGTCGGGACGGCGGTTCTGATACTTCAGGTAGTAGGCGTGCTCCCACACGTCGACGCCCAGCACCGGGAACTTGCCTTCCATGATCGGGCTGTCCTGATTGGGGGTCGAGGTGACCTCGATCTTGTCGCCGGATTTGATGAGCCATGCCCAGCCGGACCCGAAGCGGGTCGCGCCGGCCTGATTCACCTTCTCCTTGAACGCGTCGAAGCTGCCGAAGGTGCCGGTGATCGCCTGGGCGACGTTGCCAACCGGCGCTCCGCCGCCGCCCGGTCCCATGATCTTCCAGAACATAGAGTGGTTGATGTGGCCGCCCCCATTGTTGCGGACGGCGGTCCGGATGTTCTCCGGCACGGCGGCGCAGTTGTTGGCGAGCAGCTCCTCGATCGTCTTGTTGGCGAGGTCGGGCGCGGACTCGAGCGCCTTGTTCAAGTTCGTGACGTAGGCGTTGTGGTGCTTGCCGTGGTGGATCTCCATCGTCATTTTGTCGATGTGCGGCTCGAGCGCGTCAGGGGCGTACGGCAGCGGTGGCAGTGTGAATGGCATAGCGTCTCCTTTATCTCCTCTCATAGGCATCGGCGAGGCGGAACATCGTCGTCTCGTCGAAGTGCCGGGTCAATACTTGCATTCCGACCGGGAGGCCGTCGGCGGTCTTCCCGCACGGCACGCTCATGCAGGGGATACCCGCGAGGCTGCCGGTGATCGTGTAGATGTCGGACAGGTACATGGCGATCGGGTCGTCGACCTTCTCTCCGAGTTTGAAGGCCGGGAACGGCGACACGGGCGCGACGATTGCGTCCACCTCTTCGAAAGCGCGGGCGAAGTCGCGCGTGATCAGCGCGCGCACCTTTTGCGCTTTCAGGTAATACGCGTCGTAGTAGCCGTGGCTGAGGACGTAGGTCCCCAACATGATCCGGCGCTTGCATTCGTCGCCGAACCCCTCGCCGCGCGTATTGCGATACATGTCGGACAAAGTTCCCGAATTCTCCGAGCGGACCGTGTAGCGAGCGCCGTCGTAGCGTGCCAGATTCGAGCTGGCCTCGGCGGTCGCGATCACGTAATAAGAAGCGATCGCGTACTCGGTCGCGGGCAGGCTGATGTCTCGAACCTCACATCCGAGCCGCTTCAGCTCGTCGACGGCGCGCCAGATCAGGTCGCCCGTTTCGCTCGTCAAGTCCTTTAGATACTCGCGAGGCAGTCCGAGCTTCAAACCTTTTGGGTTGCCGTCGAGCGCGGAGGGGTAATCCGGCACAGGCGCGTGGGCGGAGGTGGAATCGTACGGGTCGTGGCCGGCCATCACCTGGAGCACCGTGGCGGCGTCGCGGACGGTCCGGCCGAAGGGTCCGATGTGGTCGAGCGAACTGGCGAACGCGGTCAGCCCATAGCGCGAGACGCGTCCGTAGGTCGGGGTGACGCCGACCACGCCGCAAAACGACGCCGGTTGGCGCACAGAACCGCCGGTGTCGGACCCGAGCGAGACGACGGCCGTGCCTTGAGCCACGCAAGCGGCCGAGCCTCCGCTCGACCCGCCGGGCACACGGTCGGGCGCGACGGGGTTGCGGACGGGTCCGAACGCCGAGTTCTCGTTCGACGAGCCCATGGCGAACTCGTCGCAGTTCGTCTTGCCGAGGATGACGCCGCCGGCAGCCTCGATCCTCTGGATCGCGGTCGCGTCGTACGGCGCGACGAAGCGTTCGAGTAGGCGCGATCCACAGGTGGTGCGGACGCCCTTGGTCAGGATGACGTCCTTGACGCCGATCGGGACGCCGGCGAGCGGGCCGGGGTCCGCGCCGCGCGCGATTTGGTCGTCGACGGCGCGGGCCTGGGCCAGCGCGCGTTCGGGCGAAAAGTGCAGGTAGGCGTTGGTGCGCGGGTTTTCGGCCTCGGCGAATTTCAGGGCCTCGGCGGCCAGCTCGGCGGCGCTGTAACGGCGCGCGAGCAGGGACTCCCGCACGCTGCCGATACTCAGGGAAGCGATGTCCATGTCGATTAGCGTTCGATGACTTTGGGGACCTTGAAGTGTCCCGCGCCACTCTGGGGCGCATTGGCGAGCGCCGCTTCGTTGCCGAGCGGCGGGATGACGATGTCCTCTCGCAGGGCGGAATCGGGGTCGGCGTCGAAAAGAACTTGCGCCATCGGCTCGACGCCTGTCGTGTCCGCTTCGTTCAGTTTGTCGACGTGGTCGAGGATGCCGTCCAGGTCGGCGCGGAAGCGTGCGATCTCGGCGCCGGTGAGGCTCAGATTCGCCAGATCGGCGACGTAGCGGACCTGCTCTTCGGTGATCTTCACGCCAGCGCCTTCTTACGCGCCGCGCGGTAGATGCCGCGCAGCACGGGGTCGGCGATGCCGTCCGCTTCGTCGAAAAGCGGAGTGGCGGAGGGCGCGGAAACGGTCGCGCGCGCGGGCTCGCGGCGCCGGGGCACGATCTTGAACTCCAGCTCGTCGATGAGCCCGGCGCCAATCGACTTCACCAGATTTCGCAGGATGTACGGCGAGAGCGAGAAGAGCTGCCGCTGCCAGACCTTGTCCTCGACCTCGACGATCAGCTTGGAGCGGACGAGGCGCGCCGCGCGGGTATGGTTGGCGATGCGTTTGCCGACGGCATTGGGCCACGCCGCGCACGCGAGTTCGCCGGCGGTAATGGTGTCGCCGGGGAGTCGCAGGGCGCGGATGAACTTGCTCGCGCGTTCCATGGGTTCGGTGGAGGCTATTTTATCACGGGGGTTCGGGAGGGTTGGCGCTCGCGTCTCTCAGCGCCGGAAAAGTTTGTGTTCGTCCCGCGCGGCGTGGGATATCCTGACGATCTCGACTGCTCCGCGCCTGGATTCACGATAATAGATGAGGTAGCTACCGACCACGAATTGGCGCAAGCCCACGCCAAGCGCAGGCCGCGCCCGTCCCATTCTGGGGTTAGCCGCCAGTAGAGGAAACACCCTCTCTATCGACGCCAGCACCCGTTCCGCTGCTGCGACGCTTCCGTTTCGCACGATGTAGGTCCAGATTTCATCCAGATCTCTCGCCGCGTCCGGAGCAACGGCGTAACGGTTCATCCCTCGGTGCCGGTCTTCCGTTCTTCCGCCAGTCGCTTGAGCCCGCGCTCTCGGATATCGCGAAAGAAGGCCGGTGTTGTCTCCTCGTCGAGTTCAATACCCTCACCGCGGTCGAGTTGTGCCTCCGCCTCGCGAAGCCGTAGGCGCAAGGCAGCCAGATCACCCTCACCCGCAACCTCATCGAGAAATTGGCTGAGCGTGTCCTCGACGATTGCTGCAACATCCTCGCCGCCGTTCCGCGCGACGTATTCCTGTAGCCGGGCTTCCAGTTCGGGACTCAGGTTCACGTTCACGGCTTAATGATAGCTCCTTACACCACCACCGGCCCCCAGCGCAAAGAATAGCCATAATATCTGGCTATAATGCGTCTATGGACGTCTCAATCGCCGAGGCGAAGAACCGGCTGCCGGAGTTGATTCGCGCCGTTGAGAACGGAGAGAGTGTGGTGATCACGCGGCACGGGAAGCCCGTAGCGCAGATCGTTCCACCCCCGCCAGCGCGGCGGGCTGTCCAGTGGGGCGCCATGCGAGATCGCATCAAATTTCTTCCCGGATGGGACGATCCGATCGATCTGGACCGCTTTCTCGCCGGTGACCTGTGACCGGTTATCTCCTCGACACGAACATCGCCCTATTTGCGCTAGCCTCGCCCAATCGCATCCCAGCGGATGTGAGACGCGTCATCGATACGGAGCATTGCTTGCTGAGCGTGATCTCCTATTGGGAGGTGATGCTGAAAAGCACGAAAGGAAAGCTCCACGTGGGCGATCCCCGCGTATGGTGGCTAGAATCGTTAGAACTGCTCGCAGTTGTCCCACTGCTTTTCCGCCCGGAGCACGTTTCCGCTCTTCACACCCTCCCGCCGATTCACCCGGATCCCTTCGATCGTGCGCTGATCGCGCAGGCGATCGCTGAGCGCCTCACGATCATCACTACGGATTCGGAGATCGCACAGTATGAGGTCGAGTGCTTGCGGGTTTCCTGAGCTACACCACCACCAGCTTTCCGACGCCGTCCTCGTAGTGTTCGACCAGCGAGAATGCGGACGCGATATCCGCGAGCGGACGGCGATGCGTCACCATCGGGGCAAACAGCGACGCCTTTTCCGTCAGAAAATGCAGGGCATCGTGCGCTTCCGTGTTCGACCGGCGGACGTTGAAAATCGCGATCTCCTTGCGGCGCATGTGGGACACCTCGAACCCGACGACCGCCGCCGAGTGAATCCCGGTGAGCACCATGCGTCCCCCATTCCTCAGGACGCGGAACGCCCAGTTGTGGGTGTGTTCTTTGGCGGCGCAGTCGATCGCGCAGTCGACGCCGCGGCCTCCGGTGTCGGCTAGGATCTGTCGGCAGGCGTCGCCTTCGTTCGGATCGAGCACCACATCCGCGCCCATCTGCATCGCGAAGTCGCGGCGATGCGCTACCGGCTCGACGACCCAGATGCGCCCTGCGCCCGCGGCCCGCACGCTCGCGATGGTCAGCAGTCCGATCGGGCCGGCGCCGAACACCGCCACCGTGTCGTCCGGCGACAGTGCGGCGAACTGGAGCGAGTGCATCGCGACCGCGAGCGGCTCGGCGATGGTCGCGAGTTCCAGCGGCAGGTCGGGCGAGATCGGCATCACGTTCACCGCGGGCAGATTCACGAACTCGCGGAAGAAGCCGGGGTAGCCGGGGTTGCTGAGGAACTTGATGTTCGCGCAGATGTTGTGGCGGCCGGCGCGGCAGAACTCGCAGTGGTAGCAGTAGATCGCGGGCTCCAGCGCGGCGCGATCGCCCGGCGCAAGTCCGGTGACGCCCGCCCCCACTTTCACGACGGTGCCCGCAGGCTCGTGTCCGAGCACCATCGGGTACACGCACGGCGTGTCGCCGATCGCTCCCTCGGCGTAGGAATGCACGTCGGACCCGCAGATTCCGACGGCGCCCACCCGCACCTGTACCTCGCCCGGGCCAGGCGGCTCTACCGCCTGATCCACCAGACGGAATTCTCGTTGACCTACCAGTTCGGCTACCAGCATCTTCCGCCATTGTAAGATAGGCCTAGATGCTCAACTATCGCGAGTTCGACGCGGGGCCCGATCCGTTCGGACGCAAGTTCCACGTGCTCTTCAAATACAGTCAAAACGGCATCTCGATCCGCCACGCCGACACAGTCGACAACGGCTTCATCCTCCAAGAGGAGGGCGGCGAGCGGAGCGAGAAAGTCATCGCTTTGCAACACGCCGATCTGGTTCGGCTGGCTAAAGAGTCGGGACGGCCGCTCGACGATCCGTGGTGCGCACGGCTGGCCACCATGCACCTCCTGCACCTGATTTCCACCGGCGAAGACATCGAGAAAAGTCTTGTGACGGTACCCTACCAGGATCTGCAGCAGTATGCTTCCGAACTCGCGCGCGACGATAAAGCGGCCGTCCAGGCGCGCTGACACATTCTTTAAACAAACTGTTATCGGGTTGTAACGCGGGACCGGGTACCTTGGTCCCGAATGCAAATCAAATTTCTGCGAGCAGTGTTCTTCGGCGCCCTCGCTCTGCCTCTGATGGCCCAGAGCGACGTCGGACGAATTGTTGGGACTATCACGGACCCCTCCGGCGCGGTCATCCCCGGCGCGTCGGTCAGCGTCCAGGACGAAAAAACCACGCAGGAACGCAAGGCTACGGCGGACGCAGCCGGATACTACGTCATCTCGAACCTCAAGCCGTCTACCTATTCGGTGCGCGCCGAGACCAGCAATATGAGCCCCGCGCAATACAAGAATCTGCCGCTGAGCGTGGGACAGGAGCGCGTGCTGAACATCGTGCTGCAGCCTTCGACCGTGACGACGGAAGTGAACGTGTCGGGCGGCGAAATGACGGTCATCGACCTGAGCTCCGCCTCGGTCGGCGCCAACATCAACTCGCGAGAGGTCGCACAGCTTCCTCTGAACGGCCGTCAACTTTCGCAGCTCTACCTGCTCGCGCCCGGCGCGCAGACCGCCGGCGGCGGCAGCTTCGACAACATCCGCTTCAGCGGACGAGCCAACCAGGAGAATGCCGTCCGCTACGACGGCGTTGAGGCGAGCTCCATCATCGACGCGTCGCCGGGCAATCTGAACGGCGAGGTTTCTACTGGTTTCCGCTTGCAGAACAGCATCGAGACCGTATCCGAGTTCCGCGTCGATTCGAGCAACTACCCGGCGGAGTACGGCACAGGGACCGCGGGACAGATCAGCGTGATCAGCAAGTCCGGCGGCAACGACGTCCACGGTGGCCTGTTCGAGTACCTCCGCAACAGCGCGCTCGACACGCGTAATTTCTTCGACGGCGCCGACAAGACTCCACTCCGCCTGAACCAATGGGGCGGGTCGATCGGCGGCCCCATCCAGAAGAACAAGATCTTCTTCTTTGTGGCACAGGAGTCGCTGGCGCAGCGCGCCGGAATCAACCTGATCGCGACTGTGCCGAGCGCGTCGGCTCGCGCGCGCGCGGTGCCTTCGATCCAGCCGCTCCTCGCCGCCTATCCCACGGGCGTGCCTACGAGCAACGCCGATCTCGACCTCGCCCAGCGCACCGCCTCCTCGGCCATCGACGAGTACTTCGGCAGCTTCCGCATCGATCACCATATCAACGACAAGTTCACCCAGTACCTCCGCTACAACCGCGACCAAGGGTACTTGACGCAGCCGCTCGACGTCACCGGCTCCAGCCAGATCGTCACCGGCGTGCCGCAGAACGTCGTCTACACCCTCACGCAAGTCCTGAAGCCGACTCTCGTCAACGAGACCAAGCTCGGCTTCAACGGCAGCAAGACCCGGATCAACGGCGTGACCCCGCTCATCCCGGGAGTCGACACGAGCGCCTTCGCGGTCAGCTTCACGGGTACGGTTGCGATTCCCGGCGTCGGCGGGCAGGGCGCATCGGCGGGCGCGGCGGCGCTCGGCAACCTCGTGCGCAGCAACAGTTCGCAGAACGGCCGCGGGCAGCCGTACACCAACTACACCGCGTCTCTGATCGACAGCCTCAGCGTGATCCGGAAGGCCCACACCTTCAAGTTCGGCGGCGAGTACCGCGCCGTGCGCCTGTACACGGACCGGCAGGGCGGCACCACCTACACATTCCCGAACATCGGCGCGCTGCTTGCCAACCAGCCCTCGAACATCCAGGTCCTGGGAGATACGAGCGCTCCCGACCCGTGGAACAACGGCGCCACAGGCAATCGTTTCCTCAAGCAGTATTATTTGATCTTCTATGGCCAGGACGAGTGGAAGATCCGCTCCAATGTGACCCTGAGCTACGGTATGCGCTGGGAGTATTATCATCCGTTGACTGAGGACCGCAACCTCGGCGTGTTTTTCAATGCCGACACGGGGAAGGTCGCCTGCGCCACGCAACCGGGCTGCGATCTGCCGCCCACGACGCAGTGGTATCACTCGAAGAAGACGAACTTCGGTCCGCGCGTCGCGCTGACATGGGCTCCCAAGCGCTTTAAGAACAAGACCGTTTTCCGCATCGGCTCCGGCTACTACTACGGTCCCGGCCAGACCGAAGACCAGGTACAGACCATCGATTCCGATCGCGCCAGCCGCACGCTGACTACGAATATCGCGTTTCCGATCAACCCGGCTCAAGTGCTCGCGGGGTATAACATCCTTGACCCCAATCTCGGTTACCAGCCGCGCGCATATGGCAACGGCTACACACTCCCGGAGAAGATTCTCTCGTACACCGCGTCGATCCAGCAGGAGTTGCCCGGCAACGCCGTGCTGACCGTGGCGTATGTCGGTAGCCAGGGCCGCAACCTTTTCCTGCGGTCGTGGACCAACGGCATTGTCGGCGTCAACATGAACCAGACGACCGGCGCCGCCATTCCGGTCCTGCAGTTCGGTTCCCGTTTCGCGCAGATCGACTATAAGACCAGCGGCGGGACCGACAGCTACAACTCACTCCAGACGACGCTCAACCGCCGTTTTGGCAGGGGTCTCACCGCCGGAATGCAGTGGACCTACGGCCACAGCATCGGCGACACGGGCGGCTCCAACGAAGCCCAGACCACACAGAACCCATTCAACTTCAAACAGGACCGTGGGAACAACGCCTTCGACGTGCGGCACAGCGCGAACGCGTCGGTGCTGTACCAGTTGCCGACGAAGTTCAAATCGAAGACGGCCGAATCCGTTCTGGGCGGTTGGGAGGTCGGCGGCATCTACAATGTCCGCACCGGCATTCCGATCGACGTGACGATCTCGCGTCCCGACATCGTCTACCAGGTGAACGGCACGAATCAGTTCGTGCAGTCGCCGATCGTGACCAACGGCGTCGTGCTGACCACGCCGGTGATCGACAACCCGTTCGGCGGCGCGTTCCGCAACAACCGCCGTCCGACCGTGGTCGCCGGTGTCGATCCGTTCCTCTCCACGGGGGACAAGAGGTTCTTCCTGAACCCGGCGGCCTTCACGTTCCCGCAGCCCGGGCAGTTTGGCAATCTCGGGCGCTACGCGCTGCACGGCCCCGGACTCAGCCAGGTGGACTTCACGCTCCATAAGAAATTCGCGATCGACGAGAAGCGAAACATGGAGTTCCGGTCGGAGTTCTACAACATCTTCAACCGGGCGAATTTCTCAAACCCGCCGGCGGTGCTGGCGACCGGCCTCGGCACGGCGGCCAATCAGCTCCAGCCCGGGCAGCCGTACTCGCCCTCAATCGCGGGCGCGGCGTTCGGCGTCTTCAATTCGACCGTCAGCAAGGACGTTGGACTCGGCGCGCAGCGTCAGATTCAGCTCTCGCTGCGCCTCAACTTCTGACCCTTCTTACCCCCTTGGCGGGCGCGGTACTCTCGGAGGAGTGCCGCGCCCGCCGATTTTTATTTGCAGCGATCCTGTGTTGCAGCGCCGGACGGCAGCGATCTCGCGCCGCCTGCCGGAGCTGTGCGGCGACCCGATCCGCATCGAGCATTGTCCGCATCTGCGGGACCGCCGCGGACCGGTTCACGCCGCGTCGTTCCTGCGGCAGCGAAAGATCTCGTTCGACTGTACGGCGGCCGAATTCCCGCGGATCTTCGTCCACGAGCTGTTTCATTTTGTGTGGGCGCGCGCCGGCAATCCGCTCCGCTGGCGCTACGAGGACGCGGTCTGCGCCGAGTTTCACGCCGGGGTTCGCGGTGAACTGGGATGGTCGGCTGAATGGCGTAAGGCGGCTCTCGGCGCGCGCGACGTCCGTGGCCGCAGCCGCCGCTGGCGCGAGTACTGCTGTGAGAGTTTCTGCGACACCGCCGCATGGCTCTATTCCGGCGTGGCGAAGCATCCGGAGTTTACACTCGTTACCCGCCGGCGACGCGAGCGCAGGAGTTGGTTCGAAACCGAATTGGGCGGTGGGCCAATGTCGATATAATCGAATCAGGAATATATCTGTGTCTGCCTTCCGATTTTCCGCCGCCGCCATCACCGCGCTGCTGTTCGGTTATGTTTTTTCGGGCTGCTCGACGACGCCACGCTCGGTGAGCGCAGCCAGCGTGAAGTCCGAAAAGGACCGCAAAGAGGCTCCCGACTTCGCGTTGAAAGATGCTGACGGCAAGGTCGTGCACCTGGCCGACTACAAGGGCAAGGTTGTGCTGCTCGACTTCTGGGCCACGTGGTGCTCGCCCTGTAAGGTCGAGATTCCGTGGTTCATGGAGATGCAGCGAAAGAACAAGGACCGCGGCTTCGAGGTCCTCGGCGTTGCCATGGACGACGAAGGCTGGGAGGTCGTGAAGCCCTACATCGCCAAGGCGGGCGTGAACTACCGCATCCTGGCGGGTAACGACATGACGGCGCAGGAGTACGGCGGAGTGGATGCCCTGCCGACCACGTTCCTGATCGATCGCACCGGCAAGATCGCCGCGGTCCACGTTGGACTCGCGAGCAAGAAAGACTTTGATGATGGAATCGAACAGCTTCTCAACGACGCGCCTGCGGGCGGTATTAAGCTTGACCGCGATGGCGCTGCTGTCCCTAACGCTGGCAGCGCAAAGTAACGGGCACATGAAGGTCGGGCAGCCGGCGTCCGTCTCCGGAAAGCGCGGCGCGACGGTCGACGCCAAGATCCCGCTCGTCATCGATCCGGGCTTTCACGTCAACAGCAACACCCCGAGCGATGAGACGCTGATTCCGTTGTCCGTCACGTGGAAGAACACCGGAGCCCTCGAAGGCGGGAAAGTGACCTTCCCGAAACCCACACAGGAGAAGTACGCGGCGCTCGACAAACCCCTCTCGGTCTTCACCGGAAACTTCGAAGTGGTAGCCCACTTCAAAGTCGCTGCGAATGCCCCGGCCGGTCCTGGAGTCGCGGTGGGACAAGTGAAATATCAGGCGTGCAATTCGACGACGTGCTTCCCGCCGAAAACCGTCGAGGTCAGTCTGCCGTATAGCGTGCAATGAGGAATTAGGCCACGAATTCACACGAATGAACACGAATAATTTTGTTTATTCGTGTGGATTCGTGTTCATTCGTGGCCAATTGCTTTAGCTTTTCAGGAATGCTCCGATCGCCCTACAGGCCTGTCGAATTCTCTGATCGTTCTCGATGAGCGCAAAGCGGACGTGGCCCTCTCCGAGCGGGCCGAAGCCGATCCCCGGCGACACCGCGACTTGCGCCTTCTCCAGTAGGAGTTTCGCGAATTCCAGCGAGCCGATCGCCTTGTATTTTTCCGGGATCGGCGCCCACAGGAACATCGACCCGCGCGGTTTTTCGACCGCCCACCCGGCCCGTTTCAGCCCATTGACCAGGACCTCGCATCGCCGCTGGTAGACCGCGCAGATTTTCTTTGTATCTTCTTCACACTCGCGCAGCGCGATGATCGAGGCGATCTGGATCGGCTGGAAGACGCCGTAATCCAGATAGCTCTTGATGCGCGCCAGCGCCCCGATCATCCGCGGATTGCCGAGACAGAATCCGACGCGCCAGCCGGCCATGTTGTAGCTCTTCGACATCGAGAAGATCTCGACCGCCACGTCCTTCGCGCCGGGGACTTGCAGGATGCTGGGCGGCTTATAGCCGTCGAAGCCGAGATCGGCGTACGCGAAATCGTGCACGATCATCGCGCCGTGCTCGTGCGCGAGTTTCACGATCGCCGCCAGGTACTCGAGGTCCACGCACGTCGTCGTCGGATTGTGCGGGAAGGAGATTAGGATCATCTTCGGCTTCTTCGTCGACGTGCGGAAGAGGTTTTCGAGCCGGTCGAGAAAGGTCGCCGCGTCCGGCATCGGCAGCATGCACGCCTGGCCCTCGGCCATCAGCACGCCGTACTGGTGGATCGGATACGCGGGATTCGGAGAGACGACGGCGTCGTCCGGTCCTACCGTCGCAAACAGCAGGTGCGCCAGCGCGTCCTTGGCGCCGATGGTGACGATCGCTTCCTTCTCCGCATCGAGCTCGACGCCGTAATTGTTGCGGTAGCGATTCACGATCTCGCGGCGCAGGGCGGGGATGCCGCGCGATTGCGAGTAGCGGTGGTTGCGCGCGTTGCGCGACGCCTCGATCAGCTTGTTGACGATCGGGCGCGGGGTTGCGCCATCCGGATTCCCCATTCCGAGATCGATCACGTCGATCTGTGCGGCTCGCGCCTTTGCGCGCATCTCATTGATGACGGCGAAGACGTAAGGCGGCAGCTTCTGAATGCGGTGGAACTCTTCCGGATGGTTGGACATTACCCGTTATTTTACGACGGGCGCTGGACGGAGCCGGCGAGCTGCGCTTCCACGATAAAACGCTTCGGCGCCGAGCCCACGTAATAGAACGGGTAGCAGGTGATCAGGTTCAGTTCGGGAGTGGTGGTTGGTTGCAGTGACGCGGTGTCGTCGGGGGTGACAATGTGAGTCCGCTTCACGCGATAGAGATACTGGCCGGTCTGCGTTTCGAGCACGATGTCGTCGCCCTCGCGAATATCTTTGAGGACGCGGAAGTGCGTGTCGCGATGGCCCGCGATGATGCAGTTGCCGTCGCCGCCGGGCAGGGCGGAGCCTGCCAGGTGTCCGGGACCGCGACGAAGCTCGCGCGCTCCATCGCCTTCGACCACGTACAGTTCGGCGCCGAGACGCGGGATTTTCAGCTTGGCCAGGGTGTCGCCGAGCACGACGGGACGACTGGATGCGGGCTCAGCCGCGGCGCGCCTTTCGACGGAGGCGGGAATGGGTCGCTCAAAGTCGCGGGCGGCCTCGGACTGGCCGATTCGGGAGCCGAAGTAGTCGCGGGCGCCGAAGAACAACAAGGCGGCGCCGGCCGCAAGCAGCAGGAACGAGAGTAGAGTTCGAAGTCTGGCGCGCATGAGAAAAAGAGCGAGCCGCGCCCCGGAGGACGCGGCCCGAATTGGTAGTTGGACTCGGTTACGACCGCTTGCGCAGTGCGTAGCCGACGCTCGAAAGCGTGCCGCCGCTGAGCAACATCATCAGCCAGCCCGCCGAAGTGTTCGGCATGGACCGGTTGGCGGAACCGCTGTTATCGACGTCGCTCCTCATGGTCGAGGACGGCATCGTGTTCTGGGACTGAGTCGTGCTCGGCACCGTGGACGGCTGCACCGTCGTCTGGCTCTGAGCGGTCATCGTGTTGGTCGTCGGCGACTGCGTTGTGTCGGACCGCGCGGTCATCGTGTTGGTCGTGGTCGTCGGGTTGTTGGCCGCCGTCGTCGTGTTGGTCGTGGTGGTCGGGTTGTTGGCCGCCGTCATCGTGTTGGTAGTTGTGGTGGTGGCGGCAGTGGTCGCCTGGCCGTTGGTCGCGCTGGCGGTAGTCGTGTTGGTCGTCGTCGTGTCGGTTTGCTGCTGCGTCGTCGAATAGGTGGCAGCCACCGAGACCGCCTCCGAGCGCTCGTTCATGCGCGCCTTCACGCTATCCGGCACCGGGAATTCATACCCGTAGTCTTTACCTTGGATCCAGACTTTGTCGAAATAGTAGTCGTTGCCGAAGTGGTGCAGGATTACCTTGGTGTTTTCCGGCGTATTCGGGTCGAGCGCCGGGATGGTCATGGCTGAAGTTTCGAACTTCATGCCGTTATCCGAGTAGATCAACAGCACGCGGCTGTTGCCACCCGTGTCGCGCAACTGCTGGATGACGTAGTCGCCGGGCTGAAGAGTCCGGTCGCCGATCGTCACCGAGTAGGGAAGGTTGACGTTGACACGGTCGTACAGCGGGCCCTGGGCTTTGCTGGGCGTATTCCACGCGGCGAGCCCCAGGGCTAATACGCCCGCCGTGATGAACATTGTTCCGATTTTCATCTTGTGCAACTCCTCTGTGGTTTCCTGTTGAAACTGGCGCGGCCTGGGCCCGGCAGATTTTCGCTGGCGCGAGCCGTTGCCCTGGAAGTAGCAACCGGGGCGCCAATGGATGTGGGGAGCGGCTCGCGCTTAAGTGTGGCGCATCACCCGCCCGCAGCGCGGGTGCTTTATCGCCCGGTGTCGAGGGTCACTCGGCGATGAACCCCAAGCCGGCGAGTCCCGCGGCGCCACTGCTTACGCGGAAGGACGCAGCCGCTCTGTCTCCGTCGCCGCGGACCCGGAACCTGTTGCGCAGCGGGTACTGCGGATGATTTAGCACGTCCTCGAAATTACCCGACCGCGTTCAAGCTCCCCGCGATCGCTCGCAGCCAGAGCCAGCCGAGCGCAGCGCCGATGAAGTAGTACGGAAAGTCCGTCCAGTCGAAGAATGTACCCAGGATCGTACGGCCGATCAGAAAGCCCCGCAGCCACTCGAGGAACGGCGGATGCCATTTCTGGGCGAACTCGACCGCGCATGTCGCGGCCAGTGTCCACGCCGCGATCCGCGAGGGCGCGGCCCGCGGCAGCAGCAGCGCGGCCACTAAGCACCAGAAAATCACGTACAGGACGCCGCCGAACGAGTCGTGCATCCAGGGCGCGTGCGGACCTCGGTAGCCGAGCTTCAGATAAAAGCCGAGCGGGACCAGGACGGCAAGGGAGAGGAGCAATCGCGCGGCGCGTGGCATCTTAGAATGTCAACCGCGTCTGCAATTCCAGGCGGCGGTTGTTGGCGCTCTCGGAGAACAGCCCGTTTCCCGAGCCCGCCGGCTGGTTGGCGCGCCCGAATAGCGGCGACGCGATGTTGCCGATGATCGGTCCGGGGTTGTTATGGTTGGTCACGTTGCGCGCCTGCATCGAGATGGTGAGGCTAAACCGACGCGCGGTCGACGCGCCGCCGGCCTGCGCCGCGCCGGCCACGCTAAACGGGCTCGCCGGGGCGCGGTTGTCGCCTCCCGATCCCGGGACGCCGGCTCCGGTGTTCGCGTCCGCCGCGCCCTCCTTGATCGCGCCGAAGCGGAACGTGCGTCCAACTTTCAGGTTGAACATCACCTGTCCCGGACCGCGTCCGAAGTTCCGCGGGATCAGTCGCTCGTCCGGTGTTGGGTTCGGATCGAGCAGACCGTATGCGGTCGCGATGACGCCAGGCTTCTTCGGGTCCGTCGCGATACCCGGACGGCCATTGAACAACGTGTCGCCGTAGAGGTCACGTCCCGCCGTGATGTCGAACGGCGGCCCCGACGTCGCGGTCAGCAGCGGATTGAATCGGAGCCCCCACTTCGTCGTGATCGTGCCGAGCAGCGAGACGCGATGGCGGATGTCCGTGGACGCTGGTCCGTACTCGCCTTCCATGCTGGTCGGGTTCGCCGGAAATGTGCCGAGCCCGTCGCTGTTGCTCTGCGCGCGATTGTACTGATAGGAGCCGGTGAGCGAGACGTCGCGATTCACCTTCGAGTTGACGTTGACGGTCCACTGGTTCTGGTTGTATAGTCCCGACGATTCCATCACGAAGATCTGCGCCGCGCCGCCGCTCGCGACTCGCGAGCGAAGAATGTGCAGCCCATGTGTGTTGGCGTAGGTGACCGCGATCGTGGTATTGAAAGGCAGTTCCCGCTCGATACCGATCGCCGACTGCATCAGGTACGGCGCGCGCAGCGCGGCGCTGATCTCTTGGATATTGCTCGCCGACGCAGCCGAGCCTAAAAACGAGATCGCAGGCACCTTCGGGAAGAAGTCGGGATTCGCAATCGAGTACTGCTGCTGGATTGCGCCGTTGTAGCGCCGCGCCGTGAGCGTGTTGCCCAGGCCGAAGCGGTCGTAGAACATGCCAAATCCGGCGCGAATCACGGTCTTCGACTTCGCCCGTGCGGACCTCGCGCCAGGCGCCCAGGCGATTCCAATCCGCGGCGCGAAATCGCGCCGGTCGTGGATGTTCGTCTGGGTCTCGTATCGCAACCCGACGCTGACCGTGAGATTGGGCCGCGCTTTCCAGTCGTCGCCGAAGAACGCGCCGACATCCGCTTGCGAGGCTGAGATCAGTGGGTTCCCCGCATTGATGCTGAACTGGGTCGCGCCCCCGCCGAGTGCCCGGATCTGTCCCGGCGTGAAGCCGAGCCCCGCGAGCGCTACCGTGCGCCGATACCGTTCGATCGAATCGACGTTGACGAGGACCGGTTGCCCCGACGCGTCCAGCAGCGGCCGGTTTGCCGCGTCCAACTCGGGAGCGAGTCCGCCGCCGAAGGTGAAAGTGCCGCCGAAATTCTGCGGCGACTCGCTGGTCTCCGTCGTGCGGCGCACTCGGACGCCGAACCGAAGGGCGTGCGCGCGATGCGCGACCGACGTGTAGTTCTGAAACTCGTAATTGTTCTGGCGGTCGGACGTGTGTCCGATCTGCGCGCTGCCGCCCGCGAATGCGTTCAGGACGTTGATGGCTACGCCGGGCGTATTCGCCGTCGTTTCGACGTCGGCGCGGAGATATTGGAAGCGCGTCTCGTTCACCACATTCGGGCCGAGGACCGCCGTCTCTGTCGCCTGCACGGTGTGGATCTGCCCGTCGTTGCGAAACCCGCGCGATGCGAGGTTGAAGCCGCCCATGCCGGCATTCCAGATGTTGTCGCGATTGTACGAATAACGGACCGTCAGCGTGTGGTTCGCGCTGAGCTGGTAATCGACGCGCGGCGTGACGCCGGTGCGGTGCAGGGTGGCGACGGGCACGTCGGTAAATGGCCGCGGCGCGAGCGACAGCGGGTCGAGAATCACGCCATTCACGACCGTTCCGTTATCGACCCATTCGCGGACGAACACCGCGTTGAACGACGCGCGTTTGCTCAAAGGGCCGCTCAGCCCCTCGCGCAGTTCGTTGAGGTGGAACGGCGCCTTCTGGTCCGAATACGGATTTCGCGAATTCCACTTGTCGGTGGCGAAGTTGTACCCGAGATCGCCGCGGAATTTGTCCGTGCCTGGCTTGGTGAAGATCTCGATGCGTCCAAAGCCAAGCTTGTCGTATTCGGGCGAGAACGGATTCTGGTTGATGCGGATCTCGCGGATCGTATTCTTCGGCGGCAACTCGCCGCCGCTGAAGCCGTCGATGAAGATCGCGCCGCCGTTCGGCCCCGCGCCCGGTCCTGCGAGCGCCTGCAGATCTGCCGCGAGATCGTCGAGATTGTCGGAGAGCGCGTCCAGATCGGCGCCGGCGATCACCACCGCGCTGGCATTGGCCGACGCCTCGGTGCTGACCGCCGGCCCGCCGTTCTCGGCGACCGTGACCTGCTGCTTCGCGGCCGTCACGTTCAGGACCAGGTCGAGGGTCTGACTGCCCGCGCCGACCGTGACCTTCACGGGAGCTCGCAATGCCAAAGAGGGCGCCGTGGCGTCCACCGTATAGTCGCCGGCGGGCACGTTCGCGATCGAATAGTCGCCGGCAATGTCGGTCGTCGCGGAGTAAGCCTTAGCCCCGGTCATCGTGATCTTCGCGCGCGGCACGATCGCGCCGCTCTCGTCGGTCACGGAGCCGCGAAGCGACCCAATCTGCGCCCACCCGGGCATGGCAATAGAGAAAAGAAGTAAGACGAGACGGGTCACAGGATATTCACTACAATATCGCGTCGTTGACGCCGCGGACCCGTTCCGATAGGCTGTGTCCGTCGGAGGTCGGTTGAAAACAGCTGCTCTCATCCGGACGCGGCGACGGCGGGCACGATCAGCTCCACCACGAACGGCGCGTTCGTTCTCGGCCATCCCGAGAAGCTGATCGACTTCTCCTGGCGCTCCGGGCATGAGACGACCGTGAAGGCGAAGGCCGTCGTCGCGGCGTTCTAGGGCGGCGCTCCGCAGCGCTCGTATGGGAACGGCTGCTCGACCGGCGGCCGCCAGGCGCTCAAGGAAGCGCCGGGCAATGGTCCCCAATACGCCGCGAGTGTAACTGCGTGACGGCACGAACTCAAAATCGAGGCGTGCCCATGGCGTACCCGCGCCGGTAAAGACCCTGACAATTGTCACCCCCCGCCCCTGACATCCTCCACTACTGCCCCGCCCCCCTCCCGCCCCAACATACCCAAGGAGGGAAAAACCCAAATGCCCGTTGCCGAACTCAAATTCGTCACCAAACGCTACGGCCCGATCGACGCACTCCGCGGCGTCAACCTGACCATCCAACCCGGCGAGCTGCTCGCCCTGCTTGGCCCCAATGGAGCCGGCAAGACCACCGCCGTCCGCATCCTGCTCGGACTCACCCAGCCCGACTCCGGCCACGCCACCATCTTCGACCGCGCCCCCGGCTCTCACGCCGCCAAGCTCCGCCGCGGCGCCCTGCTCCAGGTCGCCAAAGTCCCCGAGACCTTGAAGGTCCGCGAACACATCGAGCTCTTCTCGGCCTACTACCCCAAGCCGCTCCCTCTCGCCGAGACCCTCGAAGCCGCCGGCCTCACCGGCATCGAAAACCGGCTCTTCGGCGACCTCTCCGGCGGCCAGAAGCAGCGCGTCCTCTTCGCCCTCGCCCTCTGCGGCAATCCCGACCTCCTCTTCCTCGACGAGCCCACCGTCGGCCTCGACGTCGAAGCCCGCCGCGCCCTCTGGACCCGCATCCGCGCCTTCGTCGCCCGCGGCGGCAGCGTCCTCCTCACCACTCACTACCTCGAAGAAGCGGAGGCCCTCGCCAACCGCATCGCCGTCATCAACCAGGGCCGCATCGTCGCTCTTGGCTCGCCCGCCGAGATCAAAGCCGGCGCCGCCCAAAACAACCTCGAGGACGCATTCCTCGAACTCACCAAACAGGAGGTGTACTAACATGCTCCGCGTCTACTGGCTCGAAGCGAAATCCGAATTCTTCAAGCTCGCCCGCATGAAGGTCTATGCGACGTCGACCCTGCTCTTCCCGCTGATGTTTTACGCCTTCTTCGGCCTCGGCATGGGAACCCAACAGCAGACCGGCTCGATGACGATGGCAAAGTACCTCCTCGCCACCTACGGCGCGTTCGCCATCGTGGCCGCGACCCTCTACTCGTTCGGCATCGGAGTCGCCGTCGAGCGCGGCCTCGGCTGGCTCGACGTCAAACGCGCCAGCCCCATGCCGCCCGCCGCGTATTTCATCGCCAAGGCCGCCGTCGCCATGGCGTTCGGCGCCATCGTCGTCGCCATGCTCTTCACCCTCGGCGCGGCCTTCGGGGGCGTCCGCATGCCCGCCACGCAGTGGCTCTCCCTCGGTGGCGCATTGGTCGCCGGCGCCATCCCGTTCTGTGCGCTCGGCCTCGCCATCGGCAACTTCGCCGGTCCCAACTCCGCCCCCGCGACCGTCAACATCATCTACATGCCGCTCGCGTTCTGCGCCGGCCTGTGGATCCCGTTCGACTTCCTCCCGCCCGCCGTCCAACACATCGCGCCCGCCCTGCCCACCTGGCACTTCGGCCAGATTGCGCTCGCCATGCTCGGCGCACCGACCCACGGCACAGTCCTCGAACACGCCGGCGCCCTGTTCGGCTTCGGGCTCATCTTCGCCGGCATCGCCTGGATCGGAAATTCGCGCGACCGCGACCGGGTCTGTGGGTAGAATCAGCTATGCGGCTGCTCCCCAAGGACCAGGATTGGACGCCGTACGCGTATCTCATTTACCTCGCGTACTACGTCCTCGTCCCATTCCTGTATCCCGTGCCGCTGTGGTACCGGGCGCTCACCGTCGCCGTCACGCTGGCGGCCACCGCGCTTTACTTCGCCGGCTATTGGATCCGCGGGCCGCGGATTCTGTGGGTGGTCGGCGGCTTCATGGCTCTCGCGGGTGGAATGCTGCCATCGAACCCCGCGGCGGCCGTCCTGTTCGTCTACGCCGCGTCGTTCCTCGGCAAGGTCTTCGAACCGGCCGCCGCGTGGCGCTATCTCATCGCAATCCTGGCCATCGCCGGAGTCGAAAGCGCCGTCCTGCAGCTTCCACCCTACTCTTGGATCCCGTCGGTGGTCTTCCCCGCCATGATCGGCGGCATCGTCATCCAGCAGTATCAGCGGAAGCGTCTGACCGACCGCCTACTCGTCGCGCAGGATGAGACCGAGCGCATGGCCCGGATCGCCGAGCGCGAGCGCATCAGCCGCGACCTCCACGACGTCCTCGGGCACACGCTCTCCGTGATCGTCCTGAAATCGGAGCTCGCCGCCAAGCTCGCGCCGGTCGACCCCGCGCGCGCCGCCGAAGAGATCCGCGACGTCGAGCGCATCTCCCGCGAAGCTCTCGCGGAGGTGCGCGCCGCCGTGCAAGGCTACCGCTCCGCCGGCCTCGCTGCCGAAGTTTCCAATGCTCGCCGCGTCCTCGAGACCGCCGGCGTCGAGCTCCAATCCTCGCTAGACGCGCCGGCGCTCCCGCCCGCCCAGGAAGGCGTGCTCGCCATGGCCCTTCGCGAGGCCGTCACCAATGTAGTCCGCCACGCCCGCGCCGGCGTCTGCCGCCTCGACCTGCGCCACTCCAACGGGTGGTGCGAAATGGAAGTCGTCGACGACGGCCGCGGCGGCGGTCTCCCCGAGGGCAACGGCCTCAGCGGCATGCGCCGTCGTATCGAAGCCCTCGGAGGCACCCTGGAACTCGACGGAGCCACCGGAACCCGCCTCCGCATAAGGGTGCCAGTATGACCCCTGCCCCCAACCCCCGGCCCCCGGCCCCCAATCTATGATCCGAGTCCTCATCGCCGAAGACCAAGCCATGGTGCGCGGAGCCCTCGCCGCGCTCCTCGCGCTCGACTCCGGTATCGAGGTCGTTGGCCAAGCCCGTGACGGCCGCGAAGCACTCGACCTCTCCACCAGCCTCCTCCCCGACGTCCTGCTCACCGACATCGAGATGCCCGAGCTCACCGGCCTCGAAGTCGCCGCCGAGATCCGCCGCCGCAAGCTCCCCATCCGCGTCGCGATCCTCACCACCTTCGCACGCGCCGGCTATCTTCGCCGCGCGCTCGACGCCGGAGTCTCCGGCTACCTTCTCAAGGACGCGCCCTCCTCGATGCTCGCCGACGCCATCCGCCGCATCAAATCCGGCGCTCGCGTCATCGACCCCCAACTCGCCGCCGAGGCCTGGACCGACGCCGACCCCCTGACCGACCGCGAACGCCAGGTCCTTCGCTACGCCGGAGAAGGCGCTTCGAGCGGCGATATCGCCGATCGCCTGAACCTCTCCGAAGGCACTGTCCGTAACTACCTTTCCGAAGCCATCAGCAAGCTGGGCGCCTCAAATCGCACAGAAGCCGCCCGCATTGCGCGCCAGAAAGGCTGGCTCTAGTTAACGGTCGGCCGCGCCCCGGCGTCTCCCTCGCAAGATGCTGAACTCGATCCGCCAAGACGTCCGTTTCGCGATCCGCTCCTGGGCCAGAACTCCCGCCTTTGCCCTGACCGCGGTGTTGACCCTCGCCATCGCTGTCGGCGCGAACACGGCAGTCTTTACCGTCGTCAGCGGCGTGCTGCTGCGATCCCTGCCTTTTCCGCGCGCGGATCGCCTCGTCAAGATCACCGAGATTGTGCCTCCCAGCGCCCGCGGCGTCGGCACGCGCGGCCCGGTCTACGTCCGCGACTTGATCGAGTTTCGCGCCTCCGCGAGGAGTGTTCAGTCCCTTGCCACGTACACCATCAGCTCGCGCAGTCTGGTCGAAGGAGCCGAGCCGGAGCGCCTCTCCGTCGCCGCCGCCGAGCCCGACGTCTTTCCCGTGCTCGGTGTTGCGCCGGCCCTCGGGCGCGTCTTTCGCGCCGGCGATTCGCCCGCCGTCGCGGTCGCGTCCGCGTCGTTCTACCGGTCGCATCCGGGGACCCTCGGCCGCGCCATCTCGCTCGACGGTGTGCCGCATCTTCTCATCGGCGTCATGCCCGAACGTTTCGACGTGCCCGACGGCGGTAAGGCCGACCTGTGGGTCCCGGCGCCACCGCTTCCGGCCCCCGCCGGCCGCAGCGAGCCTCGCGTCGACATCGTGCTCGCTCGCCTCCGTCCCGAAGTCTCCCTCGCTGCGGCGCAGCAGGAATTGGCCGCGCTGCCCGCCGTCACCACCGGCAGCCGGCTGGTACGCGTCGAACCGCTGCATGACGTAGTCACCGGCAGCGTCCGCGGCTTGCTTCTCATCCTCCTCGGCGCCGTCGGCATGGTCCTGTTGATCGCTTGCGTCAACATCGCGAATCTGCTGATCGCCCGAACCGCCTCCCGTGACGGCGAGATAGCCACCCGCATCGCGCTCGGCGCGGACCGCCGCCGTCTCCTGGCGCAATTCATCACCGAAGGACTGCTCCTTTCCGCCGCCGGAGCCCTTCCCGGACTCGCGCTCGCCATCGCCGGCACTCGCGCACTCGTCAAAGCCGCCGCCGACGTGCTCCCGCGCGCCGGCGAGATCGCGATCGACTGGCGCGTCTTCTGCTTCGCCCTCGTCCTCTGCGCCGTCACCGGGATCGTCTTCGGAATTGCGCCCGCAGTCACTGCCGGCCGCCGCTCCTCCGCACGCCAGAACCGCGGCGTCTCGGTATCTACCCGCGACGGCCTCATCGTGGTGCAGGTCGCGCTCGCCTTCATCCTGCTCGCCGGAGCCGGCCTGCTCACCCGAACCTTCATCGCGCTCGCACACGCCGACACAGGCTTCCGCGCGGACAACGTCCTGACCGCCCACGCCGTCGTCCCCGGTGGCCCGCAGGCGCTCGCCATCGAAGAGCGGGTGTCGCAGGTCCCCGGCGTCCGCGCCGCCGGCTTTATCTCCATGCTGCCGCTCCAGTCCTCTGGCTGGAACGCCGGCTTCACCGAGAAGGGCCGGCCCGAGATCTACAGCACCGAGCTCCGCTACATCACGCCCGGCTACTTCCGCGCCATGCAGGTTCCCTTGCTCGCAGGGCGCGAGCTCTCCCCGCGCGACGCCGCCGGACAGCCGATCGCGATTGTCGTCAACCGGGAGCTCGCCCGCCGCTACTTCCCCGGACGCGATCCCGTCGGCATTGAGACCGATCGCGGCCGCATCGTCGGCGTCGTCGGAGACGTGGCGCCGCTCCGCCCCGGCGACCCGCCGATCCCGATGCTCTACTATTCGATGGCGCAGAATTTCGCGCAGATCCGCGGCAACGGTTCGACCCTCGTGATCGCGGCCGATGGCAGCATCCCTGCCGCTGCGCTCGCGCCCGCCGTCCGCGCCGCCATGCGCGAGATCGTCCCCAACCAGCCGGTGTTCCGGATCGCGACGATGTCCGGTGTGATGGACCGCGCTCTCGCCGAGCCTCGCCTCTACGCCTGGTTGCTCGGTCTCTTCGCCGCCGCCGCGCTCCTCCTCGCGGTGACCGGCCTCTACGGCGTGATCTCGTATCTGGTGGCGCAGCGTTCTCGCGAATTCGGCATCCGCCTCGCCCTCGGAGCCCGTCCGACCGGCGTGCTCGCACTGGTGATCCGGCGCGCCGCTGCCCTGGTCGGCGTCGGTCTCGCGCTCGGCATCGCCGGCGCATCCGCACTCACCGGAGTGCTTCGCTCATCTCTGTATGGCGTGACGCCGCAAGATCCCCAGACCTTCGCGACGGGAACGATCCTACTGGCGGCGGTGGGTCTCGCGGCGGCTGCGTTCCCGGCAATCCGCGCCGCGCAAACGGACCCGGCCCAGACACTGCGCGCGGAATAGGAGTTGGCGTTTTCTTGGCGTATCTTTGCGGCTTTGCGCCTTTGCGCGAGATGATCCCCGCGACGACTACTCCACGCGCACCGTTACCGTCGCGGACCGCGCGCCCTCATTCCCTGCCTGATCCACCGCGCTGATCTCGTACCGATAGCTCTTCCCCGCCTCGACCTTACGGTCCGAGTACGCCGGCACCTGGACGTCGTCGAGCTTTTCGAATGCCCCATCGCCCGTCGAGCGATACACGCGATAGCCTGCGAGATCCGGCTCCATGTTTCGCTCCCAGGTCAGTTCCACCGACCCTGCCGCCGCGATCGTCCGCATTCCCGCCGGGGCCGCCGGCGGGAACGTGTCGACCGGCTTGATCGTCACCTCCGCCGAAAGATCGCTCTCCGCCACTCCCGCACCCGCCGGGACCGTCCGCTGCACCACGTAGTGATAAGTCTTCCCGAACTCCGCCTGCGCGTCGACCCACTCCGGAGCCGTCACCGACGCGGCCGGAGCATACGCCTTCTCCTCATCGGCCCGGCGGAACACGCGATAATTTCCCGGACCGCCTTGCCACGTCAGCCGCACCCCGTTCGCCGTCGGCTCGGGCTTCACATCGGCCGGCGCCGCCGGAGGCGCCACAATCACCAGATTCACGAAATTCGACCACCCGCTGTCCTTCCGGTTCGACCCGACCGCCCGTGCCCCGAGCGTCACGTCCTTGCCCACCCAGTCCTCCACCGGCACCTCGTACTCCGCCAGTCCGTTCTTCACCGGAGCCGCAGGAATCGCGCGCGCCGCGGCCGCCCAGTCCTCAGCGCGAAACTGCGCCATCGCCGTCCCGATCCGCAGATCGAGCTTCAGCGGCGTTTTGATCGCCGAGCCTTCCGTCGTTTGTGTGGGGGGAGTGAAGTGCACGATCAGCCGGCCGCCGCGTTGAATCGCGGCCAGGTCGGTGATGTGACCGGGAACATTCGCCAGCGGAGGAAGAGGGTCGCCGACGTAACCGCATCCGGCGCACAGCAGCGCCGCCGTTACCAGAAGAGGAATGAGAAGGAGCCGGATCAACCCACAGGATAACCCGGCCCCCAATGGACTACTCCAACAACTATCGGACCGCGAGCGTGAACGCCGGCGAGCAGAACGATTGTCCGCCCGTTGCCGCGCACACGATCAACTGCGCCGCGCCCGGATCCACACCGTCCGGAACCGCGACGTTGACCTGCTGCACACCCGGGACGTTCGGAGCCGCCGCCGCGTACAGCGGGATCAGATCCTTCCGCCCGGCAATCTGCACCGAGACCGTCGCGCCGTCCGGAATGCCCGTCGCGTAGATCTGGAGAATGCTCCCCGATCCCGCCGCGGCGCCCACGCCGTTGACGCTGTTGTCCTGGTTCAGCACGCCGTGCGCGAACACTGCCGGCCAAGCCGGAGCCAGGATGACCGTCTGCGACGCGCTGCTCACGCCGTCGACCGTCGCCACCATCGTCGCCGAATTCTTGCCGCGCAAGCCCGCCGGCACCACCAGATTGATCTGGTTCGCCGACGTGTACAGCAGATCGGCGTTCAGACCATCCAGCGTCACCGTGACGTTCTTGCCCGCCAGGTTCGCGCCCATCACCGTCCCGATCGAGCCCGCCACCAGCGGCGTGGCTTCGAACGTCGCGGCGTTCACGATGCGGTTGATCGCGACCGAGGGAGCGGCCGCCGGAGGAGCTGTCGTTCCCGTTCCCGCTGTTGTGCCACCGGTCGTACCCGTCGTGGTTCCGGTGCCCGTGCCCGTCGTAGTGCCGGTGCCCGTCCCCGTCGTACCCGTTCCCGCCGGAGCCGGCGAGACGGTCAGCGTGATCGGCACGGTCGCCGTCTGTCCGCCGGCCGTGACCACGAGGTTCGCTTTATACGTCCCCGCGGCCAGACCCTTGGCATCCGCCGTCACGCGGATCGCGTGATCGTTCACTCCCGATGAGTAGTCGAGGAACGCCCAACCGGACCCGTTCTGGTACTGGATCGTCGCCGTCCACGGCATGAAGCCGCCGCCGGTGTTGCCCACCTGCACGTAGCCCCAGAGTTCCTTCACCGCTCCGCCCGCAACCGCCGTGAACTGGATCGGCGCCGCCTGGACCGAGAGGTTCGGATAGTAGCCGGCGTTGCAATCGCCCACCGCGGTGCAGTCCGGGCCGGATGGGATTGACGCCGTGAAACGCGGCAGCGGAGCCGAAGTGGACGCCGTCGTTACCGTCGAAAGCGGCGCGAGGCTCAGGGTTTCCTGCACCGTCGCCGTCGCCGTCACCGTTCCCATCCCGATGAAGACGGGGATCTGTGCGCTCTCCTGCCTCGACGGCTGCGCGTCCAGGACTTCGTAGACCGCATACGCCGAGCCGTCCGAGCCCACGCCGACCTCGGTCGCCGAGGTCAGTGCGATCGCGCCCGACCCGGTCGGAGCCGGCAGCACCGTGCCGCCCGCGCCGGTCGCGTCGGCATTCAACACGCGCGCCAGCAGCAGCGTGCCGCTGCCCGGAACGTACGCGCCACCCGATTGGGCCACGCCCATGTCGCCGCCGGCCGTCTGCGCCGCAGCGCTCGAGCCCGCCACATAATCCGGCGCGAAGAACCGCATTCCCGCCGGAGCGCCGCTGAAGCGAATCAGGAAGCGCGTTCCCGAATCCTCGCCCGGCCCTTTCGCCTGGAACGCCGATGCGAAGCCTTCCGTCACCCGTGTGCTCGTGAAGAAGGTGCCCGCCGAGAACAAACTCGGCAGCGAGATCGACGACGGAACCGGCGAGCCGGAACACGTGATCGACCCCCGGTTGTACAACGTCGATAGCAGGCCGCCTTCGACATACGCGACCGTCACCGACGATTGATTCACCGGCAGCGACCCGTTCGTGAAGCTCAGTTGCGCCTGAATCGGCACGACGAGCGCGGGATTTCCGCCGTATGCAGCAGCGTTCCCGCGGATGTTCGAGATCCGGAGAGCGTAGCTCCCGGAGGCCGGAACCGAAATGCTCAGGCCGTTTACTACAACGAGGTTATTAACGATCTGTGCCGTATTCGGAAGGGGCGTAAAACCAGTGCCCAAATCCGCGAAAACTACGGAAGCAGTAGCGAGGTTTGCGGAGTCGACCCGGTTGGTGACGCTGACCGGAAGTGCGACCGTGAGATTGCCCGTCAACACCGCCCCGGGAGTAGAGCCGGAACATTGTATAAGGATGTCACCCAAGAGTTCGGTGAGGCCCTCCCCCCGGACTTGAGCCGGAACGGAAGTGACCGCACACCGACCTGCTGCAGGCGATGTTTGGGCGTAAGTGGCGCTAATTGTTATGCTTAGGACGGTAAACAGCAGCCAAAGCCGTTTACCAGTCCGCGTAAGGGGTCCCATCAAGACTTATTTTATCCGATCCTGACTTGACATCGTAGATTCCCGGTTCAGATTGGTTTACAGATGTCAGAGCATCCTCCTGGATAGTACGCCAGGTGGTGTTCGAACCAGTCATCGGATCGTAGGGAACGTCCCTCAAATACCCCGCACTCACGAGCTCCTGCAGACTCTGCGGCGCCTTCTGCTTGTCGAAGGTGTAGTTGTCGATCACGGTGCGCAGCGTGGTCAGGTTCTGGTGCAGCACCGTCTCCTTCGAGCGGATGATTGTTTTGTTGTAGATCGGGATCGCCATCGTGATGAGGATCACGATGATGCTGATCACGACCATCAACTCGACAAACGTAAAACCACGGAGCCGCCGTCGAGGCGCCACGCTAGTACCACTCGGAATAAGGTGTGCCATCGGGCGCCTTGTCATAAGTTTTGCTGTACACGGAGAAGACGTTCTGGCCACCCCAGCTCATCGCCTTCGGGTCGTCCTGATCGCTCCGTAGTCCCCACTCGTTCTTGCCCGTGAACGGGTCCTTGGGAATGCGCCGCAGGAACTTGATCTTCTTCCCGTCCGGACTGTTCGCCAGCTTCACGCCCTCCACGAGTTGCTCGAGCGTCTCCGGCCAGCAGTTCGTTCCTACTTTCATAGGACCGAGGTAGCTGGCGTCGCAGTAGTCCTTGTACTTGTCGATCGCGGTGTACATCTCCCGCATCGCATACCGCAGCTCGCGCTCCCTATCGACCCGCACCCGCACGCGCGCCAGCGGCACCGCCATCGAGGAGAGCACCATCAGGATCGTGAACGCCACGATCAGCTCCACCAGCGACATTCCCCGTTGCTTCTGTTTCTTCATCTGGGGCGCCCCTCCTTACTGCACGTTGATCTGCATTTGCGGCGCGCCGGTCGCAATCGGCAGACCCTGGGAATTCCGGACCGTCACTCCCTGCAAATTCACCACGGTGCTGCCGCGGCCGATCGCCTGGAATTGCAGCGTCACCAGCACACCGCCTCCATTGACGCCGGGAGTCCCGGGCTGCCGATTCAACTGAATCGTCGCGATCCCGCTATCCGGCAGGACATTGTTGCTGAACACCGGCTGCTGCCCGTCGCTCGCCAGGAAATCGCCGCGCAAAACGGAATTCAACTTCAGGACCTTGGGATCGAACCGGACCGTCAGCGGCGCCGACGCCACATCCGTCCCGTTGTCGAGCACCACCGCCACGTTGATCGGCGCGCCGACGCGCGTCTCCATCTGCGCCGGCGAGAACAACACGCGCGCGTTCCCGGCCGGGGGCGTCGTTGCCGGCTGGTCCGTCGTTGGAGGAGCCGTTGCCGGAGGAGCCGTCATGGGCGGTCCGGTGACCGGCGGCGCGGTGGCCGGCGGCGACATCGCAGTCGCCGGAGTCGTCATCCCGGGAGGCATGCCCGGAACCGTTCCCGGCGGCATGCCGGGCGGCATCCCGGGAGCCGGACTTCCCGGAACCATGGCGGGCACAGTCTGTTGCGGAGGATTGATCGCCGGCGCCGTCACCGGCGGATTACCCGCGGCCGGCATCGCCGGAGGCAGTGCCGACGCCGTGGGCACGTTCGGACCCAACACTGCCGCGGCCGCCGCCGGACCGGTCACGACATCCCCCGGCTTCGGCGAGTAGCTCAACTTGATCGTCTGCTGGTTTCCGACCGCGATGCCGCGCAGATTCCCCGCCGTCACGTCCGGCGACCGCACAATGTGCGGCACGATGACGATCATCAGCTCGCCGCGTTCTTTGTCCACGCTTTCGCCGCTGAACAGCCGGCGCAGCAGCGGGATGCTCGAGAGCCCCGGAATCCCCGTCACCTGTTTGCTCTCCTGTAGGTTGGTCAGGCCGCCCAACAGGTTGATCTCGCCCTCGTGCATCCGGACATCGTGCGAGATCTTGCGTTGCCCGATGATCGGCTGGTCGATGCCGCCCAGGTTCACATGCCCCGATACTGTCGAGATGTCCAGGTCGATGTGCATCGAGACATCGGCGTTGTCGTGCACGTGCGCCAGGATCGTGACGTTGACGCCCACGTCGATGAAGTTGAACTGCGTATTCACCAACGGGTTGATACCGACGCCGCCGATGCCGGGCTGGAAACTGCCGGTTGCGGTCGGCTGGCGTTCGCCGATCTTGAGCTCGGCTTTCACGTTGTCCACCATGCGCAACTGCGGCGCCTGTAGCACCTTGGTCTTCGTGTCGCTCAAAGTAGCCTGCAGCAACGCGCTCGGCAGCGCCACTGCGAAGTCCGACCCGTTCAGATAATGCAGGTTCGACAGCGGCACTCCGTAAGTAGCGGTCGACGAGCCGGTGGTCGTCCCCGTTGTTCCGGTCGTGCCGGTTCCCGTGGTGCCCGTCGTATTTTCGCCGGCCGTGCCGGTCGTCGAAGTGCCGGTCGTCCCGGTCGTCGTGCTGGTCCCCGGATTCGTCACCACGCTCAGGCCGCTCCGCGGTGTGAAGCTGATCGGGACGTTCAAACCGGTGGAGGCGATCGCGGCAGTGACCTGCCGCTTAAAGATACTGCTCGCTTCCATCACGAGAATGTCGACGACGACCTCGGCGCGCGGCTTGTCCAAATCGTGGATCATCTTCGCCGCCAGCGCCACCTGGTCCGCCTCGCCGCGCACGATGATCGCGTTCTGCGACGTAAACGCCACCACGCGCTGCACTTCGGCAATCGACCGCACCGCGTTCACGATTTCCTGAATTTCCTGCGCCGAGGCCACATTCGCCAGATAAAACGTCTGCGCCACCATCTCCGCGTAATCGCGCCGCTTGTTCGGATTGTCGTTCGTGATGAAGATGGTGTTCGGCGACATCGGCTTCCAGAACGACTTCGTGATCACCGCGATATTGTCCAGCGCCTGCTCCAGCGTCGTATTCTCGAAATCCACGTTGAAGCTGTTCCGCGACGGCGGCTGATACTCCGGGTCCCACAGGACGGTGATATTCGCCACCTTCGCCACCGTCTCGAAGAGGACCTTGGAGGTCTGGTTATGGATTGTCAGGTTCTTCAACGGCTCCGGGTTCAGCGGCCTCAATTCCGGGGCCGGCAGGATCCGGTCGATTTTGTCCTGCGTCTGCTTTTTGACTTCTTCGGCCGGCGTCAGGCCACGCTGCTCGGGCGGCGCTTCCTGGCCGGTTTCCGCCACGCGCTTCCGCTCGCGCACGATCATCTCCTGCGTCCGCCCGATCTCCTGGACCGCGACCGACGAGCCGGGATTGATCGTGTAAGCCTTCTGGAATTCCAGCATCGCCTCGCCCAATTGACCCTTCGAGCGGAGCTTAATGCCTTGATTTACATGATTCTGGGCCGCCTGGAACCGCGTCTTTTCGGCCGCCATCTGGTAGACGATCTCACCGGGATCCTCGGACAGAGCCTTCTCGTACGCGTCGAGCGCGGCATCCCATTCCCGTTTCTCTTCGTGAACCCGTCCCTCGCCGAGGAACTTATCGCCCTTCTTCGTCCGAGCCTCTAGCGGCAGTGTCGGAGCGAGCAGTAGCGCAGTGGCGATCACCGCCGTTATACGATTGAAATTAAACATGTTACCGTGTGTTTTCCCGGCCGGACGCGGGCCCTATGCTAAGATGAAGTGCGTTTGCGCGGTCTGGACCCATCTAAACCCATTGACGCAATTGGGCTTCCGCGCGTTGAGAAGAAAAATTGGCAGAGCAGGCACCGATCAAGATCCTGAGCGATAACCGGCAGGCGGGACACAACTATTTCCTGACCGACCGCTATGAAGCTGGAATCGTCCTGACCGGCACCGAGGTCAAGGCCGCCAAAGAGGGCCAGATCCAGCTCAAAGAAGCCTACTGCACCGTCCACAGCGACGAAGCTTGGCTCGTCAACGCCCACATCAGTCAGTACTCGCACGGCAATCGCGAAAATCACGTTCCGGTACACAACCGGAAGCTGCTCCTCCATCGGCGCGAAATCGAAAAGCTCCACGTGATCATCCGGGAGAAGGGCTTGGCCCTCATCCCGACCAAGATCTACCTCAAGGGCGGCAAGATCAAGTGCGAGTTCGCAGTCGCTAAAGGCAAGAAACTGCACGACAAACGCGAGACTGAGCGCAAGCGGACCGCGGAGTCCGAGGCGCGCGCCGAAATGCGCCGCCGCCAATAACTACATTTAGCGAAATAGGTCTCGCTGCTTCTCCCCGATCGCCTTCCAATCGAAGTTCCGGAGGGCGTGTTCGCGTGCCGCGCGCGCCATTTTATTACGTTTGTCGTTATTTGCCAGAAGGGCCGTAACCGCCGCCGCGAAATCGGCGGGAGAATCGGCCACTTGGACGCTCTCGCCGTCGACCAGTCCCAGCCCAGCGCACCCCGAAGTCGTCGATACCACCGCCCGCTCCATCGCCATCGCTTCCAGCACTTTCACGTTCGTTCCCGCCGAAACCGTGGTTGGCACGACCACCAGATTCGCCTCCACGTACAGCGGACGCACGTCGGCGACAAATCCAAGCAGCCGCACCCCGTCCTCCGCCCGCGGTTCAGGAGTTCCCGCAAACGCCTGCCAATACAGCAGATGATCCGGCCCGGCGACGACCGTCAGTTCGACATCCGCGAGTTTCGGCCACACCTGTTCCACGAAGAATCGGTACGCCTCGATGTTCGGGAAATGGCGGAACGACCCGATGAACAGGATCCGCCTGCCCGGCGTTTCCGGCTCCGGCTGGAACCGAGCCAGATCGACCCCATTCTCGATCACCGTCCCTTTGCCCAACATCTGAGCGTCCTTCTTCGACATAACTACTACTGTCGAATATCGGTTGACCGCTGCCGTCTCGAACCGCTTCCACCGCCACCAGTTCCACCACGCGGTCCGTGTCCCGTCGCGCGCCAGCACCTGCGCGGCGAGGTCGAACGTGACGTCGTGCTCCACCAGGATGTCGCTGCCGTACGGGGCAAGCTGCGTATACTCTACCTGTAGTTTTTCGAAGCCGAACGCTTTCCGCTCCTCCGCAATCGCCCGCTCCATTGCCGCCGACCGGTACTCCAACACCTCCGGCGGCAGCAGCGTCGACCAGCGCGGCTCCCGGTACCGAGGCTTCTCCACGAGCACCACTCGCGCACAAAACTCCAGAACTGGACCAAGTTCAGGCAATTGGTCCGATTCCGTGAACGCAAAGAGTTCCACGTGAAACAATTCCGCCAGTTCCCGAACCAGGTGGAAGATCCGGACCGCGCCGCCATGCGCCAGCGGATAAGGGAAGTACGGCGACAGTACGGCGACCCGCCGCCGTCCATCGACCGCCGGCCGGCCTTCGAACCGCCGGATCGTCTCCGGCGCGGTCGACCGTTCCCGCTTCGGCCAAGGCCACCACCGCGGCCGCAAGTAGATCCGGTCTAGCGGAACCCCGCGCAGGAACAGCAACGAAGCCAAGTTGAACCCGAGATGATGCCGCTCCAACCGCGTGTTGTAAGCCAGAATCTTCCGCGGCGCGAGCCGGAACGCCATCCGCCGCAACTCGTTCGGCTTCCCGTCGAACATTACCGGCGCAAGCCCGATGCGATATCCGCTTAAGTCCGGGCGGCTCTCTTCCGTCACAAGGAAGTGGCGTCGATCCGGAACCAAGGCGCGGATCTCGTCGTGCATCCGGCGGCAGAGGTCCGGAGGTCCGCTCGCAAACGTCACGACCACCGCCTCCGGGTCCTTGCCGAGCAACCCGAAGATCCACCGCTTCAGCCGCTGCTTCACAACACGCGCCTCAACAACGCGCACGCGGCAAGCGGCGTCACCGCCGCGAGCGCCGTCACCGGCGCAAACCCGTGGAGGTCGATCAGCCAACCGAAGAAGGGCGAGATCAAACCCGCCGCGCCCGCCGACGCCGTCAGCATCGAAACGGCAAACGCCGCGTTCCCGCCACCGAACGTGTCGAGCGGCAAGCTGTACATGTTGACGCTGAACGCCGCGACCGCGAACCAACTCAATGAGATCCCGACCGCGCTCCAGGACGGGCTCGGCGCCGCCGGGATCGCCGCCGTCGCCAGCGCCAGCACCGATGCCGCGACGCAGACGCGGAACCGCGCGCCCGCCGCCGGAACGCCGCGCGCCATCCAAAGCCGCGATAGCCACCCGCCGGCGAACCCGCCCGCTCCTGCGAAGACCGGCGGAATCCACGCGTACCAAGCCGCTTGCGCCAGCGTCAGGTGATGGCGGTCGACGAAGTAAACCGTCGTGAATCCCGTCCAGAACGCGTAAGGGATCATGCTCAGGAAGTTGGCGCCGACGAAGATCCAGAGTCGCGGATCGTGGAGGATCTCGCGCGCGCCGCCGGCGATCGGCGGCTCCTCGACCGAGGGCGCACGAGCCGACGCCCAACGCCAAAGAGGAATCCACAAGAGCCCGGCCGCGCCGGTGAAGAGGAACGCGGCGCGCCAGCCGCTGCGAACCGCGATCCACGTCGCGATGGGCGGCGCGAGCACCATCCCGAGGCTGACCGCGATCTGGTTCGCCGCATTGCCGAGCGCTCGTTCGGGCGGCTTGAGATATCGATAGATCGCCTTGCCGGCGGCCGGAATTCCCGCCGCTTCCGCGATCCCCAAGGCGGCGCGGCATCCCGCGAGCCCGGCGATCCCGCGGCTCAGACCGGTCGCGATACCCGCAAGAGACCAAGCCGCGACAGCCGTTTGCGCCGCGCGATTGAGCCCGATCCGGTCGATCCAAATCCCGGCGAACGGCGCGCTCAACATGTACGTGAAGAGGAAGGCGTCGACGATCCAGCCGTATTGCTGATTGGAAAGATGGAACTCCGCCTTCACCGCCGGCGCGACCGTGGCGAGCGTCGCGCGGTCCAAATAGTTGATGGCGGTGGAGAGGACGAAGGCGGCGAGCACCAGCCAGCGATTGCGGTCGCTCACTGGAACTCGATGGTCGCGACCTCGCCCGCCGTGCCGAGGCGCGCGTTCTTCTTCGCGAAGTAGCCGACCGAGACGCGGCGCGAGGGCTGTGCACCGCAGCTGAGGGACCGCTCGCCGCCCCCGGAAATGGCGACCTGACGAGCGTCCGGAACCAGTAGTTTGAGCGTGCCCTCGGCGGTCTGAACCGTAATGCGCGCCTGCGTTCCGAGGCAGTCGACCTGCTTCAGGACGCCGGCCGCGGTGTGGTCGGGCTTAGGTCCGTCCCACCAGGGCACAACCGGCCCGTCAGACTTCGGCGCGTCCTTGTTGTACTTGGCTTCAAGCTGTTTGACCTCGGCGCGGGCCTGCGCCTTGAGCTTCTCGAGATCGCGCGCCTCTTCGGCGGCGGCTCGGCGTTTCTCCTCGGCTTCGTAGTCGAGCCGCTGCTGCTCGATCGAGACCCGCGCCGCCCGCATGCGGTCGCGGACCGCGGGGTCGGTCGCAGCCTGCTCGCCCTGCTTCCAGGCCTTCGCCGCTTCGGAGTAGTTGTGCTCGGCGAGATACGCGTCGGCGAGCTCCTGCCAGTAGGACGCTTCCCGCGGATTGCGTTCGGCGGCGGCCTTCCAATGCGCAAGACGGAGTCGCGGGTCGGTGTCGCGGCGGGCCATCAGGACGAAGGGCTCGTCGAGCTTGGGGTTGATGCCGGCAGCTTTCAGCAGCGCCTGGCGGGCCTTTTCGTTATCCGGTTCGAGCCGCGCGTACTCGATGAAGCAGCGCGCCGAGTTCGACCCGGCGCCAATCGCCTCCGAGAAGTGGTTGCGGGCCTCGTCCTTGGCGCCGTCGCGAAGCGCGAGCAATCCCAGCCCTTCCTGAGCTTCGGCGACCTTTACTTTGTCCTCGAGCAGAGCCTCGTATTCCTTCTCGGAGGTCTTGCCGGCGAGGAGGTCGGCGCGCGCGAGTTTGGCGTCGGCATCGGAGACCGAACGCTCGGGGAAATCGCGCTCGGCCATCGGCCGCGGCGAGAGGTTGACGGCCTGGAAGTTGCCGGCCGCGAGATGGCGCTTGGCGGCCTCCTCGACCTCGGCGGGCGTCTTGCCGAAGGCGTTGCGATAGGCGGGCGTCTCATCGACGCCGTGGCGAAGGTTGTAGAGGAGGATGCGGATCTTGCCCGAGTATTCGGGATCGGCGACAAGGAGGTGGATGCGCGCCCAGTCCGCGTCCGGATGGGGCGGCGGGGCGCCGACGAGGATCTCGATGCCGGTCCCGGAGAAGGTCGAGAAGAAGGAGAGGAGGCCGCGCTCGAACGGCAGCGGCATCTGGGTGGTATTCGATTTGAGGAAGAGGCGCGTGAGCTCGGTGTAGAGCACCGGCGACGGCGTGGCCTTTTCCTGCAGGACGATGTTGTAACTCGCGCGCCCTTCGGAGAGTGGAGCGGGCGGCGTCCATGCCGCGGCGCCGGATTTGAACAGCAGGATGCGGACGGGTAGCGGCGTCATGAGGTCGGGCTCGCCGACGATCTGCCCGACGGCGTGGCGGAACTCGAGGAAGCGAACGATGGTCTCGCGCCCGGCCCGCGGGCCCGCGTTCGTCAGGACCTCGTATGGACCCGAGGTGAACTTGACCCAAGTGTCGGCGGCGGGAAGGAGCGCCGGCAGGACCGCAAGCAGGAAAACGCGCCGCATGGCAAGTCCATTATCCCGCAGCGTGGGAGACGTCGCGGGGCGATGCACGCTGCTAGAATGGCGCTCCACGACTCTCGCGGCAGGAGTTCAATATGAGCACGGCCTCTGTGAAGGAACTCGCCCTCCAGGCCGAGGTTCGGCAACTGAGAGAACGGATCGCCGAACTGGAAAGCGAACGGCAATTCGCTCAGCGCGAGTGGCTCAGGGTCACACTTAACAGCATCGGCGACGCCGTTCTCGCCACGGACGGCGCCGGGAACATCAGTTTTCTCAACCCGGTCGCCGCCGCATTGACGGGCTGGAAAGAGGAAGAGGCTCTCGGGCTGCCGGCGCAGGACGTGTTCCGCATCATCGACGAGCAAACGCGTGAACCGGGGGAGAACATCGTCGAACGGGTGATCCGCGAAAAGACCGTGGTGGCGCTGGCAAACCACAGCGCGCTTGTCAGAAGGAATGGAGCGGAGATCTCGGTCGAGGACACCGCTGCGCCGATCCGCGACAGCGCCGGCGACGTGATTGGCGTCGTGGTCGTTTTCCATGACGTGACGGCGAAGCGCCGCGCGGAGGACGCGCTGGCGGCGGCGCACGCGGAGGCCGTCAGCGAGAAGAACGTGCTGAACGCGTTGATGGAGGCGCTCCCGGTGGGGGTGGCGTTGATCGACGCGGAAGGCGGGACCGTATCGGCGAACCGCCAGTTCGAAGCGGTGTGGGGAGGTCCTCGTCCCCGGACACATTCGGTCACGGATTACGCGGCCTACAAGGCGTGGTGGACGGCAACGGGTCGATCGGTCGAGCCGGAAGAATGGGCGTCGGCGCGCGCGGTGTTGCACGGGCAGACCGTCGTAAACCAGGAGATCCAGATTCAGCGGTTCGACGGCTCACGCGCCTTCGTGCTGAACAGCGCGGCGCCCATTTTCGACGCAGAGGGCCGCGTCGCCGGCTGCGCCGTGGCGATCGGCGACGTTACGGAGTTGAAGCAGGCCGAAGAAGCTCTGCGGGAAAGGGAAACGGTCCTGCGCAGTTTCTACGACAGCCCGGGTGTGATGCGCGGGATTGTCGAGCTCGTCGACGGGCACATCGTCCACGTTTCCTGCAATGCGGCCACCGCCGAGATGTTCGGAGTCGACTCCGAGTCGATTTCGGGCAAGACGGCAGAGGCAGCGGGCGCCAGCGGGGAGGTGTTGAAAGCGTGGGTCGAACTTTACGGATCGGCGCGGGATACAGGCCGGGCCGTCTCGATGGAATACGCCCGCAGGGACGCCCAAGGGCGGGAGCGATGGCTGCTCGCGACGGCCAGCCATCTCGGAAGCGGACCTGCCGAACACCCCCGGTTCGCGTACACACTCCTCGACCTTACCGAGCGGAGACGCGCACAGGAGCAGGTCCGGCAGAGCCAGAGGACGTTTTCGGAATTGGTGGAGCGCGCTCCCTTCGGCATCTACATCGTCGACTCCGAGTTCCGGATCGCGCACATGAACGGGTCGTCGCAAACGGGAGCGTTCCGCAACGTGCGGCCGGTCATCGGGCGCGACTTCGCCGAGGCGATGCGAATCCTGTGGCCGGAGACCGTGGCGGCGGAGATAATCGCACATTTCCGCCATACCCTCGAAACGGGCGAACCGTATTGCTCGGCGCCTTTCTTCAACCCGCGTCACGACGTGGAAGCGGTGGAAGGCTACGAGTGGGAACTGCATCGCATGACGCTGCCGGACGGGCAATACGGAGTGATCTGCTACTACTTCGATTCCACGAAGCTGCGCCAGACGGAGGCGGCGTTACGCGATTCGGAAGAGAAGTACCGCGAGCTATTCGAATCCATCGACCAGGGATTCTGCACGATCGAGGTTTTATTCGATGAGCACGGGAAGGCGGTGGATTACCGGTTCTTGATGGTCAATCCGGCGTTCGAACGGCAGACCGGCATCGCGAACGCCACGGGGCGGCGCGTGCGGGAAATCGCCCCCTTCCTCGAGGAACACTGGTTCCGGATTTACGGCCAGATCGCGATGACGGGCGAAGCGATGCGCTTCGAGAATTCCGCGGCAGAACTGAACCGGCACTACGAGGTGTCGGCATGGAGAATCGGCGAGCCGGAGGAGAGAAAGGTGGCGGTTCTCTTTAACGACATCAGCCATCGCAGACGCGCCGAGGAGGCCGTGCGCGAGAGCGAGGAGCGGCTGCGGTTTGCATTGGAGTCCTGTCGCATCGGCGCCTGGGATGTCGACCTGGCCAGCCATACGGCTTACCGGTCGATGGAACACGACCGCATCTTCGGGTATCGCGAACAGCTCCCGCACTGGAGCCTCGACGATTACGTCCAACGCCGGAGCACCGGGCCGAGTTGGAGGCGATGATGCGCGACGCGGCCGCCGCACAGCGGGGCTGGACGTATGAGTGCCGCATCCGCCGGGCGGACGGAGAGATCCGGTCGATCTGGTTCGCGGGACGACATCGCACCGACAGTTCCGGCCGCCCGAGAGTCGTGGGCATCGTGCAGGACATCACGGAGCGCAAGGACGCGGAGGAGAAGCTCTTTGAGGCAAATCAGCGGTTGCAGGCGCTGATGCGGGCCCTACCCGTGGGAGTGAGCTTTTCGGATGACCCGACGTGTCAGCGGATCACGGGCAACCCAACGGTTCTGGCGCAATTCGAAGTCGGGCCGGAGGATAATCTCTCCGCGTCGGCGCCGGACCCGGCGGCCCCGGGCAGGCGTGCGCTTCTTCCGCGACGGGCGGGAGATCGGCGATACGGAGCTGCCGCTCCAGCAGGCGGTCCGCGAAGGCCGCGTGGTCCCGCCGGTGGAGTTCGAGGTGCGGCTTCCCAGCGGCCGCACTTGGACGGCCGAGAGTTCCGGCGCCCCTCTGTGCGACCGGAACGGCAATGTCGTCGGCGGGGTTGCGGTGACGGTCGATATCACGGACCGGAAGCGAGCCGAAGAGAGGCTTCGGCACGCGCAGAAACTGGAGAGCCTCGGCCTGCTGGCCGGCGGCGTAGCGCACGACTTCAACAACCTGCTGGTGGGAGTGATCGGGAACGCCAGTTTGGCGCAGGACATGCTGCCGCACGATCACGCCGCCGCCGAACTGATGACGAAGGTGGTGAAGACGGGCGAACAGGCTGCGCACTTAACCAGGCAGATGTTGGCTTACTCCGGCAAGGGGCAGTTCCTGGTGGAGCCCCTGGACCTCTCGGCGCTGGCGCGCGACATCATCGAATTGGCGCGTCCCTCGATCCCGAAGAAGGTGGCGCTCCGGCTGGAACTCGCGGAGGGTCTTCCGCCGATCGAAGCGGACCGCGGACAGGTGCAGCAGATTCTGATGAACCTGGCGATCAACGCCGCCGAAGCGATCGGCGGCGAGGAAGGGCAAGTCACAGTCAAAACGAGGACGGAAGTTGTGGATCGGCAGTACGCGATCCGCCACCCCGAGGCGGCGGATCTACAACCCGGCCGCTACGTGGTGCTGGAGGTTCGCGATACCGGCAGCGGCATGAACGATGCGGTAAAGTCCCGGATTTTCGATCCCTTCTTCTCGACGAAGTTCACCGGACGCGGTTTGGGATTGGCGGCGGTCGCCGGTATCGTGCGCGGACATGGGGGTGCGATCGTCGTGACCAGCGCGCCGGGACGAGGGAGCACGTTTGAGGTGCTGTTTCCACCGGCCAAGAACTCCGTAGGACCAAGGCAGAGTCTGGCGCAGAAGGCGGCGCTGCAAGGTGCGGGGGTGGTCCTCGTCGTCGATGACGAACCGGTGGTTCGGGAGATGACGAAGAAGACTCTCGAACGGTATGGCTACACGGTGCTGGTGGCAGACGGGGGTTTGGCGGCGATTGATATTCTGAAGCGCCATCCCGGGAAGATCGATCTGGCGCTCCTGGATTTGAGCATGCCGGGCATGAGCGGGGAAGAGACCCTGCCGGAATTGAAGAAGATCCGGCCGGACGTGAAGGTGTTAGTGTCGAGCGGGTACAGCGAGGCGGAAGCGATGAAGCTGTTCAGCGGCCAACCGGTCGAGGGGTTTCTACAGAAGCCCTACACGACAGCGGTGCTCGCCGCGAAGTTGAAGGGGGTGCTGGGATGAACGGGACTTGGGGTATACTGAGAGTCTGCCCGCTTGTGGCGCTATCGTCTAACGGTTAGGACGGAGCCCTCTCAAGGCTTAAATACGGGTTCGATTCCCGTTAGCGCTACCAAAAACCTGCCCGATTCAACGACGTGAGATTTTCTGCGCTGGGATGCTGGCACGCGATGGCGTTTCCGGAGGTTGTACACTGCGGCCATCAGCTTTCGCGTGGACGAGTTTGGTGTGCCGCCTATTTGGCGCACGGAGAGGATTCACACCTACATGTTGTGGCTCCCTAGTAGCCGCAGTGGAAACTATTGATTTTTCACGGCCACCCGTAACACAATGACTGCAAGGGCCACGTGTCTTTACCGATGAGTGAAGATGCGGCTGGTGTGACGCCAAGGACTCGGCGAGAAGATTCGTCGTCGGTCTGCGGATGTTCAATCCGATGATCCTAAAGAACATTCTCGAGTCCACGAAGTTGGACGCTAACTTTTGCGCCGATCTGCTCGGCGTCGCAACTGACCAGTTCCATGAATGGCTGATTGGTACTCGGCCTGTGCCTCGGTTCCTGTTGCCCGAACTTTCATCCATCCTTGGCGTCTCTGAGAAAATCTTGCTCAGCTTTTCGCCCGGAAGCGGGAAGTCCGCAGCCTTCGCGTCAGCGACGCTCGCTCCGGCGATTTGGTACAAGCTGCGGGATGCCAAGCTCGTGTCGGCTGATCGCGAACTCGTAGCGCTGATCCGGAAGCTCGGGTTCTTTATGGACCAGCTGGCGATAATCCGCGGCGAGAAGCTCCGTCGGTTTGAGCCGATATTTCGCGGGATTCATGACAAAGTGCACCGTGCCTTGCCGCCAGTTGTGCAGGGCCGGGAGGCCGCGAGCGAGTTTCGCAGCATGACCGACCTCGATCATGGCCAGTCCGGGATCGGTGAGTGGATTCGACCGACGCTCAGGAAGCTCGGCGTGCTGGTGGTTGAGAGCCCAATCAAATCAGACGTGGAAGGCTGCGCTTTTTCGGTCGGCAGTGATTGTAGTGCGACACCCTGCGTATATGCAAACTCGTACAAATCTACATGGTTCAGGCGGAATGGCGTGATATTGCATGAGATTGGCCACGCGATTTTCGACCTTGAAAGCGATCAAGTTTCCATTGATTACAAGGAAGAGACGAGCGACGAACTGAAAGAGCTAAGGGCGCAGACGTTTGCCCAGGAATGCTTGGTTCCGAAAGCGGTTCTAGTCCAGATCTCCAATCGCTTCGGGATTAAGTGGGATAACTTGACGTCGATGAGTATCGCTCAACTAATGGCCTACTCGCACGCCGAACAACGTCTCGTTTTGAAGGCGGCCCATGACGCGGAACTCATCGACACGGAGCAACTGCAACAGTACACGAATGTTGATTGCTCAGCCGATGTGCGCCAACTCACAACGCACGCGCTGAACACCCGGGAGTACTTGCGGAGTCAGGCGTTCGAGATGCCCAAGTGGATCGCAGAGAACCGAAATACCGAATTAGGCCGTCGGTCTCTACGGCTACCTTCACTGTATGTCGGCCAAGTTCTGGACGCGTGGACAAATCAGCAGATCAGTGAAGGCAAAGCCGCGGAGATGCTGATGGTCGATCGCGACACGTTCCGCTCACGATTCAATTCACTGTCGAAGGGGACCGAGAAAGCTGCGTGACGCCCACGCCGGGCGTTCCGCCCAATCCAGCCTTCATCGTGGCGGATACCTCGGCTCTCATTCAAATAATCGTCTCTGAAGAGATCGCTCCGTTGCGGGTGCTCAAACAGGATTTCGGAATTCAAGTTGTTATCCATGAGGCCGTCGAGGCCGAACTCAACTGGAGAATCCAGAAGAAGTTCCCCGAAAAGCGGCCAATACTAAAGAAGGCTTTCACAAGCAAGACGATTGAGGTGCTAAGCCGTGCGATTCTGGACGGAAGTGGCTACAAGTCCGGCAACGCCCTGATCGACCAGATTGAGATCCTAGGACAGCGCTTCTCCGCCAGGGTCGATCGTGGCGAGGCGTACACCCATGCTGCTGGAAACGTCCTCAGTGTTCCGGCGCTCAGCCAAGACATCGCAGCAATCTGGAATCTAATTAACGAGGGAATCGACATCCATCGACCCATTCTTCGCGCGTTCGACGTTCTGGTGTTCGGCGTGCAAACGGGAGCCATTGACTGGGAAGCGTGTGCAAGAGCAAGGAAGCATCTGATTAAGGCCAAAGAAACGCTCCTCCCCTCCTTCCAAAACTGCTCCGTCGAGGATGGAATGCCGCAGTTCTATCTGCGGCTCTGTAGCAGCAATAGTCCTGTCATCGGAGCACAGACCCCCGTTGAAAAACTGGACGAACGGATCTACATCCGCAAAACAACGTTGTAGCCTACTGATTAGTCGATTAGTCTGTTCGTTCAACCGACCGCTGCTGGAACTCGTCCCACTTGCCTGCGGCTTCCTGGTCCTTTCCTGTGATCGCGTGCGAGTAGACGTCCGCCGGGAGGAATCCCGCAATGCCGTCCCGACGCCGTCGCGGCCCAGGCCGGGCCGTTCGTTCTCCAGAAGCATTCGGGAAGTGGGCGCGGCCTGCGGCTATGGGCAGAGCGGTCGAAGGGCCTCGGTGTGCGCCGGCACGGCGCGCCCCTCCACCAAGTCTCCGATAACGCTCGATTATCGGAGGCTGGTCACGGCGGCGGCCCAGCAATAGACGAACGCGGCGCATCGTGGCCGAAGAATGTCGCGCTGGCATCGCGCTGGCACCGAAAAGAATCAGTTGGTCGACATCGAAGTGAGGGCCGCAGCCCAACAATCCCCAACAACCGCCGTCTGCCGATGGCTCTCATCAGCTCCTCGTGCCCCCGGCACTCTCGTCGGCGGTATCGAGTCCGCCCCCGGGCGCTCTTCGAATTCCGCCCGCTCGTGACCGGAGCCGCGACTACAGCCCAACGACGCCTGATTACATCCGCTTGCGGAAAGGGTTGATTTTGCCGAGGGCTTTGACGAAGCGGTTGCCCGATTTTGGAGGCGTTGTGGCCTCGGGCGGCTGGGGCGGAATTGCCGGAGTCAGGAGCGCGGGCTCCGCCGTGACGGGCGGGAGAGATACGACGTCCGGCGCTTCGGGGAGCGGTTCTGCGGCGACCGCCGCTCGCGGAGTCGGGGCGGCCGGCAGCGGTGCGACTCTTGCCGCGCTGCGAGGCGGCCGCGGCCTCGTGGCCGGCTCGACGGGCGGCGCCTCGATCGGCGGCGCCTCGATCGACGGGGAAATGGGCGCCGCGACGGGCGCCGTCGGGGGAAGAGCTTCGACGTGGGCCGCTGGAGGATGAACCGGACGGTGGGCGCGGTCGAAGCGGACCATTGCGGCGGAACAAACGGCCACCGCGGCAAGGACGGCAAGGGCGAGAACGGTCCGCCGCCGGGCAGCGCGAACATCGCGCGCGCGGCCCACGGCATCGACGAGGGCGTCGCGGAATTCGGCGGCGGTTTGAAAGCGCGCCGCGGGGTCTTTCGCCAGGGCCTTCGCGACGGCGCGATCGAGCGCCGCCCGAATGCCAGTGCGGAGTGAGCCGGGGCGCGCCGGCGCCGTTTCGACGTGGCAGCGCATAATCGCGAAGGCGCCTTCGACATCGAACAGCTTGCGGCCGGTGAGCGCCTCGTAAAGGACGGCTCCGGCGGAGTAGATATCGCTGCGCGCGTCGATGACGTCGACTCCGCGGACCTGCTCGGGCGACATGTACCACGCGGTTCCCGCGGGCGTCCCCGCTCCCGACGTTCGCGCGGACGATGCATCCAAAGCCAAGCCGAAATCCGTGAGCTTGGCCGCGCCGGAGGCGGCAATGATGATGTTGGCGGTCGAGACGTCTCGATGAACGACTCCGTTCCGGTGTGCGCAATCGAGCGCCGACAGGACGTCGATCACGACAGCCACGGCGGCATCGACGGAGAGTCTCTGCCGCGCGAGCACGTCCCGCAACGATTCGCCCTCGACGCATTCCATGATGAGCGCGAGCGCATCACCATCGCGCACCGCACTGAAGACAGCCGCGATGTTCGGGTGGCGCAGACGGGCCTGGAGTTGAATTTCGCACTCGAAGCGCTGGATCTCCTCGGGGGCGCTCCCGATGGCAGTGGACAGCACCTTCATGGCCTCCACGCGCCTGGTGATGAGGTGTTCGACCTTGTAGACGGCGCCCATGCCGCCGGCGCCAAGGACCTCGATGACCCGGTACTCTCCGACGATGTCGCCTTGGCAGAGGGCCACGTTTGGTTCCTTAGCGCAGCGCCATCCACAGTCCGCCGGCGATCGCAAGGAAAGCGGCCAGGCAGAGGATCGCCCGCGGCGCGAGACTCCGGCTGGGCGCCGGCTCAGCGGCAGCCGCCGGTTCGGTAGCCGCACCCTGCGCCGCGTCGGCGAGAGCCGTTTCGAATTCCTGGCAGGTCGCGAATCGCGCGTCCGGATTCTTCTCGAGCGCCTTGAGCACTACCGCGTCCATCTCGGCCGGAATCGCCGGATTGACGACACTCGGGGGCGCGGGCGTCGAACTCACGTGAGCGGAGAGCACGTCGAAGTCACTTGTTCCCTCGAAGGGCGCTTTGCCGGTGAGCGCGAAGTAGAGCACCACGCCAACCGAGTAGAGGTCCGACCGCGAGTCCACCGGCGGCCTACCGGCCACCTGTTCCGGCGAGACATATCTCGGATCGCCGATTACCGCCCCGACCTTCGTCAGGTTCGTGTCCGACGCCGGCTTCGCCAGGTCGAAGCCGCCGAGTTTCACCGTGCCATCGCGATCCAGGACGACATGATCGGCAGTGATGCCGCGATGCACAATGCCGAGTTCATGCGCCTGCTCCAGGCCGCGGAGCACCTGAAGTACAGCGTCCGACGCTTCATCCAGGGGCAGCGGCCCGCCGCTGCACTGTTGCGCCAGGGTGGGGCCCTCCACATAATCGGTGGTCATGACCAGCTGACCGTCGAGCTCGAAGGCGTCGTGGAAGCCGACCAGATTATCGTGACTCAGGCGCGCGTGGACGCGCATCTCACGGAGGAGCCGCTCCATCGAGTCGGGATCGGCAGTCTCCGCGCGGGAGAGCGCTCGCAGGGCTTCGAGTTCGCCGGTCTTCCGGTTGCGAACCTTGTACGTAAGGCCCGACCGCGGCTTCTCGATGATGCCGAGACATTCATAATCGCCCACAACTTGGTTTAGGCCGAAGCTCATGAGAGAAGTTCGTAATCGGGTCCCGCCAAACGCCCCTTTCCCGTTTGAATTTTACGGGCAGCCGCGTAACCCGTCAATTAGACCGTAGGGCAAGAAATCTGTTACCGAAGGTAAGCGCAAGATATCGGGTTAAAGCCTGTTTCGGTTAGTTACGTACACAATTGTGAATATTGCTCACGGAGCGAACTCGTGTTAATCAAGCGCTGGGGGTGATGACTTGTCTTTGCTATCCGTTCGAATCGTGAGCGGGGGAATCCTGGCGGCGTCGCTGGGCCTGATCTCCTGTTCCACTGCGCCATCGAGCGCTGGAGGGCCTTCGGCCGAGCTTTGGTCCGCGGCGGCGAAAACCTATTCCGTGGGCGATTATGCCAAGGCGGCGGACCATCTGGAACGCCTCATCCGCGACAAGAATCCCTATACCGCCCGCGCGATCCCCTGGTACCTGGTGCTGACTTCGGGGATGGCGCGCGGCTATATGGATTTGGCCGACCGCTACACCGCCGGCGCTCGCTTCAATAAGAGCAGGGCGCTGACGTTCCGGCTCCGGGCCACCAAGTACCGGACGATGGCGAGCGAATTCGCGCTGCGATTTGCCCAGCAGAGTGACCGGTTGAGTGAGATCCCCCTGGGGAACGTGCCGCTCGCGTTCGCCTTTCCGAGGGGAAACGGGGCCGCGCCGGCGCTGTTTTCGCGCATCGGGTCGGGCATCGAAATCACGCCCGAGGAGCAGGCGGCCGCTGAAACCCTCGCATTGGAGCGCGGTGTGTTGATGGCGGTTTGTAACGCGGCCGGGGCGCCCAACGATGTCGCGAAGAGCCGCGAGATCTTGACCCAGGGCGCGCAGGGGAACACGCGCGCCGCATTCGGAGACGCGATCGCGCAGATGCTGGATACGGAGTCCGCCCTATTCCAACGGGACGCGCTCAACGAGCCCGATAAGGCGGCGGTTTTGCGGGAACGCGCGGAGCGTGTTCGGGTGGAGGCGGCGCGGGTCGGTTTGGCAAGAATCGGGCTGGTGGTGAGCGCGGCGCCGGGTCAGTAGGGTCCTCTGCAACCCCGCGGGGTTGTTTTAACCGCGGAGACGCCCGGAGCGGGTAAACTCCGAACGCGGAGGAAACGCGGAGAAAGCACTCGAGAATGCTCCGCGCTTTCTCCGCGAACTCCGCGCCTCCAGGCTACTGGTCGAACTCGGTGAACAGCTTGCCGGCCTTGTCGTTCACATACACATCGAAGATCGCGAAGAGGCCGCTGGGGTCGGGGAGGCCGGTCAGGCTGGCGTGGTTCGTGACCAGGAGCGAACCGTGACCGTCGAAGGCGATGTTCGCCGGGTTCGCCCAGGGCAGCGATCCCGCAGGACCGCTGTAACGCGCGGTCTCGGTTCCATCCGCCGATAGCACCGAAATCTGGCTGTAGCCCGCGAGAGCGACGTAGAGGCTGCCCGACTTGCCGAACGCCATGCCGTCGGGGCCCGCTCCGGGCGTGTAGGTGTGGAACACCTTGAGGTCGCTTGCCTGCGGATGGTCGACGGCCGGCAGGGTGTAGATCGTGCCTGCGCCTGTGGCGTCGAACGTCACGGTGAAGTACACCAGCTTGCCGTCGGGCGAGACTCGGATTCCGTTGGGGCCGAAGGGGCCATCGAGCTGCGCTCCCTGGAACCAGACCTGGGGAACTCCGCCGCCGGGCGGTACGCGCCAAATCGTGGCCTGGAAGGAATCGGTGACGTACAGGTAGCCCTTCTTATCGAAGGCGAGGTCATTGATCAGGACCGGCGCCGGAGGATTAAAGGCCGACTGGAATACCGGGTAGAACGGCGCGGCATAGACGCTCTGCTGTCCGCTCGCCAGATTGATCTTCACGACACCTAGGCCTTCGTCGAGCACGTAAAGGTTGCCGGCATCGTCGGCGGTTATGCAGGACAGCGCGTGCAACGGTCCGACCTGGTTCTGGACGGTGATCGTCCGGACCAAGGCCCCGGTCTTGGTGTCGAAACCGAAGATCAGGGACGGGACGAAGTTGCCGGGCACGCCGAAGGCGGCGGGTCCGGAGACGTAAGCGACACTGTCATAGACCACGATCCCTTCCGGATACCCGGGAAAAGGAACGGGCGCGATGAGCTTGGAATCGCCCAGCGGGCGGTTGCTGTTTTGAGCGAAGGCCGTAGTCCCCAAGACTAGCAGGAGCGGCAAGGCAAATTGGAACGTCGTCGAGAGCTTCATAGTGGGTGTCATCCTCCGAGATTGAGTGCGATGGGGCGTTCTGGTACTAGCAGTGCCCCTCCGTGTTGAGAACTCTAACGGAAGCGATTTTCGACGGGGAGTATTCAGGGGTGGCGGGTCAGGTAAAAACTACGGTAAAAAGCCAATAAACTCAACGGGTCAGCGTCGTAGAATGAGTGAGCACCATGGCGTCCGTATCCCCAGCTCCCCAAGGCGTTCCTGCCGGAACGGGGGAGATTTCCGCCCATTCCGTGCGTCGCGAGCTGGAAAAAGTCCTCGGAAGTCCTATGCTGGTGAACTCCGCCCAGCTCTGCCGATTCCTACGCTATCTGGTAGAGACGACGCTGGCCGGGGAGACCGGGTCGATCAAGGAGAACCTGCTCGGAACCGAAGTCTTCGAGCGCGGGATCCGGTTCGATCCAAGGACCGACCCGGTGGTGCGCGTCGAGGCGCGGCGGCTGCGCTCCAAGCTGGAGGAGTATTACGCCTCTCTCGGAGCGGCGGACGAGATCGTCATCCGCATCCCGAAGGGGAGCTACGTGCCGACCTTCGAGCGCGCCGGAATCGTCGCGGTGGAAGAAGCGGCGCCCCGAAAACGACGGTGGGCGATCCCGGTCGCGGTGGCGGGAACGATGGCGGTAGCTGCCCTGCTGTTCTGGGTGAATCGGACTGCGCTCGCCGGACCTTCGTCGCTGGCGGTGCTGCCCTTCGCGAACGTCGGGTCGGACGCCGAGACCGAGTACTTCGCCGATGGCCTGACTGACGAGTTAACGGACCTGCTCGGGCGCACCGACGGTCTTCGCGTCGTGGCGAGGAGCTCCGCGTATCAATATAAGGGCAAGGTCGGGGACGCTCGCGAGATCGGCGGCCGGCTGCAAGCGGACGTGCTGCTGGAAGGCAGCGTTCGCAAGGAGGGTCGCCGGTTGCGCATCAGCGCGCAGTTGGTGGACGCCCATAGCGGCTACCAGATCTGGTCGCAGACCGCCGACCGGGAGTGGACGGAGGTGTTCGCGATGCAACAGGAGATCGCCGCCTCGATCGCCGCGAAGCTGAAGGTGCGGCCGGCGAGCGACTCCCCCAGCCGGCACACCGCTAATCTCGAGTCCTACAACCTCTACCTGAAGGGCCGCTACTACTGGAATAAGCGAACGGTGCCCTCGCTGGAGGCGGCGATCGCGGCATTTCGGGAAGCGATCGACAAGGATCCTAATTACGCGGCGGCGTGGTCCGGCCTCGCCGATTCCTACTCGATCCTCGGCTTTATGGAGGCTCTGCCGCCCAACGAGATTCATCAGAAGGCGCTAGCCGCGGCGCAACGCGCGATCCAGTTGGACGATACGCTGGCCGACGGGCATGCGTCGCTCGCGACCATCCTCGGCCTCTACGATTGGGACTGGCCGGGCGCGGAGCGTTCCTTCCGTCGGGCTCTGCAGTTGAATCCGAATCTGGCGCTGGCGCATTACGGGCTGTCGAAGCTGCTGGCGAGTGTCGGGCGGCTGCCGGAGGGCCTGCGGGAGATTCGCCGTGCGCAGGAATTGGACCCGCTCTCGCTGATGGTCGCAACCTCGCGGGCGTGGGAGCTCGCGGCAATGCGGCGCTACCCGGAGGCGGACGACGCGTTTCGCGTGGCGGACGACCTAGACCCGAATTTCCTGTGGAATTATACGTTCCGGTCCTGGTCGTACGAGGCGCGTGGAGAGTACGGACGGGCGGTCGAGAATTTACAGCGGGCACTGACGCTGAGCAACTCGGGCAGCGTCGTGAAGGGGGAGTTAGCGCACGCGCTGGGACGGGCGGGGCGCAGGGACGAGGCGGCCAAGATCCTGGACGAACTCACCACGGAGGGCGCCCAGCGTTACGTGTCACCGTTCGACTTGTCGCGGGCGTACGAGGGACTCGGACGGCGAGACGAGGCGATGGCGGCGCTCTCGCGCGCCTGCGACGACCATTCGCCGATCATCGTTTTCATCAAAGCGGAACCGGTGTTCGACGAGTGGCGGACGGACCCGCGGTTTCAGACGATCCTGCGGCGACTTCACTTCGAGTAGAGTTCGGCGGGACTAGAAGTCCCGCGCAGGCTGAAGCCTGCCCCACGGAGTTGCCTCTGCGAGCCCGGGCGGTTTCGGTTTGCCGCACAACCGCTTACTTCGTGTGCGGCTCTGTTTCGGGCGGACGTCGGCCCACGGCGCGCGAAATCGGTTGCCTCTGCGCGACAACCGCTCCTTCACAGTCGCGGCTCTGTTGGGGCTGAGGTCTTCGGGTAGAGGTCGAGGTGGGATAGCTGCTTCCCATCCCACACCTCGACTTGGCCCGCATAGTCGCCGGCGAGGACGAGCTTTCCGTCGAAGGACGCGGCCACTTTCGTCAATAAGCCGCCGCTCGGCTGGCTGGCGCCGCGAGGTTTGCCGTCCGCGCCCCAAATCCGAATCGCCCCATCGCGGCCGACGCTGACGAGGCGTCCGTCGGAGGTGAACTCGACGCCGAGCACGCCTCCGGGCGGCGTTCCGAAAACGCCGGGAACGGGTTTCGGTTGGTGGGCCTTGGCGATCGTCGCCATCGGAAAACCATCTTCGACATTCCAGATGACGATCTGCCCGTCCTCGCTGCCGGACGCGAGAAGGCGGCTGTCGCCGCGCCAACTCAGGGAGGTGATCGACCCCTTATGCTCTTCGAGCGCGCCCATCGGACTCCCGGTATGGCTGTCCCAGAGCGCGATCCCGCCGGCGCGGTCGCCGGTGGCGAGACGCGCGCCGTCGGGACTGAACTCGAGCGCGGTGATCCAATCCGTGTGCTTGGCGATCTGGTAGAGCAGCTTGCCCTCCGGTACGGAGTAGACCTTGACGATCTTCTTCGGACCGCCGAGCGCGACGAGTTTGCCGTCGGCGGAGATGTCCGCGGCGAGCACGATGTCCATCTCCTCGCCGACCACAGCGAGCCGCTTGCCGGACTTCACGTCGAAGAGAACGACTTTGCCCGTCTGCACGCCGTGTCCGCCTCCCGCCAGCAGGGTGGCGCCGTCGCGGCTGAAATGCAGGACGTACGGGATGCCTTCGGGGAAGGCGAGGTCGCCGGCGGAGGTTCGCTTGTCGAGATCGTAGAGGCGGATGCGATCGTGTCCTGCGACCGCGGCGAGCGGCGCCCACGGGCTGGCGGCCAGCGCGGTGATGGGGTTTGGATGCGGCGGCGCAGGCTCGGCCGCCGTCGGCCGAGACGCAGGCATGGCGGGCGGGCCCGCGGGACGATTCAGGTTGCCGGATTTATATTCGATGGGCGGTCCCGAGGGCGGCTTCACCTTGCTGGCCGCGTTCTCCGGCATTCCAAGCTGCAGCCAATCGTGGATCACCGCGATCTCCGCGTCCGGAAGTTTCGCGCCGCCGAACGGCATCTGCGGCACCCCGGCCTCGTGCGCCACCACCTTATACAAGAGGCTGGAGCCTGGCCGGCCCGCGATCGCGATTTCGCCGGACCCGCCGCCCTTCAACACGCCGGCTAGCGATTCGAGACTCAGGCCGGCCCGCATCTCCGCTGCGTTGTGGCAGCCGAAGCAGCGCCGCGCGAAGACGGGTTTGACGTCGTCGTCGTAGTTGGGATGCGCGCCGTTCTGCGCAAGCGCGGCGAGTTCCAGGCCGAAGTAGAGGATCGCGAATCGCATCAGTGATTGAAGGCGAACTCGGTGGAGTTCAGCAGCGCCCAGAAGATGTCTTCGTATGCCTTTCGGTCGCCGGGCGCGGCCGAGACGAGCGGCAGCAGTTTCTTCTTCTCCGCCTCGGAGGGTCGTCGGCTCAGCGCACGCACGAAGAGCTCGCCGATGATTTCGTCTGGCGTTTTATGGTCTTTCAACAGACCGGCGATGACGGGACTGCGCGCGAGCTTGTTCTCCACCGTGTCGCCGTTCACGAGGTGGAGCGACTGCGCCAGGGTCGGCTCCAGACGGGTGTCCGAGGCATTGACGGAGTCCCGCGGGCAGAGGCCGAACGTCTTCAGGAAATACTGGTTCGACTGATTCCCTTCGAACAGTTGGGCGGCGCGGAAGGCGGTCGGCGTTCCATTGAACTGGGTCGGCGCGCCGGTCACTTCGGAGATCGAATCGAGGAGGACGTCGGCGCGGAGACGGCGGAGGCGTTGATGCGAGAACTGGCGGTCGTCGTCACGGTTCGAGTCGTTGGGGACGGTGGAGCGCTGATACGCCTGCGACGCGCAGATGTCGCGGATCAGCCGCTTCGCATCGAAGTTGTAATCGGCGAGATGACGGCCGAGCGCTTCGAGCAATTCGCGATTGCTCGGCGGATTGCTGACGCGAACATCGTCGACCGGGTCGACGATGCCGCGTCCGAAGAACTGCGCCCAGATGCGATTCGCGAGGTTCTCGCGGAAGAGCGTGTTGTCCTTCGACGTGAGCCATTCCGCCAGCGCGGTCCGCGGATCTTTGCCCTTCACATCGGGAGAATCGCCACCGAGGAACTTCGCGGGCACGGGGTGGCCATCGAGCAGGTGCTTGGCGGGCGGCGCGGCCGGGTCGTCGTAGACGAAGAACTCGCGCTCCTCCGACGCCATCTTGCGCTTCACGCCGGTAAAGAAGCTGACGAAGCCGTAGTAGTCCTCCTGCGTCCAGCGATCGAAGGGGTGATTGTGGCACTGCGCGCATTGCACGCGAATTCCGGTGAAGACTTGCGCCACGTCCTGCGCCACCGCCTTGGGGTCGTACTGTCCCTGCGGCAGCATCGTGTACAGATTGACGGCGGGATTCTGCAGGTTGCTCCCAGTGCTCGCCAACTGCGCCTGAACGAAACGGTCGAGCGGAGCGTTCTTCTTTACCTGGTCGTGGATCCACTCGTAATACTCGAAGGCGGCCTTGCGATCGGTGCCGAAGGAGCTGTTGTTATCGCTGCGGACCTTGAGGGTCTCGGCCCAGCGCTCCGTCCAGAGGTCGGCGAACTCGGGACGCGCGAGCAGTTGGTCGACCAGTTTCGCGCGCTTCGCGGGATCGCGGTCGGCCACGAAGCGGTCGTGGTCCTCGCGGGTCGGCGGCAGGCCGATCACGTCGAGATACACGCGGCGCAGGAATTGTTCGTCGGTCGCGAGCGCGCTCGGCAGGACGCGGAGATTGCGCAACTTGGCGTCGATGGCTTCGTCGATATAGTTGGCCGGGACTTCCTTCGGCCATTTGAACTTGCCCGGCGGCAGCACCGTGATCTCGGCGCCGACCGTGTAGCGCGCAAACCGCGCGAAGACGAACGTGTCGCCGGCCTTGCCTGGCGTGACCGTGCCGGCATCGTCGATATCGGCGACGGCCTTGTTGTTGGCCATGTAGAGGGCGAGGTCGTTGACGGGTCGGGTTGTGCCGTCGGAATATTTCGCGATCACCTGCAGCGGGCGGGGCTTCTCTTTCGGGTTGAAGACGACTTTGTCGGGGACGAGCGAGATGCCGGTGACTTGCGCGGCACCGGCCGCGTCGTCGGGCGCGCCTGCTTCGATCCAACGGAGGAGAGTGCGGTAGAGATCGCTATCGGGCTTGAAGCGCCGACCACCAGAGTGCGGAACCATGCCCGTCGCTTTCATCAGGAGCAGGCTCTGCTTGGGAACCGCGAGATCGATGCGGCGGCCGGGCAGCTCGCGCGTGAGGCGGTAGTAGTCACCGGCGGGGTCGTAGCCGAATAGGGAGAGGTGGAAGCCGTCCTTGCCGATCGCGGCGCCGTGACATCCGCCGCTGTTGCAACCGGCGCGGAAGAACACGGGCATCACGTCGAGGCGGAAGCTCGCGGGGCGGATAGGGGCAGGAGGAGGAGTAGGAGTTTTTGGCGGCGTCTTGCGAGCCGCTGGAGCGGCATACGCCGACACGCAGAGAAGAGCGAGGGCGAGCACCTGGTTGCAGAACTTCGCGTAACCGAAGAGCCGGGCTGAAGCCCGGCGCAGGATGAATCCTGCCCCACCTCCAGTCCCGCCTCTCATTTGGACGCCTCCGCCAGACGGGCCGCGTCGATGCGCAGCACCCCCGACCCGGTGCGCTGCCGCAGCGTCTGTCCGTCCTGCGTGAACTCGACCTCGCACGTCAGTCCTTTGTACATGCCGGCTAGAGCGTCGGGCGCGGCTGTCACGCGGAACACCACCTGGCTGTCTTTGGCGGTGATCTGCGGCAGTGGTCCGACCGGCTCGATGCCCTTCGGCAGTTGCTGGAGCTTCACGGTCGCGGCGCCGGGGAACGGCTGATTCACATGCACCGTTCCGACAATGAGCCCCTGCTTGCCCTGCTCGACGGAGCTGCGCGGCAGGTCGATGGTCAGGTACGGTCCGGCGACGCGCAGCTCGACGAACTCCGACGAGACGCGCACGCGTCCGATGCCGCTGTAGGCGTCGCCGCCGGTGGTGGAGGCGTTCATTGCGATCCGATAGACGCCGGGCGGGGCCTTGTCTCCGGCCTGAATTTTGAACTCCGCTGCGTCTCTATCCGCGGGGACGGTGACGCTCCCGCCCTTCGAGACGCCTTGCGGGAGCCAGTCGGGCTGGATTTCGACGGCGCCCTTGAACTCGCCGTGGCGGACGATCTTGACCGCCAGCGCCATCTCGCCGCTCTGCGACAGAGGCACGGCGGGAGCCTTCAGCTCGATGTCGAACGGCGGCGGGTCGGTGACGGCCAGCGCGTAGCGGTCGAGAAAGACGAAGTGCCAGGGAAGCTCTCCGGGCCGGTTGGTGAACGCCATCCCCTGGCGGGAGCCGCTTTCGAGGGTAGCGCCGGGAGTCGCGGGACGGAGGAGCAGTTCGATGAGCGCGGCCTGCGGTTCGGCGTCGGCGGACGCGACGAACTGCACCGGCATTCGGGCGGTCCCCTTGAGGAATTTTGGCGCGATCATGGTCACCCCTTTGGGCAGTCCGCGAGCTTCGAGCTCCATCTCGCCGTTGTAGCTATTGCCGACGCCGGGCGCGGACTGGACGTCGAGCGTCCAGCGGCTGCCGCGCGGCACGATGAGTCCCGTCAAGCGCGGCATCTGGTAGCCGTCGGGCTGCGTGATGTGGGTGTAGATGACGTCGTGCGCACGCTCGATCTCGACGCGGTAGACGTGGTCGGGACCGCCCGCGCCGGTAGTGTCGGCGATGGCGATTTCGTACTCGCCGTCGGCGGGAACTTTGAACACCGCGACGGGGTCGAGCTGTTCCTTACTGTGCCACGTGCCGCGAACGGAAGGCTGGCCGAGATCCTGGAGGCGCGCGTCGTCGGCTTCGAGAAGGATCTTCGGATTGTTCACGGCGCGGATCGAGAACTTGGGATCGACGGGTGCGCCGAGGGTCCGCGCAAAGACCTGGACTTTCCACGAATCGCCCTTCTTCGCCGTGAAGCGATAGGTGTCGGTCTGGCCGGGTTGCGCGAGGATTCCGTTGAGCGCCACCGGCAGCGCCGCGACCGTCTCGCCGGCCATCACGTTCGGATACGGCGACACGCGCAGGAGATTCGGCGACGGTGCGCCGCCCGAGAAATAGTCGAAACTTCCGGGCGCGGCCGGCAGAGAGATGTGCTCGCTGCGCTCGCCCGCCGGGTCGCCGAGGATCCGCGCTTCGATCGTCGAGCCGGCCTGCCCTCCCGCCGGGAAGATCGCCATGGGACGCGATAAGTCGCCGATATGCGCGCGGTACCACGCCTGCCTTGGCGGATAGAAGACCTGCTGCATGATCTCGATGAAGTAGCGGCTGTCGCGGGGCGCGACCACCGAGAGCACCGGGTCCTGCACGAAGAGCGAGCTGTCGTCGTTGTGGCCGAGCTCGGCGCCGGACTCGTCGAAGATGCGGACCATGAGGTCGTTCTCGCCGCCCGCGTGCAGCGTCCCGAGCCGCGCCGATTCGACCTCCACCGAGATGCGTTGGCCGCGCTTCGCCTCCACCCGATAGAAGTCGCGATCCATCTCGGGTCCGGGGAGGATCTGGCCCTCGACGGTGACGTTGAGCGGGATCGCGCGCGCCTTATCGGACGTGTCGTTTTCGCCGATCTTGGTTTCCGATTCGTAGACGGTTGGGAACGGTCCGACCCAGAAGGTCACGGCGTCGGTGAGCGCCGTGGCGGTGCGGACGCGCAGGACGTGCTCGCCGAGGGGACAATCGGGCGCAATCGCGAATTTGACCTTGAAACCGTCGCCGGGTTTGGCGAGCGGCACAAACTCGGCGGCCCGGATGCCGGGTTGATAGAACAGGATCTCCTTCGGAGTCTCGAGCGAGTAGCCACGGAATTCCACGGTGACGGTCGAGCCGCGGCTGCCACCGCGCGGCAGCAGATAGTCCACCATGTAGCGCGGGTCCGCAAACGCCGGAGCGGCGAGCAGCACGAGCAGGAGAAGCCGTCGCATTGCTAGCCGATGAGACCTTGGACGGCCTGACCGTCGCGCACGATATCGATGGGCCGGCCGCCGGGCGCCATCAGACGATCCTGCGAGTCGATGCCGAGCTGGCGGTACACCGTGGCGAGGAAGTTCTCCACCGGAACGGCGTCGCGATCGGGTTCGCTCGCGGTGGCGTTCGAGGCGCCGTATATCTGGCCGCGCGTGATGCCGCCGCCCGCCAGCACCTGCGAGTAAACGCGCGCCCAGTGATCGCGGCCGGCGCTCTCATTGATCTTGGGAGTGCGGCCGAATTCGCTTGTGACCATCACGAGGGTCGAAGCGAGCAGGCCGCGCTGGTCGAGGTCGGCGATAAGGCCGGCAAACGCGTGGTCGAAGGCGGGCATACCGTTGCCGACCGCGTCCTTAATCCGCTGGTGATTGTCCCAGCCCTCGGAGCCGCTATACATGACGGTGACGAGGCGGACGCCCGCCTCGACCAGCCGGCGCGCCAGCATCAGTTGCCGGCCGATTCCGAAAATCTGTCCGTTGCGCGGGTTCTTGTACTCGCCGTAGAGCTTGGTCATCGCCTCCGGCTCGCCTTCGAGGGAGAACGCTTTGCGCGCCGCGGGAGAGCTGACGAGACTGTACGCCTGGCGGTAGAACTCGCCCATCGCATCCAGTTCGGCGGGATTGGCTTCGACCTCGCGGAAGTGGTCCTCGAGCGCTTCGCGGGCGGTGCGGCGGCGGTCGAACCGCTCGGGGGTGATGCCTTTCGGGAGCGCGATGTCGCGCACCTGAAAGTTGCGCTGGCCGGGGTCCGCGCCGAGCTCGAAGGCGCCGAATTTGGAACTGAGGTATCCCGTTCCGCCGGCGGGCGGCACGTTGGGCAGTCCGACATAGGCCGGCAGATCCCGGCGCGGTCCGAACTCCTCCGAGACGACGGCGCCGAGGCTCGGGTGCTGGATCGCGGGCGTCGGCAGGTACCCGGTGAACATCTGATAGGTGGCTTGGGCGTGGTCGGGGATGCGGCCGGTCATTGACCGCACGACCGTGATCTTGTCCGCGATGCGGGCGGTGCGCGAGAGGTTCTCGCTGAAGACGACGCCCGGGATGCTGGTCTTGGCCACGCCGAGCGGGCCGCGATACTCGATGGGGGCTTCGGGCTTGGGGTCCCAAGACTCCTGGTGCGCGAGGCCGCCCGGCAAAATGATCTGAATCACACTTTTGGCGGGGCCTTCGGTGTTTTTGCGCGAGCCGGGGAGTCGGACCTCACCGGCGAAGAGTGCCGGAAGGGTCAGCCCGACACCGCCCAGGAGTCCTACCTGAATGAAGCTACGCCTGCCGAATACGGTCGGATAGATCGGCCCACGGCAGTGCTTTTCTTGCGATTTCGAGTCCACGGATCCCCTCCCCGTTTCTTAATGAGCTTACCGCTAAACGGGCGTTGTCTTGGGAACACGGGTCTTGGGTGCAAGTTGCTGGCTCCTTGGAGTCGTAATGCGGAGAATACGTCGTATAATCTCCGCAGAATATGCGGAGATTGCAGATACATGACCTCAAGGGTTGGCCGAAGTTCGAATGGAGCCTGGAACGACTGGCGGAACCGATCGCCGCTGTGCGCCACCGCCAAGGACGTCTCCTTGGCTATATGGAGGCGCTCGGATGCAACCTGCGCCAGGAGGCAGTCCTAGAAACCCTGACCTCGGACGTGACGAAGAGCAGCGAGATCGAAGGGGAGAAGCTCGATACCGAACAGGTCCGCTCCTCGATTGCCCGGCGGTTGGGCGTCGACATCGGTGCCCTCCAGCCCGTGGATCGGAACGTCGAAGGCGTGGTCGAAATGATGCTCGACGCAACGCGACATTACGATCGGCCGTTGACCGAAGAACGTTTGTTCGGATGGCATGCGTCGCTGTTTCACAAGGGAGGCGCCTGGCGCGACGACCGAACCGGTCCCATGCAGGTCGTCTCCGGCCGGATCGGAAACGAACGCGTCCATTTCGAAGCTCCGAAAGCGAGCCGTCTGCCGCGCGAGATGAACTCATTTCTGGCCTGGTTCGAAGGAGAAACGCCGATCGACCCGGTCCTGAAGGCTGGCCTTGCTCATCTTTGGTTCGTGACCGTGCACCCATTCGACGACGGCAACGGACGCATCGCGCGCGCCATCGCCGATATGGCTCTCGCACGATCCGAAAACAGCCCGCAGAGGTTCTACAGCATGTCGGCGCAGATCCGGCGCGAGCGCAACGCGTACTACGACATCCTGGAGCGAACGCAGAAAGGGACCATGGACGTCCTGCCGTGGATGGAGTGGTTTCTCGGCTGCCTGGACCGCGCCATCGATGGAGCTCAAGTCACTCTACGCAAGGTGCTCGACAAGGCGCGATTCTGGGAACGCTTCGGGCGGACACCGCTCAACGATCGGCAGCGGGCCGTGATCAACCGACTGCTCGACGGCTTCGAAGGCAAGCTCACGAGCTCGAAATACGGCGCACTCACCAAGTGCTCGCAGGACACGGCGCATCGCGACATCCTCGCCTTGGTCGAAGTGGGGATTCTGGTGCGGAATCCCGAGGGCGGACGCAGCACCAGTTACTCGCTCGCTCCACTGTAAGAGCGGTCCCTCAGGGCAGTCCCAGACGCTCGAATAGCGTTTGAAATCTCGGATTGCCGCGCAGCGACTGCCAGCGTGGGTCGACCCTCAGACAAATGAGCTCGAAGCAGCGATCCTGGAACGCCCTGGTAAGCCAGGCGAAGCCCTCGTCGGTTTGCTGAAGAGCGAAGTGGATCGACGCCAGTTCGAAGGGCGAGACATACCGGCCGGCCGCCAGTTCCTCGAGATCGTGTAGGATGCGCCGCGCCTCATTGGGTTTACCTGATAAGGCCAGCGTGCGGCCCAACGCCGCTCGCATGAGCGGGCTGCCGGGGGAGAGTTGGAGCGCTCGCTGGAAGGCGGCGGCGGATTCGTCGAAGTCGCCTCTTTGCTCCTGGACCAGGCCCAGAATCCAATAGGCCGGAGTAAAGTGCGGGTTCAACTCGATCGTCCGATCGCACTGCTCCAGCGCGGCGTCGTAGTCCTGGCGGTAATAGTAGATCCGCGCGAGGTCGCGGCCGATGATCGACGAGATCGGGTCGAGCGTCTGGGCGAGAATCATCTCGTCGCAGGCCTGGTCCAGTCTCCCGAGCGGCGCGAGACACGACATGGCGTACCAGTGGTGCGCCGTCGCGTATCTCGGATTCAAGGTGAGAGCGCGCTGGAACCCGCGATCGGAGGCGAGCCAGTCCCAGTCCTGAGTCGACTTCACGTGGGCGAGCGAGGTGTGCGCCTCCGCCGAATCGTCGTCTTGAAGAACGGCCCAAGCGGCGTTCGACGCGGCCTTCGTCCACACCTCGGCGGGCGAGAGCACGCCATAGTGTCCGAGCAGGCCGTAAGCGTCGGCGAGGCCCGAATAGGCCTCGGCATACTGCGCGTTCTCCACGATCGCCTTCTCGAAGAATTCGACCGATTTCCGGAGGCCCTCTTCCGTGCGCTGGCTCAAATGGTAGCGGCCCTGCACGTAGAGGTTATAGGCGGCGAGATTCTCCGCGCCCTTGGACGCGGCTCCACCGGAGAGCTCGCGCTGCAATTCGTCGGCAGTGATGCGGGCGGCTTCTTCCTGGACGGCGAAGATGTCGTCGAGTTTGCGGTCGATGGCGCCGGACCAGAGGTAGGCGCCGCTCGCACCGTCGATGAGATTCACGGCGATGCGGGCGCGGTCGCCGGAGGTGCGGACGGTCCCGGTGACCGTGACCGCCGCCGACGGCTCCTTCTCCCACGCAAGGACGCGGAGCCTGTCGGAACTCGCGAGGGTGCGGATGATCTCCTGGGTCAGGCCCTGGCAGAAGTGCTCCTGATCGTGGGCGGCGCTGTGGTCGGCGAACGGCATTACGGCGACGGTGTTGCGGCTGATCAGCGCGGGGCTGCCGGAGCGCTGCGCCGGCGCGCTCTTCTGCAGCCGGAAGGTCGGCGCGTAGCCGCCTTTGGGGAGCTCGACGAGAAGCTCTCCGTCCACGGCTTCTTCGCGGTAGTAGCGGGCTAGTTGCGTGCGGAGGCGCCGCGCCTGCACACGCACGATAGGGTCGTTGCGGGGGTCGAAGGAAGTGGGCTTGCCGAAGACTTCGACGCCGACCACGAACTCCTTGAGACGGTCTCCGCGGCCGGCGATCGTCTCTTCGACGATGAACGAGAGGAAGCGTTTCAGACGGTCGGATTGCCGGAATGCCTTGCTGGCCAGCAGTCGCTCGAGTTGCTCGGGCGCCTTGGCCTCGGTCTCCTTCGCGAGCTCGGCCGGGGAGCTCTGTTGCATAGAGCCATCATATGCGAGCCGTCACTTCGCCGGCGCGGTGGGCGCGAACGGCTTCGGCGACGTGTCGCCGTCGGTGAGCTTGAGCGCCCACCGGATGGCCTCGAAATACATGTGGTAGACATCCGGGTTGTCCCAGGTTTTGGCGTCGTGTGCGAACGAGCCGTAGAAGACCCGGCCGGCGCCATACGTGCGCGCCCAAGCGAGCGGAAAATCGCCGTTCTTGTTCAGCAGATTCTCGTTGGGCGGCAGCTTCGAGGTGTCCAGCCGCAGCAGGACGCGGCTCTTGTCGCGGGCGAAACCCTTCACCTGGTAGAACTCGTCGGTGAGGTTGAAGCTCAGCGGCAGGTGCTTGGTCGCGGGGAAGTCCGGAGCTTCGTTGATCACGCTTCCGGCAACCGATCCATAGGGGTGATCCTGAAACTGTCCGCCGAGCATCTCGCCGAACTCCGGCCAGTTCATGAGCGCCGTCAGGGCGACGTGCGCCGCCACGAAACCCTTGCCGTCGTCGTGGACGAACTTCAGGAGCTCGGCCTTCTGCTTGTCGTCGATCGGGACGTCGCGATGTCCCATGAAGAAGATGGCGTCGACATTCGCGAAACTCGGGCCGCCGCTGGCGGGGCGACCGGTCGTCATCTGCGGCTGGTAGGACGCAATATTGGAATCGGTGCGGATGTAGGTGTCCCAGAGGCCGGATTCGTAGCCCAGGCGTTCGATGGTCGCCAGCGCATGCGAAACCGAGTCGTGCTGCGCGATGCCGTTGCGTGTGTCGGCCCAGGCGAGGACGACCTTGCGGCCGGCGGGCCGTCCGCGTCCACCTCGCCCGCCTTGCTGCTGCGCGGCCAGGATGGCCAGGAGACAGGTAATTCCGACCACCGCCGAACGTAACACTGCTTTCGTCATGCAAGCCCTCCCGTGGGGCAGGCTTCAGCCTGCGCGGGACTTCAGTCCCGCTTTTCATTCTCGAGGAGCGGGACTGAAGTCCCGCGCAGACTGAAGTCTGCCCCACGTTGTAGCGAGCCTATCACGCCAAGTACTTCGATCCAAAGGGCGTTACTGTGCCGTTACGGTTACTTTCTTGGTTACCCCCGTTGGGCCGGTGTAGCATCGCTCCCAGTTCGCCAAGTGCGAGAAGGGGGCGCGATCAACGTGAGATCGTTTCGACTTTTGCTGTCTCTTATGGGGCTGGCCCTGGCCGCGTGGCCGCAGGCAGTCTCGACCTCCCAAGTTTCCGGCGCCGTACAGGACGCCACCGGCGCCACGGTTCCCGGCGCTCAAGTGAAGATGGTCCAGACGGACACGGGAGCACTCCGGACGGTCCTCAGCGGACCGGATGGCGCGTACCTGCTCACGAACCTTCCGATCGGTCCGTACCGGCTGGAAGTCTCGAAGGAAGGGTTCGCCAACTACGTCCAGACCGGCATTGTGCTGAACGTGAACACGAATCCGACGTTCAACGTGACGCTCAAGGTCGGCGGCGTGACCGAGCAGGTGATGGTGCAGGCGGAGGCGGTGTCGGTGGAAACGCACAGCACCGGCGTCGGCCAGGTGATCGACCACCAGTCGGTCGTCGAGTTGCCCCTGAATTCCCGCGAACCCACGCAGTTGATCCTGCTGGCCGGCGTTGCGACGACGCAGGGCGTGGTAGCGAACGATTTGAATTCGAACAAGAACTTCCCGACGGTGACGATCTCGGTCGCGGGTTCGAACGCGAATCAGATCTCCTTCACGCTGGACGGCGGCACGGCCAACAACCCGTTCAACGGCCTGAATCAGCCGTTGCCGTTCCCCGACGCGCTCCAGGAGTTCAAGGTCGAGACCAGCGCTCTCGGCGCGCAGAACGGGCAGCACGCGGGAGCGGCGGTGACGGTCGCGACGCGGTCGGGTGGCAATGAGATCCACGGCAACGTCTTCGAGTACGTGCGGAACTACCTCTTCAATGGCCGCAGCGCCACGGCGCTGGTGCGCGACAGTTTGAAGCAGAATCAGTTCGGCGGGACTCTCGGCGGGGCGATCGTCAAAAACCGCCTGTTCTACTTTGTCGGCGGACAGGGCACGATCAAGAAATCGAATCCTGCGAACTCGACGGGCTTCTCGATGACGCCCGCGATGCTCGCCGGAGACTTCCGCACGATCGCGTCGACCGCTTGCCAGACGCGGGCGATCACTCTGTCCGCGCCGTTCGTGGGCAATGTGATCCCGCAGGCGCAGATGGACCCGATCGCGATGAAGATCGCGAAGCTGCTGCCGGCGAACAATCTGCAGAACGACTGCGGGCTGTTCACCTACGCGACCGGCGCCAACCAGAACCAGTATCAGTTCCCGGTGAAGGTGGACTACACAGCGAATGCGAAGCAATCGCTGTACGCGCGCTACATGATCTCGAACAACGATACGCCGCTGCAGTCGGACCCGAACAATCTGCTCTTTACCGGCAGCCAGACGGGGCAGACGAATACGATCCACTCCGTAGTTCTCGGCGACACCTATGTGATCAGTCCGAGCGTGGTGAGCAGCACGCACATCGGCGCGGACCGCGGCATCAGCCCGCGCTTTCTGCCCCCGTTTAAGACGCCGGGCGATTTCGGCATTCCGGTCACATCCTTCGTGCCTGCGCTGCTGACGTTGAGCATCACGGGCGGTCCGAACCTGGGCGGCGGCGCCAACAATCCGGGCTACTTCAACACACTCGTCTATTCCGGCAGCGAGGACCTGACGATCATTCACGGGAAGCACCAACTGCAAGTCGGCGCTCAGTATATGCGCGCTTACATGCACGCGCAGAATAACCGGAACGTCAACGGCAACCTCGCGTTCACGGGCCAGTATTCGACGGTGGGCGGCACGACCGGTCTCGGCTATGCCGACCTCGTCACCGGACGCCTGAACGCTTTCAGCCAGGGCCGTCCGTTCTACGACGACGACAAGTCGGACTACTACGGCCTCTACGTGCAGGATGCGTGGCGCATCGGCACACACTTGAGCTTGAACCTGGGCGTCCGCTTTGAGCCCTACCTGCCGCAGCGCAACATGGACGGCTACGTGGAAGCGTTCAGCATGCCCAATTTCCTGGCGAGCAAAGTTGGGACGCCGCCGGCCGCAAAACCGGCGCTGACACCGCCCGCGGGTTTGATCTTCCCCGGCGACCCCGGCTATCCGCCGAACTATCAGTACAACAATCGCGCGAACCATCTCCTGCCGCGCATCGGCGTCGTGTGGGACCCGATCGGCGACGGCAAGACTTCGATCCGCGCGTCTTACGGGCTCTTGTACGACACGCCGCACCTGTTCTTCTACACGCGCGTTTCCAACAACCCGCCGTGGGGCGCGACGACGACGCGGACCGGCGGACCGTTCCCGCTCTCGAACCCTTGGGAGGGGTATCCGGGTGGCGATCCGTTCATCACTTCCTCGAACACCGCAGGAACCGGGAAGACCTACGGTTTCTTCCCGACCAGCGGCGTCTACGCGGTCTCCGATCCCAACCTGGGATCGCCGCAGGTCCACACGTGGAATCTTTCCATCCAGCGACAGGTGGGTTCGTGGCTGTTCTCCGGGTCGGCTCTGGGCAACCACACGGCGCACCTCTGGTCGAGCCGCGAATTGAATCCGCAGGTGTACATTCCGGGAACGTGTTCGGCGGGCCAATATGGACTGACTGCGGCGGGCCCGTGCTCCAATACGAGCGGCAACAACACGGCGGCGCGGCGACTGCTCACGCTGCTGAATCCGGCCTGGGGGCCGTGGTACAGCACCATCGCGTATCTCGATGCCGGCGCGACTTCGAGCTACAACGGGATGCTGCTCTCGGCGCAGCATCGGCTCTCGAATAACTTCAGCATGCTGGCCAACTGGACCTGGTCGCATTGCCTCGCCGACCCCTCCACGACCGAGCTGACCGGGCCCTCGTACGTCGACCCGAACAACCGCGAGGCCGACCGTTCCAATTGCAGCGCCGACCATCGGCACCAAATCAACATCTCCGGCGTGATTTCGTCGCCGCATGTGAACGGCGTGTTGGGAATTCTGGCGAACGGCTGGCAGGCGTCGCCGATCTTCCACTGGAGCACCGGCAACCTGACGTCGGTCACGTATGGGACGGACGTGGCGCTGACCGGCGCCGGCGGACAGCGTGCGCAGCAGATCAGCGCCAACGTGTACGGCGACAAGAGCGTCACGAACTACCTGAACATCAACGCGTTCCTGGCGCCCGCGCAGGCGCCTCCGGGAGTGTACGCCACGACTCGTCCGCTCACCATCGCGGGGCCGAACGTGATGAACATCGACCTGGCGCTGTCGCGGCGATTCAAGATCCGGGAGCGCCACACGATGACGTTCCGGGCGGAAGCGTTCAACCTTCCCAACAGCGTGATGTTCGGACCGCCGAACGGCGCGCTCAACAGCAACAACTTCGGGCGGCTCACGCCGCAGATCCAGAGCACGGCGCCGGGCACGTCCACCACCGGGCGTATCATGCAATTCGCGCTGAAATATGCGTTTTGATCAGGGACACTTACACGCTATGAGGGTTCTCCGCATCGGATTCGCCATTGCCGGCCTGGCCGGAGTGGCGTTCGGGCAGACCGACTGGCCGACTTTCGGTCATGACCTGGCAGGGTCGCGCTACTCGACCTTGAAGCAGATCGACACGACCAACGTGACGAAGCTGGTCCGCGCCTGGACGTATCACATGAGCGCGGGCGCGGCCCCCGCTGCGGCGCCGGCAGTTCCGGCCGCGGGCAGCAGCGAGGCCGGCGACGCGGTGGAGGGCGGACGCGGACGCGGAGGTCGAGGCGGCCGCGGGGGCGGCGGCGGACGCGGAGGGAACTCCGAAGTGTCGCCGCTGGTGATCGGCGGCGTGATGTATCTGACGACCGGCGCGGGCCGCGTCGTGGCTTTGGAGCCGGAGACGGCGAAGGAGCTCTGGGCCTATGAAGTGAAGGACGGAGCGCCGGCGACACGCGGCCTCGAATTCTGGTCCGGCGACCGGCAGTCTCCCGCGACGCTGTTCTTCGGCACGTCGACGGGGAAGCTCATCGCGTTGAACGCCAAGACGGGTAAACCCGTTCCCGGCTTCGGCGACGAAGGCATCGTCGATATGAAGCCGGGCGCGTTGAATGGGCTGACGAACTCGTCGTTCGGCCTCTCGTCGCCGCCGATCGTCTACAAGAATGTCGTGATCACCGGCGCGCACGTGCAGGAGGGTCCGAGTATCGGCGCGGCGGGTGACACGCGCGGCTGGGACGTGCACTCGGGCAAGCTGCTGTGGACGTTCCACTCCGTCCCGCGTCCCGGCGAAACCGGCCACGACACATGGCGCGAGGACGATTGGAAGAACCGCTCCGGCACGAACGTCTGGGGCATGTTCACGATCGATGCCGAGCGCGGCATCGTCTATATGCCGTTCGGCGAACCGACCAGCGATTACTGGGGCGGCGACCGTCCCGGCAAGAATCTGTTTGGGACGTCGCTGGTCGCGGTCGACGCATTGACGGGGAAGTTGAAGTGGTATTTCCAGGCGGTCCACCACGACACGTGGGATTACGATCTCTGCGCGCCGCCGATCCTTTTCGACGTGAAGCAGAAGGGCAAGACGGTCCCGGCGGTCGCGCAGCTCACCAAGAGCGGCTACGTGTACATCCTGAACCGCGTCACGGGCGAGCCGATCTACGGTGTCGAGGAGAAGAAGGTCCCGACCGACGACGCGCTTCCCGGCGATCAGGCGTGGCCGACGCAGCCGATCCCGACCAAGCCGCCGGCCCTGGCGCGCACCAGTTTCAAGCGCGACGAAATCGCGACGGTCACGCCCGAGCTCCAGAAGTTCTGCACCGAGTTGTTCGACAGCATTCCGGGCGGACTGCACGCCGTCGGACCGTTCACGCATTACTCGACGACGCCGAGCGTGATCTTCCCGAGCTCGATCGGCGGCGGCAATTGGAATCCGCCGTCCTTCGATCCGACCCTCGGCTACCTGTTCGTCAACACCATGGATTTCGGCAGTCTGAACACGATGGTGAAGAGCGCCGACGGGTCGCGCTACAGCCGGACGGGCTACAACGGCAACAATCGCTTCTGGGAGCCGGAGACGAATATGCCGTGCAACCAGCCGCCGTGGGGCCGGCTGTTCGCGATCAATGTGAATACCGGCGACATCGCGTGGCAGACGACGCTCGGGATCACCGAGAGTCTCCCGGCGGACAAACAGAAGACCGGTCGGCCGAACATCGGCGGATCGTTGGCGACGGGCGGCGGGCTGGTGTTCATCGGCGCGACCGATGACAGCCGCTTCCGCGCGTTCGATTCGAAGACCGGCAAGGAGCTGTGGGTCGCCAAGCTCGACGCGGGCGCGCACTCCGCTCCGATCACGTTCCAGGGCAAGGACGGCAAACAGTACATTGTCGTGACCGCGACCGGCGGTGGCTTCCTCGGCGACCGCAGCCGCGCCGATACGGTGATCGCGTATGCTCTTCCCTAGCGTGATGCTCGCCGTGGCGTTTGTGGCGCAAACGGAGCTCCCGGATGGGCCGGCGAAGCAGAAAGTCGTGAAGATCTGCGCGACGTGCCACGAGATGGAGAGCGTCGTCGCCAGCCGCCGCACGAAGCTCGGCTGGCAGCAGATGACCGAGGACATGGTGTCGCGCGGCGCCGAAGGGTCGGAGGGAGATCTGGCCGACGTGGTGGCGTACCTGACGGAGTGGTTCGGCAAGGTCAATGTGAACACGGCCTCGGTAGCAGAATTGCAGAAGGCACTCGGAATCGACGGGAAAGAGGCCGGGGCGATCGTGAGCTATCGCGAACAGAACGGGAAGTACAAGGGTTTTGAGGAGCTGTTGAAGACTCCGGGCGCCGATCCGGAGAAGCTGCGGCAGAAGCGGAGCCTCATCGCTTTTTCGCAGTAGGGGATACTTTCGAAAGGTCTGGGATTATCAATCATGGCTGATGGAATCAATGTCGCGACGGCGCCGGAGCTTGCCAAGCCGTCGGAGACGCGCATCGCATCGTATCTGCTCGCCGACTACCTGGAGGGGCTCGGCGTAGAGGTCATTTTCGGACTGTGCGGCCACACGGTGATCGCGTTTCTCGACGCGCTGGGAAAGAGCAAGATCCGCTACATCTCGACGCGGCACGAACAGGTGGCGGCACACGCCGCCGACGGCTACGCGCGCGCGTCCGGGAAGACGGGCGTCCTACTCACGCATCTCGGACCCGGGCTGACCAACGCCGCTACCGGCGTCGCGAACGCGGCGCTCGATTCGATTCCGCTGGTCGTGATCGCGGGCGACGTGCCCTCGCATTATTTTGGCCGGCATCCGCATCAGGAAATCAACATGCACATGGATGGCGACCAGTTTGAGGTTTACCGTCCGTTCTGCAAACGCATCTATCGCGTCGACCGGCCGGCGGACCTGCCGCGCATCATGGAGCGCGCGTTCCACCTGGCGCAGTCGGGACGTCCCGGACCGGTGCTGGTCGACGTGCCGATGGACATCTTCTCCGCCGATCTGCCGCTGGACGCGTTCAGCAAGACGCCTGCGCCAGTCGCGCGGCCCGCGATCGATCCGGCAGCCGTCGAGCGGGTCGTGGAGGCGCTGGCGACGGCGCGGAATCCCGTGCTGTACGCGGGCGGCGGCGTGCTCTCTTCGGGAGCGACGGCCGAACTGGCGGCGCTGGCGGAGGCGCTTGAGATCCCGGTCGCCCACACCCTGATGGGCAAGGGCTGCATGCACGAGGAGCATCCGCTGCTGCTCGGCATGACGGGCTTCTGGGGCACGCCGATCGCAAATGAAATGTGCCGGACGGCGGACCTCGTCGTGGCGGTGGGGACCCGGCTGGCCGAGGCGTCGTCGAGCTCGTGGGATCCGCGCTTCACGTTCGCTATCCCGCCCGGCCGGCTGATGCACATCGACATCGACCCGGCGGAGATCGGGCGCAACTTCCCCACGGAGTTCGGCGTAATCGCGGATGCGAAGAACGCGCTGGGCGAACTGGCGAAGGCGGCGCGGGCGAGAAGCCACCGGCGGCGCGGCGATGTCCGCGACCGCATTCGTCTCGGGCGCGGCGAGTTCGCGGCCAATTGGGCGCACCAGCGGACGTCGGACCAGTTCCCGATGCGGCCCGAGCGGATTCTCGCGGAGGTCCGCAAGGCAGTGCCGGAGGACGGCTTCATCGTGACCGACGTCGGCTGGAACAAGAACGGAGTCGGACAGCAGTTCCCGATCACCGTTCCGGGCACATTCATCACGCCGAGCGGCCTCGCCACGATGGGTTTCGGACCGGCGGCGGTCCTCGGCGTGAAGACGGCCCAGCCCGATCGCGCAGCCGTCGCGCTGATCGGCGACGGAGCCTTCGGCAGCAATCCCTCTGTGGTCGCGACCGCGATGGAGGCGAATCTGCCGGTGGTGTGGGTCGTGATGGACAACTCCGCCTTTGGCACGATCGCGGGTCTGGAGAAGATGCACTACGGCTGGAGCTTCGGCTGCCTCTTCGAGCGGAACGGCCAGACTTACACGGTGGACTATGCGGCGATCGCGCGCGGCTTCGGCGCTCGCGGGATCACCGTGAAGTCGGCCGAAGAGCTCGGTCCGGCGCTACGGGAAGCGCTCGCGTCCGAGCTGCCGACCGTGATCCAGGTCGCGATGGAGAACGCGCCGACGCCCACGCCGGGACACTGGAACATCAACGACATCTACCGACTGGGATCGTAATCTATGGCAAGGGCCGTTACCGACGACGAGAAGCAGTACGCACGGGATCTCCTGCAGCGCGCGCGGTGCGCGATGCGCGCGATCGAGAACTACGACCAGCAGACGATCGACCGGCTGTGTCAGGCCGTGGCATGGGCGACGGCCAATGAGGAGACCGCCACGCGCCTCGCCTACATGGGGGTCGACGAGAGCGGCCTCGGCGATCGCGAAGGGCGGCCCAACAAGCGGTTCAAGATCATGGGCATCCTACGCGATGCTCTGCGGCAGAAGAGCATGGGCGTGATCGAAGAGGTCCCCGAGAAGGGCATCGTGAAGTATGCGAAGCCCGCGGGCGTGATCGCGTCGATCGTTCCGGTGACGAACGCCGCGCTCACCGAGCCGGGCAACGGACTGTACGCGCTGAAGTGCAAGGACGCGATCATCTTCTCGCCGCACCCGGCGAGCAAGAAGACGACGATCGAGACGGTCCGCATCATGCGCGCGTGTTTGAAGCGTTATGGCGCGCCGGAGGACCTCTTCCAGTGCGTCGACAGGCCTAGCATTCCGCTCGCGCAGGAGCTGATGGCGATCTGCGACCTGACGATCGCCACGGGCGGCAGCGCGATGGTGCGCGCGGCGTACAGCTCCGGGAAGCCGGCATACGGCGTCGGCGCCGGCAACGCGACGATGGTGATCGACGAGACGGCCAATATCGAAGAGGCCGCTCGCAATACGCGGCTCAGTAAGACGTCGGACTTCGGCTCCGGCTGCTCGGCGGACGGCAACCTGCTGGTCGATTCGACGATCTACGACCGCTTCCTCGATCAACTCCAGCGCGAAGGCGGCTACGTCGTGAGCGATTCCGAGAAGGCGCTGTTGCAGGCTGCGCTGTGGGACTCCGAGGGCCATCGCACGAGCAACACCATCGCGCGTCCCGCGAAGCGCATTGCGGAGATCGCCGGTTTCGACGTGCCGGAGGGAGCGAAGTTCCTGATCGTGCCGGAAGAACGCATCGGGAAGGAACACCTGTTCTCCAGCGAGAAGCTCTCGCCGGTCCTGGCGATCTTCCGGTATCACGGTTTCGACCAGGCGCTCTCGATGGTCGAGGCGATTTACGAGGTCGGCGGCAAGGGCCACTCGTGCGGCATCTACTCGTTCGACGACGACCACATCCACCGGCTGGCGCTCACGGCCCCGGTGAGTCGCATCATGGTGCGACAGCCGCAGTCGAAGGCGAATGCGGGGGCCTTCAACAATGGAATGCCGATGACGTCAAGCATGGGGTGCGGCGTCTGGGGCGGCAACATTACGAACGAAAACCTGAACCTGAAACACTACATGCAGGTGACGTGGGTGAGCCGCCCGATCCCGGAGGACCGGCCGAGCGAGGCCGAGCTGTTCGGGGAGTTCTACAACTCGGAGACGTTCTGAGTGATCGACGTCCTGGTCAGTGAGGTCGGGCCTCGCGATGGGCTGCAGAGCGTGCAGCGCGTCATGCCGACCGAGGCGAAGCATCGCTGGATCGCGGCGCTGGCCGCGGCCGGACTTCGCGAGATCGAGGTTGGCTCGTTCGTCTCTCCGAAGCTCCTGCCGCAGATGGCGGACTGCGAGGACGTCGTTCGCGAGGCTCGCAAGATCGACGGCCTGACGGTGCTGGCGCTCGCGCCCAATCTGAAGGGTGCGCAGCGCGGGCTCGCCGCGGGCGTACACAAGCTCAGCTTCCCCGTCTCCGCATCGCGCGAGCACAGCATGCGGAATATCCGGATGACGCCGGAGCAGGCGGTCGAGCAGGTGCGCGCGGCGTGCGAGTTGTGCAAAGGCGTAGCGGCGGTCGAGGTCGGGATCTCGACGGCGTTCGGGTGCTCGATCGAGGGCGCGGTCTCCGAAGATTGGGTCATCCAGTTGGCGGTCTCCTTGGTGGAAGCGGGCGCGGAGTCCGTGGGATTGTCCGACACCGCCGGGGTCGCGAACCCGGTGCAGGTGAAACGCATGTTCGCGCGCTTGCAGCGGGAGCTCGGCGACCGGGCCGGCGCCGCGCATTTCCACAACACGCGCGGACAGGGGCTGGCGAACGTCGTGGCCGCTCTCGACGCGGGCGTAACGACGTTCGACGCGTCGCAGGCGGGACTCGGCGGCTGTCCATACGCCCCGGGCGCCACCGGCAACATCGTCACCGAGGACCTGGTGTCCCTGCTGGAATCGATGGGATTGCGGACCGGGGTCGATCTCGGGCGTTTGCTCGCCGCGCGGGAGATTCTCACCGAGGCGCTGCCGGGCGAACCGCTCTACGGCTACGTGAGGACCGCGTGAACGCGCGCACCGCAGTTCGCAAGGAAGAGTCGGACGCGGTCGCTGTGCCCTGGCGGTCGTGGCTCGTGTGGGGCATCGCGGCGCTGTTCTATCTCACCGGCTTCTACCAGCGCGTGTCGCCCGCCGTGATGACGTCGGAGCTGATGCGCGACTTCGGATTGAACGCGAAGAGCCTCGGCAACCTCTCGGCGTTCTACTTCTACTTTTACGTCGCGATGCAGATTCCGGCGGGCGTCCTGATCGACACGTGGGGCGCGCGGAAATTGCTCTTCTGGGGCGCGCTCTCTGCGGGATTCGGGACATTCCTCTTCGGCGCGACGTCGAGCTTTGCGCTGGCGTGCGCTGGGCGCGCTATCATCGGCGGCGCGACGGCGGCGGGCTGGCTCGTGCTCCTCAAACTGGCGACCCACTGGTTCCCGGCGCGGCGCTTCGCGATGCTGAGCGGCCTCGGCCTGTTCTTCGGGAACATCGGCGCACTGTTCGCGCAGGTGCCGTTGCGCATCCTGATCGAGCGCTTCGGCTGGCGCGACGTGGTGCTCGGATCGGCCGCGATCCTGTTCCTGGTCTGCGCCTGCGTGTGGCTGGCGGTGCGCAACGACCCCTCGGAAGCGGGCCTGCCGAGTTACGCGCCCGCCGCCCTGCGGGGCCGTGACGGACGCAGCATGGCCTCGCTCCTCGCGGGATTCCGCAGCGTCTTCGCGTACCGGAATACGTGGCTGATCTTCTGCGCGCAGGGCGGAATCGTCGGCTCGATCCTCGCGTTCACGGGATTGTGGGGCACGCCGTTTCTGCGCGCGCGATATGGACTGGCGCCGGCGCAAGCGGCCGCGGTCTGCTCGGTCATGATCGTCTGCTGGGCGGTCGCGAGCCCGCTCGCGGGGGCGCTCTCCGACCGGATCGGCCGCCGCAAGCCAATCTACCTGGGCGGCGCTGTGGTGACCGCTTGCGGGTGGGCCACGATGTTTTACGCCGGGCTGCCGCTCGCCGGCTTTGTCGCCGTCGCGGCGTTGACGAGCTTCGGGAGCGGAGCCGTCGTCCTCGGTTTCGCGTACGCCAAGGAATCGGTGCCCGTCCAATTCCTGGGCACGATCTCCGGCGCGATCAACATCGGGAACATGATCGGACCCATGCTGCTGCAGCCGGGCATCGGCCAGATGCTCGAGCGCAACTGGTCGGGGCAGATGGCGGGCGGGGCGCGCGTCTACGATCTGCACGCCTACCAGACGGCGTTCCTGCTGATCGTCGCGTGGGCGGCGCTCTCCTGCGTCCTCATCTCGGCCACGCGCGAGACCTTCTGCCGCGCGCACGCGGTCGAATAGACTAGAGCCGATGCCCTCCTTCCCTGCCTCGTGCCGCGCCGCGGTCGTGCGGACGTTCGGCGCGCCGGTCGTGATCGAAGAAGTGCCGATCCCGTCCGAGATCGAGCCCGGCGCGATCCTGACGCGCATCGAGATGTGCTCCGTCTGCGGCACCGACGTGCATCTGTGGCAGGGATCGCTCTCGACCAAAGTCGAATTGCCGGTGATCCTCGGGCACGAGATGGTCGGCCGCATTGTCGCGATGGGGTCGGGCGTGGCGCGCGACTCCGTCGGACAGCCGCTGCGAGTCGGCGATCGAATCACCTGGGCGCATACCTCCTGCGGGTCGTGCTTCTTCTGCACGGTCGCGCAGGAGCCGACGTTGTGCCAGAACGCCCGCCGCTATATGTATGAGCGGATGGACCGCGCGCCGTACCTGCTCGGCGGCTTCGCCGAGTACGGCTACGTGCTGCCCGACGCGGGCCGTATCCGCGTCCCGGACAACGTCCCGAATGAGCTCGCGAGCCTCTCCAGTTGCGCGCTGCGCTCGGTGATGAACGCGTTCGACGTACTCGGCGCGATCGGCGCTACCGACGTCGTAGTGGTGCAGGGCGCGGGACCCCTTGGACTGCTAGCGACAGCGGTCGCGAAGGTCGGCGGCGCACGACGGGTGGTCACGATCGGAGCGCCGGATGCGCGTCTCGCGATTGCCACCGAGTTCGGCGCGGACGACACGATCTCAGTGGAGCGGACGACGCCCGAGGAGCGCACCGACCGTGTCCGCGCGGTCACCGGCGGCCGTGGCGCGGACATCGTGATGGAGTTCACGGGGCATCCCGGCGCGTTCAACGAGGGGCTGGATCTGATTCGTCGCGGCGGGCGGTACGTCGTAGTCGGGCAACTGGGGACGGGAACGACGACGTTCCGCCCGGCGCTCATCGTGAGCAAACAACTACGGATCCTCGGCTCGCTTTCGGGGCGCGCGAAGGCTTATTGGAAGGCGCTCGACTTCCTCTCGAGCCACCGAACCACGCTGCCGTTCGAGCGCATGATCTCGAACCGCTACACATTGGACGAGGTCAACACCGCCTTGCAGCGGATGCAGCGGTACGAGGAGATCAAGCCCGTTATCGACCTGGCGCCGCGCACGTGAAGTTCGCCGCGTCGTCGTGCGCCATCCCCGGCGCCATGAACAGGCGGACGCTCCTCTCGGTCGTTATCCTTGTCGAAGTCGAAAGTGCGCCAGTCCCAGTTCGGGTCCTGATAGACGACGTAGCGCGCCTCCCTTCGAAACGTGCGCCCCGGCACGAAAATGTTGGGGACTGCCGTCCCGATTCGCGATACTGCTCTTGACCCTCACGTTACGTGATCCCGGAGACTCCAATCGATGGCGTACACGGTCAAAGAAGTGGCGGCATTATCGGGTGTCAGCGTGCGGACTCTGCATTTTTACGACGAGTCCGGACTGCTGAAGCCCGCCTATTGCGGCGCAAACGGGTACCGGTATTACGAGGAGGCCCAGCTTCTCGAACTGCAGCAAATCCTGTTTTACCGGGAGCTGGGATTCGAGCTGAAGGAAATCCGGCGCGTTTTGAGCCGCGGCGATTTCGAAAAAATCGCGGCGCTCGAAGCGCACCGAACGGCGCTTGAAGGCCACGTCTCGCGGACCCGCGCTTTGATCGAGACCATCGACAAGACGATCGACCATCTGAAAGGAGTCAAACGAATGCAGAGTGAGGAAATGTTCGCGGGTTTCCGCGTGGAAGCGGGGAAGGCGCGGTTCGATGAAGATGTGAAACTCGGCGGCGAGCCGAACGATTGCAAAGTGTCGGGGCGTGACACGGCGGGCGCTCTCTGCGTTTTCGAGTTCACGGGGCGCGGCGGAGGACCGCTGCACGCGCACCGCGGGGAGGACGAGTGGATCTACGTGCTCGACGGCGAGGTGGAATTCGAAATTGCGGGGAGGAGGTCGTGGGCGCGGGCGGGGGAGAGCGTGTTTGTGCCGCGCGGGGTGGCGCACTCGTGGTTTTCGGTGAGCGGAAGGGCGGTGAAGATCCTCGACGTGTACCAGCCTGCGGGAAAGATCGAGGCATTCTTCCGCGAGGTCGGGAAGTACACCGTGATTCACGAGGAGATGAAGTTCGAGGAGTTTCGCCGGCTATTTGAGGAGCATGGGATGGAACTGGCGGGTCCGCCGCCGGTGGGGGAATGGAAGGTAGAGGAAGACGGGACGATGGTGCGGTTGGGGTAGGGCTCCGAAGTCAGAACAGCTTCTCCGTCCAGTTTCCTTGTGAGGAAAATAGTGGTTAAGAGGAAATATGGCGGGACCCGCAACGACGCGGCGATCGCTCCCCCCGGGTGACAACGACGGCGATTCGCCCGATCTGTTCACTGCAATTCAGGAGCAACTCGGATTGCGTTTGGACGCGAAGTGGGAGCCGGTCGAGGTGCTCGTCGTCGACCACGCGGAGCGAGCACCCGACGAGAACTGACGGCGGGTTACGATCGAAGGTTGAGACAGATCACCTTCGAAGTCATTGCGGAGTGTCCGCACACCCGAGCCCGGGCGGGCGTCCTGCACACTCCGCACGGCGATATCGAGACTCCGGTGTTCATGCCGGTCGGGACCCAGGCGACCGTCAAGGGGCTGACGCAGCGCGATCTCGCCGAGGACCTCGGGGCGCGGATCATTCTCGCGAATACCTATCACCTGTTCATCCGGCCGGGACATGAGCTGATCCGGGAGTTAGGCGGGCTGCACCGGTTCATGTCGTGGCCGAACGCGATCCTGACCGATTCCGGTGGGTTCCAGGTGTTCAGCCTGTCGAAATTGCGAAAGATCTCCGAGCACGGGGTGACGTTTCAGTCCCACCTGGACGGGTCTGCGCACTCGTTCACGCCGGAATCGACCGTGGACGTCCAGTTGGCGTTGGGCAGCGACATTCAAATGGTGCTGGACGAGTGTCCCGAGTACCCGGTGAGCCATGAGTACGCACGCGAGTCGATGCAGAGGACGGTGCGGTGGGCTCGACTGGCGAAGGCTCATTTCGAGAAGCGGATCGCGGAGAGCCCGACGCGGCACGCACTGTTTCCGATCGTGCAGGGGTCGATGTTCGCGGATTTGCGGCGGGAGTGCGCGACGGCGCTGCTGGACCTGGATGCGGACGGGTACGCGGTCGGGGGGCTGTCGGTGGGGGAGCCGCGGCCGCTCAGCCTGGAGATGGTTGAAGCGACGGAGGACGTCCTGCCGCGGGACCGTCCGCGGTACGCGATGGGAGTCGGGATGCCGGCGGAATTGCCGGAGTACGTGGCGCGCGGAATCGACATGATGGACTGCGTGCTGCCGTCGCGGAACGCCCGCAACGGATATTTATTTACATCCGGCGGGCGGGTCATCATCAAGCACGCGCGGTATCGGACCGACGAACGGCCCCTGGATGAAAAATGCGGGTGTTATACTTGTAGAAGCTACTCCCGAGCATACCTTCGCCATCTGTTCCAGTCCGGGGAGATTTTATATGCCGTACTGGCGACCAGGCACAACATCCAGCGGTACCTTGACATCATGCGTGAGATTAGGCACGCTATAATATCGTTTTCATTGCCTGAATACTTGAAGTGTGTCCGCTCGCTGTCCTCCGACGCCGAGTGAGGCGCGCAACCGAGCCCAAACGTGTTGTTCAGCCTATATTTGCAAGCCACGACCGCGTCGCCGGCGGCGAGTTCCTGGATGGGATTCCTCCCGATCCTCCTCATTTTTGGAATCTTCTACTTCCTGCTGTTCCTTCCGATGCAGAAACAGCGGAAGACGACGCAGAAGATGCTGTCGAGTCTGCAGAACGGGCAGACGGTAGTAACGTCCGGCGGGATCGTCGGAACGATCGTGGCCATTGACGGGGACGACACATTGGTGTTACGCGTCAAGCCGGATAATATCAAGATCCAGGTCGCGCGCAGCGCGGTCTCGAGCTTAGTCTCGAGCGATGTAAAGAAGTAGGATTAATCGAAGCAGGCACGAAACTCCCATGAAGAAGAATTTGACGGCCCGGACCGTGGTCATCGTAGTGACGATTTTGCTGTGCATCTACGGCATCATCGGTTTTCCCACCTCTGGCGCGGCGATTAAGAAGAACATCGCCGACAACATCCGGCTGGGGCTGGATTTGAAGGGCGGGACGCACCTCGTACTCGAGGTGCAGGTGCAGGACGCCGTCAAGGCGGACGCCGACCAGATGATGGACCGCTTGAAGGAAGACCTCAAAAAGCAGAACATTCAGTGGACGGCGATTGACCGCAACGATCCGCAGACGGTGGCGGGGGCGGATCAGGTCGAGATCACGATCAAGGGCATCCCCAGCAATCAGACCAGCGCTTTCCGCGACATCGTGAACGAGCACTTCGGGACGTACGTGCTGTCGGCGAGCGGGTCGGACTACGTCATGAAGATGAAGCCGTCGGACCTGATCGAGCTGAAGCGCGACACGGTGCAGCGGACGATCGACACGATCGGCAACCGCATCGACCAGCTCGGCCTGGCGGAGAAGTCGGTCCAGCAGTACAACCGGTCCGGCGCGGACTACGACATCCTGGTGCAACTCCCCGGCGTGGACGATCCGGCCCGCGTGAAGGAACTGATCGGGACGGCGGCGGTGCTCGAAATCGACGACGTGAAGGACGGTCCGCAACCCACTCGCGACGCGCTCCTGGCGCAGCACGGCGGGATTCTGCCGCTGAACACGAAGATCGTGAAGATGAAGCCGCGCGGATCGAGCGATGGCGAGCAGTGGTACCTGGTCGGCAAGAGCCCGGTGATTTCGGGCCGCGAGATGCGCAACGCGCGTCCGGGACAAGACGAATACCGGAAGTGGGAAACGAGCTTTACGCTGTCGCCCGACGGCGGCAAGCGGTTCGGCCGTTACACCGAAGCGAACGTAGGGAACCGCCTGGCGGTGGTGCTCGACAACAACATCGTGAGCGTGGCGACGATCCAGTCGAAGATCGAGGATTCGGGCCGCATCACGGGTCTGAGCAGCGAAGAAGAGTCGGACAACCTTTCGAAGTACCTGCGGTCCGGTTCGCTGCCGGCGGGCGTGCAGTATGGCGAAGAGCGGTCCACCGGACCGTCGTTGGGCGCGGATTCGATCCACTCGGGCTTGATGGCGGGTGTCGCGGGGCTGATCGCCGTGATCGTGGCGATGCTGATCTACTACAAGCGCGCCGGCGTGAATGCCGTGCTGGCCCTGATCCTGAACACTGTGGTGTTACTTGCGGCGCTCTCCTACTTCCACGCGGTGCTGACACTGCCGGGAATCGCTGGAGTCATTTTGACGATCGGTATGGCGGTCGATTCCAATGTGCTGATTTTCGAGCGCATTCGTGAGGAACTGCGCAGTGGCAAGAGCGTCGTGGCAGCGGTGGACACGGGCTTTAACAAGGCTTGGTGGACGATCGTCGATACCCACGTGACGACGGTGGTATCCTGCTGTTTCCTGTTTTTGTTCGGGGAAGGACCGGTGAAGGGATTTGCAGTCACCCTGACGATCGGTCTGATCGCGAACGTATTCACGGCGGTGTTCGTGTCGAAGACGATTTTCGACTACGAGCTGTCGAACCAGCGGCAACTGGGGACGTTAAGCATTTAATCGGGAATTCCCCCAGGGGAATCGCCGGGTACGGGAACAAATCTGAAGAGGCTGGTGTCAGAAGAAATGACGACCACCAGCATGGCAATGCTCGATGGAATTATTCAAGAACACGAACTTTGACTTCCTAGGCAAGAAGTGGCCGTTTATTATTGCCTCGCTGATTTTGACGGTGGCTGGTCTCGGCAGCATCGCGATGAAGCACGGACTGAAGTATGGGATCGATTTTAAGGGTGGCGCTCTGATGAGAGTCAAATTTGCGTCCGAACCCCCGGTCGATAAGATCCGCGCTTCGATGAAGGGCGATGTGTCGGTCACCAACATTTACGGCGGCGGCGCCCAGAACGAGGTCGAAATCGGGACCGAGCTGGCGGACGAGCGGCAACTGGCGAAGAACCGCGCCGATATGGAGACCGCGTTGTTTACGGCGTTCGGGCAGCCGAACAGCGGCAAGGTCGACTTCAACAACGCGAGCCAGCAGACGATCGCCGGCGCGCTGCGCGAACCGCTGGCGGGCGCGAATATCGCGATGACGGATCAGCAACTGCAGGATCTGGCTGCGAATCTGACGTCGTATCGCGATAAGCAGGCGGGCGGGCTCGTCACGAACTTCAACCAGCTCGCGTCGGTTCCGGGCGTGAACAGCAGCGTGCTGGGCGTGATCCAGAATCAGTTTTACCTGGCGCCGTTCCACGTGCTCCAAACGGAGATGGTCGGGCCGAAGGTCGGCGCGGACCTGCGCAATAAAGCGATCCTGGCGACGTTGTACGCGCTGGCGGGCATGCTGGTCTACATCGCGTTCCGGTTCGAGTGGATTTATGGGTTGGGCGCGGTGATCGCCGTGTTCCACGACACGATCATCACGATCGGGCTCTTCTCGATTTTCAACGAAGAAGTCTCGATGACGGTGATCGCGGCGCTTTTGACACTTGTCGGCTACTCGATGAATGATACGATCGTCATCTTCGATCGCATTCGCGAGAATTTGAAGATGAGCCGGAGAGAGCCGCTGGACGTGGTGATGAACAAAGCGATCAACCAGACGTTGAGCCGGACGGTGATGACGTCGGGACTGACGTTTTTGACCGTGATCGCACTGTTCGTCTTCGGCGGTCCGGTGCTGCATGGATTTTCTTTTGCATTGCTTTGTGGAATTATTGTCGGGACGTATTCCTCTGTGTTCGTAGCGAGCCCGATTGTGTTGTTCTGGCATAATTATGCGGATCAGCGGCGGCCGAAGGGCGGGAGCGGAGCTCCTGTCGCGGCGGCCCCGGCGGCTCGTCCGGAGCCGGTCCGTAAGGCGCCTTCGAGGGCGGCTAAGTAGATTCCGGCCGCGGCGATCGAAAGCTGTCGTCGCGGTCAAAACGAAAGGAAGCTTCACAAATGTTTGAGCAGACATTCGTAGGCGGCGGGAAAACCAAAAAGCCGGTCACCGTGCTGATGGCTTTTGGAATTCAGATCGGACTCATCATCGTCGCGGTGATTATTCCGATGATCTGGTTCGACGTCCTCCCGACCGCGCAATTGCAGAGTTTCCTGGTGGCGCCTCCTCCGCCGCCGCCTCCTCCTCCCCCTCCCGCCGCCGCCGCTCCCGTCAAAGTCGTGAAGGTGATTCCGCGCCAGTTCGACGCGGGCAAACTCACGGCGCCGAAGGTGGTCCCGAAAGAAGTGGCGACGATTAAGGAAGAAGAGCTTCCGCCACCGACCTCCGGCATTGCCGGCGTAGTCGGCGGTGTGCCGGGCGGCACTCCCGGCGGCACTCCGGGCGGCGTCCTCGGCGGCATCATCGGTTCGGTCCCGTCGGCAGCTCCGCCGCCGCCTCCGCCTCCGAAGAAGGAAGAAGTAAAGCCCGTGACGCCGCAGCGCATCAAGGTCGGCGGCAACGTGCAGTCCGCGAAGCTGGTCCGCCAGCCGCGTCCGAACTACCCGCCGCTGGCCAAGCAGGCGCGCATTTCGGGCGTCGTGAAGCTGAGCGCGGTCATCTCGAAAGACGGCACGATCAAAGAACTCCAGGTGATCAGCGGCCATCCGCTGCTGGTTCCGTCCGCTCTCGAAGCGGTGAAACAGTGGGTGTACCAGCCGACCCTCCTCAACGGGGAGCCGGTCGAGGTGCAAACTCAAATCGACGTGAACTTCACGTTGAGTCAATAGGGCCGGGCAGTAACCCCGCCGTCGGCGACGACGTCGGTAGAACGTAGCGAAAATTCAACTCGCAGGAGAGAGAAGACAAAAATGCTAGTGCACTTGCATGTATGGTCCCTGTATTTGCTCCAGGACAGTGGGAGCGCGGTGAGCTGGGACCCGATTCACCTTTGGGCGCAGATGGGCGCGTTGGCCAAAGCGGTCGTCGTCGGCCTCTTCATCATGTCGGCGTACTCGATCGGCGTCATGATCGACCGCATCATGGCGTACAACGCGGCCAGGAAACAGTCGCGCGCGTTCGCTCCGGCCGTGGCCGGCGCGCTCCGCGAGGGCAAGCTGGATGAGGCCGTGAAGATTGCGGACCGTTACAAGAAGAGCCACCTGGCGAAGGTCGTGGTGGCGGGTCTGCAGGAATTCCAGGCGCACCAGTTGAGCAGCGAGATCCCCGGTGAGGAGATCGAAGCGTCGAAGCGCGCTCTCGAGCGCGCGGAAGCGATCGTGCACGCCGAGCTGAAGCGCGGCGTCAGCGGTCTGGCAACCATCGGTTCGACGGCCCCGTTCGTGGGACTGTTCGGAACGGTCGTCGGCATCATCAACGCGTTCAAGGGCATCTCGAACGAGAAGTCCACTGGACTGGGCGCGGTGGCCGGCGGTATTTCGGAAGCGCTGGTGACGACCGCTATCGGTCTGTTCGTCGCGATTCCGGCGGTCTGGATGTTCAACTACTTCACGGGCAAAATCGAAGCGTTCGACGTGGAGATGGGGAACTCGAGCTCCGAGCTGATCGACTACTTCCTGAAGCGGTCGCAGCGCGGCGCTGGCGCCCGTAAGTAGGCTGAACTGAGCTCAGGCGAGTTGAACAGAGGGGGAGCTTCGAGCTCCCCCTACCTGCCGAGTTCCCTGGAGACAGACAATGGCAAAAAAGAAGGAAAAACATAAAGCGCCACCCCCAGTGGCGGACATCAACGTCACTCCGATGGTGGACGTGATGCTCGTCATGCTGATCATTTTCATGGTCATCACGCCGATGTTGTCGAAGGGCGTCAGCGTCGATCTCGCCAAGACGAAGAATCCGATTCCGATGCAGGCGGCGGATAAGAGCGATGCGATCGTTTGCGCGGTCACGCGCGACGGCAAGACGTATCTCAACACGACGCAGATGAACGCCGAGGACATGCCGGCCAAGGTGAAAGACCTGCTGTCGAACCGTGTCGACAAGACGGTGTTCGTGAAGGCCGATTCGCGCGCCCGCTACGAAAAAGTGGTGGACGTGGTCGACAACCTCCGCGCAGCCGGAGTAGATAATGTCGGCCTGCTCACGGAACAAGTCCAGGACAAGGCTGCAAAGCCGGCGACCACTGCCTCCGCGCAGTAGAGTCAAGGAATCTTAAAGGAGCAATCTTATGGGAATGGCAGTTGGCGGACCCGGTGGCGGTCCCAAAGCCGACATCAACATGACGCCGATGATCGACGTCCTGCTGGTGCTCATCATCATCTTTATGGTGATCGTGCCGTTGACGCCGAAAGGCCTCGAGGCGTTGGTGCCGCAGCCGCCCCCGCCGAACCAGAAGCCGAACGCGTCGGATCAGCGCACCGTCGTCATTGTGGTGGATGCAAACCACAATTACTCGATCAACAACGAGCCCTCCTCGGAAGAGAAGATGGGCGATCGTCTGACGGAGATCTTCAAGACCCGTGCGGAGCGTGTGGTGTTCGTCAAAGGCGATCCGGGGCTCGATTTCATGTGGGTGGCAAAGGCCATCGACATCGCCCACGGCGCCGGCATCGACAAGGTCGGGCTGATGACCGCGAAGATGGAGGCTGGACAGTAGTATGCGCAAACTCCCTCTGATTCTCGGCGTAGCGGCATTGGCGCTCGTGGCTACGAGCTGCCAAAAGCTGAAATCGCGCGATCAGTTGAACAAAGGCGTGCAGGCGTTCAAGAACGCGCAGTATGCCGATGCGGTGGAGAGCTTCAAGACTGCGGTCGAACTGGATCCGACTTTTCCGACCGCGCGTTTGTACCTGGGAACGGCGTACATGCAGCAGTACATCCCGGGAGCCGAGTCGCCGGAGAACAACCGGATGGCGACGGCGGCCCGCGATGAGTTCATGAAGGTGCTGGAGCAGGATCCGAACGAGAAGACGGCGATCGCGTCGCTGGCGTCTCTCTATCTCAACCAGAAGAACTGGGACGAATCGGAGAAGTGGTATCGCAAGTACGCGGCCGTCGACCCCAACAACCCGGTGCCGTATTACAGTCTCGGGTTCATCGCCTGGTCGAAGTGGTATCCGGCGTATGGGACGGCTCGCGCGGGTCTCGGCATGAAGCAGGAAGATCCGGGTCCGATCAAGGACAAGAAGGTCAAGGAAGAGCTGAAGGCGAAGTACGGTCCGGTGATCGACGGCGGGTTGCAGGCGCTCGATAAGGCGCTGCAGATCGATCCCGACTACGACGACGCGATGGCGTACGAGAACCTGTTGATTCGCGAGCGCGCCGATCTCACGGATAACAAGGACGAGTACGAAAAGCAGGTAAAGGTCGCGGACGACTGGGTGGCGAAGGCTCTCGAAACCAAGAAGCGCAACGCGGAAAAGAAAGCCAAGGCGACTCCCGGCGGTATCGTCGCGGACACGCCGAAATAAGCGAACATCAGCTGTGAAAAACGAGGCCCCCGTCCTGCGAAGGACTGGGGCCTTCGTGCATTTGGAGGGGATGATGAGGCTGCTCGTCCTGTTGATCGCCGCCGGGGCCATCCACGCTCAATCCTCGCCCTCGGCGAGATTCTCCGTGGCTTCGATCCGGCAGTGCCGGGCGGACGACCCCAGTGCGGGCCGCGGCAGTAAGGGCGGGAACGGCGGACGCTCGATGTCGCCGGTCACGTTCAACCTTCCGTGCCTCCCTCTGCGGTTTTACGTCAACCTCGCGTACGTCGTATCCAACGCCCCGGCTGTCTCAGTCAACCCCAATCCCGTCCTCGAGGGGGGCCCGGACTGGATCGACTCGACGCAATACCAGCTCAGCGCCAAGACCGAGCAGGCGACCGAAAAGAGCGTCATGAACGGGCCCATGCTCCGTGCCCTTCTCGAAGAACGCTTCCACCTGAAGCTGCGGCGTGAGACGCGCGAGGTGCCCGCCTACGCCCTGACCGTCGCGAAGAGCGGCCTCAAGCTCGACCGCTCCGACGGCTCGAACTGCGCGCCTCGTCCCGCGGATCTGTCCGTGCCGCCCGGCGCGAAGCCGTGGTGCGGACTGTCCCGGAACAGCCGCGACCAGGGGCTGATCCAGCACGACCTTCCCGGTGGCACGATGTCCCTGTTCGCACTCGCGCTGCGGCTCTCCGGGCGCCTCGTCATCGACCGGACCGGCATCGTGGACACCTTCGACTTCCACATCCAACATGCGAGCGACGATGCGCCCACGTCGGACGCGCCCTCTATGGAAGCGGCGCTCGCCAGACTGGGATTGCGGCTGGAACGGATCACCGCCCCGCGCGAGTTCTTGATCGTCGATCATGTAGAGAGACCCACCGGGAATTAATTCATGGTTGCTCCTCTCTTGCTGCTGGCGATTCAGGTCTCGGGCTTCGATGTCGCGTCGGTCAAGCCGGTCAATCCTCCGGCGGGTCCGCATGTGGTGTCGCTGCTCATCGATCACGGGACACTGAGGATCGAAGCCGCGGAACTCCGGCAGATAGTGGGCTTGGCGTACGGGATTCAGCGCGTCCGCGTCGTCGGCGGACCGGGGTGGGCCGACGCCGACCAGTTCGATATTACGGCGAAGGCCGCGAGCCCGGATGCGACTCGCGACGAGATCCGTGGCATGCTGCAAGCTCTGCTGGCGGAGCGGTTTCAAATGGTCGTCCACCGCGAGACCAAGGAGGTCTCGGCGTACGCGCTGGTGCTCGCCAAGGGCGGCTCCAAACTCAAGGCCGCGGCTGCCGGCGCAAAGAGCGGGTTGACCGACACAGTGGGTCCGAACGGCGAGCGGCGGACGGTATTGGTTGCATCGCATCTCCGGGTGCTCGTCAACATGCTCGCGAATACGCTGGGCAGCCCCGTCGTCGACAAGACCGGACTCGACGGCCTCTACGATTACACGGTCGAATGGCCGGAAGCCGGGTCGTCGCTATTCGCGTCGGTGGACCAACTGGGGCTCAAACTGGAGGCGAAAAAAGAGCCCGTCGAGGTCCTCGTGATCGACCGCGCCGAACGGCCTTCCGCAAATTAGTCCGCGCATGGAATCTCAATGACAGATGGCGTGCTCGGCGAGTTGATTAAGAACGCGCTGCTGGTGATCGGCGCGCTGTTCCCCATCGTCAATCCGATCGGGAATACGCCGATCTTCCTCTCGCTTACCCGCGGACTCTCGCACCGGGCGCGCTCCTCGCTGGCGCGGATGATCGCGCTCAACGGGCTGATCCTGATCGTAGTCTCGCTGTTCATCGGCACGTACGTTCTGGCGTTCTTCGGAATCTCGCTGCCCGTGGTGCAGGTCGGCGGCGGGCTGGTCGTGATCTCGACGGGGTGGGCGCTTCTGCGGCATTCGAACGACGAGGAAGCGGACAAGGAAGGCTCGCGCGAATGCGACGAAGCCGCCTACGCGCGCCAAGCCTTCTATCCGTTGACGCTGCCGCTGACGGTCGGGCCCGGGTCGATCTCGGTCTCGATCGCGCTCGGCACCGGCCGCACCGCCGGGGCGGAGGCGCATTGGCCTGCGGTCGTGGGGATGCTGGTGGGCTCGCTCGTAATCGCGGCCTCCATCTACCTGAGCTACCGCTTCGCCGAGCGCATTGGACGCACGCTGGGCGAGTCCGCCATGAACGTGATCATCCGCATCTCCTCGTTCATCCTCGTGTGCATCGGCGTGCAGATTCTGTGGAACGGGCTCAGCGTGCTGCTCCGCTCGGTGCTGCGGTAGGGTTGGGTCCCAAGGGAATTTTGCGGTCACTGATACAATCGAATTAAGTGGCCTCAGAATCCGCGAGTATTCCGGTACCTTTATCTCCCAGCCCTCCGCCCGATCCGGTGGAGCAGCTTTACCGCGAGCTCGAAGCCAAAATCCACGAATACCGCCCGAAGGACGACCTCACCGCGATCCAAAAGGCCTTCCGCTTCGCCGCGCGCTTCCACGAGGGTCAGGAGCGGGATTCCGGCGAACCGTACATGGTCCACCCGGTGATGGTCGCCCATATCCTCGCGGACATGCGGATGGACCTCGTCGGCATCGAGACCGGTCTGCTGCACGACGTCGTCGAGGACACCAGCGTCACCGTCGAGCAGGTGAAGAAGGAGTTCGGCGACGAGGTGGCGCGCTGTGTCGACGGGCTGACCAAGCTCTCGAAGCTCGACATCTTCGGCGCGGAGGAGCGGCAGGCGGAGAGCTTCCGCAAGATGCTCCTCGCCATGGTCGAGGACATCCGCGTGATCATGGTCAAGCTCGCGGACCGCATCCACAATATGCGGACGCTGGGCTACGTGAGCCGCGAGCGCCGCGAACGGATCGCGCGCGAGACCATCGAGATCTACGCGCCGATCGCGCATCGTCTCGGGATGGGCAAGATCCGCGGCGAGCTCGAAGACCTCGCGTTCCAACATCTCGAGCCCGAAGCGTATACCGAAATCCTCGCCGCCATCGAATCCAAGCGGCACTCCAACGAAGAGTTCCTGAACGAAATTCGCCAGACCGTCGAGGCGGAGCTGCGTCGTGAAGGAATCCCGGCGCGTGTCGAGGGCCGCGTCAAACGCCCCTACTCCGTCTTTCAAAAGCTGCGCCGCCAGAAGATCACCGTCGATCAGGTCTACGACCTGATGGCGCTGCGCATCGTCACCGATTCGGTGAAGAACTGCTACGCGGCGCTGGGCGTGATCCACAATCACTGGCGTCCGATCCCGGGGCGCATCAAGGACTTCATCGCGATCCCGCGGCCCAATCTGTACCAGTCGCTCCACACGTCGGTGGTCGGACCGCACGGGCAGACGTTTGAGGTCCAGATCCGGACCGAGGAGATGCACCGCATCGCGGAAGAAGGCATCGCGGCGCACTGGAAATACAAAGAGGGCCGCAAGGGACCCGCCGCCGACGACCAGCGGATCGCATGGCTGCGCCATCTGGTGGAGTGGCAGCGCGACATGCAGGACCCGGGCGAGTTCATGTCCACGCTCAAAGTGGACCTGTACCCGGAAGAGGTCTACACGTTCACGCCGCGCGGCAAGGTCGTGGTGCTGCCGCGAGACGCGACGCCGATCGACTTCGCCTACTCGATTCACTCGGACGTGGGCAACTGCTGCGTCGGGGCGAAGGTGAACGGGCGCATCGTGCCGCTGCGGTCGTCGCTGCGCAACGGCGACATCGTCGAGATCATGACGCAGCCCGGCCACGAGCCGTCGAAGGACTGGCTGGCGTTCGTCAAGACCTCGCGCGCGCGCAACAAAATCAAGCACGTCATCAACGCCACCGAGCGCGTGAAGGCCATCGACATCGGCCAGAAGTACCTCGAAAAAGAGGCGCGGCGGCTGGGCGTGACTCTGGGCCGGGTGGCCAAGGCGGACCTCGAGGCGTGCGCGTCGGAGTACGGGTACAGCAAGATGGAGGACCTGTACGCGGCGCTGGGCTACGGCAAATTCTCGGCGCGGCAGGTGCTCATCAAAGTGGCGCCGGGCATCATCAAGGACGAGCCCGAGCCCGCCCCGCCGCCGACGTCGCCAATGGTCCCCGGCCGGCCCAACGACCCCGACGCGGTCATCAAGGTCAGCGGCATCGACGACGTGATGGTCTATCGCGCCAAGTGCTGCAATCCCATCAAGGGCGAGGCGATCGTCGGCTACATCACGCGCGGCAAGGGCGTCGCGGTGCATTCGAAGATGTGCCCCAACGTGCAGAACCTGATGTACGACGTGGAGCGCAAGATCGACGTCGAGTGGGCGCGCGCGGTCGAGGACGCCTTCCCGGTGCGCATCGTGATCCACACCGACGATCGTCCGGGGATGCTCAACCAGCTCACGTCCGTGCTCTCCGACGAGAACACGAATATCCGCAGCCTGGAAGCGAAGACCGAGGTCGATCAGGACGGCGGCATCGTCGAGATGACGGTCGACGTGCGCGACAAGAAACAACTCGAAAAGCTCGTGTCCGCGATGCGCCGGATCTCCGGCGTCCGCGACGTGGAGCGCCTCTTCAATTGAACATGAACGATCCGGAACACATTGCCATTTCCAAGTCGAAGGGAATCAAGATCGACTGGAAAGACGGCCACCACAGCGATTACGGGATCACGTATCTCCGCGACAAATGCCCCTGCGCGACCTGCACCGGGGCCCACGGGACGCCGCCGCGCGAGCCCGAGTCGGCGGCGCCGGCCACCCCGTTTCAGATGTACAAGCCCGTGCTGAAGATGCTCGACGTGGAGCCGGTCGGGGGGTACGCGATTCGAATCCACTGGAGCGACGGACATAGCTCCGGCATCTACTCCTACGATCATTTCCGCGAGATCTGCCCCTGCGCGGAGTGCCGGGCGAAGAACGGCTCTTAAAAGGATTACTGTGGAGGGCATTTGCCGGCGGACTGCCAGCCTTCCACGCTGCAAGTCCACTGCGTGACGCCCCAACACATCATGTTGCCCTGCTCGTACTTCTTTCCTCCCCATGAGCAGCCCGCGGGCAACGAGACGCTTTTTTGCGCGAGGACGCGCACCACGCGATTGGTCGCGCCATATGGCAGACCCCACTCTTGACGGTCCTCGATGTCCTCGTAGATCAGGGTTCGATAATCCTTCAGGACTTGAAGCAGTTCGTTATTGTGATACCCGCCTCCCAGCGGGCGAATCCTGGCGGTGTCGATGTGAAATCCTTCGACGAGAACCAGACCTCCCGGCCTCAACGCGTCCCAAACCTTCGGCAAAGCGGCTTGCGGAAAGAAGTAGGAAAACACGATCAAGTCCCACTTCTCTTTGCCCCAGTCGAACTCTTCGTACGGGGTGACGAATGCTTCAATGTGCAGTCCGCGCTTCGCTGCCTCCGTGCGCGCGGCTTCGACTCCGATCGGAGAGATGTCGAACCCAGTGACGGTCCAGCCCTGCGAGGCTAGCCAAAGCGCGTTGCGGCCCTGTCCCATCCCGACATCCAAAGCGCGTCCACTCTTTCGGCCGGCGATCGTGCGCACCATGAAGGCATTTGGCCTCGCGCTGAACATCTCACTGCTATTCGAATAGATCTCGTCATAGGCCTTTCGCTCACCGTCGTGGGCGTCCTGAGCCGGGGAGAGACAGGCAAACAGGAGCAGCGCGCAAAAGCGTGTCATTACTATCCGACGTTTGGTCGCGCCGGATTCTTCCCGGAGAGTTCCGATTAACGAACCCGTCGCGGGGCCGTCTATCCCTCTTCCGCACGGGAACGCGGCGCGCGTCCGCTAGTCCCCCAGTACTTGCAATTTCAGTTCTCTATATCCTAAACTCGGAATAGAGAAATCGTTTTTCGGTAATCCTTCAGGTCCTTCCCGCGTAACCGCAGTGGCCCCGTCCGCCATTGATCCGCTCGCCGCAGGCGCAGCGTCTCTGCCGCCCACCGAGCGAAAAGTCTAGTCGCAAGGCAGCTCGATAGGAGAAGCTATGGCACACGTCACGTTTGAAAAGTCTCTGTGGAGTTCGGCGATCGCCAAAATCCATCATGCGGAACTGGCGGCCTGGGTGGAGGAGGTGGCGCGCCGGACACGGCCCGACCGCGTCCACATCTGCGACGGATCGAAGCGGGAGTACGACCTGATGCTGCGCCTGATGATCCAGCAGGGCGCCGCGATCCCGTTGAGCCCGGAGAAGAAGCCGAACAGCATCTTCGTCCGCTCGAATCCCGGCGACGTGGCGCGTGTCGAGGACCGCACGTTCATCTGTTCGGAAAACCAGGAGGACGCCGGTCCGACCAACAACTGGGAAGATCCCGCGAAGATGAAGGCGAAGCTGAGCCGTCTCTTCGATGGCGCGATGAGCGGCCGCACCATGTTCGTCATCCCGTATTGTATGGGACCGGTCGATTCTCCGATCGCGAAGCTCGGCGTCGAGATCAGCGACTCGCCTTATGTCGTCGCGAACATGCACATCATGACGCGCGTCGGCAAGAAGGTGCTGGCGAGGCTCGGCGAGGACGGCGAATACGTGAAGGCGCTGCACTCGGTCGGCGCGCCGCTGCAGGCCAACGACAGCGATACCACGTGGCCCTGCAATCAGACCGACAAGTACATCTGCCACTTCCCCGAAACGCGCGAGATCTGGTCGTACGGCTCGGGTTACGGCGGGAACGCGCTGCTCGGCAAGAAGTGCCACGCGCTACGGATTGCTTCGGTGCAGGCTCGCGACGAAGGCTGGCTCGCCGAGCACATGCTGATCCTCAAGCTCACGAATCCCGAGGGCGAGGTCAAGTACATCGCCGGCGCGTTCCCCTCCGCCTGCGGCAAGACGAACCTCGCGATGCTTGTGCCGACAATTCCGGGCTGGAGGGTCGAGACGATCGGCGACGATATCGCGTGGATGAAGTTCGGCGCCGACGGCCGGCTCTACGCCATCAATCCCGAGCACGGCTTCTTCGGCGTCGCGCCCGGCACCAATATGAAGTCGAACGCCAACGCCATGCTGACGGCGACGCGCAATTCGATTTTCACGAACTGCGCGCTGACGCCCGATGGCGATGTCTGGTGGGAGGGCGCGACCGACGAGAAGCCCGAAGCCCTGATCGACTGGCTCGGCCGTATCTGGACGCCGGAATGCGGCCGCAAGGCCGCGCATCCGAACGCGCGCTTCACCGCCCCCGCCGGCCAGTGTCCGGTGATCGCTCCCGAGTGGGAGTCCGCGGAAGGCGTGCCGATAGACGCGATCCTGTTCGGCGGACGGCGCGGCAGCGTGGTGCCGCTCGCGATCGAGGCCTTCGACTGGCAGCACGGGACGTTCCTGGGCGCCACCACGTCCAGCGAGACCACCGCGGCGGCCGCCGGAAAGGTCGGCCAACTGCGCCGCGATCCGATGGCGATGCTTCCTTTCTGCGGGTACAACATGGGCGACTACTTCGCCCACTGGCTGAACCTCGGCAAGACTCCGGGAGCGAAGCTGCCGCGGATTTACTACGTCAACTGGTTCCAGCAGGACGAGCACGGCCGCTTCCTGTGGCCGGGCTTCGGCGAGAACAGCCGAATCTTGAAGTGGATCTTCGATCGCTGCGACGGTCTGGCCTCGGCGCGGGAGACCCCGATCGGCCGCGTGCCGGGCCGCCTCGACCTCGATCTCGAAGGCCTCGACATCCAGCGCGCCGACCTCGAGCGGTTGCTCCGCGTCGATCTCGACGCGTGGCTGGTCGAGATCCCGTCGATTCGCGAGCACTTCGCGCGTTTCGACAGCCATCTGCCGGAAGGGCTCAAGCACGAGCTCGTGAACCTGGAAAAGCGGTTGCGCGCCGCCAAGCGCAAAGCATAGCCGGACGTCCCGCCAGTGACGAACGGCATCTCGAAAATCGTCCTCGCGCAACTACTGGTCACGCTCGTACCGTTGGGGAAGGCGGGGGACGCGATTCCCACGACGCTCGCGACACCCGCGCGCAAGCGGCCCGTCGCGGCCAAGCTGATCCGGCCCGGCATCAGTGGCATCGCGTCGATTACCGCGCCGGGTGGCTGCCTCATCGCCGAGGGCTTCTCTCGTGAGGCGAACGCCGCCGGCGTCGCGACCACCGGCATGACCGGCTTCTACGAATGCGCCGTCACCCGCCATGTTGCCGTGTTCGCGGCGCCGGGAGTCTGGACCGCAAACCGGGGACGGAACGGCATCGGCGACGTGTCGTTCGGGCCCAAGTTCGTCTTCAATCGCGAAAGCCGCCTCGTGCCGCTGTTCGCGCTCGGCTATACCTACAAGCAGCCCACAGCCCCGTCCGGACTCGGCTCCGGCTTCCACGACCACAAGGTCACTGCGTACGTCGATAAGAGCTTCGGTCTCACGCGCGTCTCAGCCAACTTCATCGTCAAATGGGAAGGCTGCGAGCGGCGACCGGTCCGGCAGGAGATGCAATCGCTGGCGGCCTTCCGGCCGGTGCGCGGTCGCCTCGGGCTGGCGGCCCAGTCGTTCTACTCCGAATCGTCGGTTGTTCGGTATGGGGGCGCGCTGGCAGCGGCAGTCTTCAACGTGAGTCCGGACCTCTCTACGCACGTGGGCTTGGAGCACGGCTTCGGCCCGAAGAGCGCGAATCTCGGAGTGGTCTGGGGTATGACGTACCTGTACCGCGGTCCACGGCGGTAGCTGCTTCCAAAACGAACAAAGGCGGCCCGGTTGCCCGGACCGCCTCTCCGCATTCCTGAGTTTCTTTAAAGCAGCCGGAAGTTGACTTCGATGGTAGCGGCCACGGTAACGGGCTTGCCGTCCTTGTAGCCGGGCTTGAACTTCCACTGCCGGACCGCTTCGATCGCCTTCTCGTCGAGACCGAGGCCGAGGCTGCGCTGCACCTTGATGTTGGTCGCCTTGCCGCTGGCATCGACTTCGACGTACAGCAGCACAGTGCCCTGATACTTCGCCTTGCGGGCCTCTTCCGAGTACTCGGGCTCTTTCTTGTAGAGCAGGCTCGGGCTGGTCACGCCGCCGCCGACGCGGTACACGCCGCCGCCCACGCCGCCGCCTTCACCAGGACCGAAACCGCCGCCTTTACCGGAGCCGACGCCGCCGCCGTTACCCGATCCGATACCGCCGCCCGATCCCGTGCCATTCGAAGGAGGACCGATCTTCGCGAGCGGGTCGCCGTACTGCGCCATGTTGACTTGCGGCAGATTGACGTCCGGCGGAGCGATGATCGAGGGCTCCATGGTGAGCCTCGGATTCGGATTGTTGACCACCGCCATCGGCGGAGTGAACTGTCGCAGCGAAGCTTTCGGAAGCCGTCCTTTGCTGGCAGGCAGGGGAGACCGGTCGCCACCGCCGCCGCCGCCGCCCATCGTCTGCTTCTTGGGAGCAGCCTTGGGAGTGAACGGATCGACGTCGGTCGGCAGGATCAGCGTCGTCATCTGCTTGACCTGCTGCTGCACCACCTTCGACGAGAACACCGTGAAGAGCACGACCACAACGCCGATCTGAAAGCCCGTCGACATCATGAAGGAGCTTTTCTGGCGGCCGTAAAGCCCCCAGATGTCCTTCACTGCGACTGGCTTGGAGGTCAGTTCGAGTGGCGGCAACTTGGGCGGATTGATGGTTTCCTTGATGTTGCGGAAAAAAGAGCGGTACCACGGCTCTTCTACCTCAGCCACCAACAGCCGGGACAAATGGTCGTCGGCATTCTGTAAATACGGATTGTTGGGTTGCGACAGGTCTGCCATTTTGATCCACCAGCCCCATCGGGAAGGGCCGCTGTCTACTGCTATTCGACGCTTTTGGGTGCCTGATAGTTACAAGATTTGGAAACCCTCCGGCGCCTGGATACCCAGTTCGAGTCTAGCATATTGTCCGCCGGACGCTCTTGTAAAAACAACGAGATACGACCCGGTTTGGTTCCGTCGAATGCGTTGGTGCCCCTTCCAAATTTGGAATCGGGCGAAAAAAGCTGCCGTTTCGCTTGGCGCACGCGCCGCCGCTCCGTCAAAATTGAGGTGATGCACATTACTTTGGACCGCAGGCCGCCCGCCGAGATCGAAGCCGACGCGTTGATCGTTCCGGTCTTCGAGGATCGCCGATCCGACCGTTTTGGCGCCGCCGAATGGCACGACTCCGGCGAGATCACCGGCAAGCCGGGAGAAATGACTCTCCTGCACCGTGCGCCGGGTTCCGGAGCCGTTCGCGTCCTGCTCGCCGGGGCCGGTCCAGAGGCGAAGTTCGACCCCAATGGCATGCGCAAGCTGGCCGGAACCGCGGTCCGCTTCCTCAAGGCTAAGTCCCTGAAAAAAATCGCCTTGCTGGTCGAATCGGATGACGAGTTTGCCGCTGCGGCGGTCGAAGGCGCACTGCTCGGAAATTTCGACCCAGACCGCTACCGCACCGGCGACCGCAAACAGGCCGAGAGCTTCACGGTCGTCGGCAACGTGTCGGACGACGCGGTCCAACGGGGTAGGATCGTCGGCGAGGCGCAGAACTTTACCCGCGGTCTCGTGAACGAACCGGGGAATCTCCTGGTTCCTGCGAAGATTGCCGAGGCGGCGGGCGCCATGGCGTCGGCGCACGGCCTCGACTGCGAGACTCTCGACGAGGCGAAGATGCGCGAGCTCGGTATGGGGGCCCTCCTCGGTGTCGCGCAGGGCAGCGCTGAGCCTCCTGTGTTTGTCGTAATTCGCTATCGTCCAGCAAACCCAGGTGCCGGCGGCGTTCACCTGGGACTGGTCGGCAAGGGTGTCACGTTCGATACCGGCGGCATTTCGATCAAGCCCGCCGACGGCATGGAGAAGATGAAGTACGACATGGCCGGCGGCGCCACCATGATTGGCGCGATGCAGGCAATCGCCCAGTTGAAGCCCGCGATCCCGGTGACGGCGTTCATCCCGTGCGTCGAGAACATGCCGGGCAGCCGTGCCCAGCGGCCCGGCGATATCGTCACCGCGCTCTCAGGGAAGACGATCGAGGTGATCAACACCGACGCGGAGGGCCGACTGATCCTGGCCGACGCTCTCGTGTACGCGCGGCGGCAAGGCTGCACCCATCTCGTGGATGCCGCGACCCTCACGGGCGCGATCGTGGTGGCGCTCGGTCACCTGCGCCTCGGCCTCTTCTCGAATGACGACGCTCTCCGCGACCGCGTCCTCGCCGCGTCCGACGCGGAAGGCGAACGCGCCTGGCCGATGCCCCTCGACGACGATTACAAGGACTACCTCAAGAGCGCCTTCGCGGACCTCGCGAACGTCGGCGGCCGTTGGGGCGGAGCGATCACCGCCGCCATGTTTCTCCGGGAGTTTGCGGAAACGACCCCCTGGGTCCACCTCGACATCGCCGGCACCGCCTGGCTCGACGAAGAAAAGCCCCATCTCGCCAAGGGTCCCACAGGACTTCCGGTGAGGACGATGATCCGTCTCGCGACAGATTGGAAATAATTCAACGCCGGCGGGCCGTTACTCTCCCGCTCCCAGCGGTAGCCGCATCTCCGCATACAGCCCCGGACCGTGCAACCGCACTTTCAACGCCTGTGCTTCGGAATTCGCCGGCTGGTACACGACCTCGTGCTGCGTCAGCAAATTGAGGTACATCCCCAGTGCGGCGCCCTCGTCGGCCTCCCGATAGAGCCCGCCGACCTTGCGGCAGAAGTCCTCGACGGCTCGATCCGGGCCAAATGAGATCGCCTGGACGAAAGCCTGGGCGCCCGCCGTCGCATTCACGAGTTCATCGCCCGCGTCGCGGCGCGACGCCGGCTCGTTGACGACAATCACCCGGCGCTTGCCGCCGGTGCCGCTCGACTCCATCGACACCGCCCGCGCCACGCCGTGCCACAGGTCCGCGCAATCCGCCGCCGCCGGCACGCGATCGAGTTCCGTTTCGATCGCCTCGACTGACGAATGGAAGCGGGGCGCGCCGTCTCCTGCCGGCGCGGCTGCCGATACGTCTCGCGTGTAATACAGGAATCCCCAAAGGTCTGTCGGCCGTTTCCATGGCAGACACGCACGAACCAGATCCGCACCCGACCGCGGCAGCACAAACACCACCGACATCGTCTCCGGCAGCGGCCTTTCCACGACGCGGTACTGTACGACGTTCTGGCCGTCCTCGCTGAGCAGCACCTGTGTAGGCAGGAGTCGAGGCGGAGCCGCCCCGTCCTCACGCGCCACACCGAAAATCAGCCGTCGACCGGGACGCCCCGGCTCGGGTTCGAGTAGGCGGCCGAACAACCGCCACGGCGGACCCTGGTGCGCCTGCGCCACCGCCGTCCGGATGCTCCCGAGCGCCGCAAACGCGCGCTTTCGAATGACGCCATGCGGTTCGCGCAACAATCCCGCGAGCGCCTCCGTGAACCGCGGATCGCCTGTCGCGCCCATCACCCACGCGGCCGTCGACCGGAACACCGGCGATTCGTGCCGCGACAGGGCCAGAATCTCGAGGATCATGGACTGATCGCCCAGCCGGTACAGTCCCGCGATCGCGTTGCCCGCCACTCGGTTATTCGAATCGTGCACCAGCGATTCGAGCAGTTCCCGCGCCTCGTCTGTCTCGACACCCCAGAGCGCTTCTGCCGCATTGGCGCGAATCCGCGGGTCGGAGTCGCCCATTCGCTGCCGGACCCAATTCGCGCTCCGATTGCCTCGCCCGATTAGCAGCACCGCCTTCGACCGGATATGCGGATTGCCATGCCGCAGCAGCCGCACCAGGCAGGGGAAAATCCGCGACCCGTCCGAGATCGCGCTCAAAATTTCCATCAGCCGGGAGTGTTCTTCGTTGTGCGCCTCCGCGTCGGGATCCGAGACTGTATCGGCGAGGGCTCGCGCCAAGACCATCTCCGCGTTCGAATCCACTCGCGCGGCAGTCTGCGCCAGCGCCAGCGCCTGTTCGCGCGTCAACTGCGGATCGGTGAGCGCTTTGACGAGCATCCCGCTCGCGCTCAGCACCCCGACCACGTACTGCGCCCCGACCGAATCCAGATGCGTCCGCAGGATCGGCAACGCGGTCCTCAGGAACGAATCCTGATCGTCCTCCATCATTTGCCGGATCAGCCGTTTGGACCGCGCCGCGTCCCGGTCGAGATTCCGAACGAGTGCGTCCAAATTCGGCCGGAACGGATCCGCCAACTGCTCGCCGCCGCCAACCCGCGTAGACACGCTATATAGATCGGCCGGAATTTCAGATTCTTTATGCCGGTGGACCGTCCGCGCCAATATAATGAAACTAATGGCAAATAATAGCTTTGGCGCAGCGGCGAAGCTGCGCGTCGCCGGCGCGGATTACGACTACTTCCGCCTCGCCCGCCTGGAAGAGACCGAGGTCGGCAACATCAGCCGCCTCCCGTTCTCCACCAAAATCCTCCTCGAAAACCTCCTCCGCCATGAGGACGGCAAGCGCGTCAACGCCACCGACGTCGACTACGTCGCGCGCGGCGTCTCCGGCCCTGAGCCGAAAGAAATCAGCTTCATGCCGGCCCGCGTGCTGCTCCAGGACTTCACCGGCGTTCCCGCCGTGGTGGACCTCGCCGCCATGCGCGACGCCCTCGCCTCCATGGGCGCCGACCCCGGCCGCGCCAACCCCCTCATGCCCGCCGACCTCGTGATCGACCACTCCGTCCAGGTCGATTCCTTCGGCTCCTCCAACGCCTTTTCCCTCAACGCCCTCCTCGAATTCCAACGCAATCGCGAGCGCTATATGCTCCTCCGCTGGGGTCAGACCGCGTTCCGCAACTTTCGAGTAGTCCCGCCGGATACCGGCATCGTCCACCAAGTCAACCTGGAGTACCTCGCCTCCGTTGTATTCCGCTCGGGCACGATGGTATACCCCGACTCCCTCGTCGGCACCGACTCCCACACCACGATGATCAACGGCCTCGGCGTGCTCGGCTGGGGCGTCGGCGGCATCGAGGCCGAGGCGTGCATGCTCGGCCAGCCCATCTCGATGCTCCTGCCGCCGGTCATCGGCTTCAAACTCCACGGCCGCATGAAGGAAGGCTGCACCGCGACCGACCTCGTCCTGACGATCACCCAGATGCTCCGCAAGAAGGGTGTCGTCGGCAAATTCGTCGAGTTTTACGGCGCCGGTCTCAGCGCCCTCAGCCTTGCCGACCGCGCCACCGTCGCCAACATGGCCCCCGAATACGGGGCCACGATGGGCTTCTTCCCGGTCGACGACGAGACGCTCGCGTATCTGCGCTTCAGCAACCGCCCCGCCGAGTTGATCGCGCTGGTCGAAGCCTATACCAAGGAGCAAGGCCTATTCCGTACCGACGAGACTGCCGATCCTCTGTATATCGACACGCTCGAACTCGACCTCGCCACCGTCACACCGTCGATGGCCGGCCCCAAGCGTCCGCAGGACCGCGTCGAACTCCCCGACGTCCGTAAGAATTTCTACGACGCGTTCCCCGCCGCCAAGAAGACCAACGCCTCACCCCTGAACGGCGACGGCGTTTCGATGGAGAGCGGCGCCGTCGTCATCGCCGCCATCACGAGTTGCACGAACACCTCGAATCCGTCCGTGATGCTCGCCGCCGGACTGATCGCCAAGAAGGCCGTCGAGCGCGGCCTCAAGACCAAGCCGTGGGTGAAGACCTCCCTCGCGCCCGGCTCCAAGGTCGTGATGGATTACTACAATCGAGCCGGCCTCATGCCGTACCTCGAAGCGCTCAACTTCCACCTGGTCGGCTTCGGCTGCACCACCTGTATCGGTAATAGCGGTCCGCTCCCCGAGGCCGTCGCCGACGCCGTCGCCAAGGAAAATCTGATCGTCGCCGCCGTCCTGAGCGGCAACCGCAACTTCGAAGGCCGCATCAATCCGCTGGTCAAGGCGAACTACCTCGCATCGCCGCCGCTGGTGGTCGCCTATGCGATCGCCGGCACCATGGACATCGACTTCACTACCGAGCCCCTCGGCCACGACACCGCCGGCGCCCCGGTCTATCTCCGCGACATCTGGCCGTCCAACGAGGAAGTCGCGACCACCGTCCGCAACTCGATCGACCAGGGCATGTTCCAGAACGAGTACGAGCACGCCTTCGACGGCGACGAGAACTGGAAGACCATGCCCGTCCCGACCGGCGGCACCTTCCAGTGGGACCAGAAGTCCACATACATCAAGAAGCCGCCCTACTTCGACAACATGGTGGATCCGGAAACGTCGGTCACCGACCTCTCCGGCATGCGCGTCCTCGCCATGCTCGGCGACTCCGTGACCACCGACCACATCTCGCCCGCCGGGTCGATCCCGAAGGAAACGCCTGCCGGTCAGTACCTGATCTCCCAGGGCGTCGAGCCGAAGGATTTCAACTCGTACGGCGCGCGCCGCGGCAATCATGAGGTCATGGTGCGCGGAACGCTGGCCAACATCCGCCTGCGCAACCAGCTCGCGCCGGGCACCGAGGGCGGCTGGACCGCCCACCAGCCGAGCGGGCAGCAGATGTACATTTACGATGCCTCGATGATCTACCAGCGTGAAGGCGTGCCGCTGATGATCCTGGCGGGCAAGGAGTACGGTTCGGGGTCGTCGCGCGACTGGGCAGCGAAGGGCGTGATGCTCCTCGGTGTCCGCGCGGTGATCGCGGAGAGCTTCGAGCGCATCCACCGCACGAATCTGGTCGGGATGGGCGTGCTTCCGTTGCAATACCAGGCCGGACAGAGTGCCGGGAGCCTCGGTCTGACGGGCAAGGAGACCTTCCACATCGAAGGCGTGAAGAGCTCGCTGGGCGGAGGTCCGAAGGCCGCGACCGTCCGCGCCGTCGACGAAAAGGGTGTCGAGAAGACGTTCACCGTGGACGTCCGCGTCGACACCCCGCAGGAAGTCGAGTACTACCGCAACGGCGGCATCCTGCCCTACGTGCTGCGACAACTCGCGGTGTCCGCTTAACTGCCCTGGACTTTGGACATTTCACTCAGGTCTGGGGGTTCGGTGGGGGAGGCGGTTTCGCCCGGCGGTTTCGCCTGCCAGCCTGCGCTGGACCAAGGAATGCCTGACTAGGCGTCAGGCGTTCAGACATCTTCGGCTTCTCCGGCAGCGAACGCCAGAGGCGCCACGTGAGGATCAGGTAAGCGCCATCTGGATGGAAATGCGGTAGTCGGTATTCCGGCATTTGGCATGCCGGCAGGCGAAACCGCCTGCCCCACCGAATACAGTGGCAGTCCATCCCTAAAATCTCAGGAAAGTGTCCAAACTCCGCAGACCCGCTTTCCAGCGGGTCCAGCCGCCTGGAAAGGCGGCTGCGGCCACGATTGGCCGCCCCACAAACTACCGTACTAAACCTTCCGCAGTTCGCGCGTTTCGCGATCGTAGATCCGGACCGATGTTGCCGCTTCGCAGCCCGGCGGCAATCGGTCCACCCGCGCGCTATCCACGATGACCAGGTCCGCCTCCTGACACCCGGCGGCCCCGGCGCTGCCGTCGTAGACCCACACCGAGTGCCCGATCGAGGCGAACCCCATCAGCATGCCGAAGAACGGAATCGCTCGCCCCGCCGCCTGCAGATTGGGCTGCGCCTCGAGCGTCCACGACGTGTCCGCGATCACCGCCACCCTCCGCGGCTTCGTCGACGGCAACATCCGCTCGACCGCCGCGACGGCATCGGCCGGCGCCGCCTCCCTTGCCATTGCCGGCATCGACATGACACGTCCGTTCGGACACAGAATCACCAAATGCCGCTGGGCCGCCCGTCTTCGGATCGCCGAGAAAGCCTGCTCGAGCGCCTCCGCGTCGGGACCGACCGTGTCCGAGAAATCCGGCTTCGTCGAGAGGCGCACCGGCAGCCGCCGGTCCACGATCAGTTTCATCACTTCGAGCGCCGCGGGAGGCGCACCCCCGCCGGCATTCTCGCGGTAGTACGACACGGCGGTCCCTTCGGGAACCGCGTTCAACGCGCCCGCGAGCTCCGCGAGCCCGATGCTTTTTCCGTCGAGAAGCACCGATCCGTCACGCATTACACTGATGCGAGGCATTCCTGCCTCAGAATAACACTGCCCATTCGCGGCCAGATGTCGGCTCACGCTCGTCCGCTCCGTCGGATACCATATCCGTCATGCGCCTCGTCGTCCTCGCCCTTGCGCTCACCGCCTCGGCCTTCGCCCAACGCTTCACGTGCGACCTCTCCGCGTACAAAGCCCAGGTCGGCCTACGTGCTGAGTTCCGCAACGGTGAGTTGGAGCTCCTTTGGGACGGCGCCAACAACCAGGAGCTCCGCGCCGCCTTCGTCGTCCGCAACGGACAGCCGATCGTTACCGACCTCTCCGCCAAGAAGTCCGGCGGCCCGTGGATCGTCCTGGCTCACGACCTGACTCCCGAGTTCCAGGTCACCAGCGGCAAGCGCCGCCTTTCCGAGCAGCAGATGGCGCCCCTCCGCGGACTCGGCATCGCCCTCACCCCCGAGGTCGTCGACCGGGAAAAGTGGAACGCCTTCTGGGACTCGCCCCTGATGGTCCCCGGCCGCCCCAATACCAATCTCGACCTGCCCCGGAAGCCCGAGGAGGTCCGCCGCGCATGGGCCAAGTACGAGATCGAGGGCTGCAAGGTCCGCACCGACGGCGCCCGCATCGAAGTCGACTTCCCCGGTGTCGATCTCGGAATCTTCACCGGCAGTCTCCGCTTCACCGTCTATCGCGGCACGAACCTCCTCCGCCAGGAGGCCATCGCCAAGACCGACGAGCAGTCCGTCGCCTACAAGTACATCGCGGGACTCAAAGGCCTCGCCATCGGCCGCGAAACCAAAATCGTCTGGCGCGACGTGGCCCGCGCCTGGCAGCAGTACGCGCTCGGCGGCTCGCCGAATGTCGACTCGGTCGGCGTGAAGGCCCGCAATCGTCTCGGGATCGTCGACGCCAACGGCGGCTCGATCGCCTTTCTGCCGCCCTCCCACAAATTCTTCTTCGCGCGGGAGCTCGAGACCAATCTCGGCTTCATCTACTACCGCAAGGACTCCGAGGAGACTTTCGCCATTGGCGTCCGCCAGGCCGATAGCGAGGAGCCGTACAAGCCCTACGGCGTCTCCGACGACGTCTGGAAACGCCGCGCCGACGAGGCCCGCCACGACACCTTCAACTTCGCGCTCTACAACGCGCCGCCGGGCACGTGGCAGCGGATGCCGGTCTACTACTACCTCAGCCCGGAGGATAGCCGCGCCACGCAAGAGGCCGTCCTCGCCTTCACCCACGACGACGTGTACAAGCCGCTCCCCGGCTTCCAGGTCCTGACCAGCCACTTCCATTTCCACTTCAACGAGCAGCTCACCGACGCCGGCACCGTCGACCTGCAGCCGAGCTGGCTCCAGGTGCTGCGCGGCCTCGGCATCAACATCGCGATCCTCGCTGACTTCCACTCCGATTCCCACCCCAACGACCCCGGTCCGCTTCGCTTCGCCGAGCAGAAGGTCTACTTCGACGGCTGCCGCCGCTTCTCCGACCGCGGCTTCCTCCTCATCCCCGGCGAGGAGCCCGACGCCAATTTCGGCGGCCACTACATCACCTTCATGCCGCGTCCCGTCTATTGGTCGCACGCGAAGAACGATCCTCAGCCCTTCCAGACCGAGGACCCGCGCTACGGCAAGGTCTACCACGTCGGCAACGCTGCCCAGGAGCTCGACATGGTGAAGCGCGAGGGCGGCCTCTTCTGGCAGGCGCACCCGCGCACCAAAGGCTCCGCCGGCTATCCCGACGCCATCCGCGACACCGCCCACTTCCTCAGCGACCGCTTCCTCGGCGGCTCCTACCAGTCGCTGCCCGTCGACCAGTCCGAGAAGCGGCTGTGCGAAGGCCGCTGCCTCGCCCTGCTCGACGACATGAACAACTGGGCCGGCGCCAAGTACATGCTCGCCGAAGGCGACACCTACATGAAGTACCCGGATGATGAGACCTTCCCTCAGCTCATCGTCAACTATGTGAAGCTCCCGACGGTGCCACGCTTCGATCAGGACTGGAGCCCGATCGCGCGCGCCCTCCGCGCCGGCGACTATTTCGTCTCGAGCGGCGAGGTCCTGCTGCCCAAGTGGGGCATTGAGGGTCGCACCTACACCGCCGACGTGCAATGGACATTCCCGCTGGAGTTTGTCGAACTGGTGTGGGGGGACGGCAAAACCACCGGCCGGCAGATCGTCTCAGCGACCGACCTCCCGCCCTTCGGCTCGAAGACGTTCCGCATTCCGTTCGATCCGGCCGGCAAGAAGTGGGTCCGTTTCGCCGCGTGGGACTCCGCCGGAAACGGAGCGTTCACCCAGCCCGTCCACCTGAAGTGAGGTTTCGCACAGTGGTCCCGCTCCTGCCCCGATATAGGGTGATGAACGTCCGGCTTCTCACGATCTTCGCCGCAAGCGCCTTGTTTGCCGCCGATGTCGAACGGCTCGCGGTAGTTCAGAAGGGGCAGCAGGATTTCGAGCGTGTCTTTTCCGCCTCGACCCCGTCCCTGGCGGACGCGCAGGCCTGCGTCCGCAGTGTCGCGTCGGTGATCCCGATCGCGACGGCCGACGAGGCGCCCCGCGCCCACTTCGAGTTGGGCTGGTGCGCGCTCGCCGCCGGGTCCACGCCGCAGGCTGTCTCGGAATTTGACGCCGCCATCGCCGCTTGGCCCCTGCAGTTCAACAAGAAACGTCCGCCCGAGCCGATGCCGTCGGTTTTCCCCGTGATGGCCGCGGTCGCGCGCCTGAACGGCGGGGCGGCGGAGGCCAAGGACTTGGCGTCGGGACACGTCTGCCCTGCGTCGCTCATGCCGGCCAATCGCTGTGAGGACATCCTGAAGATCGGCCGCCAGTGGCAGGGCTACCTGGATCTACGCCGCAACGACATCGATGCGGCCGCGAAGGACTTCCCGCAGTCAGCGTGGACGGATTACGTCGCGGCAAAACAGCTCTTCCGCGACCGCAAATATCCTGAGTCCGCCGCCGCGTATAAGCGCGCCATCGATGCCTGGAAGCCGAACGCCATCGCGCCCAAGCTCGACCTCAGCGCCGCGAACGCCGACCTCGGTGGCGCCCAGTTGCTCGCCGGAGACGTCCCGGGAGCGCTCGCCAGCCTCAATCAAGCTCTGAAAATCGATCCGGCGAATGCGCGCGCGCTGTTCCTGCGAGGTCGTACGCACGACGCCGCGGCCCAGACCGACGCCGCGATCGCCGACTACAATCTCGCCTCCCGCAGCGCCCTCGCGAAGGAAGGCGACGAAGCCTTCGGCGAATCGCACCTCTATCGAGGAATCTCGTACTACCGCCGCAAGCAGTTCACAGAAGCGGAAGACGAATTCGACAACGCCCTGAACGCAGACATCTCGGAACCTCTCCGGGCCGACGCGGTAGCGTGGAGGAGACTCTCGGCAGTAGCGTCAGGAAGCTGCGAAGTCGCGCGCAAAGATCTGGAATCCGCCCTCGCGCCGGTCTCCCCCTTCTTCCCGAAAGAAGAGGCAAGAGCCGCCATCGCCCGCTGCACGGACACGGCCCTGCGGAGATAAACAAAGCAAAAAATTTCTCTCGCAAAGACGCCAAGACGCAAAGGAAATTCAAAAACTAAGGTTTGTTGCGTTTGTGTTCTTGGCGGGCTTGGCGTCTTTGCGAGAGAAAAGCATTTGGCCGCTCCTTGCTCAGATGCCGGGTAAGCCCGCCGCTCGCTACACTGGTAGCCGATGTCCCGCCTAGCTCTTTTGCTCGCGTGTGCCGCCTCGCTGGTTGCGGCCGATCGCAGCCGTCACGTGATCGTCGTCAGCCTCGACGGCTTCCCGGACACGGCCCTGCGGAGGTAAACAAAGCAAAAAATCTCTCTCGCAAAGACGCCAAGACGCAAAGGAAATTCAAAAACTAAGGTTTGTTGCGTTTGTGTTCTTGGCGGGCTTGGCGTCTTTGCGAGAGAAATTTTTTGACCGCTCCCTGCTCAGATGCCGGGTAAGCCCGCCGCTCGCTACACTGGTAGCCGATGTCCCGCCTAGCTCTGTTGCTCGCGTGTGCCGCTTCGCTGGTTGCGGCCGACCGCAGCCGTCACGTGATCGTCGTCAGCCTCGACGGCTTCCCGGCCTACGCCCTCCGCGACCCCAGCGTCCCATTCCCCATCCTCCGCCGCTTCCAGGTCGAGGGCGCCTCGGCGGACGCGATGCTGCCCGTCAATCCGACCGTCACCTGGCCCAACCACACCGCCATCATCTCCGGCGTGAACGTCGCGTCGCACGGCGTCATCTACAACGGACTGCCCGTCCGACCCGCGCCGGGCAAGTCGCTCAAGGTCGAGCCTTGGGTCCCCAAGACCGAGCTCGTCCAGGCGCGCACCGTCTACGACGCCGCCCATGACGCCGGCTTGACCACCGCCGAGGTCGACTGGGTCGCCATCTACAAGCCGCCGACCATCGATTTCTCCTTCCCCGAAGAGCCTAGTCCCGACGGCAAGATCGAGAAGGAAATGCTGGCAGCCGGCGCCGTCACCGCCGACGAACTCCGCAATTGGAAGAAGACCAACAACCTGATGCACGACGACGTCTGGACCCGCGCCGCCGCCTTCATCATCGAGAAGCACAAGCCCAATCTGCTGATGTACCACCTGCTGCTCACCGACTCCGTCCAGCACAGCTACGGCGCGCGCTCGCTCGCGGCGAACTCCGCCCTCATCCTCGCCGACCGTCAGCTCCAGCGCATCGTCGACGCCGTCAATCGCGCCGGCATCGCCGCGACCACCACCATCTTCGTCGTCTCCGATCACGGCTTCAAGACCTATCACCACGTGATCCATCCCAACGCGCTGCTCAAGCAGAAGGGCCTCCTCCGCTCCGCCGACGATTGTGACGGCTGGGTCATCCCGGAGGGCGGCTCCGCGATGGTTTACGTCACGCGCGAAGAGAAACGCAAAGAGGTTCTGGCGGCGTTCCAGGCCGAGATCCCCGGCGTCTCTGAAGTCATCGCGCCCGAGAATTACCACAAGTACGGTTACCCGGCGCCGACCCCCGGTGGGCGCATGGCCGACCTCGTCCTCGCCGCCGCCAACGACTACGGTTTCGACGGCCGCGTCGACGGTGACCTCAATACCGACGTCCCCGCCGGCTCCTCGCCCGGCAATCACGGCTACCTCAATTCCGATCCCGATATGAACGCGATCCTGGTCGCGTGGGGCGCCGGAATCCGGCCCGGCGTGAAGACTCCGCCGAAGCCCAATGTCGATGTCGCCGCGACCATCGCGCGCCTCCTCGACATCAACTTCACCGGCATTCAGGGCAAGCCTCTCGTCGAGTTCCTGAAGTAATGGGTCGCATCAAGGTCCTTCCGGATCAGGTCGCGAACAAGATCGCGGCGGGCGAGGTGGTCGAACGCCCCGCCTCGGTCGTGAAGGAGCTGCTGGAGAACTCTCTCGACGCCGGCGCGACCGATCTGCGCATCGAGGTTGAGAACGGCGGCCGACGCCTCATCCGCATCGTCGACGACGGCTGCGGCATGCTCCGCGACGACGCAATGCTCGCCTTCGAGCGCCACGCCACCAGCAAGCTCCGCGACGTGAAGGACCTGCTCTCGATCGCCACCCTCGGCTTCCGCGGCGAGGCTCTGCCTTCGATCGCCTCGGTCTCGCGACTGCTGCTCGAAACGCGGTCGCAGGAAGAGACGACCGGCTCCCGCATCGAGATCGCCGGCGGCAAGATGCTGCGCTGTGAAGAGGCGGCGCTCGGTGGCGGCACCGTGATCACGGTCCGCGACCTCTTCTACAACGTCCCCGCGCGCAAGAAATTCCTGCGCACCGACCAGACTGAGCTGGCGCACATTGCATCGCTCGTCACGCACTACAGCCTCGCCCATCCCGATAAGACTTTCCAGCTCACCAGCGGACCGATGGAGCTGCTGCACGTCACGCCGGTCGAAACGCTCAAGGAGCGCGTCTACCAGGTGTTCGGCAGCCAGGCGCTCGAGGACCTCGTCGAGCTCGGCACGCGGGAAAAGGAGATGGCGCTCCACGCCGACCCCGACGACGAAGGCTCCCGCCTCTTCCGTCTCAGCGGCTTCTTCTCGCGCCCCCAGGTGCAGAAGGGGAATCGCAATTCGATCTACATCTTCGTCAACGGCCGCCTGATCCGCGACCGCCTGATCATGCACGCCCTCACCTCGGCGTATCACAACCTGATGCCGCCGGCGTGTTACCCGTTCGCGCTGATCTTCATCGAATGCAGCGCGGAAGAGGTCGATGTGAACGTGCACCCGTCGAAGACCGAAGTGCGCTTCCGCCACGGCACGTTCGTTCACGACTTCGTCCGCGACTCGCTCCGCGAAAAGCTGATGGAGACGCGTCCCGCGCCGTCGTGGGGAGCGTCGCCCTCGCCGCAGCCGCAACCCCAGCCCGCCGCCAATCTGCCGTACTCCGAGTTCTCGCAGATGATCGAGAACGAGCCCGGCGCTGCGATGACCGAGTTGCCGCAGACGGAGGCGTTCACCCTCCGCCCGGTCGCCGGACCCGCGCCGCGTCTCGACTTCACCGCGCCGCCGATCGAAGTCACGCCCGGTCCGCCGCCCTCCGGAAAACTACAGCGGCGCCTCGACGCGCACGGTGAGTTCCCACCCGACGCGCTCCCCGCGCCCGAGTTCTCGCTGTCGTCACTATCGGATCTGCGCCCCCTCGGTCAGATTCACGAGAGCTTCATCATCGCCGTCGGACGTGACGGTCTCTGGATCATCGACCAGCACGTCGCCCACGAGCGCATCCTCTTCGAACAGGTGCTGAAACAGCGCGCTGCCGGCCGCGTCGAGACGCAGCAGTTGCTAATGCCGATGATCCTGCAACTCACCGCCGAGCAGCAGATCGACTACGCCAGGATCGCGGACGAGTTGCATGCGGCGGGCTTCGAGACGGAGCCTTTCGGCAACCGCACCATCGCGATCAAAGCCGCCCCCGCCGCCATCGGCCCCGCCAACCTGGAGAAGATCCTCTTCGAAATTCTGGAGATCGCGGAGACGGAACTGAGAGGCGCATCGCTCGACGACCTGAGACGCAACATCTGCGCCTCGATTGCCTGTCAGGCAGCGATCAAGATCAATATGAAATTGGATCAGGCCAAGATGGAGTGGCTGTTAAAAGCGCTCGCCCAGACCGACTGCCCGATGTCCTGCCCCCACGGCCGCCCGATCGCGATGCACTACTCGACCAGAGAGATCCTGAAAGCGTTCCACCGAATCTGAGCCCCTCACCCGACCTCGATCTCCACCGCCAATCCCCCATCCGGCGAATTCCGGGCGAAAATCCTCCCACCGTGGACCGTCACCGCGCGCTCCGCGATCGTCAACCCTAACCCCGCGCCGGAGCTACCAGCCGCACGATGGAACGGCTCGAAGATCGCTGTGAGCATCTCCTCGGGCACTCCCGGCCCGTGGTCGCGGACCACGATCCGCGCGCCACCCTGGACCCGCCGCAGCGAAATCTCCACCGCAGTCGACTCCGCGGTATGCCGGATGGCGTTCCGCACGACGTTCTCGACCGCGCTCCGCAGCAGTTCCTCGAAGCCCTCGACTGCGCACTCCTCCGCCTCCCGCAGCACCACCGACCGATTACACGCCCGCGCCTCGAACTCGCCATCCGCCGCGACCTCCTGCACTAGCGGCAGCAGTTCGACGCGCGCCCGCTGCCCGCGGTCGACCGCGCTGCCGATTCGCGTCAGTGTCAGAAGCTGACTGATGAGCGCGTCCAGCCGTCCCGCTTCGATGGCGATCCGCTCCAGATTCTCCGCGACATCTTCCGGCGGCCCGACCTTCACCAGCCCGAGCGCCACTGTCAGCCGCGAAAGTGGAGAGCGAAGCTCGTGCGACACATCGCCGAGCAGTCGCCGCTGCGCCGCCACCAGCGATTCGATGCGCTCCGCCATGCGGTCGAAATTGCGCGCCAGATCGGCGATCTCGTCGCGCCGCTCCGTCAGCGCGGGCGCGACTCGCGTTTCCAACCGTCCGTCGGCGATCGCGGCGGCCGCCTGCCCCAACTGCTTCAACGGCTCGGTCACATACCGGCTGATCCAGTAGCAGAAGATCCCGCCGATGAGAGCGAACAGCATGAGATCGTGCGCCGTGAAATGGATCAGCCACCGTGAGCCGTACCCGCTGCGCAGGAATACCAGCACGATCGCGAGGCCTACGCCGGCCACCGTCAGCCAAAACCAGACCAGGATCGCCAGGAACAGCCGCTTCATTGTGCCCCCGGCCGCGCCGGCGTCGCGTACAGATACCCCGCGCCGCGGACGCCCTTGATGCGCTCGCCGCCCTCCGGCAGAGGCCCGAGCTTCCGGCGCAGATTGCAAACATGCGTGTCGATGCTGCGATCGTACGGCGAAAAGTCGCGCCCCAGGACGTTGCGGACCAGGTCCTCGCGCGCCACGACGCTCCCCGGCGCGCGCAGCAGCGCGGCCAGCAGGTCGAACTCGACCGTGGTGAGCTCGATCGGCGCCCCGTTCCGCCGGACGCCGCGCGCGCCCGGATCGAGTTCCAGGTCGCCCACCGCGATCGCCGTCGTCGCCTGCCATTGCGGCGTCGCCCGCCGGAGCACCGCCCTGATGCGCGCCGCCAGTTCCGCCGGGTCGAACGGTTTCGGCAGGTAGTCGTCCGCGCCGAGCTCGAGCCCCAGGACCCGGTCGTGCGTGTCGCCGCGCGCGGTCAGCATCAGGACCGGTGTGCGCGACCGCTGCCGGATGCGTCGCAGCACCTCGAACCCGCCCGCGTCCGGCATCATCACGTCGAGCAGGATCAGGGCGTAGTCGTTGGCGCGGGCCCGTTCGATCCCGGGCAGCCCGCCCGGCGCCCATTCGATCTCGAAGCCTTCATGCGCGAGGAACCGCATCAGGAGCTTGGAAAGCTCCTCGTCGTCGTCGATGAGCAGGAGGCGGTCCATCGAAGTTTCATTCTAAGTCCCGGCCCGTCCGCCCTCCGTCAAGATGTGTCAAGCCGCTCGACGCTTCTTGACGAAACTCGGCATTTCTCGACCGCGCAAACGCCGTCGCGACTCTACCTTCGATACATGAACACTCTTCGCATCCTGAGCCTCTCCACCCTCGTGCTCCTCTCGATCGACCACGGCCATTGCGCGCCGGCCGCCAAGGAGCCGGCGTTCGAAGTCGCCTCCGTCGTGGCGTGCCCTCCGGGCACCGGTCTGCAGCAGTGGGAACACGACCGCGCTCCGAAGTTCGTCGCACCGGGCGGACGCTTCACCGTGCGCGCCTCGAGCGTCCAGTTCCTGATCGAATGGGCCTACGGCATCGAGCCCGCCCAGCACCCGGGTGCGCCTTCGTGGCTCGCCACCGAGCGCTACGACATCACAGCCAAAGCCGAAGGCGATCCCACCGAAGACCAGATGAAAGCCATGCTCCGGACCCTCCTCGCTGACCGCTTCCACCTGCGCGCTCACATGGAGCAGCGGACCCTGCCCGTCCTCCTGTTGTCGCTCGGGAAAACGCCGCCCAAAATGACGCCTACCAAGGACGGCGAGATCCATGGCCTCCACGCCGAGATGCGCTCCGTCGACGGCAAGAACGCGTTTCACCTCACTGCGACGCGAATCACGCTGGCGCAATTGTGCTCGATTCTCGGCCGGCAGTTGGACCATCTGCTCTTGAACAAAACCGGGTTGGAGGGCGAGTACGACTTCGAGCTGGTCCTCACGCCGGACGGCGGCGCGAGCCCGATGGACGCGGCGCAACTGCTGACGGCAGTGCGCGAGCAGCTAGGCTTCAACGTGAAGTCCGACAAGGCGCCCGTCGATGTCCTGGTGATCGAGAGCATGGACAAAGCGATAGCCGGAAATTGAGAGCAGATGGCCGCCTTCGCCGGAGCGGCAATCCGGTAGACTAACCATGTGTTTCGTCGAATCCCCAGACGCGCCGTCATGAGCCTTCCCGCGCTGATTCCGCTCCTGCGCGCGGTCGATTCGCCCGCGTCTCTCGCGCGCCGCACGATTGACGACGTGAAGGCATCGCAGAAAACGCCGGGGCTATCCGCGGCCGTGTGGAAGAACGGCGCGATCGTGTGGTCCGAGTCGCTGGGGCAAGCGGATCTCGAGGACGCCGTCCGCGTCTCCGCGCGCACGCGCTTCCGGATCGGTAGCCTCTCCAAGCTCTTGACGGCCGCGGCTGCGGCACGCCTGTACGAGCAGGGCTTGCTGGACATCGACGCTCCCGTCCAGCAGTACCTGCCCACCTTCCCGGAGAAATCCGGGAAGATCACGGCGCGACTGCTACTCGGTCACCTGAGCGGTCTTCGCCACTATCGTGGCAACGAGTATCTGAACGCCAAGCACTATACGTCAGTCGCCGACACACTGAAGACGATCGAGGATGAGCCGCTTCTCCAACCGCCCGGCGCCAAGTACTCCTACTCGTCGTACGGCTTCAACTTGTTGGGCGCGGCGCTCGAACGAGCGGCATCGCAGGAATTCCTGCCTGTGATCCAGCGACAGGTTTGCGAGCCCCTACAACTGGAGTCCACGACGGCCGACGACAATTCCAAAATCGTGCTGGGGAGAACCCGGTTCTACTCACTCACCAACGGCGAGATTGGGAATAGCCCGTATACCGACCTGAGCGATCGGTGGCCTTCCGGCGGCTTCCTCTCGACTGCCGAGGATCTGGCGCATTTCGGCGCCGCCCACCTCGGCGGCCCGTTTCTGAAGCCGGACACTCGCCGCCTCATGTTCACCTCCCAACGCGCGGCGGACGGTAAGGACACCGACGTGGGGTTCGCGTGGCGGATCGCCACGATCGCCGGCCGGCGCGTCTATCACCACGGCGGCGATTCCATCGGCGGCCGAGCCTTTTTGCTGCTGTGGCCCGACCAGTCGATAGCCGTCGCGTTCGCGTCCAATCTGGACCGCATCAAATTTGCGGAAACCGAAGCCATGGCATTGGCCGAGGCCTTTGCGTAAGGGGATCGCATGCAAACTGTTTTCGAAGCGGCGGGTGGGATGGACGGCCTGCGCCGTCTGGCTGCCGCGTGGCACCACCGCGTCATGGCCGACGAGGTGGTCGCTCACGCCTTCAGCCATGGGTTCAAAGCCGACCATACCGAGCGGCTCGCCGCTTACTGGGCCGAGGCGCTCGGCGGCCCCTCCGCATATTCCGCATCCCATGGCGACGAGACCTCCGTCGTCCGGATTCACAGCGGAAACGGCGAGCACGACGAGATGGATCGCCGCGCGATCGTCTGCTTCGACCAGGCTCTGGACGATGTGGGGCTCGCTGGCCCGCTCCGTCAGGTGCTGCACGACTACTTCGCCTGGGCCACCACCACGACGATGGCCCGCTACCACCGGTCCGCCGACGATGTCCCGAACGGCCTCACCATCCCGCGGTGGTCATGGGACGGGCTTCAGGGCTAAGCGGATCCCGTCCGCGCGCAGCTTCGCGATCCTCCCGATGAGCTTCACGGGAACCGGTTTCGTCAGCGGGAAATGAACCGTCCCCTTGCGCAGTTCATACCCCGCGAGTTCGTCCGCCAAGGTCGCGAAGAACGTACCCGAAGCGGCGAATAGAGAGTAGTGCTTCTGGAATCCCGCGAAGTACAGCAGCGGCTTTCCGTGCAGCTTGTACCCCGGCATGCGGTACCCGATGCCTTCCACCGCGTCCGGAACCGCCGCGCGAATCGTGGCGCGCACCTTTTCGAGCTTCGCCCGAACCACTTCGGGCTGCCCGGCGAGGTACTCATCAACAGAAAGGGGGACACGCTGTTGCATGTCCCCCATTTTACGTTTCGGCGACCGAGGACTACAGGCTGAATTCCGCCCGCACCACCTCGTCCTCCAACGAATGCTTCAGCGAGAACCCGAGCTTCTCGCAGATCCGCATCACGTCGCGATTGTCGGGAAGAATGTCGGCCGTCAGCTTCGTCAGCTTTTCATTCGCTCCCACGATCAGGAGGCGCTGCAACAGTTCCTTGCCCAGCCCCTGTCCGTGCCACTTATCGCTCACGAGAACCGCGACTTCACCTTCCGTCGTGCCGTGGATCTTCATCATCCGGCCCACGCCGAGGATCTCGTCCTCGCCCGTCTCGGGATTCCGCCGCTCGGCTACCAGCGCCATCTCGCGGTCGTAATCGATGAAGCAGATCCGGGTCAGCCGCTCGTGCTGCACCCGTTGCTCCAGGTTCATCAGGTGGAAGTAGCGCAGGTACACACTGCGCTCGGAGAGCGTCTCGTGGAACTTCACCATCGCCGGTTCGTCTTCGGGACGGATGGGGCGGATCGTGACGTTGCTCCCGTCCTTCATCGTCCACGGAGCCACGTACCGTGTCGGATACGCGCGGATCGCGAGGCGCGGCACATCCTCGAGCTTCACCTCCGGCCCGTGCACCACGACGCGCGCGTCGAGTGCGATCAGCCCATCCGGCGAAGCCAGCAGCGGATTGATGTCGATCTCCTTGATCCAGCGCTGCTCGGCGACCAGCGCACTGAACCGCACCATGAGGACTTCGAGCGCGGCCAGATCCACCGGACGGCGTCCGCGGACGCCCTTCAGCGCCTTGTAGATTTTGGTCTGCTCCATCATGCGCCGCGCCAGCGTCGAATTCAGCGGCGGTAGCGCCAGCGCGCGATCCTGGAACACCTCGACCAGTTGTCCGCCCGTGCCGAACAGCAGCACCGGTCCGAACTGCGGATCGAGACTCGCTCCGATGATCAGCTCGTACGCGTCCTTCAGTTTCACCATCGGCTGCACGGTGACGCCCTGGAAATGCTGCGCTCCCACCTTCTCGCTCACCGACTTCTGGATCGCGTTAAAGGCGTTTTCCACCGCCACCGCGTCGCGCAAATTCAACTGCACGCCGCCGACATCGGTCTTGTGGGTGATGGTCTCGGAGTACAGCTTCAGCACCACCGGGAAGCCGATCTTTTCGGCCGCCTTCACGGCAGCGGCGGCGTCGGTCGCGATGTACGTGGCCGCGACCGGAATCCCGTACGCCGCGAGCACCTGTTTCGACTCGAACTCCGTCAGGATCGTGCGGCTCTCGGCGCGCACCCGCCCGAGAATCCCGTCGACCAGCTTCCGGTCGGGAGTCCAATCCGCGGAGTCCTCCGGCATCGCCGGAGTCTCGTACAACCCGCGCAGGTTGTAGCTGTACTGCCACATGTAATTGAATGCGCGCGCTGCGGTATCGGGGTAGGGAAACGTTGGAATATTCGCGCGATTGAGAATCTCCTCGCCCGCCGCGACGTCCACGCCGCCCATCCAACTCGCGATCACCGGCTTGCCTTCCTGCTTCGCTAGCGGCTTCAATTGCTCCGCGATCCGCGTCGGGTCCGTCATGGCCTGCGGCGTCAGGATCACCAGCATGCCGTCGCTGTTCGGGTCCTTCGCCGCGATCTCGAGCGCCTTCGCGTACCGTTCCGGCGACGCGTCCCCGATGATGTCTACCGGATTGTTGTGGCTCCAGGTGACCGGCAGGACCGCGTTGTACTCCTCCATCGTCTCCGGCGTGAGCTCGGCCAATTCGCCGCCGCCCATGATCAACGCATCCGTGGCGAGCACGCCCGGTCCGCCGGCGTTGGTCACGATCGTGAGACGCGGACCCTTCGGGCTCGGCTGCTTCGAAAGAACCTCGGCCATGTAGAACAGATCGGCGATATTGTTGACGCGCAGCACGCCGCTGCGGCGGAACGCCGCTTCCAAAACCTCGTCGCTGCCCGTCAGCGAGCCCGTATGCGACGCGGCGGCCTTCGCGGCGGCGGCGCTCCGGCCCGGCTTGATCACGATGATCGGCTTATTCAGCGCGACCTCGCGGGCCGCCGACAGGAACGACCGCGCGTTCCCGATCGACTCCATATAGATGACGATCGACTTCGTCTTCGGGTCGTTGCCCAGGTGATAGATCAGGTCGCCCCAGCCGACGTCGACCATCGACCCGACCGACACGAACGCGCTGAACCCGACCATCTCCTTCAATGACCAGTCGAGCACCGCGGTGCACAGTGCGCCGCTCTGGCTGATGAACCCGACCGAGCCAGGCCGCGCGATCGTGGTCGCGAACGTCGCGTTCAGGCCCGAGAGCGGGCTCATGACGCCGAGACAGTTCGGTCCGATGATCCGGATGTTCGCCTTCTGCGCCTCTTCGAGAAGCTGCTGCTCGAGCCGCGCGCCCTCCGCCCCGACTTCCTTGAAGCCGGCCGAAATGACGATCGCGCCGCGCACGCCGTTCTCGCCGCATTCCTTAATCAGGGCGGGGATCGACGGTGGCGGAGTGATGATGACGGCCAGGTCGATCTCTTCCGGGATCGCAGTGATCGAGGGATACGCCTTCACGCCCAAAACGCTCGGGCGCTTGGGGTTCACCGGATACACGGTGCCGCCGAACGGGCTCGTCACCAGGTTCCAGAATACGGTCCGTCCCACGGTCCCCGCATTCTCCGTCGCGCCGATGACGGCCACGGTCTTCGGCGAGAAAAACACGTCGAGCGGCTGGTTCCGCTGGTGGTGGGTCTTCTTCTTGGATTTATTTGTCGTTGCTAGCATTGTCTTCGGTTCCTGCTTCGGCGCCGAACGCGGCCGCGTTCAGAGCGTCGACGACGTCGCGGACATTGAGTCCGTTCTTACGGGCCACGGTTTCGATGTCACAGTCGTCGCAGACCGCCCGGTAATGTAGGTTTTCGAAGACGGGTATGGTTGCAGGATGACGTTGTTTCACGTCCCGGATGATCGTATCGCGGCGGATGAGCTGATCAAATCGAAACATAGTGGATTCCTACTAGTGCATCCCGAAGACCAAAGCGAGGGTATTTAGGATCAGCAGGTTACGGGGAAGGCGGTCGTGAAGGTTGGGGGATATGGCGCACCCGCTCGGTGAGGTCACCGTTTGGGGAAGAGGCTCGGGCCATCGGTGAGGGCCGGAGACTCACCCGGGCAACCCTCCTGTCGCTCGAAACTGACCGACTTCATCTCGAAGCGATACTGGTCCAGTTGGTGGACCACGAAGTAACCGGAACGTCCGTCGGCCATGAGGCCGATCTGCGTATCGGCCCGGTTGCGACAGCGCTGCACGAACAGGTACTGGCCACCCCCAATATCTTCGTGCCACTTCTCCAACACGTTCCCGCCGACGGAACGCGACTCCATCTCCGACCACGGCCGCGTCAGCCATTCGTCGACGAAGTCCTGCGGTTGAAGCGCGACCGGGTCGATCCGCTCCGCGCTGCCACCCGTTGCGCGGTAATGCAGGACGTGGGTGCGATGGTGCACTTCCACGTCGATGCTGCGGTCGAGAAGCTCGATCAGTAACTCATCGCCGGTGAGGCGAACGTGATACGCCGGGTTGCCGCTGAACCAGATGTAATGCTGATCTTGCAGGACCGAAATCGCGCGCTTTGCGCCCTTCGCGAGGCGGTGCCAGTCATAGTCGAGCCTATTCCAACTGGACCCACATTGCACGCCGTAACGGAGGACCAGAATGGACTGCATCCCGGATCGGTCGGGCGCTGAGAAGTCGACCGCTAACACTCCTGACCCTCCTTCGGGGACGGGGGACTCGATGACCCGCCGCGGCGAACCGCCGCTGTAGTCGTAGACGTAAGTCGCCTCCTCGTCGCCGCAGGGGATCTCGACCCCGATCGTCAGCACAACCTTGGTGGCGTCTTCCTTCGGGCGACGCAGCTTGACGCTCTCGACCGCGCCGGGTGTGTACGCTCCGCTCAGATCCCACCCAGTCCTGCCCCTCAATCCGGCGCCGCGCAGCGCGGCGTTTATCGCGGATTCGGATCGCGGGAGTTCGGAAGTGAGCGCGGCCGCTGTGCGCGGCAGGAGCGACTCGGCCCAGTCCCGCAACGCCAGTTGAAGATCCTGCGAATTCCCTTTCGCAGCCGCGAGCGTCCCGAGTTTTCGCGACTCCGCGACCACGCGGTCGAGCGACTGTGCCCGCGCGCCGAACGACGAGATCACCAACAGAAGCGCGAAGGTCTTATGCAACGTAGCCTCACTCCGCCCGCAGCGCCAGCGCCGGATCGACCCGCGCCGCCCGCCTTGCCGGCACCCACGCCGACACCACCGCCGCGACCGTCAGCACGACGACCGCAAACGCCACGGCCGATCCGTTCACAACCTCGCGCACGACCCGCGACCCAGCCCACACCCCCGGAGTCCCGAGCACGACCCCCGCCGCCACCAGCACCAGCGCGTCGCGGACCACCATCCGCGCCACCGCCTCCGGCCGCGCCCCGATCGCCATCCGGATTCCAATCTCCCGCGACCGCCGTGTCACCGCATACGACATCAGTCCGTACACCCCCACCGCCGCCAGCATCAGCGCCAGCACGCCAAATACCGCCGCCAGTGATGCCATCAGCCGCTCCTGCGCCAGCGCGCGCTCGGCCGCGCGACCCATCGTTTCGATCCGCAGTGGATACTCGCGCCCCAACGCCTCCACCGCCGCTCGCACGCCGGCGATCCCGGCGGCCGACACCCCACCCGCGAATCGCACCAGCACGTACGGCTGCCGCCCGCCATACTGCCCCTGGTACCGGCTCGTGAACAACTGCAGCGGGTTCGGCCGCTGCAAACTCCCGATTCGCGAATCGCGCACGACCCCTACGATCACCAAATCGCGCGGCTCCTCGCCCCCGACATGCACCGCCCCGCCTACCGCCGCGCCGTCAGAAAACAGCCGCCGCGCGAGACTCTCGCTGACGATCGCCGCGCGCGGCGCACGCCCGTCGTCGTGGAACGTGAACTCGCGCCCTGCCACTACCGGGACGCCGAGCGTCGCGAAATACTCCGGCCCGACGAGCGACTCTTGCGCAGCCGCCGTGACGGTCCCCACCGCGACCGCCGTGTCGGGAAAGATCGCCGGGATCAGCGGCGGATAGTTCGCCGACGAGACGGACTCCACGCCCGGCACTTGCGCCACCCGCCGGAACAACTCGGGGTAGTAGGCGAACGGGTCCATGCCCCGATACCCGCCCGCGCGATTCATCAGCGCGAAGCCGGCCACCCGTTGTCCGTCGAACCCCGGCGGCGTCGTCTCCAGCCGTCGCAGTGTCGACGTGAACAGCGCCGCCGCGACCAGCAGCACCACTGAGAGCGCTACCTGCCCGACGATCAGCACCCGCGCGGTCCCGAGCCTCGCCGCGCCCCCTGCGCCGCTTCGTAACGACTCGGCCGCGTCCGTGTGCAGCGCCCGAATCGCCGGCAGCAGTCCGAACACCGCGCCGCTCAACGCCGCCGCGCCCGCCGTGAACGCCAGCACGCGTCCATCGAGCGGCACGTACCGCGCGCGCTCGACATTCGTGATCCACACGAATTGCGAGAAGTACCCGACCGCCCACCGCGCGCAAGCCACGCCGGCCACCGCCCCGGCCGCGGCCAGCGCCAAGCTCTCGACCGCGTGCTCGCGCAGGATCCGCCCGCGTCCCGCTCCCAGCGTCAACTGAATCCCGATCTCCCGTCGCCGCGCATCGGCGCGCGCCGTCAGCAGCGTCGCGACGTTCAGCGACCCGAGCACCAGCAGCAGCACTGCCATCCCGAGCAACACCCGCAGCGGATACGAGTACCGTTCCCGCGCGAAATTGAACCCCGTCCCATATCCCGCCGGAGTCACCGCGAGCCCCACCGTGGGAACGCGCCGCACCTGCGCCCACACCGCGTCGAGCTCCGACTGCGCGCGCGCCATGGTCACGCCAGCCTTGAGCCGCCCTACTACGCTCCAACTCGTCGCACCGACGCCCATCGCGGCCAATGGCACGATCGCTTCGACCGGACCCGAGTTCTCCATCGTCGTGAACCCCTCGGGCGCCACTCCGACGATGGTGAGCGGCTTTCCCGACACGAGAATCGTCCGCCCGAGCGCCGACGCGCTGCCCTGGTAATACCGCTGCCACGCGTCGTAGCCGATCACCGCTACCGCACCGTCGCCCGGCACGAGACTCCGTCCGATCGCCGGCCGCAGCCGCATCACCGCTGCAAATCCATCGTCGACGTACAGCGCGGCGCCGGGGAACACCGTGCCCTCCGCCTCGAGAGTCCGCAGCGCCGAGTCATCCCACGCGAGCATCGCGGCGAACGAGCTCTGCCGGTCGCGCAGTTGCTCGAACCGCGCATACGGCAGCCCGCCGCGATTGCCCGCCTGGTCGACCACCTCGACCGCCGCGAGCTCCTGCGGCGCCGGCGTCAGGAGCGTCCGCAGCGCCACCGTATTCCACAAACTGAAGATCGCGGTATTGGCCCCGATCACCAGCGCCAGCGACACCACGGCCGCCAGCGCGACGCCCGGCGACCGCGTCCACCCCCGCAAAGCACGGCGAAATTCCAGCATTTGCGAGCGAGTGTACCAATCCTCGTTCGCCGGTGTCTAAGGCCTGTAGTAGGCTCAAACCATCGGGAGGGGAACCGTGCACCGACACGACTGGCTCTACGCGATCCGCACCCTGCGCCGCAGTCCGCGCTTTACCATCACGGTAGCGCTGACGCTCGCCCTCGGCATCGGCGCCAACACCGCGATTTTCAGCTTCCTCAACGCCATCTATCTGCGGCCGCTGCCGTACCCGCACGCGGACCGTCTCACGACGCTCTCCGAACTCGACGAGAAGGGTCGCGCGCGCGGCGCCTCGGCGGCCGCATACCTCGAATGGCGCGACAACCCCGCCTTCTCCGCGGTCGGGGCATGGGCCTGGAACGTTGCGACCATTTCCGGCGGACCGTGGCCCGAGCGTGTCCAGGTCGAGATGGTCGCCGGCGACTACTTCCGCGCTCTCGGGGTCCAGCCCGAGACTGGCCGCCTCCTCCTTCCCGAAGAGGAGCAGGGCGCCGGCTGCTCGGTCCTGCTCAGCGCGCGGCTGTGGCGGAGTTGGTTCGGCAACAGCCGCGACCTCGCCGCTAAGCCAATCCTCGTCGAAGGCGCGCCGTGCACCGTCGCCGGTCTGATGCCCGAAGGGTGGCTCCCGCCCGCGACCACCAGCGACCGCGTCGACGCCTGGATGCCGATCCGTTTCGACGCCGCCCGCCTCGCCAATCGCAAGGACCGCGGCTTGGGCGTCCTCGCGCGCGTCGCTCCCGGCGTCGACCCCGCCCAACTCCAATCGCGCTTCAATCCGGCCGAGGTCCGTGTGCAGCCGCTCAAGGCGCTCGTCACCGGTCGACCGAACGAGCCGCTCTTTGCGCTCGCCGGCGCCGTCGCCTTCCTCCTGCTGATCGCGTGCCTCAACGTCGCGACCCTCGCCTCGGCGCGCTTCTCGGGACAGCGTCGCGAGATCGCGGTTCGTGCCGCGCTGGGCGCCTCACGAGGACAGCTTCTCCGACATCTCCTCGCCCAGGCGATGCTGCTCGCCGCCCTCGGCGGTGCTCTCGGACTCGCCGCAGCCTACTGGTCCATGGACGCGCTCGTCGCCCTCGCACACAATGCGCTGCCGCGTCTCGACCAGGCCCGCCTCGACTGGCGCGTCCTCGCCTTCACTGCCGCCGTCTCGATCCTCACCGGCGTGCTCTTCGGATTGGCGCCCGCGCTCGGCATTTCACGCGCCAGCCTGCGCCAGGAGATCGTGCCGCGCCGCCGCGGCCGCGCGTTGCGCCATCTCCAAACCTCCGCCGAGATTGCACTCGCCTTCGTGCTGCTCGCCGGCGCCGGCGTCCTCATCCGCAGCTTCGCCGCCATTCGCGCGGTCGACCTCGGCATCCGCACCGAAAACGTCCTCGCCGCCAACTTCGCGCTCCCTCCCGCGCGCCACGGCGACGCGGCGAGCTACGTCCGCTTCCTCCACGACGTGCTGGCGAAGGTCCGCGCCGTTCCCGGAGTCGTTGCCGCGACCGCCACCATGGGTGTTCCGATGCGCGGCTCCGCGGGAGGCGACGCCGAGATCGCTGGCGGTCCCGCCACCTTCCCCGCCGAGTTCCGGCCCGCTGACGACCAGTACCTCGACACGCTCGGCATGACCCTCGAGCGCGGGCGCACGTTCGACGCCCGCGATACCGACGCAGCCCCGATGGTCGCCCTCGTCAACCAGAAACTCGCCCACCAGTTCTTCGCAGGAGACCCCATCGGCAAGACGATCCGCATGGTCACGAAGACCGGACCGATGCCCTGGATGACGATCGTCGGAGTCGTGGGCGACACGCATCACATCGGTCCGCTGCGCGAATCGATGACCGAGATTTACACGCCCTACGCGCAGTTCCGCTCGACCGGCCTTCAGCCCCGAGCGCTCGTCATCCGCACCGCCGGCGCCGCGGAGCGGCTCGTTCCGGCGATCCAACGCGCGGTCGCCGAGGTCGACCCGGCGCAGCCCCTCGTCTCCGTCGGAACCCTCGACCGCAATCTCGCCGAATTCATCGCCCCGCAGCGCTTCGACACCACACTTCTCGGAGTCTTCGCTCTCTTCGGCCTCGTGCTCTCCGCGACGGGAATCTTCGGAGTCATGTCCGTCCGCGCCGCTCAGAGGACGCGAGAAATCGGAGTCCGCATGGCGTTAGGAGCGAGAGGCGAGGACGTCCTCCGCATGTTCCTGGTTGAGGCCGCGATCTCGTCGGCCATCGGAATAGCAGCAGGCTGGGCTGGAGCCCGCCTGCTCACGAAAGCGCTATCGACCGCCCTCTTCCACGTAAAACCCGGAGACCCGGCGACCCTGATCGCCGCCTCACTCCTGCTCGCCGGAGTCGCAGCCTCCGCCGCCTATGGCCCGGCGCGAAGAGCGGCAAAACTAGACCCAATGGCCGCCTTGCGAGAGGGATAGTCCGGACCCGTCACGTGAAGACCGACCACAACTTCACGATCCAACGTCGTAGCCTCGTCGGCTTCGGATAAGCGGCTGCAGTGGAGGGCCGTTCCGAGGGAACCACGAAAACCGAACTTCCAGAAGGCAGCGTCACCTTTTCCCAAGCGGCAGTTGCATCCGGTTCGCCAGGGATCACGCGGAACTCCCAGTCGGCAGCGTCACATTCGAACGTCTCGTCTTTCAAGTAGAACAGGAAGTGCCGCGAGTTGGTCGAACGCGGCTCTGCCATCAATGTCCAATACCCATCCGGCAATCTGTCAAGCCGAAGATCGCCTTCCAACTCATAAAACTCGCCCCAATCGGGTGCCCGCCGGCTGAAGCGGCACTGGCCGCGCCACCAGCCCTCGTCGTTCGTCCCGTTCCTCGAGTACCGCCAGCATTGCGCAAAGCGAAGTTCTCCGCGGTCGCCGTGCTTGAACCGGGGGAAGATCCATGGGTTCAGGTAGAACGTCAGCACCAGTGTCTCACCCTCGACGCAAACCTCTGGCATGGGCGCGCCCGGTTCTGCGTTCCACCCGTCGTTCAGCTTGGTGAAATTCGTGTGCGACGGTTCCACTTCCTGAAGTTTCCTTGAGCAGCTTTGCGTCTTACCGGCTTGGCGAGATCTTGTCTCACTCCAGACGGGGCAGTTTCTCCGGTCCCACCAGCACCCGCACCGACCGCGCCTCTCGCGGTGTTCGTTCGATCAGCCCTTTCCGCTCCAGGGTCACAATCATGTTGTGAACCGACGGAGGCGACACCTGGAAATACTCCTGGAGTTCCGCCTCCGACGGCGCCCTCCGGTGGATCTTGGAGTAGTGGTGCAGGAATGCCAGATACTGGCCCTGCTTGGCGGTAAACCGTTGCTCCGCGGGCGCCGACGGGATCGCGTTCACCCGGAAAACATCTTCGCCGAAGCTCTCGGACCTCTTGACCTGAAGCTTGACCGGCCTACCGCCAACCATCGCGTTGACCGCTCTCTTGGATGCTTGACGAAGATCCCGGTGTAGTTCCCGGGCTTCTTGGCCGGATCTCTTAAAGCTCGCGATCGAGACTCCCGTATTCCCCGCACCAGCAAAAACTACCAACTTGCCGTCGTCGTACTCGATCTCGAGCGACTCCGCGCCCTTCGAGAAGGCAAAATTGCAAATTTCTGCGAGCAGCGTTTTTGCCCGGCCCATTCTTCCCCGATCTCAGGGTAATGTTGCCGGGCGAAATGCCTCCGCGACCTCGTAGTCCTCGGAGTTATCGGTCGACCCGGTGATGCAGGTGAAACAGGAGTTGCCCACGACCGACGATCCGATCACCCAGATCGGCTCGCCGCAAGCGCAACGCACGCCCCGTTGAAAATCCCGCAGCGCGCGCTCCAGGCTCGCGATCACTTCGCGCTCTTTGTCGCCTGGATTCGCCTTGACGTGGCGCTGCGCGTACTCCTTCAGCGGAATCGGTGTGAAACCCATCGCCCTCTAGAACGGGACGTCGTCGTCCGTCACGCCCTGCCCGAAATCGTCGTTCGAAGGAGCCGCCGGAGCCGGCCCGCTCGGACGTTGTGCCGACCGCGGCATCGACACCGGACGCTGCTGGTCGAACTCCCCGCCGCCCTCCGTCCGTCCGCCGGGCGCGCCACCGCCGCCTACTAGAATGATTTCGTCCACGATCACTTCGCTGATGTACTTCTTCTGCCCCTGCTGGTCTTCGTAGCTACGGTTGTCGATCCGCCCCTCGATATAGACCTGCTTACCCTTCAATAGGTAATTGGCGAGGTTTTCCGACCGCCACAGCACGATGTTGTGCCACGTCGTGTCTTCTTTCCATTCGCCGCTCTGCTGGTCTTTCCAGCGCCGGCTCGTCGCCAGGGAAAAGCTGGTCTTGGCCACCCCGGAAGGGGTGAATTTGGTCTCGGCGTCCTTGCCGAGATGCCCCAGCAAAATGACTTTGTTTACGCTGCGGGATGCCATCGTAATCGCACTTTAGCATAGGGGGCACCGCACGGGGGCGCGCGTCCTCCAGCCGCTCCCGAAAATTCCCTGTTGACATTCTACAGGTCCGCGCGTCCAATACATTTAGAATGCCAACAGGAGAAATTCTACAGGGCACGCTCGATCTCATGGTGCTGCGCACCCTCCAGTCCATGGGCCCGCAGCACGGCTTCGGCCTCGCCAAGCGCATCGGCCAGATCTCGAACGGCGCACTCTCCCTCAACCAGGGAACTCTCTACCCCGCGCTCCTCCGCCTCGAACAACGCGGCTGGATCCAGTCCGCGTGGGGCGTCTCCGAGTCGAACCGCCGCGCCAAGTTCTACGAGCTCACCCGCGCCGGCCGCAAACAGGTCGACCGCGAGACCGAGGACTGGGCCCGCACCGTCGAGCTCATGCGACTCTTCCTGGAGCCTTCCAAATGACCGCCCTCCGCCGTCTCTGGGCCACGCTCCGCGGCCGGCGCCTCGACCGCGATCTCGACGACGAGATCGCCGCCCACCTCGCCATGCAGGAGGACGAGTTCCGGGCCCGCGGCATGACCCCGCAGCAGGCGCGCGCCGCCGCCCTACGCGAATTCGGCGGCGTCACCCAGACCGTGGAGAAATATCGCGACCGCCGCGGCGTCTCGTGGCTCGAAACCGCCGCCCGCGACCTTCGCTACGCCCTCCGCGGCCTCCGCCAGAACAAGGCATTCGCCGCTGCGGCCATCGCGTCGCTGGCCCTCGGGATCGGCGCCAACACCGCCATCTTCACCCTCGTCCGCACGCTCCTCCTGCGCTCGCTCCCCATCGCTCATCCCGAGGAACTCGTAACCCTCTACCGCACCGGCGCGTGGGGCCGCGGCTACGGGTCGTACCCGTGGTACCTCGAAATTGCCAAACGCAACGACCTCTTCCAAGGCGTGATCGCGCGCAGCAACGTCGACAAGGTCCACCTCGCCGGCGGTCCCGAGAGCGTTCGCCAGGAACTCGTCAGCGGCAATTACTTCCGCGTCCTCGGCATTGGCCCCGCGCTCGGTCGCCTCATCGGCGAGGACGACAACCGCGCGCCGCACGCGAGCCCGGTCGCAGTCCTCAGCTTCGATTATTGGCAGCGCCATTTCGGGGGCGACCCCGCCGTGCTCGGCCGAACCCTCGTCATCAACGACCAAGCCCTGACGATCGTCGGCGTCGCCGCCCGCGGCTTCCACGGTGTCGAGGTCGATCAGCAGCCCGATCTCTGGGCCCCCGCCATGATGACCGACAGCCCCATCTTCGAACCCGGCGCGCACTGGGCCTGGGTGCTCGCGCGCCGCCGTCCCGAAGTCTCTCGCGCGCAGATTCAGGCCGCCGTCGACGTCGCCTTCCGGCAATACCTGAATCAGGCCTACGCCAACAACTCCGTCGCGGCGTTTAAGAAAATGGCGATGGCGCAGCGTATCGAAGTTCGCGACGGCGCCATCGGTCTTTCCTCCATCCGCGAGCGCTTCGGAACGTCGCTGCGAGTCCTCATGGCGGCGGTCGGCCTCGTCCTGCTCGCCGCCTGTGCGAATGTCGCGAACCTGCTATTGGCGCGCGGGGCGGCCCGCCGCCGCGAGTTTTCCCTCCGTGTCTCACTCGGCGCCACGCGAGGCCGCTTGGTCTTTCAGGCGCTCACGGAGAGCTTGCTGCTGGCAGCGGGGGGCGCCGCCCTCGGACTCGCGCTCGCCGATCTGGGAATGCGGCAGCTCGTCGCCTTCCTCCCCGATCCGCCCGCCGTCGAACCCGATGGCGCAGTCCTCGCTTTCTCCGCCGCCATCACGGCGCTCGCTGTCGTCCTCTTCGGACTCGGTCCGGCGCTCCAGGCCGTCCGCGTCGACGCCGCCGAAGGACTCCGCATCGGCGCGGGCGCCTCCGCCCCGAGATCGCGATTGCGCCGCGTCCTCGTCGTCGCGCAAGTGGCATTCTCGGTTGTCCTGGTCGTGCTCGCCGGACTCTTCGGACACAGCATGGCGGAGTTGCGCGCCGTCGCCCTCGGCTTCCGTGCCGACTCGGTCGTCGGCTTCTCCCTCGACTTCCCTGAGAAGTGGACACCTGCCCAGCGGATTCCGCCACGCGAGCGCCTGCTGGCTCAGGTCGCCGCTATGCCGGGCGTCGCGGCAGTGAGCTACGGCTTCCCCGGACCCTTCCTGCATGGCACGTCGAATGCGACCATACGCGTCGTCGGCGAAGGACCCGTCACGTCCAACGACTGGGTGAATCTCCAGGTCGCCGGGCCGCGGTACCTGACGGTGATCGGAGCCACCGTCCGCGACGGCCGCGACGTCGAAGACACGGACACCGCGAAATCCCGCCGCATCGCCATCGTGAATGAGGCGTTCCTGCGCAAATACCTCCCCAACGAGTCCGCCCCGCTGCGCCGCCAACTCGCGCTCGGCAAGGACACCTACGACATCGTCGGCGTGGTCGCCGATATCGCGCATCAGGGTGTTCGCGCCAAACCGAGTCCGACGGTGTATATGCCGGGAACGCAAACCGAGGGGAATTGGGAGCCGACGATCGTGGTGCGCGCCGCCGGCACGCCGGAAGCCCTGATCGGCGGGATCCGCCGTCTCGGCGCCAACATTACCGAGCCCCGGCCCATCCGCCGCGAAGTCGAGCAGTCCCTCCTACAGGACCGCCTGCTCGCGACCGTCGGAGGCTTCTTCGGCCTCGTCGCGCTCGCGCTCGCGGCTGTCGGACTCTACGGAGTGGTCGCCTACGGAACCGCCCGCCGCCTCCGCGAGATCGGCATTCGAGTGGCACTGGGAGCCCGCCGCTCGTCCGTCGTCTGGATGATCGTCCGCGACGCTCTCTTGTTGGTCGCAGCGGGACTCGCGATCGGTCTCCCCGCCTCCTACGTCGCCGCCCGCCAGGTCGCGTCGCTGCTCTTCGGCCTGAAACCCATCGACGCCTTCGCCTTCTCGATGACCGCCGCCGCCCTGGCCACAGCAGGCCTCGCCGCCGCAATCCTCCCCGCGCGACGAGCCGCGGGAGTCGAACCCGTATCGGTCCTCCGCGCCGAGTAGGCCGCAACTTCGAATCAGAGCCGCGCACGAAGTAAGCGGTTGCCTCTCGCGCCATCGGAGTGTCGTCGCCGCGACACGGCGGTCGGGCAGTATCGGTTTGCTGCGACAACCGCTTACTGGCGTGCGCGGCTCTGTTTGAGGAGCCTCACGCTAGCGGCCCTAGTATAATGGCCCGAGCAGAAGGGGGTTCCAATGTCTAGTTTTCGTCTCGCCCTGGCGTTATCCTTCGCGGGCCTGCTCTCCGCCCAGACCACCGCCACCATTCTCGGCGTCGTCCTCGATAGCAGCGGCGCGCCCGTCACGGGCGCCAGAATCACCGCCACCAACGTCGACACCAACGTCGCGCGCAAACAGACCACCGCGGTGGACGGCAGCTATTCCGTGACCTTCCTGCCGGTGGGCACCTATAAGGTCGCTGTGGAGGCGGACGGCTTTCGCAAGTTCGAGCAGACCGGCATTGTCCTCGACGTGAACCGCAACGCCCGCGTCGACGCCACCTTACAGTTGGGAGCCGTCACCGAGACCGTCGAAGTCTCCGCCGACGCGGCGCAGGTCGAGACCACCAAGCCCGCGCTCGGTCTCACGGTCACGAACACGGACATCGATAGCCTCCCCTTGGTCAACCGCGACGTCTACAGTCTGCTGCTGCTGACGCCCGGCGTCGACACCACCGGCCAGGCGTCGGACAGTTTTGGAGCCCCCATGCAGGTGACGCTCCTCAACGGCTCGCCCAATTCCGGAATCGGCTCGGTGAACTACAGCCTCGATGGCGGCAGCAACATGAACGGCCTGCGCAACACCGGCAACGTCGCGCCCAATCCCGATGCCGTGCTGGAGTTCCGCGCGATCACCAACAGCTACTCCGCCGAGTACGGACGCTTCGCCGGCGGCGTCGTCGACATGGTGACCAAGTCCGGGACCAACTCGCTGCATGGCTCGCTCTTCGAATTTGTCCGCAACGACAAACTCAATGCCAATCGCTGGCTGCCCGGCCAGACGATCCTGCGCAAGGACCCGCTGCACCGCAATCAGTTCGGCGGCAGCGTCGGCGGACGAATCATCAAGGACCGCACCTTTTACTTCTTCAGCTATGGCGGCCTTCGCAACCGCACCACGGTCTTTCAGAACACGGCCACGCCGTTCACCGCGCTCGAGCGCACCGGCGACCTTTCCCTGACCGGTGGAACCGCCCCCAAGGACCCGCTCAACGGCAACGTCGCCTTCCCCGGCAAAATCATTCCGGCCTCGCGCTTCGACCCCGTATCCAAGCGGCTGATCGGCTGCACCGACCCCGTCACCGTCAGCACGACGCAGCCCTGCATCCCGCTCCCGAATCTCCCCGGCGGGCTCTACGAAGCGCAGGTCGCGCACCCCACCGATCAGGACGACACGACTCTGAAGTTCGACCACACCCTCACCCCGAAACATCAGCTCTCCGTCAGTTGGTTCCGCGTCAGCGGCACCGATCTGATCGGCCTGCTCGGCAACGTCCCGTGGGTGACCCGCAACTTCCTCTTCCACCAGAACAATCTCAACGCGGGCGATACCTGGGTCATTTCGCCGACCACCGTCAATCAGTTCCACCTGCAGTACATGCGCAACTTCGGGGGACGCGTCAATCTGCCCGATATCTCGCTCGGCGACCTGGGCTCGAAGTTTCAGATTCAGGGCACGCCGTCGCTGCCGCAGATCTCGGTCGCGGGACGAATCAGCCTGACCAGCGCCATTCCCGGCCCTGTGGCGGGCAGCAATTTGTACGAGCTTCGCGACAACCTCCACATGACCCGCGGCAAGCACGCCATCGCCGTCGGCGGCCAGGCGCAGTTGGAAAAGATGGTGCACGACACGCTGCTGAATAACTACGGGGTCGTGAACTTCGCCACCAACAACCCGCGCGGCACCGGCAATACGACCGCCGATTTCCTGCTCGGCCTCGTGTCCACCATGAACCAGGACTCGCCCAGCCACAAGATCGACAACCAGTGGTATTACGGGCTCTTCTTTCAGGACGACTGGCGTGTCACCTCCCGGGTGACTCTGAATTTGGGCGTCCGCTACGACCTGCAGATGCCGATCACCGATCCGCGCAACAAGTTCCTCACGTTCGTCCCCGGCGTCAAATCGCAGATCGTTCCCACCGCTCCGGTGGGCCTCCTCTTCCCCGGCGACAATGGCATCGGCCGCGGCATCATCCCCGCCGACAAGAACAATTTCAGCCCCCGGATCGGCATCGCCTGGGACCCCTTCGGCAACGGCAAAACCGCCATCCGCAGCGCGTTCGGCATCTTCTACGGCAGCATCTCCGGGAACCTGTGGAACACCTCATCCGACAACCAGCCGTTCGCCATCCGGCAGCAATTCAACGACGTCAAGACCCTCTCCGATCCTTACGGCGATCTGCCCGGCGGCCTCTCTCCGTACCCCTATAACTACTCGCCGTCCGCGCCGCGGTTCTTCCAGCCCGCGGCCGTCTCTGGTATCGGCCTCGACTACACGTCGCCGTACAGCTATCAGATGAACTTCTCGATCCAGCGGCAACTGAGCCGGGATTCCAACATCCAGGCCGCCTACGTCAGCACGCTGACGCACCGCATCCCGGTCACCCCCGACCTCAACTACCCGTTCTTGACGCCCACTGCGACGACGGCGAACGTGGACAGCCGGCGCCCGTACCTGCCGGGAATCCTCAGCACCGTCGTGATGGCCAAGTCGATTCTGAATTCGGCTTATCACGGTCTACAGGTGACCGGCTCCAAGCGCTTCTCCCATCACTTCTCGGTCAAGGGCTTCTACACCTTCGGCAAGGGCTTGGACGTCATCAATACCCAGAACAGCACCACGCAGACCGCCTCCGACTGGAGCAATATTCTGCTCGATCGCGGCCGCGCCAACAACGACCGCACCCACAGCTTCGTCTTCTCCGGCATCTGGGAGCTCAATTACTTCCGCGGGGCGCCGGGCTTCGTGCGCGCCATCGCGGGCGGCTGGTCCATCTCCGCCATCAGTACGATGCGCAGCGGCCTCCCGCTGACCATCACCAGCGGCGTCGACACCAATCTGGACGGCCTCTCCGGCGACCGCCCGAACCTGGTCGACAACCCGGTTCTCGACCCCAATCGCCCGCGCAGCGAGGTCGTTGCACAGTGGTTCAACACCAAGGCCTTCTCCGCCACGACGAACGGCCACGACGGCACAGCCGGCCGCAACATCCTGGATGGTCCCGGCCTGAAGAACGTCGACATGGGGATCTTCCGCGAATTCCACCCCCGCGAGAGGATCAAGCTGATGTTCCGCGGCGAGATGACCAACGCGCTCAATCTCGTGAATCTCTCGAATCCGGGAACGGGCCTCAACTCCACTTCCACGTTCGGCAAAGTCACGACCGCGGGAGCGATGCGGCAGATCCAGTTAGGTTTGCGGCTGACGTTCTAGTCAAATCCCGCTTGTGGACGCGCTGAAATTCGCGCCGGCGGCAGGTCTCTCCCTGCTCTTTGCGAGAAGCCCGACAGTGTGACACAGTAGAAAGCAGGAGACGGCGTCATGGCGAGCAAAACGGCAGCGACGAACGGCACGCACCGGCGTAGTCCGGCGCGCAAGTCCGCCGTCGCAAAACGCCCGGCGCGGCGCGAAAGCTGGAAAAAAGTTTTCGAACGTAATCTCGTGCGCGCGGGCTATTCGCCGGCCGAGGCGAAGGAAGTCGTTGCGGACGTTGCGGCAGGGTAACCAGTGCTGGGACTCGCGGAGGTCCAGGGGCACGTTCAAGCTTGGCTCGACCATCTAAATGCATACGGCGAGATCACGGAACGGAGCATGCGCCGGCTTCGTGATGCGCCCGCTTTGGAATCCTTTGCGCGCACGCTTCAGCAGGGGAATCGAGCCCGACTCGGCGTTCACGAATTCTGCATCGCCAACCTCCGCGAGCTAAACGGCCGCGAATCTCCGACGGTCATGGCTGCAAACCGGAGCATTCGCTGTCCGCGACATGTGCGCGTCTTTGTCGGCCATCGATTCACTCCCGCCGTGACGAGGAATCTCCGACACAATCTACAAGTCGTGCTACGGCCTTATGGGATCAAACCGGTTTACTCCGATTCCGACATGCCGAACGGTCCGGTATTCGAGACGATCCTGGAACGAATCCGCGCCACCGATTTCTCTATCTTCGACGATCGGGAGACCGAGGTCCGGCCGAACGTGCTGATCGAACTTGGCGCAGCGATCGGCATGAGAAAGCCGTATTTCTACTTCAACTACGGCAGCAAGCGCACCGTCAGAATCGGCAGTCGGAACGAGCCGATCACAACCGCCAGCGACCTTGCCGGCATGCTGTACCTTCCCTACACCAGCTACCGCGGACTGTTCGTCGAATACGCGCGACGGCTCCCCGGTTTCTTGGTTGACCGGTCACTGACGGAGTAGGTCCCGTTGATAGGGAAAAGGCCTTGTAGTCGTCTTCAGCCCAGGTCTTCCAGCCGCGCGGTGATCTGCGCCAGCAGGCCCAAAGGACGCTGGAAATCTCGAAAGGTCCGTTCCGCCAACGCGCGCGACGGAATCCCTTCCAACTCCATCGTTCCGTAGACCTGGCAATCGCGCGTTTCGAGCGGGATGCACAGGGTGTCGCCCTCGTGCCGGAGTTCGCCGGCCCGCAGCGCCTCGATCACCACCGCTCTCGGTCCGCCGGGACTTTCCGGCGAAGCGCAGACGCAGCGCGGCGCTTCGGAGCCATCGCCGGCCCATACCCGCGCCGCACGCGCTTGCACCTGTTCGCGCACTCTCTCCAGAGCGTTGCGGATCAGCGTTGGGAAAAAGTGTTTCCGGTCCTCCGGACTGCCGAAGTCCAACACGTTCAGGAACTGTTCCGACTCGGCGCCCACCGAGCGCAACAAATCGATGAAATCCGCAGGTCCCATCCTGGCCAGGAACGGGGTTAATTGCGCGCCCTCCACCAGCGGCCGCAGCGCCGTCAGCAGGTGCGCCGAGTGCGCCGACGTAATCGACGAGAACGAGTTCAGCCGGCCGTCCTCCAGGTACATCAGACGATCGGCCACGTCCAGAATGCGCGGGTCGTGGGTGACCATGATGACGGAGCAACCGCGCTCGCGCGCCAGCCGTCGCAGCAGCTCGACAATCTCGCGCCCCGATTGCTTATCGAGCGAGGCCGTCGGCTCATCGGCCAGCACCAGCTCCGGATCGCGGACGAGGGCGCGGCACACCGCCACGCGCTGACACTGCCCGCCGGAAAGCTGGTTGGGATAGGCGTTCACGTGATCCTTGAGTCCGACCGTTTCCAGCATCGCGATCGACCGGCGGCGGCGCTCCCGGCGCGTCAGTCCGGCGGCGCCGAGACCCAGTTCTACGTTCTGGCACGCCGTGTGCGATTCCAGCAGGTGGTGATGCTGGAAGACAAAGCCGAGGCGCTGGCGGATCTGTGTGACTTGGGCTGAGTTGGCCTCGCGCAATTCGATGCCGAGCACACGAACGCTCCCGTCCACTACCGTCCGCAAAGCGCCGATGAGGGTGAGCAGCGTCGTCTTTCCGGACCCCGAAGGCCCCATGACCGTCACCAATTCGCCGGGCGCGATCTCGGCGGAGACATCGAAGAGGATCTGTCTGCGGAGGCTGCCCATCCCGAGGGAATGATTGAGGCTGCGGACAACCACGACGGGATCGGTCTCTGGGGTCATAGCGCGTCGATACAGAAGGATATCAGCTACAGAGCCCGAACCGGGTCGCCACCCGTAGCTTACCCGGCGAAGGCTCTGGTACCATTTCTCCCTGAGTCTCTTTTCCAGAGGATCGATGCATACCATGCGCGCCGGCCTGCCGACTGTCTTGCTGGCCTGGCAGTTGAGCGGTCTTTACGCACAGCCCAACCCGGCGCCGAAACTGTCTCTGACCCTGCGCGACGCGGTCCGCCTGGCCCTTTCGCCAAAAGGGAACCTGTCGGTGGATATTGCCGATCAGTCCGTGGCAGCCGCCCAGGCGAGATTCCAGGAGTCGCGGGCCCCCCGGAAGCCCGACGTCGATTTCACTTTCAACGCCGTGAACCAACGGCTCAGTCTGGACGCGTTCGGCTTTCAGTCGATCCACCTGCCGGGTTTCGAGTTTCCGAGAGCGGTGGGCCCGTTCGAAGTGCTGGACGAGCGGGTGCATATTCGGCAGAGTTTGTTCGACCGCGAAAGCGGGCGCCGCAAAGAAGCCGCGCGCGCCGGCATCGCCGCCGCTCAGACCGAAACGGACGAGGTGCGCGATCAGGTCGCCGGACAAGTGGCCCGTCTCTATCTTCAGGCCCAGCGCGACGCGTCGACTGTCGAGACGGCCCAAGCGCTGGTGGCGACGGCGGAAGCGACTTTGAAAGAGATCGGCAATCGCAACGCGCAAGGTCAGGCTCTGGGCGTGGATGTTTCGCAGGCCCGCATCGAGGTCGCCGCCGCGAAGCAGGATTTGTTGAAGGCTCAGTTGAAACGGGCCCGCACGGAGATCGATCTCCTCAACGCGATGAACCGGGATCTCGACACGCCCCTCGAGTTGACCGACCCGTTGACGTTTCGCGCGCAGGAGACACCTCCAGCCGACCAGGCCGTCGCAACCGCCTTGCAATCGCGCACGGAGATTCTGACCCTTCAAAAGAAGCTGGAGGTGACGCGCCTCGAAGATGTCGCCATTCAGTCGAAACGTCTCCCCACTGTGGTGGCGTATGCGGATGGCGGCGCCATCGGGACCAGTCCTCGCCACACCGCGGGCACGTACGATGCCGGTGTCACGCTGCGAATCCCGATCCTCGACGGAGGCAGACGGGAGTCGCAGCGCGCAGGGGTGATGGCGGCGGCTCGCCAACAGGAATTGCAATTGGCCCAACTGCGCAAGCAGGTGGAGATCGAAGTGCGGCAGGCATTGCTCCGGTTGGACATGGCGCGCGGCGATGTGGAGTTAGCGGAAGCTCGGTACCGGGTGGCGCAAGACGAGTTGGAGCACCGCAATCGGCGTCATGCGCAGGGCATCGGCAGCCAGATGGAAATTAACGGCGCGCAGGCAGGCCTCGCCAAGGCGGTCGACGGCCGCATGGCGGCGCTGCATGACTGGAACCAAGCCCGCGTGGATCTGCTGCAGGCGCTGGGCTCGATTCGGACGCTCGCCCAATGAGGACGAGATCGCGCCAGGGAACAGTAGGGAGAACGGTGTGAACAACAGGGTCCTGAAGTGGGGCGGCGCGGCCGCCGTAGTGGTAGCGCTTTCCGCGTATCCGGTCTGGTCCGTGCTGCAGAAGCGGGACGCAAAGGCCGCTCCGCCGGATGTGCCCGTAGAAGAGACGCACGCGGTCTCCTGCCTCGGGCGCATTCAACCCGAAGACGGCGTGATCCATGTGGCGGGCCCGTACATTTGGGGCGATTCCCACCCGCCCCGCGTCGAAAGCCTCAAGGTGCGGGAAGGCGACGAGGTGCGGCGCGGACAGGCGCTGGCCGTCTTCGTCGGGAGGGCCAATCTCGAGGCCAGCGTAGCGCAGGCGCAGGCGCAGATTGCCACAGCCCGCCGCCGTGTCGAGCAGGTCAAAGCGGGAATCCGAAAGCCGGATCTCGCGGCGCAACAAGCTGAGATTTCCCGCCTGGAGGCCGTTGCACAACACGCCCGCACCGAACTTCGCCGTTACGAAGCGCTGCGCGCCACCGACGACGTGACTGTCGCCGAGGTCGAGGCGCGGCGCAATGCGGTCCAGGTCGGCGACCTCGCCGTCGAGGCCGCGCGCCATCGTCTGGCGAGCATGCAGGAAATCCCGGACACCGATGTTCGTGTGGCCGAGGCGGATCTGGCGGCAGCGGAGGCTGCCGAGCAGAGGGCGCGCCGCGATTTCGAGGTCAGCACGATCTATGCCCCGGCGGCCGGCCGCGTCCTGCGCATCAACGCCCGCGAAGGCGAAGCAGTGGGACAGACCGGCTTGCTGGATATTGCCCGCACCGGCGCCATGTACGTGGTCGCGGAAGTTTATGAAACGGATATCGCCCGGGTCCACGAGGGTCAACGTGCCAAGATTTCGGGCGATCTCCTCGGCGGCACGGTTTTGGCCGGCACGGTCGACCGCATCACGCATACCGTGAAAGACGCCGCCGTCATGCCCGGCGACACGGTCTCATACTCCGACAAGCGCGTCGTCGAGACCATGATCCGCCTGGATCGAAATGATCTGGCGGCGAACCGGATCGGCGGCAGGGTCACCGTGGTCATTCAGCCATGACAGCGGCCCTCGCATGGCGTCAGTTGTTCCACCAGCGGCTGCGCCTGCTGGCCGCCATTGCCGGCATTGCGTTCGCCGTCATCCTGATCCTCGTCCAGTTGGGTTTCCAGGACGCTCTCTATCAGAGCGCCACCCTGCATTACGACCACATGACGGCGGACATCGTCATGCTGAGCCCGCAGTACGAAGCGATCATGTACAACAACAGCGGCTTTCCCTCGCGGCGTCTGCAGCAGGCGTACGCGGTGGATGGCGTCGCCTCCACGCTGGCGATGTACGGCAGCTTCGTGGCCTGGAAAAATCCGTGGACCCACAAGGAACGGACGATGTACATGTTCGGCTTCGATCCTCAACCCGGCTACTTCGATTTGGGCGACATCAAGGATCCCGGTCCCTTACTGCGGAAGGGCGACAATGTCCTGTTCGACGAGCATTCCCGCAAAGAATACGGGGACGTCGCCACCGCGTTCCGCGCCGGGAAACGAGTAGTCACGGAAATGGTGGGTAAGCGCGTGGAGGTGGCCGGCCTGTTCGATGCGGGCACTTCTTTCGGCATCGACGGCGCCGTGGTTCTCAGCGACACGAATTTCTTCCGCCTGCTGCCGGGACGAAGTCCGGACATCGTGAATTTCGGGCTGGTCAAACTGAAACCGGGCTACGACCCGGATCGCGTCCGCGCGCGTCTGGTGAAGGCGCTCCCCAACGACGTCCTGATCTTGACCCACGAACAGCTCGGCCATATGGAGCGGGAATTCTGGTCCGACAATACTCCGATCGGCTTCATCTTCGCGCTGGGTGTCGGGATCGGCCTGATGGTTGGCGTCATCATCGTCTACCAGATCCTGTACACCGACGTGACGGATCACCTCGAGGAATACGCCACTCTGAAGGCCATGGGATTTAAGGACAGCTTTCTGTTCGCCATCATCATCCAGGAATCCATCATCCTGTCCGTCTTCGGTTTCATTCCGGGTTTCTTCCTCGCGATGTTGATCTATCGAGTGGCCCGGAACGCGACCTACTTGCCGCTCCGGATGACGACCGAGCGCGGCGTTGCGGTCTACCTGCTGACGATCGGAATGTGCGTGCTATCCGGCGCTCTGGCGCTGCGCCGGCTGAGACGGGCGGACCCCGCCGAGATTTTCTGAGGAATTCCATGGGCATCGGGCGGGCGCGGGCAGTCCTGACGGCGGACGAGATCTTCGATCTCGTGCGGGAGGATCTGCGCGGTGTCGAAATCGCCATCGGCGTCGAATCGGCCGCGTCCGTCCCCGCTGTCACGACGCCGATCTCGAAGTACCTGGAGCGCGACGGCGAGAAGCGTCTGCGCGCCGCGCTGCTCCTCCTCTGCTCCCGGTTCGCGGGCGGCGGCAACAGCCGGATGGCCATCCAACTCGGCGCGGTGGTGGAAATGATCCACGCGGCCACCCTGGTTCATGACGAGATGATCGACGGGGCGCAGACGCGCTGCGCCTGGCCTTCGGACGACATTCACTTTGCCAACCGCACCTGCGTGCTGGCCGGCGATTGGCTGTACATACGGGCGTTCCGGGTGGCCCTGCAGGAGCGCGTCCTCGACGTCGTCCTCGGCGCGGCCCAGACGATGGTCGCGGCCGAGCTGATTCAACTCGATCGCATCGGCCGCATCGGCATCGCTGAGTCCGACTGCCTGGATCTGGCCGATCGCAAAACCGCCTGCCTGTTCTCCATCTGCGGCAAGCTGGGCGCGGTGGCCGGCGGGGTCGATCCGCGCGACGGCGAGAAGCTCGCTGAATTTGCGTGGAATCTGGGGATGGCGTTCCAGTTGATCGACGACGTGCTGGCTTTCTCCCGCGACCTCGAGGACGGCAAAGTCACCCTGCCGCTGGTCTACGCGCTGCAACCAGCGAGCGGGTCGGAGCGGGATCTCGTGGAGAGCGTCCTCCGCGACCGCGGCTACGCTGCCGTCCCGTTCGCGAGCGTGCTGGCGCTGGTGGACCGCTATGGCGGCATTTGCCGGACCCGCGCACGCGCCCGGGAGTTCTCGGATCGCGCCCTCCAGATCCTGGCCGAGCTCCCCGACAGCGTCTGCCGTCGCGCCCTGTTCACGCTGACCGACCTGGTCACGGAACGCGACTGCTAAACGCCGTCACGTTACACTCAACGAATGCTCCTCTGCTCCGTGCGCGACTGCCATCTGGGCTTGGTCCGCGACGGGCGGAGAATGGTCTGCCCCCGAAAACACTCCTTCGACATCGCTCGCAGCGGATATATTAATCTGCTGCAACCGCAGGAGCGGCGAGCCAAGCAGCCGGGCGATACGGCAGAAGCGATTGCCGCGCGCCGGAGTCTACATGACCGCGGCTTTACGGAGCATCTCCGTCTGGCGATTGCGGAGGCAATCCACGCTACTCCCGACGATGTGGTTCTCGACGCCGGCTGCGGCGATGGCTTCTACCTCGGCACTCTGCAACGCGAAACCGGATTCCAGGCCCATGGCGTCGATATCTCGATCCCGGCTGTCGATGCGGCCGCGCGCCGCTATCCGGAATGTGAGTGGATCGTCGCCAATGCCGACCGCATGATCCCGTACGCCGATCGGTCCTTCTCGATCGTGATGTCGATCACGGCGCGCATGAATCCGGCGGAATTCCGGCGGGTCCTGCGGGAAGACGGCCGCCTCCTCGTCGCCATTCCCGCCCCTGACGATCTCATCGAGTTGCGTGGCTCGGGGCGCGATCGCGTCGGCCAGACGGTCGAGCGCTTCGCCGGCAGTTTCACCCTCGTCAATCAGCAGCGAGTTTCCGCCTGCGCCGATCTCGACGCTTCCGACGTTCAAGATGTTCTAGTGTCGATTTACCGGCCGATGGGCAGGCGAACGGTCGAGGCGATGCGAGTGACGTTTAGTCTGGACCTACTGCTGTTTCAAACCGCCTAGCGAACCCTTGCCCCCGAACATCCCGAGCGCGGCGCGCGCGCGTTTCCGCATCATCGATTCGAACGACACTCGCGGCACGTCGACTAGTTTGCGCATGTCGCCGCCGCGCAGCAGACGTTGGGTGCTATTGGACATCCGGGCGGCAGCGCGGTCGAAGGCGCCCGAAGATGCGGCGAGCATACCGGCGATGGCGCGATAGTAGCCCTGTTGGCCCTCCACTTTCTGACAACCGACTACCAGGGCCGCCAGCACCTCGTGGCTGTCCTCCAGTTGGGCCACGACTTTTCCCCAATCGTCGAGGAACGGACAGAGAGGCAGCAGCGTCGTCGCGTCGCGGCGCAGTGCCTTCACGGGGCGGAGCGGGTAATGCCGGTGTCCTTCGCTCGAAAGTCCGGTGTGTTGATAAATGCGGACGGCGACCTCGAAACGGCCCCGCACCGTCAAATGCTCCATTACCGGGGCAGTGGCGGGCGTCCTCTTCCAGAAGCCCATCCCTTGGGTCAGGTCGCCGCGGTTGTGCGCCAAGGTCATCGAAAGCCGCAGCAGATCCAACTCGGCGCCAGACTCGGCGCACACTGCGGCGAATACCGCTTCCTCGCGGTCGATCTCCGTATCGATGGCAGCCAGCGCCTCTTCCGCCGACACCGTGTCGCCGAGTTCCAGCAGGCGGCCGAGTCCGCCCGCGATCGCGCTCCACTGCTCGCCGTTATGTCCGCTGACCCCGCGAACGGAGCGTACCGAAATCCCGTCCTCCGTCCAGCCCCGCGATGCGAGCGCCAGCCGCAGCATGGGCCGCAATACCTCAGGGTCGCGCGATTCCCGCCACAGTATCCCGCGGATCTTGGTGTCGACGTCGGTGGGAACGAACGTCGCAACAGTCGCATGGTGGCAGGCCAGGCAGAGCGCAAAGTAATCCTGAAGCTGCTCCTCCCAGGTAAGGCTGCAGCGCAGGGCGTTCTGCCAGTTGGCGAGAATCCGCAGAAAGCCATCGGGCGAGTCGCCGAGCTCGACGAGACGGCCCGGCTCGGCCGCCGGCAAATTCAGAAACGGCGCGGTATTCCGGACCTGCGAAATGAGAGTCTCCGGAGAAATCCACTGCGCCCACGCGTCCCGCCGAATGATGGTGTCAGACAAGCTACCAGTATGACGCGGAGAGCCAAGACGGCCGCACTGGTAGAATGCGGTCGTGATGAAGTATCGGGTTTACCTGGAGCAGGACGAGGACGGCGTGTTCGTTGTCACTTGTCCCTCTCTGCCCGGCTGTGTCTCTCAGGGCCAAACGCGTGTCGAAGCCACGGAAAATACCCGTGAGGCCATCGAGGGATACATCAAGAGCCTGAAGAAGCACGGCGACCCAGTGCCTCCCAGCATTCTCGAAGAGGTCATTGAGGTTGCCGGCGGATGAAGTTGCCGGTTGTCTCTGGCGGCGAAGCCGTCAAGGCACTTCGGGCGTTGATTCGAGAAGCCGGACTCACAGTGGACGAGTTCGCGCGACTTCTTTGATTCTCAAGCCTATTGGATCGTAAAGTCCGACCGGCTCCGCATCGTGGACGAGGAGTTGGCTCCCTCCCGGTGCAGCGGTTCCGCATGCCTCCTGAAACCAGCGCCGCCTTTCTCAGTGCGTCATGTCGTACGTGATGTAGTTGAGCACGACACGAAAAGCGAGGCCCGAGAATTTCTCGGGGTAATCGCCCGCGTTCGCCCACTCCCAGGCGTCTCCCAGGTGCATATTGAAGCAGATCGCGACGATGATCCGTCCGTTTTTGTCGCGAATGCAGCGCCAGCCGGGAATATAGCCATCCTTCTCATAGGTGCGGCCGGTGGCCACGTACTGCTCGCCCGGGATCTGGAACTTCTCGCGGATGTCGTAGAGGACGTGAAAGATGGCGTCATCCTCCGGGATGTCTTCTACCACGGCCCCCGGCAGCACCATCAGCATGCCGTTCATGAAGCGGTTCCAATCGTCCTGGCCGTGGAAGTGATCGACCATGAGAAAGCCACCGCGGTCGATGAAATTGCGGAGACGCAGGGCTTCCGCGTCGGTGAAGGCCCAGTTGGAGACGCCGACCGCGTATACCCACGGATAGTCCAACAGGCGGTCGTCATCGATATCCACGACGTTCAGCGGCGAGGGCGAATCGATGCGGGTGAGACGGCGCAGGGCAACCAGGCAATCGTGGTCGGCGCGTGGAAAGTCCTGCGCCCATCCGCCGCCGAACCGCCGATATCCGGAGCCCCCGCCATACCCTGTGTTGTACCGGAGTCGGCTGAAGAAAAATTCGGACGGGACGTTCAGGTCGGATTGGTCGTAGGGCTGCAGGCCCGTGGGCGACGCTCCGCCGAACCGCTGACCGGAGAGTTCGAACGCGGCTATCGATAACAACAGGCCGATCGCCAACAGTGGACACGCCAGTTTCATGGTCCCCTCCGCGCCTTTGTTATCCTGAAGCGTATCACGAACGTCCTGCGGGACGAAGGCCCCAGTGAGTCATTTCCGATGCCAGGCACAACCCCATGGATCGCCGCGATTTCCTGAAACTGGCCGGAGCGGCGGCCGCCGCCGGAGCGCTGTCGGGTCAGCAGATGCCGCCGATGACGCCGGCGGCATCGCGCGCGAAAGAGATTTCGGGGACCGTATTCAATCTCGAGATCGCGCCCGTGACGGTCGAGCTTGCCCCCAACCGGATCGTCAGCACCATCGGGTACAACGGCACGTCGCCAGGGCCGCTGCTGCGGATGAAGGAAGGCGCGCCGGTCACGGTCAACGTCGTCAATAAGACCGATACTCCCGAGTTCGTCCATTTTCACGGCCTGCTGATTCCGTCCGACGTCGATGGCTCCGAAGAGGAAGGCACTGCGCCCGTGCCGCCTCATGCCGGCCGCAGTTACCAATTCACGCCGACTCCCGCCGGCACGCGCTGGTATCACACGCACGCGATGTCGATGGACGATCTGCACCGCGGATCCTATACCGGACAGTTCGGGTTTCTGATCGTCGAAGGTGGGACCAACCCCGGCAGCTACGATCAGGAGCATTACCTGGCTCTGCGCGACTGGGAGCCGTACTTCACGACGCAGTACATGGACACTGACGATCTCGACCCTTCCGGGCCGAAACCGGAGAAGCCTGCGACGCTGGATACTCGGCCGCCCGGGCTCGAGGTGACCGCCGATCTATATTCGATCAACGACAAAGCCCTGGGGGCAGGCGAACCGATCCGGGTGAAGCCGGGCGAGCGCGTGATGTTCCATTTTCTGAACGCGAGCGCGCTCGAGAACCGCCATCTGGCGCTGCCCGGCCATAAGTTCAATATCGTGGCGCTGGACGGCAACCCGGTTCCGAAGAGCGCGGCGGTGGACGTGTTGATGCTGGGTCCGGGAGAACGCATCGACGCGTGGGTAGCGATGAATCAGCCGGGCGTGTGGGTGATGGGAGCCCCGGAAGACATGGTCCGCGACGGCGGCCTCGGCATCGTAATCGAGTACGCCAACCAGCGGCGGAGCCCGCAATGGACACCGCCCCCGCAATCCGCCTGGGATTACACCCTGTTCGGCAAGGCTCCGTCGGGACCGCCGCCCACGGAGAAGTTGGAGATGATCTTCGAGAAGATCCCGCGCGGAGCCGGGAAGTTCAACCTGTTCACGGTGAACGGCGCGCCGTATCCGCATGAGCAGGAGTTCGTTCTCAAGCAGAACGCGCGCTACCGGCTGACCTTCCGCAACCGCACCGACGATTCGCATCCGCTGCACCTCCATCGCCATCAGTTCGAGATCGCGGAGATCTACGGCAAGGCGACGGCGGGCGTCGTCAAGGATACGGTGGTAGCTCCCTCCTACGGTCGCGTGAGCGTGGACTTCACCGCCGACCAACCAGGTCTCACGCTGTTTCACTGCCACATCCAGCACCACATGGACTACGGGTTCAAGGCGCTGCTCCGCTACGCCTGAAGAAATCCACCGGCGCCGCCGACTTATGGGTTCAGCGGATTCACCCACCGTAAACCGTCGAATCGCGCAAAATCGCCGTCGGTGGAGCAGAGGTCCAATCCGTGCTCGATCGCAAGCGCCGCCAGATGCGCGTCGGGGATGAGCTTCGCGCCGCCGCCGAGTCGGGTCAGAAGGCGCCCGAGTATTTCCTGATGGCGATTGCCCGCGACCGGTACCCATGCATTGCGGGCGGTCAGCCAACTCTCCACCTGCCCCCACGCCACGTTCACCGGCGCAGGTCGTTCGTAGATGCGCGGATTGGTGACCACCCGCATGAAGCCCAAGAGGCACTCCCAAGGAAGCCCCACCCGGGCAGTTCCGCTCAGTTTCCCATCCAGCCACTGAACCGCCGCTTGGTGTGAAGCGGACCCGCGGTCCCAGGCATAGACCAGCAGATTAACGTCGACTAGGATCATCTCCCGGTCCCGCTCCGTTCCACTTCATCCAGAACTTCCCAGACGTTGTCCAGATTGGGACAATAGCAGTTCCCGAGATCGACCGCCTGGGTATGAAACGGCCGGCTTTCGGCGGGCATGCTCAATCTTGTCAGACCTTCCCGCAGAGCCTCATTGACGACCTCTTTGAAGGTCGCGTCTTTTGCTTTCCGCACCTTTTCGAGCAATGCCGCAACGTCGTCATCGAGGCTAAGCGTCGTCCTCATACGTCAAAGCATAACACCTTTGATGCGTTGATGCCTACCGCTGTTTGCCATAACCGCCCAAATGTCAATGCAAGCGATCGCTTCCAGAAGTGATGGCGAATCGCCGGCCATATTCCGATCTCCGGGAAGATACTGAGTGCGAATAAGTTCTATCTAATTTTCTATGTAACGAATTCGCGCCGGTAATTCACTACAAGGGTTGTACACTGCAACTTACTCGGAGGAAATATGGAACAAACAGGACCATCTACCGGACCCGTCAATCGCCCCGCGCCGGTCACGCTCGATCAGGCGTTAGGCGCGAAGCCCGCGATCGCGCTGAGCGGAGGCGGGACCAAGGGCGATTTCGAAGTCGGAGCCGTGCGTTATCTCTACGACAACGGCGTCCATCCGAAGATCCTTTCCGGCACATCCGTCGGATCGATCAACGCGTTGAAGCTGGCGGAAGGCGAAGGCGCCCCAACGGGAGCGCCGGGACACGTGCGCGGACTGGCCGGGCTGGAGCAGATCTGGCATTCCCTGAAGAATGACGCCGACATGTGGCAGCCGGACCCGACCATCGCCGACCTGGCCAACAAATTCAAAACGCTGCCCGATGAAGTGAATCAGGTGATGGCGGATGGCGACGCCGTGAAGGTCACGGCAGGCCTCTCGTTCGCGTTCCTGTTTCCCGGCTCGCCGGCGACCATCGCGCATGCCGCCGCGCTCGCCAAGCTGGCGTCGGACGCGGGCACGTTGATCTCGGATGCGCAAGGCGCCATCGCGGACCTCCAGTCCGCAGTCTCGCTGGCCAATCTCAACCCGATCCACGGGCGCATGCAGAAGCCGGCGGCCTTCCAGCCGGGAGCGCAGAAGACCTCGGGTATCGCGCTGCGCCTTGCGATGGTTGCGCTCGAAGACGGCCAACTGCGTTACGTCACCGAGACGGGCGCCGTCATCGAGCGCGATGGCTCCCCAACGCTGCTCGCGCCGGTCGCGGACCCCAAATGCGCCGACCCCATTCATAAGCAACTCGACCCCATCCTGCAGCAATTGGCCGACGTCGCGGATCAGATTGACCAGGCGAAAACGCTCGGCCCCAACGGCAAGCCGATGGGCTCCGCCACCAAAGTCGCCCAACTCGAACAGCAACAGAAGGACCTCCAGGCAAAGGCCGCGCCGCTCAAAACCGCGCTCGCGAACTGTCCCCGAGTCAATGGCCCGCAGCTCACCGTCGACCCGGTGGTGGGCGCGCTAGCATCGTCGTCGATCCCCGTGATTTTTCCGCCGGTCGCCATCGGCGTGGCCGGCGCGCCCGCGCCGGGAGCGCAGCAGCATTACGTCGACGCCGGCATTCGCATGCTGGTTCCGGTCGAGGCAGCCGTCAACGCGGGCGCCTCGATGGTCTTTGCCGTCGCAGCCTCCAACCCGAAGCTCGAAGTCGCGTCGATGGGCGGGCCGTTGCCGACCATCTTCGCCATCGCGGCCCGCGTGGGCGCGGAGATCGAGCCCGACGAAGTCGGCCGCAAGGACCTCTTCCCGATGAATGGCTGGGGCGTCCCGGTCATGGTCATCCAGCCGGAGCAGGACGTCCACGATTCCATGACGATCGAGCCCGGACTCGTGAACATCCGCATGGCCCACGGATATATGCGCGCGGACGACACGGTCCAGGCATATCTCGGGCAGATGAACGAAGCACAATCGCCGATGGCGCAGCTCATGAACGCCAAGCCCGATCCGTACGCTTACCTGCGCCTGGCGAACCGCTACTCGAAGGAGCGCAAGACCTTCGGAGCGCCCAATGCTCCCGGCATCACCGACCTGCGCTTTCAAATCTGGCAACTGGAATTCGGAGCCAACGGCAAAAAGTTCGTACCCGGCCAGCCCCTGCCGCCCGCGCCGTCCGGTTTCGCGAATGCCCCCGTCGATGTCAACGCGATGGCGCAGGTGCGTCAGCTCAAGCAGCAGTTAAAGACTCTCGTGACGCAGCGCATCAAAGCGGGTGGCAAAATGCCGCCGGGCTATGAGCAGTGGTGGCGCGATTGGGAAGCGCACGCGTGGAGCCCGACCCAGCCGTTCCTGCGCTTGACCGCCTCCATCCACCCGGCCTCAATGCCCCTGAACGTCCAGACGACCTTCCGTGTGGATGCGAAAGACGAGGAGAGCGGCGACCCCGTCATCGCGGATGTCCTGGTCGACGGCGCGAAAGTCGGCGTCACCGGCCAAGATACTAAGTTCACCTTCAAAGCAATCGTCGAACAGGAGCCCAAGATGCCGAAGATCACGGACGTTCCGGAGATCTCGGTAAGGAAGGCCGGCTATCAGGGCTCCGACGTCAAGGTGACCTTCCAAAAGGCCGCAACTCCGTAAGGCGCGCCCCGCCCGTGGCGAAGTTGCTCAACCACCGACGCTCGCTCACGCTCGCGGCTCCGATCAGAGCCGCGACCGTTAGGGAGCGTCCTGCCGAGCATGGATACAAATCTCCCGGTCAAGGTACTGGTGCGGCCTTCGGCGGCAAGCCGCTGTGGACCGATTCTCGACTTGATTTTGTGTATTCTGAATGCACGTCAAGAAAAGGAAACCACCCATGCGCCTTCTGTTCGGATTCCTCGCTCTGGCATCCGTTGGTGCGGCCGCGGACGGGCCGCTGTTGCTCCAAAAGCCAACACTGAACAAAACCCATATCGTTTTCGTTTACGCAGGCGACCTCTGGACTGTGCCGCGCGATGGCGGCGACGCCGTCCGCCTCACCACCGCCAGCGGCAACGAGACCGATCCGGTGTTTTCGCCGGATGGCTCGCGCATCGCTTTCACCGGCGAGTACGACGGCAATGTGGACGTCTTCGTGATGCCTGCGTCAGGCGGGATGCCGAAGCGGTTGACGTGGCACCCGGCTCCCGATCGCGTTCTGGGTTGGACGCCGGACGGCAAGAGCGTCATCTTCAGTTCTCCGCGGACGGCGTATTCGCGTTTCTCGGAGATGTTTACGGTGCCGGTCGAGGGAGGCGTCGAAGAGAAGCTGCCATTCCCGTGCGGGTACGAGGCGTCCATGTCTCCGGACGGGCAGTCCATCGCGTACGAGCCGATCGGGAAGGCGTTCACGATGTGGAAGCAATATCGGGGCGGGCAGACAGCCCGCATCTGGCTGGCGAAGCTTTCCGACAGCAGCGTGGTCAAGGTTCCGCGCACGAATTCCAACGACTTCAATCCCATGTGGGCCGGAGACCGCGTCTATTTCCTTTCGGATCGAAACGGGGCCGCGACCCTCTTCTTTTACGACACGAAGACCAAGGCCGTCCGCGAGGCCGTGCCCAACAAGGGTTTGGACTTCAAGTCCGCCTCTCTCGGACCGGACGCCATCGTTTATGAGCAGTTCGGCGGAATCTCCGTCTACGACCTGAAGTCGGGGAAGACGAAGGCTATCGACATTCGCGTGCAGGGCGATTTTACGGAATTGCGCACCCGGCTCGTCAACGTCGGGCGGCGGCTTACCTCGCCGGCATTATCGCCGAACGGAGCTCGCGCGGTCTTTGCGGCGCGCGGGGAGATCATCACGGCGCCGGCGGAAAAGGGCGATCCGCGCAACCTGACCAACACTCCGGGAGTCATGGAGCGGGAGCCCCGGTGGTCGCCGGACGGCAAGAGTATCGCCTACCTTTCCGACGAATCGGGCGAGTACGCTCTGCACCTGCGGCCGCAAAATGGGACGGGCGCAGTGACGAAAATCGAGCTGAAACCCGGCTTCTACCATTCCCTGCTGTACTCGCCCGACAGCAAAAAGATCTCCCTGGTGGATAGCTTCCAACGGCTCTGGTACGTAGACCTGGAAACGAAGAAGCAGGTCGAGGTGGCTCAGGACACCTATCAGATGCGCAGCGGCGAGATCGCGGGCTCGTGGGCGCCGGACAGCAAGTGGCTGGCGTATTCGAAGGTGTTGCCGAACGAGTTGAGCGCCGTCCACCTCTACTCGCTCGCCGACGCGAAATCGACGCAGGCGACCGACGGCATGAGCGACGCTACGAATCCGGTCTTCGACGCCGATGGCAAGTATCTTTACTTCACGGCGAGCACCAACGCCGGCGAGAGCCTCGGCCTCGACATTCACGCGGTGGCGCGCAGCTCGACCAGTTCGGTCTACCTGATCGTCCTCGACAAGACGCAGCCCTCGCCGTTTGCTCCCGAGAGCGATGAGGAGAAGGCCGCGGACGACAAGAAGCCCGCCGACGCCGACAAGCCGGACGCGGCCGCCGCTCCAGCGAGCGCGCCCAAGCCGAAAAGTCCTCCGGTCGTCAAGATCGACCTGGACGGGATCGACCAGCGCATCCTGTCGGTGCCCATGCCGGCCCGGCGCTACACTACACTGCAAGTCGCAAAACCGGGCGTGTTGCTGGCGCTGGAAGCGCCCACACCCGGTCTCGACGGCGCCCCGGCCGGGCCCCCGGGCCAGACCGTCCACCGGTACGATCTGAAGAGCCGTAAGAGCGATGTGCCGCTCGCCGGCGTGAGCAGTTTCGAGATGTCGTTTGGCGGCGAGAAGGCGCTCTATCGCCAGGGCGAGAACTGGATCATCGCGGCCTTGCGGCCGATCGCAGCGGGCCCCGGCGCCGGACCTGCCGCAGCCCCGCCGGCCGGCGGCGCGGCACAGGGCGCGCTGAAGACGGCGGGAATCGAAGTGCGGGTGGACCCCGTCGCGGAATGGAAACAGATGTACCACGAGGCGTGGCGCACCGAACGCGACTGGTTCTATGACCGGAACATCCATGGCCTCGACATCAAGGAGGCGGAGAAGAAATACGAGCCGTACCTGCGCAACGTCGCTGCCCGCAGCGACCTCACCTATCTCTTCCAGGAAATGCTGGGGAATATGACGGTCAGCCATATGGGCACGGGCGGCGGCGACCTGCCGGAAGTGAAACGGGTGCAGACGGGATTGCTCGGAGCCGATTACGAAGTTGCGAACGGGCGCTACCGTTTTCTCCGCGTCTACAGCGGCGAGAACTGGAATCCGCAATTACGCGCGCCTCTCACGCAGCCCGGAGTGAACGTCAAGGCGGGCGAGTACCTCCTCGCGGTCAACGGCCGCGAGGCTCGGCCGCCGGAGAACGTCTACAGCTTTTTCGAGGGGATGGCGGACAAATCCGTGGTCCTGCGCGTCGGCCCGGATGCGAGTGGCGCCGGGGCGCGCGACGTGACGGTAGTTCCCGTGACCGACGAGGGACGCCTGCGGAACCTCGCGTGGATCGAAGAGAATCGCCGCAAAGTGGATCAGATGACGGGCGGAAAGGTCGCTTACATCTACATGCCGGACACGGCGAATGGCGGCTTGACCGCATTCAATCGCTATTTCTACGCGCAGATCGGCAAAGACGGCGCGATCGTCGACGAGCGTTTCAACGGCGGCGGCCTGCTGGCCACGGATATTGCGGAGATCCTCAACCGCAAGCCGCTGAGCGCGGCATCGAATCGCGTCGGAGAGCCGCTGATGCAGCCGCAAGGGATATTTGGACCGAAGGCGATGCTCATCAACGAACGCGCAGGCTCGGGCGGCGATGCTATGCCGTGGTACTTCCGGCGCGCGGGCGTGGGCAAGCTGATCGGCACGCGCACGTGGGGCGGGCTGGTCGGGATGGCCGGAGGACCGGGACTGATGGATGGGGGCTCCGTGGGCGCGCCGAGTTCGGGCATTTACAATCCGCTGACGGGCGAATGGGAAGTCGAGAATGTCGGCGTCCCGCCGGACATCGAAGTGGAGCAGGACCCGGCGCTAGTCCGAAAGGGTCGCGACCCGCAGCTCGAGAAAGCAGTTGAGGTGGTCATGGAGGAACTGAAGAAGAACCCGCCGCCCAAGCTGCGCAGACCGGCGTTTCCGAACTATCACCGCTCCGGCGGGCAGTAAACGATCTCATTGGACGACGCGTTCAGATGCCGGCAAACGACGGGTTCGGCCAGACCACTCGAGAACTGCTGAACCTCTTCACGCCGAGGGGCATCTTTCAACTGCCTTTCGGCCAGCGTGGGGCCGGCGCAACTCTAAAACAGGCCGCGCTGGCCTTGCTCGAACCTCTCGATTCCTGCAAACGATTCACTCAAATGTATCTCCTCGGTCTCTGCGTCCGGGGAGACGCTTCCTCATCGGCGCCCGCCTTCGTCGCCGCGCTCGACAAAGGCACGGCCGAGTCCGTCAAGCGTTTCATTTCCGACTTGGCGGCGGGCGACTTCTACGAGCGGCATCTGGCTCTCAGTTCCTGTGTCGGCAGTGGCGACGCCGAGCACGTGTTGAGGGCGCTATCGGATCCGTCGAACATGCTCCGGCGGTTTGCTTTGAAGATCGCCGCCAATATCTGCGACGACCGGCAGCTCGAAATTGCGCTGTCGACCGTCTCACGCGACGAGCAGCGGTCTCTGATCCGGCGCCTGTGGAAGCTTAGGCGGTTCTCCTGCGTCGAGACATATCTCGAGAGTGTTCGCTCGTCCGATGCGGACCGGTTCGTCGCGTCGCTGTCGTACGCGAGTCGGGAATTCGTCGAAAAACATCGCGACGACGTTCTCCAGCGGATGAGCACTCTCGACTGGACCCGGCTCGCTCGGCATCATCCGAGCCTCGCGGTTACCTGGGTCCTGACGTTGGCCGAAGGAAGTACAGGCCACGACCCGCGGCTTCGGTCGATCGTCAACTCGGTTCTGCCTTTCGTATCCCGATCCCGGCCTGACCGAGCCCTCGCCCTCGTCGAAGCTCTGTTGACTCGCTTCCCTCTCAGCGATCTTCGGGTCGAAGATCTGCTCCCCTTCCGCACCCCGGAACTCGCCCGCCTGGCCTGCGCGGGAGCCGCTGCTTCGCGCCTGGATTTCGCCCGCCATCTACACAAGCTCGAACGGTCGACCATCGCGGAGTTGGTGCGCACGCAGATGCTAAGCGCGCGCGATGCCGCCCGCTGGTTGAAGGCCCTGCCCCCTCCGTTCCGCGCCTCGCTGTTCGAAGAATTTGGCGACGGTTTCCGAAACGAAACCGGACAGTTCGGAACGGCTCTGATCGAGTTGTTGCCGCCCGAAACACGAGCATCGCTGGCCCGCGAGCATCTTCGGTATCCACAGCTTTCGACACGTCCCGCCGAGCGCCTGCCCTACGCTCAGTTTCTCCCCTGGCGCGAGTGTCTGAATGAGCTGGACGTCTTTCTCCGCGACCCGGATCCCGCGCTCCGGGCAATCGCCATCGCCCCTCTGGTGCGCAGTGTACGGTTTCACCGCTCCGAAACCGGCGAGATGCTCTCGCTGCTTCAGGCCAGGCGCCACGAGCAGGATCCGGTCCGCGTGGTCGCGCTTCAGACGCTGGCCGGCCTCCCGCCCGGCCTCTGGCAGACCGCGCATCTCGAACCGCTCGGCGCTGTCATTCGAGATGCGCTCGACGCCAAGGACCTTTCGCAGCAATCGCTGACGGCCGTCCAATCGCTGCTCTTCAAAATCCTCCCCTTCCACGGGAGTTGGGCCGGAGAATGGCTGGCCGTGACCATGCGCGAACGCGACATCGGCGGCGTTTCGGTCGTTACGGATCGGCTGAATGACAGCCACATCCGCACCCTCGCCCCGCTCGTGCTGCCGGTCTTGCAGTCTTGGCAGACCAGGGAGCGGGAGACCTTCCTGATCCACTTCGCCGGCATCCTCGGGCTGCGTCTGGAGGCGTTTGACGGCTTGCTGGACATCCTGGAGAGCCTCGCGAAAAATGGCAGCACCGCGACAGTCTGCGAGCAGGCCCTGGGACTCCTCCGCGTACGAAGCCCTCGCCGCTTCGACCGCTTGACGCCGGAGCTCTTGAAGGACGACCCGACCTGGTCATTGAGGGCCGTCATCAGAGAGCATCTCCATAAGAAACGCCAGGACCTTCTCACGCCGTACCTCGGACAGTACGCCTACAGCGGAAAATTCGGCGCCGGAAAGACCAGGATCGTTCCTGCCTACCTCGACGGCCTTCATCGCTGGACCCGCACGCAGCGGCAGATCTTTCAGCAAAGCCTGATCGATATGACGGCCGCGCCCAAACCGAGCACCACCGATTTGATCTTCGCTCTAACGCGGCTCGCCAGGTTGCCCGACAGCCCGCTCGATGTGATTGTCTCGTTTGCCCGCTCCGAGGAACCCGGGCAGGTAGCCGTCCGGGACTTCGCTGTCCAGTGTCTGTCCGTGATGGACGCCGGTGAAGGGATTCCGGAGCTGCTTGAGTGTCTGAACGACCATCGCGCGCGGGTGGCGGTCTATTCGCTGCGAGTGGCGGTGCTGAAGATGCCGCCCCGCGAAGCCCTTCGGCTTCTGCGGAACATCCCGAGGGAGCGCCTCACGGTCTTCAAGGAAACCGTCCGCCTGATCGGCGAATTGCAGACGGACGAAGCGTTCGCGGCGCTCCTCGAAATCAACGTTACCCCGCTTCACCGCGACGTCCGGATAGCGCTGCTGCGAGCTGCCTGGTCCTACCTGGAACGCCCGGAGACATGGAAAATGTATTCCGAGGCGGCGGCCGCGGGCGACCCTGCCATCGCGGTAAGCCTCTCTCGGATTCCCACGGAAAGACTGACGCCCTATTCCGAGCGGCAGCTGTTGGAGTTGCTCGCGTCACTGCTGCGCAATCCCGACCCGAAAGTTCGAGTAACGGTCATGCAGCGCTGCGCCGCCATGCCGGTCCTGGACGCGAATGACACTCTCCTGGGGCCGATGTTGACGAACGTGGAATCTCCGGTCCCGGATGAGTGCGATGCCGCGGTCCAGGCGCTGCTGGGCACGTATGCGATCCGCCGGCCGTTGGTTCTCGGGGACGCAGCCGCGCGCGTTCTCGACAACCGGCGGAGCCTCACGTCGCTGGTATCCGGCCTGTCGGCCGCAGCCGGTCGGAACCGTGCGGGGCTCTTGCCCGCGGCGCGATCGGTACTCGCCACGTTACGGCGGGATCCGCTGACCGTGTCCCAGCAGATTCGTCTCGCCACCGTCGCCCTGCCGTTCCACGACTTGGCGGAATTCATCGCCGCCGCGAGCGCCGGACATCTCCTCCACCCCGGCGCCGTGGAATCGCTCGTGCAATCGATTCACGGAGCCGCAAACCGGCCCGACGCCGAGCTGCTCGAGACCCTGGAGACTCGCTTCTCCGCTCACACGGATGAAGTTCTCCGCCGCGTCGCCTTCGCTTCCCTGGTCGCAATCAGCGGGTCGAATCGCGGCTGGGACCAGGCCCGCCTTCGACGCCTGCGTGAATTCAGACGCGATCCTTCTCCCTTGGTCGCCGAGGCCGCCCAATTCACGCTGCCGGCGATCGAACTGGTGCATCAGGTAGAAGAGAACGGGCCAGAGTAGCGGTCGGCTGAACCTTCGCGGAGGTCGATCCCATGGGTTTATTACGGAGGCATTGGCGGCACGGGCCGCGGCAGAAACCATGCAAGGCAGCGCCATTATGGCTTTCTGGTATTATGGGATTATGGCCATGAGGAAGATGACCTTCAGCGTACCCGAGCCCTTGGCTTTGCAGCTTCTACGCCGAGTCCCCTCGCGCGACCGCTCTCGCTTCGTGAGCGAGGCATTGGCGGCGCGGTTGGAAGAGCGCGACGCTGCGTTGATCCGCGCCTGCGAGGTTGCAAACGAGGACGCGGACATCGCTGACCTTGAGAAGGAATTTGACGAAATCGGCGACACCATGGCAGAACCATGGAAGTGATCCCGGAGCGAGGTGACATCTGGTGGGTGGCGCTCGATCCGACGCTCGGTTCGGAGATCCGCAAGACCCGCCCCTGCGTCGTAATTTCGGTGAAGGTGCTGAACGAGAGGCGCAGGACGGTAGTCGTTGTCCCGCTCTCGAGTTCGCCAAAGGCCAGCCCGCCGATCCTGATTCCGATTTCCTGTGACGGCCGCCCTGCGGTGGCGGTGAGCGATCAAATCCGCGCCGTGGCAAAGGAACGACTGCGTAGTCGGCTGGGCCAGGTGACAACCGAAGAGATGGCAGCGCTGGAGGACGGCCTCAGACAGATCCTGCAGCTCGGATGACCCGCGATTTTCAGCGTCGAAGCACGCAAAGTCGCGGCCGGTCGAACAGAGGTCCAGTCCGTGTATTCCTCCGCGAAGATCCACCGGTCAGCCGACTGCCAACTTGACTGGCTTGCCGACCCGGCTCAGCATTTCCACAAGCGTATCGATCGTGAACTTGGCAGTTTTCTTGTTCACCACGTCGGACACACGCGGTCGCGAAACCATTAGAATCTCGGCCGCCTCGGCCTGCTTGAGATGATGTTTCGCAATCCAGACAGTCAACTCTTCCATCAGTTGCTGCTTCAGCAGTCGCGTGTCATTGACCTGTTTGTGGGACGCAGCCTGTAGGCGTTTGGCCTCGTCTGGCGGGAAGCCCAGGTCCAGGAAGATGTTGGCTCCGGGTTTGGTGACATGGCGGACTTCGGTGTCGATCTTCATTTCCTTTCCCTCCTCGCGCTGACCACGGCGCGATAACGCGCCCCCGCAATGGTCTTGTCCTGCTTGCTGGTGACCTGAGTCTTCTTCTGGAAGCAATGGAGTACGTAGATCGCTTCCTCGAACTTGGCGACGTACATCACGCGATAGACGCCGCTCGCGTCGCGGATGCGAATCTCCCGGACGCCGGCGCCAACCTCGTCGAATGGCTTCCAGTCGATCGGGTCAAGCCCGGCTTGGACCTTTCCCAGTTGGAACCCCGCTTCCTTCTTGGCATCTCTCGGGAATTCCAGCAGGTCCTCGTACGAAGACCCTATCCAGCGGATCTCTTTCTCATCATCCATTGGGACGCATGTATAAAATTTTATACCAAAGACAGGCGCTGCACAACTCTTGCAGAAGTCGGACGGGCAGGTGCTGCCGTCTTCTTGGCGCCCTGCTGCGCGTTGAAGAAGCGTTCGGTCGTAAGGAGATCAACAAGCCGTGGCCGCCTCGACATGCCAAGTCCAACGATCCCAAGATTCGCTGGCCCCCGCAGCCAGAGAATAGACGGCACAGCCCATCAGGTGTTTACCTTTGTACGCCCGATTCTGACTTTCTTTCTCTCGAACCCTCAACAACCTACGACCTTCCCCCACGACCCACCCCAAGTCGTCGTGCTACATCAGTCCCGATGATCGCCGCCTCCACCCTCCCGAAAATTGGCTTCGTTTCGTCATTTCCATCCCGCCGCAAAATTGGCTTCGTTCCCTCAATTCCCTCATCCCCCGAAATTGGGTTCGTTCCCTCAAATCGCCCACGACGTAGTCCTCCCCCTCCCTGTGCTACCCTGAAAATTAATTCACGTGTGCCGTCGAGCGTCAGTGAAGCCCTTGTTTTACGCACCTATCCGTTGAGAGAAGCGGACCTCGTAGTCAGCTTTTTCACCCGGGACCAGGGAAAATTGCGGGGCGTTGCCCGGCGGGCGCGGCGTCCGAAGGGTGGCTTCGGCGCGGGGCTGGAACGCCTCTCGTACGTGCGATTGAAGTACTACCAGCGCGAAACCCGCGAGCTGGTGAATCTGGACTCCGTCGAGTTGATCCAATCTCAATTCGGGCTGGCATCCGATTACGAAGCGAGCGTCGCGTTGGACTACTTCGCCGAAATCGCGGAGCAAATGCTCCCTTCGGCGGAGCCGAGTGAACGGTTTTTCCGTCTCCTCCTGGCCGTGATCGAGTCGATCAAAGCCGGCGGCGACGGCGCGGTCCGGCGGGCAGTGAACTACTTCTCGCTGTGGGCGGTCCGGCTTTCCGGCTGGCTTCCCGAATTGCATGTGTGCCTCGCCTGTGGCGGCGCGCTCGACGAGCCCGGCGAGCGGGCGTTTTTCAGCCGCGGACACCCGGGGCTGACGTGCGGGCACTGCCGGCGCTCGCTCGGCGCAGGCAGTTGGGAGCTCACCGCCGAGTCGCGGTGGCTGGCGGGCGAGATGTTGCGTCGCCCCGTCGCCGACGTACCCTCCGGACCGGCGGCGGATTTACGACGGTTTTTGGTGCAGCAGATTGAAGCGCACGTGGAACGGAAACTCATCACGGCGCCCTTGTTGGATATGTGATGGCATCGTTTCAAGACATCATCTTCAAGCTCAAACAGTACTGGGCCGAGCGCGGATGCATCATCCAGGAGCCCTACGACACCGAGGTCGGCGCCGGAACTATGTGCCCCGAGACCTTTCTCCGCGTTCTGGGCCCCAAGCCCTACCGCGTCGCCTACGTCCAGCCCAGCCGCCGCCCCGCCGATGGCCGCTACGGCGACAACCCCAACCGCCTCTATAAACACTCCCAGCTTCAGGTCATCCTGAAGCCCTCGCCCGACGACATCATCGAGCAGTACCTCGGCAGCCTCGAAGCCATCGGCATCGACCTCCGCCAGCACGACATCAAGTTCGAAGAGGACAACTGGGAGGCCCCCACCCTCGGCGCCTGGGGTATCGGCTGGCAGGTCATGCTCGACGGCCTCGAGATCACCCAGTTCACCTACTTCCAGCAGGTCGGCGGCATTGATCTCGACGTCGTCCCCGCCGAAATCACCTACGGCCTCGAGCGCCTCACCGCCTTCCTCCAGGTCCGCGACTCCGTCTACGACATCGAGTGGACCAAGGACTTCACCTACCGCGACGTCCGCTACCTCGACGAGCTCCAGTACTCCGTCTACAACTTCGAAATGGCCGACATCGCGACCCTGTGGAAACTCTTCGACCTCCACGAAGGTGAGGCCACCCGTCTCCTCAAGCTCTACGATCCGAAGTCGCCCGACAAGAAGCGGTTCCCGCTGCTCCCGTCCTACGACCATGTCCTGAAGTGCTCCAACCTCTTTAATACGCTCGACGCGCGCGGCGCCATCAGCGTCACCGAGCGGGTCGGCGTGATCCAGCGAGTGCGGAAGATGGCGGTCGGCGTCGCCCAGGCGTGGGCCGACCAGCAGTCCGACGTCGCCGTGGCGGAGGTGGCCCAGTGAGTCTCCCGCTCCTGTTCGAAATCGGCACCGAAGAGATCCCCGATTGGATGATCCCGAATGCGCTCGAAAACCTGCGCATGCTCTTCGAAAAGCTCGAAGTCCCGCACGACACCGTAACGCTCGACGCCACCCCGCGGCGCCTGGTGCTCCGCGCCGAAGGCCTCCCCGAAAAGCAGCCCGATCGCGAGGAGAAGGTCCAGGGACCCGCCAAGTCCGCTCCGCCGCAAGCCGTCGCCGGCTTCGCCAAAAAGCAGGGGATCAGCCCCGACGACCTCACCACCGAGACCACCGCGAAGGGCGAGTATTACGTCTACATGAAGAAGGTCCCGGGCCGGCTCACCCGCGACATTCTCGCAGACGGTCTGCCGCACGTCATCACCCAGATCTACTTCCCCAAGACGATGTATTGGGCCGGCAAGAACGGGCCCCGCTTCATTCGTCCGATCCGCTGGCTCGTCGCCATGCTCGGCGAGGAGATCGTACCCTTTGAGCTCGCCGGCGTCCGCTCCGGCGCCCTGACCGCCGGCCATCGCCGCCTCGGCGCGCGCGAGATCGCCGTCACGCCCTCCGACTACGCGCAGCGGCTGCGCGACCACTACGTCATCCTCTCCGCGGAAGAGCGCCGCACCAAGATCTCGAACGAGCTGATGGCCGTCAAGGTGAAGCCCGACAACGCCCTGCTCGAAACGCTCGTCTACCTCACCGAGTATCCGACTCCGATCACCGGCACGTTCGACGCCCAGTTCCTCGAGCTCCCCGAAGAGGTGCTCGTCACCGTGATGCGGCACCACCAGAAGTACTTCTCGGTGGAGGACAACGAAGGCAAGCTCGCGCCGCAGTTCGTCGCCGTCATGAACATCCCGTCGGACCCCGAAGGCTTCGTCCGCCGCGGCAATGAGCGCGTCCTGCGCGCCCGCTTCAACGACGCCCGCTTCTTCTGGGATTCCGACCAGAAGAAGAAGCTCGCCGACCGGGTCGCCGATCTCGCCAACGTCACCTTCCAGGCGAAATTGGGTTCGTATCTCGAAAAAACGGAGCGCATGAAGACGCTCGCCGCGCAACTCGGCGGCGACGCCGATGCCGTCCGCGCGGCCGAGCTCTCGAAGGCCGACCTCACTACCGAGCTCGTCAAAGAGTTCACCGAGCTCCAGGGCGTTGTCGGCGGCCTCTACGCGCGCTTTCAGGGCGAGCCCGAGCCCGTCTGGCAGTCGATCTACGACCATTACAAGCCCGAGAGCATGGACGACGCGATCCCGCGTCACCGCACCGCGCAGATCGTCGCCCTCGCCGACAAGCTCGACACGCTCCGCGGCTGCTTCGCCGTCGGCATGATCCCCAGCGGCTCCCGCGATCCGTTCGCCCTTCGCCGCGCCGCCCAGGGCGTCGTCAAGATCATCGTCGAAGGCAAACTCGATCTCGACCTCGCGCCGTACCTCGACAACGACGCACTCCGCGACTTCTTCCAGGACCGCGTCCGCTACTACTTCCGCGACGTCCGAGGCTTCGCTTACGACGAAGTGAACGCCACCATGGCGATCGGCTGGACCAACCTCGTCGACCTCGAAAGCCGCCTGGAGCGAGTCCAGAAGCTCCGCACGAGCCCCGACTTCGAACCGCTCGCCGCCAGCTTCAAACGCATCCGCAACATCCTGAACCAGGCGAAATTCCAGGGCGGCGGCACGCTCGACGAAAGCCTCCTCGAAGCCGGTCCGGAGCGCGACCTGTACGACGAACAACAGCGCATCAAGGGCCAGCCCATCGAACACGCCATCGCGCGCGTCCGCCCCAAAGTCGACCTGTTCTTCGACAAAGTTCTCGTGAACGCGCCGGATGCTCGCGTCCGGCAAAACCGTTTGACGCTGCTCAACACGCTCCTGGCCGAATTCTCGACCATAGCGGACTTTTCCGAAATCGTAACGCCATCATGAGAAAAAGGGGACATCGGAATATGGGGGCTGACATCAATTTCGCCGCATTTGCGAAATTGGCTGTCTGTCCCCTTATTCCCCCGTCGACCGCTCCCCGCTTTCTTGTTTTCTTTTTCCAGTCCTCAAATTCAGGAGAATCACAAACGCATGAGTAAGTATGTTTATCTGTTCGGCGGGGGCACCGCCGAAGGCAACGGGACGATGAAAGACACGCTAGGCGGCAAAGGCGCCGGTCTGGCGGAAATGAGCCGCGCCGGCGTGCCGGTTCCTCCCGGTTTCACGATCATTACCGACGTCTGCAACCTCTTCTTTGACAACGAGAAGAAGGTGCCGGCCGAGGTCGATGCCCAGATCTGGGAAGTGCTCGAGAAGCTGGAAAAGCTCTCCGGCAAGAAGCTCGGCGACGCCGCCGACCCGCTGCTGCTCAGCGTCCGCTCCGGCGCGAAGTTCTCGATGCCGGGCATGATGAACACCATCCTCAACCTCGGTCTCAATGACGAGACGGTCGAAGGCTTGGTCGCGAAGACCGGCAATGCGCGCTTCGCGTACGACTGCTACCGCCGCTTCATCCAGATGTTCGGCGAAGTCGCCCTCGAAGTCCCGATGGAGCTCTTCGACGAGGCCTTCGACGCGCGCAAGCACAAGATCAAAGCCAAGCTCGACACCGACCTCTGCGCCGACGATCTGAAGGCCATTATCGGAGAGTACAAGAAGATCGTGAAGAAGGCGCTCAAGCGCGACTTCCCGCAGGACGTGCGCGAGCAGTTGATCCTCGCCCGCAACGCCGTCTTCATGTCGTGGTGGGCGCCCAAGGCGTCCTACTACCGCAAGATGGAGAAGATCTCCGACCGCCTCGGCACCGCCGTCAACATCCAGACGATGGTCTTCGGCAACATGGGCGACACCTCCTGCACCGGCGTGGGCTTCACCCGCGATCCCGGTTCGGGCGAGAAGGTGTTCTACGGCGAGTTCCTCGTGAACGCGCAGGGCGAAGACGTCGTCGCGGGTATCCGCACGCCGTTGCCCATCAATGAGCTCCAGGCCTGGAATGCGGACGTGTACAAGCAGCTCCGCGACATCACGGCGAGCCTCGAAAAGCACTACAAGGACATGCAGGACTTCGAGTTCACCGTCGAAGAAGGCAAGCTGTACATGCTGCAGACCCGCAACGGGAAACGCACGGGTCCGGCGGCCGTGAAGGTCGCGGTCGACATGGTCGAGGAGAAGCTGATCGACGATAAGACGGCCGTCGGCCGTGTCGCTCCTTCGCAGCTCGACCAGCTCCTGCACCCCGTCTTCGACACCAACTCCCTGAAGAAGCTCACCAAGCTCGCCACCGGCATCGACGCGTCCCCGGGCGCGGCGGTCGGCCGGCTCGCCTTCACGTCGGAAGACGCGGTCGAGATGTCGGCGAAGGGTCCGGTCATCCTGATCCGCAAAGAGACGACGCCCGACGACATCCACGGCATGGACGCCTCCAAGGGCATCCTGACGGCAGTCGGTGGGAAGAGCTCGCACGCGGCGGTGGTCGCGCGCGGCATGGGCGTTCCGTGCGTGGTCGGCTGCGGCGCGGTCCACATCAACGAGCGCGCTGCGATGGCGACCGTCACGGTCGCCGGCAAGCAGCTCACGATCAAGAGCGGCGACTGGGTCTCCCTCAACGGCACGACCGGTGAAGTCTATCTCGGCCAGGCCGAGACGAAGGACCCCGATCCGAACTCGCCGGCGTTTGCGAAGTTCATGAAGATGGCCGACAAGTTCCGCGGCAATTTCGGAGTCCGCGCCAATGCCGACATTCCGCGCGACGCCAAGGCCGCCCGCAACTTCGGCGCCGAGGGCATCGGCCTCTGCCGCACCGAGCACATGTTCTTCGCCGAGGACCGTCTGCCCTTCGTGCAGGCCATGATCCTCAGCGAGAACGAGAAGGACCGCCGCAAGGCGCTCGCGAAACTCCTGCCCATGCAGCGCAAGGATTTCGCCGGCCTCTTCGAAGCCATGGACGGCTTCCCGGTCGTCATCCGCACCCTCGATCCTCCGCTGCACGAGTTCGTCCCCAAGCGCGAAGAGCTGATGGTCGACGTGGCGAAGCTGCCCTACGCCGACATCAAGACCAAGAAGGAAATGGTCGCGCGCTATAAGAACTTCGGCGCCGAGGTCAAGAACCTGAAGACCCTCATCCCCGAGTTGCTCAAGAAGGTCGAAGGCCTGCACGAGTTCAACCCGATGCTCGGCCACCGCGGCTGCCGTCTCGGCATCACCTATCCCGAGATCACCGAGATGCAGGCGCGCGCCATCTTCGAGGCCGTCGTTCAAGTCGCGAAGAAGGGCAAGAAGGTCATCCCCGAAGTCATGATCCCGCTGATCGGCTCCGTCGAGGAGTTGGCGCATCAGAAGGCGATCGTCAAGCGCGTGGCCGATGAAGTTCTCCAGAAGGCCGGTCTGAAGAATCAGAAGTACCTGATCGGCACCATGATCGAGATCCCGCGCGCGGCCCTGCTGGCGGATCAGGTGGCGCGCGAAGCCGAGTTCTTCAGCTTCGGCACCAATGACCTGACCCAGACCACGATGGGCCTCTCCCGCGACGACTATACGAAGTTCTCGAAGGACTACGAAGACAAGAAGATCTTCAAGGCCGACCCCTTCGGCGTGTTGGACCAGGAGGGCGTGGGCATGTTGATCAAGTGGGCCGTCGAGAAGGGCCGGGCCACCCGCTCGGACCTCGAAGTCGGCATCTGCGGCGAGCACGGCGGCGAGCCGAGCTCGGTGATGTTCTGCTACCGCGTGGGCATGGACTACGTTTCGTGCTCCCCGTACCGAGTCCCGATCGCCCGCCTCGCAGCCGCCCAGGCCGCCATCGCCGGCGACTCCGAAGCGATGCGCACCGCGTAACGTAATGGCGTGGACATGGTAACTTTGTCATAGGAGCCGCCATGTCCACGCTCCCCAAATCGTTCATCACCCCCGAGCAGTACCTCGAACTCGAGCGAGCGGCCGAATTTCGCCACGAGTATTACGACGGCGAGATGGTCGCGATGTCCGGTGCGAGAGAAGCGCACGTTCTGATCACCGGGAATGTATTTGCCACCGTCCGGCCGCAGTTGAGGCAGTGCGGTTGCCGCGCGTATATCGTCGACATGCGTGTCCGCGCTGGAAGCGGTCGAGCTTACACCTACCCGGACCTTGCCGTCGCCTGCGGTGAGCGCCGCTTCCTGGACGGCACGCGCGACACGCTCCTCAACCCCACCGTCATCGTCGAGGTGCTCTCACCTTCGACGGAGCGTCACGACCGCAGCAAGAAGTTCAGCCACTACAAGACAATCGAATCGCTCCAGCAATATGTTCTCGTCGCCGCCGACGCGCCGTGCGTCGATGTCTTTACCCGGATGCCTGATGGCGAATGGAAGTGGAGAAACGCCTACGGCCTCGACGATACGCTGGAACTCGAATCGATCGGCTGCCGGCTTGCGATGTCCGACATCTACGAGGACATCGAATTCGAGTCGCAAGCCGGCGCCTGATCACGCCCCCATCCCCAAATACGCGTACGGAAGCCACCGCGCGACGCTTCGCTTCCATTGTTCGAAGGGCTGGTCGGTGGTGAGGTAGGTCCACACCGCGCCGCGGTCGGCGAGTTCGTCGGTGTTTAGCTCGACCCGGCGGGCGATTTCGTCGGGCAGCTCCGCCTGCAGTTCCTTGAACCACTCGTCGATCTTGAGCAGGTACTCGCGGTGCGGATCGCGTCCGCCCCACGTCACCCACTGAATCCGGGACCGGTACTCCGAGACCGACGCCAGATGGTCCGCCCACGCGTCGTCGATTGCGCGCAACGTGATGCGCTTCTCGCGATCCGGCAGATCGCCTTCCAGGATCTCCTGCCGCCTCGTGTGGATGATGTTGCGCTGCCCTTCGAGCGGAACCTCGTACCCGTGGAGGAAGACGCGGGTATTCAGGTGCTGGCCCTCGATCATGCGCTGGACGGTGTCCGGGTCGTTCTTCCAGCGCTCGGCGAGCGCGGCGTACTTCTTCACGAGGTCATCCTCGTGCGAAACGAAGAAGCGCGAAGACCCGGGGTCGCCCTGCCGTCCGGCGCGCCCGCGCAGTTGATTGTCGATGCGGCGGCTCTCATGCTTGTTCGTACCGATCACGTACAGCCCGCCGAGCGCTGCGACACCCTCGCCCAGCCGGATGTCGGTGCCGCGCCCGGCCATGTTGGTCGAGATCGTGACCGCTCCGCGCTCTCCGGCGCGCGCGACGATCGCGGCCTCGCGCTCGTCATTGCGCGCGTTCAGCACTTCGTGGGGCACGTCGGGCAGCAGCGCGGCCAGTCGCTCCGAGGCCGCGACGCTCGCGGTCCCGACCAGCACCGGCTGACCCGTCGCATGCGCGCGGCGGATCTCCGCGACAAGCGCCTCGTCTTTCTCCGCCATCGTGGTGAAGACGACGTCGGGTTCATCGACGCGGATCACCGGCCGGTTGGTCGCGATCGGTTCGACTTTGAGCCCGTAGACCTTCGCGAACTCGAGCGACTGCGTCGACGCCGTGCCGGTCATGCCGCAGATCATCGGATAGAGCGCGACCAGATGTTGCAGGGTGATCTGTCCGAGGATCTGCCCCTGCGCCTTGGCCGAGACGCCCTCCTTCGTCTCGACCGCGGTGTGCAGGCCGGCGGGCCAGCGGCGGTCGAGTGCGATTCGGCCCTTGAATTCATCGACCATCTCGACGATCCCGTTTTTGACGATGTAGTCGACATCGCGCTTCAGCAGCGCGTGCGCGTGCAGCGCGTCCTGCACGGCGGCGTGCGCGTTCAGATTCCCCTCCTCGAAGAGATTCCCGCAGCGGAGCGCGGTTTCGACCACCTGGATTCCGGCGTCGGTCAGCGCCACGTTGTGGCCGCCGGTGTCGATTGTGTAGTGCTCGCCGGGAAAGAGTCCGCGGACGATCTGGTCGGCGACGTGGGCCAGCGCACGATCGGTCGAATCGCCGCCGGCGATCACGAGCGGGACGCGCGCCTCGTCGATCAGGATCGAGTCGGCCTCGTCGATCACCGCCGCGTTGAACTCCCGATGGACCTGGTCCTCGACACGCATCGCGAGGCGGTCGCGGAGGAAGTCGAAGCCGATCTCGTTCTGCGTCGCGTAGGTGATGTCGGCGCCGTAAGCGGCGCGGCGCTGCTCCGGTGTCATGCCTTGCTGCACGAAGGCCACAGACAGGCCGAGCATGCGGTAGATGCCGCCCATCCAGGCGGCGTCGCGCCGCGCGAGGTAGTCGTTGACGGTCATGACGTGGACGCCGCGCCGTTCGCGCGCGAGCCATGAGATCGCGGGCACGGCAGCCAGCGTCTTGCCTTCGCCGGTCTGCATCTCGGCGATGCTGCCGCGCGCGAGGGCCAGCGCCCCGCGCAGTTGGACGTCGTACATCTCCTGCCCGAGCACGCGGGCGGCGGCGGTCGCCGCGAGGGCGAACCACCGGATGGGGTCATCGGTTTGCGATGCGGTCGCGGTGATCTCGGCGTCGGTCATACGCGCGAATTCCCGCCGCATAGCGTTGATCTGGTGCACGCTCGACCGGTCACGGTCGAGCAGCGTGCGCAGCCACTGCATAGGGCTCTCCTACTGGATTGTGGTTGGTCGGGTGATGGCCGCGATTACGCGGCAGTAGGAGGAGGACGCTGGAACAGCGAGAAGCCAAGGATCGTTTCGACCGCGCGATCGCGAGGCGCCGGTGCGGTGAAGGCAGGCCCCTCGGGCCGTGGAGGCCGCACGACGGCTTCCACGATTTCTTGGGCGCGCCGCTCCCGCTGCTCGCTATAGACGTAATAGCAGGTGACGCGATTGGTGTAGACGCGCGCGACCGGAGCGCCGAACACGGCGCTGAACAACAGCAGCGCCGAGAGGTAGGCAGTGAGCCGCGACTTCATCCGTTCCTATCTTACGCCAGTCGCGGGCTCCATCAGTTATTAGGAGTTGTGGGGCAGACTTCAGTCTGCGACGGGCTTCAGCCCGTCATGACCCGGATGCGGGGCTAAAGCCCCGCGCAGGCTGAAGCCTGCCCTACGTGCGGTCTATTGTCCTGCCGGCGCGCTCGCCGCCGCTCCGGGACGGGCGGGTTTGCCGGCGTCGAGGTGGTCCCAGTTCATGATGGCGTTGAAGGCCAGCATGTAGGTGCCGTGGGTCTGCCAGCGCCAGAATGGGCGGAGGGCGAACATCACGATGTGGCCCTTGCCCATCGGGACGTCGGCGACGGCGGCGCGGCCGGAGAGCGCTTCGCCTCCCGCGAGAGTTCCGGAGAGCAGCATGTCGTTGGCGTTCGCGGGGAATTGGACGACGACGCGCGGACGGTCGCCTGCCGCGCCTCCTCCGAAGCCGCCACCGCCGAACCCTCCACGACCACCGCCGCCACCGCCGCCGCCACGTCCTCCGCGGCCGGCAGGAGTCGCAGCCGGAGTGGCGGTCGTCGCCGCTTCGAGCGGAGAGATGTGAATGGGCGCCGCGTTCGGCGTGACGTTCGTGCCGACGCCTTCGATCTGCGCGCCGCCGCGTCCGCCGCCTCCGGCGAACCCGCCGCCACCGCCACCGGCGTTCAACACCGGGTCCTGATTGAAGTAGACCGGGATGTCCTTGCCTTCATACCCGTACGCGATCGGGCTCTTCAAGTCGCCGAACACGCCGCGCAGAATGGTCCCGCGCGCGAAGAGCGAGCTCGGGTGCTCGACCGTTACGCCGCTCGCCAACGCGAACTCCGCCATCATCGCCGTAGTCGAGCCCTCGACGATCAGCGTGCCGCCCGCCGCGGCAAACTTGCCGAGCTCGGTGAGACCCTCAAATCCCATGCCGCCGCGGATATCGTCGGAGGCATCGTTGGCGCCGAGCGACTTGAACTCGTCCGTCTTCTTATAAGGTAGCGGCGCGTTGCCGGTCTTGGGAATGCCCGCCATCATCGACTGCGCGGTGCCGCCGACGTGGGGGAAGATGATCACGTCATACTTCGCGCGCAGGTTGCCCTCGGCGAGCTTCTGGTCGGCGAAGTAGGTGTACGGAATGCCGTAGTGGTCGAGCGCGGCGCGCACCCAGCCTTCGTCCTGCGTACGGCTCCACGAGTGGACGTAGCCGATGCGCGGAATCTTGAGCTCATGCGTCTTGACGGACGGCGCTGCGCCGACGGCCCACGCGGAGAGGCCGAGGTCGCGGAGCTGCGGCTCGAGTGCGGCGCGGTCGGCGTTCGGCACGATGAACGCTCCGGCGCGGAACTTGTGGCCGTTCGCTTCGAAATCCTCCTCGGCAGCGAGCATGCGGACGCCCGGGTTCTTGTAGCGGAAGCTGACCAGGTTGTTGTCCGCGGTGTGTTCCACGATGAGCGTGCCGCCGGAGCCGTCGATGCCGCCCGCGGCCTTCACGTCGGCGGTCAGCATCGTCATCGACGCGTCGAGTACGGCCTTGCTTTCGACGGTCGTGACCTTCACGTTGCGCATGTAGGGCATGGTCCAGCCGGTGTCGTCATACGGGCGCGGATTCGACGGCGGATAGTTCTGGACGCTGAAGTAGATGTCGATCAGCGTGCGATAGGGCTGGTCGGCCCGGATGATGTAATCGCCCGCGGCGATATCGACGTTGCCGGCCTTGAACGCGGCCCCGGCCTTGTGCACCTCGACGCCCTGGCGGCGGAGGTCGTTGACCATCTCGGCGGCGTCGGCCTTGCGGCGCTGCCCGGCGGGGATCACCCAACCGTACGTCGGACCGTTCTTGCCCTTATCGATCGAACGCTTGTTCTTCATCCAGTAGTTCTCGAGGTAGAGCTCGCGCTCTTTGGCGACCTTATTCAGGGCGATCAGCAGCGCGGATTCCTGGATGTTGGTGTTGTTGCGCGGTCCCCACGCGATCGAGGGCAGCGGCGGGTTCGGACGGAACCACTCGCGGCTGGTCTGCGTGGCGCCGAGCGTCAGGTTCGGGTTCACGTCGGGCCCGTAGCTTTGGACCTCGTAGAAGCGGCCGAACGAGTTGTGCGTGATGCCCATCCAGAAGAGGTAGTTGGGCGCATAGCCGTCGTAGAAGCCGTAGGTGAAGACGCCGGGGACGCCGCGCTTCGCCATCTCCATCAACTCGGTCTGCGCCAGCAGCCACCACTCGTCGATCTGCATCGGGTCGAGCTGCGGATTGTACGGGCCGGTGCCGGTCGAGACATAGAGGTAGGACTGCGCCTCATGCAGATCGTGCAGGACCGTGGGGTGCCACTCCAGGATCCCAGCCATGAAGTTCTTGGTGATGGCGAGGAACTGGCCCATGCCGTCCCGATTGTTGTCGTGCTGGACGTACTTGCCCCAGTACATGAGCGGCAGGCGCGCCTCGCCGGCGGGACGCTTCTTGTTGAAGTAGTACGTGTCGACCGCCTTGTCCCGGCCATCCACCTCGATCACCGGCGTGATGAACGTGATGACGTTGTTGCGGATCTCCTGGATGAACGGCGATTCTTCGACGATCAGGCGGTAGGCGAGCTCGATCAGCATCTCGGGGCCGCCGGTCTCGGGCGAATGGATGCCGCTGGCCGCCCAGTAGAGCGGCTTGGTGGTGTGAATCAGCTCGCGAGCCTGGGCGTCGGTGAGCTTGCGCGGGTCGCCGAGCTTCGCGAGATCGTCCTTGTACTTGTCGAGATTCTTGATGGTGGCCTCGTCGGCGATGGCGAGGATCACCTGGTCGCGGCCTTCCTCGGTCTTGCCGATGCGCCAGAACTTCGCGCGGGGCGAGGCCTTGGCGAGGGCTTCGTAGTAGCGGTTGATGTCCTCGGCGTAGGTGAGCTCACCGGGTTTGCCCGGGATGCGTCCGAGGAACTTCAGCGGCGAGGGCACGGTGTCCGACACGGGCATGTGGTCGACGAGCTCTGTCGAGATGCGCGGATCCTGCAGGTATTCCTTGATCTGGCGCGTGTACTCCTCGTCGATCTTCTGCGGCTGAGCGGTCGCGGCCGGCGCGGCTGCCGGTTTCTTTTTGGTCTGGGCCGGAGCCGGGAAAACGGCGATACTGAGCGCGGCGGCCGCGCAGACAAAGCGAGAAAGCATATCGGACACGAATACCGCGAGGCGGGTCGGATGTCAACTGTCGGATACTGGTCGCATGAGCTTCTGGCGCAAGGAGATCATCGATTTCGCGCTCGATCAAGAGACCAAAACGCACATGGAGGAGCAGCTCGCCTGGATCGCGCGCGAGCCGGGGAACGCGAAACCGTACTACCATCTCGCGCAGTTCTACCGGATGAATGGACGGCAGGACGAAGCGCTCGGACTGCTGCTGGAGGCGGTGGCGCTCGACGGCAAACTAGCGGAGGCGCACGCGTCGCTCGCCGAGGTGTACGCGATCCGCGGCGACTACGACGCGGCATGGAAACACGCGCGTGCGGCCGAGGAGAATGGCGAGCCGAGGGCGGTCGAAATGCTCCAGCGGCACGGCGTCAGGTAATGATTACCTGAAACTGCCAGGTAACGTCTTTGTTTTCTGTGAAGCTCAGGTAATGATTACCTGAGCTTGGCAATGATAGCGTCCGTGAACTGAGTCGTCGACGCTTTGCCGCCGACGTCGCCGGTCAGATTCTTGCCTTCCGCGTAGACTTCGTGGATCGCGTTTTGCAGTCGGACGGAGGCGTCGCGCTCTCCAATGTGGGCCAACATCAGGACCGCCGACTGCATCAGAGCAGTCGGATTGGCGAGGCCTTTGCCCGCGATATCCGGCGCCGTGCCGTGGACCGCTTCGAAGACGGCGTGGTCGTCGCCGAGGTTGGCGCCGGGCACGATTCCGAGGCCTCCCACCAGTCCCGCGGCGAGGTCCGACATGATATCGCCATAGAGGTTCGGCATCACCATGATGTCGAACGTCTCCGGCCGCATCACCATCTGCATGCAGGCGTTGTCGACGATCAGCTCGTTGTACTGCACCTCGGGATATTGCGCGGCGGTCTCGCGGCAGCACTTCAAAAACAGGCCGTCGCTGAGCTTCATGATGTTGGCCTTATGGATCGAGGTCACCTTGTTGCGGCCTTCGCGGCGCGCGAACTCGAACGCGGCGCGCGCGATCTTCGTGGACGCGGTGCGCGTGATGATCTTGAGGCTCTCAACGACACCCGGGACGACTTCATGCTCCAGTCCGGAGTAGAGGTCCTCGGTGTTCTCGCGGAAGATCGCGAGGTTCAGCGGAAGGTCCTGATAACGCGTTTTGAGGCCCGGCAGCATGCGGACGGGGCGGAAATTCACGTTGAGGCAGAGCTTCTTGCGGAGTGCGACGTTGATGCTCTGATGGCCGCCTCCGATCGGGGTCGCCGTGGGGCCCTTGAGGCCGACGCGGGTCATCTCGAGCGACGCGAAGACCTCGTCGGGGATGAGCTGGCCGTATTCGGCGAGGGCGCGCGCGCCGGCCTCGACCCGTTCCCACTCGATTGCGACTCCCGTCGCATCCACCGCGCGCACGGTCGCGTCTGCCACTTCCGGGCCGATCCCGTCACCGGGGATCAGCGTAATCTGATGAGCCATCTTCTCTTATTATAAAGACGGGGGTGGGCAGTGATCCCGAATTGGGCGGTCGAGCGCGAACAAATGGTGGAAAAGCAGTTGCGCGGCCGCGATATTCGGGATGAGCGGGTGCTGCGCGCCATGCGCGAGATCCCGCGCGAGGAGTTCGTCCCGCCCGAGTTCCGCATCCTGGCGTACCGCGACGAGCCGTGCCACATCGGCTACGGCCAGACGATTTCCCAACCCTATATGACCGCTTTGATGGCGCAGGAACTGGCGCTGCGCGGGGATGAGACCGTGCTGGAGGTCGGGGCCGGCTGCGGGTATGCCGCCGCGGTGCTCGGGGCTTTGGCGGCGCGCGTGATCACGGTCGAGATCGTTCCGGGACTGGTCGAGCGGGCGCGCGCGAATCTGCGGCGGACGCTGCGGGACGGGAACATCGTCGTCGTGCAGGGCGATGGGTCGATTGGGTTCGCGGAGGCCGCGCCGTACGACGCGATCTCAGTGGCGGCGGGCGCGCCGGAAGTGCCGCAATCGCTCGTCGATCAACTCGCCGACCCGGGACGGCTCGCGATCCCGGTGGGCGATCGCGAGAAGCAAGAACTCAGGGTGGTGTGGAAGGACCGCGGACGGGTGGGCTATCGCGTGTCGACGCACTGCCGCTTTGTGCTCTTGCGCGGCGGAGAGGGCTGGAACTAATGCGCCTGCGCGCGGCCAAGGACCGGCTGAAAATCGAGCACAGCATCATCGACGGCCTGCGCCCGGTGCTGGAAGAAGTGCTGGCGGCGAATGCGGAGATCCGCTCGGTGATCCCAGGGGTGATCCGCCCGGTGCGCGATGCGAAGGGCAAGGTCCGCGTGCGGGTAACGGTCCCGACGCAGAACGGGTGGAAGGCGATCGCGCTCAGCGCGGGCGCACGCCAGGAGCTCTTCGTGAGCGCGCCCTGGACGAAGGAGCAGGTGGAAGCGGCCTTCGCGCGGGCGGGAGCGCTGACGGAGTAAAGTCAAAAGCTGTCTCTCGCAAAGGCGCAAAGACGCAAAGTAACGTCAAAACCTTAGATTTTGAATTTCCTTTGCGGCTTGGCGTCTTTGCGAGAGATATGTTTTAGACTTTTTCCACGACCTTCAACAGCGCCGCCAGCGACGTCTCGGTCGAGTACATTTTGCCCTTCGGGTCCCGCCAGTGGGTCTCTAGGGTGAACGTTCCTTTGTAGCCGTCCTTCAGGAGGGCTCGGATCTGGCCGAGGTTGTCGAACTCTCCGGCTCCGACCGCCGTCCATACGACTTTGCCGTTCTCGTGCTTGTAGTCGCGTAGGTGGACGTGGAAGATGCGGGCGGGGTCGATGTGGCGGTAGCCGTCGGGGAAGGACTGCTCGCCGGACTCGGCGGCGTTGTTCGGGTCCCACGTCATGCCGACGTTATCTTCCTTGACACGCTTGAGGAACTCGCCGGCCTGGGCGCCGCTCCAGACGTGGCCTCCGCCGATGTTCTCGACGGCGAGGCGGTAGCCTTTCGCGCGTTTCGCGGCCTCGCGGATGAGTTCGTCGATCCTGGCGTAGCTCTTCGCGGACGGCTGCTCTCCGCGCGCGAGCATGAAGGTGAAGATGCGGAGCTTGTCCGTGCCGAAGGCCTTGGCGCGCTCGAGCGAGCGGTCGAGGAGCTTCCATTGGTTGTCGAGGATCTTCTCGCCTTCGGGGCCTTCGGGCGGGAGCGGGATCTTGAAGAAGCCGGTGCCTTCGATCGAGACTTTCACGCCGTGGGCGTCGAGAATCTGATTGACCTCGCGGACTTTCTCGATCGGCTGCTCGGTGTTGTACTTGCCCCAAATATTGCGGACCTCGCCCCATTTGAGCCCGTTCTTCTTCAAGAACTCGGCGGCGGTGACCATGTCATCGTCGATCTCGTCGGTGGTGATGCCGAGGCGGATTTCGGAGAGCGGGAGCGCGCGAAGGCGGCTCGCGAGGAGGGCCGCGGCGGCGCCGCCGAAGAACTCGCGTCGATGGAGGTTCATGCCCGCATTATAGCGGGCGTACCATGAAGAGCGTGGACGAGCAGCTCATACGCGAATTGATCGATCGAATGAACCGGGCCTGGATGGAAGGCCCGGTCGAGGAGATGTGGGGCGCGCTGGAGGCGTGCTTCCATCCCGCGATGGTCATCCGCGGCGGCGATCTCCAACCTCACGGCGCCGGGCGCGACGCGTGCATCCAGAGCTATATCGACTTCGTGGGCTCGGCGGAGATTCACCAGGTCCAACTCGAAGAGCCTTCCATCGATCTGGCGGACGGCACGGCGGTCGCGGTGTACGGCTGGGAGATGACGTACGAGACAGAGGGACAAACGTATCAGGAGGCGGGGTCGGACATCCTGATGCTCGCGAAGTTCGACGCGGGCTGGCTGATCACGTGGCGCGCGATGCTGCCGGCTGCGGAGATGGAATAACGCCGCTACTGCTGGCCGATATCCAGGACGTCGAAATGGAATCGGTCCGGCGGAAAGAGCGCCGGGGTCTGCGGAACGAGATGGCTCCACGTTTGGTAAGCTGCTCCCGCTACCGTCGAGTTCAAGTAGAAGAGGAACTGACTCGATACGCAGTCGAGCGGCGGCGGTTGGCGGAAGGAGAGGCGCAGGCCGACGGCGTGATCGAGTGCGACACCGCGGGTCGGGACTTCCTTCTCCATCAATAACGTGACAAAGCTCGCACGGCTGGCGTGGGGCCAGACGTCGGGGTGGAGGAGGGTACGGAGCGTGTCCTCGCACTCGAAGGTGATCTCGCATTGGCGGATCCATTCGAGGATCGAATCGCCCCAGAGCCAATGCGCGACCAGGCCTTTGTACTGTTCCTTGAGTTGTAACGCGAGATCGAAGCGGCGCTGCTCGTGCAGGTCCGGCGCTTCATCGCTGATCGCGAGCATGTCCTCGGCCTCGCCGAGGACCGAGTCGAGATCCTCTACGGGCGCGCGCTCCGCGGCGGAATGGACCAGCAACGGCGGAAGCTCGTGCGTCTTACTTCCGGGGATCTCAATGTACCTGGAATCCCGCATACCGTGTTTGGCCTCCCATCCTGTTTGACGCCAAATATGGGCGTCTTTGTTTCATGTTTGTAGCACAAGTCGCGCCAATGTGAATTAAAAAAGTTTCAATTCGCGCTATCACGAAAACTTGTGGGAGACGCAGCACTCACCGTGGGATGCTGCTAACGACGCGCGTGCTATGATGGCGGCGCTTATGCCCCAGTACTCCATTGGTGTCGACCTCGGTGGGACCAATCTGCGCGCGGCGGCGATCGACCGCGACGGCAAGATGCTCGACAAGATCACCGGCTCGACGGATTACAAGGACGGGCGCGACGCGGTGCTTTCCGACATCGCGGCGGGAATCGAGACGCTGCGCACGCGGCATGGGGTTGCGGAGTTGTCGGGTATCGGTGTCGGTGTACCGGGATTCATCCGAATCAAGGAGGGGTTCATCACCGGTTCTAATAACCTGCCGTACCTGGAAAACTTCCCGGTGCGCGACGAGCTCTCGCGACGGCTGGGCACGAAGGTGATTCTGGAGAACGACGCCAACGCGGCGGCGCTCGGCGAGAAATGGATCGGGGCGGGGAAGGACGTCGACGACCTCGTGCTGCTCACGCTCGGCACCGGGATCGGCGGCGGGATCATCTCATGCGGCCGGATCGTGCGCGGCTTCGTGGGGATGGCGGGCGAGCTCGGACACGTGACATGCGTCCCGAACGGCAACCCCTGTGGGTGCGGGAATCGCGGTTGCCTGGAGAAGCACGCGTCGGCGACGGCGGTCTCGGCGATGGCGCGGCTGATGCAGATCGGTGAGGATCTGACCGCGCGCGACGTCTACGACATCGCGAAGAACGACACCGGCAAGGCAGGCGACAAGGCGCGCGAGATCTGGCGCATCGTCGGGGAGTGTCTGGGGATCGCGCTGGCGACGCTCGCCAACACGTTCAACTTCCCGCTCTACCTGTTGAGCGGCGGGATGCTGCCGGCGTGGGAGTTCTTCGCGCCGGAGATGATGCGGACCGTGGAGCGCCGGTCATTCACCTATCGCGCGACTATGCCCGACACAAAGATCGCGATGGCGACCCTGGGGAACGAAGCTGGTCTGTACGGGGCGGCCTGTCTGCCGTGGCTGGAAGGGGTAGCGCGTTGATTGAGGTGGAGGAGAGTCCCGGGGCACGACTGCCGGTTCAATCCCCCACCCGTTGGCACACTAGAGCGATAGTAGTGGGAATCGGCGCCGGCGCACATCGCGTGATCTAGTCGCTGCGGATCACCAGATTTGGTAATTGACAGAGACGGGGAATTGGTGTAGCAGGCCTCAGGGAGGCGAGATGCCCTTGCCTTCTTCGATGACGAGGTAGCGGTCGACCGGGAGGTTGGTGAAGCGTTCGACGCGTCCGCTGGGCTGGGCCCATTTGATTTCGAGCCAGTCGAGCTTGGTGGCCGCTCCCAGTCCGAGGATGTCGCGGGGGTCGTGGGCGGAGAGGTAGCTGCCTCCGGCGTTTTTCAGCCTGGTGCGCTTGATGCCGCCCGCCGACCACGTGATGCGTGTGCCGATCGCGTCTCGATTGCACTTCACGCCGCGGAGGTGGAGGCCGAGCCAGTGGTTGCCGGTGCCGGCGCGGTTCTGGAGGAGCAGCGGGGCTTCGCCGTTGTTCGCGACGAGGACGTCGAGATGGCCATCGTTATCGAGGTCGCCGACGGCGAGCCCGCGGGCCGGGAACGCTTTCGCGAACGCCGGTCCGGCGTCGGCGCTGATGTTGCGTAGCTTGCCGCCGTCGTTGTGGAAGAGCAGCAGCGGCTCCTTGTACTTCACCTGCTGCGAGTACTGCTCGATCATGTCGTCGGGGTGGCCGTTGGAGAGGATGAGGTCGACCGCGCCGTCGTTGTCGTAATCGAAGAACTTCAGGCCCCAGCCGCTGAGCAGGCGAGTGGCCTGCGCGACGGTGTGGGTGTGGGCGGTGTCGCGGAAATTCTCCTGCTTGTTGTTCTCGTAGACGGAGAACATCTCCTGGTCGACGTTGGCGACGAAGAGGTCCTCCCAGCCGTCGTTATTGAGGTCGGCGGCGTCGACCCCCATGCCGGAGCGGGCCTGCCCATTCTCGCTGAACCCGACCTCGGCGGCGAGCGCGATCTCGTCCCACTTGCCGCCGCCGCGATTCGCGAACAGGAAATTCTGGACGGTGTCGTTGGCGACGAAGAGGTCCATGCGGCCGTCGTTGTTGATATCGGTGGCGACGACGCCGAGCCCCTTGCCCATCGCCTTCGCGATGTCGGTGCCCTTGCCGACCTCGGTGAAGGTGCCGTCGCCGTTGTTGTGATACAGGAAACTGGCGGTGCCTTTGAAGACGCGCGGGATGCAGTAGTAGTGACGGCCGAGTTTGTTGTCGCCGCAGGCGAAGCGCGCGTTGGGGCCGTAGTCGACGAAGCTGCAGACGAAGAGGTCGAGTCGGCCGTCGTTATCGTAGTCGAACCAGACGGCGCTGGTGGTCCAGCCCGGCGTGGCGAGGCCGGCCTTCTCGGTGACGTCGGTGAACGTGCCGTCGCGGTTGTTGCGGTAGAGTGTGGGACGGCCGTAGGCGGTGACGAAGAGGTCGGGGTAACCGTCGTTATCGTAGTCGCCGACGGCGACGCCCATGCCGAAACTGATCCCGCCGGCGACTCCGGCTTTCGCCGTCACGTCAGTGAAGGTGCCGTCGCGATTGTTCTTGTAGAGGGCGTTGCGCAACGGCTTCGTGGGCTTGTAGAAATCGGAAGGGCCCGTGTTGACGAAGAACAGGTCCATCCAGCCATCGTTGTCGTAGTCGAAGATGGCGCAGCCGGGGGGCAGCGTCTCGGGCAGGAAATGCTCAGCGGTGCGGGCGTTCTCGTGGACCCACTCGATGCCGCTGCGGCTGGCCGGGATCTCCTCGAAGAGCGGCGGCGTCGCCGCTCGCAGACCGGACGCGAGCGGGGCAGCGGCGAGAGTCGAGAGAAAGCGGCGCCGGTTCATTCGATGGTCACCGTCGTGCGCTCCTCCGTCGCGCTCTCGCCCTGCTTGACCACGACACGCACTTCGTAGGTTCCGGGTTTCATCGCCTCCGCCGCTGACGACATGATACAGGGGATGCGGCCCTTGGCATCGGGGGCAGCGAGCGTCACGTCGCCGCGGCCGACGGTCTGGCCGTCGAGCAGGTACTCGACGAACGCCTGCGGCTTGGCAGCGATGGAGGGGTCGGGATAGACGATGAAGAAAAGCGAGACCTGCGAGCCCTTGCCGCCGGGGATCGAGTTGTTGAGCGTCGGGGTGACGCGGCCGCCGTTGATCTGGAACGGGTCGGCGGGATCGAGATTTTCGACCTTGGCTTCGAAGCGGCGCACGAGGGTGATGCCGCTGAGGCCGACGCCGACGGGCTTCGAGGTCGGGGCAAAGACAGCGCGGCGGGCGCCGATCTTGGCGCTTTCGCCATCGAGTACAGCGGTCTCGACGGTGTAGCGGCCGGCGGGCACGGTGAACTGGTCCTTGTAGACGAAGTTGGCTTCTTTGATGGCGGCGAGCTGCGTCAGCGGTCCGTGCACGGGGAGGTCCTGCTCGAACTTTTTGACGACCTCGCCCTGCCCATTTTTGACGAGGGCGACGAGCGAGGTGCGCGCGGAGTAGGTTTTCGCCGCGGCGTCTTCCGTGAAGGTGAGGCTCTTCAGCGGGACCTCGACGATGAGCGCGGCGCGGATCTCGGCGGCCCGGTGGTCGAGGCGGATGACGGACGAACGGAAGGTGACGTCCTTCGGCAGCGGCGTCGTGCCGAGCGCTTTGAGCAGCGGGGCTTCGTACGGGCGGAGGACGCTCATCGTGTCGCCGGGCGGCAGCGCGAAGTAGCCGCTGCGGGCCTGCACTTTCGCGTCGCTATTCAAGAGATGGACGGCGGTCTTGTGGAAGCGGCCGTCGTACGTTTCGATCTGGGGCGAGTAGGCGATCTCGTAGTAGCTCTCGATCTCCTCGACGACTTTGCGAAGGGGGGCGCGGAGGTCGTTGGTATTCGCGATGAGGAAACCGCCGGTGCTTTCTGAGAGATTGCGGAGCTCGGTTTGCACGTTGGCCTTCATGCTCTCTTCGGCGTTGTCGGCGGCCTTGACCTCCTGCACGGTGACCGCTTTGCCTCCGGTGTCCGTGGCCGTCTGCCGGGAGCCGCTGGCCGCCGTTTGCAGTTCGGAGAGAGCGCTGGCATTGTCGCCGGAGGTTCGGAGGCCGCGCGAATCGACCGCGTAGAAGGTGACGTTGGCGCGATTGGCGGCGCTGACGACGCCCTGGAAGGCGGTATCGAGATTGGTCGGGATGCGGAGGCCCTCGGTGAAGTAGAGGATGGTCTTGCGGCCGGGGAGCGCAGCCTGCCCGCGGACCATCGCCATCAGCGAGAAGATCGAGATGCGCGCGGCCTCCGTGCTCTCCATGGATTGGTTGAACTGGAGCATGTTGAGCATCGCCTGCGCCATCAGCGCCTGCGATGGGTCGCGCGGGTTGGCGTCGGCCTTTTCCTGGATCTGGTCGCTGGCGGAGCGGCCGTCGGGCGGCGCGCCGATCTGCTGCTGGAGCTGGGTTTTAATGCGATCGGAATCGTTGGGGAACTCGGCGTAGAGGCCGCTGGTGGCGCGGTCGGCCGCTTTGCGGAGGAGTCCCGTGTCGGCGGTGAATTGTTGGAGAACGCTGAGCTTCTGATCGATCGCCATGACGGCGTAGAAGACGTTCTGCGGGGGCTGCGCGCGCAGGAGGTCCTGCGCGGCTTGGCGGGCGAAGCGGCGGCCTTCGGGGCTGAGGCGCTCGAAGACGAGGGTCACGAGACGGATTTGACGCAGCGGGTCGAGCGGCGTGGCGCCGGCTTTGGTGGTAGCCTCTTTGCCTTCGACGAGGCGCACGCTGCGGATTGGCATTTTGGCGCCGTTGTCGTAGACCTCGAAATCGGCGGGGCCGAGTTCGCGGACGAGCTTGCCCTTCTTGTCACGGACCACGACGTCGAGGATGACTTCGTCCGCGCCGGTGCGGATCTCGGGTTGGGGAGTTTGGGGAGTTTGACCGAGGATGGGGAAGACGAGTAGCGAGAGTAGGATTTGACGCAGAGACGCTGAGACGCAGAGGAACGCGTTAGTTTGGATAAGTTTCATTCGGCCTCACTATTCGGATCTGGTGATCGCTGAAAAGGTGGTGGGAGCCTGGGATTTCGTATTTGGGCATGTGGCAGCCGGCGCAGTCGGGTTTTCCGGTGGGACATGCTTTTGCCGATACGCCGTGGCAGGCGTTGCACTTCTTGTCGTACGACGCCGAGGCGTGCTCGACCTCCTGGTGGGGGTCGTGGCAGGCGGTGCAGGAGATGCGGCGGTCGGCGACGTTGTAGCACTTGCTGTTGGTCAGGCGATAGACCTGGAAGCGGACATTCTGGATTCCCTGCGGCCCGTTGGTCGCGATGTCGGACCAGGTGCGGTGGCACTTGCCACAGAGGTCGGAGATCTGTTCGGTGTCGAGCGCGGAGAGCTTTTTGAGCGCGGCTCCGGCGACGTTGCCGGCGCGGACGGCGGCCTCGTGACGGGCGGCGCCTTCGTGGCAGTTCTCGCACTGGACGCCCGGGACGATGGCGCCGAAGTCGACCTGGAGGCCGCGGACCGCGTTGCCGGAGTGGCAGCCGAAGCAGGCGGCGGTGTCCTTGGGACTCATCTCGCGGCCGGCCGCCTCGCCGAGATTCTTGGGCGAGAGGTTGCGGGCGCCGAGTGTGAGGTCGAGGCCACGCGCCTGGCCGTAGTAGCTGACGCGGCTCTCGTGCCACTTGCCGTTCCGTTCGAAGACGTAGGTCTGGCCGACGCCGCCGAGGCCGAAGGCCCACGCGAGCGGCGCGGTGATGGTGTCGGTTCCGTTGGTTACGGAGTAAACGCCGTGTCGGATGGTGTAGGTGTAGGGGCCTTCGCGGTAGGTGAGGTCGGGATTGTCGCGGAGGATCGCGGCGTCGGCGGCGCGGGTGAGGGCGGCTGCCATGGAGGTCGAACCGTGGGCGCGCTGCTCGCGGGCGTGGCACTGTCCGCAGTTGGCGGCGGCTGCAAGGCAGGGAAACGCGGCGAGGATCAGCGCGAGTCTCATGGCTGTTTTGCCGTCGCGGTGAACCCGGTGTCGGAGGCGTTCTTGAGCTTGAGGAACTCGGCGCGCTCGCGGGCAGCCTCTGCGGACTTGCCGGCGCGGCCGTAGGCGGAAGCGAGCGCGATGCGGACCTGTGGGCTTTCGGGCGCGAGACGGCGGGCCTCTTCGAGCTCGCGGATGCCTTCGTCGAGCTTGCCGGTGTCGACCAGAACGCGGCCCATGGCGGCGTGCGAAGTAAACGAGCCGGGCGCGGTCTTCACGGCGCGCTCGGCGAACTCGCGGCCCTTCTCCGGATCGCCGCGCTTGACGTATTCGAGCGCCACTGCGACGAGCGAGGGCAGGTGGTCCGGGGTCAGTTCGATCTCGCGGAGCATCTCGCGGAGACCGGCGTCGGGGTCGCTGAGCATGAGGAAGGCGCCGTAGGTGTAGTGGACGTTGGGCGCTTTGGGGTAGGCGGCGAGGAGGTTGTCGAAGGCCTTCTGGGAGCCGGCGACATCGCGCTCGGCGGCGCTGCAGACGGCGCGTCCGGCGAGGAAGACGAGCTCGCGGTCGGTGGGCGGAAGGTCGGGCGGGAGCAGCGGTTTGCGCAGCGCCGCGAGGCCGGCGGCTTCGATGACGGACGGGCTGCTGTTCCCCTGCTTCACCAGTTCCAGCAGGATTTGCATGGCGGCCTCGTACTCGCCGAAGCGGGTCAGCAGGACGCCGGTGTGGTACATGAGCACCTGCAGCATCTGCGGGTCGATGCTCGTGATACCGAGCATGCGGGCGCGGTTGAGGTGTCCGAGCGCGGGCTCGTACTCGTGGGTACGGTACTCGCAGAGGCCGAGCATGGCGAAGGCTTTCGCGTTCTTGGGGTCGAGCGCGGCGGCGCGGCGGAAGGCGTCGCGACCTTCTGGGTAGCGATCCTGGTCGTAGAAGAGAGTGCCGAGGAACCACCAGCCTTCGGTCCAATTGGGTTTCAGCTTGACGGCGCCTTGGTAGAGGCCGATGGCCTTGGGGAGTTGGTTGTGCTCGCGGGCGGCGGCGGCTTGTTTGGAGAGAGTTTCGAAGGAGGGCGCCTGCTTCGGCTGCGGCGGATCGGCGAGCGCGAGGGCGAGCAGGAGCGCGATCATTTTCCGATCTCCTGGCCCTTCGGCTGCTTGGCCTGCGCTTCTTCGTTGAGCTGTAGGACGAGGGCGCGCTCGCGGTCGCCGTCCTCTTTGCGTTTGAGGCGGTAGTAGACGGTGGCGAGCGAGACGTGGGCCTCGGTGAACTTGGGCGCCTCCTTGACGACGGCTTCGAGCTCGGTGCGCGCGCGGTCGATCTTGCCGGTGGAGAGGGCGATCGTGCCGATCTGGTAGCGGGCGCGCAATTCGCCCGGTCTGGTGCGGAGCGCGCGGGCGAGGAGCGTGGAGGCCTCGTCGTACTGCTGATCCTGACGCAGGATGGAGGCGAGGTTGAGGTTGGAATCGAAGTCGTTGGGGTTGAGGGCGAGCTCGGCGCGGAAGGCCTTGGAGGCGCCGCTGGTGTCGCCGGTGGCCATGAGCGCCTGGCCGTAGTACGAGTTCACGGTCGGCAGCTTCGGATTGAGGGCGACGGCTTTGGCGAGATCGTCGAGCGCGCCCGCGAAGTCGGCGATGCCGAGCTTGGCTGTGCCCATAAGCAGACGGGCTTCGGCGGAGTCGCCGTGCTTGAGGATCTTGTCGAGGAGCTGCTGGCCGGCGGAGTACTGGCCGTCGCGGATGAGCGCCGTGCCGAGGAGGTAGGCGACGGCGAGATCGTCGGCGTGGACGTCGGCCTGGGGGCGGAGGAGCTCGATCACGCGCGGGTTCTCGCCGAGTTGGAGCAGGCAGTCGGCGAGCAGCATCGTGACCTGTTGATTGGAGCCGCCGGTGGCGGCCTGAAGTGCGTTGAGCTCGCTGGCGGCGCGCCGGATCTCGCCCATCTTGTAATACGCGACTGCGAGATTGAAGGCGACGCCGGTGTTGCCGGGAGCGTCGTGCAGGGCGGTCTCGTACTCGACGATGGCGGCCTGGAGATCGCCCTTGCGCGCGAGCGCTGCGCCGAGATTGGAGCGGACTTCGGCGGCGTTCGGTTTGAGCTTGAGAAACTCGCGGTAGGACTTGATGGCGGCGTCGAGGTCGCCGGCCTGGTGAGCGGCGATCGCCTGTTTCAGGATGGCGTCGGGCTGCTGTGCGAGAAGGGGAAGGAGGACACCCAGGAACGCCGCGAGGCGAGGCATAGAGGAAAGTTTACTACCGCCGGCCGCTCCCCAGGCACGTTGGGAAGCGGCCGGCGGCTTGCGGCTAGAAGTAGAACTTCACCGCGAGCTGGATGATGCGATGGCCCTGTTTCTCCGTGGCGACGCCGAAGTTCGGGTTGTTGACCTTGAACGAAGTCGGATCGTACGTGAGGTTGAGGTTGCTCGACCCGCTGCGGAACGACCACAGCGGATGATTGAGGAAGTTGTACGCGTTGAAGCGGAACTGCAGCTTCTTGGCTTCCGTGAAGTGGAAGTTCTTGTAGAGGCCGAGATCGCTGTTGAAGAACGCGGGCCCGAAGATCTCGGGGAGGACGATCGGACCGTTCTGCCCGGGGACGGTCGGCACCGCGAAGCAGTTGCCGTTGACGAACTGATTCGCGCCGAGATTCGCGGTCGGGCTGCACGTGACGAGCGGGTGCAGCGGGACCGAATCCGTGCCGTTGATGCTGCGAGCGCTGATGGCGAAGCCGCTGGCAGGGCCGGTCGAAAGCACCGCGCCGTTGGTGTTGAGGCCGAAGTTCTCCCCGGTGTTGCCGCTGAGGTTGGCGCCGCTCTGGAACTGCGTGATGCCGGAGAGCTGCCACCCGTTGATGAGCCCTTCGCCGACTTTGTTGTGCTTGACGGGGCTGGGGAGCTCGACGGAGTACGCCGCATTGAAGATGTGGCGGCGGTCCGCGCTGAGCGGGCCGTAGTCATTGTTGAGGTTGAACTCGTCACCGCCGACGACGCCGAGCGATTTCCCGTAGGTGTAGTTCATCTGGATGTTGTAGCGGCCCTTGGTTCTTAGCCAGACGATCTGCATCGAGTTGTAGTTCTGGTAGAAGTTGTGGGACGCCACGTGCAGATCCTGATACGCGCCGAAGGGGCGGAACGTGTCGTAGCCCGCGCTGCCGGGGTCGCCTGAAATCTTCAGGAGGGCTCCGTACGGGACGGCATTGATGTTGGTGCCGACGCCGTTCTGGTTCAGAAGATTGGAGCTCTGATTGCCGACGTAGGACACCTCGAGCATGCTGGCGAATGGCAGGCGCCGCGAGAGGGTGAAGCTGTAACTCCACGTCTTGGGCGTCTTGTCGTCGCCCTTGCGGACCGCGTCCGTGCCGATCGCGCCGGTGCCGGGGTCAGTGTGGGAAATAGCGTCGAGGGTCGTGAGGTCGTTGAAGCTCTTGGTCTGCACGCCGGCGGGCGCGTCCAGTCCCTGGGTGAACTGCGAATTGTGGTAGTAGAAGAGGCCGATTCCGCCTCGGAGGACGGTGCTGCCGTCTCCGACGAGGTCGTACGCCATGCCGAAGCGCGGCGCCCAGAGGAGCGCTTTGCTCGGGAAGCCGGAGAGCGGGATCGACGGGTTGCGCGCGTTCCACTGGAGTCCCGTGTAGTCCGTGGGCTTGGCGTTCGGATTATACGTGGAGGGATCCCAGACCGCGAAGCCAATGCCCTGGCGGTCGTACCACTGTCCGAAGTGCGAGGCGCGGAGTCCGAGCTCGACGGTGAGGCGTTTGGTGGCCTTCCAGCTATCCTGGCCGAACCATTCGATGGAGTTGTAGGCCTCGTTGTGGAGCGGGTTCTTGTTCTGCTCCTGATACTGCGCGACCTTGCCGGTGAGGAGGTCGGCGTAGGCGCTGCCGGTCGAGCCGCTGGCCCAGTTGGCCTGGATCAGGAGGCCGTTGGTGTAGCCGTTGGCCGGCTGGTCATTGATCACGTACTCGTAGTAGGCGCCGAACTTCATGGTGTGGGTGCCCCACACCTTGGTGATGTTGTCGCTGACGGAGGGCAGGTACTTGTCGGCGAAGAGGCCCTTGCTGCCGCCGGCTTCGAAACCGCCGGGGTTGAACAGGGTCGCGAACTCGCCGCCCCAGCCGAGCATCGACGGGATCTGCTTCACGCCGTTGTGGTAGACGCCGGGGAAGTTGATGCCGAGCGCGCTGCGGTCGACCTTGCTCGGGTCGTTGAAGACGTTCGGGAAGGTGATGTAGGTGTAGCCGAAGACGACTTCGTTGGTGAGGGTCGGGGAGAAGACGTGGGTCAGGCTGGCCGAGATCGACTGCGATTCGTTCTTACCGACGATCTCGGTCGGATACGGCACCTGGTTGCCATTGCGCCACCAGAGTCCGACCGGGAAGAGCTGCTTCTCCTTCTGGAGGTTGTAGCGGACGAAGAGCTTGGTGTTGTCGCTGACGTTGTAGTCGACACGGCTGGCCCACTGCCAACTGTTCTGGTCGAAGACGACCTGCTTGACGTAGTTGTAGCCGCCCGTCGCGTTCGGGTCGGCATTGGGGAGCGGGTAGAGATTCATGAGCGCCTGGCCGCTCTTGTCGATCTGATTGGCCGGGATGATCCCGGTGGGGAACTGCGCCGGGTCGAGGGCCTGGGGTGCGGAACCGGCGGCGGTGATGTTGCCGAGCTTAGCGAGTTCGGACGGGCTGAAGTTGCCTTGGCGCATACCGGCGGTCGGAACGGTCGCGGTGATCAGGCCGGTGTCGAGCGTCTGGAAGTAATACTCGTAGCCGGTGAAGAAGAATAGCTTGTTGCGGCTCTTGTTGATGTTGGTGCCGGGGATCAGGACTGGACCGCTGATGTTCCCGCCGGGGAAGAAGTACTTGTTCTCCGGCTTCGGGTTGTTCAGGCGGTTGTTGATCCAGTCGTTCGAGTTCATGGCGTAATGGCGGGCGTAGAGGTACGCGGTGCCATGGACGTCGCGGCCGCCGGACTTCATGATGCTGGAGATGACGGCAGGTCCTTTGGAGTTCTCGGCGCTGAAGTTCGAGGTGAGGACTTTGAACTCCTGGATCATGTCCGTGTTCGGATTGACCGGGGTGGCGCAGTTGCAGCCGGGGTCGGAGACGTGCGCGCCGTCGGCGGTGATGTCGAGGGAGTTGGTCGGCAGGCCGTTGACGTTGTAGGCGTTGTTGAGCGCGCTCTGGCTGCCGCCGTCGCCGTTGCCGTTGATGCCGATGACTTCGCCGGTGTAGTTGCTGCGATTCTCGGTGCCGGTGCCGGAGATGGCGAAGCCGGGGAGGATTTTGATGAACTCGGCGGCGCTGCGTCCCACGACGGAGAAGTCCTGAAGCTGGCGTGTGGTCAGGACGGCGGACTTCTCGCCAGAGTCGACGGGGGCGACGAGGTCGACGGCGCTGCTGACTTCGACCTTCTCGGAGGTGGCGCCGACCTTGAGGACGACGTTCACGTTGCGCTTCTCGGCGCCGGTGAACTGGATGTCGGTCAACTCATACGGGATAAACCCCGGGGCCTCGACGGTAACTTTGTAAGTGCCGGAGGGCATCGACGCGAAAGTGAAGTAGCCGTCGCTGTTCGTAATCGTACGGCGAACGTCGCCGGACGTGGCATTGGTAATGGTGACTTTCGCGTTGGGCACGACGGCCTCAGTGGCGTCAGAGACGAGCCCGGTGAGTGTCGCTGTGATGGACTGCGCGTGCGCGGCGATCACGAGCGCTACCAGGACCAAGATGCACAGGACCCCGATTTTCTTGAACATGCCCCCTCCGTTAGAGGAGCGGCCGGCGAGTAGACCTCGCCGCCGCAATAGCAGAATTCTATTAGGACATCGCGGAGAGCGAAAGGATAAAGGGGTTAACGTCCCGCTGTAACGCCTTGTTTCGATGCGTTAACGCACGATGTTGCAATCCGTTACGGTTCGGGTATACTGCACTGAGCGAACGGGTGACGGGCTTCCATGTCTGAGGATACTGGGGGAAATCTGGAGAAGGCGCGCGGAGAATTCGAGGCCGTGATGGCCTCGGCGATCTTCGACCGCGCCCCCAATCTGGGAATCCTGCTGCGCTACGTCTGCGGCAAATACCTCGAAGGCAAAGCCGACGAGATCAAGGAATACAACATTGCGGTGGAGGCGTTCGGACGCCCGCCGGATTTCGATAAGCGGCGCGATTCGATCGTCCGTGTGGAAGCGCACCGTCTGCGCAAGCGGCTGCAGCAGTATTACGAGCAGGAGGACGGCGCGCGGCACGAGTTACGGATCGAGATTCCGTCGGGCTCCTATGTGCCGGTATTCGTCGCCAACGCTCCGCGGGTAGAGGCGGCGATGGAAACTTGGCCGGCCCCGCTTCCGGCTCCCGTTCTGGTTCCGTTGGAGCGAGTGACGGCGCGTCCCCGCTGGCGCCTGGTGTGGCTCTGGGTGACGGCGGTCGCGATGGCGCTGGTCGCGGGGGCGGTTTATTTTCCGCGGCACGGCGAAGCCCGGGCGGGGCGGGTTGCGGCGCCGGCCGTAGCGGCAAGCGCGTCGGTGCTGCATCCGGCGGCGGTGTCGGACGACGCGGTCCGCATCATGGCGGGGACGACGGTGCGGAACTACACGGACGCGTTGGGCGCGGTGTGGTCGGGCGACCGGAACTTTACGGGTGGCGCGGCGCGGACGGTCCCATTCCGCGCGATCGCGCGGACCAAAGACGGGACCATGTTCCTGAAGTACCGCGAGGGCGATTTCCAGTACGACATCCCGCTGAAGCCGGGCGTGTACGAGATGCGCCTGTTTTTCGCGGAGACGGCCTATGGGGAGGGGAATGTCGATGGCGGCGGCGAGACTAGCCGGCTCTTCGACGTCGTGGTGAACGGCCGTCCGGTGCTCGAGTTCTTCGACGTGATCTCGGATGCGGCGGGATACAACACGGCGGACGTGAAGGTCTTCAAGGATATCGAGCCCGCGGCCGACGGGTCGCTGCACCTGCAATTCATCTCGCGGAAGGCGTTCGCTTTCGTGAATGCGATCGAGATTGTGCCCGGCGAGCGCGGGCGGCTGCGGCCGATCCGCATGTTGGCGCGGGAGAGCGGGTATACGGACACGCTCGGCCGCGTCTGGGCGCCGGATGCGTATTCGGCGGGCGGGCGCATCGTGCTGCGGCAGCAGGAGGTCGCACTGACGCCCGATCCCGGCATCTACCAATCGGAGCGGTACGGCAACTTCTCGTATGCGATTCCGGTGGCGGCCGGGTCGTATTCGGCGATCCTGCATTTCGCGGAGAGCTGGCACGGACCGGGCAGGCCGGACGGCGGCGGGGTGGGCAGCCGCCTGTTCGACGTCTATTGCAATCGCGTGCCGCTGCTTCGGGATTTCGACATCTTTGCCGAGGCGAAGGGCGGGTATCGCGCGCTGGAGCGGCGGTTCACGGGGTTGAAGCCGAATGCACAGGGGAAGCTCGAGTTGGCCTTCGTGCCGACTCGAAACTACGCCTGCGTGAACGCGATCGAAGTGCTGGACGAAGGGCGATAGGCTTAGGTCGTGATCTCTACGGCGACTGCCGGCGCGCTCGTGTTCCCGAATTGGAGCTCGACTTTCTGTGTGCCTTCCGGCGTACCCGGTGTCAACTGGACGTTGATCTGCGTGGTCCCATCCGGGCCGGGTGAGCCGACGAACGTCGTAATCTGGCGTCTTCCAGAAATGCTGACTTTCACGTTGTTCCGATCGGCGTTTTTTGGCAAGCCGAGTGCCCAAATCGAGGCGAAGCCGCTCTTCCTGGAAATCTCGAAGGGCCGCCAATTCACACCGTCACACGCGCTTCGGATTTCGAGCGATTCCGCGCGCGGCGGCACGTCGACGGCGATCTCGACGGCATTGCTTTCCGTTTCCGGAGTCCGTAGGCGCACCGGGTGCCATCCTGGCGACAGTCCCGGAGGCAGCTTGAAGTTGACCTGCCAGTGCCCCTCGACGGGCCCGACGAAAACGGGCCTGGAACCATAGCCGCCGACCTCGGGCTCGACCGAGTCCAAAGTCAGTTCCGTCCCCTCGGCGGCCACGCGGCACCCGACATAATCGTCCGAGGACGTCGAGCTGAAATTGATGCCGCCGGTATCGGTGTGGAATGCGCCGATCAGCTTCAGAGCGGCGCCCGGCGAGAGGGCACGAGTAGTGGGCTGCCAGGTGCGATGACAGCTCACCGCAGCGCCGAAATCGTGAACATTGTTGAGCTCGACGCGCGCAAAACCGGCCGAACGGCAGAAGCCGAGCAGGCATGGAACGGTCGGTGCGACCCAGTTGTCGAACTCGCCGCCGAATTCATTGCCCTCGTAAAACTCCATCAGCGGGTGGGCTTCGACGCCCAGGCCGGGGCGATGTCGATCTTTCAGGACGAACGATTCTACGGCAACCAGATCCTTCGCGACGGAGCACACCTTCTCCAGGGCGAGAAGAGGATGTTTGAGATGGTAAAGCACCCCCATAAAGAGAACGATGTCGAAACGTCCGAGCTCGTTGGGGTCGAGGTCATAGACACTCATTTGCCGGTAGTCGACGCGGGAGCCCAGCAAGTCGCGGATTTCGAAAAATCGGGGATTCTCCCAGCGATCGATGGCGACAACGTCGGCGCCCCGCCGCTCCATCTCCATCGCGAACCAGCCGTCCCACGTGCCGATGTCCAGAACTCGCTTGCCTGTCAGGTCCTCTGGAATCGGAAACTGGCCGATGCGCATTTTCTGTGCGGCCAAACTCGACACGCCCTGAATCAACCGGCCCCCAGGCAATTCGAAGCTGTGCCACCAGCCGGTCTGATCGAACGCTTCGCGCCAGGTTTGAACGTACGCGAAAGCGTCGGAGGCGGGGTCTGCGGGCATCACCTTTTATCTTAGGCTCGTGAGTCGGCCAGCAGGCGTTCGAGTTCGGCCGCGCGATCGGTGATTCGCTCGCGCTCGACGGGTTCTTCGACGCGGGGCAGAAAGCGCTTGATGGTTTCGAGCGCCGTTGCGGCTTTGTCGAAGGCGGCCTCGGCGTGAGCTTCATCGCTGCCGGTCTCGATGACTCCCGTTTGCACGAAGGTAAATGCCAGGTCCAGATCCGCGAGCAGAAAATCGATTAGCAGTTGTTGGGATCGCCGATTGAGTACCACGAGTGAATCAGGCGACCGGTCAGACATTCTGCGGATGATCGTAGCATGAGCAAGTCCCCGGAAAAGGAAAAAGCCCCGAGCCGGGAAGCTCGGGGCCTTGCACTCAGAGGGGTTGGCGGTGGGAGGGGACTCACCGCCTGGGATGCTGTCTGTATTGATTCGATATTAGCAATTGAAGACCTTTTTATCTAGTATTATTTTGCGGGGGGACTCAAGCGCGTTTGGGGGTATCCCCGGAATTCCCCTGCAAAGCGGAAGAAAAGCGCGGCATCCAGCGGCGACTGGATAGCCTAAGTAGCTGATTTATCGCGGCTTGCAACTTCCGGGCTCGGTTAATGCTCGCTCTATAACCAAAGACAGCTTGAGCGGTCCTGCGGCACAGTGTAGTTTCTTCATGAGAGGCGGTCTGCGCGGATGACGATCGAGAACACGCTCCTGGCCAAGTACGGCGGTAACGAGAGACGCTCGAAGAGGCGTTTCCACATCGAGCAAGAAGTGAAATATAAGATGCTCTACGGCCAGCGCATCGCGGAGACCGGCACCGGCAAGACCGTGAACGTCTCGAGCGGCGGCCTCTGGTTCACGACCGAGAATATGCTGACGGCCGGCATGCCCGTCGAGCTGTCGATGACGTGGCCCGTGCTGCTCAACGACTCCTGCCCGATGAAGCTCATGATCTATGGCTGCGTGATTCGCAGCAACGAGCGGGGCGCGGCGGTCGCGATCGAGCGTTACGAGTTCCGCACGCAGGGTTCGCGCTCGCTCCAGCAGGCGCACCCGATGCCGGCGTACGAATTCCGCCCGGCTTACTAATCACCGACTTGCCGACCCAGTGCGGCGCCCCACATCGGTCCTTTGCCTGCTCTCCGACACTCGGGAGAATAGGCAATGCTTTGGACTATCTTCGTGATTTTGTTGGTGATGTGGTTCCTGGGACTGGTGACGTCCTACACCCTCGGCGGGTTCATCCACATCCTTCTTGTCGTCGCTCTGGCCGTCCTGCTGATCCAGTTGATCACTGGACGTCGCGCAGTCTAGCGGCAACGTCAGACGATACCGCGGACGAGACGGGCGGGGAGCGTGACGATGGCCCAGACGAGAGACAGTACCCCGCCCACCGCAATTCCGACGACGCGGAACGGCAGCAGCAGGAGCCACACGATCGGGTACAGCACCAGTGCGACCAGCGCGATGGGCCAGCACAGCACCAGCAGGATGCAAAATACCAGGAATTTGAGCATCATCCTTCCTTACGACCAAGCCCGCCCTTTTGTTTCAATCTGGTACCATAAATATTCCCGCGAATGCTTCGATTTGAAACTGCCGGCGAATCGCACGGCGAGTGCCTGATTGCGACCCTCACCGGCTTGCCGGCGGGTATCCCTATTTCTCTGGACGCCGTAAACCGCGACCTGTGGCGGCGGCAGCAGGGGTATGGCCGCGGCGGCCGCATGAAGATCGAGACGGACCGCGCCGAGATCGTAGCGGGTGTCCGTCACTCGCATACCATCGGTGCACCTGTCGCCATCATCATCCGCAATCGGGACTGGCAGAACTGGACCGAGACGCTGCCGGTCGAGGACTTCGCGGGTTCCGGCGAGAAACGCCGTCCCGTCACGCGGCCGCGGCCCGGGCACGCGGACCTCGCTGGCGCGGTCAAGTACAACTTCCACGATGCCCGTTACATCCTGGAACGCGCCAGCGCGCGGGAGACGACGGCGCGGGTTGCCGTCGGCGCGATCGCCAAGGCGCTGCTCGGCGAATTCGGAATTCAAGTGTTGAGCCACGTGATCGCCGTCGGACCGGTGCGGCTCGAACGCCCCGCGTCCTGGGATGAGTTGGTGGCGCTGGCCGCGCGCGACGAGGTGCTGCTCGGCTGCGTCGACGCCGAGGTCGAGGCGCGGATGAAGGAAGTGGTCGACGAGGCCTATCGCACTGGCGACACGGTCGGCGGGGTCTTCGAAGTGGTCGCGCACGGGCTGCCGATCGGGCTCGGGTCTCACACGACATGGGATAGCCGGCTCGACGGCCGGTTGGCGCAGGCGATTGTGTCGATGCAGGCGGTGAAGGGCGTCGAGGTCGGGTTTGCAGCGGAAGGCGCGGCCAGCTTCGGCTCGAAGGTCCAGGACACCATTCATTACGACCGGGAAGGCGCCCGCTTCACACGCGGCGCGAATCGCGCAGGCGGTCTCGAAGGCGGCATGACGAACGGGGAAGATCTGGTCGTGCGCGGCTTGCTGAAGCCGATTTCGACGCTGCGTCGTCCTTTGGAATCGGTGGACATGGCGACACGCGAGCCCGCGCTGGCCGCGTACGAGCGGTCTGATGTGGCGGTCGTGCCGGCCGCCGGGGTGATCGGGGAGGCGATGACGGCGATCGTCCTGGCGCAGGCGTTTCTCGAAAAATTCGGCGGCGACTCGCTCGGCGAGACGCGGCGCAATTACGATGGTTATCTCGAACAGGTGAAGAGCTTCTGAGTATGCGTTATCCGATTGTGAAATACGGGGACCCGGTGCTCGAGCGCGAAGCCGACACCGTCACCGAATTCGACACACCCGAGCTGAACAAATTTCTCGACGACATGTTTGAGTCGATGTATGCGGCCAAAGGCGTTGGCTTGGCGGCCCCGCAGATCGGCGTGTCGAAAAAGATCGCGGTCATCGACTGCTCAAACGGAGAGAACCCGGCGGAGAAGATCGTCATCATCAACCCGCAGATCGTCCACATCGAGGGCAAGCAGACGGGCGAAGAGGGTTGTTTGAGCATCCCGGGATTTCGGGAGCAGGTGCGGCGCGGCAAACGCGTCACCGTGCGCGCCCAGAACGCCAAGGGCGAAGAGTTCGAAATGACCGGCGAGGATCTGCTGGCGCGCGCCTTTCTACACGAGACTGACCATCTCTACGGCCGCCTCTACATCACCCATATCAGCGCCCTCAAACGCGACCTGATGAAGCGCAAGATCAAAAAAATGCAGCGCGCCGGCGACTGGGATTAGCATTCGCATGCGGCTCGTTTTCCTCGGCACCCCCGCGTTCGCCGTCCCCACGCTGGAACGGATCGTGGCGGCGGGTCACGAGGTGGCGGCCGTGGTCACGCAGCCCGATCGTCCGCGCGGACGCGGTCAGCAGTCCGCCTTCCCGCCCGTGAAAGAAACTGCCGTCCGGCTCGGACTCTCGGTGTATCAGCCGGAGCGGGTGCGGCGGCCGGAAGCGGTCGAACACTTGCGGGAATTGGCGCCGGAGGCGATGGTGGTAGTCGGGTACGGGCAGATCATCCCGCAGGTCGTGATCGACATCGCGCCGCTGGGGATCATCAACGTGCATGCCTCGCTGCTGCCGAAATATCGCGGGGCGGGTCCGATCCAGTGGGCGATCGCGAATGGCGAGACGCGCACCGGCGTCACGACGATGCGCATCAACGCGGGGTTGGATACCGGTGATATGTTGCTCAAGGTCGAGACGGAGATCGGCGCCGATGAGACGGCCGTCGAACTCGGAGGGAGGCTGGCGCAGACGGGCGCGGACCTGCTGGTCGAGACTCTGGCGGGGCTGGCCGGCGGGACGATTGTGCCGGAGCCGCAGGACGATTCGCAGGCCAGCTACGCGCCGCTGTTGAAGAAAGAAGACGGGCGGATCGACTGGTCGGCGATCGCGGCCACGATTCACAATCGGGCGCGCGGGTTTCAGCCGTGGCCGGGGGCGTACACGACGTTCCGCGGGCAGACCTTGCATGTGTGGAAGACTCGGGGCCCGGCGATTGCGAGCGGGGCATCGGCTGGGCGGATCGTCCGGTTGCGGCCTCTGGTGGTGAGTTGCGGGGAAGGAGAACTGGAATTGGTCGAGGTGCAATTGGAAGGGCGGAAGCGGGTCGCGGCAAGCGATTTCGTGAATGGACAGCGGGTTCAGATCGACGAGGTGCTGGGATGACGTTGCCGCTCGGCTATACCTACTCCGCTGTGTACGCCGGCATCCGCGCCGCACAGAAGGACGATCTGTCGCTCATCGTGAGCGGGCTGCCGGCGAATGCCGCCGCGGTGTTCACGCAGAATCGCGTGCAGGCCGCGCCCGTGAAGCTGTCACGGAAGCACTTGGCGGCATCGCGCGGACTGGTCGGCGCCGTGATGATCAACGCGGGGAACGCGAACTGCGCCACGCGGACCGGCGACGCCGTGGCCGCAGCGACTGCGAAGGCAGCAGCCAAGGCGCTCAAGCTTCCTTCCGCGCAGGTGCTGCCGGCGTCGACGGGGGTTATTGGCGTCGAACTCGATCCGCGGAAGATTACCGCGGCGCTGCCCGCGCTGGTCGAAGGGCTCAGCGCCGACCGCTTCCAGGACGTCGCAAACGCCATCATGACCACCGATCTAGTTCCGAAGACCGCCTCGGCCGAGGTCCGGCTGCGGCGTGGAGTGATTCGGGTCGCGGGGATGACGAAGGGGTCGGGCATGATCCACCCGCAGATGGCCACGACGCTCGGGTTCGTGATGACGGACGCCGCGATTCCCGTGCCCGCGCTGCGCGCGATTCTGAAGCGCTCGGTCGAGCGCAGCTACAACCGGATGTCCGTGGATGGGGACACTTCGACCAACGACACGCTGCTGCTCTTGGCGAACGGCGCGTCGGGAGTGCGTCCCGATCCCAAGGAACTAGCCCGCGTCGAGGGGGCAATCGCCGAAGTGATGGAGTCCCTTGCCAAGGCGATCGCGCGCGATGGCGAGGGCGCGAAGAAACTGGTGACAATCGACGTGGCAGGGGCTCCGACCCCCGCCGCGGCCGCCCGCATTGCGCGGAGCATCGCCAACTCGCCGCTGGTCAAGACCGCCATCGCCGGGTCCGACCCGAACTGGGGACGAATCATTTGCGCGGCAGGGAACTCGGGGGTCGCCTTCGATCCGCGCAGGGTCGATATTTCGATGCAGGGTGTCGTGGTCTGCCGCGGAGGACTCGCGGCGCCGTTCTCCGAGCCCGAGCTGAAAGCCAAGCTCGACGGTCCCGACTGCGAGATCCGCGTCACCATACGGGGGCAGGGAAAGGGCTCCGCGCGCTTCTGGACCTGCGATCTGACCGAGGGCTATATTCGGATCAATGCCAGCTATCGGACCTGAGATCTCCCGCCGAACCTTCGCGCTGGTCTGCGCCGCTGCCGTGGCGCGCGCCGCCGACCCGGCGCAGGACGCGTGGGATGTGGTCACCCGGTTGGCCGCCTTGCTTGCCTCCGCCGATGCGACGCAATTTCTCGGCTTTTGCGACTCCGCGATGCCCGGCTATTCCGACCTGCGGGTCAACGTCTCCGCGCTGGTCGCTCAGGCCGAGGTCGAATCGGGCATCGACCCCGTGCGCAACGAAGGCGACGCGGCCGCGCGCGACGTCGAGGTCGACTGGTCGCTGCGGCTGGTGGGACGCGCGGGCATGGATCGGGTCACGACCCGGCGCGCCAACGTGACACTTCGGTTGGAAAAGAAGGGCCGGAACTGGAAGGTCGTGGCGCTCGCGCCGATCGCGTTCTTCGCGCCGCCGTCAGCGTGAGTGGACTTCGCGGACGAGCGCCGACCGGGCGGCTTGCTGTTGCAGCACGCTCTTGAAGGGGACGATGGCGTGGGGCGGGACGTTCTCGACCCGGACGGAAACGCCGCCGAGCTGCGAGCCCTCATCGTCGGTCACGTCGAAAATCAGTTCGGCGACGGAGATCTGGTGATCGGTGGTGTTGCGGATTTTCCCGGAGATCGTGCGTTCGGCGCCGCGGGAGACCGCCGCTTCGAGCACTTCGATATCGCGGCTGTACTCGTTCGACACGGCGAGATCCTTCTCAATGTGAGGCAGAACTTTGGAGGTGTACTCGCCGGTGGGCTCTTTCGGGACGACGGTCTTCTCGGCCTTCGGCGCCGGGTCGAAGTAATTCATCATCGCCAGCCCCATGAACACGGCGACCACCAATACCGGCGTGCCGATCAGAAGGGCGAAGCGGAGCTTCTGGCCCAAGGTTCGGTTGGTGACGTAGAGGGGATCCTGGGCGCGGCCACCGGTAATGAACCGCTCCAGCTTTTTCGCCAGAGCGTCCGCACGGTCAAGGAATTTCATAGGGAAAACTGCACCAGGGTCCATTATACCGTGCGCTGCCATACGGTCGGTTCTACGCCCTGCGGAGTTGGCGACAGAGGCGCCCGAGGTGCAACGTACAACGGCACAGAAGGAGAACCTACGATGCAGAACTGCAAGACCCTGACCGGAATGTTATCGATCGGCCTGCTGGCCTTGGCCCCGGCATTCGCGCAGAACTCGGCAAACCGGCTCGCAGCCGGCGACCAGACGTTTGTCACGAAGGCTGCGCAGGGCGGCTTGGCCGAAGTGAAACTCGGAAACCTGGCGAAGGACAAGGCGTCCGACGCCGCGGTCAAGAGCTTCGGGCAGCAAATGGTGGATGACCACTCGAAGGCCAATGACGAGTTGACGCAACTCGCTTCCAGTAAGGGCATTACGTTGCCGAGCGACGTGTCCGCCAAAGATAAGGCTGAATACGACCGGCTCTCCAAGCTGAGCGGCGCCGAGTTCGATAAGGCTTATATGCGGTTGATGGTGAGCGACCATCGGACGGACGTGAACGAGTTCCGCGGCGAATCGCAGCACGGCGGAGACGCGGACGTGAAGGCATTCGCGGCCAAGACGCTGCCGACGCTGGAGCATCATCTGCAGATGGCGGAATCGACCAACGCGAACGTGATGAAGAAGTAAGTCTATTCAGCCGCCGATGAACGCGGATGAACGCCGATAAAGAGGGCGACCGCTCCATTACTGTCGCGGCTCTGTTCACAGACGATAGCGTTTGCCGCGCCACTCGATCGTCCTTCCGAAGGCGGAGGAGAGGAGCGCGATCAGCCACATCCAGGTCGCCAGGGGGACCCACAGGGCGTGGGTCCACTGGTGGCGTTTGAACCAGGCTTCGCACTGCGGCAGGGCGGCCTTCGCGAGGGTCGCGCGATTCATTCCTTTGAGCATCCCGGGGGAGAGTTGGGCGAGAAGCGCCCATTCCGCCAGGCGGTTTCCCTGGATCGAGGCGGCGATCGACGCGGCCATACCGCCGCAGTATAGGATGTGCGCGATCAGAGCGGTCCACCACAGCTTCGGGTTGTAGCGCCGGGTGATGAGCATCTGCCGGCGGGTCCAGCGGAAGAAGCATCTCGCGGTGATGCGGTCGTACGAGGGCGTGAGGGCTCCGGGCGCGTAGGCGATCGAGAGACCGGCGCGATGGATGGCGGCGGCCAGTGCGTAGTCGTCGGAGATCGTGCGTTTCCACGCGTCACCGACGCCGGCGTCGGCGAAGACCTGTTTGCGGATCGCCATAGCTCCGCCCCAGGCGAAGGGATTGTCGCCGGGGCCGAGGCGGCCGGCGATCACGGCGTCCCACACACCGCGCAGCAGGGTCCAGAAGGTCGGAGGCTCGGGGACGAACCAGCGGAAGCCCGTCGAGGCTCCGACGCCGGGCTCGGCAAGCGGAGCGACGAGCGCGCGGAGCCAAAGCGGTCCGGGACGGCCATCCGAGTCGGCGAAGGCGAATACTTCGGAGGACCGCCGCGCTACCCGGACGGCGGCCTGGAGGTTCTGCACTTTCTCGCCGGTGGCGGAATCGTCGCCATGCGCCAGGACGACTTTCGCGCGCGCGGGCAGGACGCCCGGCGGAATGTCGGAGGCGCTGTGCGCAGTCATGATCAACTCGTAGTCTGGATAGTCGAGGGAGGCGAGCGCGGCAAGATTCTCGCGCAGACCGTCGTCCTCGCCTTTGACGGGGACGATCACGGTGACCGGCGGCAGGTCGGCGCAATCGGGCACCGGGAGTCGCGCCGCGACGTAATCGGCGCGCCGCCGCTCGCCGCGCAGCGACAGCAGAGCCAGCGCGATCGCCGGCCCAACGAAGAACCAGTACCAGAACACCAGAGGTAGGATAGCAAGGCTCGGCGGTTCGAGCCCCGCTTACCTATGCCACGATAGGAATGAGGACCTCAGTTGAAAAAGTGGCTCGTACTGCTGCTGCTCATAGCCGCGGCGGCGATCGGTTGGGGTGTGCTCCGCAAGAGCGCGCCGCCGCGCGTTTCGTTCGCGCGAGTGAAGCGGCAGACTCTCGTCAGCCCGCTGCCTACGAACGGCAAGGTGGAACCGTTCGAGTGGCAGGCGATCCATGCGGACATGGCCGGTGTGCTCTCCGCACTCGATATCCAGGAAGGGCAGCACGTCTCGAAAGGGCAGACCGTAGCGGTGGTCGCCGACCCCGCGCTGCAGGGCGATATCGAATCCGCGGAGGCTCGTCTTTCGGAGGCGCGCGCAGGGTTGGCGGCATTGCAGTCGGGTGGACGTCCCGCGGAATTGGCGGACATCGACAACCGTCTGGAGAGGGTCCGGCTGGACCTGCAGCACGCCACGACGGATTACGAGACGCTCCAGCGGCTCGCCACCAAAAATGCGGCGACGCGCCACGAGGTCCAGGCCGCGCGCGATAAGGTGCGCGATGCCGAAGTCGAGATTGCGGGATTGGAAAAGCGCCGCGGATCTCTGGTCGCGAAGCCGGATGTTTCCGCCGCCGAGGCGCGGGTCGCGGACGCGGAGGCGACGCTGCGGCTGGCGCGGCAGCGGGCAGGGCGGAGCGCGATCGTGTCGCCGCTCTCCGGGGTGATTTACGGTCTCGCGGTGCAGCGGGGCGCCCACGTCGATCCGGGCACGCTGATTGCGAACGCCGGACGGCTCGACCGGGTCCGCGTGCGCGTATATGTCGACGAGCCGGAGCTGGGCCGCGTCGCGATCGGACAGCCGGTCACGATCCGATGGCAGGCGCTGCCGGGCAAGGAATGGAAGGGCACGGTGGAGCGGAAGCCGACGTCGGTTCAGGCGCTGGGCTCGCGGCAGGTCGGCGAGGTGGTCTGCACGGTCGACAATCCCGGCGGCGACCTGATCCCGGGCACGAACGTCGACGCGGAGATTCGAACTGCGGTGGTCGAAAACGCGCTCGTGATTCCGCGTGAGGCGCTGCGCCACGACGCCGGGGGCGACTACGTGCTGGCGCTGGCCGGGGACAGCGTCGAACGGAAGAACGTGAAGAGCGGCGCGTCGAGCGTGAGCCTGGTTCAGATCACGTCCGGACTGGCCGAATCCGACGCAGTGGCACTGCCGACCGAGGCTCCGCTGAAGCCGGGCGATCGCGTCACTGCCGCGATGTAAACTAGTAGCTCAATGTCTCAAAACGGCTCCTCAGGAGCCGCGCAGGATGAGCGCGGCTACTCCTGGTATCGCGACCTTAATCGGTACCACTGGTTCGTCTTAAGTGTCGCCAGCATGGGCTGGATGTTCGACACCATGGCCCAGCAGCTCTTTAACCTGGCGCGCAAACCGGCCATCAAAGAGCTGCTCGGACCGGGAGCCACGGCTCCGGTCATCGACCAGCAGGCTGCCTATGCCACCGCGATCTTCATGATCGGGTGGGCGATCGGCGGAGTCTTCTTCGGCGTCCTGGGCGACCGCATCGGGCGGGCCAAGACGATGATGATCACGATCCTTTCGTACACCATCTTCACGGGCCTCAGCCTTTACGCGACATCCGTAACGGACTTCAATATTTATCGCTTCATCTGCGGGCTGGGGGTCGGCGGACAATTCGGAATCGGCGTCGCGCTGGTGGCGGAGGTGGTGCCGGCGCGAGCGCGGCCCTACGCGCTGGGCATGGTGCAAGCCGCTTCGGCGATCGGCAATATGATGGCGGCGGGGGCGGGCATTATCCTCGGACAGTGGGAGCAATCGGGCGCGATTACGGGGGCTTGGCGATGGATGTTCGGGGTGGGCGCGCTGCCGGCGCCGCTCGCCATCGTCGTGTTCCTGAAATTGAAGGAGCCGGAGCAGTGGCTGAAGGCGCGCGCCGAGAAGAAGAAAATGGGCTCGTACGCCGAGCTTTTCCACGACCCGCGCTGGCGGAAGAATTCGATCGTGGGTTTCCTGCTCGGATTCGCCGGCATTGTCGGGTTGTGGGGGATCGGATTCTTCAGCTACGATCTCTTCCGTCCGGTGCTGGTGGACACGTTCTCGCAACAGGGGTTCACGGGCGCGGCGCTCAACGGGAAGGTGACGACGTGGATCGGGGTCACTTCGCTGCTCCAGAACCTGGGCTGCTTCTTCGGGATCTACGCGTTCACGTACCTCACGAACTACACCGGCCGGAAGGTCGCGTTTGCGATCAGCTTCGTGGCCGCGATGGGGATGACGGCGTATACCTTCTGGAACCTCAAACACATCAGCGACATTTTCTGGATGGTCCCGCTGATGGGATTTGCGCAACTGTCGCTGTTCGGCGGCTACGCGATTTACTTCGCGGAGTTGTTCCCCACGCGGCTGCGGAGCACCGGCACCAGCTTCTGCTACAACGTCGGACGGTTTGCCGCGGCGGCGGGGCCGTTCACGCTCGGCTACCTCACGAAGAACGTGTTCGCCAGTCACGGCGCCGACGCCATGCGGTACGCCGGGGTCACGATGTGCCTGGTTTTTCTGATCGGGCTCGCGGCGCTCCCATTCGCCCCGGAAACCAAGGGCAAACCGTTGCCGGAGTAGGGTAGCCGATAACATCGGCCGGAAACCTACCAACGGTAACGTTGCGCTTCGGAAAAACATCTCCTAAACTGGCGAATCAGGAAGATGCCCGACCGTGCCAAACGCGGTAAGAAGCCTAGCGAGCTGCCCGACAGCTTGCGGCGCGAAATTACAATCGTCCGCGACATGATGCTGACGGTGCATTATTTCGAGGAAGCCAGTTGGCTGGTGGCGTCGATCGCGTTTCCGGGCATGTGCTACACGCCCACGGCGCAGCATATCCTGCGAAATGCCGCCAAGATCGCCTGGCAGTTCGGGTTTCCGGCGGTCTCTCACTGGCTCAATACCGAGGTCCTGGTTCGCGGAATGCACCCTGCCGGCGATCTTGGGGATGAACCTGACTCCTGCCAGGAACCCTCGATCGAACCCGCTTAACGCGGTGTAGAAAGATTCCACACCAAAAATCTGCGGTAAATCCCCTAAGAGTCTTACCCTACGGTTTACACTCCATAAGAATGACTGAAGGCGTCGCCATACACCTCGATGCGGAGCTGTCTGCGGGTGGAGTTCTGGAACGGCGCGAGGCTGGGACGATAGTCTTTTCGCAAGGCGATCGCGCCGGGGCGGTCTACTTCGCTTGCCGCGGCAGGCTCACGCGATCGGTCTTCAGCGCGGGAGGAAATCACACGATCATCGGCATTGTCGCGCCCGGCGATGTCTTTGGTGAGAACGTTCTTTTGGGCGCGCCGGACCGCGCCGTGACCGTCGCCACCATCGACGACTGTCTCCTCCTGCGTTTCGAGCGGCAGGCTATCCAATTGAAAATGGAGAAGAATCCCCGCTTCGCCGCATATTTCCTGGAGCGCGTCCTGCACTCCAAGCTGCGCGCCGAGGAAGCGCTGGCACAGGACCGGTTTCTGCCGAGTGAATGCCGCCTGGCGCGGACGCTTTTGAATCTGGCCGGCCTCCCCCAAGCCGGCGACACCGGAACCCTGCCGAAGATCACCCAGGAGACGCTAGCCGCGATGGTCGGGACGACACGGCCGCGGGTGAGTACGTTCATGGCGAGGTTTCGCGCCTTGGGGCATCTCGAGGAGCGAGACGGGACCACGACGGTTCGCATTTCGCTCCAGACCCTCGCCCAAGCGTAGGCTCTCCGTTCGAAGGCGCGTCCTATTAGTCCTACAGGTTCTGTAGCATAACCAACTTTATTGGGAATTCCCCTCCCATGTTCAATCGGGAACATGCCGTATTGGTGTGTTTCGGTACGCTCGATAGCCACGACGGAGATGGGCGCGGATTTGGGACGTGCCGCTATCGCCGGTCGGAACGTTGAGGGGACGAATGCTGCTGAAGCCGTATACCAACCGAGTTTTGTTAGCCGTCGGCGCGCTTTTTGCCGCTAATGGCGCCGCACTGGCCGCGGGACCGACCGCGCTCACTGTACCGTGGGTCTCTACGAACCCCGTGATTGCGCACGACAGCGTGACGGGGCGTTCGCACCGGTTGAAGGGAACCTGCACCGGTTGTACGACGTTCAGTTGGAACTTCGGTGATGGCAGCGCCGCGACCTCGTTCACGAGCGTGAGCGATGTCTACAACCTGGAAGCGACGCATACCTACACCGGGACTGTCGGACAGACATTCACCGCCAGGTAGTGGGTCAGTTTGAAAATTGACGCGGTTGACAGCCGGGGCCGTCCTGCCATACTGGAGGCATCATGCCTGACCGTTCAAAGACGCGTCCGCGCGACCCAAACCAGCTAGCCCATCAGATCGTTCGCGAATCCACGGGCCAAACTCGGAAATACGATCCCACCAAAGCCGAAGCTGAAGGCAAGAACCCTCATGCCGTGGCGCTAGGCCGCATGGGCGGGCTGAAGGGCGGCGCCGCCAGGGCGGCAGCACTGAGCCCCAAGAAGCGATCTGCCATCGCGGCGAAAGCTGCGCAGGCGCGATGGGGGAAGAAGGCGTGAGCGGTATTCCAAGTTTCCTCGGAGTGCTCGGACTGGGAGAATCCGAGAAGCTAGATATTACCGGCGTGATCAATTTGCACGCGGTACGGATGGTTGACGAGATCGCCCCTGGCCACTGCCGTCTCATATTTAGCGAACATCACACCATTTCCCTAGATGGCAGTGGCGCGGACGCGGTAATAGCTCTCATCTTTGAGCACGCCATTTCATCAGATGGGAAGCCGTTATCCGAACTGTTTGCTACCTTGAAATCTGCAATTCAGAAGTCGGCTTTAGCCGAAGATCCATCACCGGGAGCATAGCCGCCGCAGCCGCAATCGCACATTCGGCTTCTGTGAGATTTGCGCCGGATTCCCTGACTATTTTCAGAATGGCTTCCATCAGTAGGAATGCCACGCTAGGCGTCATTATTCTCTTGATCTTTATGCTTGAGCGGTCTAGAATAGCATCATGAACCGGTTAGATGCTATCAAGCGCGCTCAAGTGGTTGCGGCCCTCGTTGAAGGCAACTCGATTCGCGCGACCGTTCGCATGACCGGTGTTGCCAAAAATACCATTGTAAAGCTGATAACGGAATTGGGTGTGGCTTGTTCTAGGTTTCAGGACGAACAGTTTCGCGGCCTCTCCTGCAAAAGGCTTCAGGTGGATGAGATTTGGTCGTTCGTCTACGCAAAGGACAAGAACGTTCCGGCTGAAATGCACAATCACTTTGGCGTCGGCTCCGTGTGGACATGGGTCGCTATCGACGCCGACACAAAATTGGTTCCATCTTGGATGGTTGGCACCCGCGATACGGGATCGGCAACGGCCTTCATTCAAGATCTCGCCGGGCGCCTCAGCAACCGCGTTCAGCTAACGACAGACGGACACCGCCCCTACCTAACGGCGATTCCAGACGCCTTCGGCCTCGGGGGACACCTCAAAACCGGCCAGTCGGGGACACTTCAAAACCGGCCAGTTGAGCGCGTCTAGGACAGCCATAGTTTTATCCTACCGTTGACACTTTCGGCAAGAGCTTTTATTCTTTC